>BNJT01002896.1_pt1 | contig 412194 bp, 426 predicted proteins | sample 8540491 | NCBI WGS metagenome assembly BNJT01 (sample SAMD00202455, study PRJDB9452) | human saliva metagenome | host: Homo sapiens
GAACATATTTGAATCTTCACTAACTATCCTTGCTAGACTTAAGGTACTCCAGCGGGAACGTCGGCTTGTGTTGGGAATCTTCACTAACTATCCTTGCTAGACTTATCTATGTATTGGACTCAACGTAATTTGTGTTGGGAATCTTCACTAACTATCCTTGCTAGACTTATCGAAAAATGACAAACGACAACTATCTAGTTGGGAATCTTCACTAACTATCCTTGCTAGACTTATTTTCCTGGTGGAAGAGTTCACGCCAGAGTTGGGAATCTTCACTAACTATCCTTGCTAGACTTAACAACAAGCCGCACGACTACACCTTGCTGTTGGGAATCTTCACTAACTATCCTTGCTAGACTTAAGACCAAGACAGACAGTTATCAGAACAAGTTGGGAATCTTCACTAACTATCCTTGCTAGACTTAAGACCAAGACAGACAGTTATCAGAACAAGTTGGGAATCTTCACTAACTATCCTTGCTAGACTTAGCATCAACCGCGAATGCCGCCGTACCCGGTTGGGAATCTTCACTAACTATCCTTGCTAGACTTAGAACCAGTGAATACGCTCACGCGAATCAGTTGGGAATCTTCACTAACTATCCTTGCTAGACTTAGATTACGTTGCTGGCCGTCTCGGAAGAGGTTGGGAATCTTCACTAACTATCCTTGCTAGACTTATACGGCCTGATTGATATTTGCGAAGATGGTTGGGAATCTTCACTAACTATCCTTGCTAGACTTAGCATAGCTCAGGTGAGCACATATAAGATGTTGGGAATCTTCACTAACTATCCTTGCTAGACTTAGAAGGCTACGACTCCCCGAAATTCATGGGTTGGGAATCTTCACTAACTATCCTTGCTAGACTTAATATCTATAATATATAGCCTAGTCAGAGCATAGTTTGGGCTAGTTTTTCAAACGAAAAACTAGCCTAAACCCCAACATTTTTCTCGTGGCTGCCCTCTTCAAAAGAAAAACTGAGATCATCTTGCAAGCCCAAGAGGGGTGGATGAACAAAAATCTAAGGAATTTTTGTTCACCCACCCCTCTTGAATTATCAGAAAACATCAAGTGCATCTGGGGGCTCTTCGATATTCTTCCGCTGTGGTCCCAGATAGCGAATCGTTGCCGCCCATTGAGAATCCGTAGCCTTCATAATACGTACTGCCCCTCCTGGCGGTACCTGAATCTGAAGCTGGAATAGATCTCGCCCAGTTGCATTACCGTTTATATAATATTTGCAATATACGCTCAGCTGGAGCCGGTCAAAACCCATATCCAACAGTGCATGACGATATTTATTCGCGAGGTTCCTCTGAGACTTTGTTTTGACCGGTAGGTCAAACATCACGAGCATCCACACTGGTTCGGCCACCTCACTCCCCTTCTTTCAAAGCATCAGGTTCGCTCATTGAAAGCTTCCAGATAGGAACCTTCAGAGTATCCCGTTTACCTTCAACATAGAGAGCGAACTCCGAACAGAAGTTCTCGATAACGCTCCGCACAGTAAATTCCTGGTTATCAGAGACTTTTTCGGCCAAAACACCCACAAGGGCAGTTTTCTCTTCTGGACCCAATTCGGAAGAGCCACCTTGTAAAAGTCTATAAACCATATAGTCTACAGCGGGTCGAAATGGTTCCATCAAATCGTCCACCAGAGCAAAGGCGTTAGAACGGTTACGGTGAAAGTGAAAGTGTAGGCGATAACCCAGCTGAGATAACGCGGGTTAACACCCGACCACGCAGAATGGTGTAGCCATAATTGAGCATGCCATTCACGACATCATCACTTACTTGGTCGCGCCGAAACCCTCGTTCCGGCAGGTACGAAGACCAATACACTCTAGCTCCTTGACCCTCTATATTTGCTGGGTCGCCAGACTTGACGGTACGTGCAAGAGTTCGAATCTGCTCGGCATGCGGACGATGCATTGCATCAAGAGCGTTTGCTTGGCCGCGAAGCTTCGCCTTAATAATCTGCTTCCAGGCATTCTTAGCACGCGGAAGGCTTAAATCTGCCTGTGCTTCATGCCGAGCAAAAACTCTGGTGTTACTCGACCAGTGATAGAGCGCAGAGATAGGGACTCCACGCCAATCACAAATAGCAGCGGCAACGTCAAACCGCTCAAGACCGGCAGCTAAGCCATAGCCCCAAGAACATTTCTGTCCGAGAAGAATAAAATCTACTTCTGCTAATGGTACAGTTTGCTCACTGATTTTCAGGCGACCCCGTTCATAGGAGATGTATCCTTTGTACCCTGTAAGGTCAAGCACTCGCCATTTTGTATCCACGGACTAATCGCGCCCTTCCAAAGCCTGAGTCGCAGCTCGCTGAATGTCTAATGACGTAGGCAGGTGACCATTACCGCGCCACCGGGGAATACCCAAATTATTGCGTCGGATAATCCTAGCGCTCTTTAAAGACAGCAGACCTTCGGTTGCGATTATAAGACCCGTTTTTAAAGTCTCTTCGAGAAGTTTATACTGCTCCTCAGAGAGCTCCTTACCGTATACTTTCGCGGGTAATTCCTCCCCAGAGAGAAGATTAGGACGAATTCGTAGTTTGTTATTCATGCTAATCCCATCTATACGCCAGCGAGATTCAGGCATATAGCTCAGGAATCTAGCAAGTTTATCTTTTCCGCCGTGCTGTATATAGTCAAATGGGTCGATTTCAAGCTCATCGTTCTGTGTAAACCAGCCGAACTCAACAGCCTTATCATTCTCAATATTTTTGCGGACAGTTGGTGCTAGATCACGATATGACTGTGATCCTTGGGGAATTGGCAGGCGCAAGATGTCCTTCACACCGCTCTCACGCATAAACCAGGGGAACTCGGCTCCAAAGACACGAAGCATACCCACTTGAATATCTCCCCGCTGGTTCTTCCAACCATAGAGACGCGCATGGTGGATAGAGTCACCAATCTTAACAACGCCTCGCGGAGTCAAAATTGAAGCAGCTTCTTCTGGAAAAATCTGTACACGCTCGTCTGCAAGCAGCTTTACCCCAGCAGAGACGGAAACTAGTCGCTGATGGTCAGCATCAAGCTCTTTTTTCTTGCCTAAGAGGCTAAGGAAGGCTATATAGGTATTCGGATCAACAATACGAGACACCTGCTTATCGGTCCAGCTATCCCCTACAGTTCGCTCTAGTACAGCCTCCACGGTGTCCTTATGAACCGACCCATTCTGTGGACGCAATCGCAAAGGATTAACCACCGGAATAGTATCTTGTTCTATCGCTTCGCTGATAAGGTCAGCAAGAACCACCGCTGTTTTCTTCCAATGCAGGAATTTACTCTGCGAGGCTTCCCCACGCCCTATAAAATCACGCCAACCATTGTCATGCTGTCCTTGGGGTGAAGAATAATCATTCTCCTGTTTGAGCATACGACGTTGTTCCAGAGTCACAGCTACAGAAGGGTTCAACAGAGTCATAACGGCAGCATCAATTGCATGGTGGCGAACATCAAAGCGATTCTTATCACTCTGCCCACGTAGCATAATGCTTTTATCAATACCACCAGCCCGGCGTGACTCACGGGTTAAAGAACCTCCGTAAACATCAACAGCAACAGGTGCAAAGCCATCCGGCCGATCATCGTTAAAATGCTGTTCCAAACGCTCACGAATAGAAGTTGCCGCATATGATGTTGAAGCCAGCGAGCGCTCATCAATAGGCTCATCTTCTTCCCGCTGCTTCAACCGTCGAATAATAGCATTCAGCGTACGCTTCTTAGATTTCGTCTTAAACGCTTGCAACTCGCGAAGCGCTGAATCGTACGTTCCAGTCTAGCGGGACCAGCCCATACAGCAAATGGACGACTTCCCTTACTTGCATTGCATGCACGACAAACAGCGGCTAGGTTTTCACGCTTTGAAGATCCGCCTCCGGCACGCGGCACAATATGGTCAAGCTCGGCGTCAGAACGCCAACTTCTTTTCCACAGTATAGGCATTGAGATTCTTGATCCTGAATAATGCTGTTACGACGAATATCAGCACGATTAGGATTCTCAACACCCCCCGCACGCAGCTCTTGCCGAATACGCTCATTAGCATTACGGTTCCTTGTAATTTCCTTGAGAACATCAGCTCGCTGAGAGGGACCCATTAGGCCGGTACGAGCATGCTCAACGACAATCTTTTGAGGACGTCCCCACGCACGTTCACAGTCAAGGATAAAACGACGGACGATTGCTAACACGCGATCTACGGTTGGCTGCCCTGTAGGTTCGTCTAAACGATCACGGGGTGGGCGCCATGTATGGGAAACTCCGAAAACATTCTGCCGAGCTTCATGCAAACCGACACGGTGTTCATGCATATAAGCATTAAGCTTGTTCAGCGTATCGATACTGTACGCAGCCCTACCGGAATCAAATTTTAGATCTTGAAGAGTCTGCTTCTCTTCGTCAGACCAACTTTCAAAAACCTCCAACAGACCCGAATTCTCAGCGATACGAGCTGTATCATCCGTAGCATCAGAGACCAGCAGGATGAGCTGAGAACGTAAATCCAGATTGGCATCGTCATCCCACCATTGCCGAGCTTGGGTCTTGCGTTTGAGTTTCGCCTCAACAATAGCTGAGGAACGATCATACGGGGCAACGTTCAGACGAACATCATCGATCACCGGAGCAATAAGAGTGTTTTCGGCGACTTCCAGTTCGTCTGCGACTTCTCCCCACGTAGGAGGTGCAGTATCTGAATACTCCATGAGGTAATCAACAGCCCTATCGTATTCCTCTTCAGTTAGAGGGCGACATTCAGAACCTCCCACACGAATACGTAAGTTCGCGACAGCATCACGAATGCGGAATTCTTGGAATTCGAGAGAAGCGCGGGACGCGCGAATCTTCATGGGTTGTAGTGGGTCTTTTCCAACACGTTCAGTAGGTACATAAGGACGAACTTGTGTAAAGACAGCATGTGCAAGTTCAGGATATTGGTCTTCAATCCCTGAACTTCACAGATACGACGAAGCTCCGCTAGTACGTCTTCCTGACGAACCTTATCAAGAAGAATCGGTTCCTGACCCCGCACATTAAGTTTTTTTCAGCATTCTTACCAGTTTTAGGATTATGCTCATACCTTCGAGGGCGCAAAAGGATATTATTGTTCGCTGCAAGTGCCCCTAGCATACCTAAAGTGGCGTTATCCGAAACTCGTTCACCCCACTCGTGCTGCGCACGCTCCAGGATCCTCCCGAAGGTTTCTGATGATTTTTGCGATGCCTCTTCAAGTTGGGAAAAAGCTCCACCATGGGTTACGCCACCCACGATGACGAGCCATATGCCGCACCGCACGTACCAGGTGTTCACCACACTCTTGAGGGTCTTCAAAACGAGATTCTGCAAGACGAGCGCGTGAAGACCATGCCTCATAAGTCTGTGGTTCTTCATCACGCGGTACAAAATATCCTAGATCTCGCAGCTTCTTATCGAGCTCTTTTAGACGTTTCTTCTTACGGCGACGCATGCGCATGGTACGACGTGCTACACCTGCAGTTTCTTTACGGCTTTTAGGTGTTTTACCGGTTGCAGGATCCATCCCGCCATCATGGCGGAAGGTTACCATTGCTAGTTTCTTGATAGGAAAACCGTCATCATCAAATTCAATGGCGGCAAGCCCTACCGAGCGATCCCCCACGTCGACACCAATACGGTAATTCAGACTATCTGCAGACATTCTGCCTCCTTACAGTAAGTGATAGATAGTTCTATGAAACACGGACCTTGTGTTTCGATTGAGCTGAGCTTTAAGGTTTCACACTCATATTTCTAACATATACCTTATTTTTGGATTACGCGTTCAGCTTCGTCATGCTTAGCCCAAATTCATCTAAAAAACTTCATTAAAAATCATTATTGCGCCTCCATAAGAATTTCTGCTATTCTTTGAGAGAAGATTCCCAATAAGGCACATTTATAGTGCTGACTTCTCACCGTCCAGGGTTCATTGAACAATGGGCGGTATGTTTTTGCCAAAATTTTGCTGTCTATGAGCCCACTACCAGTTCAAAACATTCTGAGCAAACTAAAAACCCCAGCTCACCATGAACTGGGGTTATCTGTGCGCGATACTGGGTTCGAACCAGTGACCTCTTCCGTGTCAGGGAAGCGCGCTACCGCTGCGCCAATCGCGCCTACAACATCAATGTGTTGTTGCGAGGTGAGGACGGGATTCGAACCCGCGTACACGGCTTTGCAGGCCGCTGCCTAACCACTCGACCACCTCACCGCATACATCTCTCGCGAGATGAGTTCGAACTCTAGGAGTCCTACGAGCGGTTGACGAGACTTGAACTCGCGACATCCACCTTGGCAAGGTAGTGCTCTACCAACTGAGCTACAACCGCTTATCAGGTGCTTTTCAAGCATCAACAACAGGCTTTACCCGTCGCACTGACAGATAAATACTATACGGGTTTTTTCATCGTTTGCCAAATCTTTTGCCACACTTTTTAGGCCGAGCATCGGTATCAAAAGCCTGACGACCTTCTACACAAACAAAGTCGCAAATATTAGGCGCAGCATTCTACACCATACTGCAAAGTCATGAAGTCTAAGCTAAGCCTCTGATTCCCCTAACAAGCCTTCACGGGCGAGCGCTGTCAGACGCGAGACAGCACGGAAGTACTTCTTCTGGTAACCGCCAGCGAGCATTTCGGGGGTGAAGACCTGGTCGAAGGGCACACCGGATGAGACGATCGGCAGATCTTTGTCGTAAAGACGGTCAGCGAGCACAACAAAGCGTAGCGCTACCGCTTGCTCGGTAATCGGGTGTACATCGCGCCAAGCGATACCCTGCAGACCGTCGATAAACTGGCGGTAACGGGAAGGGTGCACTTTCGCTAGGTGTTCGACAAGCTCTGAGAAGGTATCGATACCCACGGTTTTTCCGTCGAATACTTCCTCGACCTTAGCGTCGAACGCGGCGGGAGTTATGGGTTCCGGTGCAGCTGGAAGACCGCGATGACGGAAGTCTTCACCATCCACACGGTGTACTTCGAATTGTTCGGCAAGTACTTGGATTTCACGTTTGAAGTCTTCGGCGGCAAAGCGTCCTTCGCCGAGGGCACCGGGTAGAGTGTTGGAGGTTGCTACGAGTTTGACTCCAGCATCTGCGAGTTCACGCATCAAGCGGGACATGAGGACAGTATCGCCGGGGTCATCAAGCTCGAATTCGTCAATGCAGACGAGCTTGTACCCACTGAGCGCTTCTACGGTTTTGCGGAAGGTGAGGGCACCAACCAGGTTGGTGTATTCGACGAGGTACCGAAGGCTTTGGGCTCGTCAACATAGTGCCATAGGGAAGCTAGAAGGTGGGTTTTCCCAACACCGAAGCCGCCGTCTAAATAGAGTCCGGATTTTGCGGAGTCTTTCTTTTTACCGCCAAAAAGTTTGCCGAAGAACCCGCCGGAATTTCCTCCTTTGTTGATTTTATCGCCGAAGGTTTTGAGTTTTTGTACTGCTTCAGCTTGGGAGGGCTGGTTTGGATCGGGAATATAGCTGTCGAATGACACTTCACCGAATCGTTCTGAGGGACGAAACCCAGCGAGAAGCTCTTCTGCTGAGACGTTTGGGATACGTTCGGTAAGGTGTTCGTAGGTGACGGGCACGATATAACTTTCTGAGTGACGTCTATGTTACTTGTCTTAAGTTTAGTACGGATGTGCTGAGCTTGCCGCAGCCCGGTACTCGGAGTGCTCTCTCCCTCGGGTACAGGTGCGGTGAAAACGCAGTAAAACCCGGGACTATGCGTTTTACGTGGTTTTAGTCATGTGTGATCTAAAACCTTGAAAACACAGTCCCGGGTTTAGTCGTCAGGGGTGAATTCTGCGTGAGATTCGGCAGAGACTTATGAGAAGGTGAGCGAGTACAGCTGCACTCCGGGCGAGACCTTGAGCTCAATAACTCCGCTGCTTTGCTCATCGCCGCGCACAATGTGGTGGGCGTTGGGAGCACCGTCTACGTGAATCTTTTCCGTTGTACCATTGCGCCGCACTTCGATGGTACCGCTGCCGCCGGCAACAACCTGCGCTCCGTGAGCACGATAGTTAATCCGCAAAGTGCCGTCGTTTCCTTGAGGCTCAATACGTTCGGGGGTTATAGACCACGTACCGTTGAGGTCATATTGGTCAACAGCTAGACGATCTGCCGGTTTGAAGGTTCGGGTTCCGTTAGAGTAGCTTTCTTGCCCCGCAAAGTACATTGCGCGTTTAGAGCCCAGATACGTTTCAGGGGTTCGCGCATCATGCGCGTTTTGTGTTTCCTCTTGTGCATCATCCTTGTGAATAGGGTCTGGAAGCTGCACTTGTGGGTTTGCGGCTTTGAGAAGTTCGCGTACCTGTGCCTCAGTCACCTTATGCCCACCTTCACCATAGTGAACAGCACGAAGTTTACCTTCACTATCAATGAGATAGTGTGCAGGCCAATAGCGGTTGCTGTAAGCACGCCAAATAGCATAGTCGTTGTCTTGAACTACCGGGTATTTAATACCTAGGTTCTCAATGCCTGCCTGGACGTTCTTACCTTCGTGTTCGAACGCATATTCCGGCGTGTGTATTCCCACTATTTCTAGACCATAATCATGGTATTTGGCGTAGAGTTCATTCAGGTGCGGTGCCGTCCTCTGACAGTTAATGCACGAGTATGCCCAAAAATCAACGAGTGTAACCTTTCCGCGCATATGGGCGATACTTGGCTGATTCTCAGTGTTGAAGTTACCCGTGCCACCTGCTAATTCCGGGGCAGAGCCGCAGTCCTGCAATTTTTCCTCATCGGGTCGGCACGAGCTTATCGACCCACCGGTGGAGGAAGAAATAATATTATTCTGCGTATCTTGACTGATAGTCTGCTCAATCCCTTCCGTATAATTCGGAATTGCGCGCTGTAGCTGGGCGGGAACGTTGAATACTAGTCCGATCGAAAGAGCGATCAAGAGTACACCCGAGGCGGTGCGCACTCCACGCTGGTGGTTACGAAACGTCTTAACTCGTTCTGCAATGCTTCGCCCCGCAAGAGCAAAGATCAACAGCGGAATAGCTGTTCCGAAAGCAAAAGATAGGGTGAGTGCTACAGTTTCGATACCGATGTTTCCAGTTGCGCCAGCAAGGGTAATAGCTGCAAGAACCGGACCCGCACAGGGCACATAGACGAGACCGAGAGCAAGCCCCATGAGGAAGCCGCCACGTGTGGTGCTGCGTTTCGCTCCGAGTTTTGAGAATTTCGCGAAAGGTTTTTCAAGCAGGCGCTCCAACGGGGGTATAAGCATGCTCAGCCCAACAATAATGAGGAAGGTGATACCTAAAATCCTCAGCGTATCTTGCGGCAAGTGCAGGGCAGCAAGAATAACCGAACCGAGCAGGGTAAAGAGGCTGAAGCTCAGAACGAGCCCGCCTACAACTTGATAGGGACGCCAGCGTGATGCAGTACGCTGCATGGGTGCTGGAGCTGCGTTTCCGAGAACTGCGCTTCTGCGCGAGAATAAGGCTTGCACGTTGTCCGCAGAATCTTTTGCTATGCCTGTTTGTCCAAATTCGGTAGATGCAGTGCGCGCTGAATCTGCACCGCCAGTGACGAGAATAACGGGCAAGATAGGCAGGATGCAGGGCGAGATCCCAGTGATAAGACCACCGAGTATGCCAAGGATGATGAGCGATAACAGCATAGTTATTTTCCTCATGGATTGGTAATGTGAGGCGATGCTGCCTCACGTGTTGTCATGGTTATATTCGGAACGAACTGCGGTTTCGGTTTGGTTGAAATTATTTTTATAGCGATGCCTGCACAATTGACAGCATCTTAATGAGGCCTTTTACTCCGCAATATTCAAGTTCATGGAAGTTTTTTCTCAAGTTGTTGCGAGAGGTAGTCAGATACATCACTTAAAAAATTTTCTGAGGTTTTGCAATCCGAACGGGCTGAATGTTCCGAATACCTAATGAGTCCAGTTTAGGATTCTGAATATTTTGCAATGGTACGGGCGCTCCTCCGCGTTACCTGTGCCGATATAAGATTGGAGTTACGTATGTCCGTTATTCTTCGCACTGCGTCTTTTGCAGCTGTTTCTCTAGCCCTCGTTGCTGGTGTTTCTGCATGTTCTTCTAACGCTTCTGATCAGAACTCATCGCCGAGCGCATCGTCGAGCTCTTCTGCATCATCCACCCCCCTCTTCTTCTGCCATGATGAGTTCAGACGCTATGATGTCGCCTTCAGCTATGCCGAGCCAGTCTGCCATGTCTGGGGACAAGATGGATGGCGACCACGGCAAGATGGACGGCGATAAAATGCAGGGAGATCATGACAGCATGAAGCATGATGACAATAAGATGGACGGTGACAAAGGGGGCAAGATGGAAAACAAAGACGCCATGATGTCTCCTTCGGCTTCCGCCATGTCGAAGTAATATTTTGCCGGTATGCTGTTTTACACCCTGGAATATTTTCTAGGGTGTAAAACATACCTAAACTTCGCTTATCACCGACACAATAATCAAATGTCATCATAGGGCGTGAGATGATATGACCATGACTTTTTTGGATCGTCAGGTGACTTCGGCGTATCAAGAAGCTCAAAAAGCCACCCAAATTCCTCAGGAATATCAGCGCTTAACTGCGTTGATGGAGTGTGCTGCCGCAGGAAACGAACATTGTTTTGAAGCTCTATACGATGCCCTTGTTCCGCGTCTGTACGCGCTTATTAACCGCATTCTTCATAACCGAACGCATGCGGAAGAAGTTACTCAAGAAGTTTTTCTAGAAATATGGCAAAAAGCGCCTTTATACCGTGCAGAACGGGGTACTGTGTTGTCGTGGGCTGCAACTATTGCTCACCGCCGTGCGGTTGATCGGGTGCGCTCCGTTGCTGCCTCCACAGAACGTGATTTCACACGCGGTCTTGAGGAATATCGCGAATCTTATCATCACGTTGATGATGCAATAGCTGCTTTTATGGATACGGAGGAGGTTCATCATGCTCTATCTGGTATTCCACGCGAACAAGCCCAGCTGCTCACCATGGCATATTTCGGAGGTAAATCACAGCGCGAGATCTCCGATGAAACGGGCATTCCTCTAGGAACTGTCAAAACCCGCATGCGCGCTGGCATGCAGAAACTACGTGAACGATTGGAGGGCACCCGTGAGCACTAAAGACTATCCCGAAGATTTCCCCGATAAACTCGACTACGCCCTCCACACGCTTTCACCAACGCAACGTATAGCGTTTGAATCGTGGACCCCCAAACACGAACGCGAAGATGCTAAGGCCGATGCTGCGGTCCTCTCTGAGGTTTTTGGTACTTCGCTCACTCCGCAAGAGCCGTCCGCTGAGCTTAAAGCTCGTGTGATGGAGCAGGTTGCGCATACCGAGCAAATCCAGCCAGCTAATGAGCTAGGTACAGATGACGTGAATGCCGAGCATAAGAGTGATCATGCCGATTCCGAAGGTTACTTTGTATCAGATAATGCAGACAACGCTCAAGCTATCGCAGACTCAGAGGATTCCGCTTATGCACGAGCTAAACAGCGTTGGTTCGGGGCTCAGGGTAAATTCTCACCATCTCGCATGACGGCTGCGGCAAGTATTATTATCGCTGCTGGTCTGGGCATATGGGGTTTCGCGCAGCATCAGCAACTAGAACATACCTCCCAGGAGCTTCAAGCCGCGAGGGTGTCCTCTTCGACCCCAGCGCATCCGGCAACTGCACGACCCGGCGACCAGTCGATCGTCGAGCAAATCAGCATGGCTCCTGACCTTTCAATGGCCCAAGGTAAAGTCAACGGTATGCCAGTATCGGTCATGTACTCCCCTTCCCACAACATGGCGGGTGTTTCAACGACAAATCTGCCTGCGCTGCCCGAAGGAAAGGTCTATAAACTCTGGTTTTACGATGCTCAGGGCAATATTGTAGGATCTGGAATCCTCAATTCTGCTGGCCGCGGTGCCGGGATCACAACCATGACAGAGCACGATCTGAGTACGGTCACCAACTTTGGTATCTCAATTGAAGATGAATCGGCTAATTCTCCTAGTCAGAAACCCGCTATGCTGGAAAACGTTGTGTAGCCTAACGCTTGCAGGCACCCCCCCATCCCTACGCAGGTAAAGGTGATACATACCTTAGGGGTTCACCTCACGTTTTCGTAGAATAGTCTTCATGGCTAAAAAGAATAAAGGCGGCAAGAAAGGTGCCTCCACCGCTGCGGTCGCGCTCTTGAAGGAAACTAAGACTCCTTTTGAGATTCGTGAGTACGAGCATGTGGAGGGAGAAACCTCCTTTGGGTTGGAGGCCGCGCAGAAACTTGGCGCCAATCCTGAGCAGGTATTTAAAACGCTTCTTATTGTTCATGACAAAGATTTTGCGGTGGCGGTAGTGCCGGTGAGTGGGCAGCTAAACCTGAAAGCGGCGGCACACGCCCTTGGTTGGAAGAGCGCCTCCATGTGCGATCCGAAGGTTGCCGAGCGCCGCACTGGATATGTGGTGGGTGGTATTTCGCCGTTAGGGCAGAAAACTCCTTCCCCCACGCTTTTGGATGCCAGCGCTGAGCAGTATCAAACTATCTTGGTCTCTGGCGGTAAACGCGGGCTTGATATTGAGCTCTCCCCCGCCGACTTGCTTAAACTCACTGGCGGCAACTATGCGCCTCTTCGCGCCTGAGCAGCCGTGTCTTGAGCTGCGGATCCCTGCAGCGGAGGACGCCGCCGAATGGTATGCGCTGTTCAGGGATACGCGCGTCATGGAGTATTTGGGGCGACCCGCAGATTCACTCGCCCACTATGAGGATATGGTAGTGCGGGCTCGCACCGAATACGAGCGGGAAGGTTTCTGCCTCTACACGGTGCTGGCCAACGGTGAGGTGGCTGGTTTCACCGGAGCCCACCGGTGGTTGAATGATTGGGGTCCGGTCGGAGAGATTGAGCTGGCTTGGCGGCTTGGGTGCGCTTTCTGGGGTGAGGGCATCGCCACCCGCGCCGCCCAGCAGGTAATGGGTGAGCTTGCGGAAGCTGGGCATCAGCAAGTCTTTGCTGTTGTTCATACCCACAACCAGGCATCAGCGGCGGTGGCCCAACGTTTAGGGATGCGTCAGCGCAGCAGCTACGAGGTGCGGATAAACGGCTTGACCCTGCCCATCACCGAGTGGGTCACGGACCTGTACCATCGGGAACAAAACCCGAGCCAGCACCGTTATAACGGCGACAGCTCATAAGAGAAGATTTGAAGGAGTAGCAGTGGGAAACTCATTACCGGGTGTCGGTAAAATTGCGAAGAATTGGCGTGAAGTTCTCAAACCCGAAGAATACGCGGTGCTGCGTGAAGGCGGCACCGAACGTGCTTTCACCGGCGAATACTGGGATACGAAAACCGAGGGTGTGTATTCGTGCCGAGCCTGTGGGACCGAGCTTTTCCGCTCTGCTGAGAAGTTTGAGTCGCACTGCGGCTGGCCCTCTTTCTTCGCTCCACTCGCCGAAGATCGTGTGCGGTATCTGGAAGACACCACGTTAGGGATGCGCCGAGTAGAGGTACGTTGCGCCGCCTGCGATTCGCATCTGGGTCACGTGTTTGAAGGCGAAGGATACAATACTCCGACTGATCTGCGGTATTGCATCAATTCTGTCTGTCTCACATTGGAACCGCAGAAGTCGTAAGCTAGAGCTATTTACGAGACAATACTGCTGTTAGCCCGGTGCCGGTCCTTGGGTTTTCGGTATATTTAAAGAAACATGTAACGCACAGCGGCAACGGGTAGAATGGTGGAGTTATTGTTTTCAGCCCCGTCGAGGGAGCTACCAGAAACGGATATTCAAGGAACCACTTTCAGATGAGTCTCAGCCCGAGTACCGAGCCTATCAAACTCCCACCTATGCTCGGATTACCTGCTGATTTCACGGTTCCTGATGTTATTCCGCTAACTACCCCGTCAGTTCCGGTTCCCTCCATTATCAACACGGAGAGGGCGCTTGAACGTGCTGCTGAATCTTTGCGTGCTGCATCCGGTCCGGTTGCGGTCGATACGGAACGCGCACAGGGTATACGGTACGGGATCAGGGCTTTCTTAGTGCAGCTGAAACGCGAAGATAAGCTCTACCTGATCGATCCCGAAGCTTTTTCTGACCTTAGGATCATCAACGATGCTCTAGCAGATGCCGAATGGATTATTCACGCGGCAACTCAGGATTTTCCAAGTCTGGATCTTCTTGGAATGCGACCGCGTCTTCTCTTTGATACCGAGCTCGGTGCACGTTTAGCGGGCCTGGAACGGGTGAACCTGGGAGCTGTTGTCGAAGAGCTTCTGGGGTACAAACTTGAGAAAAAGCACTCCCAAGAAGACTGGTCACAACGTCCTTTGCCAGAGTCTTGGCTCAACTATGCATGCCTTGATGTTGATGTACTGGCAGATTTACGCGATGCCTTGGAAGAAGTTTTAGAAGACCAGGGAAAACTTGAGTATACCCGCCAGGAATTTGCCTATCTCTGTTCGCTGCCGCCCGCTGACCCTGCTGCGAAGAAAGCCGAACGGTGGAGGAAAACGAAGGGACGGAACACGCTCCGGTCCGTACCGCAACTAACAGCCCTGCGGAATCTTTGGTTCGAGCGCGATAAATTAGCGCAGAAGAAAGATATAGATTCTAAGGCTTTACTCTCAGATGCCGCACTTATTGAGGCTGCACAGAAAATGCCTCGTAACGTGCCAGCTATCATGGCGATTCCGGGGTTCCGTACTCGACTGTTGAAACGTGAAGGTCCCCGCTGGGTGCGTGCAATAGTATCAGCTTCTCGGGGTGAGGACCCGGCGCCCTACACCATTCCGGCAACCGCCCCTCCCCCGCTTAGGCTTGGGAAACGAAACGCCCTATTTCACTAGAGATTCTTAGCGAAGTGCGGAAGATAGTACAACGGGAGTCAGAGCGGCTCAATATTCCAGCACAGAATATTATCAGCGCTGACTGTATACGGCGTCTGTGCTGGGATCCGCCCGAGCCTTACTCTCAAGAGGCCCTTCTTGAGGCTCTTCGCTCGCATGATGTGCGCCCGTGGCAGATTGAAATCCTCGCCCCGGATCTTCATGAAGTTTTCCAGCGACACCTTGGCTAATGCCTTAACACAGGGATCTCTCAACCCAAGAAAAATATGGAGGCGCGCCACACAACAAAACGGCTTATTCGCGTGCATACGACTTATCCTCTAGATTTATAAGAGAGCGACACGCAGCTATCCCACAGGTACGGTCGCCTCAGCATCACACAAGCCCGGCTTCACACACCGGGGAATTCAAGGAGGAACGATGAACGAAGTACCATTGTGCACCTGTTCGTGCGCACAATCAGAAATTTCTGCGCACGAGCCGAACTCTCAAAGCATTCAGGAGCTGGAGCATAAACTTTCGCGCCGAAATGCACTCGTAGCGGGGGCCACAGCTACCGCAGGGGCTCTTGCTTTAAGCGCCTGTGCCGAAGGTTCCAGCGGTGGTGGAGGAGGCGGCGGTAATGGTGCTGCCGGGCCAGAGTCCCCCACCGATATTGCGGCAGTTTCGGAGGTACCCGTCGGCAAAGCGGCGAAACTTACCAAAGGCGGCGTTACCGTTATCGTATCTCAGCCTGAAAACGGTGTCTTCAAGGCTTTTAGCTCCACCTGCACCCACCAAGGATGCCAACTCAACGTACAAAACAACAGCCAAATTGTGTGCCCCTGCCATGGTTCTCAGTTTGCGCTCGCCGATGGCTCAGTCAAAGGCGGACCGGCCGAGTCACCGTTAAAATCCTATAAGGCAGAGGTGAAAGACGGTAGGATCATTGTTGGGGGCTAGGTATCTTTCACACATTAGTATTGGCGGCACGTTAGTTTTTAACGTCTAGATTTCATGTCAATAAAAACGTTGGGGTGTGTGAAAATCTACACACCCCAACGTTTTATTTTTTTGCACTCGGTCAAGCACCACAAAAAATTACTGAGTATGCCGAGGCTTTTGTCCTTCCTCACGTGCGAAGGGTACCTTATCGCCTGCGAGCTGGGCGAGAATATCGGCAGTAATGGTTTCCGCGCACAAACCAACATCTTCCAGGATTTCCTCACGTGACGCATGCGGTATAAATTCTGCCGGTAAGCCGAGCTCACTCAACGCCGTGTCCACGCCAGCCGCACGCATCTCTTGGCGAATGCGTGAACCCACACCGCCCGCACGCACACCATCTTCGAGAGTCACAACGATGCGGTGGTCTCGCGCAAAATCCACCACCGAATGCGGAACCGGCATAACCCATCGCGGATCAATCACCGTCGAATGGATGCCCTGCTCGGCAAGGCGCTCAGACACTTCGAGCGCTACCCGTGCCATAGCGCCAACGGCAACAAACAGCACATCGCGCTGCCCAGTTTCAGGATGCGGCCGCCCGGTGCGGGTCAGCACATCCACCCCGTCAGAGCGGCGTTCCAGGGCAGCGATATCTTCACCCACCGACCCCTTTGGGTACCTGACAACGGTCGGTGCATCATCAATAGCAACGGCTTCACGAAGCGCTTCACGAAGCGTCGCAGCATCGCGTGGGGCTGCCAAGTTTAATCCAGGAATAAACTGCAGAAGCGATAAGTCCCACATGCCGTGGTGACTTGCACCGTCAGGTCCAGTAATGCCGGAGCGGTCAAGAACCAGAGTCACGCCCGCCTTGTGAAGAGCAACATCCATCAAGAGCTGGTCGAAGCCACGGTTTAAGAATGTTGCATAGAGTGCCACCACAGGGTGCATACCGCCGTATGCCAAGCCCGCACTCATCGCAACGGCGTGCTGTTCTGCGATACCAACATCAATGACTCTGTTCGGATGCGCTTGCGCGAATTCACGTAGGCCAACAGGAATGAGCATGGCACCGGTAATGCCCACAATGTCTTCGCGTTCATCCGCGATCTGTTTGATCTCACGACCGAAAACACTCGTCCATGACTCTTCGGTGCTGGTTGAGACAGGCTTGCCGGTAAGAGGATCAATCCGTCCTACCGCATGGAATTGATCATCATCATTCGCACGTGCCGGAGCGTAGCCGTGCCCTTTCTCTGTAATAGCATGCACAATCACCGGCCCGCCGTAGTTCTTAGCGGCACGCAAGGCGGTCTCAACAGCTTCTTGATCGTGCCCATCAATTGGACCAACATATTTCATGCCGAGGTCTTCAAAAATACCCTTGGGAACCACAACGTCCTTAATACCGACCTTCATACCGTGCAGCCCCCGGTAAATCATCTGCCCCAGCGGCCCACCACGCTGCAGACCACGGCGCATAGCATCAAGCGCCCGATCATATCGATGGTCAAGACGCATACGGTCAACCTGCTGCTGCACCTCGTGCTTAAGTGCCGTCAGCTGGTTAGCAAAACCGCCAATAGTAGGCGCATACGATCGACCATTGTCATTGACTACAATAACGACTTTACGACTACGGTCAGCGGCGATATTATTCACGGCTTCCCAGGCCATGCCTCCGGTCAACGCACCATCACCGATTAAAACCACCGTATAGCGGTCATTTCTCCGTTGAGAGCGTAGGCGCGTGAAATACCATCAGCCCAGGAAATTGATGATGAAGCGTGCGAGGACTGAATAATATCGTGTTCAGACTCGCCACGATCCGGGTACCCCGACAACCCACCCTTTTGGCGCAGGGTGTCAAAGGCGTGACGACCGGTCACCAGCTTGTGTACATAGGACTGATGCCCTGTATCAAAGAGAATAGAATCGTGGGGCGAATCAAAAATACGGTGGATACCAAGAGTCAGCTCAACAACGCCAAGATTGGGACCTAAATGACCACCCGTTGCAGAAACATTCGTTACGATAAACTGACGGATCTCTTCAGCGAGTTCACGCAGCTGCTCGTAGCTGAGGGGGCGCAAATCCCGAGGTTCACGAATATCGGACAAGAGCCCTGAGGATTCCTTGTTCGCCTCGTTCTCAGCAGACATACACTCTCCTTCTGCACGGTTGAGGTCAACAATGTACCTCTAGGTCTATACAGTTAAATTCTAACGGGTTAGGTTATATATACCCATTTGAAGGTTGCCGAAAAAAGTCATGGTTACCGTGTTCGCCATCTTAGGTACATACAGTTTTGCTGTCTCTACGAGAATTTACTTATGACGTTTTGACAGACGCGCTGGACGAATACGCGCAGGTGCACGGTGAAAAAGAGCGAGCGTCTCAACATGATGCGTATTAGGGTACATATCAAATGCCCGTACCTGTACGAGATCCCAGCCTAGTTCACGCAAAATAGCTGTATCGCGTCCCAAGGCTGCAGGATCACATGCCACATATAGAATGCGCCCGGGTTTGAGCTCGTTGAGGCGTTCCAAAACTTTGCGGTTTGCCCCTTCACGAGATGGGTCAAGCACCACGGCATCCGGGTAGTATCTGACCAAGGCTATGTGCTGCTTTAAGATCTTGAAGGCTTTGTGCAACGTCTCCGCGAATAACCTCAACACGGGTTTCCTTGGAGTTATCGCTTCGGGAAGGACCATCCGGCGCGAAGTTGGAACGCGCATCACGGTGCGTTGCCGAGGGAACCTTCAACGCTGATAACCGTTCCTTCTGATCCGACAGCATCCGCGAGCGCTGCTGTAAATAGCCCAACACCGGCGTATAGGTCGAGGGCGCATTCGCCTGGGTTGGGCGGAGCATGGTTAACATGGTGCCCATGAGGTTGAGGGGCACAGCGGTGAATCTGCCAGAAGCCACCTGCGGAGACCTGATAGCTGAACCTTCGCGGACCGAAAACTTACTTCTTCGGTTGCGGAACGTAACCCACCGCCAGGAGTATATCTCCTGACGCACCACGCCGATAAGGGCTATGCACGCTGGGCTGCCCCGAACGCTTGCTCGGTTTTTGCTTTCGATCCGCTATAGGGGTGAAAAAAGCGGATTTTACAACAGCAAGCTCGCCCCAAAGCTGGATGCACTGCCTTTTCAATCTCTTTGGCGACATGGGTTGTCTCTCAGACGGGGGTCAACCATGAATTGGAGCAGAATACGCCCACGTGAAGACAGTGTTGCTTCCAGTTCTCGAACGCCCCGCAGGTTGAGACTTGTGAAGTTCTAGATCACGTAATTCGCGTGCCACGAGGAAAATCAACGACGGGTACCGGCTGCGAGCTATGGTAGGGGTACATGCCGATGCGCCAATACGTGGTACCGTCTTCAATGCTTTTAGCGGTGGTGTACCGTATACGAGATCGCGCAGGAGGTCGCCTTCGACGGGTCTCGATTGAGGCATAGACTCAACGATAAGGTTTGTTGAAAGTGGTGATTCTAGAGGATGCCGCCTAGGCGATGAAGCTGAGTTCGTACGATCTCGGCTTTTAACGCCGTTGTTCAGAGGTTCTAGGTGTCCATATTCCATCCCACCAAGAAGCTCTGCTATGCCCGGTGAGTTTCTGACGTTCTTCAGGGGGTTTTGAGGGCATCTGCCTGCGCCCAGGGATGCTTACGGCGCACTGGTGCAGGCGCTTTGACGGCTACAACATCTGCAAAGTAGAAACGGTTTTTTGGGCCTATTGCGGTAATCCGAACTTGGGCTTCTTCACCCACTACCGTGCCGTACGAAAACGACCCCGGCGTGCGTACGTGCAACGAGTGCACCTCCGTGGGCGGGTGTCTCAGAGTTACCTGGATTAGATCGCCTATAGTGTGCCCCTGCTCCGAGGTAACGTTATCCGCACCGGAGTCACGTACTGTGCTGGTTTCAGGGGTGTTCACGCGTCTTCTCCTTACAGAATTCTGATGTGAAGCATTCTACACCGCTTATTTTTAAATAACCGTTCAACCCTGCCATAAGCATGAGAAAATCTCAAGGGTTCTCATGGAATATCACGTTTCTTCTGTGTGGGTTGAGCCCCGATACATCGTATCGTTTTTATGAGAGTGAATGGAGGTATCAATGTCCTCGGTATCAATGGGCGTTGTATTCTCATGAATGCTCCACGGAACAGTCACAAGAATAACATTAGGTTCTTGCTCTAAAACTTTCTTAAGCTGTTTGACAGTTCGCGGATGAATGAGGCGCTGCCACCAATGTTCCGGAACAAACTCTGGAATGTAAACAGCAATAACATCCCGCGATGTATTGTTCTGAATACGGCGCACATAGTTATGTACGGCTTGGACGGTATCGCGGTAGGGTAGAGTCAATCACCGAGAGTCGTACAGGAATCCGCATGCGATCCCAGCGAGTCTTCACATCGTCAAGAGTGGCCTGGTCGTTATTAACGGTCAGAGCTTCCAGCGTTGAAGGATGGGATGCGCGCGCATAGGCTAGGGCACGAAGCACGGGTTTGTTGAGGTCCTTCGTGTAAACAATGGCGTGCACCCGTGAAGGCAGCGAGGATAGATCGGCGGTTTCTAGATCTTCATATGGTATTTCTGCTGCTTTGATGACGGCATCGTAGTGTGTTTATGGGTTGTCATCATGCCCCCGAACAAGGTAGCGATTATAAGAAGCGAAAAGCCAGGCACCTGCCATGAACTAGTGACAACAACAGTAATAGAGTACAGCGGCGGTCACGATAACCCCGATGATACTGACGGCTCAAGTCACGGATCAGGTGTCGGCGCGAGTAAATGCCAGTGTAATGCGCAGTTTTCCGGATGCGGTAGCTCACTACCGATCCCTGGTGAGCAGCATCGAGGAGGAACATACCCACGAGATAGAGCTGAATGAGCGAGAAAATATCCGAGCCAAAAAAAGCAACGTTGGACATGTTGCCATAACGGCCAGCAGGAGAACCCCGTTACGGTAGAGGGCCCACAGGTTGATACTCCGTAGCTGAACTGGCAGATACCTGCGATCAGCGAGCAGATGAACTCAACGGAAAACCAATAAAAGCTGTAAAAGACGCTATGGTCAGCACTGCAACGGTGGCAAAAACAAGCAGCTGAGGTATGAGCGGGGCACCATCATAGATAGCGAGTGCTATCTGATAGAGCGCGGGTTTCTGGTGGAAGAATTCGCCCGGCGCGCGCCCCTCAATCAACAAATATTGTGTGGTGTCATGCACCATAGTAACGCCGGTAACTTGGGCTATGTAAAGTATGCTGACGAGAAGCACACCCGTTATGGTACCCATAATCATGGGGTGAGGCGGCATTATGTTTTTGGGGCGCCGGAAGAGCGCACGGGTTTGAGATCGTGGAAAGCTCCGGAGGCGCAACGGCACCCGCTGAAAAAGACCGTGAGATCAAAGAAGAAGAACGCTATGCCAATCAGCTGTGAATCGACGTTTTCGGGGAGTACCGAGTAGTTTGCCGATTCTGCTTTAGCAAGCACACCCATCCAGGATTTGATAATTCCAATGCACAGCGTAACGCCTAGGATCGCGAGAAAAATATAGGGGCAGCCAGTGTGTGCTATCTTTCCCATGAGTTGTAGACCGCTGCAGAGACACTACGGTCAAAATAATGATGAGCAGTATTGCGATGGCACTGCGATGATCTTGTAATTCTGGGTAAAAGTCCACCAGGAATGTTGCAGCCAAACGACATGGACGGCAACCGTAAGTACGAAATCCAAGAAGTACGAGGGCCCCCAAAATAACGGCGGGTTTACTGCCCCAACCGCCGATGCACTATGTTCAAAATCGCCTTCAGCAGCACCTGATTAATGTGGTGTCGATGGGTTCCTACGATCGCCAAGACCTACGACGGCGACCGCTAACCCCAGCGCAGGGGCGTAGACAGTGGCTGCGTTACCCGCAGCGGCGAGCATCAGAATAATCGTCGGCGGCGTATGCGACAGATGAAATACCGTCAGAGCCGAGGGTAGGGCAAAACGCTTCAAACGCGGCGACATGGCCGCTACTTGGCGCAGAATCTACCGGCTTACCGGTGAAGGCGCTGCAATTTTTCCCAACGCGATATTTCCACAGGGTTTTAAAGGCTGTCCGCCTGCGGGTAAAGACTCAATTTTATTTGCCGCGTGTTTCGCGGGTCATCGGGCGTTTAGAGGTCTTACTCGAGTACATAACAGGAAAACCGGTCGTCTGTTGAGGAGGAAGCACATGCCCATTTCATCATTATGGGTTCTGGTCGTGTGGGAGTTATGCCTTGCCCCGTGCTCTACTGGGGCTTCGGGAAGCTACGGTAGCCGTTACATCGATCAAGATGAGCGAGCTTTCCAGCCCCTTGCGTAAAAGGGTTCAGCGGGCGGTTGGTGACCGGTGTCGTTTTGACCGAAAACGCTCAAACAGGCGGGTCTTTCGGACCGCGTACGCTTTTGCTGCTGTGTCTTTGGGAGACGTTCCAGATATTGTGCCGCCCGCGCGTGGCGCGTGAGACTTTCAAGAGTACAAATGTTGTTGCCCGGTCTGACCCGTCGTGCGAATTCTTTCAGCGTCTGGAAGTATTCCACGGTAGCCGCCGTTCCGGTGGTCAACGGATCAGGGTAGCTTCGTCGTCTGTTAGCGGGCAGGCACTCAAAGAGTTTTCAGGGAGCCATCGGGCGAGCTCATGCTTACTGAGATTCCACTGCATGCGAACAATGGGCAGGTCATGACTCCGTGGATATTGAGCGTGCTGCCGGAGGTGCGCGCATCGCCTATATTACCCGATTCGGTGAAGGCATGCTGCCACGCCCAGATACCGCCTATCAGCAGGGAGATACCGTACACATTATGATGCGCACGGACGATATTAACGATGTCTCTCGGATTCTTTCGCGGTCGCCTCGTACTGATGAAGATGTCAGTACAGTACCGATCCGCGGCTGGATTGGTTCCATGCGAAGCCGATAGACCCGGCGCAGCACCCCGGCGATCGCCGTCGCCCGAAAGCATAAGGAGCTTATAACATGAAGGTACTTGTTGGGGCCGGTTCCGTGGGAGCATCTATCGCTAAGAGCTCAAGGCGAATGGCACAGTCACTAGTGAAATGATTCAAGCCTGAGGATGAAAAACGTACCGACCTGCCGGGGGTGCGCTGGCATAGTGGTGACGCCTGTGAGCTATCTGTTTTGCGTCAGGTTCACCCGAATACTGCTGATGTGATTGTTGCCGCCACCGGTGACGACAAAGTTAATCTGATGGTATCTCTACTGTGCCGCAGCGAGTTTGGTGTACAACGCACTGTAGCGCGTGTGAATAATCCCCGGAATGAGTGGCTTTTCGATGATGCCTGGGGCGTGGATGTGGCAGTTTCCACTCCGCGTTTGATGACGGCCCTCGTGGAGGAAGCCGTCGAGGGTGGGCGATGGTGCGTCTGCTTACGCTTCAGGCCGGCGGGGCGACGTTGGCGGCGTATACGGTACCGCTCGATCATCCTGTAATTGGCTATAGGATAGACCATGTGCAGTGGCCGACCGATACGGTACTCACCGCCATCTTGCGCGACGGCGTTCCAGTTGCCCCTTCCGCCGATGTTGTTATTGAGGGTGGCGACGAACTTTTCTTCATCACAACGCTTGACGGAAGACCAGATTCAGGCGCTCTTCGCCTGGGTTATCCCTAAAACGCCAACGAAAACGAGCTATTTCTCAGCTGATGAAAAGAATATAGGAGCGGGTTTATAGCGTCCTTTGTGATTACGCAGGTCGTTTGTCTTCTGAGTCTACAGCGATATGTGCCCAGCGGCACTTAGCTATGAGGTTTCTGCCGGATCAGATACTCGCCACGCCAGCCAGATACCCGCCGCGTACAGAGGCAGCCCCATAACGATGCGCATAGCACCTAAGACTTCGGTAGCGTTCATATAGTAAAGCGGTATTTGGATCGTAAGTCGCAACAGCAAGACAGCCGCCATAATCCACGTTGCCAACTATGAGCTTTCAAACGTTCGGGTTTCTGTCGCCGGGCAAGTTGCTCTCCTGATATGCCGAAAATGAGCCCGCCAGAGCCAACCCGATAATCGAAACGATGAACGCAACGCTGTAAATACCGTTCGTCCAAAACCCCGGCAAATAGTAGTCGGCGGCGTTCTCCGTGCGAAAAGCAGTGAAAGCACAAATTGCAACACCCACAATACCCGACACCGCAGGTATGAGTTTACTGCGCTGTACAAGGCGCAGCACGGTAAAAATACCTGCAGCTGCTATCGCGATAATTAAGGCCAAGTTTACATCTTTGGTGACCGTGAAGAAGATAAGGAAGAGGTAAAGAAGGCAGAGAAGTTTCTACGAGTCCACGCCACCCGCCAATTGCATGGAGCACTTCACATGAGCCTGACTCTGTACGGCGGATGTTGCCTCCCAAAAGAAACGCAGGCTCTTACCTAATGCTTCTTGCCCCGATAGTGAGTTTGTCTCTGCGCTCTGAGTACTGTCAGAGGCATACTGGTTATTCAAATGCTGAGGGTCATGTGGAGTGTATTAACCACGTCGCGGATCCTTTTCTAAGAAGTATTGGGGAACAATCTCGTATCGGGGTTGTAAATCACGGGTGGGTACGTGTGCGTTGAGATAACCCCAGAGCACCGCAGCAGGCACCCGCCAATAAACCAGGAACCACACGCTGCCCATGCCAAATAAAGGTTACTCTTTCTCCCACAGAAAAATGGTGGACGTGAGAGAGACCGCACTTCTAAACTCTCCGTCATGGGGTTCTTCCCAAAACCGATTGTTGCTGAGTCTCCTTCAGAAACAGCAGTCTCGGCACTCTGTGAGTCTTCCTGCTCATCGTCAAAGTCTTCGCCAGGAGGAGGCTCAACAATGGGCATACCAATCAGAGCTAGACTGGCCCGATTGAAGCGGTTTTTGATTTCGCCACGATAAGTTCTGCTTGGTAGAGAGGTTTATCGTGAACGGCGAATCCACACACCCGTGATCGATACGGCCAGCTGAGGCGGGCACGAAAACGTTCGGGGTACTCCGCCTCAACTTGAAGAAGGGTCCCCGAACCGGGTGCACAACGATGGCTGTTATCTATGCGCGGCATTACCCAATCTCTGTAATCTCGGGTCGCGACGAGGCGATTGGGCGTAGTTCGCGTTTATCCTCGTTCTTCTTTCTTCGTTTCAGTCTCTAGACTCTCTCCTGCTCCTCAGGTTCCTGCTCTTCATCATCTGGGTCGTCTAAGGTATATATCTGTTCCGGCATCGTCATGGGTAATAGCTCACGTGGCGGGCGGGGGTCGTCACCACGATTGACAATGGCGGTACGGAAAACCTCTTCAATCGCTTCGGCAGCTTCTTCATTACCTAGAACGGCTTCACGAGAAATAACACCGCGTAAGAACCATCGAGAGGGCCATCGACGCCAACAGATCGTGCGATGCGCTCCCTCGTTTCCCGTCCTCAGTCGTAGCGGGAAGGCGGGTTAGCATCTCGGCGCCGAACTCACCCGTATGCATTTTCAGCGGTTCCGCCTGCGATGCTACAGACTCGGCAGATCATGCGAATATCGTCCCTATATGCCAGTACTACGAGGCGCTGCGAACGCCTGAATCTGGAGGGTTCCACCAGCACGAATACAGGTTGCGGCAATTACGGCTCCCGTACCTTCGTCCATCTCAAGACGCGGATTTGGAGTCGTCAAAAGCGTCTGTCATCGCCGCACCAGGTCAATGTATTCTTCAGTCATCGGCCTCACCGATATCGTGAGGGCCTTCTGGAACGGTCGTAGATAACTACCTCGGGTTCTTCATCATCAGGATCGACCTTGTTAAGGCTGGACTTAGACTTAGCTTTGGTTAGCTCAGCATCTTCCTTCTTGGAGTCTTTAGAAGTAACCTTAGTAATTTTTTCTTCTGCTTTCTTACGCTCATCGTCAGAGCTTTTCTTGCCAAAACCAAACACTGAATATCCCTTACTGGTAGATGTTAGTGCGTCTCATATTGTATGCAGATATTATGTATATTTCTTTGTGCGATTAAAGTCTGTATCTGCCGAATTACGCGGTAAAGATTATTTCAAAAGCCGCTTGAGCCAAATCCTGAGATCCTCGTTCCGGTTTCGTCAGGTTCTCTACCACCACAAAATTAGCGTGTTCATAACGCTGAATGACAAGCTGGGCAATACGATCACCACGCTTGATTTGGAAAGACTTTGCACGATCCGTATTCAATAGCGTCACCATAAGTTCACCGCGATACCCAGAATCGACAGTTCCCGGTGCGTTAACAATGTGTGATACCGTGTTTGGTAGCAAGCCCCGAACGCGGATGCACCAACCCTACATATCCTTCGGGAAGAGCAATAGCAATACCGGTAGGTACAAATTACTCTCTCTCTCGGCGCCAGTGCAAAATCCACTCGTGAACGCAGGTCTGCGCCCGCATCACCAGGATTGGTGTAAAGACGGTGCTGCTCTGCATCAAGCATTTTAATCTGGACATCAATGGATTAATCATGTCTTTCACTCTACCGAACGCGCATGCGACGCCATCTCCTGTCCCTCTCCTTGGCGCGCTGGAGTTTCACGCCGATGCACCACGCGGCGCTGGGTGCGCAGAAAATAACCTCGGTTAGAGTGCGAGATATGATTTTCTGCCCGAGATGGTGCACACACTCTATTTTCTAGACGCCATCTGAACCAGGTACGCAACAAGCTTAGAAGGACTATTACGGTATGGCTCTTCGTCACCTCCTTACGCTCTATGTAGGCGCATCTTTCTCCTGGACGTGGCATGTGGTTTCTCACGCTGTGTACCGGAGGTGCATCTTATCTGAGTGGGCGCCCCTATTGGTATTCCGGTGGGTAGTATTGCTGCTGTCGTTGTTACGCTTCTTCTCCGGGTGGATTTTATATCTGCACCCACTGGTGAAAATATCGCAGGTTGGGTTCATGATGCGAGCAAGTATTGAGCGTGCTTATGTGGGTGAAACACAAAGCGTTTCGTGGCGAACCAGGCCCGTATTGCGGCTGGTCCTGACGCTGAGTGGGCGCGCAGCCATGTGTTTTCGCGGCTGGATTACGCAAAAATCCGCCTCGACCATTACCGACCCTGCCGATCCAGCTACTGGATTTACTTCAACCCGTAACCCCGATATGGCCGAGATTCTAAACGGCTGGTTCGCTGCTCCAGCTAAAAGGGCGGTCTCCCTATGAAACCGCCCTTGAGTCAACAATCGGTTTAGCTTCTTATCGCTTCGCGTTCTGCGCGGTACGGCAGACCGTCTTCTTCGCGCGCAATCTGCCGAGCGGTGACGAACCAGGAAGCAGGATGCGCGGGTGGTCTCGTCTTCCTGTGGGCAGGACCACTGCGTTGAGCTCTTCGTTGGAGAGATCTGCACCGGGCAGCTCAAAACTTTCTGCCCGCGGTATTCTCATCCTCATCCACCGCCCCGGACTGCATCTCCGAACGGTGCGCGTTCAAGCTCTTCGTCGGGATTCTTCGTTCTGTTCGTCATCCTGCTTGCGGATGCATCGTAATCAGTTGCCAAACTATCACGCTCAGGCGTCGTTTTTGGTGGGCTGAAATCCTACCGCCCACGGTGGTCCTAAATAGGTAGTACATCACATATCGGCGTGTCGTGCGACGGCGGCATGCAGGTATTATTCACTAATGATACCCATTTTGTCTAATCGGGACGCAGTTAGTGAACTTTGGCCGTCTTTAAAGGCCTCTTACGGAAGATATCAATTTGAGTCACGATGTTTGAGGTTTACTGCCGTTTTGCAGCTCTCCCGGTGCTTGGTAGCGTACGCTTTCATGTTTTCATTCAGCATAACGGCATGCGTTGTGGTGTGCACCCATGAGTTGCGAAGTTCTCCTGCTTGAGTGCGTCCGATTGAGCGTACATGGTGTCGGTGAAAATCTGGTGCTTGGGTCTGCTGACTGGCACTGGGACTTCCTCCTTCGATCGACGCGAATCTGCGCCTAAGCGCCACACATCACTGCGCGACGCATCCAGCCGCGCTTCGCGGGCGAAGATACTAAGGGTCTTTCGGTCCGCGTGATATTCAAAACTCGCTTCCGACAGGGTGCAAGCGTAGAAAAGTGCTGAAGAATCCGGCTGGGAACCAGAGCGCGTGCGCAGGTACGAGTGGCCTATCGTGGCGGAGCGCTCGCATGATTCGCGCCGCTCAAACGTGAAAAGTGGGACGACGTGATTCAGCTTTCCGGCATGGGGACAAATTCCTGTCACCCCTCGCGGCTCGTATTGCCGAGATTGCGCACCAGCACGGTTTTGAGGATGCCACCCAGGATTGGGAAACTCGGCAGAAAAGAAAAACGGGCAGTGGCGGTTGAAGCCGACTTTGCGCTCTCCGACGAGGCACGCTCCCACTTGCCTGAAAGGTGCGGTTCCCCGCTCGTGGACCTACAACGGCTAACTCAAGGGTTGTACGCATCAAATGAGGCAACATACTTCCTGATGGGAAGCCCGGCTGCGGCTAGCTGCGGCTGAAAACTTCTTTAGACGGCGAAGATGAAGAGCACGAAGAGCGTCCGGACAACCGCCCCGGTGCAGCAGCGGCTTGTGACTACTCATACGACTCCGGTACGCGTTAATGCGCCTACCTCTTCTTTGAAGGGCGAAAGCCGTGACGAACGTAAACTCAATGAGCTTCTCGAACGCGCCCGCTCGGTACGCCCAGTTACTCCCGTGGTGGAAGAGCCGGAAGTGTATGAGCCTGAACCGGATACCCCGCAGTCAGTTGAATCCGTTGATGAGCATGACAGCGACGACTCTGCTCTTCAGACGCGAGCATGCTCATCACACTCCGGAGCCCAAAGGCGAGCATCACCAAAGCAATCGTGATGGGAACAAGACTAGTTCTTCGAAGAAGCAGCGCGAAGCATTCCTGCATGGGATGATATCCTTTTCGGCGGGCGTAAATAGTAGTAATCTCTACTAGAGATTCCTGAAGAACTGAACAATTTAGCCTGTCGTCCTTGAGCTACGAGGTCGGCAGATACCGCAGAGGAATAGGACGCTCGCATCGGTCGAGCGAACCGTGCCGCCCCACCATGGCGATGCGCGTTCCTTCTGGCGGCGCATATCGTAGAGCGCATAATCATCACGAGCGCAAACGATCAGATCGCCAATTCGTTCTCGCGCTGCATCACGAATTATCGTGCCGTAATGGCCCGCTCATACAGGTCATGCGAATCTAGCACCCTAAGCATGCTCACCCCAGTGCCGAACCCAACATTGTGCGCTCTGGCGACGGGCATCCGGTGAAGTATCGTGCAGATAGAGCTGCACCGCTCGCGGTTCCCCTGCTGTCATAGAGACATTTTCCAGTAGTTCTTTGGTCGCCGAATAGTCGATGCGGTTTTCCTGCGGAACATTTACCATCCGTGATCTATCGTGTGAGGAAAATACCAGCCCACGACGAACGTTCAACGACAGGCGGCGCGGTGCCGATTAAGTTCTTCCGTTGTTCAAGCCATTCGTCACTTCCCCGCACCGTAACGATGCCCTTGGTCAAGCTCTCCCCAGTAAAGATATATCAAGGTCGGTGTGCGCGAGGCCAGAAGTTCGCAGGCATAAGTGATACGAGCGTTATAGTCGGCTGCGCCCACAAACTCGCCGCCGCGCAAGTTTGCTTCGGTGAGTCCGCTCCCCCGGTATTTCTCCAGTGAAATCGTCACCACGCGCCTATCGGTACAGTACCGCTCGGAAAACGGTGGGGCAGGGTTGCCAGGCGTGCGGATCAACATTCTTATCCCACCCCGAAGATGGTTCATCGCGGTATTCGTCGTGGGGTTGCGAACCTCGCAGCCAGCAACCCGCGTGAGCGGCGCGAGGCGGTGCCAACGAGCCCAGCGACGCTGCAGTCGTGGTGGGGAATGCAGCATCCAATGCCCCTAAAGAGACTGTTTTCTTTAGATAAGGCGCATAAGAGCCATAGGCGTGCAGCAGTTGTTCTCCCAGCCCATCGACCATGATCAAGCAGATATTACGGAATCCGTTCTGGGTCAGCCCCAGCTTCAGTTAGTCGCCGTACCAGGTTGAGTGGGTCGCGTCCAGGCTGAAACCTGGTTCATCATCTAAGGGTGCTGAGCGCGGTAGAAGCTCTGCGCTACCAATGATGCGGCTGATTCGAAAAACATCTGCCACGCTGTTGCTTCCATAGGGCGGGTGGCGGGGGCACCGTTTCGCGTAATCGAGTATTCAGACATATCAGCGGCTTTCGCTCACCTGAATATGTGCACGGTGTAGGGGCGCGGGCGAACTGCTGCGCGCGAAGGATAAACTTCGGGGCCGTCCGCTGTTGCCGAGACGCGCAATGCTAAATCTTCTCGGCTGGCGTCACCACTGTACCCGTGATCTGCGGTGCAGTGCGGATCGGGGCAGGGCGGGTGCCAGTTCCGGGTGTGCAACCCGTCCATGCTATCTGCATCGAAAGTTCGGTGGGAACCGTTCCGGGCTTAGTATGCCTGCGGATTATCGTACCCGTAACTAATAGTGACGGGTCGCAGAGAACTCAGCTTAACCGCTTCAACGCCCACATGTGCTACGGTCTGGCTGCCCTTCTTCTTCAAGGTGCTGGTCATCTAAATGCGCTAGAATCAGCAGAGATCCACTAACAACTAAAACCGTGATGTGGCGATGCAAATTATTAGGCTGAAATGCGTTTCAACCTGCAAAATGGGATTCTGGTTCTAAACCGGCAAGGGCTTCATCAACAATGTCACGCACTAGATCTGGTAGAAACCCGCATCTCGATATCGGCTCGTGAGCTTTTCCCGCGGATCATAGCGGTCGCTGTCGTCGAAGACTCCTAGGGTCATAGGTAATAAGGCAGGTTCGTAGTGCGCATGTGTGGTGCTGCGTTGTTGAACACAGTAGTTTATACATAGTGCTTTACATACCGTCTGTGCTACTTTGACGGGCATTTGGGCGGATTTTTCTAAGCTACCTGTAGAATAGAATTACGAATACGCCCACCCCACATTGGGCGCATTATTGTGCGCCTCAAGGAGAGAAATGGCACGCCGCAGCAAGTCCGCCGTTGAAGATTGCCCGGTTGATATTGTCGAAAATATTGTCGATATTGATGTCTCTACCGAGATGGAATCCAGCTTTTGGGTACTCTACTCGGTTATTTATTCGCGTGCTCTGCCAGATGCGCGCGACGGGCTGAAAACCGGTGCAGCGGCGCATCCTCTACATGATGCAGCAGATGGGGCTGCGCCGGATAAAGGGGCATGTGAAGAGCGCCCGCGTGACCGGCGAGGTCATGGGTAAACTGCACCCGCACGGCGATGCCGCTATTTACGATGCGATGGTGCGTTTGGCGCAGCCTTTTGCGATGCGCCTGCCATTGGTGGATGGGCACGGTAACTTTGGTTCGCTTGACGACGGCCCGGCGGCTGCCCGCTATACAGAGGCACGCATGGCTCCCGCTGCGATGGCGCTGACTGCGGATCTTGATGAAGACGTTGTTGATTTTGTGCCGAACTACGATAACCAGTTCATGCAGCCGGGCGTGCTGCCAGCGGCGTTCCCTAACCTGTTGGTCAATGGTACGACCGGCATCGCGGTGGGTATGGCAACGAACATGGCTCCCGCATAACCCGCGCGAGGTTATTGCGGGTACGCGGCATTTGATTGCGCATCACTGATGCCACGCTCAAAGAGGTTATGAAGTTCATTCCGGCCCTCGATCTGCCCAGCGGCGGCACGATTGTGGGATTGAGCGGTATTAAGGATGCCTACGAAAGCGGGCGCGGCACATTCAAGACCCGTGCGAAGGTCTCTATTGAGCAGGTGACCGCTCGTAAACAGGGCATTGTGGTGACTGAGCTGCCGTATATGGTGGGTCCAGAGAAGGTTATTGAAAAGATCAAGGACGGCGTTAACGCCAAGAAGCTGACCGGTATTTTCTGATGTGGTCGATTTGACCGATCCTGCAAACACGGGTGACGCCTTGTTATTGAGATTAAAACGGTTTTTAATCCGCGAGGCTGTGCTGGCCTCGCTATATGAGCACACGCCTTTGGAGGATTTCCTTCGGCATTAATAATGTGGCGCTGGTGAATGGGCAGCCCGCAGACCTTGGGGCTGCTTGATCTTCTGCGGGTGTATATCGATCATCGTCTGTCGGTGGTGCGCCGCCGCACCGGAATTCCGTCTGGGTAGCGTAAGGATCGTCTGCATTTGGTGGATGGTCTCCTGATTGCCATTGTTGATATTGACGAAGTTATTGAGATTATTCGGTCTTCGGATGAAACCGCGCAAGCTCGTGAGAAGCTGATGGCGGTCTTCGATCTGACGGAGTTCAGGCGAACATATTCTTGAGCTGCGTCTGCGCCCAGCTTACAAAAGTATTCCCGTATTGAGCTTGAGGCTGGGCGTGACAAGTTACGCCAGGAGATCGCTGAACTGGAGCGAATTTTGGGTTCCGATTCTGCGCTGCGTGAGCTGGTATCTGACGAGCTTGCCGAGGTTGCCGAGAAGTACGGCAACGATCGCCGTACCGTTTTGAAGACGAAAGACGATATGCAGTCTGCGATTGAGGCTGTCTCAAACGGTGCCTCAAAAAGGCGAAGAAAGAGTCTTGGGTTGGCGCTTGAAATGCCGATGAGCCCTGTTGGGTGCTGCACGGCATCCGGCATACTGGGGGCGCACGGTGGCAAACCAATGCGTGAGGGCTTTGGCTGATCCGGAGCAAACGTATTCATGACGTCTTCACGTCTATTGTTCCTACGACGGCGCGGGGCGAGATTGGTGCGGTGACCTCTACGGGGCGCATGGTGCGCCTGTCGGTCATGGATTTGGTGGTGTTCGATGATTCTTCGGGAACTCCCGTATTGACTACGGGCGTCAAAGCTACTGAGGTTGTTGCCCTAGCAAAGGGTGAGAAGCTGGTGGGGCTTGTGCCGTTGAATGAGTACTTGCATGTGGCAGCAGGCGTGATTGCCGTGAACGGGTATCCGCTGAACCAGACGGAGTGGGATGTTATCAAAGCTCAAGCCGAAGGATACGGTGATTGCAGCAACTGTAGTGCTCTTCCGACGATAACGCCTAACGTTAATCCCAGAGGCGCGAAACTCGACCTTCGATGCGGCTGAAGGTTCGTCCGCAGGGTCGCGCGGGCGGCGGTATCGCCGGTATTAAACTGGGCTCACAGGATGCGGTAATTGCGCTCGGCGTGACCGCCCCGGGTTCTGCCGCCGAGGTTGTGACCGTCACGAACGGGCAGGGCAGTAGCGAGTGCGAAGGTCACTCTGGCGAATTACCCGCAGAAAGGGTCGCGCGACCGGTGGTGTGCGGGCGCATCGTTTCTGACAGGGAGAATCGAAAGCTGGCACTGGCGATGGGTTGGCGTGGCCCCTGCAAAGGCTGGCACGCCGGGCGGTGTGGCGCGCTCCCCGCCGACCAGCGACACGGTTCACGCGACGGCTCGGGTGCTGCTTCTGCAGGCGATCGGCGCGGTAGGGCTAACTATGCGGCTATCACCGAGCAAGCAAAAATGGCGTCTGACGGGGAAAATTGTTTCCTGGCTTTGTGATCACATAACGCTATTATGTTTCTGCTCTTTTTGCGAATAATGCAGTGTTACCTCTTGCGCAGAGGTAACACTGCTACCTTTAAAGGAAGTTTTAGGGTGAGACCATCAAAGATCCCACTCAAGGCCGAAGGGAGAAAACAGGCATGACCGAACCAGATAAGCCCCATGAACAGAGAGCGCTTCCAAGAACAGCTTGACCTCGGAAGAAGCTACTACAAATGAGGGAAATTTGATGAGGCCCATCCCTGCCTGGTCAAAACACTGCCACACCAGACCCAGAAACCTACGCACGCAGAGCTCGGCTCTCGATCACCACTATACTGAGGTACAGCTGGATGACCTCGCCGCCTGGTCAGACATTCACGCGACGACGACCCAGAAGTCTCCGAACGGGCACAGTTCAACCTCGGTAGCGCCTGCGAAGACCGGGGTAAGCTGGATGAGCGCTATCACTGCCTGGAAAAGTCCGCGGGGTCAAACATCTCACGCAGCGCGCAGTTCAACTCAGACTCGCCTACGAAGCCGTAAGCTGGTTGACGTCTTCTCCACCCGCCTGGAAAGGTCCGCGGGGACAACCCCGAAACCTACGCAGCCGCGCGGTTCAGCCTCGGACTCGCCTACGAGAGCCCGGGGTAGCTGGATGACGCCATCACCGCCTGGAAAAAGATCCGCGAGGACGTCGAAACCCACGCAGCCGCGTGCGCAGTTCGCCTCCGGACCTCGCCTACTACGCCCAGGGGTAGCTCGGCTGACGCTATCACCGCCTGGAAAAGATCCGCGAGGACAACCCTGAAACCTATGCTACCGGCATCAGCTCAACCTCCGGAGCAGCCTAATCGCCCAGGGTCAGCGCAGCTCAACCTCGGTAAACACCTATGCAAAGCCCAGGTAGCTGGATGACGCTATCATCGCCTGGAAAAAGGTCCGCGAGACGTCTCCTATGAAAACTTACGCCAGCACAGTCTCAACCTCGAGTCATCTATAAAGATCTCGCCTATGGAAAGATAAAGATGAAGACCAGCGCAAGCTGGATGAAGCTATCGCCGCCTAGTCAAACATCCACCGCGACGACAGCCCCGAAACCTACGCCAAAGCACAGCTCAACCTCGGGAGGTTTACTCACTAGATAAAGAGAAAGAGGAACAATCAGGCCGAAGCGTACAATAATGCGCGAAATTTCTCCATTATAAGCCTGAACGTGATTCAAGATCCTTAGTGTCCTCAGAAAGTAAGTAGATCTTCATACCCCGTAGCTGAAAAGTACGACGAAGTCCTAAGTCTCTTCAGATAATCCCAGTGAGTCTGTTTGCACATTATAGTCGAGCATCAACAGCTTTTACCCTCTTTGGAAAACCAGAGAAAACAATCAGCAATCGTACACATTTGACTCAGTACTATTCGTGATGGTTAACATGACCGACGGAAGGGCTGGTTCTGAGGAAATATTGGGGCCCAGCAAGGTATCCTCAGAAACCATATATACGAATAACACCGCAACCTTCATTAGCTGTTTTCACTCTTTAATCATGACAGCCTTAGATGCAGTTTCGCCTCTACGGAAGAGGATGGGCAGGAGGCAACAGGTGTTAGACGGTATTCGAGAAAGAGTCGCGACCAGTCAGATACATCTGGAATTTATAGCTGCCTCAATAGATCCATCTAGCAATTCGGGACAAGATAGTTCAAGGACAGAAAAAGATAAAACCACAGCGATAATGAAAGATTAATAAAGTCTACGCTCTACCGCTGCATTTACTCTGGATCCTGAGACCGGGTATTGGACTTTAGCCCAACGGGACAAATCCACCTTCTATCGCCAATACAAAGGGGAAGCAAAAGAAAAGTGGGAAAAATATTATGAATCAATTCAAGAAAAGAGAAATTGTCGAAAAATATTTATTTGCAGAGGATGGAGGATAATAAAAATAACTCTGTCTTATCTATCATCCATCTCCAAGAATTAGAAGAATCTAATGCACCTGAAGAATCTCATACATACAGCATAGAAGAGAAACAGAAAATTCTTGAAGCCATCCGGTTTATTCTCCTCCCTCTACAATATCTGGTGAAACATATTGCTTTCCAGGAGGAGCAGGAGTGCCGCATTATGTATATTACTCAGTTCCGTGACGAGAAGATTCACAGCGACCGTGAAAAACAGTGGATGTACGTCGAGTATGAGGAGCCTGTACTGCCACATATCGATAAAATTTGGCTCTCCCCTGGTGCGGCGAAGGACCAAGATTTCTTCCGCATCCTGTTAGATAAAGGAGAAAACGACAACAAGGTTCGTATCTCCCAGAACCCGTTTAGAAACAAGGAGTAAAGGAGCACGGAGCTTGCACGAGAGTTATTCCTCCACGTGAAAACATGATGTCTACCGGCAAAAACTTATTCTAATCTTCATCTTTCTACGGGGGCGTCAAACTTCACACAGAGGTTGCACACCGTTACTCTTATATATATGCGTTTCAGGCAGGATCTTATGCCCTGCCCGAAATTCTGAACACCGCCCTATGGAGATCACCGTGACCGAAGCAGAGAACCCGTTAGAGCAGATGACCGTGCAGGAGCGTCTTAACCTGAGCAAGGAGCACTACAAAGCTGGTGCTTTCGATAAAGCTATCGACGTGCTGGGCACGATTTCTGCCGACGAGAACCCGCAAGCCTACGCAGCAGCTCAAAAACAATCTCGGTATCGTTTACCGAGACCAGGGGCAAAGGTAGAGCAGGCGGTCGAAGCCTGGAACCGCATTCCAAAGATGTTCCCGAACTAGCTGCCAAGGCGCACAATAACCCTGCCTCTGCCTATATTCGACAGGGCGAAACTGATAAAGCCCTTGAAGCGTGGAAGAACATTCCCTGCTGCCTCCCAAAGCAGTACGCAATGGCGCAGTTCAACCCTAGGCGTGACCTACGCACAGCAAAACAACATTGATGAAAGCTATCCGAAGCTTACCAGCGTGTTCCCAAGGATGTCACTAATCTTTATGCGCACGCGCAATATAACCTGGGTGCCACCTACGCACAGCAGGGCAAAATGGACGAGGCTGCTGGAAGCCCTACAGAACGTCCCGATGCGCCCCCGCAAAATACGCGAAAGCGCTCAACAACCTGGGCGTGCTTTATGCAAAGGGGCAGGGTAAAGCCGAACAGGCATCTGAAGCCTACCAGCGGGTACCCAGCACCGTTCCTGACCAGTACGCGATGGCTCTCAACAACTTGGGCGTAACCTGTACAACCAAGGCAAGACAGAGCAGGCTCTCGAACTTTTGGGAGACCGTTTCTGCCGATATTCCCGAACAATACGCGACCGCGCAGATGAATCTGGGCATGGTGTACGACAGCCAAGGAAAGCTAGAACAGGCTATTGCCGCGTGGGAGCGTGTACGGAAGCTTACGGAACGCTACGCTTCGGCACAGTACAATATCGGTACTTCCTCTATGTGGAGCAGGGCAAAACCGACGAAAGCAGTCGAGGCTTGGGAGCGTATTCCTGCGAGCGCCTCTGAGCCCTACGCGGTAGCCCAGTCCAACACCGGACTTATCTACGAAGAACAGGGCAATATCGACGATGCCCTAGTGGCGTGGGAACGTGTTCCCAAGGATGCTTCTGAGCACTTCTACAAAGCCCAATTCAATATTGGCGGGGCCTACTACAAACTGGGTGAAACGGACGAGGCAGTTGCCGTCTGGAAGAACATTCCCGAGTCTGCTTCGGAGCAGTATGAGATGGCCCAAACCAACCTGAGTATCATCGCCGAGAACCAGGAAAAAGCCAAGGATAGCGGCGAAACCGAGCAGCAGGACGGGAGCGCCAAGAACCAAGAAAAACCTTCCGAACAGAAGAAGCAGGACAGCGTGCAAAAGCAGGAAGGCTAAGATAACGTGAGGATTACCTCCCTCACTGTCAGTGACGTTTCGATTCTGCGCGGCATTGCCCGTGATACGTTCATCGAAACATTTTCTGAGGCTAACAAAGCCGAAGATATGGATCGCTATCTTGCGGAACGGTTCTCAGAAGATCAGCTCGCTCGGGAGCTCAGCAACCCTGATTCGTTCTTCTACGTTGCCGAGGTAAACGGGCACATCGTGGGTTACCTCAAGCTCAATACTGCACACGCACAAACCGAACCACAGGCGGCGGACGCGCTCGAAATTGAGCGTATCTACGTGCTTGGCAGCTATCACGGAGGCGGTGTTGGGCAGGCCCTCTACCATCACGCCATGAGTGTGGCACAAGACCGAAAGGCAAGCTACGTGTGGCTAGGGGTTTGGGAACATAATCATCGAGCCCTGCGTTTCTACGAGAAAAACGGGTTCATCGCCTTCGGTACGCATATTTTTCAGCTAGGTAACGACCAGCAGACGGATATCCTGATGAAGAAATCTGTTGCCGCCTAAACGCTGCGCCTAGCCTAAGTCCCTTCGGCGGTTAGGATATGAAGGATGCGCTTATCTTCGCGCTGAGACTCCTTCCCGTATAGTTAGAGAAAACAGTTTTTGCTTGAGGGTAAGCCCCGGCAAAATTAGGTGCTTATCAACACCTGGTGCAGGAAAGGAAATCATGGTCGATCAGCCTCATGCAGAGATGCAACGCTACGCCCAGGAACAGGTAGATCTTGGCGCACAATACTACGAACAGGGTCTGCTCGATCAGGCATGTGAAGCGTGGGAGAAAGTACCTGAAAGCGTTCCCGATCAGTACGCCATCGCGCATGTAAATATAGGTATTGTCTACGACGGTCAAGGCCAGCATGAGCAGGCCATTAGGGCATGGCAGAAGGTTCCCGAAAGTGAGACTCAGCCCTATGCCGTGGCACAGTACAATATCGGATCTGTGTACGAGGCTTTAGAGCAGGATGAGTCTGCTTTAGCGGCATACAGCAAAGTTCCTAAAATAGATGTTCTGCACTATTCCATGGCACAGTTCAATAGCGCCGTGCTCCCTGCACCTGCATGGTAAGCCGACCACGGCTCTAAGTACCTATCAGAAAACTATGCCAGTGTTCCCCGATCAGTATGCGCGAGCTGGCTGAATTTGAGGCGTTTTTGTGCCAGCAGATGGGGCACAATGACCAGGCTTTTTGAGGCTTGAAACGTGTTTCCCCAGATTTTCCTGAGCTCTATGAGGTGGCTCAGTCGTATCTGAACGACGAAGATTCCTAATAGTTCAACAACGGTTGCGGTGAGGTATTATCACCGCAACCTGCTTTTAAGGCGCACGCTGTTTAATCGCTCAGTACCGCCACAATTTCTTGAACAATCTGCCAGTTTTTCGCTGCGCTTTTTCCAGGTGATAGTGAATAGAAAATCCTGCTCCTGCGCTCCTGACTCATCCTGCGTTTGAGCACAATGGTTTCAGTTTCACCGTCAGAATCTGCAAAAAGTATGGTGTGCGCTGTGTTCAGGGAGCGGCGCCGCTGTCTTTGAGGGTTTGAAAGAAATCGATGTTGTCCTGTTTCGAGAGAATCTGCACGGTATTATCCGGTAGAATCCGCACAAATTTTAGGTCATCGGCATACACCCGCTTCAGAAAATCAATATCGTAGCTGGTACCGCGCGAAATCAATTCTTCGGTAAGTGTTTTCATCGTTTCGTCAATCATGATGCCCTCGCTCTCTGACGTGGAAATACGTACAAGCTCAGCCTAGCAATAAACCTCAACCGTTTTTCCTGTTTCAGCCCAGGGGCACGACCGCATCGCAGCGGGCAATATCTTCGGGGCGGTGCGAGACCAAAACAGTTGCCATTCCGCTGGTGCGGGTTGCTGTATCCAGATCAACCATAAGCGCCGCAGCTGATTCAGAATCCAAATGCGCGGTCGGCTCATCCAGCAGAAGCACCGGGGATTCCACAAGCAGGGCACGAGCCACCGCAAGACGCTGCCGCTGACCTCCCGAGAGGAACCCGCCGCCAGCACCAACACGGGTGTGCAGACCTTCCGGCAGGGTGCTGTACCACTCCCCCAAACCTACACGCTGCAGAGCTTTTATCATTTGTTCTTCACTCGGGCGATCAGCACGATCGCGCGCCAAGAGTAAATTACCTTCAAGAGTAGATTCAAAAATATGCGCAGCCTGCGGGCACCATGCCGCATACCCTCGAAGCTGATCGTTCCCCAGCGCTTTTCCGTAGGAGCGAATTTCGCCAGCTTCCAACGGCAGGAACCCCAAAAGAGTCGCCAACACGGTGCTCTTGCCCGAACCTGAGGGACCGGTAATTCCCGTCCACTTTCCGGTATGCGCCGTAGCGTTGAGATGCTCAAAAACAGGCTTGTCCATGCTCGGCCACCGAGCGGCAGCATCAGCAAGTTCAAGATCAGGTTCCTGCCCCTGAGACTCGCGAACAGACTTAGCATGAGAGGCACCCGATGTATCGTCCTCAAAGTCTGAAACACTATTTTCGTGCGCAATACCGGGAGCAATCTGTGCCAACAGGGTGGCGAAAGAAGACCAGGAACGCACCGCTTCTATATGCTGCACGGAACTTTCTATCATTGCCGTACACATGAGAACTACGGCGGCAGATTCTGGGGCACCTACCGTTCCCGATATCGCTAACGGATACGCAATAATTGCGCACCACAGTGCTGCTCCGAACCAACTCAGGGTCACAAGCGCCCTACCAAGGCCTTGGGCATACGAGGTGCGAGTCAATGCGGCAACGTTGCGGTCATTCAAACGTGTTGTAGCAATCTCAATGCTCGGCGCAGCCCCGTTAGCGCGAATATCTTCTGCAGCGCTCAGTACACCGGTGCCTAAACGCAGAAGCTCCGCAGTACTTTCTCGTGTGGTTTCCTCAGCGTGAGCGTCCGCGCGCGTAACAACCCATGGCACAAAAATTGTTGATGTCAAGGCTGCGAGCGCTACGGGCACAATAGCCTGAGGTAGCACAACAATTGTGGTTATTAGGGCTGTTACCATCACAAGTATATGTGCGGCAGGTGGAATAAGAACACGCGGAATGCTGTCGCGTAGCTCATCTATTCCGCTAATAAGCCTTTCCAACAGGGGCGTCACCGCGAAGTAGGGGCACGCACACTGCCAATATTAAAGATAGGCGCCCGGTCCAGCGCGTCACGCAGAGTATTCGCTGCGGTTAAGACTTTGGCGTGGGTGAGCAAACGCTCGGCATATCGAGCACAGGCACGCCCTAAACCAAAGAAGCGCACGCCCACGATAGCTACCATGAGGAACATCATGGCTGGACCTTCGGCTGCACGCACAATAAGCCATCCTGAGAGCGCAGTCAGAGAAATTGCGGCAAGGGAAGTGAGGGCGGCAAGAATTACTGGCGGCAGCCCCTGTAATATGCCCAGCCCCGTAAGATTCCGCAGTGTTTTGAGGGTTTTCACGACTCCGACAGTATGTTCTGTGTTTTCTCGAACCGTCTTTTCAGGGGTGTTGTTTGACATTGGGCGATACACGGCAGAGGTACCGGCTGAGTCCTGCTTCTGCTGGTCTGCAGTCGGGATAATCTTAGGTGCCTCGTTCCGGGCGATATTCCACCGATATGTCTGCTCATGCGGTGATTCCGCATGTGCCCCCTCGACTACTACTGATGCGCTCACCACGCTATCGCAGTACTCGGTAAGTTCCGTTTCATGGGTCACGATTAGAACGGTTACTCCGCGTTCTGCGAGTGCGTCCAGGGACTGAGTTACAAGGTGGGCGGCGTGTGCATCCAGGTGGGCGGTAGGTTCATCTACTAGAACGGTAATCTGGAGATTTTGATGGTGATCGGTTGCACGGTGGAGGGCATCAATGCGAGCTAAGATACGGGCGCATGCCAACCTGCGCGCTTGACCCGCGCTGAGCGATTCGGGGCTGAGTTCGCTCAGGTTTTCGAGCCCGAGATTCCACAAATAGTTCTCTAGGCGTTCACGATCTGAGGGGCGTATCTGTGTTTCCCCCGTGAGAAGTTTAGCCGCATAGTCCTCTTCGCTGCGATCGGCGCTGAAGCGCATAGGCGCCATCTCGTGCTGGGACCGTGGGGCGGCGAAATAGGATTCTGCGGAATACTCAGGGTGTTTCCGGCACCTATAATGCGGCCAGTTACTTTTAATCGGTTTCGGATGCGCCGGTTAGTACTCAGTCCGTCGCGGACGCTCCCAGAAAAGCACTCGAGGAGCGTTGATTTACCGCATCCTGATGCTCCCAGAATGCCTACTAACGCTCCGCGTGTTTTCCTACCGCGCGGGCGCTTCGAGTACGTGGAATATTCAGGTTTACTGAGTCTAAGATCTGTGTACGTCCGGGGTATGTGACCGAGAGGTTCTCAATCGCAAGGTGCTCGGGTGTTTCGGGAGTCGTCGATACTTTTTCGCAGGAAGCGCTCACAGAGGCTTCTGGTACAGGGAGTGTCAAGGACTGTACGTGCAGATCGAAGTGCGGCTATGCCGTCTTCAGATTGGTGGAGCTGCACCTACATCACGCAAGGCTGGTGCATTCAGGGAGCCAGCAGGGTACAGGGATTGCGGTATCGAGGTCCGGAGTGCCTGCACCAAACGCACGCCAATAAGCACGGCGATCAGCGCCACCGAGATGGTGTGTGATAAGTTCTAAAGCGAGCGAGACGCCAAGATACGCTGCGAAGCGTCTGCATGGTACGTTCGCGGTATTGTTCACCCAGCTTCCTAAGGGCACGAGTTTGTGCACGTTCACGCCCCAGCCCGATCAATACGGGCAGCCCACGGATGAGTTCAAGAATATGGTCTGATAGACGGTGCAGCTCGGCGAGCGGCGGCTGTATCTTCACGTGTGGTTTTACCGATAAGTATCATGAAGATGGGAATAAGCGGCAGGGTGCACGCTAGGACGAGGGCACTTGTGATATCCAATGAGAGCACAATAAGCCACAGCAGAACGGGCACTACGGCGACCGAGACAAAGGCAGTCAGGGTTTTAGTGTAATAATCATCAAGAGCGTTCAGTCCCGCGCCAGCAGAACGGCGGTTGCGCCTGTACCTTCAGGGGTGTCTGCCCCTCCTGTAGCTAAGACACGATGCACAAGTTTTTGGCGGATACTTGCTTTGGCTCCTACGGCTGCACGCTGAGCACTTACGGACAGCGCGTAATCGGCGCCTGCACGTACAGCAAAGCGCTATCAGCGCCGTAACGGTCAGCCCCACGTTATGGCGGCGTTTCCGGTGCCAAGAAGCTTGCCTAGTCCTAGAAGCCATCCATTGGTACTGTCGAGTTTCGCTTGTGAGTCACCCGAGAATTCGATGAGAGCGCGATAGGTTTCTGGATCGCTGGCGGCCTTTAGATGCTCGTGCTCGGCGGCGAGCGCAGTACATCCGGCGTGGGCTGCCCGGGCAATGAGGGATGCGAGCGCCGCGCTGAAGATCACGGTTGCCAGTGTGTGTATCCCGGTGATAAGCCCGAAAACCCCTAGGTTTTTACGGGCGTCTGGTCCTAGCGGAGGACGTTTATCGTTGTTGCGCTGTGTTTTATTGGCGCGTGGGCTCACGTCTCGTTCCTTCCCTACCGCTAAAGTGAGTGTGGATATTTTCTCCGGTGTGTTTCCTAGTTTAGACACTGGTGGCGGGCTTGTCTGCTTTCGGTTTTAAAGTATTTCCGGTGCCTTCATGTTGCTGAAAGCACCGGAAATACTTCTGTACCCTCCCGATTACCGGGTACATTCTTGTCTATGACGCCCTGTTCGGGTGCGTCACCAGCTCGCTAGCATCGTGGGCATCGGGGATATTTTCAACGCGCAAACGCTTGCGGAACACCCAGTATGTCCAGACTTGGTACACGATAATAACGGGCAATCCAAATCCACTCACAACGCTCATAACTCCAAGTGTGTACTCCGAGCTTGAGGCGTTTGCAATGGTGAGCGAATGAGCCGCGTCCAAGGTTGAAGGTAGTACGTTGGGGAAAAGAGCGGTGAAAATCGCCAGCGCGCCAAAAGCCATGAAGAGGCTCAGACCTGCGAAGGCACGGCCTTCGCGTGAGCTTCGGGCGCTTATCCATGCAAAGAGCACTGCAAATACGGCAAGAATAGTGCATAGCCAGGAAATGCGTTACCGGTTTGTCCCAACATGCATGTACAGTACCCGAGACACGATAGGCAAAAGCAGAAGCGGAAGCCAACGCACCAGGGCGGTGCGTGCGCTGGCGTATATCTCCATCGGTTTTCAAGGCAACAAAGGCAGAGTCCTTGCGAGGGCAAACCCTACAAGAGAGGCCGCCTAGAAGCACGGGCCAGGGAGGCCCAGGCGAAGGCACCGCCTACACGGTCACCGTTGGCATTAATTGGTAAGCCAATGGAGGTCAGCGCAAGAAGCGCACCTACCAGTAAAGCGATGAAGAATGATGATAGCGAGAGAGCGATAGTCCAACCGCGAATCCATCGTTCATCGTTTTTCTTACCGCGATACTCAATAGCAACCACTCGGAAGATCAGGGCAAGCAGCGCTAAAGTTAGTGGAATATATAGGGCTGAGAATAGGGATGCGTACCATAACGGGAACGCCGCGAAAGTGGCAGCACCGCCGGTAACGATCCAAACTTCATTACCATCCCATACGGGACCGATCGTGTTCAGAAGCAGGCGTCGCTCTTTCTCGTTTTTGGCGAAGATGCTCATGAGCATGCCCACACCCAAATCGAAACTGTCGAGGATAAGGTAGCCAATCCAGAAAATACCGATAGCGACGAACCAGATGGTTGGCAGCAGTGGCTGCCCGGCAAAGATATTAAAGTCGAAGGTCATCGTTTAGAATCCTTACCCGCCTAGTAGGCGAACTCCAAGACATCGCGCTTATCGTGACCGCTCTTTTCGCCGTCCTGCTCGTGTTCAGAACGCACGAGTTCGGGCATAGCGGCTACCACGCCGGCCTTAATGTATTTAGTCAGCAGGTAAATTTCGACCACCATCAGGATGCCGTATACCGTTCCTAGGGCGATAAGCGAGAACAGGATTTCTTCGCCGCTCACACCCGGAGAAACCGCTGCTGCCGTGAACATGAGGATGGACGGGTCACCCTCAGGGTTGGGCGCCACCACGAAGGGCTGGCGTCCCATTTCAGTGAAGATCCAACCGAGGGCGTTGCCGAAGAAGGGAGCCCAAATTCCCCACAAAGCCAGGGTTTTCAGCCACTTGGCTTCGGGAACAGTACCGGTTCCCTTCTTGCGGGTAACCCACAATACATAGACGTATGAAAGCGCACCAATACCACCAAGCGTGATCATGCCGCGGAATCCGTAGTAGGTGACTTCCATAAGGGGCAAATAGTTGATCTTCTGCCCGGCACGCTCACCGTAGAGGGGGTTATCCGCCAGATGCGTACCGTATTTAGCTTCGTATTCAGGCATAAGGGTTTTCACCCTTGACCTCGGTGGTGAAATCTTCGTGGGCCAGGAATGAGGCGCACCGGAACCTCAAGCACTGCCTGCACTTTATCACGGTCTTGAGAACCCAGAGAAGATATAGAAAGAACCGAGAAACCGGTACCGTCATGGCATGCCGCCTCGGCAGCCGCCATTTTAAAGGGCTGCTGATGAATCACGAGGCTGAGCTGAGCGTGACCGCTAAGAGCCACACGCAGAGAACCCGATGAGACCCACAATCGCGCCGATGCGCAGGGAACGGAACCAAACCTTGTAGTCGGTCTTATCACGACCGCCAACTTCGGCATCTCCAACTACAACCTTGCCATCCTCTACGATGTCAATGCCGTCACGGCGTCGGCGCCAGAGCTTATACCGGAAAGTACCGACCAGGAATCCACCGGCGACCTGAATGGCGCCAAAGATCACGTGGGGGAAGGTAAGAAGCGCGGTGTTATTTGTGAGAACAGCCCAAATATCAGTCATACGGGGACGGCCATCGACCATTTCAACGCCTACCGGATGCGCATCCAGGAGTTTGCCACCAGAATAAAGTATGCGGATACCCAAGAACCGAGAACCGCCATGAGAGGCATGGGGCGTGAACTTTGGGCTTGAGTTTGTCCCATCCAAAGATCCAAAGCCCCAGGAAGGTTGATTCGATAAAAAAGGCAAAAAGACCTTCCATAGCTAGCGGCGCACCAAAGACGTCACCCACAAAACGCGAGTATTCACTCCAAGCCATACCAAACTGGAATTCCTGCACTAAACCGGTTGCCACACCCATTGCGAAGTTGATGAGGTAGAGCTTTCCCCAGAACTTCGTCATACGTTTGTATTCGTCTTTTTTCGTGAAGATATAGCGCAGGTACAGGGAAGGTGATGACCATACCCAAGCCGAGGGTTAGGGCACCATAAAGAAGTGGTAGACGGTCGTGATACCGAACTGCCACCGCCCAATGTCAAGGGGATCCATGTACATGATCCTTTTTCTAGAATGTATAAAAGATCACTGTTGGCAGACACGCCCGGGGCGTAGCACACCTCCGGAAGTCAGGTGCACATATCTCAGGATGTCTCTACATAGGTAAGGTAACGCGTTTTTAAAAACGGCATGAACCAGGGCAAGTTTTACACTCAGGTGTGCATGGCTTGACGAACCTATAAAGGTGAGTTAACTTACAATTATTGATTTTTATGCGCTTTGACCCGTAGATATTGGGAGAAATTTCAAGATAAAGCATCACGCCTTGGTGATGCCTTTCCTAAAACTTTCCAAGAAATCGAAGGTCAGCAATTTACACGTACTAAGGTGACTCCCCCAAATTATGAGGAGAGACACCTTTTTCTTATAGTCATACATGATTTATGAAGAAGGACACAGTGAGTATAATCACTAATATTTGCAGCGTCAAATATCTGTCAAAAGAGGTTTCAACTCTCCTGCGTCAGATTGTTCACGGGTGCAAGCTAAATATCAATATTGTCCTGATCGAGGCTGATGCGCACCAGCATACTAAATTCCTTACGCGGAGCAACCTCCCGCCCCATCAGGAGCGAGAAAGCCTGCTCAGCTGCCTCCGCGTCTTCAATTCGGATGCGGCGTAGCATACGATGCCGGGGATCCATCGTAGTTTCGGCAAGTTGGTCGGCATCCATCTCACCCAAACCTTTATAGCGCTGAATCGGCTCTTTATAGCCCTTACCCTCAGCCTGCAGCTGGCTCAGCAGTTCATGCGAGCTGACGTTCTGAATAGGTATACACCATCTCGTTCGGTTTACCTCGGTTATAACCTCTACACGATGCAGTGGTGGTACAGCCGCGTCCTCACGACCGTCTTCGATGAGCGGGCGCATGTACCGGTACATGAGAGTAAGAAGCAGGGTACGAATATGAGCACCGTCAACATCGGCATCGGTCATCATGAGTGACTTTGCTGCTGGCGTGCCGCCTCCAGCTCGAGATGTACGCGCAGAACCGGCACCAATTACCTGGATTAGGGCCCGCGCATTCGGCGTTCGCCAGCATATCTGTTACCGAAGCACGCTGGTGTTCAGAATCTTGCCGCGAATCGGTAGAAGCGCCTGATAGGCCGAGGATCGCGCCAAGCGGGCGGTACCCAGTGCGAGTCACCCTCCACAATAAACAACTCAGAATGCTCTACGTTTGTTGACCGGCAGTCCACAAGTTTTGTTGGCATTGAGGAAGATTCCAAGGCAGTTTTGCGCCTCTGAGTTTCCTTGTGAATGCGCGCTGAGATGCGGGTTTTCATCTCAGATACGACCTTCTCGCACAGGGCTGTAGCCTGCGCTTTCTCGGCGCGTGCCGTGGAGAGTTCAGCCGAGGCCTTGAGCTGATCACCAACTACTTTTAGAGACGATCTGCCCGCCAGCCGGCGTTCCCAGAATTTCCTTTGTCTGCCCCTCGAATTGAGGCTCCGCAAGACGCACCGTCAGCACGGCGGTAAGACCGGCGAGCGCATCGTCTTTCTCGATCTTGTCGTTGCCAACCTTAAACTTTCGAGCGTTGTCGGCAAGATGCTTGCGGAATGTTTTGAGAAGTCCTTGTTCAAACCCCGTGGCGTGGGTTCCGCCTTTGGGCGTGGCAATAATATTGACGAAGCTGCGGATTGTCGTCTCGTAGCCAATGCCCCAGCGCAGAGCAATATCAACCTCGCACTCACGGTCAACTTCGGTGAGTTTAGAGCGCCCATCCGAGCCTAGAACGGGTACGGTTTCCGTAAAAGAGCCTCTGCCACTAAAACGCCAAATATCGGTCACGGCAGAATCATGGGCCAGGAATTCAACAAATTCGCTAATGCCGCCGTCATGCTGAAAGACCTCTTCGTAAGGGCCGAACTCCCCCGGAGTTCCAGGGATGCGCCGCTCGTCTCGAATAGCAATGCGCAGCCCGGGAATAAGGAATGAAGTTTGGCGGGCACGTGCCACCAAATCCTCGTAGCTAAAACGCGCATCCGGGGTAAAAATCTGCGGATCAGCCCAATACCGTACTCTGGTTCCAGTTACACCACGCTTGGCGCGCCCTACGATCTGAAGCGCAGGATGTTTCTCATCTGCAGGAGTAAAAGAGTCTTCAGGCTTAGGAGTGCGCCCGGAATCGAACACGCCCGGTAGCCCATGTCGAAAGGACATTTGATGGGTTTTTTGACCCGCGATCCTGAACGTCAAGACGTGATGAAAGCGCGTTCACCACCGAGGCGCCCACACCGTGCAGACCGCCCGATGCCGTGTACGATCCGCCGCCAAATTTGCCGCCAGCATGGAGTTTCGTGAAAACCACCTCTAGCCCGGAAAGCCCGGTTCGAGGCTCAACATCGGTAGGGATACCGCGACCGTCGTCCTGTGCTTCAACAGAACCGTCTCGGTAGAGAATGATCTGAATTGACTGTCCGTAACCGGCGAGAGCCTCATCAACAGAGTTATCAATAATCTCCCAGAGGCAGTGCATAAGACCGCGGGAATCGGTCGAGACCAATATACATGCCGGGCGCTTACGCACCGCTTCAAGACCTTCGAGAACCGGAGAGGTGTCGGGCAGTATAGTTCGAGAGCAGCCAAGATGTTCCCTTTCGAAATGGTTTTCTTCGTAAGTCTATTCTATCGATGCACCGCAGGTAACTATGTTCACTCTCGTCACGGATACTTTAGCGATTTCATGTGAGCCCATCCTGGACGCTGAGAGCGAAAGGCTCGGGGCGAAGGTATGGCACCGAGGGTATGTGTGGTTGGATAGAGTTACGACAATTCTAGGAACCTAGAGAACTTCAGTAAGGAGATTTTCAGTGAATGCTCATGCAACTCTCGAATCTGTTGATTCGCGTACGTTGAATTCCCACGATCGTTGCGATGTGTGTGGTTCTCAGGCATATATTCGTGCGGTCTTGCCTTCCGGGGGCGAACTGTTCTTCTGCGGTCACCACGGACGTGCCCACGAAGAAAAACTCAAAGGGCTTGAAGGCATCTTGTTGTGGGACGACCAGACGTCACGACTTTAGGGCGAGATTCCCGAGGGTGTGACATCCGCCAGTAAATTACCAAGGGTACGGTTTCCTCTTCACGAAGGAAATCGTACCCTTGAAGTATCTAATGCGTTTCGCCGGTCGCCCGCGCTGAGCTTTCATGCCTATTTGTCACCATAATATTAGACGAGAAATAGAACTCTTCCGGCAGTTCGTTAGTCACAGGACCGTGTGGAAATTCGCTGATCTTAGGCACAAAGTACCAGTCCATCAGTTCGGCGCTTGTCTGCTTCAGGATCTTACGCACACGCATGGCGCGCGCTACTTGACGGCGAAGTCGTGGTGTATCTTTCTGCGTCGAGGTAAAAATCCAAGGTTCCTCGTACCCTTCAACGACGGTACCGAAGGTAATCTGCAAGAACCCATCGTCGGTTGTGGAATAAAGAAGATCATTGGGCATAATATCGGTGAACGCGAGCATCCAGCTATGTCGGCGCTCATAGCATTCACGGGTTGTCTGCAAAAGCCGCGATAAGGCGGTGGTCAATCAAGAGCTCTACCCGACGTTCCGTGATGTCCCCCAGCTTGGCGTAGTTCCCAAAAGCGCGGTTTGCGCCGGAACGACGCGGCCATTTGGTGACGGCTCCATGAGGAACTTCTCCCGCAAAGGTGAACGGACCGCGAATAGTACCGGCCAAACGTAACCGTTCAAAGGGTGCTGTAGGCAGAAAAGTGTAAAGCAACCTATCGGCGCTTACCGATTTGCCCCAGCGTGCAACTTCAAAAATAGTTGGTTCCGGTCCTACAGGGTACATGCGGGGCATGAGCCGCCCATATTCGTCAAAACCCTCACGGGATTTTCCATCCGGCAGATAACCTTCCAGAGTTGCTCCCACCGGTCGAGTCCATGATCCTGAATAGGGTTTGACGATGCGCGGGTTCTGCACCGGAAGAATGCTGGTGCGTCCACCGAAGTAGGCGGGCATCCTTTCCAGATTGCGCCATGCATATTTTGCGGCAACTGCTTCGCGCCACCAAAGGGGCCGTTTACCGGGGGTTTGCCCGCCCAAACAGTGCATCAAGACCCAAAACCCTGCCCAGAGAAAGCATAAAGCTGCGCCGCTCAGGTTACGATACTTCCAACCAGTGCTGCGGTACCTGTCGCCCAGATATTGATGCCCACCCATGCTGTTAAAGAGCCCCCAGCATCCCATGGCGCAGGGCCGAGGTTATCACTGGATCAACTACTTTAACAGCGGCGATAACACGCCGATTGAGCCCGCGCCAGATATAAGAGTATGCCCACAGCGCGGGAATCAGCAGAATAATCATTACAGCAAAGAGAACAATCATCAGGGCCTCAAAGCATATCTGTTGCCGTATATATTACTTACCATTGTGCCTTGTACCAGAATCGTTTTATACGATCTTCACGGTCGAAGCTGAGAAAGAGATGACCGCAACGTTCTTTCTTCAGAAGATGTCGTACATACCCGATTGATGATGCTAAAACACTCCGATCATGTGTCTTTATGAAAGAACCTCATAGGACGCATGATTATTTATGCTCAAGAGCTTGCTGCAGATGCGGAACTAATGCTTCAAAGGCACGCGCCCGGTGACTTATTGAATTTTTGATCTCCGCCGGGATCTGGGCACACGACTGGTCCGCATAGGCTCCATCATAAAGCGCGTTGTCACCATTCAGCTCCACCGGCATCATAATAGGATCATACCCAAACCCGCCGTTCCCCTGCGGTGCGTGCAAAAGCGTTCCAGGAAGCTCGCCGTACTCAACTGCTTCATACCCACCGAGCGCTGAAGGAACAGCTAAGGAGGCGGCACAGCAGAATTTAGCGGCACGGTGTTCATCGCTGATATCACAAAGTTGTTTCAACAACGGGGTGAGATTCGCGGTATCGTCCCCATGCTCCCCGCCCAGCGCGCCGAAAAATGCCGGGAGCGCCGTGAAGAACCTCAACGGAAAGACCCAGATCATCGGCAATAGCGATACACCCTGCAGATTCTGCCACGGCACGTGCCTTGAGCAATGAATTCTCGGCAAATGTTACCCCGGTCTCTGGAACATCGGGGGCATTGATGCTGGCGGCGTCGACCACATCGGTATCCACGTTCAGCCCAACAATACGGTTACGCAAAATTTCGCGAAGTTCGCGCAGCTTACCTTGATTGCGACTCGCTAAGACAACCTTAACTCATAAAAGTATTACCCCTCTTCAAGAGATTCACGCTGTATCCGAGCAAGTTCGGCGGTGCCTTCTAAAGGCAAAGGTCGAGCAAAGCATTCAGCTCATCACGGTCAAACGATTGCGCCCTCTGCCGTACCCTGAACCTCCACAAATTTCCGGAACCAGTCACGACCACATTCATATCAGTTTCAGCGCGCACATCCTCGGTATAGGGCAAATCAAGCATGGGAGCACCGTCGATAATACCCACGGAAATAGCTGACACAGAGTCTTTCAAAGGCTTAGCACTGGGTGAAAGCAGGCCATTACGCTGTGCCCACGCGATAGAATCGGCGAGCGCTACATAGGCACCCGTGATCGAAGCGGTACGTGTTCCGCCATCTGCCTGAAGAACATCGCAATCAGAACAATGGTATTTTCTCCCAACGCGTTCACTATCGATAATGGCACGCAGGATCGCCCAACAAGACAGGGAAATTTCGTGTACGACCGCCAATCTTTCCCGTGACGGATTCACGCGAGACCGGGTGCCTGTACGCCGCGGAAGCATAGCGTACTCTGCGGTTACCCAGCCCTTTCCTTCACCTTTGAGCCAGCGTGGTACCCCTTCCGTGAAGGATGCGGTGCACAGCACCCGGGTATCGCCGAACTCTACCAGCGCAGACCCTTCGGCTTGGTTTGACCACCCACGAGTGATGATGATGGGGCGCAGTTCGTTGAGGGCACGACCATCGGCACGGGCTACAAAAAGTCATAGTTCTCCCTACTCTTCTTCCGGGGAAGAGATATGTTTGACATGGGTGGATCGAGCAGTTCGATAACGTTCAGGGTTGAGGTTGGCGGATGCGTGGGCGCTGGCCTAGGATGCACGCGATAGCTTGCTGCAACCTCGGCGACGCCTACCGGTCCGTCAAATGCACTTTGTGCCTCGGCACGGGCGATATCGGGGTCATTCCACACTGGCAGGTGCGTTAACAAAGGTTGCGTACCCCGGCTTCTTGAGCTGCTTCACCGGCGCGCTTACCGGTCAGATGAATACCACGCAACGCATCGTCACGTCCTTCTTGATAAGCCGCCTCGCACAGGAAAAGATCGGCACCGCGGGCAGCTTTGATGAGCCCATCGCATGTGTCGGTATCACCGGAGTAGGCAAAAAGTGTTCTGCCGTCCCGGCTATTGCAGGTAATACGTAGCGCGTAAGGATCTTTAGCAGGGTGGAGCACCCTAAAGGGCTCAACTGTGAAAGGACCGATTTCGACTTTATGTCCTTCGTCCCAAGTATGATATTCAAACTCGGTACTCATGCCCGGGTCTGGGTCAAGCCCGTGCGTTGCCGAAAGATATTCGTTAATGGCAGCAGGCCCGTAGAGAGGAATCCTACCTTTGGGCCAGCCTCGGGGATCCCATTTCACGGCGACATGCAAACCGGAGAGATCAATGCAATGGTCAGGGTGAAGATGCGATATCAGGATAGCGTCAATCTCAGCCAGGTCAATGTACCGTTGAAGTACACCTAGTGAGCCGTTGCCCATATCCATGAGCACACGCCACACGTGTGCCCAGCATAGTCGGTTGCTGAGAGCAGATAACAGCTCGCCGGAGAATTTGGTCCGGGAAACGAGCCGGTACAGCCGATAATCGTCAAGCGCATACGGGGTGTTTCCTATTCGGTGTGTGTGAAAGCAGCAAGACTTGAGTCGATCGTGACGGAAGGCAGCCCTGAGGCTTTTTCGGAGTTGAAGTCTTTCGTAGTGGCCTTTTCGCTGCCTGCTGGTGCGGGAAGAGCCGCCAAAGAGCCTGTGGGGAATCGTTCTGCCACAGATGCCGTGTGCCGCACATTGTGAACTTCTGGGCCCAAGAACCTGCGCGCTAGGTTCTCGAAAGTCTCAGATTCGCCGGTCGCTAAGAATTCATGATGCGGATTCGTTTCAAGGTCAGGGTTCTCAATATTTTCGGTAAGAAGTGCCCGATAAACGTCTTTGGCGGTCTCATCTGCCGAAGACACAAGAGTTATGCCCTCCCCCATGATGTAGGAAATAATGCCCGTCAGCAAAGGGTAGTGAGTGCAGCCAAGTACCAGCGTGTCTACTCCCGAATCTTTAAGGGGCTGCAGATATTCTTCGGCAGTACGCAAAAGTTCGGGTCCGGATGTCACGCCCTTCTCCACGAACTCGACGAATCGAGGACATGCGACAGACTGCACCATAAGGTTCGGGGTAATCGCAAATGTATCTTCGTAAGCGCGTGAGGTTACCGTTGCCTCTGTGGCGATAACCCCAATCTTACGGTTGCGGGTCGCGGCTAGTGCTCGACGCGCGGCGGGCTGAATTACCTCAATCACGGGAATACCGTAGTGGCGGGTGTAGCGTTCGCGTGCGTCCCGAAGCACGGCGGCGGAGGCCGTATTGCATGCAATAACCAGCATTTTTACACCGGAATCAACAAGCTCGTCCATAATGCGCAGGGCATTAGCGCGAACCTCGGCAATTTTGAGCGGGCCGTAGGGTCCATGAGCGGTGTCGCCTACATAAATAATGCGCTCATGCGGCAACTGATCCATAATAGCGCGCGCAACGGTCAGACCACCCACCCCGGAGTCAAAAACTCCGATGGGTGCACTTGATGTTGGACCAGCCGGTGGCGCGGGGGTTCCCCACGGGGTGCGGGTACGATATGGATTTGAGGTATCTAAGTTATCGCTCACGAACTTTACCTGTTTTCCTTCAGCATATGATGTACTTTATTTTCATTCTAGGTGTTACAGATACTGTCCTGTTCTAGATAGCCGTCTCTGGGTCCTAAACCACCCTATAGGATGGGCCACATCAAAGGTTCAGGCAGTGATGTTTCATATCGCATGCGATACTGGATTCGTTAATCTGGAAGGCATCGTGCGATGCGCTTATCTTGTCTCTGATCAGCACGTTTCTAAGACTGCGGGGTTTCCATCGAATCAAGCATCGCAACCATAAGCGAGTCCTGTACCCAGGTCACGAAATTGTACACGACCGCCAAATAATCGTCGTCGTTCTCAACCTTTGACCAGTCCGTGAGATGATGCACCTGGTCTGCACGTTCTTCATCGATAATGTCTAAACGGCTTCCCCAAAACTAAACGGATATCGTTAGCAGATGCGCACGCCCACGCATGCTCATCACTAAGCACAATATCTCCCGCTTCAATATCGAGCAAGGAGACTCAGATTTGCCACCTTCGTGGCGCGCAAATCCTGTTCGGTGTACCGGCGATATTCCAGCGCCGCCTCAGGATCGCTACTTCCTGCAGGCAGTACTCGTGCCACCGCTGGATCGTCTGGGATGCTGGGATTCTCGACAATACCGATGAGAGCTTCAAGAGGATCATGATTTTCCGAATCCGGAGATTCCAGAAGAGCAATCACGTCTTCGGCTAGATCTCGAATAAGATCAAATTCAGCCTTCTCAAATCGAGCGGCATAGCCATGCGGTGTATGTCGAAAACCCTGCGCCATAAATTAGTTCTCCGCCTTTTCAAAGCTCGCCATCAAACCCCACGCGTGCATGGCCTGAGTATGCTTTTCCGCATCCTCACGACTGCCGGTGAACACAACAGCCTTGCCATTATTGTGCACCTGGGCATCAGTTTCTCGGCACGACGACGGCTAAACCCGAAATGAGCGCGAAACAAAAGCATAGGAAACATAGGGTCATAAGATTAACAGGATCGTTCCAGACGATTACCTGCCACTGCGTCTGCGTTTCAAGATTTTCGTCAATCGTCGCATCAAGCTCAGTGGCATCTAGAGTATCGGTCGCAAGAACAGCCGTTACAGTGTGGTTGGAAAGATGGGTGAGCTTGTTGGTCATGCATAGATTATACTCGTGGGGCTTTGTTCCCGCGGGATTGATTCCGTTCAAATAATCATAAATATCTTAAAGTCAAATTTATTATGTCGCGGACAACACATCCCGTAAAGGTAGTAACCTGCCTAACAGACAACTAAAATGAGACATATGGCAACTACCTCGCTTCTAACCGACCATTACGAACTTACGATGCTCCAGGCAGCGCTTGCCTCTGGAACTGCGCATCGCCGCTGCACCTTTGAAGTCTTTACACGTCGCTTGCCCGCGGGCCGCCGCTACGGCGTGCTCGCAGGTACAGGACGCTTTCTCGAAGGGCTTCAGTCTTTCCGCTTCGATGACGAAGATCTATCTTTTCTAGCCTCTCGCAATGTTGTGAATGCGCAAACCCTAAAATACCTTGAGAACTTTAGGTTTACCGGCAACATTCGAGGCTATGTCGAGGGAGAGATTTTCTTTCCGCACTCCCCCGTTGTACAGGTTGAAGCAACTTTCGCAGAAGCCTGCGTCTTAGAAACCTACCTGCTGTCTATCTTGAACTATGATTCAGCTGTTGCATCTGCCGCATCACGTATGACTGCGGCGGCGGGCCACCGTCCCTGTATTGAGATGGGCTCGCGCCGTGCGCACGAACGTGCCGCTGTATCGGCGGCACGTGCCGCTGCTATTGCAGGCTTCACTGCAACATCTAACCTGGAAGCAGGCAGGCGCTATGGGCTTCACACTCTCGGTACCAGCGCCCACGCCTTTACACTTCTTTACGATTCTGAGCGTGAAGCCTTTGAAGCGCAACTGCAATCGTTAGGGGCACGCACGACCCTTCTTGCTGATACCTATGATGTCGAGAATGCGGTACGCCTTGGCGTGGAACTCGCGGGCGAAGAGCTCGGCGGAATCCGCCTAGACTCAGGTGATTTGGTAGCATCGGCGCAGCGCGTGCGTGAACTTCTCGATTCTTTGGGCAACCACAACACCAAGATTACAGTGACAAGTGATCTTGATGAATATGCTATCGCTTCTTTAGCCGCCGCGCCGGTAGATTCCTATGGTGTGGGCACCAGGCTGGTAACCGGTTCCGGTGCCCCTACCTCTGCAATGGTGTACAAGCTGGTGGAACGTGAAAATACTGCTGGCGAGCTGGAACCCGTCGCTAAAACCTCTGCTGGCAAACGTTCTCTAGGTGGTGCAAAGCAAGCTGCGCGCCGCCACAATTCCTTGGGCATCGCTACTGCTGAGCTTATCGGAACGGGGAACAATCCCGCTGCCCTCGAAAATACTCGCGACCTTATTCGCGATTTTGTGGTTTCTGGCGAGCTCCTGCCCGGTTTTACTGGCGAAGAGGCGGTACGCACCGCAACCAAACGACATAGCGCATCCCTAGCGGAACTTCCCGAATCCGCTCGTCGCCTTTCAGAAGGCGAACCCGTTATTCCCACCGAATTCATCTAGCCACAACCCATCCAGATATTGCCAAGAAAGGGACTATACACATGGCAAAAGCGCTTATTATTGTCGATGTTCAAAATGATTTCTGCCCTGGCGGAGCCCTTGCAACACAGCAAGGCGCCAACGTGGCATCGCTAATTAGCGAATACGTTGAGGAACACCACCACCAGTACGATGCCATTGTGGCAACTCAAGACTGGCACATTGATCCCGGTGATCATTTCTCAGATACCCCAGATTATGTGAATTCCTGGCCCGTACACTGCGTTGCCAACACCGAAGGGGCAGAGATTCACCCGAATCTTGATACCGACTATATCGAAGCATATTTCCGCAAAGGCAAGTATGAGGCGGCATATTCGGGTTTCGAGGGTCTTCAAGCTGCCGAAGATTCCGTGATGACCGGTGAGCACGATCCCGAAGCATCGTTGGAAGATGCGGCACCTAACACCCCGCTCGCCGATTGGCTCGACGAACATGATGTTAAAGATGTTGATATTGTCGGGATCGCGACCGACTTCTGTGTACTAGCGACGGCAAAGGATGCAGTAGATGCTGGGTACGAAACTCGCGTGCTGGTTGATCTTACGGCGCCGGTTCATGAAGACAAACTGGATGATGTTATCGTCGCTATGGAGGATGACGGTATTACCGTTGCGGAAGTGCTTTAGTCAGGCGAGAGATTATTCTACGAGCTCCTGCCCACGAACCAATCCGCCAGTTTATCCAGGCGAGCCTGAATTTGTTCCGCGGATGCCTGCGCAACTGCGGGACCACCGCAAATTTTACGCAGCTCATTATGGATAACACCGTGTGGTTTGCCTGAACGGATAGACCAGGCCGCCACGTTTTTCGCCAGTTTATTGCGCATCTCTTTAAGCTGGCGGTGGTCCACAATTGCGGGAGCTGCTGTCGCTGGGCGGCGGGATGCATGTTCACGCTGGCGTGCACGAAGTAGAGTACCCACTTGGTCGGCATCCAGCAAACCGGGAATACCGAGGAAGTCTTGTTCTTCTTCCGAACCGATCTCCAGACCACCTGACGAAAATTCGGAGCCATCGAAGAGCACGCCGTGGAAGGAAGCTTGCGAACCAATCGCCTCGAATTTACCGCGCGTTAGTTGTTCGGAAGCACGTTCCTCGCGGTTTGCTTCTTCGAGCGCTTCATCGTCCAGCCCTTCAGCCATTGGATCGATATCGTCGTCGGTGGTATGACGGTCGAGGGCGTGGTCACGCTCAACTTCCATATCATTGGCAAGCATCATCAGCTGCGGCACAGACGGCAGAAAGACAGATGCGGTTTCCCCACGTTTACGGGCTCGCACAAAACGACCAATCGCCTGTGCGAAGAAGAGAGGTGTGCTGGTGCTGGTAGCATACACACCCACCGCCAAGCGGGGTACGTCCACCCCTTCGGACACCATGCGTACCGCGACCATCCACCGCTTGTTGCTTTCACGAAAATCGTCGATTTTAGCGGATGCTTCACGATCGTCAGAAAGTACTACGGTCGGCTTCTCCCCCGTGATCTTGTGCAGTTTTTCGGCATAGGCTTTGGCGTCGGCATGGTCAGTTGCGATGACGAGCGCTCCCGCGTCAGGAACAGTGCGGCGCACTTCGGTGAGTCGTTTATCGGCCGCAGAGAGCACTGTGGGAATCCACTCACCCTGAGGATCAAGTGCGGTGCGCCATGCCTGGGCGGTAATATCTTTAGTGAATCCTTCCCCTAGATTCGCCGCCATTTCTTCTCCGGCGGAGGTCCGCCAGCGCATTTGTCCGGAATATGCCATGAAAATAACTGGCCGCACCACGTGGTCTTTCAGCGCAGGGCCATAACCATAGGAGTAATCGGCACGCGATCGACGAATACCTTCATGGTCTTGCTCATAGGTAACAAATGGGATAGGTGAGGCATCAGATCGGAATGGTGTACCGGTCAGCGCAAGGCGGCGTGTGGCCTCATCGAAAGCTCACGCAGACCATCGCCCCAAGATAAAGCATCACCTGCATGGTGGATTTCGTCGAAGATAACAAGAGTCTTGTCATTTTCGGTATTTCGGGCGTGCAGCTGCGGCTTATTAGCAACCTGCGAATATGTGAGCGCTACGCCCTTGTACTGGCGTCCAACGTGAACATCGGCGTTTTTGAAGTTAGGATCGATCGGAATACCGACCTTAGCGGCGGCATCCGCCCACTGTTTCTTGAGGTGGTCGGTGGGTGCTACCACGGTAAGTTTTCGCACAACCCCGCGATCGAAGAGTTCACGTGCCAAGGTGAGAGCAAAGGTTGTCTTGCCAGCGCCAGGGGTTGCTACAGCCATAAAGTCCCGAGGGTTCGTCTCAAAATATTTTTTCATCGCCTCGGCCTGCCAGGCACGCAGACTGACGGAAGTACCCCACGGGGCACGATCGGGGTATGCCGGGGAGAGCTTTGGCTTAACCATGCTGTCAAACAATGTAGGCTCTTCGTACTCGCTCATGCTCTTCTCCCCCATATTTTCTCTGGTTTACCTCTGCTTCAGTATTTCCTGTGTACAAAGGCTCCTGCAGAAACACAGGTTATAAATTCTACCACCGTGTCGTGATACGTCCGCGAGGGTTCGCTTAGTTATTTTGCCCAGTGCGAAGTCTGTTTGAGTCCAAAAATAAAGTATGTGCCTGCACCCCATGCTGGGGATACAGGCACATACTTCTGCATATTCCGGAGCGAAACTTCCGTTATTTGTCGCCGTTATCCGAATTATCTTTACCAGGCTTAAGACCCTCGTAGATTTCTTTGCAGGTTGGGCAGACTGGGAATTTTTGCGGATCGCGTCCAGGAGTCCACACCTTACCGCACAGCGCGCGAACGGGTTCACCGGTAAGGGCGGATTCCATGATTTTTTCCTTACGCACATAATGCGAGAAGCGTTCATGGTCGCCCGGCTCAGAAAGCTGGGCTTCTTCCCGCTCAAGTAATGCGGTACCGCCCGCTGTCTCAGGACCGAAGGGATCTTCAACGCCTTCAATGGAGCTCATGTTCTCTCCTTCAAGTATGTTCTCGCCGTCTTAGTTCTATTAGTTCTATTGTAGAGACTAGTGTAACAACGGGAAGGGATGCCGAGTTATTCCATAGAGAACAAGGGCGACGCTGGAAACATACGTGTAACTGTCCCATAACGCCGCCCCCATATTCTCTATAGGTTCTAGTTCGTATTGAACTTTGCAACCCGCTGAAGCATCATCGAGCTATGGCGATCGTAGAGTTTACCACCTGCAGAAACTCCGATAATGAATAGTGCAGCACCGATAACCAGCTGGATAACGCCAGAGATAATCAGCACCATGTCGTCCTTGCCGCCGACTATGTAGATGAACGAGCCAATCCCACCGGGAAGAGCGATTAGCATGCAGATAATCATGCTGCCCATCAGCAAAAGCTGCTTCGCAAAGCCGTCTGGCTGTTTAGGCGTTTTGAAGGGGGTTGGCTCCAGGAGGCGCGACCGGTGGCGAAAGCACTGTATCAAGCATTAATCCGAACCCTACAGTTCCTGCGTAGACTCCCAGCTGATGCAAAAGCACGACCGGGTAATAGGCTATAAGCCCGTGGACAGCGCACATAATAAAGAACATCACCACGACGATTGGCAGCATTACGATGGAGTGTCCGAGTGCACGCCCAAGCCTATCATCACGCCCACGCAGAGGCGAGAGCACGTGCAGACTAAAAGCCGTGTTATCGTACGAGACCATATACGCTATGTAGAATCCTGTGAAGACATTGCAGAAATAAACCCAGAAACCGAAGAGCGTTTCAGGTCCAGCCCCGGAATTAGCGAGCTGGATTCCCGTCGTTGCACCACGAGACCCCATGCTGCCCGTGAAGAGCGGCATCACGAGAGCAAAGAGTACATAGAGCATGGCAGTCATGGCGATCAGCAAAGTCATGCGCGTATCTTTGAAGTAGCTATGAATGGTACGTGCGCACAGCGCCCCAACCAGTGTTTGGGAACCTCGCAAAAATACCAATATCTCCTGCCGTCAGGTTCTTAGCCTTGCCCCATTTTTGTTCACCGCTGACATTACGCATTGAGCGTTCGAGGCTACGACCCCACAATACCCAAGCACCACCCAGGTATATGAGGGAAAGTACCAGACTTAGACCTGCTAGAGCCCAGTTACCCGCCGCCACATGGTATGCAATCGCAAAAGCAGACCCGAAAGGCGTATACCCCAACCATTGAACGTTCTGAGCGATCTCCTGGAAATGATCTATCACATAGAATATAGCTCCACTGAAGATAAAGCCTGAGCTTACCAACAGCACGCCCAGAATAATCTTGAAGATCAGATCAATACGGGGGTTAGCATTCAAATAAACGCCAAGCTGATTGGCAAGGCGCGCCACTGTCATCAGCAAAGCCAGCCCCAACACTATGCTCAGCAGATAGGCTGCTAATCCCACAGGATTACCAATAAATCCGAGGGTTCCCAGAAGGATTAGGATAATCGTCGCTATACCTGGAAGACCTATAAACCCACCGAAGAATTGCCCCTTCTGCAGCGTCTTAGCCTCTAGCGGGAATAACACGAAGCGGCTTTCATCAAGGGTTCCGTCTAGGCCAGTCCAGACAATGGGGATAAGAGCCCAGCCAAGAGATACAAGAAACCCGAGGAATAGGGCGAGTGCAGGACCATCTAAACTACCATCAATCCCTAAACCAACGTAAGCGAATCCCAAACCAGTCAGTGTGCCAAGCAGGTACAGGGCGCCAAAAGCAATACCAATAATCGCCCACACACTACGTTTGAGCGAGGCAAGCACATACCGCCATTTTAGTGAGACGAGGTGCGCAACCATGACAGTCCTTCCGAGGTGGTGCGTCCGCCCACGAGCTGTATGAAACGTTCTTCCAAAGTAGATTCCCCACGCACTTCATCAACCGTACCTGCAGCGAGAATCCGTCCCTCATCCATAATGGCTACGTGGTCGCATAAACGCTGCACCAAGTCCATAACATGCGAGGAGAGGATAACTGTTCCGCCTGAGGCGACGAATCCCTTTGAGGATATCCTGAATATTAGCCGCTGAAACCGGATCAACCGCTTCAAAGGGCTCATCCAAGATCAAGACTGAAGGGGCGTGAATCAGCGCTGCTGCGAGGGCGATCTTCTTGGTCATACCTGCTGAATAGTCGGCGACCGCGCGACCTGCTGCATCGGTTAAATCCATAGCCTGCAGAAGATCCTTGGTACGTTCGGCAACAGTGTCACGTTCGAGACCGTGCAGGTACCCCGAATAGGTAATAAGCTGTTCACCTGTAAGTTTATCGAAAAGGTGCACGCCATCCGGCAGAACGCCCAAATGTTTTTTGGCTTCCAAAGGGTTCTGCCACATATCGGTTCCCTTAATCAACGCCACGCCTTCGGTGGGCTGCAGCATACCAGAAACCATTGAGATAGTCGTCGTCTTACCGGCACCGTTGCGCCCTACCAGACCGTAAAAAGAGCCGGTAGGAATGGAAAGATTAATGCGATTAACGGCAACAGTCATGCCGAACGCCTTCGTCAAACCATGAATTTCGATGGCATTAACAGGTGCGCACCAGGTTGGTGACTAAGAGCCTCACGGGTGACTTGAGGCAAGCTCCCCGGCTGCGCGTTTGCATAACTCTGTTTGGTCATTGACTGGCCAGCATCATACGCCGGTGTACCAGCTTGTGTATTCTCTGGTGAATAGCCGTAGTCTTCAGGTGCCGTCCCAGGCACAGAATTGTGTTCTTTCATACATACAACGGTACCAGTTTGGGAATACTTCAGAACCATATCTTGGGCTTATATCATCAATAATTCTCTAAACTTTTTAAAGCATGAACTATAAGGATGACTAGAGTATTTTCCATGAACTTCCCGTTGAAGGTGTGAATAAGGCGGGATGCGTCACAAGCTACATACATCCCGCCTTATTTTCTCTTCTATGGGGTCTAGAAAATTGCCATCGTCAGCTCAGCCCGTGCTTTGACTGTTCGCGGATCTGTAGCACCCACAACGTCAAAGAGCTGCACAAGACGTTCACGTACTCGGCTCTTATCTTCCGGAGAAACAGATTTAAAAAGTCGCAACAGTCGTGCGTAGGCATCTTCAACATGCCCGCCTATAACGTCAAGATCGGCAACGTTAAAGGCAGCCTCAATGTTGAGAGCGTCGGATGCAGCTGCTTCACGCTCTTGGGCAAGATCCAAATCTGCCACGCGAGCTAATAAATCAACCTGAGCAAGCCCGACTTTAGCATCATGATCGCCCGGGTTCTCTGTCAAAGCCTCGCGGTAGGCGGCTCGTGCTCCTTCATAGTCGCGTTCGTCAAGAGCCTGCAAAGCTTTAGCGTGCAGCGGCGGCAGCGTCTTCTCTTCCTCAGCTGAAGGTGCAGGCTCAAACCCACCGGGAAGCTGATACTGCACGGCAAGCTGCAAGACCTGTTTCAACATTTCTGAAAGATCCTGCGGGCTAATCTGACCGTTATAAAGAGGCGCTGGACGACCGGCGATAACGGCCACGCCTGCTGGTACGCCGTCCATGCCAAACGCTTGGGCAGCCTCCGGAAGTTTCGTAATATCGACGGCGGCAAGCAGCATCGCACCTTCCGCCGCATTGACTAGGTTTTCGACGGCGTCTAGCATTTCAAGCGACGCTGGAGAATGCGGGGCATATAGCCCAAAGATCACGGCGCCTTGGGTAGACAGTTGTACGTACTTCTGAAAATCTTCAGGTGTTGCAACATCGAAACGCCAGCTTTTCGCCGAATTGCTTTGTGCTGCAGTGGGTGTAGAAGTACTGATATCATGACCGCCAAGCACTGGAGCGCTACGTACCGACGCGGGAATTTGTTCTGCTGAGCTTTGGGGGTTTGTTGGCAGTTGGTTCGGGGTTGGAGGAATTGTCATCGAGAATCCTTTGCGAGCCTCAGAGAAATTTAACAGTACTCCCTAATTATCCCGCGCGACCCGCTGTTTTACAGGATTCTCGGCAATCGTTCGAGGTGCGCGAAATTTCAGATAGGCTTACTCGGTAGCTTTCTGCCTCAAGAATGTTGCGAGCGCATACAGTTTTCAGAGATGCCCGGTAGAATAGCCAGGTAAGCTTTATGAAAGGCAGACTATGTCCGATAGCTCGAATCCGCAAGCCCAGCAGACTCCTCCCCCAGTTCCCCGGGTTCCGCGGAAAAAGCCGGAGCAGGAAGAACCCATGTTTGAACAGGACGGTTCCGTATCGTCTACAAAGCGCGAATCCCTGACTTCACATATTACGGGTACCATCAGCGATTTGACCGATAGCATCAGTCAGGCACGCTCACAACGCCGCAAAGCTTCTCTTCCTCCCCGCATCGCTCCAAAAGTCGATGAGGCTTCTGAACTTCATATTTATGAGAAAAGCTCACCGCTGCATAATCCTGTATCTTTCGGTTTCCTGACGACGGTTGGTGTTGGTCTGGCCCTGCTGGCTTACTACGCTTTTACCAATGTCGGCGCGCTTGTCGGCTGGGTCACTGGCGCTATCTTCATCGCGCTTGGGCTTGACCCCATTGTTCGTAAACTTGAGAGTTTCGGCGTTAAACGCGGTGCCGGTGTGGTGATTGTGGTTCTTTCCTTCGCAGCCATCATTAGCGGACTTGTGGTGTGGATTGTGCCTATTATCAGCGCACAGGCCAGCAGCTTTGTCTATCGGGCACCCGCTATTTATCAGGATTTCATCGATTCTGATACTTTCAAACGCATTGATGACGTTCTGCATGTTAACGACTGGGTTAATAACAACGTTCCAAAGTTCCTAGAGTCTCTTACATCAAGCTCTGCGGTCGGCGGATTCATGAGCAACCTAATTACTGCGGGTTCCACAATTGCGCAGATTTTGACCGGCACTATTATTGTGCTGTTCCTCTCGCTCTATTTCCTCTCATCAATGCGCACTATTAAGGCGTGGGGGTCGCGTTTGGCTCCGGCTTCCAAGCGGGAACGTGTTGAGGAACTTACCGAACGTATCACGGGTGCCGTTGGTAACTATGTGATGGGGCAGGGAGTTGTCGCTGTTCTCAACGCAACCTTTGCGCTTATCACCATGATTATCTTGGGGTTCTCATTCCCTCAACTTGTGGCTGTGTTCGTCTTGATTTTGGCCTTCATCCCATTGGTTGGCGGCGTAGCGGCGCTTGTTCTGGTGTCTCTTATTCTTCTGACGCAAGGCTGGCAAATGTCTGTCACATTTGCGATCGCCTATTTTATCTACCTACAGATTGAGGCATACATAATTTCGCCGCGTATTATGTCAAAGGCTGTTTCGGTTCCCGGCGGTGTCGCTATTATCGCTGTCGCTGCAGGCGGTGCACTGTGGGGCGTCTTGGGCGCGCTTATTGCGATTCCTGTTGCCGCATCGCTACTGATTCTGGTGAAGGAAGTCTTTATTCCCCGCCAAGACCATCGATAAAAAACCTTTTCTTAGAAATAAGGATGCGCCCGCCGTTGAGAAAAGCGGTGAGCGCATCCTTCGTATAGACGGAGTAGACAGATTAATTATGGTTCAGTAATCTCTTCTGCGACCGGGCCGTTGTATTCGGTAGGAAGTGTGGTCTGCTGACCCGTCACCACTGAGACAAGGGCGTTGATCACGCTGTTTACTGACTTTTCACCCACCCAAAGGTGTTTACAGTTCTCAAAGGCACGACCTGAGTGCGGGCTATTGGTTTAAAACGCTCGCGCGCTTCGGTGGGGCGTAGATAATCGTCAAACTCCGGGATAAAGGCATAGAGCGGATTTGAGATTTTATTCCATTCGTCCAGTTCGGCGGGATGCACTCGGTGTAGAGGCGGAGAAAGCAGAATAGCCCCCACAAATTCTGATGCATGTTCCGGGGCATACTTAAGCACAAGTTCCGTACCGAAAGACCACCCGATTAACCAGATATTCGGCAGCTGGCGTTCCACGGCATATTTTAAGATCGCGTCAAAATCTTTTTTCTCAGCAAATCCTCCGTCGAACACTCCCTCGCTTGTACCGCGGATCGAAGAAGTACCGCGGGTGTTAAACCGCAGAACCGCAATATTTGCAAGCGCTGGCAGACGGAATGAAGCCTTCTTGTACACATGCGAATCCATATATCCGCCGTGCGTTGGAAGCGGGTGAAAAGTCACGAGAGTAGCTTTAATTTCCCCTTCGGGAAGTGCCAGTTCACCCACAAGGCGCTTCCCATCAGCGGTTGTAACATCAAAGTTCTCTCGGCGCGCGGGAAGTACCGTACGAGATTTAATGAGAACAGGCTGATCAGATTGGGTGAAAACATACCGTGAGGGATCAAACTCTCGGAGTTTTCCAGAGGACTCTTCAGTCGCCATAGTGTCACTTTCTTCGTTCTAACAGGTCTTCGCACCCACGATAGGTATTCCGATTTCGTAATAGTTCTAAGCACGTCTGGTACGCCAACAATGTTGGTGCCAGTGGCGGCGCTCATCAATAGCTCGAGAACGCCCCAGTGTATGGCTTTCTTGCCATACAACAAGATGCGCTGTTCTTGGCGGAATTGGACGGTTGCATTCCGGGCACGTATAGGTTTTCAGAGCATTTACGGCGGGAATGTACTGCACCAGCCAATCGCCAAAACGGTCACGTTCAATACGCGGCGCCGGGTCAAGAATACGAGATATATCACGTCCACCGGGTGCAGACCGCGTCCATTTGTTGGAGGTTGTGCCCGAGGAACGTTTACCGGGGTGATTCTTGCGTGCCATGCTTTCTATTCTAGCGTTCAGTACGGCATGCCATCTTTTAGCTGCTTTGATGCCGCCAGGCAGCGGTTTCTACAGCTGGCATGTCATAGTCTTCCTCGGTAGAGTAGATGGGGTGCGTATCGTTATAGCTGACTGTTCTGTTGATTACGAAGGGCGTTTGCGCGCCCATCTCCCCCGTGCTACCCGCTTACTTATGGTGAAGAATGACGGTTCTGTGCTTATCCATTCCGATGGCGGTTCCTATAAGCCGCTGAACTGGATGAGCCCACCATGTTCTCTCCTTGTCGCAGACTATGATGAGATTCCAGATAGCACCCGGGAAGATCTTGATACGGATGTGCAGCAGCTGTGGACGGTACAAGCCGCTAAAAGTGATGACCGCCTCCTTATCCGCGTGTACGAAGTTATTCATGAGCACGCCCATGATTTAGGAGTCGATCCTGGACTTATCAAAGACGGCGTAGAGTCCGACCTGCAGCGTCTTCTTGCAGAACAGATTGAAACGCTCGGCAAGGGTTACTCTCTAGTACGCCGTGAATACCCTACGGCCATTGGGCCCGTGGATATTATGGCGAAAGATTCCAACGGTATCAGTATTGCTGTAGAGCTCAAGCGCGTGGGTGATATTGACGGGGTTGAACAGCTTACCCGGTACCTTGATCTGCTCAACCGCGACCCACGACTAGCGCCTGTGAAGGGTGTTTTTGCTGCACAAAAGATCAAGCCCCAGGCACGGACTCTTGCCGAAGATCGCGGTATTCGCTGCATCTCTCTCGATTACGATGCGATGCGCGGTATCGACGATGCTGCAGATCGGCTTTTCTAAGCCAATATTTATGTGCTGTAGAGGTCTTCGCGACTCTAAAACTCAAGTATTTCGGGAAGGTAAAAGCCGGTACAACCAACAATAGGTTGTACCGGCTTTTACCTATATTAACGGTTTACTTCTTACCCGTCGTGGGGTAGCAATCTCGGCATGCTTTTGCCGCGATCGTTACCTTATCGTTTGAGACGGTCAAGAACCCATCATGCAAACGCGTAGTGAGTTCACCACCATTGACGGGTCGAATCAGAAGTTCTCCGTCCTCCGCAAGAAGCGCACAGGTGGGGATGAGTCCGGGATAAATGCCCAAATCGCCGTTCGTAGTACGCACCCGTACATAGGAAGCTTCACCAGTCCACACGACGTTTTTCGCGAGAAACAACTTCAACTGTTAGTGCCATAATTACTTGGCTCCGGTCTGTGCCTTGATTTCCTCGTACTGACGCATCACGTCATCCATGCCACCGATGTTGTAGAACGCCTGCTCAGGAATATGGTCTACATCGCCGTTACAGATCATCTGGAATGATTCGATGGTATCCTTCAACGGAACAGTGGATCCTTCAACGCCGGTGAACTGCTTTGCAGTATAGGTGTTCTGCGAAAGGAACTGCTCAATACGGCGTGCACGTGAAACAACGACCTTCTGTTCCTCGGAAAGCTCATCAACACCCAGGATCGCGATAATATCCTGAAGGTCCTTGTTCTCCTGCAGAATCGCCTTCACGCGAATAGCCGTATCGTAGTGTTCCTGCCCAATGTACTGCGGATCAAGAATACGAGAGGTCGAGGTCAACGGGTCAATTGCCGGATACAGACCGCGCGATGCGATCTCACGCGAAAGCTCGGTAGTCGCGTCCAAGTGCGCGAAGGTTGTCGCAGGTGCAGGGTCGGTGTAATCGTCTGCAGGAACGTAGATTGCCTGCATCGAAGTAATGGAGTGACCGCGAGTCGAGGTAATACGTTCCTGAAGCAGACCCATTTCATCCGCTAGGTTAGGCTGGTAGCCAACAGCAGACGGCATACGACCGAGCAAAGTCGAAACTTCAGAACCTGCCTGGGTAAAGCGGAAGATGTTATCGATAAAGAGCAGCACATCCTGGTTCTTCACATCGCGGAAGTATTCCGCCATAGTCAAGCCGGTGAGTGCCACACGCAGACGAGTTCCCGGGGGGTTCATCCATCTGTCCGAAGACAAGGGCAGTATCTTTCAAAACCCCTGCTTCTTCCATCTCAACCCACAGGTCGTTACCTTCACGGGTACGCTCACCAACGCCGGTGAACACTGAGGTACCACCGAAGTTGCGCGCCACACGGGTAATCATTTCCTGAATCAGCACTGTCTTACCGACGCCAGCACCACCGAACAGACCGATCTTACCACCCTTAATGTAAGGGGTGAGCAGGTCAATAGATTTAATACCGGTCTCTAGCATCTCGGTCGATCCCTCTAGCTCTGCGAAGCCGGGAGCGGCACGGTGAATAGGCCAATATGCGTCAGCGTCAATATCGGAGTTTGGCACATCTAGTGCGTTACCAAGAACGTTGAAGAGGTGCCCCTTCACGCCATCGCCCACGGGTACAGAGATAGGAGCCCCGGTATCCAGTACAGCCTGCCCACGCACAAGACCGTCAGTCTGTTGCATAGAGATGGCACGAACAATCGAATCGCCCAAATGCTGAGCAGTCTCAAAGGTGATGGTGTAGGTTTCCCGTCGAGGGTGAGTTCAGTGGTCAGCGCATTGTAGATATCCGGCACCTGACCAGCGGGGAACTCAACGTCAACCACGGGGCCAATCACGCGGGCAATACGCCCCGTTGCGCCCTGGGTGGTGGTAGTAGTCATGTTTCTCACTTACCTTGAAAAGTTGAAAGTAGATAGCTTCGAGTTAGCAGTGTTCTTAAGAGGAGGCGAGAGCGTCTGCGCCGCCCACAATCTCAGAGAGCTCCTGAGTAATCTCGGCCTGACGAGCGTTGTTCATCAGTCGAGTGTACTTCTTGATTAGAGTCTCAGCGTTATCGCCCGCAGTCTTCATCGCACGCTGACGCGACGCAAGTTCACTTGCAGCGGCTTGGAGCAGACACGCGAAGATACGAGAAGCGATATAACGCGGTAGCAGCGCATCCAATACTTCCTGGGGAGAAGGCTCAAATTCAAAGGATGCGGGTTGCTGATAATCGGCTGAAGAAAGTTCTTCGTCAGGTACGATTTCCTCGCCCAATTTAGTTGCTTCTGCCACGTGGATGGGGAGCAAACGAAGAATCTTGGTCTCTTGAGTCACCATGGACTTGAATTCGGTGTATACGATATGCAGATCGTCTACCCCGCCGTTTTCATGTCCCTTTTCGTACTCCTCCAAGAACACATCGCGAATCTCAACTGCGGTATCAATATGCGGATTATCGGTGTGTCCTTCCCAAGCACGTTCATAGGGACGTTCCCGGAATTCAAAATAAGACTTCGCTTTACGCCCCACCAAGTACAGCTGTATTTCGCGCCCCTCGCCGCGTAGCCTCTCGATAAGCTCTTCTGTTTTCTTCAGCACAGACGACGAATACGAACCTGCAAGACCGCGATCACTCGTCATCACCAAGACTGCAGAGCGTTTATGCTCATGCTTGCCAAAGGTATCGGGACGATGGATCAGAGGATGCTGCACGGACTGTTGCGTTGCCAAAGCAGTCACAACGCGGGTCAACGCGTTTGCGTAAGGGCCCGTGGTTTGAGCGCTCCGACGCGCCTTGTTAATACGGGAGGTCGCGATCATCTCCATCGCCTTGAAGATCTTCTGCATAGACGATGTCGAAGCAATTTTCTGTCGGTAAACCCTAATCTGGGCTCCCATAGAGCTTCCTTTCTCCTGGACATCTGCCCCGCCCATAACTCTGAAATTCAGAGCGGGGCTAACACCTAGGACTAATCGCTAACCGATGGTTTCCTGAGTGATGTCACGATCCTGAGCCGCTTTATGCTCCTCATGACCTGCATCAACAAGGTGGCTGGTACCCTCCGAGCGGAATCCCTTCTTGAAATCTGCAACGGCAGCTTTCAAGGCATCTAGGGTTTCATCCTCAAGCTTGCCGGATGCGGCAATATCGCTCAACACCGAGGTCCGGTGACGCAGATAGTCAATAAACTCTGCCTCGAAGCGAAGAACGTCAGAAACCTCAAGATCATCAAGGTAACCGTTGGTACCTGCCCAGATGGAGACAACCTGCTCTTCTACCGCATACGGGGTGTACTGCGGCTGGCGAAGCAGCTCGGTAAGACGGGCGCCGCGGGTCAGCTGTGCCTTGGAAGCATCGTCGAGATCGGAGGCGAACATTGCGAACGCTTCCATAGCACGGTACTGAGCAAGGTCCAGTTTCAAAGTACCGGAGACCTTCTTCATAGCCTTGGTCTGCGCCGCACCACCCACACGAGAGACGGAAATACCAACATCAACGGCGGGGCGCTGGTTAGCGTTGAACAGATCGGATTGTAGGAAGATCTGACCGTCAGTGATAGAAATGACGTTGGTCGGGATGAAGGCAGAAACGTCGTTTGCCTTGGTTTCAATAATGGGGAAACCGGTCATCGACCCTGCGCCCAACTCATCAGAGAGCTTAGCGCAACGCTCCAATAGACGAGAGTGCAGGTAGAAAACGTCACCGGGGTATGCTTCACGCCCTGGCGGACGACGAAGCAACAGCGACACGGCGCGGTACGCTTCTGCCTGTTTTGAAAGATCATCAAAGATAATCAGGACGTGCTTTCCGCCATACATCCAGTGCTGACCAATGGCAGAACCGGTGTAGGGAGCCAAGTATTTAAAGCCTGCTGCGTCAGATGCGGGGGCAGCAACGATCGTGGTGTATTCCAACGCTCCCCTGGTTTCAAGGGTGTGTCGAACAGCAGCAATGGTGGAGGCCTTCTGTCCAACTGCCACGTAAACACAACGAACCTGCTTACTGGGGTCACCGGTTTCCCAATTAGCCTTCTGGTTCAGAATCGTATCGACTGCAATCGCAGTTTTACCGGTCTGACGGTCACCAATAATAAGCTGACGCTGCCCTCGACCGATCGGGATCATAGCGTCAATAGCTTTCAGACCGGTCTGTAGGGGCTCATGCACAGACTTACGCTGCGTTACACCAGGTGCCTGCAGCTCAAGAGCACGACGCCCTTCATCCTTAATAGGACCCAGGTCATCAATAGGGTTACCTAACGGATCGACTACACGACCGAGGTAAGCATCGCCCACCGGGACCGAAAGCACCTCACCGGTACGGTGAACTGGCTGTCCTTCTTCGATACCGGTAAAGTCGCCCAGAATAATGACACCAATATCGCGGGTATCAAGGTTTTGCGCGAGGCCAAGGGTGCCATCCTCAAAACGCAGTAGTTCGTTCGCCATCACCGAGGGCAGACCCTCGACGCGCGCAATACCATCGGAGGCTGCTACAACGCGCCCCACTTCAACACGTTCCACGTTGCCGGGTTCGTAAGACGCTGCAAATTCGTTCAGCGCGTTACGGACATCATCGGCGTTGATGGTCAAATCGGCCATCTTATGTCCCTGCTCTCCTAATTGTGGTTGCACCTCTCGGAACAACCGAAACTTGCTTCGTGGGAAGGAATAATATTCTAAAAATTTGTCTGCTTCCCAAGGTATCTTCTAAATCACCGTTGCGACGTATCGCAGAAATATTCAGCTAATCTCTACGCTTGAAGGTCACGTTCAAGATCATCAAGACGGGTACCAACGGTTCCGTCGATAATCTCATCTCCAATCTGTACGCGCATACCGCCTAGAACAGCTGTATCTATAGAAACGTCGAGTTTAAGCTGACGACTATAGATCTTGTTCAAGGTCCGGCTCAGGCGTTCAAGCTGTGCCTGCGACAGCGCTACTGCAGAAGTTACCTTTGCGATGTAACGGTTCTGTCGCGTGACGATGATTTCCACGAATTCATCAGCGAGGCGAGCGGCATGGTGACCACGGGATTCGCTACCAATTCGTTCCAAAAAGAAGTACGCCTTCCGCAGTGGCGGCTGGACCGCCTAATGCTACAGCGAGCCTCTTCTTTGCTTCTTTGCTTGCCAAATTGTCGGACAGCGCTGCTTGCGCTTCGGGGGTACCATCAACGTTGCGCACAAACGTCAGCAACTCATTGGTAACCTCTTCAAGGGCATCAGCACCACCACGAGACTGAGCGGATGCGATGGACGCGAGTACCGCAGCCTTCTCAAGCGCGTCTGCAAGATCACGCTCTTGAGACCAACGCAGTGCTACCGCCGTAGTCAGCACTTTGAGTGCTTGAGAAGAAATTTTGCCGCTAAAAATAGCCTGTGCAATATTTTCTCGATCCTTCCCTTCACGCGAAGAGTCGGTCAAACCACGGCGCAAACCGCCATCGTGGTCAAGTACATCGACCACGGCGAAAAGCTCGCTAGCTAGGTTGAGTGGGTTCAACGAAGCGTTGGCTTCAAGAACCGCTTCCACCTTGCTCAGTGATTCAGTAGATACTCCTGCCATTACCGAGTTGCACCTGCATTCTGTTGCTCGGTTTCAAGGTCAGCAAGAAAACGATCTACCACGCGGGCCGATCGCTCATCATCGTCAAGGGCCTCGCCCACAATCTTTCCTGCAAGAGTAGTCGCCAAAGTACCAACTTCATGACGAAGAGATACTGAAGCAGCTAGACGCTCAGCCTCGATAGTCTTCTGCGCATTATCAGTAATACGCTGAGCCTCAACGGTTGCGCGCTCACGAGCCGCTGCGATAATTGATTCGCCTTCGGTACGCGCTTCTTCGCGAATCTTCTGAGCTTCCAGACGAGCGCTTTCAAGCTGCTGGTTGTACTCTTCGCGAGCCGCCGCGGCCTCTGCCTGAGCTTTCTCAGCTTTGGCAAGACCACCCTCGATTGCTTCTTTACGGTCCTGGTAGATCTTCTCGAACGCCGGGACAACGTATTTATGAACGATGAAATAGAGAATCACGAACCCAACGACGGTGATGCCCAATTCCCAGAGATTGGGAATTAGAGGGTTAGAGCTGTGCTCTGCGCCCCCTCCTTCTGCCAGATAAGTCATTGAGGGATTTCCTGTTCTTTAGGTTGGTTCGTTAACAGCTATATCTGAGCTTAGATGATGAATGCCAGAACGAGGCCCAGAATCGCAGAGCCTCAACCACCGCGAAACCCATGAACAGCATCGGCTGCAGGGTACGCTGGGACTCGGGCTGACGTGCAACGCTCGTCATGTAGGCAGCGAAGATTAGACCCACGCCGATGCCGCCACCAATAGCTGCGAGGCCGTAACCAATAACGTTCATGTTGATTCCTTTCAACAGTGTGTGCTTCAGTGAAAATACCGAAGTTACAGAGCTACTTATGTGTATTCGACCCGTAAAACGGGTTGCTTTCTTCGCAACTGGTAGCCAGTTACGAAAACCTATATTTTAGTGTCCTTCGGAAACCGACCCTTGCAGGTATACCGCAAGGAGCAGGGTGAAGACATAAGCCTGGATTACCTGAATCATCAGTTCCAGGAAGTAGAGGAATAGACCCAACGCTCCAGAGGCGATACCACCCAAAGCGGCAGCCCCGCCGACGCTCATCACCAGGAACTGAGTTAGGGATGCTGCCACCATCATTGCCATGTGGCCGCCGAACATCGTAGCGAAAAGACGAAGCGCGTGAGTCACAGGACGAATAATAAGGTTCGAGAGGAACTCAATTGGTACCAAAATAACGTACACCCACCCCGGAACTCCGGACGGCATCGTCAGATCTTTGAAAAACCCAACCAGTCCCTTGCGCTTGATACCTACACCAACCCAGGTAAGGTATCCGACGATAGCCAATGCATAGGCGCTGCCCGGGTGAGAAAAAGAAGGAAGTTGGATAAGGGGAATTGAACCGTAAAGGTTATTAATCAGAATAAAGAAGAAAGAAGTAAAGAGCAGGGGCACGAAAGGCTTGAAATGCTGTGCACCAATCAGATCTTTGCCAAGTGAATTACGGGTGAAGAGATAGCCTGATTCTGCGATGAACTGGGCTTTACCCCGGAACCATTGCACGCTTGCGTGCAGCCATCATAAAGAATATGGAGACGACTACGACAGACAGGATGACGAGCAGCATCTGTTTACCAAAGCCGAACCCAAGAGAATCAACCTGGAAGAAGTCAGGCAGATGCATATCGGCCGGTGTCGGCGGCGTATAGCCTTCTGCGAGTACAGACCCGTTCTCGTTCAAAGCAAGTCCTTTCTTGCCGTTAGCTGGCTACTTGCTGGTGCAAAACTATGCGCAACTAACTGGATGGAATGTGTGCAAAACCTAAAACTTTTAGGTTATTTATTTAGAGCGGCTCGTATGCAGATATACCAGGTAGATGCCTCCGCAAGCACCTATCAGAACACCAACCCATACAAACCACCGGGTATTGAGGAGCCAGTCAACTCCAAAGCCAACCAATCCCCAAAAAGCCATGCCGATAATAAGATACAAAACAGACATCACGCCGCCGGATAGTCCACCGCCGGATACCAGTTCTCCTGTGGTACGGAGTTTCTTATCTCCGTCCCACCATTTCTTCTCAGAATCGGTCAAAAATTTCCCTATCTACTTCTGAGTAAGCCTTTGTGTGTGCTAAGACTCAGGATCGAAGTACAAAATCCTTGAATTCATAATGGTTACAGCCTCGACACTTAACCACAGTACCGCTCCTATGACGGCACCACCAAGCGTCCAACCGTGTTTAAGTTCCTCTGGCATAGGTACTAGTAAAAGCACCATCGCCATGAGTAACACCTTCACCACATAACTTACAAGCAAAGCCTGAGGAATCCCAATCTTTATACGGTGTGCCCCCAAAGCAGTTGCTACGCCCATGGTGAAACATATATAGACTACCAGAAACCCAACCATAAATCCCGCCGACCCGCGAATGCCCAATATGATTCCCAGAATCGGTAAACAAAGAACTAAACCAGTGCAAACATTACGGTCTCGCGATAGGCTAAAAGCCCCCAGGAAAAGCCTTGCACCCTATTTTGCTTATTGTCTTTCTTACCTATACTATAGATAAATTTTGGGTTCCACAGAGCTCTCCGAATCGAATTTAGCCGCCGTTGTTTCACTCCTGTGAGCCCTCAGACTTCTGCGTCTCTGTTGCAATATTCTGCTTGGAATTAGCGTGCCTCTGCTCGGCAGGCTGCAGACGCGTATCCAGCAATTCGGGAAGTCGCAGGTATAAAACAATGACGGCTACAGCAAGGGCAAGAACGCCAACACCAGCGAAAAAGGCACCTGTTAGGAAAAGATCTGAGGCAAAGAGTACAAAAGCCCATACAATCGCAGTCGCAGAACTCACCATAATTGTTGCGCTGATATGCCCCAATCCAACGTCAGTCAGACGCTGATACACATGGGTTCGATGCGGTTTGTACCACTGCTCCCCAGCAGCCATACGACGTATAAGAGTCATCGCAGAATCTGCAAGATAAACCAGAAGCGGGGCTATCGACGCAAGGAACGGAATTCCAGCATAGAAAGCACCAACGGCAATTGTTCCAAGAAAGGCACCCAGGAAATAAGACCCAGCATCACCTAAGAAAACATTGTGACCCGTGCGTAAATTCCAAGGCAGGAAAGCCGTATAGGCACCTGCAATTGCCAGGCCGCCTATCGTCATCCACGGCAAACTACTTACGCCGCCCATATAGGCGTAGGCAAGCCCAGCAACCAGCCCGTGGCATCCGGAGATACCGTTTATGCCGTCCATAAAGTTTGTAACGTTTATATACCCCGCAATAAAGAGCCCCGCTACAGGAACCCACAGCAATGATGCCTCTTGAATAATAGCGAGAGAAAGCGCAATACCGAGCCCTATAACAAGCTGCATCCCGGCACGCTTGGCAACGCTGACTCCGTAGACATCTTCGGTCCATCCCAAAAGCAAAGCAAGACCGCCGCCTGCCAAAAAAGTTAACGAGATGGGGAGATTCACAGTCCACCCCATGAGGGTAGCGACCGCGAAGCTCAAACAGGTAGCACTAGCGGTTGCCAGCCCCATGCCCCGGTACGTCGGAGTCGTATGCGAGGAACGCTCATTGGGTATATCAACCATATTTAGCGCGTGCAACAGGGGGCGTACCGCAAAAGGCAGAAGCGCTCCTAACACAAACGCTAGTATAAGCACCAGAGATGCCTGGTTCATGTCTCTCCTCTAGACGGTAAAGCCTCGTAACAGGGGTGTAATTTGGGATTCTACTTCCCCGCTACTCGTTCTACAAGACGAAATTCATCCGTAGTACGTGCTTACGCAGACGTTAACGGGGCAAAATTTCATCGTTCAATATTCAAAAACGGCTAATTCCTGTGTTCTTCCAGAAGACGACCCTGACGCGGATCTACCACACGGGTAAATCCATGACGCTCATATGAACGATGCGCTTCATAATTCTGAATCCACTGCTCATAATCCAAATCCTCAGGATTGAGGGCTGGTGCCGTCGAGTGCGAAATAAACTTGTTTTGAGTGCTTCGAGTGTGTTGCTCATTAGCACCGAAGAGGGTTTCGTCCAATTTTTCGCCAGGACGCAGACCGGTCACTACAATATCAACATCGTAACGCTCATAGGCTTTACGCATCTCATGTGCAACATCGTAGATATATACAGGTTCACCCATATCAAGCACCATAACTTCACCCGGATGACCAATAGCCCCTGCAAGCATCACCAGCAGGCAAGCATCCGTAATGAGCATAAGTACCGGGTAGCGTTCTCATCAGTGAGTGTAATGGGACCGCCGTTAAGAATCTGCTGCGTAAACAGAGGTTTGATAGAGCCGCGCGAGCCAAAAACATTACCAAATCGAACCGATACATAAGTCTTCCCCGTCTGCTGTCCAAACCACGAGGTTAAGCATTCAGCGGTTCGTTTTGACTGCCCCAAGGCGGTCTTAGGATCTGCCGCTTTATCGGTTGAAACGTTCACGAACGTTTCAACATCCGCTGCTTGCGCAGCGTATAGAACGTTAAGGGTGCCCAGCGAATTTGTTTTCCATGCTTCCTCAGGGTATGCCTCCAGCGCAGAAACATGCTTCAAAGCTGCAGCGTGGAAAACCACCTGCGGTTTTCGTTCAAGGAAGATATTACGCAGGTTTTCCCCCCCTCACGAATATCCGCGAGAATAATACGCTCATCATCCAGACTGGACTCGCCAGTGATCGAGAGCTTTGTTTCCATCAGCAGGGTTTCGTCACGATCGAGCATCATGAGCAGCTCAGGGTCATATTCGTGGATCTGACGGCATAGCTCAGAACCAATAGATCCTCCTGCACCGGTCACCAAGACCCGCTTACCTTGAAGGTAGCTGCGCAAAACTTCAGTATCAACATCGTAGTTGATTTCGCCGCGAATAAGCTTCATAAGCTCGTTATCGTCGGTTTCTACCACGTTGTTGCCGAAGAGCTTTTCGCTGGCGCTCGCTACACGAGTTACTTCGACTCCATGTTTTTGCATGCGTGCCCAGACCCGGTCGAAACGATCGTGCGGCATATTGGTGATAGCGACAATCATTTTTTTAGGGGCATAGCGCCTGATGACCGCATCCAGTTCTTTACCGGTGTTATAAACCGGCACATTGTGAATGTTAATACCGCGTAGCTGAGGGTTATCGTCCACTACCGCAACAGGCCGCATATATGCAGAGTCATCATGCATAAGAGCTTCGATAACTGTGCGGCCCGTAAACCCGGCACCATAGACGATAACAGGCTCACCATCAAGATTACGCAAAGTCTTATGCTCAACATAAATACGCTTAACCATGCGCATCGCCGCCATGAATAGCAATGTAATACCCACCGAGATAGGCGGCACACCATGAGGCACATGTACTAGTCCTAGAGCTTCATCTACGTAGCTGAAGAGGAAAAGCGCCACCGAGACGATACCTACGGTTGCGCCCGTACGCCAGACTTCCTCGAAAGAACCGTAAGAATACAGGCCTCGGTACACCTTCATACCGTAGCCCACAAGAATCTGCAGAATAATCGCAAACCCCATACTGAGCGCCACGCTTTGAAGATCAATCACATCAAAGACAGAATTCTGGTTCAGAAGCAGGCTGTACCGTAGCATAAACGCGATGACAAGCCCTATAATCCAGGCTACGGAATCTAATGCAACCTGAACGAGAAGCCACCAGCTTTTAGGGGTGTAGGGGCGTTGGCGATCCACCACCGCAATTGGCTGAGTCGTGGGATAGTTCTCCACTTATGCGTCCTTCCCCTGCAAACTATTCTCTACGTTCCTACTAGGCCGTATATCGGTGAACGCTCGAAATGCCTTACGGCGCGTACTCTCCGGAATAAACCGGTACGCCGTTCGAACGCTCATATTCTTAATCCACCCGAGCTTTGAGATCGCGTGCCCGGTATATAGTCGACGTTGAATCGCCCAATCCTGTTTCCAGGCGTTAAGTCCGCCCCGCCGCGTGTAGGCACCCGCACCCACACGATAACGGACTAATGGCTCAGGCACATTACCAATCTTATAACCGGCGGCGATAACCCGCGACCACAGCCACCAGTCTTCGGCACCAGGTACATATTCATACCCACCTAAACGCTGAACAACGTCTTTGTAAAAAGCCACCGTTGGGTGGTACAGGGGATTGCGCGAAGGCATCATGTCAGCCAACCGAGATGCGTCAGTTACCGTCTGGCGGGTAGCCTCTACTGTGGTATTCTGCGCATCAACTTCGTACATGGCAGAGCCCATCACCGCACAGTCGCTCTCGATAAGCGCCGGAATTAGGGTTGCAAATCGGTCTGGCTCCGAAATATCGTCAGAGTCCGCTCGGGCAACGATGCCGTAAGAACAAGCATTCAGCCCCTCGTTGAGTGCAGTGGCAAGACCCACATTCTGAGGCAGTTTGACTGTGACGATAGGAGCGCATTCCCCCGCCCTGCTACGTTCGACCCAACGGTCAATGACCTCGCGCACTTCAGAAGGCAACGGACCATCCTGAACCAAAACCAGTTCAGCAGGCCGAAGGGTCTGATGCTGAGCGTTCGAGGCAATAGCTGCCTCCACATGATCAGCAGATTCCCGAGCGTAAACACTCATCAGAACAGAGAACTCCGCCTGAGAATGTGGTGCGCCAAAGGAATCATGGTTTTCTTGGATACCATAATGCCCGGGAAATTCAAGGTCGTACACTCCGCGAAGCACATCACGATTAAGGCGAGGGGCATGCAGCGCATCCTTGATACCCCTCAGGAAATAACCCAAATAAATAGATTTTTCGTCCGTACGCAGAACCGTCGAAGCCCAAAGTCTTGCTACCGACCCGCCATATAACAACTTCTCAAGCGGGCTGAGAGTACGGGCTCGCGTGAAAACCCACAATTTATTGCGAACATCGTTATAAAATCGTGGGCCCGGCTTCGCATTCGTCGTCCCAAAAGTTTTCGTGTGGTGACGAGCCACCGAGGCGGGTACAGCAATGGCATCTCGATGATGTGCAAGACGGGTCGAAAATTCAAAATCATCATTCCAGATAAAAAAATCCGCAATCGGTAGGCCGCCATTCTGACGAATAACTTGAGCGTCCATCACCAAAGATACAAAGGAGGCGCTGCGTATAGGCCGACCCCCCACCGCTTGTGCACGACGATGCCGCCCAGAGCCAGCACCGAACATAGTGCGCATCGTATTCATGGGATGGTCTTCCCCATTGGTCCACACAACCCGTGAAGCTATCAAGGCGGGACGACGGCTGCGGTCCGGCGAATATGATTCCCATGCTTGAACAGACTCATGCAGGGTGTTTTCGGTTGGTTCAGTGTCATCATCCATAACCCACACAAGATCTGGATTATGGCGCGCTAACGCGCGGTCGATTCCAACGGCAAATCCACCCGCACCTCCCATATTCTGAGACAATGTGATGATATCGAGCGGAAGTGAATAGCTTAGGTTTTTTAGATATTCGGCCGTACCGTCAGTAGAAGCGTTATCAACCACGACAACGGCGTCCGGCACAACCTGCCCTGCGGCGATACCTGCGAGGGTAATGGGTAATAAATCTTGACGATTATAGGTCACAACAACCGCTACAACACGCGGCCTACCGAGCTGTGCCACACCGCAGACAGGCGCACTCACCGAGTTTTCGCTCTCATCAGGCATCGACGCTTCCTCCCCCAGCACGCACTTTTCAGGCGGACCTATAAACACACGGATATATGAGACATCCCAAGATAGCTATTCTACCTGTCGAAAGCTCTATAGCTAAACATTACGTTCCAGCTTCAGTTTCGACTAGAGACCAAAAAGTTAGCTCCGCCACGTGCTCCTGTGCCACGACTATGCTTTTGCTCTCTTCTGCCCTGAAGTACTACTCGAAAACGTTATTTCTGTTTCTTAAACACCACCGAATATGCGAAAGTTGAAATACACACTCCGTAACAGTTTGGGGTGAGAAAGGTGAAAAGACGTGTCCGAGTCTAAATGGAAAGTTATCGGTGCAAGTGGCTTCGTGGGGTCGTCCATCGTGGCACGACTAAATGCCGAAGGAATCAGCGTAGATCCCATTGAGGCACCCCGTTTAGCAACCCGAGCACTCGACTCAAGAACTATTATCGAAGAAGCTCAGCTCCTTGAAGGCATCATCGACTCCCTAGCGGATGCGTTTGCCGGGGCTCAGGTTGTTGTTAACGCAGCGGGTCTTGCTGCCCCCAATATGCAAGACGTACCTGCGCTAGTGGGTGCTAATGCTCTGTTACCGGCGGTGATCGCTATAGCAGCACACCGTACCGGAGTACGCCGAGTTATTCACCTCAGTTCGGCAGCAGTTCAGGGCGCAAAATCTGTTCTTGATGCGAGCGAATACACAGCTCCCTTTAGCGCATACTCCTTTTCAAAAGCCTTGGGTGAAGAAGCTCTTTTAGACTTGCAAGATACGTTCCACGAGGCCTCGCATGGCGAAACCTCTGAACCTGTTGAGCTGTGCATCCTGCGTGCCACCAGCGTGCAGGGGCGCGGGCGCCGCACTACCGAGGTCTTCGCCAAAATAGCCTCTTCCCCGTTAGCTTCTGTAGCAGGTGCAGGAACCCGCAAATCCCCCGTATCGAGCTCATATGCGCTGGCTGAATTTGTGGTTAAAGTCGGCTCCTTTAAGGGTGAACTGCCCTCTATTGTGCTGCAGCCGTGGGAAGGCGAGACGGTAGCCTCTACCATGGCGGATGCTGGTCGCCGCAAGCCCGTGCACCTGCCTGAATGGCTGTGCAATCTGGCGGTTAAGACCGGGTATACGGTCTCCGAAATGATGAACGATAGGTTCCAAGGTTCCGTTCGCAAAGTCGAGCTCATGTGGTTTTGGACAGGGAGCTCGACGATTCCTAGGCTCGTGAAAATGGTCTTCTACCCGAGCCGCGAGTGCGTGAAGTGCTGCGCAATGCCCATACTGCACTCGGTAAAAAGAAAGATAAGCGATTTAAGAACGCCTAGCTACAGACCCTTACACTTTTCTACACAGCATAAGCAACGACGGTGAGGGATTCGAGAATTAGTATCTCGATTCCCTCACCGTTTTTGAATAACAGTATTTTCTTGTGAGAATTATCTGCCCTCTAAGATTCTGATTTCGCCTCGCCGTGCACAAGGGCGCGAGCAGCATCCGTCGATACCGGCTTAACTGGAGCCTGCGCTGTCTTGACCGGCTGAGGTGTGTTGTTGCGGTATCCGCGCGAACGTTTTTGATCAAACTCAGGCTTTTTATCGGCAGCAAGCGAGGTTGCGGTATTAACGGCGCCCAACAGCATGTCTGCGATGGAACCGGCTACCGGGGATGCTGCCCGTTCCGGTTCTTTGCCGCTGCCGGAATGCTCTGCGTCCCACTGGTCATATGCTTCATCAAGGTCTTCCTGACCGGTAGGTTTCTGCTCAGTACCTTCTTGAGTGGAGGTTTCTTGCTTATCTTTCTCATCGTTACGAGCATTGAGCTCGCTACGGGTCACGATTGAAGGCACAACCTCACGAAGCTCTTCAACGGTAATAGCACCTTCACGAACCACAACATAAGGGGTCGAAGTACAGTCCAGAATTGTGGACGGCTTGCTTTCGCCAACGCTTCCGTCTTCCTGTGGGGCAGGACGAGGACCATCGTCCACAACAAGCATGACGTCCTCACCCAGCTGAGTAAGCGCTTCTTCAGCGTTAGCTGCCGCAGCATGTCCTGTCTTGTTAGCCGAAGACACTGCCAATGGGCCGTGCTCGGTCAGAAGCTTGAGCGCAAACTTATCGTCAGGAACACGTACAGCAACCGTCCCTTGGGTTTCGCCCAAATCCCACGTCAGCGATGGATAGGAATATAGAATAATCGTTAGGGCTCCGGGCCAAAACTTATTGCCCAAATCATATACATCGTTTGGGATTTCGTCAGCAACGCCCGCAAGAGCTGCAAGGTCGAATATCAGCACAGGCGGAGGCATGGTACGGGAACGGCCTTTATCAGCCAGAAGCTTCGAAACGCCCTGATGCGAGAAAGCATCACAGGCGATGCCGTAGACGGTATCGGTAGGAATCACGATAGTTTCGTGGGCATTCAATGCCTCACGAGCGGCTTCGACGGCCTCCGTGGTCTCGGTATCAGTCGTTACTGGGTACAGCTTTGCGTTCACGTGCCTTATTCTCTCATGTTTTGGTACGAGGCGGTGGATGGTGTGACAAGGTTACGCAATAAGCGAGTGGTCACGCCCGAATATATCGCTCTCTACCAGGGTTTATATCCCGCGGTGTGTCTAGGTTTGCCGTTCAAATCTCGGATTGAGTATATGCTCACATACCCCTGTGCCGCTAATGTCTCAGCCACGCGGGTCTCTTGTGAATCATCGTGCTCCATCATAAAGAAACCGCCGGGACGCAAAAGATAGTGAGCCCGAGCGATTACCTCCCGAGGAATTTCCATGCCCTCTTCTCCCCCGCCATAAAGTGCCATCTGCGGGTCATACTCGGCGACTTCAGGAGCCTGGGGTTTGCGGTGGGGAGGAATATATGGAGGGTTTGAAAGCACCAAGTCAAAGTATCCGGGCAGATCTTCAAGCGAGGTACGAATATCGCCCGGAATAAGGTGTACGTTCTGAGGATCAAGATTCTTGCGTGCCCAGAGGAGAGCCTGCTCGGAAAGTTCAACCGCAAAAACTTCTGCTTGAGGATTCTCTTCTTTAATCGCTGCGGCGATTGCCCCGGATCCCGTGCATAAATCCACGACGCGAGGGCGAGCGTTAGACTCGTATGTCGCCAAGACCCGCAGAGCTTCCTCCACTAGAAGCTCAGTTTCAGGACGGGGGATAAAAACACCCGGACCTACCTTTATCTCCAGGTGATAAAAAGGTGCGACCCCCGTAATATGCTGCAACGGAACGCGCTGAGCTCTGCGCTCTAGCAGTTCCATATAGCGTACTGAATCTTGTGGCGTAATCCTACGCCCCATCAGGGCGAACCGCTGCACGTCCGCACGAGTTACTGAGGATTCCCCATAGCTACCGCGTTGAATGCCTTGAGAGCCAGTACCTAACAGATATGCGGCAAGAAGTTCGGCGTCTGCCCGATATTGTTCTATCCCAGCGCGACGCAGTACGTCAGCACCGCGGCGCAAGGCTTCATCAAGCCCTTCGCCGCGGTGTGCTGTTGGGGTGACCCGTAATCCTGTCACTTCTGCGTTGCCTCGGATTATTCCTGCTCTTGGCCAACCTGTTCCAGCCGGTGAGCCTCATCCATTTCGATGGCAGACTGCACAACTGGATCAAGGTCGCCGTCCAAAACCGCGTCTAAGTTATATGCTTTGTATCCGGTACGGTGGTCGGCAATACGGTTCTCGGGGAAGTTGTAGGTACGTATGCGTTCCGAACGGTCCATCGTGCGCACCTGAGAGGCACGATGCGCGGCGTTCTCAGCGTCGATCTGCTCCTGCTGATGCGCCAGCAAACGGGCACGCAGCACGCGCATTGCAGCTTCGCGGTTCTGCAGCTGTGATTTCTCATTCTGCATAGCCACAACAATACCCGTAGGAAGGTGAGTAATACGTACAGCAGAGTCGGTTGTATTCACAGACTGTCCGCCGGGACCGGAAGAACGGTAAACATCAATCTTCAGGTCGTTCTGACTGATCTCGATCTCTTCGGGCTCATCAACCTCGGGAAATACGAGCACGCCCGCAGCCGACGTGTGAATGCGCCCCTGCGATTCAGTCGCGGGAACACGCTGAACTCGGTGCACGCCGCCTTCATATTTCATGTGTGCCCATACGCCTTCGGCAGGTTCGTTGGAGGTTCCCTTGATTGCTATCTGGGCATCCTTGTACCCACCCACATCGGTACTGGTGGAGGAAATAACCTCAGTCTTCCAGCCCTTATGCTCGGCATAACGCAGATACATGCGCAAAAGATCACCCGCGAAAAGAGCCGCCTCATCGCCGCCCGCGCCCGCTTTGACCTCAAGAATAACGTTGCGGCCATCATCAGGATCACGAGGGATCAAAAGACGGCGTAGCCTCTCTTGGGCTTCTTCAAGCTCGGCCTCAAGAGTAGGAATCTCAGCCGCAAAATCGGGGTCTTCTGAGGCCATTTCACGCGCCGCTTCTAAGTCATCCGCCAAGGACTTGTATTTGTTATATGCGGTCACGATACCGGTGAGTTCCGCATAACGCCGCCCCACGCGGCGAGCCTTCCCCTGATTTGCCTGAACGGCGGGGTCAGCCAGCTGCTCCTGAAGCTCAGTGTGCTCGTCAAGGAGCACCTGGATAGACTCAAACATTTTTGCTCTCTTACCTTTGTATACGCGCCGATCTCCTGAACTCGCGTATATCTTCACTTCATTATTACAGGGTCTAGGCACCGCACACCCCGTACCGCACAATCTCTTGGGCGGTACGGGGCGAACAATGCTGTGCGATAACCGCTACGAGACGGTTACCTTGCTAATCCACAAGGCGCAGCCCATTCTTCTGAACAGTCAGCAAGAATTCAACGTTGCTCTCGGTCTTCCGAAGCTGGTTTGTAAGAATATTTAGAGCCTGCTCGGGTTCCATACCGGCCAGAGCACGGCGCAGACCCCACATAATCTTAACTTCGTCCGGAGAGAAGCAGATTCTCTTCGCGGCGTGTGCCGGAGGCGTTAATATCCACCGCCGGGAAAATACGTTTATCCGCGAGCTGACGTGACAGACGCAGTTCCATATTACCGGTGCCCTTGAACTCTTCGAAGATAACTTCATCCATCTTCGAGCCGGTCTCTACCAGAGCCGTCGCCAGAATAGTAAGCGAGCCACCTTCTTCGATGTTACGAGCGGCACCGAAGAATTTCTTCGGCGGGTACAGAGCGGCAGAATCGACACCGCCGGACAGAATACGACCGGAGGCAGGAGCCGCCAGGTTGTAGGCACGCCCCAGACGAGTCATGGAATCCAGCAGCACGACGACATCGTAACCCAGCTCAACCATGCGTTTAGCTCGTTCGATAGCCAACTCAGCAACGGTGGTGTGATCCTCAGCAGGACGGTCGAAGGTTGAAGCTATAACCTCGCCGGAGACCGTGCGCTGCATGTCGGTTACTTCTTCAGGGCGTTCATCCACCAAAACCATCATGAGGTAAACCTCAGGGTTGTTGGCAGTAATAGCGTTCGCGATCGATTGCAACATAAGGGTTTTCCCGGCCTTTGGCGGCGAAACGATCAGACCGCGCTGACCTTTACCGATCGGAGATACCAGATCAACAACACGGGTACCCAGTTTCTTCGGAGTGGTCTCTAGACGCAGACGTTCCTTGGGATACAGCGGGGTAAGTTTCGAGAACTCACGACGGCTGGAAGCTTCTTCCACAGGCTGCCCGTTAATAGCCTCTACCTTCACAAGCGCGTTGAAACGCTGGCGCGAGTTTTGTTCTCCCTCGCGCGGCACGCGAATAGCGCCCAGAATATGGTCACCCTTACGCATGTGGTAACGCTTAACCTGAGCCAGGGATACATAGACATCGTTCGGACCGGGCAGATAGCCGGAGGTGCGCACAAAAGCATAATTATCGAGGATATCGAGAACACCGGAAATCGGTGCCAGTACGTCGTCCTCATTCACCTGAGGCTCATCGGAATCCCCACGACGGTTACGACGATCGTTCTTTTCATAGCGGTCACGCTTATTGCGGCGGCTAGTGCGCTCCTCACGATTCTGATTCTGTTTCGAATCGTTGATCGTTTTTCTCGGAACGCTCATTCTTCTCAGAACGGTCACGCTTGTTACGGCGGCTAGTGCGCTCTTCGGCCTCTTCTTCGCCCTTACGACGGTTATTCCGCTCGCGTGTGCGTGTACGTTTAGTCGGCTTCTCAGGTTCAGAGCCGAAAGTCATATCCAGAGCCGCCGTAATGGAGTCCAGGGTAGTAGAGCCGTCCGAAGTTGTGGCTTTCAAATCGGCGGAATTCTCGGGAAGATCACGCTGTGCAGAACGCGAACCGATGCTTTCAGAAGCCAGTTCTGCTTTCACATCTAAGGGAGGCAAATCCGCATTCTTACCCTCTTGGGGACCGCGACCGTTCTTAGCTTCACGGTCTTTCCGAGATCGTGAATTTCGAGTGCGGCGAGTGGTACGTTCCTCGCGCTCGGGGGTCTCAGTACTCTCGCCAGATGCTGCTTCTTCGGAAGATTTCTTTGTTGAGGAAGCCTCATCAGGTTTAGCGGCTTCTTCAGAAGCTGCCTTAGCGGCCTTGCGACTACGCGCGCGCTTCTGTGCCGGAGTCTCATCCTGCGCTTGAGAATCTTGCGACTTTGAGCGGGTGTTTTTAGAAGTTTTCGTGCTTTCTTGAGTCGAGGCAGCCTCGGCACCTTCGGTGGTGCCGCCGCGCTGATGCAGGGTTAACGCTTCCACAAGCTCAGCCTTCTTCATTTTCAGGTATCCACGAATACCGAGCTGCTGAGCGAGAGTACGAAGCTGTGCGACCTTCAAGCCGCTGAATTCGGAGAAAGCGTCACCGGAACCGGTGCCATTATCCTCGATCACGACAATGTTCTTTGCCAAACGATTTATCCTTTTAGTCAGGGACACCCAGAAAATCCTCTCAGAATTGAGGATCGGGTTTTTCTCATCATGCATACAGTGTAGAAACTACATACCGCATACTGTGCGGTATCGCGCTACGCTATACTGCCTCATGTATATCCGAGGCACTCACTTTCGAACCGTCGTTACGTGAGGTCAAGAAACGGCAAAGTCCTTGTGAAGTGAGGCAAAAAATACATAACCACAGAAAAAATATTTCCTCGCGAGCTCCCCACGGAAGAAGAAGCATACGCGAACACACAAAAAGACGCGGTTCAAAGAAAATACTTTCCATTCCCGGATGTGGCGGTTCTTCGTGCGACCGGGAGATAAAACAAACACGATAAACCATGCAGGTGAAAAACACCTTACTGTGTAACTATAACACCTTCTGCATCGATTTCAAGGGGCATGACGCGCCATGACAGGCGACGCCCCTCATATTCGCTCCCCTCATGAGTAGCCTCAAACTCAGCGATCGCTCGCTGTGCTGCAGCGACTTCTTCACAGCTACGGGAGAAGGTTAATACGGTAGGCCCAGCCCCCGAAATTACGGCGGGAAGCTGCTGATCACGCAGATAGCGACCAGCGCCGCACTCGGCTGCATCGCAGGAATACGGTAGCCCTGATGCAGATAGTCCACGGTTGCATCCATAAGATACTCCGGTGCCTGCGAAAGGGCTTGAATCAATAAAGCAGCACGACCTGAGTTTGCCGCAGCCTGCTCATGCGGAATCTCGGCAGGAATCAGCGAACGCGCAAGTTTTGTAGAAACTTCATAATCGGGCACCGCTACGATAGGTATAACGGCAGAATGAACCGGTACGACCAGCGAGCGCCAGTCCCCCAGTTCGCCCCAGGATATTGACAGTGAACCATACACCGAAGGCGCCACATTATCGGGGTGTCCTTCAAGGTCTGAAGCTACTTGAAGAATCTGGTCACGACTCAATTGAGCGTGCCCGGGAAGCAGCCCGGAGGCCGCCGCAACGCCCGCAACAATAGCGGAGGCAGATGAGCCCATGCCACGTGAATGCGGAATACGATTGTGTGCCGTCAGCCTGAGGTCTGGGAAATCATGAAGTCCGACCTTCTCAAAAGTGGAACGCATCGCCTGAATCACCAGATGGGTTTCATCGCGCGGTACGGCCTCGCTGCCCTCACCGGAAAGCTCAAACTCTAAACCTTCAGAAATACGCTCAACCCTAAGTTCATCATAAAATCCTAAAGCCAAGCCTAAAGTATCGTAGCCGGGCCCGAGGTTAGCACTTGATGCCGGAACCTTGACGGTGACGGTTTTACCGACAGGAATATCTGCGCATGTGATAGGGGTATCGGAATTCGACATGGAAACCTCGGATGCATGTGGATGTTAGGAGCGCATACCGTGCTGTTTAAGCGGTGGAACAACACTAATGTCACTTACTTTACGAGAATTTATCCTAGCATTGAGCGGGTTACGGACAGAATAAGACGCCCTTGCCCAAGAAAATTTTCTCGGACAAGGGCGCATCGACCTATCGGTTAACAGGCTATAGGGTGGTTAGTTCAGGTCAAGAATATCTGCCACAGCCACAACATCGAAGGCTGCCTTAGTCGGTTCAACCTTCGCGCCGTTGACCGGTTCCAGCGCCCATTGCGGATCCTTCAAACCATGACCTGTCACCGTAATGACAATGGTCTTGCCTTCGGGAGCCTCACCAGCGCGATGTTTCTTGAGCAGACCCGCAACACCAGCGGCTGAAGCGGGCTCAACGAAAACGCCCTCGCGGGAAGAGAGCCAGCGGTGCGCCTCAAGAATCTCTTCATCGGTGACGGCTTCAATCACGCCGCCGGATTCGTCACGTGCCGCCTCAGCTTTCTCCCATGAGGCGGGGTTGCCGATGCGAATTGCGGTCGCAATCGTTTCGGGAGTGTCAATCGGGTGCCCTGCAACAATCGGGGCCGCGCCAGCTGCTTGGAAACCCCACATGATGGGTCGCTTGGTGGCGACTGGCTCTAGGACCTTGCCGTCACGATTCGTATAGGGTTCTGAATACTCCTTGTATCCCTTCCAATAAGCGGTAATATTACCCGCGTTACCTACCGGGAGCAGATGGTAATCGGGGGCGTCTCCCAGGGTGTCGACGACCTCAAAAGAACCGGTCTTCTGCCCCTCAATGCGGTAGGGGTTCACCGAGTTCACCAAGAATACTGGGTAATTCTCGCTGAGTTTACGGGCAATTTCGAGGCAGTTATCGAAGTTTCCGTCAATCTGAATAATATCGGCGCCGTGGGCGATGGCCTGCGAGAGTTTACCCATCGAAATCTTGCCGTCCGGCACGAGTACCGCGCAGCGCATCCCCGCTTGAAGCGCATATGCCGCTGCCGACGCTGAAGTATTACCGGTCGAAGCGCACACAACAGCCTTCGCACCTTCGCGTTTAGCGGCGGTAATAGCGCTCGTCATGCCGCGGTCTTTGAAAGACCCGGTGGGGTTCATCCCCTCGAATTTGAGGTATACCGTATTGCCAGTCTGCGCTGACAGCGCTGGCGCGTGAATAAGCGGGGTTCCGCCTTCGCCTAGAGTTACCGGTTTTACCTCGTCCCCGAACGGAAGACGGTCGCGGTATTCGTTAATGACGCCCTGCCACACATGTGCCATGGGATTCTCCTACTTTCTGCTGATGGTTTTACTCGCGCGGACTTGAGAATTTCCGCGCTGAAATTCTAGTCTTCCTGATCTATTTACCGGACTCGACGCGAATCACGGAAATAATCTCGCGCACAGTATCTAAACCGTCGATCACCGCGATCGCGCGGCGCAGGTCAGAGTCTTTGGCAGAGTGAGTCACCAGGCGAATCTGTGCGGCGCCATCCCGCGGAGTAGATTGACGCAAAGAATCCACCGAAATACCGTGTTCGGCGAAAATACGGGCAATGTTTGCGAGCACGCCCAATTTGTCATCAACCAGCATGCCTACCGAGTAGCGAGAGATAATGTCGCCCAATCCGGTAGCAGGCAGCTGCGCATAAGAGGACTCGGGCACACCTGGACCACCCAATACCAGACGGCGCGCCAACGACACAAAATCACCCAGAACGGCAGAAGCGGTCGGTGCCCCACCGGCACCGGGACCGTAGAACATCAGCTCGCCTGCGTTCTGTGCCTGTACAAACACGGCATTAAACGCGCCATGAACACCTGCCAGTGGATGCTGCCGCGGAATAAGCGTAGGAGCCACACGGATATTGACTCCGTCACCATCTCGCTCACAAATGGCCAGGAGTTTAATCACGTAGCCGTCGGCATCTGCGGCGGCAACGTCATCGGCGCTTACGGCGGTAATACCCTCTATGTGAACGTCATCAATGGTGAAATCAGAGTGGAACGCCAATGAGGCTACAATAGCAGCCTTTGATGCGGCATCATGACCTTCAACGTCAGCGGTGGGGTCTGCTTCGGCATAGCCGAGTTCCTGGGCGTCTTTGAGTGCATCGGCAAAAGTTGCGCCGGTGGTATCCATCTGATCCAGAATGTAGTTGGTGGTGCCGTTCATAATGCCCAGCACACGTGTGACGGTATCGCCTGCCAAAGAATCGCGCAGGGGGCGCAAAATCGGGAATTGCACCGGCGACCGCCGCCTCATAGGAAAGCTGTGCACCGGACTTATCGGCAGCAGCTTGTAACTCAACACCGTGCTTTGCCAGGAGCGCTTTATTCCCTGAAACCACCGATTTACCTGCCTCTAGAGCGCGCAGAATGCGGGTTCGTGCAGGTTCAATACCGCCGGTCAGCTCGATCACCACGTCGGCAGCGTCAATCAGGGCGTCTGCATCGGTAGTGTACAGTGCGGGGTTAGCATCCCAGTGGCGTTTAGCCGCAGTATCACGCACGGCAATACCGATCAGCTCAACAGGTGCCCCTATCCGTTCTTTGAGAACCGCACTATCCTCACTAAAAATACGCGCTACCTGAGAACCAACGTTCCCAGCGCCGAGCAGAGCAACCTTAATGGTGTCAGTCACGTTATCTCCTACATTTTGACCGAGTGGTGAACGCGCCTGTACGAACGGGCAACGTCATCATCAACTGTATCAAGAGAGCGGCGCCTGGACGCGCTCAAGACGCCAACATTACCGCCATTTACGGGGGTGTCGTTATATTACAAGCAGCTTCTTACCCAAACATACGCCATGCGGGGTCATCATGCGGAAAAGATTCAGTGCCCATACTAGAAACCCGTGTCTAGAGCAAGCATCTCATCTTCGCTTTGTCGACGAATAATAGGATACGCTGCCTCCCCCGCCGACGTAGCAATAACCGGCGGACGGCTCAGATAGTTATAATTCGACCCCAGCACATAACAGTACGCACCGGTAGCTGGCACCGCGAGAATATCCCCCGCACGCAGGTCAGCAGGAAGATAGCAATACCGCACCACAATATCACCCGATTCGCAGTGTTTACCCACCACACGAGAGAGCACCTGCTCCCCCGCCGGTGCGCGGTTTGCCAGGGTAACCGTGTAGTCGGCGTCATAGAGCACCGGGCGCGCATTATCGCTCATACCGCCGTCCACCGATACATACCGGCGCACTCGAATCTGACCGTGCTCATCCTCAATACTCACGTTTTTAATGGTGCCGACGGTGTAGAGCGTCACCCCCGAGGGACCGGAAATCGAGCGGCCAGGCTCAAAAGACATATGCGGAATCGTCATGCCAAGACGCTCACAGGTTGCCGCGACCGCATCCGCAATCGAGACAGTAATCTGCTCAATACTACGCGGAGTATCGGCCTCGGTATAGCCAATGCCGTAACCGCCGCCCAAGTCAAGCTCCGGCAGGCTAATACCGCATTTCTGGTTCACGGCGTGCATAAAGGTAAGAGCCGTATCTGCCGCCTGTTCAAGCCCTGAGCCTCAAAAATCTGCGAACCTATATGGCAGTGAATACCCCGGAATTCCAGGGAATCCGTGACGGCCAGAATACCGGCGGCAAGCATCGCGTAGGATTCGTCCTCGGTGGTTGACCAATACTCAAGTTCATCTACCTCTAACCCGGCAAGACGCGCGGTTCCAGGCTGAAGCGACATCCCAAATTTTTGATCTTCATGCGCCGTGGCAATAGATTCGTGGGTGGAGGCATGTACCCCGGGCGTAATCCGAATGAGCACGGGAACCGCCGGATACGGCTCCTGCCCCGCTGCGGCGCGTTCTGTGTTCAGCTCGGCATGCACATCCGCGATGAGTTTAAGCTCGTCAACGGAATCTGCCACCACACGCCCTACCCCGTGTTTGATGGCGCGCGCAATCTCGCCGCGCGACTTGTTATTACCGTGCAGCGCAATATTTTGCCCGGGAACCTGAGCCCGCAGGGCAATCGCCAGTTCCCCCTCCCGACGCCGTATCAAGACACAAACCTTCTTCATGCGCCCACCGGGCCACGGACGTGCACAGGAATGACTTTCCCGCGTAGTAGACACTCACCTGCGCGCCATACCGGGCGAAAGCATCCTCGAATGCCTGGCGGTACCCGCGTGCCCTAGCTCGGAATGTATCTTCCGAAAATACATACTGCGGAGTATCAAACTTTTTGACAAGCTCACTCGCTGCAATGCCGTCGATGGTTAGCTCTCCCCCATGATTACGCTGAAATGAGTCCGTCCAGATGGTACGGTTCAGCTCGGCCGGATATTCGGGGCAGGTAAGCCAGTCGGGGGCGTACAGGGATTGTGCGTCGCTCATGCATAGTCCTCGGGTCTTGTGTCACGGTCACAGATTCGTGATGCCATCACCACTATATCGGAACGCCTTGCTGCCACGATGCTGCTCATAGGCGGTGTTCAGATAGCGGATGAACCGATAGACAAAAGCCGCGTACTCCGTCATCGTCTTGGCGGGTACGCGGCTTCCGGTCGGTTCGGCGTTACATACGCTCGGGGGCGGTGACCCCCAGCAGACCCAATCCGTTGGCGAGTACCTGACGTGTTGCGTTATTGAGAAGCAAACGGGTACGGTGCAGATCAGTCACTGGCTCATCGCCCTTTGGAGCCACGCGCGAGAGGCCATACCAGCTGTGGTAGGCCGCCGCAAGGTTTTCCAGGTATCGGCTCACACGGTGCGGTTCGTAGAATTCCGCTGCGGTACGCACGGTTGCTGGGTATTGCCCCAGCACTGCAAGAAGCTCAGTATCTGCGGGCGTATTCAGAAGCCCGGTGTCCACACCATCGGCAAGATGCACCCCAGCATCGACGGCATTACGTTCTACAGCCGCGGTGCGGGCATGCGCATACTGCACATAGTAGACAGGGTTATCGCTGCTCTTCTGCACAAGCAGATCAAGGTCGATATCAATTGTGCTGTCTACCGAGTAGCGAATGAGTTCGTAACGTGCCGCATCCACGCCCACAGCCTCTACAAGGTCTTCAAGGGTGACGACATTACCGGCACGCTTCGACATACGCACGTGTTTGCCGTCCTTGAGAAGGTTCACCAGCTGCCCAATCATGACCTCGATCTGCTCGGTCCGGTACCCCAAGATTTGAGCGATAGCCTTGAGTCGTCCCACGTAGCCGCTATGGTCTGCACCAAGCATATAGATGGCTATGTCCGCAGGGTTCTCAGGACGAGTCATTTTATTGCGGAAATACGCAATATCTCCAGCAACATAGGCGTGATTACCATCCGATTTAATGACCACCCGGTCTTTATCATCGCCGTAGTCGGTGGTGCGCATCCACCACGCGCCCTCGGATTCAAAAAGCTGACCATCCTGTTTCATCTGCTCAATGATACGGTCGGCCTCGCCAGATTCAAATACCGAGTTTTCGTGGAAGAAGACATCAAAGTCGGTACCGAAACGGTGCAGAGACTCTTTAATCTGTGCGAACATAAGCTCGGTTCCGATTTCACGGAAAACTTCTGCAGGGTTTTCGGCGTCGAGCGCGTCTGGGCGTTGGGCGAGAATCTGATCTTTGATATCTGTAATATAGGCGCCCGCATAGCCGTCTTCAGGGGTAGGCTCTCCCTTGGCTGCAGCAAGAAGCGAGTTTACGAACCGATCAATTTGAGTGCCGTGATCGTTGAAGTAGTATTCGCGCACCACATTTGCGCCCTCGGCTTCGAGGATATTGGCGAGCGCATCACCTACGGCCGCCCAGCGGGTTCCACCCAAGTGGATGGGGCCGGTGGGGTTAGCCGAGACGAATTCAAGGTTAATGGTTTTTCCCGCGAATTTATCGCTGGTTCCGTATGTTTTCCCGGCTTCGACGATAGTGGCGGCGAGGGTGCCTGCCGCAGCCGCATCCAGGGTTATATTGAGGAAGCCTGGACCGGCAATATCTACCGTTGAAACTCCCGGAATTGAGGCAATTTTATCGGCAAGAACAGCTGCTACTTCGCGAGGATTCTTGCCAACTTTCTTGGCGAGCTGCAGCGCAATATTAGTCGCCCAGTCACCGTGTTCGCGAGATTTCGGGCGTTCCACGCGCGCGAGGGGAAGCTCTGCGTTATCTGCGAGGGTAAGCTGACCGGATGCGATAGTTTTATCGAGTTCTTGAGCAATTGCTGCTGATAATTCTTCGGGAGTCATAGCTACATATTCTAGCAACATCTGATAGGATATAGAGGTTCGCTTGTGCGCCGTATGCGGCTGAAACGCCTAGTTTCCGGTTGAGGTGCCAAGGCGGTCACCAAAATTTCATATGTCAGCCCTTGTAGCTCAGTGGATAGAGCGCTTGCCTCCGGAGCAAGAAGTCGAAGGTTCGAATCCTTTCAAGGGCACTTTTTATTGGCCTATCCGCTTCAGCGGGTAGACCATTTTTATTGAACTACTGACATTAGCCCGCTGAGCCATACCATGAAATAACGTGGAGAAACGAAACTATGCAGGAACCTGGGAGGCTAGGATGTCTATAGGCACTTTTGCATTTATTACGATCGCTCTCTTCATGGTGCACGAATTTGAGGAGATCATCTTCGTGCGCCGCTATATCGAGAAGTACTCCAGCGATAACCGGTACCACGACGAAATGTTTATAGCGGGGCAAGACCATTACCCCTCAACCGCAGCTATTGCCGCCATGATCGGTGAAGAATTTATTGTTGCTTGTCTGATCCTTTTTAGCGGGGTCATATTTGATTCCATTGAGACCGTCACAGCTATCTTTATCGCTTATATCCTGCATCTTATCCTTCATATCCGCGAGGCGTTTATCTTTCCGGGATGGGCACCGGGCAGCAGGACCGCAGTATTTACGATGCCGTTTAACGCTATTACCTTATACGCTATCTTTGCTACCCAGCATATCGATTACCTCAAATTAGTTATTTTGACCGTGGTCTTGAGCGCTGTGGTTCTTATTAACCTACAGATGCTTTACCGACTATCGGGAAAGATTGAAACGTTCATTCAGAAGATCGCGTAATACTAGGGTTCCCGGGTTTCTATAGTTAGGCAATAAGCCCCCACGGCGCTGATAGTTCTCTGCTACAGGAACTTATAGGGCTTCAATTTAGCTAGGATATACACACACTCGCCACGAAAACGGCATGTGTGAGAGTTGCCTTTTATGACATGCTATTTTGCCCCGTGACCTGCGCTTGAGAGAATGTTTCCAATCGTTATCGTCACGGCAGAAGGGGCTCATCATGACCATGCACCAGGTACAGCTCACCGTATGGGGTGAGCCCGAGAATCTGCATTTTACAGAGACTCCTATGCCTTCGCCCCTTCGCGGGCATGTTCTTCTCAAAGTTACCGCCGCTGGTGTTAATCCTATAGACCTTACAACGCGCAAGGGATTGGGCCCTGCGGCATCATTGATTAATCTTGACCAAGAACCCGCCGTTTTAGGATGGGATGTTGCCGGTTTGGTTTGTGAAACGGCGGGCGATTACACGGGATTCCAGCCAGGCGAGAAGGTTTTCGGGCTGGTGCAGTTTCCGCATCCGGGTAAGGCATATGCCGAATACGTTTTGGCTCCTGCCCATCAGCTTGTGCACGCACCTGCAGGTATTCCCGATGAGCAGCTAGGTGCCGCTCCCCTGGCAGCCTTGACGGCATACCAGGCACTTTTTGAGGTTGCGAAACTTTCTTCCGGGGAGCGCGTGCTGATCCATGCGGGCGCTGGCGGTGTTGGTCATCTCGCGATTCAGCTTGCTCTCAACGCTGGCGCTACAGTTTACGCCACGGCTTCTGAGAAAAACCGTGATTTTATACAGTCTTTGGGCGCAGAATTTATCGACTATACAACCCAGGATTTCCGGCAGGTTCTCGGTCCTACCCTTGATGTGGTACTGAATTCTACGGGTGCACAAACCTTCATAGATACTTTGGATGTGTTGGTTCCGGGCGGTCGAATCGTGACCCTCACAAGCCCCGATCCTTTAGAGACTGCACGCGAGCGCGGGTTTACGGCAGAGTGGCTGACGGTGCATCCCGACCGTTATCAGCTGGGTGAGATTGCTCGACTCATGTCGCTGGGGATTGTGAAAGTTCACGTGGATCAGACTTTCCCGCTAGAGCAGGCAGCGAAAGCTCATGAGCTTGTGGGCTCCCGGCATGTGCGCGGCAAAGTGGTGCTTGTTCCTTAGGATTCTACGTGTTCTCTGGGTACATATGCGGCTTTCTAAGTAGAAGTTCACCATCTCTCACGCTCTTCCAAAAGAAGACGATTCTGAATCTTTACAGGGCTGCCGACACTCCAGACGATGAGGTGCTGCCAGCATATGGTTCACGTCTCTGTGAAGACGCGCGGCTATGGCGGCATCATAGAGCACGCCGTTGTAGCAGAACTTTTCACGTTCTACGCCCTCAACCACGAACCCCGTATGGCGCGCCACTGCCGCTGACGCCGGGTTATTGGTACGGTACCCAAGCTCTAAACGACGAACACGTGGGGACCTTGCGGCTGTAAGAGCTGAGAAATCGTAGCTGATCTTGGCTTGTTTTGCGGGTTTTCCGGGTGATACAGCGCTATCATTCGACGCGTCTATATTCTGTGCCCAGTCGCACGCCGCACACACGCATCGACTTGTTATACCAAGCCCACGGGTTTCTGCCGAGATCCAATAGTAAACCCAAGCTCTATCCCAGGTTCCAGAAGGCTGGCGCCCCATACATCTGAAACCTACGCACCCGGCAGCTTGGTTATCAGCTTCCAAACACCATGGGATGTGTTCAGAAGACGGAAGAAGCTCTTCGCAGATGAGAGTTCGCGCATCTTCTACACTACCGAGAGCTGGCATCTGATGTACGAGATCGGGCGTTGCACGGTATATGTCATAGAGTCTTGAGGCATCATCTTCCCGCCAAGCCCGCAGTGTTACTTTCATGACCTTCCTCCGCGTTTGAGGTTATTAGTATCTACCCTGAGTTTACGCAAGAATTCGGGTTCCCGCCTCAACTTCCGGGTCGTGGTTAGCGTACATAGCGATACATCGCGGATCGGCACCGGCGGCACGTGCCCAGTCGAGAGAGTGGAATGCTGCCTTGGCGTCAGTGACAACTCCGGGACGCAGGCGTTCCTCAAAGGAGGGGCGGCCAAAGCCCACGTTAGAAGTCAGCAGAATATATTTGCGCAGGTCGTCACCAATAACACCCGGTTTCACCCCGACCACGGTTTCGGTGCCGCACACGAGTGTAGCCGCCAACCCTGGACTGTGTCCCGGCGCAAAAACCATCACTACAGAACCGTCACCATAAGGATCGTATGCTTGCCTCTCCCCTACGCGAGAATTCCACGCATAGGTTTGCAGTTAACGCCTTTCCATTGGCTCGACAGGTACCGTATACGGTCTTTCTGAGCGGCTCGGAGTTCGGGTTCAGAAACTAGGATGCGTGAAGCTTCTTTGATGAGACGTAGCCCGTCAGCGTGGTCGCAATACAGGTGGCTCATCAGCACGAGATCGAGATCCCGTGGGCGAATACCATGCTCTTCAAGCTGTTCGTGGATTGCTTGTCCTTCGGGGAGGTTGGCTTTGTTAGCCGGGTATTGATGGCGCAGATTTTTGATCTGCCCCCAGCGGGTACGGTTATCAGTGTGCCACCCGGTATCAATAAGCGTCAGCCCGTGTGAATTCTCAATCAGATAGCAGCTGACAGGAATTTCTACTAGGGTGCTTTTAGGCCGCAACAGGTGGGTCCATGCCAGTGGAGGATCAGTGTCACGATAGTACGGTAGTGCTTTATCGACAATAACGGTACCGGTATGCAGAATAGTTAGTTGAACCTCAGTCATAGCCCCATATGCTATGCGTAACCCCTACTCATACGGGGCGTTTTTAGCCTGTTCGGCGGCGGGTATTCCGATGGGCGAAACATACCAAAGTCGGTTGAAAACAGTTGCAGTTTTCTGCTTCTTCACAATCGGCAGAGCACCTAAGACTCATTGATGCGCCCAAACTCCGCTCTTAAGGGCAGCGAGAGGGGCACGATGCTGTGAAGGTACGCTGATTTACGGTTGGCAGCAGAAGAGTAAACTAGTAACGATATGTCTGAGCAGAAACCCACCGAACACACAGATACTCCTAAGACCGCTCGAACTGCGCCCAGTATGGCGAGCATGGCGGCTGCCATTCATGCGGCGCCGATGCGCGCACCTCAAAAGCCCGCGCGCGCATCCCAAACATCCGGTGAGAAGCCCGGCGATGATTCCACAGCAGAGCCAAGCTCGAAACGGCGTAATGCCCACAAGAATTCCTCGCGTAAAAATAACGCTTCACGCTCCAAAACCCCGCAAAAACGCGAACACCGCAAGAATCACCGGGACCGGGCCGAACAGCGCCCCTACAACCCGCTGATTCCCGCTGTGATTACCTACCCCGAAGAGCTGCCCGTCAGCGAGCGCCGCGAAGACATTAAGGCGGCTATTCGTGATCATCAGGTCATCATTGTGGCTGGCGAGACCGGCTCGGGTAAGACTACGCAGTTGCCCAAGATGTGCCTGGAACTCGGTCTTGCTGAAAAAGGCATGATTGGGCACACCCAGCCGCGCCGCCTTGCCGCACGTTCGGTGGCGGAGCGCATCGCCGAAGAATTGGGGCAGAAAATTGGTGAGACCGTGGGTTACCAGGTGCGTTTCACCTCTGAGGTGGGCGAGAACAGCGCTATCAAACTCATGACGGACGGTATTCTGCTCGCCGAAATTCAGCACGATAAGCTGCTGCGCAAGTATTCCACGCTCATTATTGACGAGGCGCATGAGCGCAGCCTAAATATTGATTTTATTCTGGGGTATCTGAAGCGGATTCTGCCGCAGCGCCCGGATTTGAAGGTCATTATTACCTCCGCAACCATTGATCCTGAACGATTCGCGAGGCATTTCGCACCGAGTTTCGTGCCAGGTAAGGGTGTGGTAGACGATTCTCTCAGCGATGAGGAACGTGAGCTTGCCGAGCAGATTCTTCCCGATGACGCTCCCCCGATTATTGAAGTTTCGGGGCGCACCTACCCGGTGGAGATTCGCTACCGCCCGCTCGATGGGGACGACTACGCTGATGAAGATGAAGGCGACGAAGACCGTGACCCAACCGATGGAATCCTTGCCGCCGTTGAGGAGTTGTCAAAGGAAGCGCCCGGCGATATCCTGATTTTCTTCTCGGGCGAACGCGAAATTCGCGATGCTCACGATGCTTTAGAGTCTTTGGTTGCCAAGTCCCCACGTATGAACTATGAGGTTCTGCCGCTGTATGCGCGTCTGTCTCTCGCGGAGCAGCATCGTGTGTTTACACCGGGGAGTCGGCCGCGCATCGTGCTGGCGACGAACGTTGCGGAAACTTCGCTGACGGTGCCGGGTATCAAGTACGTGATCGATACCGGCACCGCCCGCATTTCGCGGTATTCGGCGCGCACGAAGGTTCAGCGTCTGCCGATCGAGCGGATTTCGCAGGCGAGCGCGAACCAGCGCTCGGGGCGGTGCGGTCGTGTAAGCGATGGTATTGCGATTCGGCTGTATTCTGAGGACGATTTCGCGTCGCGCAGCGAGTTTACCGACCCGGAGATTCTGCGCACGAACCTGGCGGCCGTTATTTTGCAGATGATTGCGATCGGCGTGGTGCGTGAGCCCGGCGATATTGCGCGGTTCCCGTTTGTGCAGCCGCCCGCATCACGCGCGATTAATGACGGCGTGAATCTGCTACGTGAGCTTGGGGCGCTTTCTGAAAAACCGGCGCGCACGGATAAGAGGGGGGAAGCATCATCGTGCTACCTCGACGCTGACCGCTACGGGGCGTGCAATGAGTGCGTTCCCGGTCGATCCGCGCTTGGCGCGCATGATTATTGAGGGTTCGCGCCGTGACTGTGCTAAAGAGATGATGGTTCTTGCCGCCGCTTTAACGATTCAGGATCCGCGCGAACGCCCGGCTGAGGTGCGTGGCACTGCCGATGAGATGCATGCCCGTTTCACGGACGATAAATCTGATTTTTCGTCGTTCCTGCTGCTGTGGCAGTACGTTAATGAGCGCCAGGCTGAGCTTTCCTCTTCGCAGCTGCGGAAGATGTGTCATCGCGAGTTTATTAACTTTTTGCGTATTCGTGAGTGGCAGGATCTTTTCGCCCAGCTGCGTGAGATGGGGCGCACCGCGAATATCCGCGTGTCGAACGGGCGCGATATTGACGCTTCGGGGCGTGAGGTTGAGATTCATAAGAGCCTGCTTTCGGGTCTGCTCTCGCATGTAGGCGCTAAAGAGGAGCGTGAGAAAACCTATGGCAAAGCCCCGCGTGGTCCGCGCGAATATCTGGGGGCACGCGGCACAAAATTCGCTATCTTCCCAGGTTCCGGGCTTTTCAAGCAGAACCCTGACTGGGTGCTTTCTGCCGAGCTTGTGGAGACTTCCCGGCTGTGGGCGCGCACAAACGCCGCGATTGAGCCGCAGTGGGTTGAAGAAGTGGGCGGGCACCTGCTGAAGAAGCAGTATTCCGAGCCGCATTGGTCGGCAAGCCGAGGTGCCGCTATGGCGTATACGAAGGGCACACTGTACGGACTGACGATTTATGCCGACCGTCCCGTGCAGTATTCCCGGGTAGATGCCGCCGCTGCACGTGAGATTTTTATTCGTTCCGCCCTGGTGGAGGGCGACTGGCGCACCCAGCACAAGTTCTACAAGCGCAACCTGCGTGCCCTGGCTGAGGTTGAGGAGCTTGAGGCCCGCCTGCGCCGCCGCGATCTGCGAGTGGATGACGCCGTGCTTTTCGAGTTCTATAATGCGCGCATCCCCGAGCATGTGACGGACGTTCGGTCCTTCGATAAATGGTGGAAGCACGCGCGTTTAGAGAACGATAACCTGCTCGATTTAAACCCGGAAAACCTTATTAATGAGGATGCCGCCGATTATGACGATTCGCAGTTCCCGCGCCAGTGGGTGCAGCGTACCGACGGCGGCGAACTCACCCTGGATCTGCGGTACGAATATGCCCCGGGTGCAGGGTTGGGCGGTGCCCGCACGGATGCGGCAAAACGCGACGGCGTGGCGGTTCAGGTACCGATTCTGTTCTTGAACCAGCTGACCCCCGAGCCGTTCCGTTGGCAGATTCCGGGGATGCGCCATGAACTTTTAACGGCACTCATTAAATCGCTGCCGAAGGCGATTCGCCGTAATTTTGTGCCCGCCCCGGATGTTGCACGCATGGCGCTGGAGTCTTTAGAGGCGGACTACTCCCCCGCGACTGACGAGCTTTTGCCCTCGTTCGCGCTGGTGCTGCGCCGTCTGCGCGGCGTGGTGGTTGAACCGGATGCTTTCGACTGGGACTCCGTGCCGGATCATCTGAAGTTCACGTTCCAGGTACGTGACGCCCGCAATAAGATTCTGGGCGAAGGCAAAGATATCCGTGAACTGCAGCAAAAACTCCATGCGCAGATACGCTCAGCCCTGGCAGATTCGCTGGGCGCTTCTGAAGATACGGTGGCGAAGATGGCGGCGCTCGCAGGTGGGAACTCCGCCCAGGGTACCTCATCGCGAACCGGTTCGGCGCAGCAGGGCGTAAAGGAAAACAGCGCAGGATCGGGCGCAAAACCCGGGAAAACCGCCACTCAGGGCGCAGATTCTCAAGACTCTATCCGTGAAACCACGGGTCTGACCGATTTTCCTGGCGAGGAGATTCCACGCAAGGTACAGCGCATTATTGCGACCCAGGCGGTCAGTGGCTACCCGGCGCTGGTGGACGAAAAAACGAGCGTGGGCATCCGTATTTTCCCCACCGAGGCCGAGCAGGTACATTCGCAGCGGCGCGGTATTATTCGTCTTCTGCAGCTGCAGGTGCCCTCACCTGAGCGGTACGTGAGCGATCACTTGTCAAATAAAGAGAAGATTGTGTTCACGCAGAACCCGCACGGCTCGATTGACGAGCTGATTCGGGACTGCACGGTTGCCGCACTCGACAAGCTGGTGCCGCATACGCCCGTGTTCACGCGCGCCGAGTACCGCGAGCTGTTCGAGCATGTGCGCGCCGAGATGATCGATACCGTCTTTGAGGTCACCAAGCTGGTTACCGAAATCCTCTCGGAGGCGGCTGCGCTGCGCAAAGCTATTAAGAAGGCAACCTCGCTAAGCACCATGCACGCCGTCTCAGATGTGAAGGGACAGCTCGATAATCTGGTGTACCCCGGATTCGTGGCGAATACTGGGTACAGCCAGCTGGTTCACCTGCCGCGCTATCTGAAGGCAGCGCAGATACGCTTGACGAAGCTGGGGCCGAACCTAAACCGAGATAATCAGCTCATGCTCACAGTGCAGGATTTAGAGGATTCCTACGATTCCGCCATCAAGTCGCTACCCGAGGGGACTCTTATTCCCGATGCGCTCGCCCACGTGAACTGGATGCTTGAGGAACTGCGTGTTAGCTTCTTCGCCCAGGAACTCGGCACGGCGTATACGGTCTCTGAGAAGCGCATCGCCAAGGCTCAGCGTGAGGCGCTGGAACAGGTGAAAAGGTAGGTTTCGGCGGACTCTGTCTAGGTTTTCGTTCCTCGAAGGGTTGTGTGTTGCCACAAGACTCAGAGTTCTATAAATACATTTTTTAAATCTTACAACCTTGATTTAATAGGTTTTTAGTACTTTTAAATCTTGCAAAATAGACTCATTTTTCAAATTTTAGTAACTTTTTGGTAACCCCGTTAAAGACACGGACTCATACCCCAGATAAAGACAATTCAAATTAGATTACGTCTAGATATTTAGTCGCCTTTTGTTTGGCTTAAACCCTTTATGTCTTTTAGAATTCCAAAAATAAAGAAACTAAATAGAACTATATCTAGGATATCAAACAAAAAGAAGCTTCTTTTCTCTAACAAGGAGGATATGGAACGTTATGTAGTTATCTTGTTTAAAGATTATAATTTCAAGCAAATTAAATGAATCCAAAAAGGGGTTAGCTACTGTTTTAACACACTTCAAAGCTTATTTGATTAACACTCTGAAACTATTCGTGAGTGTTTACACAAAATTATTGACAGGATTCAAGTGTTTCTAGGTTTTTTTAATATAATTTTATCTGATTCTGTCTGATTAAAACTTTGAAAGTCGGTTAACTACACTCAATTTTCGCATAGTCATCCGAATTCCAAATTTCTTTTCAAGATAATTAGTGTTTAAACGTTTTTTCGAGCATCACGTGGTAAATATAGGTAACAACACTCGTGACCACCATAGAACTCTTCAGCTCCAAAATTCTCTCTACTAAGTTCTGTTAGAGTACTTTCGGGAATCTCTTCGTTAGTAAAAACTAGATGAATACGAGAACTATCATAAGTATTATCAAATGGGTTTTCTTGAACAGCAATCTCTAATTGATTAATTTCTTTGATAATTATTGATAAATCAGCTCCAATTTTATCCAAAATCGTATCATGAACTAACTTTCTGATTTCTTCGTCAGATAACTCTGATTCTAACAGTATATTCCCACTCTGAATATATGTTTGAACATTTAAAAAACCAACTTCTGTTAGGATTTCTACTAAATAAGACATTTTTGGAATTCTATTGGTACCAGTTGGTGTTACTCCACGAAGGAAAATAATCTTTTTCATATTAACTTTCCAATGCATCTTTTTCTAGAGAGTTCATCATTTCGCCATAATATTGAGGATCTCCCGTTGAAAAATAATTAAACCATGCTTCGACTGTAGTTTTTGAATACAGTCCCAACTCCTCGACAATAAACTTAGCCCATAATAAAGAACCGGCTGAACTCGCAGTAATAAGCTTTCCGTCTTGTACTGCAATCTCATCTTTATAATAACCATGTCCTTGATAATGTTGGCTCATCTGGCTTAAAAAGAATGAAGCATTACTTGTATGATATCGATTATCTAAAATTCCTTTTTCGGCTAATCCCAAAGTAGCTCCACAGATAGCTCCAACTAAGATATTTTCTTGTAATAGTTTAGAGGCAAGTTCTAAAACGTCATCTTGCTCATTGTTCAACCAACTATCTCCTCCGATAAGCAATAGAGCATCTGTATTTGCAGTATCTATATCATATAGATTAAAATCTGGAACAATTGTCATTCCTCCAGCAGTTTTTATAGACTTTTTCCCTTTAGAAACCGTTAATAATTTTACTTTAGGTTCTCCTAACATAGCCTGTAAACTTAGTGCATGCATCAAATAGCCGTGTTCAAAATCGGCCATAGTATCTTGAACATACATATAAATATTTTTCATAATGCTTACTCCTCTTTGATAAATGTTCAAACTATTGATTGTTTTTATTGTATCATATTTTGTGTTTCGCAGCAATACCAATATTTTTTACTTCATCAGTAAAATAGCGATTTTTAGACATTAAACAACCTACGGAGGCTCACCGTAGGTTTGTATTTATGTTATCAACTTATGCAACGTTTCAACCACTTGTCCTCAATACCACTGTGCTCCCGTTTAAAAGCAGAGTGAAGGATAATGACAAATAGTACCAACATCTAGAATGAATTTAGAAACTAAAAACAAATCATCAATCTGCATTAAAATAATCATAAACCTCTTTAAAAAGGGTATGCAATATTTCTTGCTCCTCTTCATCTAAATTATATTTAGAGACTAGCTCGTCCATATAGTCAAATGCAGTGAAATGATTTTTTATCCCATGCATGACAATAGCAAACTTCAGATCATTTAGATCTGTTTTATTAAACTCTTTTAATTTTTTCAAATCAATTTTAGTGATTGGATGCGGGACAACATCTAGAGTACTGTAAGTCGTTTTTCCTAATAAATAGTCGGTCGTGGTATCAAATAATTTTGCTAATTTGACAACCGCTTCTAAATTAGGCTCTAAAGTTCCGTTTTCCCAACGAGAATAAGTACCTTGTTGTACATCAATCATCTCAGAAACTTGTACCTGTGTTAACTTCTTACTCTTTCTCAGTTCCTTAAGACGATCTCCAAAAGAATTATTACTAAACATTGTATCCTCTTTAATATTCGATTCTGTATATTTTAGCTTGACAAAATATTTTAAACGGTATAAAATAGAGTTATTCCATAAGGAATATTTATTTTGAGATTAAATATTCCATTGAGAATATTATATCATAAAAGGAGGTAAAAGCGTATGTAACTAATAGTTCGATTTAAAAAATTTTAATAAAGAAGGTAAGATTCGACAAAATAAAAAAATCTTGAAACAAATGTGCCATTCGTTCCAAGATCAAAACATATTATGTAACAATTATACCACAGAAAAGTCCTCAGTTGCACAAGAAAATTTCGGAGGTTTCACAAAAAGATGACCAATAAAGAGTTAGTCAATCAAATTTCTGGCCTAAACTCTACCTCTACTCTTAAAAATTGGATTCAACTGATTAAAGATATAAGTGGCAAGGAATTTAAAAAAATTAAAATTCCTATCAGTAGAAATCTAAGAACTCATCAATTAAGTTATACAGTTGCCTATGACTTTACAGACGAAGACCTTAGACAATTTCAAAAGTTAGCTAACCTAAAACTTGAAATAGGTCTAAAAGAGGCTATACAAGCCGTATTTGGGAGCCTAGCAGACAATGAGCAAGAATCCCTAAACCAAGTAATAGATGAGCTCTACGATGAACTGAGTGCGTTAAAACAGGAATTTAAGCGAGAAATACGACTGATAAAAAATGAGAATGCCAGTCTAAAAAAGAAAATCCAAGATATTGAAGAGTCGATGCAAACCGGCTTACTAGGGTTTGTTAACAAGAGGTCAAAAAATAGGTTCGGCTAATAGCGAGTTTTCGGCTGAGCCAGGAGGCAGAAAGCCGAAAATGAGCGTAGATGCGGACGGACCATTTTTGACCGATAGGGTGTGTAGTAACACCACCCTCTGCAAGTAACACCACCCTCTGCAAGTAACACCACCCTCTGCAAGTAACACCACCCTCTGCAAGTTAGGTGTACCATCGAAAGAATTCAGTATTTCCAAGGGTTTCGGAGATTTTAAGGGTGGCAAAATTAGGCAAAAAGTTGAATCAAAATCTATGGCAAAAAATGAACATTTACGTTCTGTATTTGACTGGATTCAAATTCAGTTTGATAAGACTGAATTTTCGCCAAGAGAAATAATTGAAGACATTCTATTTCTTGACTATGACCTATTTATTGAGAATAAAGGGAGCCTTAAATACTATAACTATGATAGCCAGCTTCATCATGGGAATATCCGTATCTACTATGGAGCGAAAGAGTCGTCCTACATGCTTGTCATGTCAGGACAGGCACTCGAGTTCTTTAGAGATATGGTATTAGATCCAAATAGTCTGTCCGAAAGACAGTTTCTGAACAACCTCTACTACAATTACAATCAGTTTTCAGTAAGACGAATTGATATTGCAATAGATGATTTTAATGAAACACCCTATTTCACTCCTAATCAGCTTCTAAAAGATTTGTCAGAAGAAACGCTTTATATATGGAAAAAGCACCTACTACAATACCTACGGAGATGAAGCAATCGGTCAGACCTTATATTTGAGAAAACCCAATGATGATGAAAGACTTAGAATTTACGATAAACGCTTAGAACGAGCTGAGAAGCTCGGTATCAGCAAGCGGGTATATAGAAAATTGGATAAGAACGGAGTTAGAACTTAGGAAAGAAAAAGCTCACTACTTCATTCAAGAATGGTTGCATTCAGAAATAGATCTTCTCAACTTTACCAAGGGATATCTCAAAGAAAAAGTGAGATTCTATAGTGATAGCCATTTCTCAAAACCTTTGAGATCTTGGGAAAAGTTTTTAGGTCACTCAAAACCTATCTCTATCATTATTTCAAAACCAAAAACAGAACTGGAACAAAAATTAGAATGGTTTACCTATAAAGGTTCAGGAGCTATTCTAAAATCGTATAAATTTCTATACGACAATAACTTACTGTATGAGTATGAGAAAGCTAACTATCTCGCACTCAACAATATGGAATATCCACCAGATTTAGCAAGTGGATTAATAGAACGGGCAATTCTCTTTAAAAGAGAGGATTTAATCCCTACAATCAAAGAAAATATCAAAAGGAGAAATTAACTATGGCAAAAATGCTTTCACAAAATGACTGGAATTTTAATAACATTGGAACAAAATTTGAATTGGATGAAGTTATTCCAAAATTTGAAACGGAAGTCCGAGCAGATGCAAACGGAGAAATTATCAAAAACCGAGATGGTAGCGAAAGACGTTTTAATACCGATAAAATCATTGGTTGGAAATACAATGTAACGATCAAGGATGGACAATTCAAAAAGAAATCAACCCAAGTCTCAGTAGACAATCCAGAAGCTTTAGTCGATAATGACTATATCCAAGCAATGGATGAAGTACCAGTTACATTTGACAATTTACAAGCCACTATGATTAGTTCAACGATGTATTACAAAGCGGATGCTATCCATTTAGTAGATGTAAAACAAAAATAAGTATTAGACAAGGGGAGTTAATCCTCCCCTTACTTAATCTAATCAGAAAAGGAGATCACATGATTAAAACTGTAACAAAAGATGACCTTATCGAACTTGGATTTGCTCCAGGAACTGCAAGAAAGATTATCCATACTGGCAAATTACTATTAGTGAATCGTGGTTTTAATATCTACGATAACAAACGGATTGGTACAATTCCAGCCAGTGTCGCTGAAGAACTACTAGGAATTGAACTCCAGAAAGAAGCATAATGAATGACTATTCGTAAAACTAAAAGTGGTAAATGGACCGTTGATGTTTCTAATGGTTTCCACCCAGTCACACAAAAAAGAATACGTATCATTCGTAAAAGGATTAAAATCTAAAAAGGAAGCCCTAGAACTAGAACAACATATTAGAGTTGTAGAATTAAAAGAAAAACAATTTGACTTTGTAGTAACAACGGATATGTTATTCGACTTACTTGAAGAAGATGATTTGAAAAATGGCAGAAAAGTAAGCTACACAAGTACACAAAGAAACAATTATGAGCGTCATATTAAGCCATATTTTAAAAATACAAATTTAAATAAATTAACGTATGACCATATATTCGAATTTCGTGAATACCTAAAAACAAAACCTAAAAAACAAAATGAAAATGAAGTTTTAAGCTATAATACAATTAATAAGGTTCTAATTTTACTTAAAAAAATTTTTGATACTGGTATAAGAAAATCCCTCATTGATAAAAATCCTGTTGAGAATCTTAGAAAATTACCAATTAGGAAGCCTAATATCAAATTTTGGAGTATAGAAGAATTCACGAGATTTAGAGAACTTATTCGAGATGATGAAATAAGCTATGACCTGTTTTTCGTAATTGCTTTCTTTACTGGAATGAGAATGGGAGAAATCCTCGCATTGAACTGGAATGATATAAATCTTTTAACAAATACGATTTACGTTACCAAAACGGTATACTTTGTCAATAATACAAGCTACATTAATACAACAAAAACACGATCAGGAACTAGAAATATAACAATAAATCAGAAATTAGCAGAAATGCTAAAAGATTGGAAAGTAAAACAAAAAGAAAAACTTGAGGAATTTACGAAAAAAACAGAAGAACTACAAATAATACAGAGTACACCAATAACAATTACAAAAAATATGATTGATAAGAAGTTTAAGCAAATACTAGAAAGGGATAAAGATTTAAAGAAAATAAGAATTCATGATTTGAGACACTCTCATGCATCATTACTTATAAATCAAGGAGAAGATTATCTTGTTGTCAAAGAAAGATTAGGACACGCATCTATTACAACAACAATTGATACTTATTCTCATTTGTACCCTAGCAAACAGAAAACATTGGCTAATAAACTTGATGATTTATTTTAAAATGGAAAAAATTGGTAACTCGACACACAACAAAGAAAAAAAGACAAGGTCCGAAAACCTTGTCTTTATTACTATACCGGCGGCCGGGGTCGAACCGGCACGTCCTTGCGGACACTGGATTTTGAGTCTTGTGGCAACACACAACCCTCTTAGGTTCCATAGTGATATCGGCATGAAGCTATGGCAATAGAGTCATCAGTAAGCTTGTATACGAGACGGTGTTCATCAGTAATTCTGCGTGACCACCAGCCTGAAAATTGATGTCTGAGAGCTTCAGGCTTCCCTATACCTTCATTACCATTTCGCTCAACATCTTTGATTAGTAGATTAATGCGCTTGAGAACCTTCCGATCTTGCACCTGCCACCAGAGATAGTCGCTCCATGCTGAATCGTCAAAAATAATTCTCACGACTATTCCTCAACCAGCTGATGCTCAGACCCAAGACCAGCTTCAAGACGGGAGATGGATTCCATAAGACGACGTGCATTAGCCGGGGAACGCATGAGGTAGGCAGTCTCTTGAAGAGATTCGTACTCAGACAATGAGAGAATGACTGCCGGTTCATGCCCGGCACGTGTAATAATAACCTCTTCACGGTGATCTTCAACGTGGTCAAGTACTCAGCATACCGAGCCCGCGACTCGGTGTAAGACATGGTTTTCATAAACACCTTCCTTCTCTGTACAGTATAATGTACAGAAAGCTTGATAGGAAAGCAATAAAGCTCAGGTATCCATGCACTTGGGTCGGTTTCTCCAGTTATTTCTGCACCAGTCCGCAGGTTTTGAACACGTATGATGATGGTATGAGTTTTATCGCTACGTTGGTTCTTCTGATAGGTATTAGTGCGGGAAGCAGCTATTTTTACAGACAACATGCCGCGCGGATAAAACCTCAGCCTGATGGAACCGTCCGAGCGAAGCTGCCCGGCTGGTACATCGCGTTTGGTTATTTTCTCATTGCAGCAGGAGTCTTCTTAGCCTTTGCTTCACTTATTTTAAGTTCAGGCAGCAATCCTATGCCCCTAAACATGGCGATTGGCTTTCCTGCTATGACCTTCGGTCTTGGTATCGTGACGATTCTTATGGGTCAGCGCCAATACATTGAAACCGGCGTGGACTATATCGAACGCCGCGCTTGGTACGGCAAAGTGACCCGAATTCCCTTCCATGAGATTGACTCGTACTCGTATAGTCCAGCGGGCCTTGGCGGTTGGCTGGTTCTTAAGACGACGGATAGACGCAGGATAGCGTTTAACTCTCGTTTTCTACGGGGTGAACGGGTGATTGCTGCGTTGGCGTTTCGCCAGATTAATGGCCGCTGGCCCTCCCCATACAACCAGGAGGAACAACGAGTCTTGGGAGAGGAATCATCCATGAGAGCCGCTCAGCAGTACCTTGCGAAGACTCCGAAAGCTCGGGGTTTGCGGAGATAATAGAAGCACTTGGACGGAATAGATCAATCATTTTCGTTCGAAGCAGGAACGTTTTCTTCATTCGGGAGCACTTTACTGCTCCCGAATGAAGAAAACGCTTCCGGTTAAAAAAGGTTAGTTATTATGGAGACGGTGTAGATTGAGGAGGGTGCTTGGAAGATGCGTTAGAACTACGCTTACAAGCACCAGAGGTAACTTTATAACCTTTCTCAAATTGCAAATATTCTCTATGGACGTTCCTCCATCTATATCCTTTCTCTAAATTTTCACCATTAAAATATTCCAAAGACTTATCAAGATAATACTCTCCAGTGAATACAGTAACACCACGGGAGTCATATGATATAGGTATACCATTTTTCGAAGAACTCCCATCTTCGCTGGATATACATGAAATATATCCTTTACGATATGCTACATCGATATATCCATAAGATCCAGTTGAGAATGCAGGAAACAAAACGATCAGGAGAGAAACAAGAGATGCATAAAAGTAGATGATGGCTTTTCTAGAGATTGAGAAAATAATAATTTTATAAAATTTACTTCCATTTTTAGAAGAAGACAGATAATTATGTGCAGATTTTATAGACCAGAGACTAATACAATTTAACCCCACCATTATAGCAAAGATAGATACAAAGAATACAACATAAAATATAAACTCATGCAGGAAAGATTCAAAAGTAAACATATCAGTCAAGAAATATATTATAAATGCGGTTACTGTAAAACACACACTACCCTGCAAAGATCTCAAGGGAATAGAAGGATATTTCAGCTCTTTGATGTCCTTATTCGATCCAAAAATATTTTTTTCCTCAATATCTTCATAGGAAACTATACGAGATAGTGAAATAATTAACCCTGCAAAAAATATGACATACATGCAAAAATAGAAAACCACTCTATAAAGATTATTTGAGTAGTATTCTTGAGTAAATTTTATAGCAGTATCGGTATCTCCAGAAAAAATTTCAGTATATACATTTCTAGACACGAGTACCATAAACGAAAATGATATAAATATTATAACATTCCAGTTTTCTTTCACGAAGGAAAATACTCTGTACACCAGTTCCCTAAATTTTAAAAATAGGTCACCTTGCCGATCTACATTTTGCTGATCCTTAGTTTTCCTTTTCACCTTCAAGTTTTCTTGCATAAGTCTGTGTCACTCCTAGCTGCTAGGATTAAATTTTCTATTAAAGGTTATCTCTTCAGAATGATCTGTCAAGCATTTCTTAACTTTACCCCTCAAAGAAAAGCCTCTCATAGACTTTCCTAGCATTTCGGGTAACACGTAGATAGTCTTCTTCCAGTTGGCGAGCGCTGCCCGGGGTGTAACCGCTCCAGCGGGCAACCGCTTCCAAAGCATCGCGCAGAGTCGGCAGCAAATCGGACTGGCGTACGCCGCGCAGCACGTTGCCGCCGCGAATCTTGGTCGCCAGCAGCCACGCATCCCGCAGAACCTCGGCGTCTTCGGCAGCCACCAGGTTAGCCTGCACGGCGGCATCCAATGCTTCCAGAGTCGAGGTCGTGCGAAGCCCCTCAACCTTATGGGCGTGCTGCAGCTGAATCAGCTGAACCAGCCACTCCACATCAGAGAGCCCGCCACGCCCCAGCTTCAGCTGCCGGGTACGGTCCGCCCCGTGCGGCATGCGCTCATGCTCCACGCGCGCCTTCATACGCCGCACCTGCTGCACCTGCTCAACCGTGAATTCACGCGGATACCGGTACGGGTCAATCAGCTCAACAAACGCACACCCCAAGTCCTCAGAGCCGGCGATCGGGCGCGCCCGCAAGAGCGCCTGAAACTCCCAGGTCTCAGCCCACCGCTCATAGTAGGCGCGGTATGAATCCAGCGAGCGCACCAGCGCCCCCTGCTTACCTTCAGGGCGCAAATCCGCGTCTACTTCAAGCGGGCGTTCGGCACGAATTGCCGGGCGTACCGGCTGTTTAATCAGCTGCATCAGCCGGTTCACAATACGATTCGCCTGCGCCTGGGCTTCTTTCTCATCGGCACCTCCCACGGGGCGGTGCACAAACATCACGTCCGCGTCGGAACCGAAGCCGTTCTCTGCGCCGCCCAGGCGGCCCATCGCAATTACCGTGATCTCGGTTAGTAGCGGATTCCTCTGTTCATCTTCGGGGTTCTCCCCCGCCGCATCTTGAGAACCGTGCTGCGGTGCGTCGCTCTTCTGAGGCGCGGTTTTCTCGTTGCGCTCCCCTGCCTTGACCTCTTCGCGTTCCGCCAGGGCAAGCGCCGCCCCGATGGTACGCTCGTCCACGGTTGCCAGCCCGGTGCACACCTGCTGCACGCTCAGCAGGTTCAGGGCATCTCCCATGGCGATGCGCAGAATCTCGCGGCGGCGCAGGTACCGTACCGCGCGCATAGCGTCCGCAGAATCTTCATGTCGTGATAGGAGCGAGGTAATTTCGGCCTTGAGCGCGCCCGCACTCAGCGGCTGCAGGTCGGCAACCTTATCAAGCCAGGTGATGGAGGTGGGCGCGTCTTCCAGCAGATCGGTAATATACCGCGAGCTTGAGAGTATCTGACACAGCCGCTCCGCTGCGGCAGGTGAATCGCGAAGCATACGCAGGTACCAGCTCGTGGTGCCCAAAGACTCTGAGACCAGGCGGAACCCCAGCAGCCCGGCGTCTGCATCTACCCCCTCAGCAAACCAGCCCAAAAGCACGGGCATCAGGTGCCGTTGGATCTCGGCGCGGCGGCTGACCCCGTTGGTGAGCGCTTCGATATGCCGCATGGCTCCGCGCGGATCCCGGTAGCCGAGCGCAGCCAGACGATCCTGCGCCGCCTGGTCAGAAAGCGCCACTTCATCGCGGCTCAGTGTTGAGACTGCGGCCAGCAGCGGGCGGAAGAAAATACGTTCGTGCAGGGAACGCACATTGCGTTTGAGCTTCTGCCATGCTTTGAGCATCTGCTCAGCCGAGAGCGTTCCCATACGTTCGGCGGGCACCAAGGAACGGGCGAGGGCACGCTGTTCCCCGGCGCGATCGGGCATCAGGTGAGTGCGGCGCAATTGCATAAGCTGAATACGGTGCTCCAGCAGACGTAATTTCTTGTAGTCGCGTGAGAACGCTTCAGTGTCGGAACGGCTAATATAGCTGGCACGGGTAAGTGCGGCAAGCGAATCCAGGGTAGATTTGGTACGCACCGCAGGGTCGGTTCGCCCGTGCACCAGCTGCAAAAGCTGAACTGTGAACTCAACATCGCGCAGACCACCGGGACCGAGTTTATTTGACGTTCCAGCTGGGCGGCAGGAATATTATCGGTCACGCGGGCGCGCATAGCCTGCACAGATTCCACAAAGGAATCCCGTGCAGCTGACTCCCACACAAACGGCTCGATTGCGCGTGCGTATTTTTCACCTAAATGCGCAGACCCAGCGATCGGTCGGGCTTTCAAAAGCGCCTGAAACTCCCAGTTCTCAGCCCAACGTTTGTAGTACCGCACATAGGATTCGACGGTGCGCACCAGCGGCCCGTCCTTGCCTTCGGGGCGCAGGTTCGCGTCCACCTCCCACAGCGGTGGTTCAGAGGCAGGCGCCATGATCGCCTTCGTTAGCGCGTGAACCAGCTCAGTACCGATCTGGGCACAGTCCTGCTCGGTGAGGGGTCCTACTCCCTCGGGCAGTTCACTGGCGGGAACGGGTGCTATCACATACACCACATCTACATCAGAAATATAGTTCAGCTCGCGCGCCCCGCATTTGCCCATACCGATAATCGCCAAATCCAGGGCATCTACGGATGCACCCCGCGCGGGTGCCGCGCACAGTCCACCGCCCAGCCCCTCGGCAACCTCGGTGCGGGCTATCGCGAGCGCTCCTTCCAGCGCAGCGGCGGCAAGATCAGCAAGATGCCGCCCAACCGTGGGCATAAGTTCCACAGGATCGGGCGAACACACATCAACAAGCGCAATTTTCGTGAGTGCGGCACGGTACGCCACACGCAACGCTGTATACCCATCTTTACCCGTCATCTCACGTGATGCGCGCGGCCGCTCATCGTCGGGGTTTGCACCCACCGCTTCCAACAGATCCGTGCGGTATGCGGTTGCCAACGGGGCCGTAGGCTCATCAATATCGTCGAGCTTTTTACCCCCGGCAGCGCCGCTGTACCCGCGAATATGCGGGGTTTCCTCAACATCGTGCGGGTCTATCTGCGGCTCAATATCCTCCGCCTGAACGGTGCTGGGCTCTTGAGTGGCGATAAGCTCAGGTTCAGAGTCTAGCCCGTGGCTGTCGAGAACATGGTCGATCAAATGCGGGTTGCGGTAGAGAAAATCGCCCAATGCCTGCGAAGAACCCAAAAGCCGGAACATGCTAAATTCGGCATCCCCGCGGTTCGCGCGCTCCGCCGTTGCGGGGTGCTTTTCGATAAGCCTCACCAGCGAAGGTAACGCGATATCCGGCGAGGGTGCCCAGCGCAGCCCGGCGAAGAGAGCATCTGTATTAACCTGGGCGAGCTCGGGGGAATCAAGCCAGCGCTCGCTCTTTGCGGCATCGTAGAACCCGGCGGCGACCATGCGCGTGCGCCTGCGTGCGCGTTCTTGACGTTCCGCATCCGCCGGTGCCGCCGCTGTGCCTTCAGTAGGTTGCTGCTCTGGCATGGTCCCCTCCCGAAACTCGCCTATCCGCTAGAGAATACCCAGATTATGCTTAAGCTCGTACGGAGTGACCTGCGCCTGGTATTGTTCCCAGTCGGCACGCTTATTGCGTAGGAATTGTTCGAAAACCTGCTCCCCCAGAGCCTCTGCCATAAACTCGGAGTCCTCGGTACGGTTAATAGCCTCACGCAGAGAAGCAGGCAGCGGGTTGTACCCCATAGCGCGGCGTTCTGCGGTTGTCATAGCGGCAAGGTCTTCAGTCACGGCAGGCATGAGCTCATACTCGTGCTCAATACCTTTGAGCCCTGCGGCGAGAATTACCGCATATGCTAGGTAAGGGTTCGAGGCCGAATCAAGCCCGCGGTATTCGATGCGTGCCGCCTGCATCTTATTTGGCTTATAGAGCGGTACACGCACCAGCGCCGACCTGTTATTGTGCCCCCATGAAACGTAGCTGGGTGCTTCCCCGCCGCCCCACAGCCGCTTATATGAATTGATGAACTGATTGGTGACCGAGGTAAACTCCGGGGCATGCTTGAGCACCCCGGCAATAAAGTGCCGCGCCGTCTTTGAGAGACGATACTCAGCCCCGGCCTCAAAGAAAGCGTTGGTATCGCCCTCGAAAAGCGAGAAATGGGTGTGCATACCGCTGCCAGCATATTTGGTGAAAGGCTTAGGCATAAACGTTGCGTAAAGATCCCGCGTGTACGCAACTTCTTTGATAACGGTACGGAACGTCATCACATTATCGGCGGTCTGCAAGGCATCAGCATGGCGCAGGTCGATCTCGTTCTGTCCGGGACCAGTTTCATGGTGGCTAAACTCCACCGAGATACCCACCTCTTCAAGCATGGTTACCGCCTTGCGACGGAAATCCTGAACAATCCCGCCGGGAGTGTGATCAAAATAGGATTCATAGTCTACCGGTACCGGAAAACCATCATCACCCAGCTGAGCAGATTTGAGCAAATAAAACTCAATTTCAGGCGACGTATAGCAAGTGAACCCCATCTCAGCCGCTTTGTTGAGGGTTCGCTTGAGTACGCCGCGAGTGTCGGATGCGCTCGCCTCACCATCAGGTGTAAGAATATCGCAGAACATGCGGGAGGTATGGTCTTCAATCCCGCGCCAAGGCAATATCTGGAACGTGGAGGGATCGGGCTGAAGCAGCATATCGGATTCGTACACGCGCGAAAGACCCTCAATAGAGGAACCGTCAAAGCCGAGTCCTTCCTCGAAGGCGCTTTCAACCTCAGCTGGGGCTAATGCCACGGATTTGAGGGTTCCCACCACGTCGGTAAACCACAGCCGAATAAAGCGAATGTCGCGCTCTTCGATGGTGCGCAGTACAAATTCCTGTTGACGGTCCATAGATATCTCCCTGTGTTCCGGGCGGTAGCTGACTCGGCGGTGAGTGATGCCGTGCTCACGCATATGTTGGTGCCGCAAGACGCGAGTGCGCTGGCACGGTTTTATGTCTCTTTCTAGACTATCGGTTTCTTCCCGCAAAAGCCTGATGTTCAGGTTTCGTTTATGTAAATTCTGTGGGTCAAGTAGGCAGGTGTAGCTCAGTTGTTGTATGTTCCGCTCACGCTAAAGAACGTTAGACTCCTCGATGAATTGGCGCAGCCACAGGGTCAGGCGTTATCTATCAGCGAACCGCTCCCCAGCACTACCGGAGCAACCACGATAAAATAGACCCCATGAGCGAGAACGAAAACGCCCCTTACGCACCATCCGCGTCTGCCACATCTACACAGCACCCGCACAACGCGACGAGCGCCGCCCCCACAGGAACCGGAGATAAGCCTTTCAGCCTTGAAGCAGTGAAAAAAGTGCGTACCCTCCACCTCGCGCAAGCCAAAGCTGCGGGCGAAAAGTTCTCAATGCTCACCTGCTATGACTTCTTAACAGCCCAGATTTTTGACCGCTCGGGAATCGATATGCTTCTTATCGGTGACTCCGCCGCTAATGTCGTCTACGGATATGAGTCCACTCTCACCGTTACTCTTGACGAGATGATTCCGCTCGTAGCCTCAGTAGCACGCGGCGCATCCCGCGCTATGGTAGTTGCCGATCTCCCCTTCGGCAGCTATGAGCAGTCTCCCGCACAAGCAGTCGCATCGGCGGCGCGCCTCATGAAAGAAGGCGGGGCACACGCTATCAAAATCGAGGCCAACGCCGCTATGACCGACTGGGTTCGTGCCATAGTTCGTGCAGGTATTCCGGTTGTCGCACACGTCGGTTTCACCCCGCAGTCGGAGCATGCTCTCGGGGGTTTCCGAGTGCAGGGCCGCGGCGAAAAAGCGATGCCGTTGTTGCGGATGCACGCGCTCTCGCCGAAGCTGGCGCATTCTGCGTGCTTCTCGAAATGGTGACTACAGAGACCGCGCGCCGCGTTGATCAGGCGGTGGGCGCAGTCCCTACTATCGGTATCGGCGCAAGCAACGTCACTACCGGTCAGGTGCTTGTCTGGCAAGACGCTATGGGAATGCGCGAGGGCAAACTCCCCAAGTTCGTCAAACAATTCGCGCAGATCGGTTCGCTTCTTGAAGATGCGGCACGTGCCTACCGCGCCGAGGTGCGCTCGGGTGAGTTCCCCGCCCAAGAACACACTTTTGAGTAGGATCTCCTCAGAAAAACCGTCTTAGGGAGCAGCGGAAAATCTACAAAGCACAAGAGCCAGCCTCACCACGGTGAGTCTGGCTCTTAAGATTTGCGCGGAAATCGGCTAGTCCTGGTTATCCCATTCTTCGTTACGCTTCTGCGCTGTTTCCATGGCCTTTTCGGCCTCTTCGCGCGTCGCGTAAGGTCCCCATAGGTGGGTAATCTTGCTTTGCTGCCCTTCTTCTACTGCCCAGTAAAGGTGTTGTACCAGTACTGCACCGGGTGCGGACCGGGGGTGATGTCTTCAGTAATGCTCATTATTCTCCTTCAGCATGCCCACGCTTGCGCTTTGGTGGCAGAAAACTATGCGGGTTTTCTATGTCCTTTACAGTAACGTATTTACACATCTTTTACATCCTCATGTACCGTTTTTCACTATTTTTCGTGGACTACTCTATAGCCGTTTTAGAGCTTGTGCGCGCATGATGAAAAATATTCTGCGTATATGGAAAAAGGTTCGGGTTTTGTATGGGGTACCTAGCGATACACCTGTGTTCTGCCGGTAAGATAATTTTATGGCTACTTCTCATAATCTTCCCGCAGAACCGGGTGCCGCACCCATAGGGTGCCTGACCCCCGGAGTTGTTACCCCCATGCGCACTGTACCGGCAGATATTGTTCGCCCCGAATACGTGGGTAAGAAAACCCCTAATGAGGGCAACGATTCAAATATGTACACCCCTGAAGAGGTTGAGAGAGTACGTGCAGCGGGTAAGGTTGCTGCAGGCGCTATTGTGGAGGCGGCAAAGATTGCCGTCCCGGGCACGACAACCGATCAGATCGATGTGCTGATCCACGAGTATATTTGCGATCACGGTGCCTACCCCTCCACCCTGGATTATCGCGGCTACCCGAAATCGGTATGCACCTCGCTGAACGAGGTTATTTGCCACGGCATTCCAGACTCCACGGTACTTGAGGACGGCGACATCCTAAACCTTGACGTCACCGCATACCTTGATGGAATGCACGGCGACACCAATAAAACCTTGTTGGTGGGTAATGTCGATGAAGAATCCCGTCTGCTGGTAGAACGTACTGAAGAAGCCCTCAACCGCGCGATGAAGGCGGTTAAACCAGGCCGTCAAATCAACGTTATCGGTCGCGTGATTGAAAAATACGCGGCGCGTTTTGGATACGGTGTAGTGCGTGACTATACCGGGCACGGCGTGGGGCGCGAATTCCACTCGGGCCTTATTATCCCGCACTACGATGCGGCTCCCGCCTATGATATGGAGATCAAAGAAGGCATGATCTTCACCATCGAGCCCATGCTAACCCTCGGCACGATCGAATGGGATCTGTGGGATGATAATTGGACTGTGGTCACCCGCGATCGCAAACGTACCGCCCAATTTGAGCACACCATGGTTGTCACAGCAGACGGCGTGGATGTTCTCACCCTGCCTTAGTTTCCTCCCAATAACACAGACACGACGAAAGAGAGACCTATGAACGAGACTACTGCTGCAATTCCTCCGGTCGAAAACTCGGTAGAATACGTCGATGTTCCGGCGCCCACCCCCAAAGACCTGATGATCGGTATTGATATTGGCGGTACCGGTATGAAAGGCGGTATCGTCGATCTGCGAACCGGTAACCTGGTATCCGAGCGTTTTCGTATTCCCACCCCGCAGCCAGCAACCCCACAGGCTATCGCACAGGTGGCACGCCAGATTGTTGATGAGCTTCAATCACGTGAGATAGCGCCAGAGCCTTATTCTGCTATCGGCGTCGATTTCCCCGCCGTTGTGAAGAATGGTGTGGTTTTCTCAGCTGCAAATGTTGATCCCGCCTGGATTAACACTAACCTTGAGCAGCTCATCAGCGACGCTCTGGATTCAAGGACTGTTTACGGCATTAATGATGCTGATGCCGCAGGTCTTGCCGAAGCCACCTACGGGCAAGGACGAGACGAGACGGGGCTCATCGCCGTTATCACTTTAGGAACAGGTATTGGTTCCGCCCTGATTAACAACGGGGTTTGGTGCCGAACACCGAACTCGGACACCTTGAAATTGACGGGTATGATGCGGAGTCCCGCGCATCCGCGCGAGCACGCGAAGTTCATGATCTTTCGTGGAAGAAGTACGCTAAAAAGCGTCTGCGCCGGTATTTCCAGCATGTTGAAGCGTTGTTCTCCCCCGACCTTTTCATTATTGGTGGAGGCATCTCAAAGAACCCCGAAAAATTTATGCCCTACTTCGAGGACGAGATTCGTACCCCTATGGTGATGGCGACTCTGCGCAATAATGCAGGCATCGTGGGCGCTGCGCTTTGGGCTGGCGGAATGCCTTCCGAACGTCAGCGGCGCGGCGAACTCTAAAGCCCGTAAAACTTCATAAAGCGCGAACAGAGAATATTTTAACGAAACAGGTAGCCCTGTTTCGTTAAAATATTCTCTGTTCGCGGGGTTAAACAACTGGTGCTTAGAGGAATGTACCTTGAAGCGGGTTGCTCTCGTTTGATTTCCCGGAGCGAGCCTTGGTAGTTTTGGCGGTATTTTTCTTCGCGAGCTTCGCGTCTTTATTTCGTTTGACTTGGGAAGTTTTATCCGAAGAGGCTACCGCATCCTCTGGAGGCTCGGCATCTCCCACGCGGTCCTCACGCAGAAGAGCGATCGCGGATTCAAAGTCTTCAAGGTTCTCGAACGCTTGGTAAACGCTAGCAAAGCGCAGGTAGGCTACCGCATCCAGTTTGGAGAGCGGTTCAAGGATGGTAAGTCCCACTTCGTGCGCGTTAATTTCGGCGAGTCCGCGGGCCCGAATAAGTTCTTCGACTTCTTGAGCAAGTTTTGCCAAATCGTCTTCACCCACCGGACGCCCCTGGCAGGCTTTACGCACACCGGCAGCAATCTTGGAACGGTCGAAGGGCTCGGTCACACCGGAGCGTTTAATGACGGAAATAGTGGTTGTTTCAACGGTTGTAAAACGCCGACTGCACGCGGTACATTGACGACGACGGCGGATAGCCGCACCATCGTCGGTAGTTCGCGAATCTACTACGCGAGAGTCTGTGTGTTTGCAGTACGGGCAATACATGGTGTCTCCTCAGGTGGGCACTGTGCAGCACCCGCGTCGAGCATCATCATTCTTATTTTACCGATGCCGTCAAGAGAACCGTTGGAGGCTTGTGTCCATCCTAGCCACGCCCACGATGGTTTAACACCCAGTTTTAGCCCGCCGTGTAGATCTCTGAAGAGCTGACCTAACGTTTCGGTAAGGATTATCCAGGGGAATTACCCCTCCTGAATAAGCCTTACCCATACCGCTAGATATTGAGGGCTTCTCCCCTACCGGCGAATGCAGCTGGGACCGAAAATCGTCTTAATCTCACCAAAGAGGCTGGGATTGGGATCGACTCGCACACTCGAATCCAGAAGGACCAGCTGTTCTTTATCACGAGTGCGCAGGAGCATCCGAACATCCACATTCCCGCGATGATCACGCAGAACGTCCTTCAGCTCTTTAAGACGATCCTCCGTCACATGGTACTCGGGCACCGAAATCGTAATCGGGGCGCCGCGACCATCATCGCTCAGCTCAAGAATCTGCATTTCCTGAGCGCTCATATTCACGCTGCCGTCATCACGCCGCTGAATACGACCCTTAATAGAACAAATCAGGTCATCCGCCAGGGCGTTGCCCATCGTCTCATATGCACGGGAGAAGAACATGACGGTCAGGGTAGCACCCGATGAGTCCTCAAGCTCTACCGACGCATACTGATTACCGCTCGACTTGGCAATACGCCGCGAAACACTTGTGAGCATGCCCGCGATTGTTACCACTTCGCCGTCGCGAATATGCGAGTCCTCGTCGATAATATCGTGCACGGATGCGGTTGCCGCGTCCGAAAGCGCACGTTCCAGACCGCGCAGCGGATGATCGGAAACGTACAGGCCCAGCATTTCACGTTCGAAATTCAGTTTCTCGCGGCGTTCCCAGTCGGGAATATCTGGAACTGTCACCGAAAGATCGTCACCGAGTGCATCGTCCATGCCCAGGGAACCGAAGAGGTCAAACTGGCCTGCTGCTTCTTTGCGCTTTACGGAGACCGCCGCGTCCACTGCCGACTCGTGTACCAGCGAAAGCGAACGGCGAGTATGTTTCAGTTCGTCGAAAGCACCCGCCTTAATCAGCGATTCTATGGTGCGCTTATTACACACAACCAGTGGAACTTTCTTCAGGAAGTCGTTGAAAGACTCGAAGTGCCCCTTCTCTTCGCGGGCTGCGATCATACCGTCGACCACGTTTGCGCCCACGTTACGAATAGCGCCCATGCCGAAACGTATATCCTTCCCCACAGGCGCAAAGGTCAGGGTGGATTCGTTCACGTCCGGGGGCAGCACGGTAATACCCATGGCACGGCATTCGTTGAGGTACAGAGCCAGCTTATCCTTGTTATCGCCCACACTCGTTAGCAGAGCCGCCATATATTCCTGCGGATAATGCGCCTTCAAATAGGCGGTCCAGTACGATACCAAACCGTATGCCGCAGTATGGGCTTTGTTGAATGCGTAATCGGAAAACGGAAGCAGAATATCCCACAGGGCCTTAACTGCGCCCTCCGAGTACCCGTTAGAAATCATGCCATCGTGGAAAGCCTCGTATTGTTTATCCAGCTCAGCTTTCTTCTTCTTACCCATCGCGCGACGCAGCAGATCCGCTTCACCCAGCGTATAATTTGCAACCTTCTGGGCGATCGCCATCACCTGCTCCTGATATACGATCAGGCCATAGGTAGTATCAAGAATCTCGGCAAGAGGCTCTTCAAGCTCGGGGTGAATCGGCTGAATCTCTTGCTTACCGTTCTTACGAAGAGCATAGTTCGTATGCGAGTTCGCACCCATAGGTCCAGGGCGGTACAGGGCAAGCACAGCGGAAATATGCTCGAACTCTTCGGGCTCCATGAGTTTAGCAGGCTGCGCATTGGACCGCCATCGAGCTGGAATACGCCTAGGGTGTCACCACGCGCCAGTAGGCGGTAGGACTCTTTGTCATCAACCTCTAGGTTTTCAAGGTCTATCTCTATGCCGCGGTTCATCTTGACGTTATCTAGCGCATCAGAAATAATCGTCAAGTTGCGAAGACCCAAGAAGTCCATTTTGATAAGACCCAGACCTTCACAGGTGGGGTAATCAAACTGGGTAATAACCTGCCCATCAGCCTCGCGGCGCATCACGGGAATCACGTCAGTCAGGTTTTTGCTCGACATGATAACGCCCGCGGCGTGCACGCCCCACTGACGTTTCAGACCTTCCAGACCTTTTGCGGTCTCGAAGACTTCGCCGTAAATCTTATCGACCGGGTCCTCGATAAGTGCACGCAGATCGCCCGCTTCGGAGTAGCGCTTATCTTCGGGGTTATACACATTGGCAAGTGCAATGTTCTTACCCATAACGTCCGGCGGCATCGCCTTCGTGAGGCGCTCACCTACCGAATAGGGCTGATCCATCACACGAGAAGCATCTTTGAGCGCCTGCTTCGCCTTAATAGTTCCGAAGGTGACGATCTGTGCGACTTTGTCTTCGCCATATTTCTCGGTCACATAGTCGATCACTTCGGCGCGGCGGCGATCGTCAAAGTCCACATCGAAGTCGGGCATCGACACGCGGTCGGGGTTGAGGAAGCGCTCAAAAATCAGGTCGTGATTGAGCGGGTTCAGATCGGTAATACGCATGGCGTAGGCGACCATCGAGCCTGCGCCGGAGCCACGCCCTGGACCCACACGGATACCGTTGTTCTTTGCCCAGTTGATAAAGTCAGCCACCACCAGGAAGTATCCGGGGAATCCCATGGAGGTAATAACGCCTACCTCATATTCCGCTTGTTCACGTACCTTATCGGGCACGCCATTGGGGAATCGGTAGTGCAGTCCTCGTTCAACTTCCTTCACGAACCAGGATTCTTCATTCTCTCCCTCGGGTACAGGGAAGTTTGGCATATAGTTCGCTTTGGTATTGAACTCGACGTTGCATCGTTCGGCGATTTCAAGAGTATTCTCGCAGGCCCCTGGAACATCGCCGAATATCTGATACATCTCTTCCGGCGAGCGCAGGTAGAAGTTGTCCGCGTCGAATTTAAAGCGTTTAGGGTCGGTCAGGGTCGAACCGGACTGCACGCACAGAAGTGCAGCGTGCGCGGTGTGATCTTCTTGACGAGTGTAGTGCAGATCGTTCGTCGCGACAAACGGCAGGTTGAGTTCCTTGGCCAGACGGTGCAGATCTGCTTGCACATTACGCTCGATATCAAGCCCGTGATCCATGACCTCGCAATAGAAATTGTCCTTGCCAAAGATGTCACGGAATTCTGCTGCCGCTGCGACTGCCTCTTGGTACTGACCCAAACGCAGACGAGTCTGAATTTCTCCGGAAGGACATCCGGTCGTGGCGATGAGCCCTTTAGAGTAGGTCTGCAGTACTTCGCGGTCCATACGCGGCTTGTACAGCTGACCTTCCAGTGAGGCGACAGATGATGCGCGGAAAAGATTGTGCATGCCCTCGGTGGTTTCCGCCCACATAGTCATATGGGTGTATGCACCACCACCGGAAACGTCGTCGCGAGAGCCATCGCCCCAGCGCACACGTGAACGGTCGGTACGGTGGGTTCCGGGAGTCAGGTACGCTTCCACACCGATAATGGGTTTAATATCGTTGGCCTTTGCTTGGCGCCAAAAGTCGAACGCACCGAAAAGGAACCCATGATCGCTAGTGGCCATAGAGTCCATTCCGAGTTCCCGTGCGTATTGAAAGAGGTCGCCTAGGCGGGCTGCACCGTCCAGCATGGAATATTCGGTATGCACGTGCAGATGCGCGAAGCCCTTCTTAGCCACGTTTTCTCCTCGTTAGCTGTGGTTGTTGGTCTCTTAGTGTGCTGACTGAGTTTTAGTTATGCTCTAGTAATGTTCCCGGTGCGAAGTGCCTCAAGTGCATAGTCTAAATCCTGCGGGTAGGGACTCTCAAACTTAATGTGCTCTCCAGTTCCCGGGTGGGTAAAGTCTAGGCGATGTGCATGCAACCACTGCCGGGTCAGGCCAAGTTCGGCGCTAAACCGGGGGTCGGCTCCATAAGTGAGGTCGCCGCAACAGGGGTGCCGTAATGAAGAGAAATGCACACGGATCTGGTGAGTCCGTCCCGTTTCTAAATGCACCTCAACAAGAGAGGCAGACCCGAAAGATTCCAAAGTTTCATAGTGGGTAATAGAAGAACGTCCATCCTCAATAACGGCGAATTTCCATTCATGCCCGGGATGCCTGCCGATAGGAGCATCAATAGTCCCCATGAGAGGATCCGGCAGTCCTTGTACCAGGGTATGATATACCTTCTCAACGGTACGATCCTTAAAGGCACGTTTAAGCTCGGTATATGCCCGCTCGCTGCGCGCCACCACCATAAGCCCGCTAGTGCCGACGTCCAGCCGGTGCACAATCCCCTGACGCTCCGCCGCCCCGGAGGTAGCCACGGTAACGCCTTCTCCCAGAAGAGCCGAAAGAACAGTGGGCCCATGCCACCCGTGAGAAGGATGCGCGGCAACGCCAGCAGGTTTATCGACTACTACAATATCGTCATCGCAATAGACTATGTCGAAGCCATCTACCTTTTCGGGCTGAATATCGGCAAGGTCACGCGGAGCAGGCGCATTCACAATTACAGTTTCGTCCGCAGAAAGTTTATGCGACTTACCGATTTTCAGCTCATTTCCACGCTGAACCACACGCACATGCCCGTCGCGAATCCAGCTGGATGCGCGGGTACGCGGTACCTCAAGGGCCCCGGCGAGAGCAGCGTCCAATCGCATACCTACTAGAGCCTCAGAAACATCGAACTCGGCGGTTATGCCTGCTGGCGCAACATTATCGGTCAATTATTCCCCTTCGGAGATCTTCTGAGTTTCACGTGGGTAGATAGTGCGGAAGCCTTCTTCGCAGAGGATTTAGCACGTGTACCAAGCAGCGTTATGCCACGGAAGTTAAGCAGTACGATTAAAGCCATACAAACGCAGATCGCCGAATCGGCAATATTAAAGATGGCAAAGTTAGGCACCGAAATAAAGTCCACCACGTGTCCCATACCGAATCCTGGCTCACGGAAAAGACGATCAAAAAGGTTTCCGAGAACACCGCCCAGCAGCCCTCCAAGGGCAAGGGTCCAGTTCAGAGCCCGCGTCCTTCGGAAGAGGTAAAGGACGGTTGCAGCGGCAAACGCCATAATAACCGTAAATATCCAGGTTGCATTCTCGCCGAGAGAAAAGGCAGCGCCAGAATTCCTGATGGAATACCACCACAGAAGACCATCGATCACGGGGATGCGCTCCCCAATCTGCATCTTGGTAACCACCAGAAGTTTTGTGCCCTGGTCAATGAAAAAAATAGTAAGAGCCGTTAGAATCCCGACTACCCATGCGCCGCGTGATGAGAGTATACGCGTAACAGATTTATGCGATGCTGTTGAACCAGCGGCAGACGCAGTGGTCTCTTCAGATTCCATGTATCTCCTCGGTGAAGGGCAATGAGCGGGGCGGCGGATGTTGTACCTGAATTCGCCCTCCTCTAGCTTATCTTAAGCCAGGTATAAACAACCGCCCGCAAAGCCAGTAGCAAAGTTCTTCTTGCCACGGATGCGAACGGTGTTTAAAAAGGTATCGAAACTCAGAGCTTAGCGAGCATCTGCTTCAAAAGACTTCAGAGTCTTCAGCTCTTCAAGCTGAGAGGTGAGGTGTTCCTGCAACTTCGAACGGTAACGCGACTCAAAACCACGCAGGGACTCCACGGTGATTTCCAAACTGTCACGCTCATCGGTGAGCTTGGAAAGAACCTCATCACGCTGAGAACGTGCAGCTGCCACCAGATCTTTAGCTTCTTTCTCACCCTTAGCAACGAGTTCTGCACGGGTTTTTTCACCCTGAGAGACGTATTCGTCATGGAGTTTCTGAGCCATGGCAAGCAGACCTGCTGCATCCTGAGCGCCGCCAGCAGCTACGGGTGCTGGGGTGCTGGTCTTATCCTGTGCAGCGGACTTAGCCGTTGCAGACGAAGAAGACGTATTGTTGGTCGCCGGAGTTGCCGAACCAGACTGGGCGTACTGCAAGCTTACGCTTGAGGGATTCGTTTTTCGGTGTACAGCGCGCGGAGCTCAACAACAAGCTCATCAAGGTAATTATCAACCTCATCGCGGTCGTACCCGGATTCGTTTCTCACAATTTTGAAGCTCTTGTTAATCAGATCTTCGGGGGTGATAGCCACAGCTTATCTCCTTTGGAATAAAGTTATCTGTGAATAGGTTTTGGGATGCCCATAAATTTATTAAATAAACTTACGGTGCTGGCTAGGGTACCGCCCATTATTCTACTCTTCTCTACACTTCAAGACCCGATTTTCCAGGAATTCGGCGCAGAGAACCTCTTACCATCATAGTAAATGTATTTCCTGACGGAAAGTCTGCCTCGCCGTTATTGCTTCATACATCTTTATGCATATCAGAAAAATTTATGCTTTGACCAGGAAATATAACTGTTATTTAGCGTGAAAAAGTTAGTGTCAAAGAGGTCATCACTGACAATAAAAGTCCCACGCCTAAAATCAGAATCAGAAACCCAGTATCAAGGGCGAAATTACCAATACGCAGTGGCGGTACAACCTTGCGAAGCTGGTTCATAGGCCAGTCCGTCAGAGCATACACTCCAGAGGCGCACAGCAGGGCAATCCCTCGCGGACGCCACCCCGGCACAAAGACACGCACCCAGTCCAGAAGCATCCGCAAGAGCAACCCAATGTAGAGAATATGCAGGCTATGGTAATGATGGCGAAGATGTACCCCATGCATTACCCCTGGTCAAAAGGAAACGGGCCCTCAGCCTCAAAAGCGCCCGGTGCCGGAGTCGTGTCAGCCCCCAGTACCTCTAGGTTTTCGGGGGTTAGCAAGAATACCTGCCCGGTCACACGTTCAATGCGACCTGAGAGCCCGAATGCGAGTCCGGAGGCAAAGTCCACAAGACGTTTAGCATCCGAATCGCTCATTTCAGCGACATTCATAATCACAGGAATATTCTCACGAAACGCTTCACCAATAATTTTGGCGTCGTTGTATGAGCGGGGGTGGATTGTTGTAATGCGGCGCAATTCGTCCTCATCTTCCTCGTAGGGGTATCCGGCACCAAGACCCTCGTCAATGCCGTAAGAATTCACATCAAGCTCATGAACTTGATCGTAGCCGGAGGAAGGGTAGGGGTACTCGTCGGTCTCGTAGTGATTTTGCACCTGGTATTCCTCTCGGTTAGTTTTCTGTTCCCGGTGTGGGATTGGCGTGTAAGTCGCGGCAAACTGGTTGGTTTCTTGCCGCTGAGCTGAAGTTTGATAAGCAGACGATGCCATAATCGCTTCTGATTCTACAGATAGTGGCTCCGCAGCGCCCGTTGCCTGCGGCATAGCTGCGGTGTCAGGGTTAGCAGATGGTGGTGTGGGTAATGCATTCAGCCGGGTTCCAGGTGATGGAGCGGGAGTTTCAGCAGAAGGAATAGATGCCTCATCCGTCGAATCATGACTATGGACATCCTGCATACCTTCCGATAATTCTTCAGTTTCCGACCCATAACGAGTCACGCCGAAGAAAGAACCGAGGCTATTGGCAAGTTTGCCACCGCCTTGTTTCGCCATTCTTTACTCTCGTTTCGCAGTCGTACATTCACATATATGCGGGAGATTCGCTCCACCGATACCTGAGATTCTAACGTGGGAAATAGCACCGCACACGCTGTCGGTTCGACACCGATTATATATGTTCACAGAGAATTTTGGGGGTATTCCCACGGGCTTTATTGACGATGATGCATATTCTTAAAGACGACGTCAACCATCCCTCACAGGTGTACATTCTACCAGCGCTTGAAAATCCTATCAGCGTATTTCTCATCTGCTGCATGCCTTGCACAACAAAACCTAGTAAAAAATCTAGGGGTAATCTCGCTTCCCCATGATGTCGCTTCCTACCCGCACACACGTAGACCCCCAGCGAATAGCGGCTTCTAAATCTGCACTCATACCCGCCGAAATCTGATCTGCATGCGGAAACTCGGCGCGCAGACCCTGCGCCAATTCCCAGAGTTTTTCAAAGGATTCGTCGGGGTTCGCGCCCAGTGGCGCCACCGCCATAATACCCCCACAGCGTAATTCTTCTTGAGCTTCGATACGCTCAGCAAGCTCTAAAATCTCGTCTTGGTCCGTTCCACCACGCGCCCCTTCCGATGCATGTCCGGCCGTTGCCTGCGCTTCAAGCGAAACCTGAATCAGACATTCTAGAGCTCCTTGGGATAGAGCCACTGGGGCGTCCTGCTCCCCCGCCTCATAGCGAGCTACTTGGTTGCGATAGGCTTTTGCTAAAGAATCAATCAGAGACGCACGATCTACGGACTGTACCTGATGGACATATTTTACGACGGACTTTGCCTTATTTGTTTGCAACTGCCCAATAAACGCCCAGTAAGCGGGGTCGGCAGGTTTTTCGATGGCTCGAAGAGCACGAGCTTTAGGAGCCGCCTCTTGATCACGATTCTCACCAAAAAAATACGTACCCCTGGGTGTAAAGCGCTGCTACATCAGAGGCAGGGAAAAACTTGGTCACGGTGACAAGGCGAACTGTAGGGCTATGCTCGGTGCGCACACCACTGGTATCGGCTTCAGCATCGCGGACGCGCGCCATAACCCGTGCGTAGTTATCCGCAAGCTGCTGCGCGCGTTCCGAGGTGTACGTCAATGTCTGTTCTTCGCTCATCATCAGTCCCCTTTACCGATATACCCTCATACTCAGCTCTTCTTCGATTTTAAGATCTCAGGAAGGTTTCGTCACCCATACGAGCCCAGCGATACGTCCGGGTGCTTCACCTCGATTCATAAATCCTCGATGCGAAAAAAGACTGGTGCTTTCATAAGTGCAGGCTGCCAAGTCGGTAGAAACCTCTATCTTCAGCTTATTCAAGAGAGCAATCGCTCCCGCTGGCAAATCTAAAGCCGGTGTTCCTTGGCTTGTCTGAGCGTACGTTTCAGGAATTTGCTGTGTCGCATGTTCGCGCATATCTTCAGGTACCTCATAGCAGCTTCCGCATATACTAGGCCCTAACCACGCGTGAATCTGTGTTGCGCCCTGCTCTCGCATCGTCGCAACTGTGCGTTGAATAACTCCTGCAAGTAGCCCAGGACGCCCTGCATGTGCCACAGCAATAATGGGCACGTCATGTGGGGTAGGTTTCTCTCCCACGAACACGAGTGGAATGCAGTCAGCAACCATAATAGCTAGAGGCTGACCTGTTGTACTGTAGGCAGCATCTGCTTGCGGAGCCTGCTCGCGTAATTGATCGGCACGTTTCAACGTATATGCTCCACGCTCGTCATTCGGAGAAATCTGTGTACTCAGAATATGATCGGCGCATACAATATCTGCACCGTGTACTTGATTGAGGTAGAGGAAAGGAGCCGAACCGCAGAGACTTTGTACATCAGCACGGTTTTTCAGCGTTGCGGTATGGGGCTCGCCCGCATTAACATGAAGCCCCAAATTACCGACCGACCGTGAAGTAAATCCGATATGCACGGTATATGGGCCGCTGGTATAAGTTCCTGTGGAGTAGAACGGGTTGAGGGTACTCATGGTTCTTTCTGCTGTCATAAGGTCAAAGCATACACAAAGGAGCCAGGACGTATATGTCCTTGGCTCCCTTATGTCTAAAAAGGATGTGTGCGACTTACTTCAGGAAGTCGGGCACATCAAGGGTATCGCGCCGCGCCGGGGACTCTTCCACGACGGGCGGTAGATCAACATCAAAGCCAGCTGCGGCAGGAACATCATTCTGCTGAGTACCATTCTGCGCACCGCCGAAACCATATCCGGTTGATGCGGGAGCTGCAGGAGCGGCCTGCGCAGAGCCGCCGAATGCCTGCTGAGTACGCTGTGCCTGAGCATTTGCCGAAGCTGAACTGTTAGCGTTGGTGTTAGTCTCAGGATTGACAGCGTCAAATCCAGCGGCAATAACGGTCACACGTGCTTCATCACCCAAGGCGTCATCAATCACAGCACCGAAGATAATATTTGCGTCAGGATGTGCGACTTCCTGGACCAGGCGTGCAGCCTCATTAATCTCAAATAGACCAAGATCGGAACCGCCCTGAATGGAGAGGAGTACACCGTGTGCCCCATCAATGGATGCTTCCAAAAGTGGGGATGCGATAGCGAGCTCGGCGGCTTTAACAGCGCGGTCTTCACCAGCGGCAGAGCCAATGCCCATCAAAGCCGAACCAGCCCCCTGCATAACAGACTTAACGTCTGCAAAGTCAAGGTTGATCAGACCCGGAGTAGTAATAAGGTCGGTAATACCCTGCACACCGGAGAGAAGAACCTGATCTGCCGATTTGAAGGCGTCAAGCATCGAAACGTTGCGATCAGAGATAGAGAGCAAACGATCGTTCGGAATCACAATGAGGGTATCTACTTCATCACGAAGTGCAGCAATGCCGGTTTCCGCCTGGTTCGAACGGCGACGACCTTCAAAGGTAAAGGGACGAGTTACCACGCCGATCGTGAGGGCACCCAAAGAGCGTGCAATACGTGCTACAACGGGAGCACCGCCGGTACCGGTGCCGCCACCTTCACCTGCAGTCACGAAGACCATGTCTGCACCCTTGATAACCTCTTCGATTTCCTGGGCGTGGTCTTCAGCAGCCTGACGACCGACCTCGGGGTTTGCGCCCGCTCCGAGACCGCGAGTTAGTTCACGACCAACATCAAGTTTGACGTCAGCGTCAGACATCAAAAGTGCCTGAGCATCTGTGTTAATAGCGATGAATTCTACGCCTCGCAGGCCAACCTCGATCATACGGTTGACTGCGTTGACGCCACCGCCACCGATACCGACGACTTGATGACTGCCAAGTAGTTCTGGGGAGTTCCAGCGTCCATTTATCCCTCGATTATTTCGTGTAAATCTCTAGAAAAACCCAAAGGTTCAAGTAGAACCTTAGTCTTCCTAACCTCATAGTGACTTTATCTGCAAGGATACCAACAGTTTCACCAGGTTCCTAGTTGCCTGAGGTATTTGACGTGCATTATTTATAGATTTTTATAAAAAATCTATCTTTTTACCCGATGCTTAACCATAAGGTTAAAGGCTAACGAGTAACCGGAACACGCGGCGAAGAAACATCATAAGTGTTTACTTTATTAGTAGCTTGTCCTTGTTGTGCGGTTTTTGACTGGTCCTCATGTACCGCCTCCATCAGTTTGGTTAAAACCTTAGCTTTAAGGTCACTCTCTTCAGCTGTACCCCACTGTACGACAACCCCATCCTTCAAGGTTAAGTTAATATTTGAGGTTGAGCTTGCTCGCGCCTCTTTCACCTGCGTCAGGATTGACGAGGGCAAAGCAGAGAGCACATTTGCAACCGTGCGGAAGGCCGCAGAGTCCTGGGGAGCTTCCTGTCCAACATCGACAAGCGGAACATTGATTCCATCAGCATTCTCAACTTCACGAAGTTTGATTCCCTCACTATCAACAACCACATATTTCCCGTCCTGATGAATGACGGCAACAGGGGTACGCTCTTTTAGGGTTACAACTAGTTCATGCGGAGGATGCGCCTCAATCTGCACGCCGCGCAGTACATGCTCCTGGTCGATAAGTTCACGCACCTTCTGATCATTAATACGAGTCAGCGGCGTGCCCTTGAGCGGTTCCAGTTTCTGCTCAACCTGCACGCTATCCAATAGCGAAGCGCCTTCAACTCGAATAGTCTGAACAGAGAGCAGCGGAGAATAAAAGACCAAACCGATATATAGAAGCACAGCAAGTATAAACGCACCAACGCCATAAAAGATTTTCCGCAAGCGAGTGAGCGGACGTCGGCGCTTCGTAGTCTGACTCTTACTTTGGTCTTCTGCCAAAAGCCCGTCGAGCCCGGGGTCATTGCGTAATTGGGCGATACGCCCCTGCTCTTCGCGGATCTCCTGTTCCCGCGTTATCTCGGTTTGGCGTTCCTTCTCACGTTCACGACGCCATCGGCCAAAGGTACTAGACGTAGATTTCGCCGATTGTGAATCCAACTCATCCGGTTCAGATTCCCCTGCATCCAGACGTATATCACGGTCCTTGAGCTCTGAAGATTCAGAATACGTTGCACGGGAAAAACCCGTCTGGCTCTTACTTTCGGTATGAGTTTCTTGCTCAACAGGATTCGTCTGGTTCTGAGGGCTCATACCTTCAAAAGATTTTGACGTATCTTCAGCAGGTTTAGCTTTCTTTTTGCCGCGAACAACCGGTAACTTCGGAGTACGTATCGGCGAGGTTGCAAACGCTTCCGTGCCCGGTTTTCGCTCTTGACGTCCTTTAGCCACTATTACTCCTTAGGGTAACGGGCATGTAGCTCATGCAGAATACGCTCTCCTAATGCGGTAACATCACCTGCACCAATGGTCATAATAATATCGCCTGGAACAGCACACATAGCAATATCTTCAATGGCTGCAGCTGCATCCGACGCATAATGCACCTCAGAAAATCCAGCACCGGTGATAAGTTCACTCGTGACTCCCTCAATCGGAAGTTCCCGGGCAGGATAAATATCCAGTACATACGAACGATCAGCCTTCGAAAGAGCCTGCGCGAAATCGGCGGCAAATTCTTGGGTACGTGAAAACAGATGCGGCTGGAAAACCACATAGAGGTTATGCCCATCGGCAACCGTGCGGCCGGTCTCAAGTGCACGGAATACCTCTGTTGGGTGATGAGCATAATCGTCAAAGACTTTAATACCCGCTACGTCACCACGCAGAGTAAAACGTCGATCTGCTCCTCCGAAGCCGTATAACGCGGCGGCCGCGTCCTCAGGTTGTGCTCCAGCGAGAAGAGCGGTAATAAAAGCTGCCGCTGCGTTCAACTGATTGTGAATACCGGGTACCCGCAGCTGAGCATCCTGTTCGCCTTCGTAATGTTTACTCGCGCACTCGAAAGACCAGCGCAGTGTTGCCGAAGACTCTGAGCCGTGGCTCGTAATGCGTGAAACCCGTAGATCAGCCTCAGTAGACTGGCCGTAAGTTACCGCTTCAATCCCAGCATCGCGCGCACGTTCTGCAAGCGCACGAGCGCCTTCATCATCCCAGCATGTCACCAAGACGCCCCCAGGGGCCATAGAGGCAACAAAACGGTTAAACGCCTCATACACGCGTTCGGGAGTTTCGTAGAAATCCAAGTGGTCAGGTTCAACGTTGGTAACCACTGCGATCGCAGGCTGGTAGCGCACAAAAGACCCATCGGATTCGTCAGCCTCTGCTACAAACCAAGAGCCTTCACCAGTGGCCCCCAATCGCGCGTTGCTGCCGTATCCTGCAATAACTGTTCCTACCGCGAAAGACGGGTGAAACCCTAACTTATCCAGCATGACGGCAATCATGGAACTGGTTGTGCTCTTACCATGCGTGCCAGCAACCGCTACAACCTGTGATGCTCCCATAGCGGCAGCCAAAGCCTCAGAGCGGTGCAATACCCGAAGGTTCTGAGCACGAGCCGCAATCAGTTCGGGGTTATCTTCGTGAATGGCCGTTGAGATAACAACGGTATCAATATCGTGAATATTCGCAGCATCTTGGGGAGTATAAACACGAGCGCCCGCTTCACGTAAAGCCTGAATAGTCGCCGTTTCTGCTCGGTCAGAGCCGCTTACGGGAATACCAGCTTTCAGCATCAACGTTGCAATAGCACTCATACCGGCACCGCCGATCCCTACAAAATGCACACGTCCCAACTCCTGCAGAGATGCGCGCGCGGGAAACGGCGGGTTCAGGGGCTCAGGAAGCACCATGTTAAGGTTCATCAGTTCGGACATTTATTTAACCACCTTCAGGGTTGCCTCAGCCATAACATGTGCGGCATCACGAATGCCCAATTTATATGCTCGACGACCCATTTCTTTTAACTTCTGAGCATCAGCCATCAACGATGGAATTTCACGGGCAAACCACGCCCCGGTCATTTTCTTATCTTCGATGAGAAGCGCGGCTTCTGCCATAACCAGAGAACGAGCATTGAGACTTTGTTCACCATTACCAAACGGGAGTGGAACAAAAATTGCGGGTACACCCACCGCAGCAACTTCGCTTACGGTTGCGGCTCCAGCACGGACTATCAAAAGATCGGCGGCGGCATAAACATCCTGCATGCCGTGGCTAAACTCAATCTGACGATAATTTGGGGCTGTAACGGGCTCACCTGAATCATCCACAATAGCTTTGCCTTTACCAGTAATATGCAAAACCTGAAAACCCCAGTCCTCAAAATTCGTAATGTTCTCAGCGACGGCGTTATTAAGGCTTTGTGCGCCTAAGGAACCGCCCGTCACAATCAGAACAGGCTTATCGGGGTCAAGGCCTAGAGTATGCCTCGCCTGTGCTCGTGCCGCTCGACGGTTCAGATGCGCGATCTCATCTTTCATGGGCATACCCACAAGTTTGGCGCGAGGGAAAGGGGTGTTGGAGAAAGCCACACCCACAAACTTCGCTAGAGGACCACCCAGTTTATTTGCTAAACCGGGCTTTGCATTAGCCTCGTGAATAACAACAGGAATGCGGGAGAAAAAAGCGGCAAGATATGCTGGCGGACACACATAACCACCTACGCCTACTACAACATCTGCATTCGCATCTTTGAGAATTTTACGGGTTTGCGAAATCGCTTTTGCGAATCTTGGTAAAAAGGTTAATGCGTTAAGCGATAGACTTCGGGGGAAAGCTACACGCGGAATAAACTCAATATCAAATCCAGCTTCAGGAACTAATTGAGCTTCCATCTTATCCTTGGTGCCAAGAGTCAGAATATTAGCTTCCGGCTCAATCCGGCGGATTTCGCGTGCTATAGCAAGCATCGGGTTAATATGACCAGCGGTGCCGCCGCCAGCGAGAACCACAGAGGGTGCCTTAGACATAGATAATAACTCCCAACAAATACATTCACCTCATTTTACGACATAGCAGGACTAACCCCGTAGTGAAAGAATATGAAGTCGGGTATATACCCACGTCCCGAGCCTGGTATTCCTCCTTTCCCTATTTCAGAGGCTATGAGCGTGAACCACCCTGGCCAGGTTTACGGCCTCGCGGGTTCTGCTGACTCTGTGAAGGCTGCTGCCGACGTATCTGACGTGATGTTCCCGCAGAAGGCTGCCCTGAAGAAGATGTTTGGGAACCCGGTTGAGGGTGCAAAGGTCGCAACCCGGCTGGCAAACGTCCCGATGACGAAGAACGGTGGCGCGCTCGATTGGCGTTTGTGCGCTTTTGCAGGTTCTGCAGGGGAATTGTGTCTTCATGGTCTGCAGGGGTTGACCGTTGCTTGCCCTGTGAGGGACGAGATGTAGTCTGTACATCTCCCTTACGGCGCAATTGAGGAACCCGTTCATGGGTATGCAATCCATTTGGATGTTCCTCTTGGAACCGCTGCTCACGAAGTCGCTGCCGTTCACGCTGAATACGCTGCTCTTCATGAGCGAGAGCTTCCTGATGCTCCGCCTCACGGCGACGCTCAGCAGCACGATCGGCACGTGCTTGAGCGCGCTGCTCATACGTCTTGCGAGTATGCTCACGCTGTCGCTGGGTTATGCCCAACCAGGATGGCAGTTCTTTGACTCTACGCAGTAAGCCCCCGCCCCAGTAATCTTTACCAAGAGCTCCACCGGCTTCTTGCAGTTGAAGCCGCTCATCTTCAACGATGGCTTGAAGAGACAGTCGTCGCTTCCAGTCTTCATTAGCGCGTCGCACTTCGCGAGGTGTCTGTTTCGTTAAATCAGCGGCCGGTATGGGCCCACCTACAAGTGGAGTTTGCCGCGCAAAAGCATAGAGCATACCTGCGGCAAGCATTGATGAAATCAAGGATGAACCGCCGTATGAAATAAAGGGAAGCGGCACACCAATCACGGGAAGAATACCGGAAACCATCGCCATATTCACAATAGCCTGAGTGGAAAGCCATGCGATAATACCGCCCGTTGCAATACGAATAAACGGGTCTGCGGTTCGGGCGATAATGCGTAACGCACAATAGATCAGGCCCAGGTACAAAAGCACTACGGTAAGCGTGCCCAAAAGCCCCAGTTCCTCGCCGATAATGGCGAAAATGTAATCGTTATGTGCTTCGGGCAAATAGTTATACTTCTGGCGGGATTGTCTAGCCCAACGCCCCAGAACCCACCGGTTGCCAACGCAACCCCGCCAGCCTGAGATTGATCACAGACAGAACCGGTGCACACACCGAGAACACTCATCAGTCGTTCACGACGGTTTGAACTTGAAATTGACCCCACTACGGCACTCACGATCAGAATAATCGAAAGCCATACCATAGTCTTACGGTTTGCGCCCGCAATATATACCATGCCCAAGAAGATAAAGGCGTAGACGATCACGGTACCGAGATCTTTACCTGCCAGAATAAGCAGCATCAAAGGCAAGAGTCCAAAAAGTGCGGGAAAAATTGCACGAGATGTCTTCTCTTTGAGTTTACTGCCCTGCCGAGTCATGACCATCGCCATCCACAGCACAATAGCGAGTTTAGAGAATTCCGAAGGCTGAATCTGAATGCCGCTGAACCTAATCCAGTTACGGTTGCCATTAATATCGGTACCAATAGCAAGAACAGCAATCTGGGCAAGAATCGCCAGGGCTAAGAGGATATTAACGACCCACATTTTGCGGTACCGCTGTACTTTCAATACTGCTATAGCCCCTAATGCAGCGGCGCCTAGAGCGGCAAACATTACCTGACGGGTTACCTGTGAGAAAGGGGACATTCCCTGTGAAATCATGCTCACAGATGACGCAGACAGTACCATGATCACGCCAAAAACTGTGAGACCAGCGCATACTAAAAGAATCAGTCGCGGCACATCCGCTAAATCGCGCGATGCGGAACGCTTATAAAGAGACGAGATAGCGTTATACAGAAAAGAACCGAGCCTCGTTGAGCCGTTCCTGCCCTGGCGCTGTGCATGACTTACGCCTCCACGGGCCGACGAGTGAGTCTGACCGGGTGCATTACTCATGCGTTCTCCTCTTCTGTGTCTTAACACGACAAACTCAATAGATTTTTCCTACAGCAGAAAAGTCTACACGGCGTTTATCGTTTCAGAGCAATCAATATGCCTTCAGATACCGACAATATGAGATTTGACCGCATCTACAAAAGCGTTACCACGAACGGCATAATTGTTAAATTGGTCCATCGAAGCAGCGGCAGGCGCCATGAGTACTGTATCACCCTCAGCGGCTAGCTCTTCTGCTTTGACTACGGCAGCTTCCATAACAGTAACCCCATCAGAGGGATCATTCGCCGAAGCCGTCATATTATAGGTAGGAACATGGCTTGCATACTTCGCCAAAGATGTTTTAAGTCCCGCCGTATCAGTGCCAATGATTAATACTGCTTTCAAACGTGAAGAATGCTGAGCTATAAGATCATCATACTCCACCCCTTTAGAAAGACCTCCAGCAATCCAAATCAGCGAAGGATAAGCGCTCATTGAAGCGTTAGCGGCGTGTGGGTTAGTAGCCTTAGAATCGTTGACCCACTGGATTCCATCGCGGTAAAGCACCGTCTGATTACGATGCGCACCAGGCTTATAAGAACGCAGTCCATCCCGCACAGCCTCAGGAGCAATATTTGCAGCACGACATAATGCGGCAGCGGCTAGCGCATTCTCCACGGTGTGCTGTGCGGGAGCTTGACCGGGAACGGGCGCTAAATCTTCAAGAACACCAAGCTCAAGTGCCTCGCTGTATCGATTCTTCAAAAACGCACGGTCAACAATAATGTTTTCCGCCAAGCCCAACATGGAGACTGAGGGGATCTCGGTTGAGCTAATACCGATGGCACGGGCACCTTCTATAACATCTGCTTCTTCAACCATACGCAAAGTATCAGCATGATCGGTATTGAAAATACACGCTGCCTGAGTATTTTCGTACACACGTGCTTTATCGGCCTTGTAAGCCTCAAAGGAACCGTGCCAATCGACGTGATCTTCCGCTACGTTAAGCACCACGGAAGCGTATGGCGACAGTGAAGAAGTCCAATGCAGCTGAAAGCTCGAAAGCTCTACCGCAAAAAATTCATAGGGTTCATCGTCGGCAACAGCGTAGACTGCTGGCATGCCCACGTTCCCAACCTGCAGAGATTTTTTACCGGCTGCTTTAAGAATCGAATCGACCATGCCCACGGTCGTAGTTTTCCCATTGGTTCCCGTCAGGCACAGCCACTTTGGAGTAACCCGACCTTGACGTTGATTCAGACGCCATGCCAGTTCGATTTCACTCCAAATTTGGATACCCCGTTCATAAGCATCGAGCATGACCAGGCTATCTGGACGAATTCCTGGCGAAGTCACGATAACATCCGGGTCTTGATCATCGACACGAGGCACACATTCCATGTATTCCTCACCAAATAAACCCGCCACGTTTCCATAGGCCTCTTGGTAAATTCGGATGCGCTCTCGCTTTTCTTGCGTATCCTGCGCATCAATAGCGGTAATGTGGGCACCTTTCTGGGCCAGCACATCCACTGCAGCATCGCCGCTGGTGCCGAGGCCTATCACGACAACCTTCAGCCCCGCCCAAGGCCCGTCCCAGGTAGTGAGCTCAGCAAGCCGAGGATTATTGACGACTGGATTGACAGCGATAGCATCTGCATATTGGGCACGCTGTGCCTGATATGTGGAGGCCCGCTGCGAGTTCTTAGCGTCAGGCATTAGTGAATCACTCCAGATGTCTGTGAGAACCAATCTCCAAAGAAAATTGCAAGAGCAACCAGCACACAAAGCGCATTTGCAATCCACAGACGGAATACCGAGTTCACTTCACCACTGCTTACAGAGCCGGGGACAAGACCCTTCTTATCTATGGAGTATCTTCCGTTTGCACCGGTTTTCTCAAGATGATGGTGGAAAGGAGTCATGCGGAAGAAACGGTAGGCATGAGGAATTTTATCGCCAACAGATACAGAACGTTTACGGCTAACTTTGAAGACAACTTTCTGCACAATCACCGAGAACACTTCCAGAACCGGCACAAGCGCGATAATGGGAAGCAGAAGCTCGGTACGGGTGAAAATAGCGAAGGAAACCAGCGCGCCTCCCAAAGCAAGAGAACCAGAGTCCCCCATAAAGATTTGTGCCTTAGAAACGTTCCACCATAGGAACCCGGCGAGGGAACCAACAAGTGCGGCTGCAATAAGTGCCAGCGACCCTGGATCCCGCACATCATAGCATGCATTTCCCGCCCCACCGCTGCAGGCATGTACGTATTGCCAGATAGTCATGGCAAGGTAGCCAGTAAAGATGGTCATCGTTGCGCCACCCGCAAGTCCATCGAGACCATCAGTGAAATTCACGGCATTAGTGCCCGAAAGGGAAATCAGGGTAATCCACAACACCATGAGGATAGTACCACCTATAGCCCCTGCAGCCATGAAGTCGAACGGAAGATCACGCACAAACGAAATCGCCGTCGAGGCGGGGGTCACTCCCGCCGCATTAGGAAATTGAAACACTAAATACGCAAAAGGAAGAGTCACCGCTAGCAGACCAATAGTCTTCTGGTTCTCGGTAAGTCCTTCGTTCCCCTGGTTGCGAAATTTCATAATATCGTCAGCGGCACCGACTCCGAGCATTCCTAATGTAAACCCGAGGGTCAATAAAGCCGTCGCGCTAGGAACCGGCGAGGTTCCAAAAACTGCAGCGTTAATCAGCAACGCAAGCAAGTAGGCAACAACGGCGGCTGGGATAAAAATAAGACCTGCCATCGTGGGCGTCCCCGCCTTATGCTGATGCGCGGCGGGGCCTTCTTCACGAATCAGCTGCCCCAACTTGAGCTTCTGCATCTGCTTGATGAAGAGCGGTATTGCTGAGAAGGAGATAATAAACCCTAGGATTCCAGCAATAAGCACAGTAATCATGGTTAATGTGTTCCTTCGTGAAGATGGCTACGGTCTAGGGCGGTCGTCGAGGTTTGCGCTGCAGAACTACCAGCTGATACCGTGCTCAGAGCGGCGCCCGTTAAATCCGTCACCTCAACAAAATCGCCAGCACTCAGCCAAGCTGGAGCCTGTTCTTGAGCCTCACCAAAGGTCTCGGTGCAGAAGGCAACCTCATCGCCCAAAGAACCTAGTTTAGCGCCATTTGAAGATTTAAACAGCACAATATCGCCAGAACGTAACTCTGCACGCAAAATATTTAGTGCTTCTTGCGGTGTCTCTACCCAGGTAGCTTCGTTACCCCATGAACCTTCAAGATGCGCGGCGTTGTAGGCTGGTTTTGCCTCATTCCCAACCGCAATAAGCTTTGATATATTCATGCGTACCACCAGACGACCGAGTCGATCGTGCTCCTCCAAAGAGGCCTCGCCCAGTTCGAGCATAGCCCCCAAAACTGCCCAAGTCCGTCGTGGCTTCGCGCCTCGTCCCAGTTGGGCCAAAGTGCGTAAAGCGGCTGTCATTGACTCGGGATTAGCATTATACGCATCGTTGATGACAGTCACACCGTCTGCGCGGTCTGTACGAGCCATCCTCCATTTAGACAGCGCACCGGTGTTATTGAGGGCATGGGCAATAGCGTCTCCAGGAACACCAGCGTTATAGGCTACCGTAGCAGCCGCCAGAATATTGCATACATGATGCTCACCAATGAGTTTGGAGGAAATCTCATATTCGCTGGCGTCGGGAAGGCGAAGAGTAAATTCCGGACAACCAGCATCATTAGTATGCAGCCCCAAAGCGGCAGTATAGCGTTCGTACTGCGGTTTCTCCCCCACCCCAAAGTAGGTTACCGGCACACTTGCGCGAGCTGACATGCGTGCAACACGCTCATCATCAGCATTGAGGATCAAGGTTCCGCCAGTATGAATACCTTCGGCAAGCTCCCCTTTAGTACGTTCGATGTTGTCGACCCCGCCAAACTCGCCAGCATGTGCGGTGCCAACTTTAAGAATCACACCATGGTCAGGGTGCACAATATTTGCCAGGTATTCGATATTCCCCACATGATCGGCACCCATCTCAATCACAAGGTAGCGAGTACTTTCGTCAGCGCGGAATACAGTCAAAGGTACGCCAACTTCGCCGTTGTACGAACCTACAGGGGCTATAGTTTCGCCCTGAGAACTTAGGATCGCTGCTAATAAATCTTTTGTGGTGGTCTTCCCCGCAGAACCGGTAATACCAATAACCGTAAGATCGCCTAGAGACCGCATCTTTTCAACAGCATACTGTGCGATCTTACCCATGGCGAGAACCACATCATCAACCTGGATGCTGGGGTACAGAATACCCCGCTCATCTTTAACAGGGCGTTCGACAAGCGCTAAGACAGCACCTTTGTCGAAGGCTCCCGACACGAAGTTGTGTCCGTCGGTCACCTCACCTGGCTTAGCAACAAATAGGGTGCCTGGTATAACCTCACGCGAATCGGTGGTCGCGAAGGTAGCACCTAGCTCGCTCTCACGCCTGGCTAAGCCGAGCGGTGAGCCGCCTGTTGCCGTAATAATTTCGGCGGCGGAAAGCTTAATCATCTATGCTCCTTATGCTTCTTCAAGCATGCGTCGATAATCCGGAAGAATTTCGAAGTTGTTAGAGACAAGCGCTTTCGCGGTCTCCACGCGGTCGTCAAGTTGCACATCGGTACCGGCAACATCCTGCGCCGTTTCATGTCCACGACCGGCGATAAGAATAGCATCTCTCGCATCTGCGAGTTCAATTGCCCGAGCAATCGCCACTTCTCGCGGAGCAAGATTAAGGATTTGGGATGCTCGCGCACCTTCGGCATTAGCTCGTTCAGCCCCGGCAACAACAGCCTCGCGAATTGGGGCGGGGTCTTCACCGTGCGGATCGTCATCGGTCACAATCACAATATCGGCGTGCTGTGCAGCAATTTCTCCCATTAGGGGACGTTTGAGATGATCGCGCTCGCCTGTTGCCCCGAAAACAATGATGACTCGCCCACCACCTGGTCGGTCCATGGCTTCAAGCGCCCGAGTGAGCCCGTCAGGGTTGTGGGCAAAATCGACAATAGTATGCGGTGCCAGAGAAATCAGCTGCATACGCCCGGGCACTATAGGGGTTAGTGCCGTGCCATCAGCTAGGGCAGGTCGTAGGATAATGCGTTCTTCCTCAGAAGCACCAATATATACCATCAGCGCGGCGAGCGCGGCGTTTGAAACATTGAAATCTGCCGGAAGATGGGTACAACAGGGAATGGTGTCTCCCGCGCCGTTAGCCAACGTGAAACGATGCCCTAACCCATCACGTTCAACGTTGATTACCGCCCAATCAAGCGGACCGAACTCAGCTGGAACCTCGGCTAGACCCATGCCGTATTCAGTAACAAGCCGAACAGCATTACCTGTCCCCAGCTGAATCTGGGCGTGGCGAAGCATCTTCTCGCCCCACTCGTCATCGGCAGTGATGACAGCGCGCTCAGTCCGCTCGGGTGTAAAAAGCTGTGCTTTAGAATCAAAATAATTCTGCATGGTGCCGTGCAAATCTAAATGATCCTGGGTGAGGTTTGTAAACCCAGAGACCTTATAAACTACACCATCCACACGGTGATAGTCGATAGCATGCGAAGAAACTTCCATTGCTGCATGAGACACGCCGCACTCCCCCATAATCGCAAGGAGAGAATGAACGTGAACAGACTCTGGGGTGGTTAGAGCTGAAGGAACGCTCACACCATCAACAAGAATTTGGATAGTACCGATAAGACCGGTCTTAGCCTTGAGAGCAGTTCGGAATACCGACTCCAGCATGTAGGTAGTCGTCGTTTTTCCATTGGTTCCTGTGACAGCGTAGCGATTCAGACCCTTGTAATCTTGTGACCCATAGATCAAAGCGGCGAGTGATCCTATAACAGGACGTAAAGAGTCACAGACCAGCAGGGAGCACCTATCTAAAGAAAGATTTGCCTCCCGAATCATCCGAACGCCTGCAGTATCCGTGAGGATAGCGTGAGCCTGGGCCTCCAGCGCTTTTTGCGCGAATTGTGCACCATGAGCTTTCGCGCCTGGAAGAGCAACATATAGGTCTGCAGGACGAACTGCACGAGAATCCATGCTGATCCCTCGCACATCTTCTTCAGAGCTTTGATGTTCTAGAACAGGATGCGCGCCTAAAGCCTCTAGATGCTCCACGAGCTCAGTAACCGTGCTCCCTCGTGGATTCCGAGGTCGCAGACTCTGCACATCGCCTCCCAAGTGCGAGGTGCGACGAGCGTCTTGAGCCAAGCGCGTTTCGCTGTCCATTATCCTTCTTTCCTGACGGTCATACGCATTTCTTGCCGCCGAGATTTTTATTGTTATCGTCCTCGATCAACGCCAAGGTACGTTCCTATTGTAATAAGTTCTGCACGGTCGGGTGACCGCATGTGACTTACCCGTTAGATTTTCCATCCGCAAAAATAGGAATTTTTACTGGATCTGTGGTGGATTTAGGCACGTTATACGTGTGCAGTACTTTCTCCATAATCTGTGAGAACTGGCTTGTTGCTCCCACACTACGCACATCACCCTGAGGGCGCTGCAGAGTAACGCTTACGAGAAACTGCGGGTTGTCTATAGGCGCAAGACTATAAAGGATGTGGTGTATCCGTCATATCCGCCTTTATCGCTGGGAGCTTCAGCTGTACCCGTCTTACCGCCGACCCGGTACCCTTCGACAGAGGCTGTTTTCGCATGGCTTTGAAGTACAACATTCTCCATTAGTTCTCGACATTGTTCAGCAGTTTTTTCGCTCACCATCCTGGTGCCGGGTTCCACATCGCGTTTATGCACCGTACCATCGGCATCAATCAAAGCGTCAACGATGCGCGGTTTAAGTTTCACACCGTTATTACCGAGTGCCTGAAAAATCATGGCGGTTTGTAGAGGGGTCTGGGCAATACCCTGCCCGAAGAAAACTGTGTATTCCTGACGACCGTCCCATTCATGCCAATCAGTTACTAGCCCCTGCTGTTCGCCAGTCAGCTCAATACCCGTATAATCCCCCATACCGTATTTTTTGAGCCAGTTATAGCGATCTTCCTTGGGGAGTTTCTGCCCGACAAGTACCGTTCCGGTATTCATTGAATCGGTAATAATACCTGAAAAAGTCCGGCGCTGTGCGGGGTGGTCAAAGGCGTCCGTGAATGTTTGCCCGTTGATCACCAAACGTTCCGGAACATCATACGCCGAGGTAGGGGTCGTAATGCCGCTTTCGATCAAAGCTGATGCAGTCAGAATCTTCTCAGTCGAGCCAGGCTCAACAACCTGGGAAATAGCACGTGGGCTTGTATCCTGCTCGTTCTTAACTTTCTCAGCGCCGGGATCCATCATCGTAGAATCGGCCATTGCCAAAATCGAGGCATCCCGCACATCCATAACGATAACGGTGCCCCATTCCGCTTTGAGCTCGTCCACACGCGCTTTGACAATCTGCTGCGCGAAATACTGGATGTCCTGGTTAATGGTCAAACGTACGTTCTTCCCATTTTCTACATCGGTCGCCTCTTCTTTAGTAACAGGAATACGCACACCATCGGCACTAATTTCGTAGGTACGCTGACCGTCCACGCCCGCAAGATCTTTCAAAGACGCGCTCAATACCTACAGATAAATTCTTCTTGATCGTCTCGTTCTCGTTACCGGTTGCCTCATCAACAATACGGTAACGACCCACAACAGAGCCGCCCACGGGTCCGTTTGGGTACAGGCGCTCAGAGATGGCTTCCCCATAAAGGAACGGGGCTCCTAGAGCATCAATACGGCGAAATATCTCAGGGGTGACATTTGATTTCACGACGGCATATTTTGAGTCTCCGTCAAGCTTAGACTTGATAAACTCGTCGGTAACCGTAGGGTCAACGGTATGCAGAATGTCGGTTAGCTCATACACCAACTGTTCTGGAGTGATTTCACTCTTAGTATCGCGGTCATTATCGTAGCGCTTATACGAAGCAACAATAGTCTGATCAGCAATGATGTTGTACCGCTGCACGCTTCGAGCAAGCACCACTCCGTTAATATCGAGAATCTGACCTCGAACCGCTGGAACAGTCTGAGAGCGCATGCGTTTCTCACGCGATTTCTCGGCAGTATGCTGTGGATCAAACCCCTGTAGATAGAGAAGCCGTGCACCCACGGCCGCCAAGCCGCCAGTAGCCAAAGCACCCACTACAAACCCGCGACGCCCAAGCTGTTGAGGCTCGGGCGGCACGGGCGCATTCTCATGAAAGCTCAAAGGTGTCCTTTCAAACTCTTAAACAGTTCGTTCCAGTCCCCACCAATATACTATCGTTGAGATGCTGAAGGGTTAGTGGATGCCGAGGGTTTTGCAGACGCCGACGATGAAGCAGACGCACTCGAAGCCGGTTGCTGTTTATCCGCCGATGCAGACGGTGCTGCACTCGGCGTTGCAGATGTCGAAGCGCGACTCCCCTGACTGGGAACGGCGGGGGCATCCACGAGGTTGCGAGCGCCCGGGGCATCATCTTTAGGCTTCGCTACAGGAGTAGCCGTGCCGTTAATCTGCCCGCTGTTGATATCCAAAGTTGCCGGAATATCCGTCGCATGCATACCCAGCGAGCTTGCACGGTTCGCCAAGTTTTGCGGAGCCTGTTGGTACCCAATTTCTTGTTGCAGGGCTTGGTTCTCTTGGGTCAGTGTTTGCTCTTGGGTACGCAAGTCCACAAGGTCGTATTGACGGGTTGCGATCAAGATATTGAGCATCAAGATAAAGACCAAGGTCAACGGAATAGCAACAAATACACCCACCAACGCCACAGGACTCCAGCTTCGCGGACGTACCAGTGACAGGGCAAGCGGTACACGACGAGTCTCCCGAGCCTGAGCTTTTACTCGTGAGCTCTTAGCCGCAATCGAACGAGCTGGGTATGCAGATTTCGCCGGGTATCCGATAGTACGCGGATGCTGAGCACCGCCAGTGCGCGGACCAGCGTATGCGGTTACATGTTCCGACAACCGGTTCTGTGCACGATGAGCAATTCGAGCGTGCGTATCAGAAGTTACGGAAGTACGTGGAACCTGGATTTGAGAAACACGGCTTTTCACGTTTGACGCAGGTTTATTCCGCCCCGGTACACCCCGGCGCGTTGGATGTTTTTGAGCAGGTTTATGCTCAGGGATAATACGCAAATTAGCGTTCCGAGTTCCCCTGCGCTGAGTGGCAGTGCGGGGCGTCTCCTCTACGCCGGTTACAGTCGGCGCTTCGGGAGTGGTAACGCTCGGAGAGTGTTGCGGAGGGGTCATATCCTGCTCTTTCAAGTCTGTATCTGTTGTTATGCCAATTAGGTAGATGTGCCGGGAGAGTTAAATTAAGCTGTCTTAGAGATTCAGCTGGATACTTTGATTTTTTCTCCGGCACGCAGTTTAGCGCTTGCTGCACGCGGGTTTTCGGCGATTTCAGCCTCTGTAGGCGGCTCTGCACCGCGGGTGATAACTCTTATCGTCGGCTGATGTTCGTCAAGCTCCACGGGAAAGCCTTTAGGGGCCTTCGACGTAGCAGCCTCGGTCAAAGCACGTTTGACGATTTTGTCTTCAAGGCTGTGATAGCTCATAGCGACAAAACGACCGCCGAGTCTCAGAGCATCCAAAGCCGCAGGAACCGCCCGTTCAAGAGCTTCTAGCTCATGATTAACCTCGATACGCAAAGCCTGGAAAGTTCTCTTAGCCGGATGACCGCCCTTGCGCTGTGCTGCAGCGGGTACAGCCTTCTGAATGGCAGCTACCAGTTCCCCAGTCGTGGTGAAGGGGTGTGTTTTCGCTGTTCCACAATATGCTGGGCAATACGGGCAGCGAATTTCTCTTCGCCCCAGTTTTTGATAATGCGACGCAGCTGATTCTCGCTGTACTCATTGACAACGATGCGGGCAGTTAGCTCATCATCACCGTTCATGCGCATGTCCAAAGGTGCATCATAGGAATACGCGAACCCACGGGAACGCTCGTCCAGCTGCATCGAAGACACGCCTAGATCCAGAAGAACGCCATCTACAGAGGTGACTCCCGCCGCGGACATCGCATCTTCTATATGGTCATATACGGTGTGCACAGGCACGAAGCGATCTCCAAAACGTGCCAGACGTTCGGCAGCAATAGCATGCGCCTGTGCATCACGGTCTATGCCAATAACCGTTAGGTTGGAGAACCTTTCAAGCATTGCTTCTGTATGGCCCCCCATACCCAAAGTCCCGTCAATGACAACCGCATCCTGACGCAAAATAGCGGGCTCCAACAGCTCCAGGCAGCGCTCGAGCATAACCGGAACATGGCGTTCCTGTGCCTGTCGTTGTGAAAGCTGCCCCAAAAGCCCTTCCCGATATCCAGGGTCGCCAGATACAGCATTGGGGGATGTCGAAACATCGTGCGTTGGGGCAACCACGCCGGTAAGTGAGTGAGACTCGGCGTTCATGATGCTCCTTCCCATAGCTCTAGCGGTCGTTCACAGCGGATCACAGGTTACGTTTGGGGCAACAAAACTGTGTGGTGACATAGTCATTACAGAATTGGGGCGAAAGGATCTTCGTCCAACGACGCAAATTCTGCTTCTGTCTGTGCCATATATTCTTCCCATGCTTTGGAGTCCCAGATTTCCGCACGACTTCCTGAACCAATCACAGTCAGCTCTTGCGACAAACCTGCATACTCACGCAGCACAGGCGGGATCGTTACACGTCCCTGCTTATCAGGCACCTCATCAGAAGCTCCCGAAAGGAACATGCGCATAAAGTCACGTGCTTGCCGCCCAGGAAGCGGAGAGCTTCGCATCGTTTCGTGGATACGCTCAAACTCGGCGACAGGAAACACGTATAGGCAGCGTTCCTGACCGCGTGTTAGCACGAGACCAGCTGATAGCTCATCGCGAAATTTCGCTGGCAGGATGATGCGCCCCTTGGCGTCCAGGCGGGGTGTATATGTTCCAAGAAACATGCGGCACCCCTTTCCTGACAAGCGGAATATCCGCGACTCCAATTAGGCATGTCTACCCCTGAAACTACCTTCCCCTCCACTTTACTCCATTTTGCTCCACTATTCCTACCTCATGAGGATTTTTCTCAGAAAGAACACAGCTTTTCCTTAGTTTTAAGCACCAAAGAGGGCGAGTGGTTTTCAAAAAACCACTCGCCCTCTCGGACGTTTCTTTAAACTTATTAGTAAAGTTTAAGTCATTAAAATTTAGTTTTCGCCACGGTTACGATCGTCCCAACGCTCTTCGAGGCGAGACATGAACTTCGACTGCTTTGTAGATTTTTCAGAAGAACCCGCACCTTCCTGGCGAGCTTGGGTTGCTCCCTGCGCCTTGTCTCCTAAGAACGAATCCACCGGAGTCTTCTTACTTGTTGTCGCCAAATAAACACCACCGGCAGCAATAATAAATCCAATAATGCCCAGCCATATCATCTTTGAGGCAACGGCACCGATAATAATACCCAACCCAGCTAACACGCCTAAAATGCCGAGAGCCATGTGTCGGGCACTAAATACGGGAGCTGTATTACCCGTTGATGACATTGATGACGCAAAATGTGGATCCTCAGCGCTCATCAGTTCTTCGAGCTGGTCGAGAACCTTCTGTTCACGCTCAGAAAGTGCCATTTCATTCTCCTTGAACGAACCGGTGACATGAGTGCTTATTCGTCTATCCTAAACCTACAACACTCCGTTGCTTTATACTACCCCGCAATCCTTTTTTAAGATACCTACCGCTCGCGTGAAAATTTTCTTCTCTAACCAAATATGGTCTTGTTTACGCTCTTTATGGGAAGATTCACCTCAGGACAGATTTTTCTACCCCGGATTCTTCGATTCCCTCCACTTTTTACTCCCCTATACTCCAGAGCACTCCCCTAAGAAGTTTTCTGTTTTTCTGGGCTGCTCTTGTGAATATATGAAAGATCAGAAGCACTAGAAACGGCTGCATCAGTAAACTTCTGACGAATACTATCGAGAGCATGTTCCACTGCGCTCCAGTCAGGAGCACTGCGGATTCCATTCCAAGCACCAACCCTGAACTTATCATCACCCACAGTATCTTCAAGATGTTTAGAACCTGCCTCTAAATCTAACAGTATTGCATCGTCGAAGAGTGGATACTGCACTCCGAGCTCACTACGTTCAAGTTTTTCGGCGCGAACACCAATGAGGCGAATAGCGCGTGTCGCATACTCCTGAGACTGCTCAGCAGAAAAGGCCAAAAGCCCCATCCCGCGCAGTGCAGCATGAGATGCCCGATAAATTTCCATACCTGAATCGCAAGAAACCGACAACGGCACAGATTTCGTATGAGTCTCAAATCCTTCATACCGAATTTGAGGCTGAGAGAACCTGCCAGCTTACGTGCACGGCGCAAACGTATACCCACTTTAAACGAAAGCGAGCGCAAAGCATCTGTAATCTCATACCCCGCCGTAGTATCAGTCCCGAATGTGTGCTCAGCGCCTATACTTTTCTCTTCACGATAGGGCACAACATCACGGCTATCGAGCCCACGAGATGTAGCCCAAAGGTGTTCTCCAGCAGCTCGTCCGAACCGTGCACGCAGCCAGCTTATGTCGAGTTCGCGTAAACCAGCAATTGTTGTAATACCGTATTTACCGAGGGCTGCAGCACTTTTAGACCCTACACCCCAGAGCTTTGAGACAGGAAGTGGATCTAAAAACTCACGGACTTTTGCGGGAGGAACCACCCATAGCCCGTTAGGTTTACTACCGGTCGAAGCCATCTTGGCAATAAGTTTATTGACGGAAATCCCTGCCGAGCTTGGTAGATGAAGTTCCTCCGCAATTCGTGAACGCACACGCTGAGCGATATCTACAGGACTCGTTCCATGGATAACTGCACCCGTGAGATCCACAAAAGCTTCGTCCACACTTACCTGTTCTACCAACGGGCTTTCTGCACGCAAAATATCCATAACAGCCTGCGAATAATACCTATAGTTACCGCGAAGAGGCATGACCACAGCAGCAGACATAGAGAAAGAGCTCGTGAAAGGGGCATACCAGAACGAACTCCATATATGCGAGCCTCATACGAGGAAGAACACACCACGGCGCGAGGCCCCTGTGGAGCAACGATGATAGGTGCACCCTGTAATTCGGGGCTCTCCAGAAGCTCCACATTAACGAAAAAAGCGTCCATATCAAGATGCATAACAACGCGCCCCTGCTGCTGGTTCATACCCCTCCTTCCCAACTCACAATATAAATATAATAGCATATATATTCTATAATTAGTACTTGTATTCTATATTATAGAAACCTCAGACCTTAGGAAGGTTATAATATTCGCAAATATCGACCGGTGCTTTACTCTAGAGGAGTATTCGCGCGCACTCCCCTAAGGAGCACAAACATGGCAGAACAGCCGAAACCTGAAAATCTCAGCGACGGCGTTAAGTCTGAGCAAGAAGCTTACCTACGCGCAGTCGAAGCTACTATGTCAGAATTTTTCGCACAACAACGCACTCTGCTGACCGCTATATCTCACGATGCCCTGCCCCTTCTTGAAGCTATCGAGTCGCTCTCTTCCGGGGGGAAACGTCTCCGGGCTCTTCTGAGCTATTGGGGATGGCGAGGTGCTGGAGGAGACTCCATACTCGAAGGATCGGCTCCTGCCCCTATTATTCGAGCAGGGGCTGCCCTTGAGCTCTTTCAATCAGCGGCTCTTATTCACGACGATATTATCGATCGCTCTGATACACGCCGCGGAAAGCCCTCAGTACATAAAAAGTTTGAAACACAGCACATCCAGAACTCATGGGTGGGCGATACTTTCAACTACGGACTAACCGGTGGAATCATCGCGGGCGATCTGTGCCTTTCGTGGTCGGAACAGATGTTCTCATCCATCGGAGAAGGTGCTTTATCCGGCACCGAAGCGCGAAACATCTTCGATACTATGCGTACCGAAGTTATGGCTGGCCAATACCTTGATGTGCTTTCCGAAGTTATTCCAGCAGAGACTCCTGAGAACGCTCTCGCTCGTGCTCACCGTGTTATTCAATACAAATCCGCAAAGTACTCCTGTGAGCACCCACTCGTCTTAGGAGGGGCTTTAGCACTCACCGCAATCACGCATCAAGACCACCCGATTCTTGGGAAATATCGTGCTTTCGGACTTCCGCTGGGAGAAGGATTTCAGCTTCGTGATGATGAACTTGGTGTCTTTGGAGAACCTAGCGCCACAGGCAAACCCGCCGGAGATGATATTCGTGAGGGAAAACGCACCGTTCTCATAGCGCTAACAACACAAAATATCTCTGCTGAAGACCGCAGGATGCTTGAAGGCGCCTTAGGGAACCCGGAACTCACGAACCAGCAAATCTCTAAAATCCGAGAGCTTATGATAGATTCTGGGACTCTAGAGCATGTCGAAGAGCTTATCACTCAGAAGTCAGAAGCTGTAGATACTGCTCTTCATGCGCTGCCGGTATCCGAGCCGATACGCTGCGCGCTCAGCGCGATAGCGGCTAAGGCGCTGCACCGTAAAGCTTAGAGAGAATGGTGATGCGGCGCATCCAAGCTGTTAGATGCGCCGCATAACTATATATTTTTCGGGTACCGTTGGAACTCGATCTTGATAAAACTCTTCTTAGTTTTGTTTTACCAGGCAAGTGCCTGTGCACGACGGCGGATCTCTGTCTTGCGTCCGTCTTTCAAAGCATCAATAGGGCGCCCAGGAAGAGAGTCATCATCCGTGTATAGCCAGACGATTGCTTCTTCATCGCTGAACCCTGAGTCTTTGAGTACGACTAGAGTTCCCTTTAAAGATTCCAAGACGCGGTTCCCGTTCAAAAAGAGTGCGGGGACTTTACGCACGTTGGTTTCGGGATCGCGCAAGGCTATCAAAGACCCGTCAGAAAGAAGATTATGTATGCGAGTGATCTTCAGATCGAGGATCTCAGAGATCTCTGGAATAGTGACCCACTCGCCTACAAGGGCAAAGGTCTGAGCAATATTTTCGTTAGTCACCCTTTAAGAGTGCCAGAGAGCCTAATCAATTACCACTTATTCCGTACCGCAAGCTGGTGTGTTGCAAGTAGCGTGCTCATCTAGCCTACGACTAAATCACAGGGTATACACCTTTCCTGAAAATCTGCTGAGGGTTAGGGTTCCGACATGACAAATAGGGTCGCATCATTCAAAATGCATCGCCTAAAAATTTTTTTATCACTATGAGTCATACTCCACAGCCTAATTCCGGTTCCTCTGTGCCCGGTCCTGCTCCCCAGACGAATCATAAGCAGCCGCTGCGGTTAACCGGTCAAGTGCTCGAAAAGCACTACCTCATGGGACGAATGATAGCCCGCGGAGGCATGAGTGAAGTCTATTACGCTTCTGACTTGTGGTCGAATAATCCCGTAGCTATTAAGTACTTACGCCCGAACTTGCCGAACAAGCGGAGAACAGGCAAAAAAATTCCATCGTGAGGAAAGCTCTCTGCGTAAAATTGGCGGGGGTCACACAGTAGGTGTGTTGTCTTCAGGTACCGAGTATCTTCAGGGGCAGCGCATTATGTATATCGCTTTGGAGTACGTTTATGGGTGTACGCTCAGCCAGCTCCTTCGCTCTCGCCAAGCGCTGTCTATGGGGGAAGGTCTTGAAATTTTGCTTCCCGTTGTTGAGGGGCTTTCAGAGGTGCATGCGCATCGGTATGTTCACCTCGATATGAAGCCGGGGAATATTCTTTTAGATACTCAGCGGCGCATTAAGTTAGCAGATTTTGGTCTTACGCGCCGCAATGACCAATATGACTCTGGGGTTCTTATGGGTACCCCCGCCTATGTGGCGCCTGAAATTTTAGACCCGCAAGGACGTGTTGGTGCTCCAGCGGATATTTGCGCTGGGCGTTATGATGTACCGTATTTTCTCCGGTCGTTTACCGTTTACCGGTTTACACAACGATCAACAGGTTCTCTACCACAACGCCAACATTGAGATGCCTCCAATTACGGAAGTAGCTCCGGGAATCGACCCCGATATAGCGGGGATTATCAGGTGGTGCACACGTAAACAAGCGGATGCACGCCCGGAGGACGCCACGGAACTTTTCACTGCTTTATCCGAGATAGCCCAGCGGATGAATCCTAAAGATCGTGCATGGCGTTCCCCGCATCTTGAACCTCCCGAGCTTGCACTTTGGGATGAGGTGGGTGATATTGCTGAGCGCAGCGGCATGGCGCAAATGGTGCGTGATACTCCTATTAGCGCGTACGGCAGCGCGGTAGATTTGATTCTCGACGTAGATGCAGAGAATTCGGTAATTGACGATTTCGGTGTCCCTCTCTCCCCTGCTGTCCATGAACAAGGGCATATCGGTATTGGTCCAGAACCACATGGTCCCGACGAGAGCCTAATATCTCCCCCCATCTTCAACCCCTAGTGCACCAGCGAATCTCCATAACGCGCTACAACCAGAGCCATCGCCAGTACCACGATCAGAATCACCTTCCACTCAGCACGTTCCTCAGCAAGAAAAGTCTATGTCCAAAGAGCAGCTGGATGATGAATCGTTCTCTGCCTATGCAGATCCGCAACGAATATATGATCGCCGGAATTCAAGTGTTCCTGTCCAAGCAACCAGGAGCAAAATTCCTCTCTAGACTCTGAACAAAGCTGGATTTCTCAAACGCAGGAGCGCGAACGTCGGCACATTCTTGATCCTCGATTCCCTACCGAGTCTCTTGCCGAGCCACCTTCAGCTACAGCGTGGAGCCTCGCCGCATTAGTGGTGGTCGTTCTCTTTATGGCGGCTGGTTTTACGGGCTGGATGCTCGCCACATCAGTACTGCAGGCCTCCTGGTGGCAAGATTTTTCCAGGCTTTTCGGCGGATTATAGAGTAATCCCATATGCGAAGGTCGCATAGAAACTCTGTAAAGTTCTATGCGACCTTCAGCATAAAGCTAAAACTAGATTGCTTATCGGTTCCTGAGATACTCGGATACCAAGAACGCGATTTCAAGCGACTGCGAGTGATTCAGCCGGGGATCGCAAAGAGATTCATAACGATCAGCTAGGGCTTCTTCATCAATAGCGTCTGAGCCACCTAGGCATTCAGTAACGTCATCCCCGGTCATCTCAACGTGAATACCGCCAGGGAATGAGCCGAGAGCATCATGTACCTCGAAGAAACCGCGAACTTCATCGAGTACATCATCAAAACGGCGGGTCTTATAGCCAGAAGGAACGGAAATTGTATTACCGTGCATAGGATCGGTTACCCAGATAACCTGTGCACCAGCAGCTTGTACCCCTGCGACGATAGGAGGCAGCTTCTCTCGAATATTCTTAGCCCCCATACGGGTAATAAAAGTGAGGCGACCGGGTTCACGATTCGGGTCAAGTTTATCGATAAGGGCCAGTGCATCTTCGGCGGTGGTTGTGGGACCGAGTTTTACGCCGATGGGGTTACGCACTTTAGAGAGGAAATCCACGTGCGCATCATCAATCCCACGAGTTCGCTCACCAATCCACAAGAAATGGGCTGAGGTGTCATAGGGCAAGTCGGTTCGTGAATCGATGCGAGTGAGGGACCTTTCATAGTCAAGGACTAAAGCCTCATGCCCCACATACATATCGGTAGTTTTGAGCGCATCAAAATCAACCCCACAGGCTTCCATGAATTTGAGGGCGCGGCCGATTTCATCAGCTGTTTGTTCGTATCGCTCATGCGCTGGGTTTGAAGTAAACCCGCGGTTCCATTGATGTACTGCGCGTAGATCTGCAAAGCCACCTTTTGTAAAAGCACGCACAAGGTTAAGGGTGGCGGAACTGGTGTGGTAGCCGCGCAGCATACGTTTAGGATCATGCTCACGAGCTTCAGGCGTGAACTCAAAACCGTTGACGGTTTCTCCCCGGAAGGAAGGCAAAGTAACATCGCCGCGTGTTTCCGTATCCGAGGAACGTGGCTTTGAGAACTGGCCAGCCATACGACCCATCTTCACCACAGGCATCGAAGCGCCGTAGGTAAGAACCGCCGCCATCTGGAGAAGAGTTTTGATGCGACCAGAGATTTTGTAGGCTGTGGCACCTTCAAAAGTTTCAGCACAGTCACCGCCCTGTAGCAAGAACGCACGTCCTTCGGCTACTTCCGCCAGCTGTTCGCGCATAGAATCTACCTCACCAGCAAAAACTAGCGGGGGCAGAGAGCTCAGCTCGGCAACAGTTGCGTCAAAATCAGCGTGATTTGCCCATGTAGGCTGCTGATCTATATGCAGATTCCGCCAGGTATCCAACCCGTAATCTGCGCCAAGCTGGTGGTTATGGTTCGCGTTGCTCATGGGTGTGTACTCCAGAATTTCTGTATGGTTCAGCACGCTGACGCGGCGTTAAAGGATAAAGATTATTGTACCTTCCTAAAATGCCGTATCTGAGCATATGGCGCAGTCTTAGATAAGTTTATGGGCACTCTGCACACAGACGGTTTACAGCCTGTTCGGCGGTTAAGCTGTCGGACGCCATGAGTTTTTTCACCGCATCCGCGTACACATCAACATATTCTTGCCCGCTAAGCTCACGAATAGCTACACCTACACGATCCGCGATCTCACGCTGTACGGAGAAAAGATGCGCTTCGTAACTTCTGCTGGAGAAATCTAGCGGCTTTCCAAAAATTGTACGGATCGTTATCTTTTGTCCGCGATTGCGCAGGTGCGGCCTGTTTGTTCCCAGCGGCTGCACCAGGTTCGTACCAATCTGCCCTACTGGTACGACGGAAACTCCAGATTCAAGGGCTAACCTTGCTACTCCAACTTTGGGACGGTAGCCACGCCCGTCAGGACTGCGGGTGCCTTCGGGATAGATCCCCAGTATACCGCCTGATTCTAGCACCCGAAGGCCTCTGGCAAGAGATTCTTGACTTTTGACTCCACCGGAACGATCCATGGGAAGCTGACCCATGCTTGTAAAAAATTTAGCCATAGCGCGACCTTTGACACCGGATGTTGTGAAGTAATCACTTTTCGCCAAGAAATTAATAGGGCGATCGAGCGCAAGAGGTATAAAAACTGAATCGCAAAATGCTAGGTGGTTACTTGCAATAATGACCGGTCCCTGGGGTATGTTCTCAAGCCCGATAATCTCATGCTGATAGAGACTATGCAGAATGGGTGTACTAAGAAATTTGAGGGTGCTGTAGGCGAGGGTCATAACTCTTCCGTCATAAAACAATAAATGCGGGATAGGCACGCGTACCCGTATATGACGGATGTGGTTAGCGAGCACATATCACGAGAGGACGGCAACAATGCGAAACCTCTACGTGATTAGATTGTAACGGTTTTAGCAGTACCGTGCCGAAATCCTCTCTTTCCCGACGCCGAGGGTGACTTTTTTGTCTGATAGTTATCTGTGAATATTATCGTTTTCGCGCTCTTAGCGTAGCTCAGACGATGTTATCCCAGAGCTGTAGGTAATAATTGACCACGAACCTATTCAACTCTTGAACGGTTCCAAGTCTCAAAGTGAGATCGTACTGTTGAAAGGATGCCATGAGTATTTTCGAGAATGCAGGTGAACCGTTTCGCCGTATCCGCCGTCAGGCGCATCAGCGTCGTGAGCTTGCCATCCAGCCCTCGACAATGCGTGTGCAAAAACTCTTTAGAGTCGGAGTTCAACCACGATCCTATTTCCCCATCCGGCTGACCATGAACTCTATGAGGGTGATGTTGGCCTTCTCATCATTCATGGCTTCACAGGATCCCCGCACAGTATGCGACCTATAGCAGATCACTTTATTAAGCTCGGCTACCCTGTTGAGATGCCTCGTCTTGCTGGGCATGGCACACACTGGCGAGACATGGTGGCGACCGAGTATAAAGAGTGGGTCGACGGTGTCGAAGAAGGATATTGGAAACTCCTCAATGCAGGCTATCGAGTTATCATAATCGGTATTTCTATGGGCGGGTGCATTGCTACCAATTTAGCGGCTCGGCATGATGTTCTAGGCATGGTGCTCATTAACCCCTATTTTGTGGATGTAAACCCCATGATGAAAGTGGCACACCGAGTTGCCCCTATATTTCCTTCGCTCAAATCTGTAGGATCTGACATTGCCCGTCCTGGAGTTGATGAAGGTGCATATCCGCGAACTCCTACCGTTTCTGTACGGCAGCTTCACCTTTTGGGCCGAGAGACTCGTGAGCTGATACCCTTGCTACGAGCTCCGGTGCTTTACCTGCGTTCCCTTCATGATCATGTTGTTTCAGATAGTTCGCACCGCTATTTTCTGGAACACTGCTCAGCACCGGTAAACTTTAAATGGTTGACTCACAGTTACCATGTGCCGACTCTAGACTACGACGCGGAACTTGTCTTATCCGTGATACAAGATTTTGTCGTTGACTGTGAAGCATAATCCAAGCTACAGCGTTGAAAGGCCTTGTATGCAAATTGTCTCCGTACCCGCAGAAGCTATGGTAGATCCAGCGTTGAATCTCACCAGTATTGTGGAACGCCATGCCTCCGACACCTCAAATCCCGTGCTGTATCGGTGGCAGATGTCGCCTGGCAATTGGCAGGACATTCACGCACATCAGTTCCATGACATGGTGGTTTCCGTAGCCAAGGGACTCATTGCGCATGGCGTTAACCTGGTGATCGCATAGGTATTATGAGCCGCACCCGCTTTGAGTGGGCTTTAATAGATTTTGCTATCTGGTATGCCGGTGCCATATCGGTACCTATCTACGAGACGAACGCACCCGCACAAGTTGCCTGGGCCTTATCGCATTCTGAGGCACAAGCAATTTTTGTGGAGAACGATAATCTGGTTCAGATTACTGATAAGGCGCATAAATTTCACCCGCTCAATATTAAGAATCGTTGGGTTATTGAAAATGGAGATCTGGATGCACTCATCACGGCAGGTCTAGATGTCTCCGATGCCGAACTTGAAGTGGCCCGCACACATGCCCATGCCGACTCGCTTGCAACCATCGTTTACACGTCTGGAACAACAGGTAAGCCTAAAGGCTGTGCGCTCACGCACGGAAACTTTCTTAATTTGAGTCTTAACACGCGCATCGTGGAGCCGGAGATTGCTAATCCACATAATTCTTCCCTTATTTTCCTGCCCTTAGCGCATGTTCTGGCAAGGTTTATTCAGGTTCTTGCTTTGGATTCCGGGGTTGTTGTTGGGCACTCCCCTACCATCAAGAATCTTGCGGCTGATCTGGATAGTTTTAAGCCCACCATGTTGCTGGTGGTACCGCGTGTCTTTGAAAAGATTTATGAGGGAGCATTGGCTAAGGCGGCTCGTGGCGGAACCATAAACAAAAATCTTTTTAAGCGAGCGGTTAAGGTCGCCATCGCTTGGTCTGAGGCTAAAGTTTCTGGACAACTCCCCCTCAAGTTGGCGGCACAATATGCACTCTACGATAAGCTAGTTTACACAAAATTGCGTGCCGCTATGGGCGGTAAATTACGTTACGCAGTCTGTGGAGGCGGACCTCTCTCCCCACGTTTGAATCATTTCTACCATGCGGTAGGAGTCCGAGTGGTTGAGGGTTATGGTCTCACGGAAACATGTGCGCCGATTGCTGCCGGGCGCATCAGCAATTTTCAGATCGGGGCTATTGGTCCGCTCCTGCCAGGTTCTCAAGGCCGTCTTGCCGAAGATGGCGAGCTTGAACTGCGTGGAATCGGCGTGATGAAGGAATACTACAAAAATCCCGCTGAAAATGCCCAGTCTTTCACTGACGATGGATGGTTCAAGAGCGGTGATCTAGCCCGTTTCGATGATCAAGGGCTCCTCAAAATTGTGGGGCGCAAAAAAGAAATCATCGTGACGGTACCCGGGGGCAAGAATGTTATTCCCGGCACTGCGGAGAACCATCTACGAACTTCTCCCTTGGTATCTCAGGCTATGCTCGTGGGAGATCAGAAACCCTTTATCGCGGCTTTGGTCACTCTCGATCCCGATACTCTTCCCGATCAGCTTGAACATTTGGGGGCTTCCGCGTTCCCTTTCCATACCGGAGGCCGCCGTGCATCCTGCCGTGCGTGCCGCGATCCAGCGCATTATTGACGAGGCTAATCAACTGGTATCTCGCGCAGAAGCTATTCGCGAATTCCGCATTATGGGTAAGGATTTGACGGAAGCAGACGGCTATTTAACACCTTCTCAAAAGCTCAAACGGGCTAAGATTCTGCAGGATTTTTCTGCTTATGTGGATGACATCTATAGCCGTGTTTCGGAAAGCGCTAATAATAAACTCGAACGTCTGCAAAGCTACGCCGAGCAAGCTTCTGATAGGCTCCAAGAGTTCAAAACAGAGAAGACAGAAAAACTTCATGATCTAAAGGTCGAAGCGACTGAACGTCTTGAAGAGTTTAAAGGGCAAGCGGCGGAAAAGTTATCTCAGCATCAGCCAGCCCGAGCCACACCTTCAGATAAAGAGCGTACATACCCTGATGGTAAAGAGCACGTGCGCGGAGATTCAGAAAACAACAAAAAGCTCCACGAATCTCTTCGGAAGAATCGTAGCTCTTGAATGCGAAAAGAGGCTAAAAGCTGTGGGGTTCTCACCAAGATTGGGGAGGGCCCCACAGCTTTATATATGAAAACTAGTTATCTACATCTAGCCCAAGAAGAGCATTTTCTATAACTTCAGTCAGAGCAGGGTGAATCCAATACTGACCACGGGCCATGTCTTTCACGCCTAACCCGAAGCTCATGGCTTGAATAAGCGGCTGGATCAACACTGAAGCTTCTTCCCCTACAAGGTGGGCGCCTAAGAGCTGTCCCGTGTCTTTGCGGGCAATAAGTTTCGCCAGTCCCACGGAATCTTCCATAGCCCATCCATAAGCGGTATCGCCGTAGTTCTGGCTCTTCACCGTAACTTCGAAGCCCTCACGCTCCCCCAGCTTCCGGGCGTTCTCTTCCGAGAGCCCTACAGTTGCTATCTGCGGATTACTGAAAACCGCAGCAGGGACAAAACGATGATCGCTGGCAACGAAGCTATCGGGATGGCTAAGGTTATGTTGAACGGTCCGTGCCTCATGGTTTGCCACATGCTTGAGTTGGAACGGCGAGGAGACATCACCTAGCGCGAATACTCCAGGTACGGGAGAACCGTTATACAGTACGCGCTGGTATTTATCAGTTCCAATAAACCCGCGGCTATCGACGTCAAAGAAACTGGATGCTTTAAGAGTATCGCTATTGGAACGACGACCAGTTGCGGTAAGTACGGCATCCGCAACAATCTCCTCTACCTCACCATCGTGTTCAACTACGACGGTAACGGTTCCATCGCCGTTCTCGCGTATCTCAACAAGGGAGCCCTCTAGGAGAATATTCCACTGGTGAGAGGCAGCTTCTATGAACCGGTCTACAACTTCTTTATCTACCTCACGGAGAATACGGTTAGAACGAACAACCTGATAAACCTGTGCCCCCAAAGCAGAGAATACATGCGAAAACTCAGCGGCGACAACCCCACCACCAAGCACTACAAGACGTTGAGGGAACTCTTCCAAACGCATAATCGTGTCGTTTGTATGAACCTGTGGTAAGTCAATACCAGGAATCGTCGGAAGAACCGCCCGCGAACCCGCAGCAATTACAACCTGGCGACCATAAAGTTTCTGCCCGGACTCTGTCTGCACTGTGTGAGCATCAACAAAATGAGCGTATTCGGGGTAGTAATCCACATTAGGTAGACCAGCGCGCCAGTCACGCCCACCAGCAGAAATCTTATCGATGCGCTGAGGGAAAATACGATCGCGTATCTGTGCCCAGTTAATTGCAGTAATTTCAGCCTCAATACCTAACTTATTGAGCTCACGTGCTTTCTGCGCAGTAGTTGCCGGGTACACAAACATTTTCGTAGGGATACACCCAACGTTCAGGCATGTTCCGCCGAAAGTACCGCCGTCTATAAGCGCTACTTTTTTGTTATCCCATTCCGGTCCTATCAGGGTGTTCCCCGATCCCGAGCCGATGACGATAAGGTCGTACTGTGCTACGCCATCAATAATTTCGAGCTCTTTGATACTCATAGTCCCTCACCTGCAATAAAGATTACTGAGTCTTGATACGTACGTTACAACGCTATACCCCGGGATTTTTTATTCCGGGGCACAGGACATCCGTCTCTAGGCTCTACAGTGCTGCCATGAGTCCGGCAAGCAGACGTGTAAATCGTATGGAGGGCTCCACAGCTTCTTCGTCGGGCCAGAAGTGAATCGGATGTGCTGCCCCAAGAGCACGCTGAATAACAGCTTCCTCGTTGAACGTAGGCTCAGCAACAAGCTGCCCAAAGAGTGCCTTCAATTCTTCGTACCGATAGCTGTGCTCAGGATCGTCGGCACGTAATTTATTCACGACAACGGCAGCAGCCTCAACAGAACTATTCTCGTCTTTCTGGAACCTAACAATCGCACGGAGGGTACGCTCAGTACCCGCCACGGAGAAAAGTGAAGGCTCCGCAATCGAAAGCACTCGCTGACTTGCGCCCCATCCAGTTGCTGTAAGGGTCCCTAAAAACGGTGGGCAGTCGATAAGGACTAGGTCGTATGTGCTCCCAGTATTTTCGATAAGATTCTGCAACCGTTCAATGAAGGGCGTGGGCTCTTTCGTATCGAGAAGAGCCGAACGCGCCGAACCACGAGCTACATGAATTTCGCCGCCCCCTATAGGATTGCTCGTGAGTAGCGTAGGTGTACCCACCAGGCTATTCCCAAGCTGACGGGCTCACAAGACGGGTGAGCGCATCGGTGTCATGGGTAAGCAGGATAGAGGCAATGTCCGGGCACCCGCCTTCCGCGGCAAGTCCGGTACTAGCGTCCCCGTGGGGATCGAGATCTATGACAAGGGTTTTGAGCCCACCGTGCAACGCTGCTGATGCAAGACCTAACACAATGGAGGTCTTACCCACGCCACCTTTGAGGCTACTAACACTGACAATTCTAGGCATGGCGCTCCGAAGTTATAAGTTCAACAATTGAATGAGTGCACTCTTATTTTATCGAAATTACTTGCGTTCGATAACTCTCGATCGCAAGTTTTCCCAATAATCTTTACACTCGTGTATATCACGCATATGTGGTGCCACAGCGTATGTCTTTAAAACCACTCTACTAGAGTATTGAGGTTTTAGTGCACGTCAGGCTTTACGGGCGCGGCGTGCGGCAAGTTCGTCTTCCGCGTCCGATACCGTCTGCATCTCTTCACTAGGTTGCCCATTCAGATTCGCTTCGATCTCACGCCAGACTCGCCCAATAGCAATTCCGAAGACACCTTGGCCAGCCTGTACGAGATCAATAACTTCGCTCGGCGACGTACACTCATAAACGGTGGTTCCATCGCTCATCAGAGTGATTCCTGCAAGGTCCTCGATCCCCCGAGTATGAAGATGGTCAATAGAGGTACGAATCTGTTGTAAAGATACTCCGGTATCGAGAAGGCGCTTAACGATCTTGAGAACCAATACATCGCGGAAACTATAGAGCCGTTGAGTCCCAGACCCTGAGGCGGAGCGCACAGTAGGCACCACAAGCTCCGTACGAGCCCAGTAGTCAAGCTGCCGATAGCTAATCCCGGCAGCTTTCCTGGCAACAGACCCGCGGTACCCTAAGTTCTCATCGACGATTGATACAGGATCTTTAAAAAGAACCCCCTGTTCACCACGCGGAGGTGGTGCCATCGGAAGAAGAACTTCAAACCCTTCTAACTGCTCGGCTGTACCATGCATATCATGGTAAGCCTCAGAAGAACGAGATCCAGTTTTTGAGGTATTCCCTGGTGTGGTCTTGTCACCGACGCTATATCGCGCCATTGGCAATACCTCCTTCTTATCCGATGTCCGTAGCCGAACGGGTTACTTCTGTTTGTTATCCTACCTTGTTACCCGTTCAAATGCACGGAAATACCGGGCACTAAGCTCCAGCAGTTTTTACACGTTTAGAGAGCAAATACATTACGGGATAAAAAGAGGAACCGCGCCTTCTGAAAGCTACGGCAGCCTTTATAGTTTAACCTATCTCTCCCTTTAGCATAAAACTTGCACATCTTCAGGGTGGGAGTTGAGCTTTAGTAGATTATTCTCCGCCCATACAACATCTAAGCGCGCCTAGAATACGGTCATGGAAACATGTAAACCCTACTCATATTGAGCACTATATCTGCAACAAACCTTAAAAAATGGATGCGCAAAAGCGATCAAACTTTCACGCATCCAACACTGAGATTGAGTGATATTTTTCTTGGCAGGACTAGCCCCTACTTCGTAGACAGACGCAGAAGCCAGCGCAAGTTTCTAACTACATGCGTACAGAAAGCCCTAGTTATACGTCGGCATTGCAGACTCTACAAGGGTTGCATGCAACTGCAGACAAAGTTTGCGAATCTTATCGGCTCGCTCTTGAGCCTGCGTCTGAGAAGCTGCGTCACGGCGCGAAGCTAAAGGAGCTACCGCGATCTCAACAAGAGAGATTTCACGGTCTGCTGCAGATTTGAAAGCTCTCAGATGACGGGGCTGAATGCCATGTCCCATAAGTTCAGCGCTAGCTCGGGCAATAAGCACATCATATTCAGTATATTTCGCATCTGCCTCGTCATCCAGAAGGCCGAAGTCAATAAGCTCACGAATAAGCTCAACGGGCGCACCCGAGTACTCTGCGAGTTCACGAATACTGTATGTACGCCCCTCCGCAACGTTGGTGGATCCCAAAACCTGGTCCAACATCTCGTCCGAAACGGGTGCAGGTACAGAGTTAATGGCGCGACCCGCCTCAAGATCGTCAAGATGCTGACGAATAACCTTGAGCGGCATATAGTAGTCGCGTTGCATCGTCAAGATATACCGCAGGCGCTCGATGTCGGTTTGGGAGTACTTTCGATACCCAGTATCGGTACGTTTGGGATGGACCAAACCACGCTCCTCCAAAAAACGAATCTTAGAGGCGCTAATCCCCGGAAAATCAAGATCCAGTTGACTTAAAACCTGTCCTATAGTGCGGCTCTTGATATCTCGGGGGTCACGACTATCTTTGCCACGTTCAGCGCTCTCTACTAGAGCCTCTGCCCGAGCGAGATTGTCATCAATGCGGGAGTTCATAGTATTCCTTTGAGAAATTGTGCTCGTCAAAGTTACGCCGATGCGCAGACCGCCTCGGCGTGCTGCATAGTACCTAATCGGCTTCTTCGCAGACGGCGTTACTTGTTCTTTGTATTGTGAGTGAGTGAGGTTCAGATAATTTATCACAAAATGATAAACACTGAACCTTTGAGTCAATCTTATAGTGTTCCGTCTCAGAATTCCATTAGAAAACCGCCGAATAACGGCATTTTCGATGCCGAAAGATTACAAAACTTTAACCATCAAGTAGTAAAACAATACCAATTTATCCAAAAACCCTTATTTTTCCACGCGATATATAAGTATAGGTATTGATAAATTTTTAGAATTATTTGTATTTATTTTTCGTCACATTTTACAAAATCATCCGGTGATTACCGTCTTTTTGGCGGTAATCACCGGATATATATCTACGCCTAGGTACCGGTAATTAGTCCAACTCAGCCTGATAGGCCTCCGCTGAAAGAAGCTTTGCCACATCATCAGCATTTTCAGGACGAAGTTCGATAAGCCAGCCCTCGCCGTAAGGATCGGAGTTCACCTGTGCGGGGTCATCAGCCAGCGCCTCATTGACGGCGACAACCTCACCAGCAACTGGTGACAGAAGATCGGATACGGACTTAGTGGACTCAATCTCGCCAAAGCTACCCTCAGCATCGAGGGAGTCACCGACAGAGGGCAGGTCTACATAAACCACGTCACCCAGCGCATCCTGCGCATGATCGGTAATACCGACGCGAACAGTACCTTCAGCCGAAAGGGGGGGGAAACCCACTCATGATCAGATGTGTACAGAAGTTCTGCGGGAACGTTGCTCATAGCAGCGATTTCCTTTCAGTGTGTTCTTGCTACGCACGGTTCTGTGCGAACCTCTCACGGTGTGGGACACGAGAGGCAATACATAAATTATCTCATAGATACGTAATGTTGAGCACGTTTTTTCCGAATCGTGTCATGGGTTCTTAGAAGTAATTTCCGTAAGGTTAAGATGTGCCTCGCAAATTTCACACATTGAAAATCAGACAGAATATAGTGAGATGCCTCGCCTCTACGTATAGCAGAGACGAGGCATCTCATTCTATTTAGCCCAACTCAGGCTAGAACCTCACTTATCGAGAGGAGATAACACTCTCTGAGAAGGGGTTCGGGTTACCGAAGCGGTGTGCGGTAATCGAAACGGCCTGTTCACGCAGGAAGGGGAGCATCTCGATACGACCAGCCTCGGTCACGGGGTGGAAGTACACAGCAACATCGGGACGACCACCCAGGGCCGTGTACACGGACTTGACGTCATCACCGATGTAACGGATACGAGTACCTTCAAGCGGAGTACCAGCCAGAGCGCGAACCGGAGTCTTAGCGTTAGAAGCCAAGTATGTGCGCCATGCTTCATCGGACTCGACCAGGTACTTGATGCCTTTGTTTTCGAGAATACCGCGTACAGCGACCGGCAGATCCTTGCCCACAGACAGAGCCATCGGCGCACCCGCAGCCAAGCCAGCAAGAACCACACGAACAGCCTCTGCGACAGAGGCGGATTCGTCAGCACGTACCAGAACCTGAGTGGGAACGTAACGCAGAATGTTACGCTCAACGCCAAGCTTCGAGGGATCGTGGCCGTAACCAAACTCGCTCTCCCCAAGCTTCAGCATCCGAGGGATGCCGAACGGGTCAGGAAGGCGAAATCTTCTGCGGTGCACAAATCGGCATTATCTGCTGTTGCCAGAACTTCACGTACAGCAACTGACTGAGGAACAGCGGTTGCGGTAGCCTCGGTGCGCTCCCAGTCGGACAGTGCAATGAGATAGCTAGGACCGCCTGCCTTGGTACCAGAACCAACAGTGGATTTCTTCCAGCCACCGAAGGGCTGACGGCGGACGATAGCGCCGGTAATACCACGGTTCACATAGACGTTACCTGCCTGCACCTTGGAGAGCCAGAGCTCAAGCTCCTCTGCATCCAGCGAATGCAGACCAGCGGTGAGGCCGTAATCCGGTGCGTTCTGAAGCTCAATAGCTTCTTCCAAAGTATCCGCGGTCATGATGCCCAGGATCGGACCAAAATACTCGGTCATATGGTACTCAGATCCAGGCTTAACGCCTTCACGAACACCGGGACTCCATAGGCGACCGGTATCGTCAAGTTCCTTAGGCTGAATGAGCCAGCGCTCCCCCGGCCCTAGAGTAGTCAAACCACGCAGAAGCTTCTCTTCAGGCTTCTGTGCAACAGGCCCCATCTGAGCTTCAATATCCTGCGGATGTGCCACGTGCAGAGAGTTGACGGAGTCAAGAAGCTGACGACGGAAACGCTCGGACTGTGCGGCAGCGCCTACCAAAATGACAGTAGAGCCTGCGGAGCACTTCTGACCTGCGTGTCCAAATGCCGAGTATACAACATCCTTAACAGCAAGATCGATGTCAGCGTTGGGGGTCACGATGATAGAGTTTTTACCGGAGGTCTCACCAAATAGCGGAAGATCATCGCGCCAGGAGCGGAAGAGCTCTGCCGTCTCGTAACCACCGGTGAGGATCAGACGATCAACCTCGGGGTGAGAGATCAAAACCTTGCCAGCCTCACGGTCAACAACCTTGACGAGCTTCAGAACGTCCTTGGGAACACCTGCTTTCCACATGATCTCAGCAATCAGAGCACCAGTACGTGCGGTAATAGTTGCAGGCTTGAAGATAACAGCCGAACCTGCAGCCAGACCGGCAAGAACACCACCGGCGGGAATAGCCGTCGGGAAGTTCCACGGCGGAACAACCACAGTCAAATCAACCGACTGTACCTGAGCACCGTCAATCTTTTCCAAGTCTTCAGCAAGCATTGCGTAGTAGTAGGCAAAGTCGATAGCTTCAGAAACCTCGGTATCACCCTGATCCAGAGTTTTACCAGCCTCAGCAGCCATAACTTCCAGAAGCTCGGCACGGTGCAGGGCGATTTCCTTACCAACGTTACGCAGTACAGCAGCACGCTCAGCGCCAGAGAGACGACCCCAAACCTTACCCGATGCTTCAGCATCAGCAACAAGCTGTTCAGCCTCAGCGGCAGAAGTTAGCTCGTTTTCCTTCAAAGTAGCAATACCGATTTGAGTGGTCTTGGAACGCTCAAGGATTGCTCGGCCCCACTCACGGTTGCCAGACAGCGATGGGTCGGTATCGGGTGTGTTCTCAAAACGACCTGCGGGCACGAAGACGTTATCTGCATTCTCAGTCTGACGGTTCTGATGGCGTTTGCCTTCCGGAACCTCATCAGTGACCGAGTTCAGTGAGCGCATAAAGCGGTCTTCTTCGCGCTTGAAGATTTCTTCGTCAGTTGCGAGATCAAAAATACCCGACATGAAGTTTTCGGAAGATGCGTTCTCTTCTAGGCGACGAATCAGGTATGCAATAGCAACGTCGAATTCCTTGGGGTTCACCACGGGCACATACAGAAGCAGGTGTCCCACACGACGGCGAATGATTTCTGCCTGCTGCTCGGCCATGCCGATCAGCATCTCGAACTCCACGCGATCCTTAACGCCGCGGTCTTCAGCCAAAAGCAGCGCAAACGCAACGTCAAAGAGGTTGTGCCCGGCAACGCCTAGACGGATGTTCTTTGCGTGCTCGGGACGCAGTGCGTAATCAAGGATGCGCTTGTAGTTGGTGTCTGCAGCCTGCTTGGTGTCCCAGGTGGTGACAGGCCAACCATGCATAACACCTTCCACGATTTCCATGGAGAGGTTGGCACCTTTAACCAGACGAACCTTGATGGAAGAACCACCGTTAGCAACGCGCTCCGCTGCCCACGCCTGTAACCGCTGCATTGCGGCGAGAGTATCGGGCAGGTATGCCTGAAGCACGATGCCTGCTTCAAGATCCTTCAGATGAGGCTGATCCAGGATCTTGGTAAAGCCTCAATGGTCATATCGAGATCTTTGTACTCTTCCATGTCCAGGTTAATGAACTTCTTGGGGGAAGAGGATGCGGCCAGCTCATACAGCGGAGTCAAACGTCGAACTGCTTCTTCGACAACTTCGTCAAATGCCCAGTGCTGATGAGGACCAGAGACAGCAGATACCTTAATAGAAACATAATCAACGTCGTCACGAGCGAGCAGACGCTTAGTCTCAGAGAGACGATGCTCGGCTTCATTATCACCCAGCACTGCCTCACCCAGCAGGTTAACGTTCAAACGGTTACCACTCTTGGTAAGTTCTGCGATGGCATCTCCCAGTTTCTCTTCGGAAGCATCGACGATCAGGTGACCCACCATTTCGCGCAATACTCGACGCGCCACAGGAACGGTAGGCCACGACACCTTACCGGCCAGCTTACCGCCGAAGCCAACGGCGGACTTCATGTACCACGGCAAGAAGGAAGGGGCTAGACCAGAAATACGAGATAGGTTACGACCCGAAACGTTGTCGTCCTCAGGGCGAATGACGCCATCGACAAATCCAACGGTAAAGGGCAGACCCTTTGGGTCTTTCAAAACACCAGCCAGTTGCTTGGCAGCATAAGTTGGCTTAATGGACTGAGACTCAGTCACCCATTGACGAACGAGTGCACGAGCGTCCTGAGCCAATTTCTGGTAATGCTCAGATGCGAAAGGATGCGTCATCCTTGACTCCTAACTAACTACGGTGTGCTATAAGCACACGAAGCGTATTGATGTCTCTATTTCACCACAAAAGGGTATTGAATACCTCATTAGAAAAACTGAATGTTTTTGCCAATAATATTTTAGAATATCTAAATATTTTTGACGGCCGCAAATCCCCACCAAGCCCCATGAAATAGGCGGAAGGGCCTGAACGCACTACAAGCCAAACAACTACCATCCAACCCCACCTCATTCAACATTCAACAAGCACTTTAAATCTTAAATATTTGCGGCCTTAAAACCGACTTGTTTGCAAACAAAATACAGCACTTAATGCTAGACGAAACGAACAGGGTTCATTTATTACAAGAGAATGACATCCCAAAATGTTTATGAAAACTTTATCGTTGCGTCCGTCGTTTCTGCGACACAGAAAGTACCTATTTCGATACCATGAAGAAAAGCTTAAGGTGGTTTAAGATACCGCATCAGGCAGCCTAGTACTCCGCAAAATGAGGGGCAGCAAGACCTATGCGACAGCGCATCCTTATTCCACTAAACCAACCACGACCGCGCTAATTTAAGGAGACTTTATGTCTGTATCTGATATCCGGCGTATGCAAATGCTTCTGGAGATTCACGAACGCGGCACCATTATCGCTGCTGCGGATGCTCTCAGCTTGACCCCATCTGCTGTGTCACAGCAAATTGCAAACCTCGAAAAAAGATACAGGTACAGCATTATTACAACGTGTTGGGCGGCGCGTTCAGCTCACGAACGCCGGTCTTGTCATGGTCGATAGTGCTCGTACTATACTGCGCGAGATAGACCGCATGCAGACAGCAGTAGCAAACCTTGCAGGAGAACCAGCAGGAACCGTGCGCTTGGCGATCTTCCAATCCGCTTCCTTTGCGCTTCTGCCCCGCGCTATCAGCTACCTCGAAGAACATGCACCGCGTCTAATTCTGCACGTTCTACAGATCGACCCAGAGACGGGAACTTCACTCACTCGAAGCCGCGAGTACGACATGGTTCTTTCAGAGGCTTATCCGCACCACCCTATCCCCGAGTATCCAGACCTGCACTCTGAGCTTTTGGTAGAGGATCCCCTAAGTCTTATCGTTCCCGAAGATTCCAGCATCAAATCCCTCAAAGAAGCCAACGAATTGCCTTGGGTTCTTGAGATGGAGCAGAATACATCACGCCAATGGGCTATCAATCAGTGCCGCACTGTAGGGTTCGAACCAGATATTCGGTACAGCGCAAACGACATGATCACTAATGCAAACCTGGTGCGTTCAGGATGCGCAACCACTATAGTGCCAGGATTCGTACTCTCAAGCCTATCTAACACAAAGGGTATTCGCACAGTAGATCTTCCGGGTAAGCCTTCACGCAAGATCTTTACCGCAGTGCGCACAGAGTCCGCGAAGAATCCAGCTCTAGTAATGGTTCGTGATGCGCTTCAGCACGCCGTTAAAGAAGCATTCGGCTCATAACAAGAAACTAAACACTTATTTCTCTATCACGGCTCGGGCGAGTTTTTCGTCGAGCACCAGGTCTGTAATAGCGCCCGTACGCAGCGCTCCTCTTAGCGCTGCCGCACGGTGCGTTCCGGAGGCTACGCATATACGCCGAGGAATGCGGGAAAGTTCTTGGGGGCTGGGGCCGGATGCCCGACGGTTAATCTCAAGGTCATTCCAGCTTCCGTCCTCCCGCAGAAGTACCGTACAGATATCGCCGACCACTCCCTGCTCACGCAGTAGGCGTTGTTCTGCCGCATCAAAGTACCCGCCAGAGTACACATGTGAGGGAATAGCCCCTCCGAAAGCGCCAATACCGAAAACTGCTACATCGACCCGGCTTTGTACCTGCAGTGTTGCCTGGATGCTCCGCTCGCGCCACATCGCAGCTTTGGTATCGGCAAAGTCAAAGAATGCGGGCACCGGAAAATGAATCATATAAGCATCGTAAGCGCTTACCATGCGTCCCAATAGCGTGCCTAAATATGGTATTCCAGAATGATGCGCATTCCCTGCCCCATTTAATTGCACCACGCTCACCCCCTCTAGTGGTCGTTTAGGCAGATGCCGCGAAACCTCTGTGAGAGTTGCCCCCCAGGCCACCCCGATGCTTGTGCCGTTATCGACTAGCGAATCAAGAAGTTGCGCGGCAGAACGCGCAACCTGGCTCATCCTAGCGATTGGGGTAGCGTCCTGCTTGGTATTCACAAGAGTAACGCGAACTTTGTACCGCTCCCCCAACCGTTTTTCGAGCTCATGTCGGGTTCTATACGAGTCGTCGAGGCGAATTTGCACCATGCCTGTCTCGCGCGCATTTTTGAGTAAACGCGAGATAGTTGCGCGTGAAACTCCTAGGCGGGATGCAATAGTATCCATTGTGAGATTTTGGATGTAATACAGCTGCGCGACCTCATAGGTTTGGCTGAGTCGTTCGTTCATTCGTTCCTAACCTTAAGTGAAAATCCGTTCACTCCACTTGGTAATTATTTCACCACTAAGTTTTACTTGAGAGCAATACGTCCTCGGTTCGGCATGTAGTCCGGCCTCCATACTCACAAGAAGAAAGATACCTATGAGCTCTCAACAATTTGCGCAACTCTCGCACCTAACAACAGAATCCCGTGCACGTGCCCTAGCTGAGATGAGCAGCGGTACTGAACTTGATGTTCTGGTAATTGGCGGCGGCATTACTGGTGCCGGTATTGCCCTTGATGCGGCGACTCGCGGCCTACGTACAGGTATTGTGGAGGCCGGAGACTGGGCTGCGGGCACCAGCGCTTGGTCCTCAAAACTTATTCACGGTGGCCTACGTTACCTCTATAACCTAGATTTCAAACTCGTAACCGAGGCTCTCAAGGAACGCGGACTGTTGCTCGAAAAAATTGCACCTCATCTTGTGCACGCGCAGCCTTTTTTGTGGCCATTGAAGACGCCGGTCATTGAGCGCTCCTATTCCGCTATCGGTATTGGCATGTACGATGCTCTCGCATATATCGGTTCGCGTGGTAAAAAGGGAGTTCCTTCGCAGCGTCACTTTACAAAAAAGGGCACCAAAACAGTCTTCCCAGATATCAAAGACTCCGCTTTTACCGGCGCTATTCAGTTCTACGATGCCCGTGTAGATGATGCCCGCTTGGTCGTTGATGTTGTTCGCACCGCCAGCGGTTATGGTGCCCTGGCTGCCTCACGTACCCAGGTGGTGGGTATTGATAAAGACACCTCTGGCAAGGTGGTAGGTGCGCGACTGGCCGATCTTGAAAGCGGACAGGAACTCACGGTCAAAGCCAAGCACATTATTAACGCCACCGGAGTCTGGACCGAAGAATCCGAATCTCTGGCAAACCCGGATGCTGGCCTTGAAGTACTCGCTTCTAAGGGTATTCACATTGTCGTGCCGCGTGATCGTATCCAGGCTACCAGCGGTATTTTCACGAAGACCGAAAAATCAGTGCTTTTCATTATCCCGTGGCAGCGCTACTGGATTATTGGTACGACCGATACCCCGTATACCGAGGATCGCGAGCGTCCTGTGGCAACGCGTCAGGATATTGACTATGTGCTGGAGCAGGCGAATAAGCTGATTGCTAATCCGCTGACCCACGACGACATCATCGGTACCTATTCGGGGCTGCGCCCCCTCTTGCAGCCGAAGGTTAAGGGTGATGGCGCTCAGTCCACTAAGGTGTCTCGTGAACATACTGTTACGGAGGTTGCCCCCGGTATGAGTGCCATTGCTGGCGGCAAGCTGACTACCTACCGCGTAATGGCAGCGGATGCGGTTGATTTTGCACTCGGTGATCGTGTGCAGGAACGTCCGTCGGTGACGGAAACAATCGCGCTGGTGGGTGCCGAGGGGTATCGCGCTATTGAGGCGGGCCGTGACCGTTACGCGCAACGCTATGGTTGGGATGAAGACCGTATTACCCATCTGCTGGAACGCTATGGCGCGCAGATTGAAGATCTTGGTGCGCTTATTGATGCTGATCCGGATCTTGGCAAACCTCTTAAACATGCACCGCAGTTCTTACGCGCCGATGTCGTGTTCGCTCTTCGCTACGAGGGTGTCCTGCACCTCGAGGATGTACTGGTTCGCCGCGTGCGTCTTGACCTTGAACAACGTGATCGCGGGTTGGCTGCGGCCCCTGAGATCCTTGAGATTATGCGATCCGAACTCAACTGGGATGATGCGAAGGTCGCGCGCGAACTTGCACTCTACACCGAACGGGTGAAAGCTATTCGCGAGGCAGAGTCCACTTCTACCGATGCTGAGGCGTCTGCCAAGATTGTGGCTGTAGACCCGGTGGCTCCCCGCAGGAAGCTCAACGTGCAGCACCACTAAAACTTGTGCGAAGCTCAGAGTTTCGCTCAATACTGCCGCAGGATACGGCATTTATAGTTGCCGTATCCTGCATGGTATGCCTGTTTGATTTAGTATTTTTCCAGCAGGCACACCACCCATAATTTTGGAATCCTACGATATGTTGTATTCCGTGAGATTCCTCTACCTCACAAACGCACCGTCATGGCGCACCCGCAATGGCACGACCGGGCTACCCGGTAACGTGCCCTAGTGCGGATATCTTGTACGGCGACGAAAGGAAAAATATGTCTCTCTTGGCTGCAACCATTCCTGTGCAGGCGGTAAGCCTGCTGGTGGGAGATAATGGTGTTGCTACCCATCTTGGGCTTTTTGCTTCTGAGCTCTTTGGAACGTTCATTTTGATTCTTCTGGGCGCTGGCGTGGTTGCCGGTGTCTCACTCCCCAAATCGTATGCGAAGGACGCCGGATGGGTTGTCATTACTTTCGCTTGGGGGTTTGCGGTTTTTGCGGCCGTTTATCTTTCCGGGCCTTCGGGTGCGCATCTTAACCCGGCGGTTACCCTTGGCTTAGCGGCGGCCGGTAAAGATTTGGCCAAGGGTGTTCCAGCAACTCCGGAAAACATTGCGATCTATATTGTGGCGCAGATTCTTGGGGCTTTCCTAGGTGCTGTTGCCGCGTTCTTGGCCTACAAGAAGCACTTTGATGAAGAGCCCGGTAATCGTCTGGGTATCTTTGCGACCGGTCCCGCGATCAAGTCTTATGGTTGGAACCTGGTGACGGAGATTCTGGGTACATTCGTACTTGTTGGCTGGGTTGTTGCCTCCGGACAGACTCCTTCCGGCTTGGGTCCGTTGGCCGTGGCCCTTATTGTGGTAGCTGTCGGCATGAGTCTAGGGTGGACCTACCGGATACGCTATCAACCCTGCGCGTGATCTTGGCCCTCGTATGGCCCATGCTGTTCTGCCTATTCGCGGTAAGGGCGACTCGAATTGGGCATATTCTTGGGTTCCGATTCTGGGCCCCATCATCGGTGGCGTATTGGCTGGCTTGATTGTGCCTGCAGTCTTGGGATTCTAGAAACCACTGCACGGTTTAAAGATATTTTGGTGAATGGGCATCACCCATTATTCCTTGTTATGGCGCGGTCATGCGCCCCCAACCATTTAAGTGAGGTTACTCATGACTACTTCCTTGCATTCGGCAACTCTGAACGTTGAACGTAAATACATTATGTCTATCGACCAGGGCACCACCAGTTCCCGAGCTATCCTTTTTCGACAAGGCGGGCAAGATCGTTTCTGTGGGTCAGCTTGAGCACGAGCAGATTTTCCCCAAGGCAGGCTGGGTTGAGCACAACCCTGCTGAGATTTGGGATAACGTGCGTAAAGCCGTTGCAATGGCGATGGCAAACGGTGAAGTAAACCATCACGAGATTGCCGCAGTGGGCATCACCAATCAACGTGAGACCACGGTGGTGTGGGATAAGAACACTGGTGAGCCGGTCTATAACGCAATTGTCTGGCAGGGATACTCGCACCCAGAAGTTGTTGATGAGCTCGCTGGCGATGACGGCGTGGGTAAATACCATGACATTGTGGGTTTGAATCTTTCAACCTACTTCTCAGGACCCAAGATTAAGTGGATTCTTGATAACGTTCCCGGCGCTCGTGAGCGTGCCGAACGTGGTGATCTGCTTTTTGGCAACACCGACAGCTGGGTAGTGTGGAACCCTGACCGGCGGCGTTGATGGCGGTGTACATGTAACCGACGTTACGAATGCATCCCGCACTTTGCTCATGCGAACATTCGTACTCTTGAGTGGGATCCGCAGATCGCTGCCGATATGGGCATTCCCATGAGTATGCTCCCCGAAATCAAGTCTTCATCTGAGGTCTACGGCTATGGTCGCCCCACCGGCCTGATGCGCGGCACACCCATTGCTGGTATTCTGGGCGATCAGCAGGCGGCAACCTTCAGGGCAAGCTTTGTTTCGAGAAGGGCATGGCGAAGAACACCTACGGCACCGGTAACTTCATGCTGATGAACACCGGAAATGAGCCCGTGTTCTCAGATAACGGCCTTCTTACGACCGTGGCGTACAAGATTGGTGACGCTGACCCCGTTTATGCCCTAGAGGGTTCGGTTGCGATGAGCGGTTCGCTAATTCAGTGGCTCCGCGATAACCTGGGCATGCTCACCAACGCCTCTGATTCCGAAGCACTAGCAACCTCGGTTGAGGATTCGGGTGGTTGCTACGTGGTTCCTGCATTCTCGGGCCTGTTTGCACCGCACTGGCGTTCGGACGCACGCGGCGTGATCGTGGGCTTAACCCGCTATGTAAACAAGGCGCATATTGTGCGCGCGGCGTTGGAGGCGACCGCTTTCCAGACCCGCGAGGTGTTAGACGCGATGAACGCCGATTCCGGTGTGAAGCTTTCTGAACTGCGTGTGGATGGCGGTATGACCGCGAACGAGTTCCTGATGCAGTTCCAGGCAGATATTCTGGGGGTTCCGGTGATCCGTCCGAAGGTTATTGAGACTACTGCGTTGGGTGCCGCCTACGCAGCCGGTATTGCGGTCGGTTTCTGGGACGGCGAGAAAGACGTTGTCGAAAACTGGGCTGAGGATAAGCGGTGGCTCCCTGCCATGGAGCAGTCCGAGGTAGACCGCCAGTACCGCCTCTGGAAGAAAGGCCGTGGCACGTACCCTCGACTGGGTGGATGAGGACGTACCGACTTCCTAAGAATTTTCTTCGTACATAAAGCCCGCACTCTTTTGCGTAAAACGCACAGCACCGCTGTTCGAGATATGCAAAAGAGTGCGTTATCTTCTGTATCCTGTACATTTTGCCGCATATCGTACGCTTCTACCCTACGAAATTGCAGGAAAATGTACGGGGTAATTACAGCACGTGTCTATATCAGGTATGAGAACAACCTTAGTTACCAGCAATAGCAGGCCAATAGGTTTGCCATCCTCCCGCGGTTCGGGCCGCTTTGCCTGCTTGGACGATTAGCCCATGTAACAGTGCATACTCTTCAACGCTCAATACTTCAGAACGGATGCGTTCATCGCACGCTTTACGTGCTTGCGCATAGGTGGTGTAATCTCCCCATCCAGCCGCTGCGAGAAGCCTGCGCGCATAAGCATCGTAAATAAACACACCTCGGTGATAGGCATACAGCAAAATATCGTCAGCGGTTTCCTCGCCTACGCCCTTCACCCCTAGCAGCGAAGCCCTCAACTGTGCATCACCCATGGATTCAGCAAGGGTATCAGTAGTGAGGAACCAATCGGTGACGGTTTGCAGATAGACGGTTTTAGTGCGCCAATATCCTGAGGGTCGGATTGCGTCTTGCACCACAGCCGAATCAGCTGCAGCAAGTGTTTCAGGAGTGAGGAGGTTAAGGGTACGCAGGTTTGCCAATGCGGTTTCGGTGTTCGTCCACGTGGTATTTTGCACCAATACTGCGCCTACCAGGATCTCGAACTTTGTTTCGGCTGGCCACCACACGCCCACATCAGGAATCGCGCGCTGGAGCACCGTCATCATCTGGCGCATTGATTCCATAACAGACCCCTTCATTAGGTTTTCTTGTAACCTATAGTGCATCTGAAATCATAAAAGAGTTCAATTTCAGCACCTTCACACTTGATATGGATTGAAAACCGGCAATCTCTATTCGGAATCTGAGCTCTCTCTTCTTACAGCGTTGGCAGACTACGCCGTCGAGTAGTTGAGCGACCCAAGACAAGATAAATGCTATTCGAGTTTTAAGAGACAACTCTAGCCATCCAAGTACGAAGCATAGGAATTTCGTTCGGAGCAACGGTCGCGATAATACGTTCACAATCTGCGCTGGTTAAAGCTAAATAATCTTCTGGGACATGATATGCATCTCTGAGTTCTCCTGCATACACACCTGGGAAACCACCGCCCATCAGAAAAGGTGGCCCATTATCACCAATAAGCACGTGATCAGGATCAGTGTCTAACATGGTCAACGCACGGTCATAGAACTCATACCCACCAATAACAACGGTCTCTTGGCTGGTCTCAAACTGTATATCTATATAATAAACCGGAGCAAAAATAACCGTTTATGTTTACGAGCATGAAGACTGATGCTCACGCGCATCGTCGAAAGCGGGAGAACCGGCACGCTCTGAGAATAGTCTCTGGCTTCCTGCTCGCTAGAAAAACGTATGGGCATCTACGCACTCCCTTCAGCACTGCGCATGTCTAGGGTATCAAACCTATCGAAAAAGCAGTCAGCGTCTCAGATGATTAGGTGATACGCCTAGAAGGATAGAAATATCCCGTACACTTTGCCGCATCTTCGTAGGGTAAAAGCGTACGATATGCAGGAAAGTGTACGGGATACGAGTCTATCATCGCAGGATTCGCAGGGTTAACTAGAGATGCCCTCAGGTTCTTCAAGCATCTCTGCACGTAGTTTTGCATCACGTTTACGCACGCGACGAGCATTGTATTTATGCCCTACGGGGTAGAAAAAATAAAGTCCCACAAGAATAAAGAGAGAAATCATCATAATACTCGTGAATATTCCAGAGAAAACTCCGGCGCTCCCCTTTTCTGCAATATCTTTTGCAATATTGTTCATGACCGATCCTGGCAGAGTCATTCCGCACAGAACGTAAAGACAAAATTGCCACCATTGGTAACGCACAAAATTTCTACGGAGAGCATAGGTAACAGCGGATTGCAATTCGGTATATCGCATTCTGAGGTTTTGCGGTGCCCGCTGAATATCCTGAATGCGCCTTAGTGCCTTGACGCTTCAAGAGCGGCTTCGTAGGGAAACGAAAACCGGCTTACCCTCAAGCTCAATTGCGTGTGCCTCAGCAGCGCGCAAAAACAGGCTGGTCTGCGCATCAGCCAGAGAGGAATCGTCCTGTCCCTGCCGTCGCTTATGCGCGCTAACCGTCATGTTCTCAGCGGTATCGAATAACTTTGCGCGAGCCGATACATAGTTAGGGTTCTAAGGGTTCAACTCAATGAGTTCCCCATAACGATCGATCGCAGTTGCAATATGTCCCAGATCGACGGCAATAGCTGCTTCAAGTTCTAGAGCTTCCTCGTAGGTTACGGGAAACCCGGAATTGTATGCCAATCGTCGACGTGCTTGGATAACATTAAAATATGCGGTATTAAGTTCCCCTCGATACCGTTGAGCGCAAGCTAGTCCATATAAACCTACCGGGTCTTCAGGTATTAAAACGTTGAGTTTTTGCGCAGCGAAATAAAGATTTATGTCATCACTATCATCAAGATAGTCAAGAACTAAATTACGCCAGTAATCTAGGTTTGGCACCGAATGTACGGTATGCGTGCCCACAGTTTTTTGCGGGTAAGTCAAGGAAGTCATCTTTGGGTCCCGAATTATATGAGTGAAAGAGTGAGTGTGTAAGTTTTATTTTTACCCAAAAATAACTAAAAATTTAAAAAAATAACTATGTATTTTTATATCATAATTTTTATATAATAATATGCAATGTAAAAGTTTTTTTCTGCGTCATGTTTTCGCGGCAGAGTTTATGATTAAGGAAGTAAAAACGCAAAGGAGCTGTCATGAGCGAGAAGAAACCTAAAGCACCACAAGAGCCCATTAACAACACAGCAAAACGCTGGCACAGCCTCATCGACAGCCCAGTAGGACGCCTTTATCTTGCAGCAAGCACCAAAGCTCTTACCGGGCTTTGGTATGAGGAACAGACACATTTTCCTATACCAGACGAGCTCGGTGAGTTTATTCCAGATCCCTCGGCAATCGCTGCAAACAGCGAGCCAGCGCCTGCAGCGAGCATCCTTAAGCACACCACTCGCGAACTGCAGGAGTATTTCGCCGGCAAACGTACAACCTTCACAATTCCTTTAGCGCCTGAAGGAACAGATTTTCAGCTCATGGTATGGGAAATATTTATGTTCAGTCCCCTACGGATACACCACAACCTACGGAACCATCTCACATGCCGTGGGACCAGGCGCACCCGCACAGGCGGTCGGACAAGCTGTTGGGCACAATAAAATTTCAATCATCATCCCTTGCCATCGCGTTTTGGGGTCTAATGGCAAGCTCACTGGCTACGCAGGCGGGCTCGACCGCAAACAGTTCCTTCTAAACCTCGAAGAACCTGCAGAAATTCGCGAGGGTCGACTCTTTTAGGCTCTCAACCATTTTATCGAAATAATATTCTATAGTTGCCTTCCAACTGAATCTCTATATACTATACTAGTACATATTTACGATATTAGGAGGTAGCCATGTCGTCAGATGATTCTGCGAACGCTGTCGCTTCTGGCAAAAGTCGAAACGAGCGTAGACCGAAAAATATCCCTGCTTTGGGTACGTCATGATCTTGAACGCGACTACTACGATAAGGAGTGGGGCATACCTATCACCCATGAAACCGGGATGCTTTGAACGGGTGTGCCTCGAAGGGTTCCAGGCCGGGCTTTCGTGGTATACAGTCTTAGTCAAAAGGCCAGTGTTTCGAGAAGTCTTTGCCGATTTTGTTCCTGAAAAACTTGCAGCCTTTACAGACGATGATGTCGAACGGCTACTCCACGATAAACGTATTATTCGGAACAACCTCAAGATCCGCGCCACGGTCTCAAACGCACGACTAACTCTTAACCTACGCGAGCGTGCAGCTGCTGGAGACGAGTCATTAGCGGGATTTTCGCCTTCCGAACGGGTTATGGGTTGAACCTGGTTTACCCTGCTTTTTATCTGGTCTTTCCTTCCCGAAAGCACTATTACTCCGAAAACTCTTGAGGAGGTTCCTACGCAAAATGATGTCTCTGCAGCCATGTCGAAAGCATTCAAAGAAAGCTCGGAGGCAAATTTCTGGGTCCAACTCAGCTGTTACGCCTTTAATGTGTGCCATTGGTATGGTGGATGCGCACCTACTGGACTCACACCGGCGTGGGTCATCAGGCTTATTTACTCCCGAGGGAGAATTGCATCGGGGCTCATAGGTACAAAGGGTTTTTGGTTTAAAACGAAAGAGATTCCTGCCCTCGCCTGCTGAAAGGCGAAAGCAGAAACCTCTACTGTGTGGCCAGTTGGGTCTTGTTTTTAAAGCCCTGCGTTATGACACCATCGTGAAAAGCAATATAAGAGATAGGATTGGTGGCACGCACTGAATCAGCGCGGGTTTACGCTTATCCGGTGAGGTCGCGAAGAGATAAATTCCCGCGACGGCCATCGAACCTAGACCGGCAAACATGAGGGCTATGCCAACTTGAGGCAGACCACCAACCCAGAACGCTAACAGGCCGGTTGCTGCAATCCAGGCCAGCATGAGATTGTAGAGCCCTTGATTTGCAGCCATTTCTTTGGAGGCTTCGGCAAATTCTTCCGTGGTACCGAAGGTATTCCGACCCCGAGGTTTAGTCCACAGGAAAGTCTCAAGAATCCAGATATACACATGAATAGCGATGGACACGAATGCGAAGACCGTGACGACGCTTGCCAAGGTAGACATTGCTATTTCCTCTTTCTCGAAGGTAGTCGGTAAATCAAGCACCAATTCTACTATCTCATCGTCATAATCCGTAAGACAGCCAAGGCTCAAGGATAAACAAGAGGAACCTCCTCCCACCTACATACAGAATACGCCAGCTCATACCTCGTTCGAGGCACAAGACTGGCGCATTCGGGGGTATGTGCTAGTGGACGACGAGCGACAGCAGGTATACCCACACGCAGGTCAGCACCAGCAAAATAGCACTGTACTTGATCGCCATTGAGGTTATCTTCGACTCTGCCCAGAGCTTTCCACAGATGCAGCCGCAATAGCGATAGACTGCGGCGAGACGATCTTCGCCATCACACCGCCGGCGGTATTTGATGCCACCAGCAGGGTGGGGTTCACGCCGATCTGGTGAGCGGTAGTCGATTGCAGACCCGCGAAGAGAATATTGTTGTTAACCACCGAACCGGTCACAAACACACCGATCCAGCCGATAATCGGCGAGAAGAGTGGGAAGAGCGTCCCTACCGTCGCAACGGCCAGTGCGATGGAAGAGATCATACCCGCATAGTTCATCACGTTAGCAACTGACATCACAAGGCAGATCATAATGATGGGCGTCTGCAGCTGTTTCCAAGCACCGCCCAGCTCTTCGAAAGCGGCCTTCCAGCTGATGGAGGAGAACAGCACGGTAATAATAACAGCCACAAGGATCGCGGTACCCGAGGCTCCCAGAATATTCCAGGTGAAGACGGCTTTCACAGGGGTCGGGTTTTTAGCGATAGGAGCCACCTGCTCGATCGCCCCATGAATACCAGGAACATTGACAAGGATATTAGTGAAACCTAGGGGACCATCGCTCTCTCCTGCTTTAGCTGCTTTAGCGAATACCGGTTTTAGGACCGTAGACCAGAGCAGAATTGCGACGGACAGGTAGATGAATGGGCTCCAAGCCTTGAATATTTCACCGGAGGTATGCTTGGTCTCGCCTTGTGCTTGCACTTCCTCCAGGGAGGGAGCGGTAGGCTCACGGAAAATATGCTTGGGTTGCCATGCGCGCATGATGAGAGCCAAAACGATCAATGATAGAAGCGGCGGAATAATATCAACCAGCTCAGGGTTTCCCAAGGTCAGTAGCAGCAGGGATTGTCCGCCAGAGTAAACGGCACCAACGATCAGAGCCACCAAGCCGGTTTCGCGTAACCCGCGTATCCCGTCTTGGATAACGACCATGAGCACTGGGATAAGCATCGCAAAAATCTGCAACACAGGAACCATATTTGCCGATAATTCGGCCAGAGGAATACTGCCTTTTTCGGCGCCGGTGCTGACCGGAATACCGATAGCACCGTATGCACCGGATGAAACGTTAGCAACCAGCGCGAACATTGCGGCCTTGAGCGGGTTAAACCCGAGGCTGACCAGCAAAGCCGCACAAATTGCGATCGGAATACCGAACCCTGCCGCGCCTTCAAGAAATCCACCGAAGCAGAATGCGATCAGCAGCATCTGGATACGCTGGTCAGTGGAGATGGCCGAGATAGAGGAGCGAACAATGTCGAAGTGACCGGAACGCACTGTAATACGGTATAGCCACACCGCCATGAGCACGATCCAGCCGATAGGCCATAGGCCAGCCAAGAAACCATAAAGGATTGAGCCCGCTCCAGCGCCTACTGGCAGCCCAAATACGAAGATTCCGATACCGAGTGCGAGTGCGAGAGAAATAATCGCCGCTTTGATACCGCTGAGTTTGAGAATGGTTAGTCCAAGGAGGAAGAAGACAATGGGGATTACCGCTACTAGTGCTGAGAGCATAGTGGAATTGAGCGGGTCATATACCTGCTGCCACATGGTTTTTCCTTTCCGCGACATACGCGGTTCTTAGTGGTCACTGCGTACCGCTAATGTGGATTAACGTGGGTTCATGAACTTTTACCCAAGATCCACGGTTGCGATTCTGTGGTTTTTGGCTATGAAAGCCAGTGTGTGCGGATGTTGCTTCCACACTGCGCTACCAGTACCTCTTTGTAGTGTCAAGGAATTTACCTTGGCAGACCAGCTGTAGACACCTCATCCACTCCAAAATATACCACTATCGACAGAATAATTCGCAAGTATTCCCACTCAAAGACAGGAACATCATAGTTGTACTTTCACCTAAAGCGTATTCTTGCCTAGTGAAAGCCATAATACGCAAAGCATACGAATCGAGACAAAAAAACGATATTGATTCGCGAAATAATCTATCCAAGAAGAGCTTGCAGAGACATCGCCCTCACAGATCTAAAGAATGTTCAGATGCGGTAAAAAAATACGAGAGTAGCAGCTCAATAACCAAGACGGGGATTACCCGTACCACGGCAGAGCTTAACAAAAAACGGCGTTTGTAGACAGAAAACAGCGATATACGATAAACCCAATAGAAAAACGCTCCAATCGATAGTTTTACCGATTAGAGCGTCTTCTGCGTCGGGTTGACAGGATTTGAACCTGCGACCCCTTGACCCCCAGTCAAGTGCGCTACCAAGCTGCGCCACAACCCGATGTACATCACACTATTATGTACCGTGTTTCCAGGAAATCCCTGCGAACACTCGAATAACTATACCCCAGGTTCTCACCCCGTGCAACTTAGAAAACGCGAAAATACTGGATTTTTCGCTGCCGCTCAATATATATTCCACGCAGACGACTAAGGGAACTTTGAGAACATAGCGTCTCTTCAGAATGGTTAGATTACTGCCAAAGCCCTGCTTGCATATGGGCTACTGCGATGACAGTGTTAAAACACACTGACTCTTCACAGACGCTACAGATTTTTAGAGAGGGCATCATGAAAAACCTCATTATTTTCGATCATCCCTACACTGCCGAGGCTTGGCGTAATATCCCCCATCAGCGGTCTTTTTGCGCTGCCCTATGCAAGAATATAACCGATAAACTTGAGGCACGCGGCGACGAGGTCGATCTTCTTGATCTACATGCCGATGGTTTCGACCCGGTCATGCGAGCAGAAGACCTTGCTAACTGGCGTCGTGGTAATCCCATTAATGACCAGGTAGCAGACTATCAGGCGCACATAAAATCCGCAGACCGCTTGATCTTTATCTTCCCTATCTGGTGGGATTCTATGCCAGCCATGACCAAGGGTTTTATCGATAAAGTCTACGCCAAAGATCTGCTGTACACACAGCCCAGCGAATACCGGCTTGTTACTACGCTGAATCACGATACCGAAATCGTTCTTGTAACCCCGCTCGGTATGCCCTTACCCATATACAAATACATCATGCGAGCGCCCGCCGTCAGAATTTTCAAACAGAGTATTTTCCGGAAGACCGGGATCAAAAATTTCCGCTGGCTTCCTTATGCGCGGGTAGACAAAATGACGGCTGAGCAACGCGCCCAGTTACTCGCAAACGTACCTTTTTAGATGAGCGCGACGAATTAGCCAAGGGAAGCATAAGCACCCCACCAAAGATATGAAGGGTGGGGTAGTTATGCTCGTTCACGTTTGGGTAGCACGTTAGCGTTTGCGTGAGCCCTTGCCGCCCTTTTTCGCTTTGTTTCCCTGACGATCCCCGAGAGAGCGGCGTTCGCGCACGCGCATCGAAATTTCAATCGGCGTACCTGTGAACTCAAAGGTTTCACGCAGGCGGCGCGTGATAAAACGCCGATACCCCGGGTCTAAGAACCCGGTTGTAAAGAGCACAAACTTCGGCGGGCGTGAAGACACCTGTGTGCCGAACAGGATGCGCGGCTGCTTACCACCACGCAGCGGATGGGGATGCGCCGCCGCCAATTCGCCTAAGAAAGCGTTCAGTCGCCCGGTTGGAATACGCGAATCCCAGGATTCCAGCGAGCGTTCCAGGGCGGGAACCAGCTTATCTTTATGCCAGCCGGTTTTTGCCGAGATATTCACGCGCGGAGCCCATTTCACATGTGCCAGGTCGCGGTCAATTTCGCGTTCGAGCATGTCGCGGCGTTCCTCATCGAGGGTATCCCATTTGTTGAAAGCCAGCACCATAGCGCGACCGGAGTCGATCGTGGTCTGAATGATGCGCACATCCTGCTCGCTCAGCGGTTCAGAAACATCCAGAAGTACGACTGCGACTTCGGAGCGTTCCAGGGCTGTCTGGGTGCGGAGTGAGGAATAAAATTCGGCGCCTTTCGCCATATGCTGGCGACGGCGAATGCCCGCCGTATCGATGAATCGCCACGGGTAGCCGCCCAACTCAATAACCTCATCAATAGGATCGCGTGTAGTACCCGCGAGATCGTTCACGACGGCACGTTCGGAACCCGCTAATTTGTTCAGCAGCGAGGATTTACCCACGTTGGGACGGCCGATAAGTGCCACACGGCGAGGTCCGCCCGGTACCTCCGGCTGCGCATACTGGGAGTGTTCGGGCATAACCTCTAGAAGCTCATCGAGGGCATCCGCCAGACCACGACCGTGCAAACCCGAAACCGGGAAGGGCTGTCCCATGCCCAGCGACCACAGGCTGTAAATTTCCGGTTCCAAGTGGGAATCGTCGATCTTATTTGCCATCAGAATGATGGGCTTCTTGACACGGCGAAGCATACGCACGATCTGTTCGTCTGAGGCGGTAATTCCCACGCGTGCGTCCACAACGAGGATGACAACATCGGCCTGCTCAACCGCAATCTCCGCCTGATCCGCTACCTGAGCATCAATACCACGAGCATCGGACTCCCAGCCGCCGGTATCGACAAGGGTAAAGCGTTTGCCAACCCATTCGGCTTTATAGGAGACGCGGTCGCGAGTCACGCCCGGCTTATCTTCTACCACGGCTTCCCGACGCCCCAGAATGCGGTTAATAATGGTGGATTTTCCCACGTTGGGGCGCCCCACGATAGCTACTACAGGATCGGCGAATTGTTCGTCTTCTTCGTCAAAGTCGAAGCCCCAAGCGCCAAGAAGGGCACGGTCTTCTTCATCAAGGTCATAGTCGTCGAGTCCTTCCAGAAGAGCCTGCGCACGCGCTTCTGCGGTTTCGTCGTCAATATCGGCTAAACGTTCGGTGAGGTCATCTTCTCCGCCACCTAGGTATTTGTCTTCGTAGTCGTCGCGGGTAGCGTCGTTCTCAACCATGCGCCGTCCTTTCTTCTGCGCGAACGCCAGCTTAAGGCTTGTCCTAGCAGCTTTAATTTCTCACTAGTATGTTCGCTGTCTTTTCAAGTATTTTATGCGGTCTCGGTCCTTGCAGAGGCATCCCGTGATGCCTGTCGTTTCGCCTTCACCTGTGCATTAACAGCATTAATAACTGCTGATACGGTCTCGTTAAAATCCAGATCCGAGCTGTCTACCAGGGTTACACCGGGGGCGGCTTCCATAAAATTGTTTACCTTAGAATCCTGGGTATCGCGTTCAGAGATCTGCTGCGTAAGGTCGCCGGACTCCCCTGATTTTTCGGTGTTCTCTAGTCCACGGCGTGCCATGCGCACCTCTTCCGATGCGGTTAGCAGTATGCGTGCATCTGCATCCGGTGCCACCACGGTTGTAATATCTCGCCCCTCCGCCACAATACCGTTGACCGCCTGGTTGATCGTCCAGCGTTGTAGCTCGATGAGGTATTCACGAACGGCAGGCACAGAGGCTACGGCAGAGACCGCACCAGAAATTCGTTCAGTGCGGATTTCCTCGCGAATATCGGTGGTGCCCATCAAAATTTCTTCTTCTTTGATATTGGTTCCGAAGACGAGAGGCATTTCTTGCACAGCTTTCCCGATAGCATCTTGGTCAGCAAGATCAATATCGAGTTGAAGTACACGATAGGTTGCGGCACGATACATAGCGCCTGTGTCTAGATACGCTAACCCGAAATGGCGTGCGACTTCTTTTGAGACCGATGATTTTCCAGAACCTGACGGTCCATCGATCGCGATCGTAAGTTTAGGGTTCTCATGCATAACATTACTTTCTGTCTGCGAGGGGTCCCGCATGTTGAGTGTCAAAATAATCTTGAATATCCAGGCTTACGGGAGGGGTAACTGCTGAGGAACGCCAGCTATTTTACGACTTTCCAGCCTCGTTCCGTAAGCCCGTCTACCAAATAGTCGTGTTTTGCCGGGTTTACCGAGACCTCAGCCATGCCGACGGGCGCGCCCGTGGAGTGCTCCAGCCGCAAATCTTCAAGGTTAATCCCCAAGTCGCCAATATCTGCCAGCATCCGTGCCAAAGTTCCGGGCTCATCATCAACCAAAACGGTGAGGGTCGCAAAAGCCGTCGGAACTCCGCCGTGTTTACCGGGGATGCGCGCCACACCGGCGTTGCCTTCGCTCATCAGCTGCGCAAGATCAAGCCTGGCGCCCGATGCCAAAGGATCTTCCAATGTTTCAATCAGACGGTTTAAATCTTCTCGCACACCATAGAGGCTTTTCACGATAGGCGCTGCGTTCGCCGCAAAAATCTGCACCCAGAGTGCAGGGTCGGAAGCAGCGATGCGAACCGTATCGCGAAGCCCTTGCCCCGCTAAACCAAGCGCATATAAGGGAGTTTCCTGCAGCCGAGTCGCTAGCAGGGAGCTCATAGCCTGCGGCAGATGGGAAATCAACGCAACCGTTTCGTCGTGTTCTTCAGCGCTAAGAGTCGTCACGAAAGAGCCAAGCTCTACCGCAAGGGCGCGCACTAATCGCACGCACTCGATACGTGCATCGTCATGTTCGCAGATAATCCAGGGACGCGCCTGAAAAAGCTCCCCACGCGCCGCAACCGGGCCGGTCTTTTCACGCCCAGCCATCGGGTGCGAACCAACGTATCGTGAAGCATCAGCATCAGAGGCGAGTACCTGTTCTAAAGGCTGTACTTTAACGGAGGCAATGTCGGTCACGGTAGCGCCCGCATATCCGGGGCTAGGCGCATACTCCCGCAATGCCTGTATGCAAAGTTTTTCCGGCTATATCCGGCGGAGAAGCTACAACTACCAGCTGCGGGCTCGAAAGATTCACGCTCATCGGGCTCAAGGGTATCGAGTCGGGTTCCTGCTCCCAATATCTTCGGCGACGGCTTCAACGGTGGGCGAAATATCCTGCAGATAAACTTCAAGCCCCGCAGCACGCAAACCTAGCCCGATAGATGCACCCAATAGGCCAGCCCCTACCACGAGGACCGGTCCTTCCAGCATGGGGGTCATAGTTGTTTCTGTCATTACATCTCCACCGAAGCAAGCAGATGCCCAATTTCGACTTTAGAAAGATTACGAATGGTCCCTTGCTTCTGCGATCCGATACGAATGGGACCCATCTGCACACGCACAAGTTTCTCCACAGGATACCCCACGGCTTCAAAGAGGCGGCGCACAATACGGTTCTTGCCCGAGTGAATGGTCACTTCAATCAGCACATGGCCGGGCGCCGAATCCACAAGTTTAAAGGAGTCCACCCTCGATACGCCGTCTTCAAGGCGAATACCTTTCTTCAGCTCAGCGCCAATACCTGATTCTACTGGACCGCGCACCTGCACCAGATACGTTTTGGGTACCTCATACGAAGGATGTGTTAAACGGTTTGCGAGCTCGCCGTCGTTAGTAAGAAGCAGCAGACCCTCGGTTTCCACGTCTAATCGTCCCACATGGAAAACACGCTCATTCATAGAGTCACGTAGAAAATCTTTAATGCAGGGGCGGCCATCGGGGTCTTCCATCGTGGAAACGACGCCAGCAGGTTTATTGAACGCCATGTAGATGAGCTTTTCGTTAGTCTGCACGGTCATACCATCAACCTGCACAATCACATCGGCAGGATTAACACGCACCCCCAGCTCGGTCACGACCTCACCGTTAACGGTCACTCGTCCTTCCGTGATCATTTCTTCACATACACGACGCGATGCAACACCTGCCTGCGCCATCAATTTTTGCAGGCGTACACCGTCGTGATCATAGAAATCAAAATGATCCACAGGCGCGTTACGGGGACGGCGTGGGCGATGTGGCCCAGAGTAGTTATTTACCCTGTATTCGCCGCGCTCATGTGGGAAAGCTTCGCCGGAACGATAGGGGCGATGCGGTGCCCGCCTATCCCGCTTGGAAGCACCCGCGCTGTGGCTACGCGCGGCGCGTGGAGACCCTGATGTACCGGCTTTAGGCTTTCCGCCGCCTGAAGTTTTGCCGCTAAATTTACCGCCTCGGGTTGAGGAGCTAGCGCCCACGCCATTACGTTTCGCGCCGGGTCGAGGTTTCCGCGACCCGGGGTTTTTACCGTGAGAGTTTCCATATGCCATAGTCTTATTCCTTATGTCGTTCGTCTGAAGTTTTCACAAGATTTTGGTGCCCGCCACTTCCTAGATTTAGTCTGCGGGCGGATGGGTTAGTTACGATTACCGTGTTCAGAGGGGCTGTCAGAGAGCACTGCTGCCTCGGTTTCATCAGGTAAAAGAGGAGCAAGCGAGGGAAGCTCTTCCAGAGAGTTGAGACCTAATTTTGTCAAGAAAAGTTCCGTGGTCTCGTAAAGAACCGCGCCGGTTCCCTCCTCTTTACCGGCCGCGCGCACGAGCTGGCGCTGTAGCAGCTGACGTACCGATGCATCCGCGTTTGTTCCTCGGACTGCGGCTATTGCGGCACGCGTAACCGGCTGCCGGTAAGCGATAACTGCCAGGGTTTCATATGCGCTTTTGCTCAGGGTAGCGCTCTGTGAACGGGTCACAAACCTCGCTACCCAGGGAGCAAAATCGGCGCGAGAATACAACCGCCAGCCACCGGCAACTTGGCGAAGCTCAAAACCACGCGGCTCGTGGGCTGGGAGTGTCTTCACCATATTCCGAATCGTCACCGTTATATTCACGATAAAGCTCGTCAAGAGCGTGCTCAATACTGCGTTCATTGACAATCAGGGCGGCAGAGAGTTCGCGCACGCTTACAGGAGTATCAGCAACAGCAAGAATAGCTTCAATAGCGCTTTTCACGCCCCCAGGAATAAGCTCAACGCGCGAGAATTCCTCTGCATCAGCGGCAACCGCTCGGGTTATCTTCGCGGGATGCCGAGCATCCGAAGACGTTATATTTTTATCAGAATCGCGCTCAGTCTCGGCTTTGTGTTCCTGATCAGTAGAAGTCTGCTCGGGTACCGAGGCATTTTCGCGATCAGATTCTTCTCCGGATTCACTGTCTGTCTCAGTATCGGCACTAGGATCCCAGTAGCCCTAGGGTTTCACCATCGCTAAATCATTCTCGGTGAATTCATCCTCAAATCGGCTTCCCCTGCTGCTGCGCGGCTGTCTTACCAGCAGAGTTGAAGGATTCTTCGCTCATGCGGTCTCCTCCCCTGCGTTTTTAACGCTCTCTGAAAAAGGTAAGATCATCCGGGCTATCGCGATGTTCTGGGCTGTAGCCCCTGCCCTGTATCATGTGCTGAAACTGCCGGTTCAGCAGGAACAAAAAGCACGCGCATATTCGGTAGCACGTACCGAAATATCGGCGAGCGGCGCATCCTGATGTACGTCTACCGCGCCCTCTTTATACAGTTCTAAGAGCGCCAAAAAAACGCACAACTGCAATGTCAAGTCCCTGAGCATCATGCACCAGTGCCGAAAATGTTACCGATGATACCGTCGGTTTATACGCAAGAAGTGCATCCAGAATATATTGTTCTTCGTGTGCAATCGTTGTTGAGGCGCCGTGAAGGTGCTCATTCAGTTCCTCAGCAACATCAGCCGGATTCGGTTCTAGATTAGTCGAAGGTTTTCGGGGGCAAATGCTTGCGCTGCAATACGCGCAAATTCCTCCACTCCCCCTTTGAAAACAAGCTCTGGAAGGGCCTTCACAAATACAGGTTCCAGCGCCACGGTCCGCGGAAAGCGCTGGGTCTCTTCGCGCCAACGATCAGCGAAAATAGCGGCTACCTCACGGTAGGCGCGATACTGAAGCAACCGAGCAAAAAAAGCAAATCACGCGCTTCTAGAAGAGCCACATCCTGATCTAGCGGTTCATGATTCTGCGGGAGTAGCCGGGCGGCTTTAAGCTCTAGCAGAGTCGCGGCCGTTACCAAAAAATCGCTTGCCTCATCTAATGCGCGTTCGGTGCCCTGTGAATGTAAGGCATGCAGATACTCCAGGAACTCGTCGGTTACTTCAGCAAGCGCAATGTCTGTAATATCGAGCTTACGACGTGTGATCAGTGTTAGGAGAAGGTCGAATGGACCCTCAAAATTCGGTAAATTAAGCGTGAATCCGGCACCGTTCACCGAATTGGAGGCATCAGGCGTCTCATGCGGTGTCGGTACCCTCACGGCAGCGACATTTTTGGTCATAGGTGACCGATTTCCTTTACTGGGGATTGCAGGATAACCTGCGAGATCATGAAAGATACGGGATGTACCGCCCATATTATACGTGCCTTGACACCATACCTTCAAGGTTTATAGGTGGTGTCAAGGCACATGGGATCCAGGATCTTATCGGGCTCCGCCCTTGTAAATAAGTTCGCGGGCTACCTGCCGGTAAGCTTGAGCCCCGGTGTGGTTGCTGGCATATGAGAGGATAGGCTCTGCCGATACTGTAGCATCCGGGAATTTAACGGTTCGCTTAATCACGGTGTCAAATACTTTATCTCCGAAAGCGTCAATAATACGTGCAAGCACTTCTTTAGAATGGATGGTGCGGGCGTCAAACATGGTCGCAAGAACGCCGGTAATTTCTAGATCCGGGTTCAGGCGATCCTGCACTTTCTCGATAGAGTCCACGAGAAGCGCCACAGCTCGTAGGGCAAAGAATTCGCAGATAAGCGGGATGATAACGCCATGCGATGCTGTCAATGCGTTTACGGTTAGCAGGCCGAGCGAGGGCTGACAGTCAATCAGAATAACATCGTACTCATTCTGTACCTTACGTAGGGCTGAGGCGAGTACCTGCTCGCGAGCAACTTCGTTTACTAGCTGAACTTCAGCCGCAGAAAGGTCGATGTTTGCAGGGAAGAAGGTCGATGTTCTCGATATCGGTCGGTAGAATAACGTCGTTAATATCGACCTTACGATCCATCATCACGTTGTACACGGTCAGCTCAAGCTCATGCGGATTTGTACCGAAACCAGCGGATAGGGCACCCTGAGGGTCAAAGTCTACAAGGAGCACTTTACGACCACACTCCGCAAGTGCAGCACCAAGGTTTATGGTTGAGGTCGTCTTTCCTACGCCACCCTTCTGATTCACCATTGAGATGATGCGGGCGGGACCATGTTGGCTTATAGGCGCAGGGTCGGGATATTCACGTAGGGGTCGGCCGGTTGGTCCGAGTTCTTGTGCCGGTGCTTCGGTCAACTTATCTTCACCTTCGTCAACGAATTTTCTCTTCATGTATAAGGTTACCCCACACACGCCCGCTCAGCAGGTTTGTGAGTTCGCTTTACGTACGAATTATGTTACATCGCGCTCTGTTCAGGTCTATAAACCAAATAATTCGGGAATTCTAGAGGCCCCGCTCACCATAAGCCACAGCATTATGTAATTCTCATGCTAAATCAGACCTTGCAATATGCGGGAAGGCGCTTTCCTCCTAGAAACAGATACACCTCCCCGCATACTTTTTAACTTATTGATCTTCCGGTAGCGTCACAGTATTTTTAATCTTTGGTTCAGCCACAACGGACATCTGTTTGGTGGGAGATTTTTGACTTACCGCATTATCCACGTATTGGTCACCGTGTAGTTCGCCGCCCATGGTGGATTCGTCAAAGGGGATCTCCCCTTTCAGCACCGCATGAACACGATCCATATCTACCTCTTTAACAATCTTCCCCATGAGTAACGTCGCCACTGCGTTGCCTGTGAAGTTAGTGACCGCACGTGCTTCAGACATGAAGCGATCGATTCCCACGATCAAGCCCACACCATTAACAAGGTCGGGGCGGTGTGACTGCAAACCGCCTGCCAGGGTCGCCAATCCTGCGCCCGAAACACCGGCAGCTCCTTTCGAAGCAATGATCATGAAGACCAGCAGAGAAATCTGCTCGCCTAACGCAAGTGGAGTCCCCATAGCCTCCGCGACAAAGAGGGCGCTCATCGTCAGGTAAATTGCGGTGCCATCCAGGTTAAAGGAATACCCCGTAGGAACCACAACGCCTACGACAGGCTTCGAAACACCTAAGTGCTCCATTTGGCGATAAGACGCGGCAGCGCTGCCTCCGACGAGGATGTTGAGAAGATGAGGAGATATTCGCGTGCCAGATATTTCAACAGGGTAAAGATATTCACACCGGTTACGAGCTTGAGAATAGTGCCCAGAACGATTACGACAAAGAGAATACAAGTGATATAGAATGCCACCATCAAAATAAACATTGAGGAGATCGCACGGGAACCCGTAGAACCTACAACAGCTGCAATCGCACCAAGCGCACCAGCAGGCGCTAACCACATAATCATCATGAGCAGACGGAATACGAGCGCCTGACAGTAGGTCAGAAATTTGAGAATGGGAGCGCCAACCGGTCCCATCTTCTGCAGGGCAAAGCCGGTCAAAAGCGCCACGAAAAGGGTTTGCAGAATATTACCGCTTGTCAATGCCGAAAGCAAAGAAGTCGGCACGATGTTGAGCAGGAACGAGACAGTGCTGTCACCGCCATGTCCTTCAGACGAATTCGGAAGCGTGTATTTCGTTGTTGCCGGGTCATAGTGCAGCGAGCTTCCCGGCTCGATAATATTACCTACAACCAGGCCAATTCCTAAGGCAAAGGTTGACATGAGTACGAAGTACAGCAGCGCCAATCCACCGACCTTGCCGACGGTTGCTGCCTTAGCAATAGACCCTACACCCAGCACAATCGTACAGAAAATTACAGGGGCGATCATCATCTTGATGAGAGCGATAAAACCAGTACCGATGGGCTGCAGCTCTTTTGCAAAATCGGGAACGGTCATTCCCAAGATACACCCAAGGATCACAGCGGCAATCACCGAGAGGTAGAGCATATGGGTTGGGTCTTTGTAGAACGGTTTCTTTGCGGATTCCGTACTCATTAATTCTTTCCTTTCGCGCCGGGGACGCACGGTGCTGTGTGTCTATACCGACCAGAACTTTATTGTTCCGGATTCAGGATGTTATACAGGCTACACCTACAGCAACATTAACGCGGGTGTTTTCTGACTAAAATATGCCATTGCAACAGAATATTTACATGTCTGTTACAAACAGCATAAATATTACATCTTTAGAGTGTAAATCGTATAAATAAGCTAAATTATAGTATCTTATTGGCGTATTTTCTCTTTAAACGCATATTTGTCGGCATAGCTATACAGACATAGTGTCGTCGTTCTTCCGCGCAGCTATTCCCCACAGTCTACTTCTACTAATCACCTACTAAGTACGCTCATGTGCACGAGGATGCGCCATCCGGTAAACCTCCAGCATCCCTTCCGGAGTAACCTTGGTATACACCTGCGTAGTCGCAATCGAGGCGTGTCCCAATAATTCCTGAACCACGCGAATATCGGCGCCGCCCTGTACAAGATGCGTCGCAAACGAGTGTCGAATAGAGTGGGGCGAAATCAGAGCTCAGCCCCGCCTCCTCAGCTGTTTCTTTGAGGATAAGCCATGCTCCCTGTCGACCCAGCCGACTCCCCCGCCCGTTGAGAAAAAGCGCAGCGGTGCCTTTACCATGTGAAGCAAACATGGGGCGAGCGCGCACAATATAGTCTTCCAACGCCCTCTGCGCGTAGGATCCCAAAGGTACTAAACGCTCTTTACCTCCCTTTCCAAAAAGGCGCACATACCCGGGAAGTGCAATAGATTCCCCGTTTTCATCGCGGGGTTTTTCGCCCAGGTGTATATCGTCCAGATCTGTTGCCAGCATCTCGCTCACGCGCGCACCGGTAGCATATAAGAACTCAAGTATCGCTCGATTACGCAGGCCGGTAGGAGTCTTAAGACTGGGTATGGCAAGGAGCTTTTGCATTTGCTCCACGGACACGGCTTTGGGCAATCGCTTCACATTTTTAGGCGGTTTCACGGCAGCGGCGGGATCGGTCTCCAGGACGCGCGAAGCATGCCAGAAACTATGCGCGCCACGAACTGCAGCCATAGTACGTGCAATTGAATTAGGGCCCAGCGGCAGAGGCAGTGTGACATCACGCGTACTCGTTGAAGGAGCCTTTGTTTGATCCGAAGCATAGAGAGAAACCGCCAAAGATTCCAGGGTGTCTTCGAGTTCCTCTGCTCGGGTATCAGATTCAGATAGTTTTTCTCCCTGGCTTTTGCTGGGATGCCCCGAATCTCTGTTCTCCTCCGCACGCGGCAGTGTCGGTTGGGCAAGTTCACGCATAAAGGCACGCACATCGGCAGTGCGAATTCGGTGGGCATCAATGATACCGCGTGATGCCATAAATTCTACATACCGCCTAAATCGCGTGCATACGAAGCTATCGTATTCTCGCTGCTGCCTTTTTCAACTCGCAGGTGAATAAGATACTGTTCAATATCCCGCTCAAGCGGACTTATATGATGTATTCCTTCGCTCAGGTGCTGAGAAACCATAGCGAATTATTCCTCGTGTTTAAAAGTTTCGGGTCGGATACGGCGCCCTCCCAAGTAAGGGTGAAAATCCCAGGTATCGGCGGCATCTCGCAAGGGCAATTGCTCTTGTCGAGTCCCGACCGCGCAATATGCCGCAAGAATAGCCTGAATAGCCAAACCGTTATGTAGTTGGCCCGCGAGCACAAGGCGTACGGCCTGTTCAAGCGGAACCCACCGGTAGGTAATCTCCGCTTCTTCGCCCCTGCGTACTATACGGTTTGCTTCAGGAATCTCGTACAGGTCTTGGGCAAGGTATATACGACCCGCTTCCGAAGCGGCTCCCGGAGTCGTGTAATAATCGATCAAGCTGCGCCAGTGATGAGCTCCAAGGTCGGTTTCTTCCGCGAGTTCGCGCTGGGCTGCATGAAGAGGGTCTTCACCAGTAATATCAAGAAGTCCTGCGGGAACCTCCCAGAGGTTCATACGCACGGGATGCCGATACTGACGCAGAAGCAGAATCTCATTCCGGTTGTTCAACGCGGCAACCGCAACGGAACCGGGCATGTCGATAACATCCCGCGTTAAAGTGGTACCCTGCCCGTCGAGATCATAGTGTTCCACGGCTGCTTGGAGAACATATCCGCTATACTGCACCTCACGGCTTAGGATTTCTCGCGTTGAGGGAGCATCGATCACATCAGCATACATAGGATCTATTCGATGCGGATTCTTGTTCTCTGAAGTGTTCATATCCCTATTCTAATTTGCATACGTGTGGTCGCCAGAGTCAGAACCTTAAGGACAGAGCTATCAGCTGACAGCGCTGACGTTTCTATTTTCCTTTGGCAGAGCAAAGTCGCGGACTACATCGGCAGTCCGCGACTTCTTATAAAGAAAGTTCTTACTCTTTACCGCTACGTTTGAGAGCTGCTTTCACCAGCCCCGCAAAAAGCGGATGCGGCCGCGTAGGACGCGAACGGTACTCCGGATGCGCCTGAGTCGCCACATAGTAAGGATGCACATCAGCGGGGAGCTCAACATACTCCACGAGCGAGGAATCCGGTGAAGTACCGGAGATAACCAAGCCCGCGTTCTCAAGCTGTTCACGGTACTCGTTATTAACTTCGTACCGGTGACGATGCCGTTCCGCCACTTCGGTCTCGCCATAGGCCTGAGCAACCTGTGAACCGGGAACCAGATTAGCTGTGTACAGACCCAAACGCATGGTTCCGCCCAAATCACCTGCGCCTTCCACAAACTGCTTTTGTTCTTCAATCGTGGCAATGACCGGCATTGTTGTCTGCGGGTCAAACTCGGTTGAGGATGCATCAGAAAGATTCAAAACGTTTCGAGCGTACTCAATCACCATGGACTGCAGCCCCAGGCAAATACCCAGAGTAGGAATCTTATGTTCACGAGCATATTTCAATGCGCCGATCTTGCCGTCTAGACCGCGAATACCGAAACCGCCAGGTACCAAAATGGCATCCATATCGTGCAGCTGATGGTCTGCGTCCTCATCAGTGGCGCATAGGTCTGCAGCGACCCATTTGATATTGACCTTTGCATTATTCGCAAAGCCCCCGGCGCGCAGAGCCTCAGAAACCGAGAGGTATGCATCGGGAAGATCGATATACTTACCCACAAGGGCAATGTTAACGTCGGCGGAGGGGCGGTGTACCGCATCCAACAAACGATCCCACTGCGTGAAATCTGGCTCAGGGGCAGTCATACCGAAGTATTCCAGAATATAATCGTCGAGCTTCTGGGAATGAAGGGTTTTGGGAATATCGTAGATGCTGGGGGCATCAGGACATGAGATAACGGCGGCAGTATCAACATCGCAGGCGTTACCGATTTTGGCGCGGTGCGATTCCGGAACATCACGCTCACAACGCAGAATCAAGCCATCGGGCAGGATACCCAAACCACGTAATGCTGCAACGGAATGCTGAGTAGGCTTCGTTTTGAGTTCGCCGGAAGGGCCGATAAAGGGTACCAAAGATACGTGGAGAAAAAACACGTTCTGACGTCCAACGTCACGGCGTACTTGGCGTGCCGCTTCCATAAAGGGCAGCGATTCAATATCGCCTACCGTACCGCCAATTTCGGTGATGATGATATCGGGCGCGTTTTCGATTTCGGCGGCGTAACGCATACGTGCTTTGATTTCATCAGTGATATGAGGAATAACCTGCACGGTATCGCCTAAATATTCTCCGCGACGTTCTTTTGCGATAACGGTCGAGTACACCTGACCGGTTGTAACGTTAGCGGATTGGTCAAGGTTCTCATCAAGAAAGCGTTCGTAATGCCCAATATCAAGGTCTGTTTCAGCACCATCGTCAGTTACAAAGACTTCGCCGTGCTGGAAAGGGTTCATGGTACCGGGATCTACGTTAAGGTACGGGTCAAATTTCTGCATCGTGACCGATAGACCACGAGAACGTAGAATCTGACCGAGAGAAGAAGCTGAAAGACCTTTACCGAGAGAAGAAGCAACACCACCCGTAACAAAGATTTGGCGGGTTACCTTACCGTTAGCGGACGCGTTAAGAGCGTTATTATTTTCATTCACCACGGAATTCAAGCTTACCATTTTCTTTTCCCCTATCCAATAGAACACTAACGGACGAGAGCTTTTCTCTTCCCTAGATTTAATGAGCTCTTTCCCGTATTTCGCGCAGTTTTTACGCCATAATAAACGCTTCATCTACCGCTGAATACCGTGTTACACCACAACGGCCTCTAGAAATATCTGCGACCCAATACTACCGAATATCCTTGGAATGCTCCTCAGATATATCAGCTATGACCGTTGTCTTTTCAGCACCTGTTTACTCAAGCTGACCCCCTGCGCGTAAAAGCTCCCGCGCGTGTTCTTGGGCTGCTTCCGACTGATCGTGTCCGGCGAGCATACGAGCGAGTTCTACAACACGCTCTTGGTCAGAAAGTACCTGTACTTTCGATAACGATGCGTCATCATTTTTAAGGACCAAAATATGCTGATCCGCGAAAGCCGCAACCTGTGGTAGGTGAGTTACCACCAAAACTTGTACATGCTGGGCAAGCATTGCAAGCCTGCGACCAATCTCAATAGCAGCCTTACCGCCAACGCCCGAATCTACTTCGTCAAAGATAAAGGTGGGTACCGGATCCACTTCCGCCAGCACAACCTCCAACGCAAGCATTACGCGTGAAAGCTCACCTCCAGAGGCGCCTTTCCCAAGTGGACGAGGGGTTGCCTCACGATGCGGAGCAAGCATAAAGGTCACTGTGTCACGACCATGAATTGAAATTTATCTGCCTCGGCAACTTCAACAACAAGAGAAGCATTCGGCATGGCAAGCGCGGTTAGTTCTTCACTAACAGAATCCGCCAAACGCGAAGCGGCTTCTTGACGCGCTTTCATAAGCTGAGCTGCCTGCTCTCCTAAAGCCTGACGCAGGTCGGTAAGCTCTTGTTCCAGAGATTCCTGTCGCGCTGGATCATCAACAAGGCGAGTCAGGCGATCACGAGATTCTTCGGCCCACTCAAGGACTTCCGCAATATCTGCACCATATTTTCGCGTCAAATTTTTCAGCTGCGCACGACGCTCCTGTACCTGCGCTAGGCGTTCAGGCCCTTCAGAATCTAACGAGGTCGAATAGGTAGAAATATCGGTGGCAACATCAGTCGCCAGAACTAAAAGTTCGTTAACCCGTTGAGCTAAATTCTCTATATCGCTATCGGCATCGGCTTGTCCCAAAAGAGATGTATGTGCCGCGTCCAAAAGACTCAGTACATTTGCCTCTGTGCCTTCCGTATATTCGCTGCCCGACAGCGCCGCCGCTGCAACACCGGTTGCGGTACGAAGCGCCTCAACATTCATCAGTTTGATGCTTTCATTCTTAAGCGCTTCGTCCTCACCCGTCTGTGGATTTACGGAGTCTATTTCTTCAAGCGCCCCCTGCAAGCTTTGCGCCTCTAATGCTCGTTCACGAGAATTCTCACGAACCTCTTTATATTCAGCGGCTGCGACTCGGTACCGCTCATAGGTATGCTGGTACTTCTCCAACAGGTCAAAAAGCTTTTCGCCCGCATAAAGGTCTAGTGCACGACGTTGCTCACTGGCAGACTTGAGACGCAATTGATCCGACTGACCGTGCACAGCTACAAGAGTTTGCCCAATATCTGAAAGCTTACCGACAGGCGCGGTGCATCCTCCTACATGTGCCCGAGAACGCCCAGAAGCATTAACGGTGCGAGCTAAGAGAAGTTCGCTTGTTTTTCATCTACCGGGTCAGCTGTTCCGCCCACTTCTTCCGCAAGGGTCAAAGCCTTATGTTCTTGAGGTAGGCGCACGATGGCTTCCGCTAAGGCGCTCTTTGCCCCTTGACGCACACTTGCAGCATCACTACGCGCCCCGAGAAGCATACCAAGTGCCGTAACGACCATAGTTTTACCGGCACCAGTTTCACCTGTTAGAACCGACAGCCCGGGCTGCAAGGGTAATCGAGCATCAGTAATAATGCCCAAGTCCCGAATATGGATTTCTTCAATCACGATGCGTCTACCTTAAAGTCCTTACCGCATAGGGGCTGGAGTCGTGCCACATACGCGAGCTATGTGCGGCTCTATTGCACTGACCGACTTCCTGTTGGAGCACCCCAAACATTCGGTTTCCGTGTGAGTACCAGATATAAATCAATGAGGATCTTGCGAGCTGTTTTTTTCACCGATAGTGGCATCGCACACCTCACGCTCCTTCTCAGAGGTTGGGCCTCGCCATCCTCGAATAGGCAGAGCAAACTTACGAACCAGCCGTTCAGAGAACGGGGCGGGGTGGATACGTGCCAAAAGCACTGGTTTTTCAGATTTACGCACCTCAATGCGGGAACCGGGCAGCAGATCATTCATACGTCGTCCATCGCACCACAACACACCGGATGCACCATGAGCCATCATTTCAACAGCTACCATAGAAGACGGAGATGCTACTAGCGGTCGTGCAAAAAGGGCATGTGCTGAAAGCGGTACCAATAATATAGCTTCTACCTCAGGCCAGACTACCGGTCCCCCACCTGAAAATGCGTATGCGGTGGATCCCGTGGGCGTACCTATCACCACACCATCACAGCCAAATGTGCTTATTGGCTTACGATCTACCTCAATGATGACCTCAATCATCTTCTCGCGGTTGCCTTTTTCAACGCTTACTTCATTAAGCGCCCAATCCGTATGAACACGTTTCTCCTCGTGCCATACTTCAATGTCGATTGCCATACGCTCTTCGACCGCATACTCGCTCTTGACGATGCGGTTTACAGTTTCTTGCAGATCACTTTCTTCCGATTCCGCTAAGAATCCTACGTGTCCCAGATTCACGCCGATCAGCGGAATGCTTGTATGTCGCACCATTTCTGCAGCACGCAGGATAGAACCGTCACCGCCGAGGACCATACCAAGCTCAATATCAATAAGCGCAACACTCTCATGCACCACCTGCACAGGCACCGGATCGTCCCAATTTTCCGTCAAGGCTTCCAGATCAGAACGGTTCATCACGGGCACTAGACCTGCACGATGCAGCTGTTTACACGCCTGGCGGGCTGCATCCCGTGCTTCTTTGCGGCCAGTATGCGCAAAGACTAGAATTTTACGATTTTCTGTTATTGACACGTTCTACCCTCCTCACAGCAGGCATTATTTACGGATTATCCCACGACTACTTCTTTAGTATAGCCGAATTTCCCATTATACTGGAACATATTTTCTAGAATATTATTTCGATAAAAAGATTTGTTTGCTATTTCTGCTTCTTGCACCATAAGAAAAATTCGACGTTACCATCTTGCCCGGGTAAGGGGCTTTGCACAGTATCTATCACGCGAAGACCACATGATTGAGCCGAGTCTTGCACCTTACGCACGGCGAAAGCATGTGCTTGAGGATCTGTAACCACTCCTGCACGCCCAATTTGATGTTTTCCTACTTCAAATTGTGGTTTCACCATGAGCACTAAGTCCCCATCTTCCTCGGTCACCTGCGCAAGAGCATCTATGACTAACGTCAACGAGATAAATGATAGGTCAGAGACAACTAGGGAAACTAAGCCCCCAATATCCTCTGGAGTTAGATAACGCACGTTAAGACCTTCATAAGCATCAACTCGAGGATCCATGCGCAAAGACTCAACAAGTTGACCGTGACCCACGTCAACTGCTGCAATATGTGAAGCTCCACGGCGCAAGAGTACGTCGGTAAATCCTCCGGTAGAGGCACCTGCGTCCAGACAACGACGACCGGCTACAGTTATGTGCGTAAAAATATCTAAGGCACCAGCAAGTTTATGCCCGGCACGACTCACATATTCTGTAAGAGGGCTTTCTTGTACCAGTACATCATCGTCACGATGTACAGGCTGCGATGCCTTATACACAATTTTCCCATTAACACTCACGCACCCGGCATCAATAAGTTTTGCCGCTAAAGTACGAGATGCAGCAAGCCCATGCTCGGCAAGAAATTTATCGAGCCGCACCTAGGAGTTCTCCCCGGGTTCTCGGGAGAAACGTACATTATCTTCGAGGTTATCAACTAAGGTTCCATAGGCCCGAATACGCTCTACAGGATCCATCGCTAAAACAGCCTGCAGCTGTGTTTCAAACTCCTGGTAATCAGCTTCTTCAAGGGACTCATGGCTATCAGCATTTTCTGTAGAGTTTTGTTGTTTCTTACCCATAAGTTAAACCTCGGGAAGGCCTTGAATATTCGGGGTCACAGCCTGCTCCGGATGCGCCGCCCACCAGGCAGCGCAGGCTACGCGCCAGGCTTCTGCTTCCGCATCGCTGCCGGAAAAGCCCTCTGGCGCGAAAGAGCCTTGGACGGTTAAATAGATATTATTTCCCTGTACCTTGGCAGTCCATGATGGTCCATGCGCTGTAATCGCGTGGTCCTCATGGAGAATTTCGATCTGCGGATATGGTTCGAAGAAATCATCAAGAGTGCGCAAAATATATGTGGGACGTTGTTCAGGGACCACCGATATAACATCCTGATATGTCTGCACGCCGGTCAGCACAAGTGCACCCGCCATATGAGCTTTGTTGGCTCCCCAGAATATCGGTGTCAAGGCGGTCCCCCTACAATAACGGGCTTTGAGGCTTTTTACTGATTGAGCCGCAGTCTCAAAAAAATAGCGGCTTCAGGTTTTTCCGGCTACCATCGGAGTACGACGTGCCGCAATACCCACCGCCGCTACTAAAGAACCGTTACCGGGTGCTTGCCCTCGTTCCTTAGGAATAGTTTGGTCTGTGTTCGTGGCAACCCATAAGATGTTCTGATCAGCGAGAGTGTACGCTGCCTCTGCCAAATCTTCCCAGCTGAGTTGCGGGTTAAAACCCTGAACCACGGCAACAGGGTTGTCGGACTGTGATGATACAGGCTCCAACCCGACAGCCCGCAGACAATCTGCTAAAGCTTCAGTACCGGTAACCAGAATTTTAGACCCGGCGGGCACATGTTGAGCCAATAAAGCCGCGCCAGCCTGGGCAGAACTGACAACACGTTCCGCCTGCGTGCGCACGCCTAAATCTTGCAGGTGAGTCGCTACAGATTCTACGGAGCGCGAGGCATTATTAGTCACAAAGACGACGGGAACCCCACTGCTTTCAGCGCGGTTTTCAAAGGCTTCTGGCGCTCCCTCAATAGCGTAGGGTCCAGCGTATACTACCCCGTCGAGATCTGAAAGTAAGGCATCGTACTGAGCTAGTAGGGGTTCGCTCGTCATAATGTTCAATTCTTTCTGGTTATAGACAAAGCAAGTAGCCTCAGGCGAGGAACAGATAGTTTCTACTGCTCTGTTTCATTTTGGGAAGGCTTCGTTTCATATTCAGAAGATGCAACCGCCAAGTTCTTTGACTTGTCAGAACTATATGCCTCTTCCTTCTCTGGCTGTGTTCCCTCGTCAGTATTGCTTTTGTTGTTCGAGGTCTTCTAGCACAGGTTCCTCAGGTTCAAAGAGCTCGGATTCACCATAAATATCGAAAATCTCAGGCTCAGCGAACTCACCCTGTCCCAAAGCGGCTTCGGCCCTGAACGCGAGGCGTGCCCACTGCTCTGCTTCCTGACTTCGTCCTGCATTATCTAGAGCCTCGGAATATGCTGTGAAGAGTCGAGGGCTGTATTCGAAAGCACGTTTTGGGTTTAGCTGCGGAATTTGAAGGGCCGATATCGCTTGCGATTTTTTGCCCTGATCTGCATATATCCCAGATTCAACAATGGCGAGTTCAACGCGAACCTGGGCAGGAAGCTCTTCGCGTTTAGCTTCCTCTATCATGTCAAGAGCTTTAGAAATACGGTTAAGAGCGCGCTCACAGTCTACGAGGAGCGCAAGATGATCCAGAGAGCCGCTTATGCGACGATGCGTACGTAATTCGCGTAATGCTAGTTCGTAATCTTCAGCGACATATGCGGCGACACCTACAGCTTCACGTACCGCAGAAATACGTCCTGCGCTTCGAGACGCAGCAACAGCATGCTCAAGCGCGAACTGGGGATCAAGCTCCAGATATCGTCCAGTCATAACAAGATGTTTGCAACGGTAGCGGCATTCCTAGACTCAAGCGCGCGAAGCTGACGGCTTGTAGCACTGTCTAATTCACGACCTGTTACATCACTGTCAATCTCAGGCGCCTTTGGCTTGGCAGGACGATAACCCGCCCGACCGTCAACAAATCGCACATTCTCCTGAGACTCTGCCTTATACGCGTGCTGCCTAGGTGACTTACTCCGAAAACTGAAACGATGCGATTTATTCGGGTCTTTCAAGTCGTTTCGGCGTCCTACATCGCTATCCTTATGATTTGCCCCAGCCCCATCAGAATGTTGAGCGTTACTGTGGTAGTTGCTCTTCTGGGAGTTTTTCGCAGTGGAAGCACCAATAGCACCCTGCTTATTTTTAGACTGGGGGGTCTCAGACATGAATCTCCTCAAAGGGGAAGGCGGGATCAGACACAGAATCTTCGCTACAAATTATGGAAGATAATCTCAGGGTGCTAAATGCACCTTTTATATTCTAGTACAGGTTGGCATAGACCGATACCCTAGAGATACTAGATCACAAGATAGCTTTGTCTTCTGCATCTACTCGTAGAAGGCGGGTTACCGGGTTGGGGTTGTTTGGTAAAACCACCGTTAAACACAAAAAAGCATGAGCGAAAGCTCCCCACAGGAAACCCCCACCCATACTTACCTCTAAACAAAATTATTATTGCGGCAGCCATCTACTCTCCCACACCCACCAAGATGCAGTACCATCAACACCACAGGGCTTAGCTCACCAGGTTCGAAAAGGATACTGGGCGTTTCCCCCAAGCTATCACCACCGCAAAACCACCAAACAACAACCCACCCCACAAAAAACGGGGCCCAGCTTGTTGTTTCAAAACTATACAGCGAACGCAAACAAACAACTTACTAGTGTGAATAAGTCTTCGGCCTATTAGTACCAGTCAACTCCACGCCTTACAACGCTTCCATACCCGGCCTATCAACCTCATCATCTCTAAGGAGCCTCACACACCCAAAGGGTGCCAGGAGAACTCATCTCGAAACAGGCTTCCCGCTTAGATGCCTTCAGCGGTTATCCCTCCCGAACGTAGCCAATCAGCCATGCACCTGGCGGTACAACTGACATACCAGAGGTTCGTCCGTCCCGGTCCTCTCGTACTAAGGACAGCCTTTCTCAATTCTCCAACGCGCGCAGCGGATAGGGACCGAACTGTCTCACGACGTTCTGAACCCAGCTCGCGTACCGCTTTAATGGGCGAACAGCCCAACCCTTGGGACCGACTCCAGCCCCAGGATGCGACGAGCCGACATCGAGGTGCCAAACCATGCCGTCGATATGGACTCTTGGGCAAGATCAGCCTGTTATCCCCGAGGTACCTTTATCCGTTGAGCGACAGCGCTTCCACAAGCCACTGCCGGATCACTAGTCCCGACTTTCGTCCCTGCTCGAGTCGCCACTCTCACAGTCAAGCTCCCTTGTGCACTTACACTCAACACCTGATTGCCAACCAGGCTGAGGGAACCTTTGGGCGCCTCCGTTACACTTTAGGAGGCAACCGCCCCAGTTAAACTACCCATCAGGCACTGTCCCTGAACCAGATCATGGCCCGAAGTTAGACATCCAGATTGACCAGAGTGGTATTTCAACAACGACTCCACCACCACTAGCGTGACAGCTTCACAGTCTCCCACCTATCCTACACAAGCCAACCCAAACACCAATACCAAACTATAGTAAAGGTCACGGGGTCTTTCCGTCCTGCTGCGCGAAACGAGCATCTTTACTCGTACTGCAATTTCACCGAGTTCATGGTTGAGACAGTAGGGAAGTCGTTACTCCATTCGTGCAGGTCGGAACTTACCCGACAAGGAATTTCGCTACCTTAGGATGGTTATAGTTACCACCGCCGTTTACTGGGGCTTAAATTCTCAGCTTCGCCCACACAGGGCTAACCAATCCTCTTAACCTTCCAGCACCGGGCAGGAGTCAGTCCGTATACCTCGTCTTACGACTTCGCACGGACCTGTGTTTTTGATAAACAGTCGCTTCCCCCTGGTCTCTGCGACCCCTACACGCTCCCCACCGCACGGGCAGATCACGCTCAGGGCCCCCCTTCTCCCGAAGTTACGGGGGCATTTTGCCGAGTTCCTTAACCATGATTCTCTCGATCGCCTTAGTATTCTCTACCTGATCACCTGTGTCGGTTTCGGGTACGGGCAGCTAAAACCTCACGCCGATGCTTTTCTCGGCAGCATAGGATCACCAAATCCCCCACAAACAAGGGGTCCCATCACGTCTCAGACACACAACCGGCGCATTTAACAACCAGTCATCCTACACGCTTAGACCACGACAACCACCGCGTGGCTTGGCTACCTTCCTGCGTCACACCTGTTAACACGCTTACCTCCAAAGCTTGGGTCCCACACACCCCACAACACCACAAAGAAAAACTTCATGACACCGTGATCGGCATGGTTAGCATCACAATATCAGTATGGACGGTCCTTCACTGGTACGGGAATATCAACCCGTTCTCCATCGACTACGCCTGTCGGCCTCGCCTTAGGCCCCGACTAACCCAGGGCAGATTAACTTGACCCTGGAACCCTTGATCATCCGGCGCACGGGTTTCTCACCCGTGATTCGCTACTCATGCCTGCATTCTCACTCCCACACAATCCACCACACACTCCCGTGGCAGCTTCACCTCGTGCAGGACGCTCCCCTACCCAACCAGCCACAAAGACTGATTGCCACAACTTCGGCGGTGTACTTGAGCCCCGCTACATTATCGGCGCAGAATCACTTGACCAGTGAGCTATTACGCACTCTTTCAAGGATGGCTGCTTCTAAGCCAACCTCCTGGTTGTCTCAGCAACTCCACATCCTTTCCCACTTAGCACACGCTTAGGGGCCTTAGTTGATGGTCTGGGCTGTTTCCCTCTCGACAATGAAGCTTATCCCCCACTGTCTCACTGCTACACTCTCACTTACCGGCATTCGGAGTTTAGCTAACGTCAGTAACCCTCGCGGGCCCATCGGCCATCCAGTAGCTCTACCTCCAGCAAGAAACATGTAACGCTGCACCTAAATGCATTTCGGGGAGAACCAGCTATCACAGAGTTTGATTGGCCTTTCACCCCTATCCACAGCTCATCCCCCCAGTTTTCAACCTAGGTGGGTTCGGTCCTCCACACGCTCTTACACGTGCTTCAACCTGGCCATGGATAGATCACTCCGCTTCGGGTCTAGATCCTGCCACTACAACGCCCTATTCAGACTCGCTTTCGCTACGACTACCCCACACGGGTTAACCTCGCGACAAAACACTAACTCGCAGGCTCATTCTTCAAAAGGCACGCCACCACCCCACACAAAAGGGGGGCTATAACGGCTTGTAAGCACACGGTTTCAGGTACTATTTCACTCCCCTCCCGGGGTACTTTTTCACCATTCCCTCACGGTACTGATCCACTATCGGTCATCAGGAAGTATTTAGACTTACCAGGTGGTCCTGGCAGATTCACACGAGATTCCACGAGCCCCGTGCTACTCGGGACATTGTCAACGCACACACAACACTTTCAACTACGGGACTCTCACCCACTACGGTCGACCATTCCAAGCCAGTTCGCCTACCATCATGCACTACGCCGGTGACCAGTTAGAACCACCACAACAACTCCCACAACACCCATGATGCAACACCTAACCGCTATCACACACCACAGGTTTAGCCTCATCCGCGTTCGCTCGCCACTACTAACAGAATCATTATTATTTTCTCTTCCTGCGGGTACTGAGATGTTTCACTTCCCCGCGTTCCCCCCAACTGGCCTATACATTCAACCAGCGGTCACCCACCAAAACGATGAGCGAGGTTTCCCCATTCGGAAATCCTCGGATCCACGCCCAGTTATCGGCTCCCCGAGGCTTATCGCAGATTCACACGTCCTTCATCGGCTCCTGATGCCAAGGCATCCACCGTGTGCCCTTAACAACTTACACACAATCAAGAAAAAGAAGAATCAAGAAACCACACAACCGTGCAGTTCCCAGAAGATGCTCGCGTCCACTATATAGTTCTCAAACAACAAACCACACCAACACCAACACCGAGAACAAACCCAGCACCAGCACCAGCCAGTCACCAATTCAGACCACACCTAGCGTGCAACCCGAAAACCCAAGAACGCACCCGAACAACACAACAATAATGATGACGTATACACAACACCGTGAAACAAAACAAACAACAAAAAAAGGGGCTGACATTCCACCCATGAGCAAACCACCCACCCGACACTCGCGAGCAGCATGGCCAACCAAACAATAGTTGAGCTCCTTAGAAAGGAGGTGATCCAGCCGCACCTTCCGGTACGGCTACCTTGTTACGACTTAGTCCCAATCGCCAGTCCCACCTTCGACGGCTCCCCCCCACCAGGGTTAGGCCACCGGCTTCGGGTGTTACCAACTTTCGTGACTTGACGGGCGGTGTGTACAAGGCCCGGGAACGTATTCACCGCAGCGTTGCTGATCTGCGATTACTAGCGACTCCGACTTCATGGGGTCGAGTTGCAGACCCCAATCCGAACTGAGACCGGCTTTTAGGGATTAGCTCCACCTCACAGTATCGCAACCCTCTGTACCGGCCATTGTAGCATGCGTGAAGCCCAAGACATAAGGGGCATGATGATTTGACGTCATCCCCACCTTCCTCCGAGTTGACCCCGGCAGTCTCCTATGAGTCCCCACCATCACGTGCTGGCAACATAGAACGAGGGTTGCGCTCGTTGCGGGACTTAACCCAACATCTCACGACACGAGCTGACGACAACCATGCACCACCTGTATACCAGCCCCGAAGGGAAACGCCATCTCTGACGCAGTCCAGTATATGTCAAGCCTTGGTAAGGTTCTTCGCGTTGCATCGAATTAATCCGCATGCTCCGCCGCTTGTGCGGGCCCCCGTCAATTTCTTTGAGTTTTAGCCTTGCGGCCGTACTCCCCAGGCGGGGCACTTAATGCGTTAGCTACGGCGCGGAAAACGTGGAATGTCCCCCACACCTAGTGCCCAACGTTTACGGCATGGACTACCAGGGTATCTAATCCTGTTCGCTCCCCATGCTTTCGCTTCTCAGCGTCAGTTACAGCCCAGAGACCTGCCTTCGCCATCGGTGTTCCTCCTGATATCTGCGCATTCCACCGCTACACCAGGAATTCCAGTCTCCCCTACTGCACTCTAGTTAGCCCGTACCCACTGCAAAACCAGGGTTAAGCCCCAGCCTTTCACAGCAGACGCGACCAACCGCCTACAAGCTCTTTACGCCCAATAATTCCGGACAACGCTCGCGCCCTACGTATTACCGCGGCTGCTGGCACGTAGTTAGCCGGCGCTTTCTCTGCACCTACCGTCACTTTCGCTTCTTCGATGCTAACAGAGGTTTACAACCCGAAGGCCGTCATCCCTCACGCGGCGTCGCTGCATCAGGCTTGCGCCCATTGTGCAATATTCCCCACTGCTGCCTCCCGTAGGAGTCTGGGCCGTGTCTCAGTCCCAGTGTGGCCGGTCACCCTCTCAGGCCGGCTACCCGTCGTCGCCTTGGTAAGCCATTACCTCACCAACAAGCTGATAGGCCGTGAGCCCATCTAAAACCACTCCATAACGCTTTCCACCAACACCCCATGCGGAGATTGGTCGTATCCGGTATTAGACCCAGTTTCCCAGGCTTATCCCAGAGTCAAAGGTAGGTCACTCACGTATTACTCACCCGTTCGCCACTAATCCACCTAGCAAGCTAGGCTTCATCGTTCGACTTGCATGTGTTAAAGCACGCCGCCAGCGTTCGTCCTGAGCCAGAATCAAACTCTCCGTTACAAAAAAACAAAAAAAGCAAACGCATGATCCCATAACTCTCAAAAAAACAATGAACTACTGACAAAACAAAAAAACAATCAGGACACACAAACACCAGGCACACCAACGCACCCCATGCTCTGCACCCCACACGAATGTCCCAACCAGCAGACACCACAACAAAATTTTTCAGAACTACAAGACCACACCAAACATGACCTCAATAAGATCAAAAAACATATACGGTATCAACCCCGCACACCAACACCCCCACTACGAAGGCACCAGCGCACTGTCACAACATCCCGTTTCACCAATACACATCATCACAACACAACACACAGTTGTGCCAAAAACGTATTGAACAAAGCACACTCTTGAGTTCTCAAACAACACACCACACCAACAACACCACCACACACAAACACGCATGCAGAGATCATCATCAGCCGGTCATCACATGATAAATCACCGCAACCAACCCCACCCGGAATCACAACCAGAAATGAAGTCCTCGCCGCGGCGACTCATACAACTATACACACCCACACCCACCACCGCAACCCAACGGGTGATGAGATAGAACACTCACAAAAACACTAGTCAGATATCTATAAATTCTAAAGCGCTGGTTGGGGGCGCAAAAGACCCCGAAACTACGTAGCTCTTCACTGTTCTTAAAAAGCGCGTATTCCCGTCATGCCACCTCAAAAAAACTCGAATCGCTAAAATATTCTTTTCTCTTTAGGCCGCCGCACTGAAGATATAAATGAAGGGTTTCCATACATCGAACCGCATAGAAACCCTTCAAGATCCTGTGGTAAATCAGGAATAGTAAACCCTATACTACGGTAATCGCACCCTGGTTTTTCTTGCCTCGACGCACGATTGCATACTTACCGTGCAAAAGCTGCTCAGATGAGATCAGGGCATCTTCACCTTGAACCTTCACACCATTGACAGATGCGCCGCCTTCTTTCAAGATACGTCGCGCCTCAGACTTGGAAGAGGCAAAACCAAGCTCCGTAAGCGCAGTAATCAGATCCAGCCGATCCGAAGAGAGCTCAACCGAAGGCAGCTCATCCATTACAGCCTGAAGAGTGCTCTCGTCCAAGGACGCAAAGTCTCCCTTGCCAAAAAGAGCTTCCGAAGCCGCTATGGCCTGTTCCGTAGGCTCAACACCGTGAACAAGGGCCGTAACCTCATAAGCAAGGCGTTTCTGTGCTTCACGCTTGTACGCTTCGGTTTCGACCTTATGCTCGTATTCGCCAATCTCCGCACGAGTCAAGAAAGTAAAGACCTTCAAACGATCTATTACATCCGCATCAGCGGTATTAAGCCAGAACTGGTAAAAGGCATATGGAGAACACATCTCGGGGTTCAGCCAAATTGCGTTGCCTTCGCTCTTACCAAACTTCGTGCCATCAGAGTTTGTAATCAGAGGGGTTCCAATAGCATGAACAGTTTTTCCCTCGACCTTGCGAATCAGTTCGGTGCCGCTGGTGAGATTACCCCACTGGTCAGAACCACCGGTTTGCAAAGTGCATCCGTACTGACGGTTAAGCTCAAGATAATCTAAGCCCTGCAAGATTTGGTACGAGAACTCAGTGTAAGAAATACCTTCTTCAGAGTTTAGGCGTTTAGCAACAATTTCCTTCTTGACCATCGTACCCACACGAAAATGCTTACCAATATCGCGCAAGAAATCGATAGCCGAAAGCTGCCCGCCCCAATCCAAATTATTCACCATACGAGCCGCATTCTCGCCCTCAAACGAAAGAAAACGCTCAATCTGAGACCGTAGAGATTGAACCCAATCAGCAACGACTTCTCGGGAGTTAAGTACGCGCTCCGATGTCTGCCGGGGGTCTCCGATCAGACCAGTAAAACCGCCCACCAGACCTAGGGGGTAGTGCCCGGCAAGTTGCAGACGACGCATTACCAAAAGCTGCACAAGGTGCCCCAAATGTAAGGATGCGGCGGTAGGGTCGTACCCGGTATAGAATGTAAGCTTTTCATCGCTCAATGCTTTTTCGAGTGCCTCTTCGTCAGTACTCACATGCACGAGTCCGCGCCATTTGAGCTCCTGCCAGATGTTCTCGAACGTGTCGTCATTGTGCTGCGCATTAAGGATGTCGGCAGACATGGTTCTCTATGTTCTCCGTTCCATGACATACGGTGTAAAAATATTTGATGCGCAGAATACAGCCTGCACATAGTAAGTACACCCAGGATTGATAGTTATAGCCTAGCACTACGTCGCTACCTGCGATACATGCCAACACTACTTACGGGTCTACTTACGACTGGGCAGATCCGACTGCTTCAGCACCTAGACCTGCGGGCATTGAGGTTCCTACCAGATGAAGCCGCTGTGTGGGGCGAGTCATTGATACGTATAGATCACCTACAGCACCTTGTGCATCGTCAAGAAGCTGCTGCGGTTCCACGATGATGACAACATCAAACTCAAGCCCTTTAGCTTCCCAAGGAGTCAAAACAAGAACCTGATTTTCGACGGCGTCCTCAGCGGTTCCTGTACGATCCGCATGTGTTTCCATAACTGCACGCGCCACCTGTGTGTACTGGGCGGGGGAACAGACTACTCCGATAAGAGCCCCATCTCCTAGGGCAACCTCATCACTCACGCGCTGGACAGTCTCAGCAACCACGTGTTCCTGGGGCACCCGATGGATAAAAGGTGCCCATTGTCCTTCACGCACAGCACGAGGTGCTGACACTTCATACCCGGCTTCGCGTGCAACGGCGACCGCGGCATCCGCAATTTGCGCTGGGGTACGGTAGTTAATCGTCAATTCATCAAGAGTAAACCGTTCCCCCACAAAAGGTTCAAGAGCCTGAGACCACGATGAAGCGGCAGAGGCTGAAGACGCCTGCGCAATATCTCCCACTACCGTAAACGATTTCATGGGGCATCGTCGCATCAGCAAACGCCATTGCATAGGCGAAAGCTCTTGCGCTTCATCCACAACAATATGCCCATAGGCCCAGGTGCGATCCGCCTGTGCCGCAGCTGCAGCAGTCATACGATTGATACCTACCTCGTTGAGAGCGGCGATCTGCTCGGCCGTAACAACGCCGTCTGCACCAATATCGGCGAGTGTCTGATGCACATTCTCAAGTGCTTTTGACGCATTCTCAAGGTTAGCTCGATGCTCAGCCTCTGCGCGCGCTGCTGCCGCCGCACCCGTGACCCGGGAGAAATCACCGAGAAGCTCCGCAGCTTCATCCAGTAAAGGAACATCAGCCTCAGTCAAAGGAGCATCGGCAGGGCGTTTGAGAAGTTCCCTTTCTGCCTCAGTAAAATTCTGAGTTGCGGACTCTAGATATTGCTGTTTCGAGAACAGGGAACGCACCAGCGTTTCAGGTGAAAGCGGCATCCAGGCAAGGTTAAGAGCACGTCGTACATCCAAAGAAGCACGCACATCATCTTGTAAATAAGGGCGGTCCACAATGCGACCGGCGGCTTTATTAAGCTGATCGTCCAGCACGCTCGTCAGTTCCTTAAGCAAAATTTTGACGAACGTCTCGCGAGCTTCATTATGTGGTTTTCCAGTAGCACGAGCTCGAGAACGTGCTGAACGTACCATCTGTGGAGTAAGAACAACATCAGTGCCCTCAACGTTGAGGCGCTGTTCCCGCTCAGGAACTTTTTGGCGATCTTCAACTGCTTTCTTGATTACCTCTACCATGCGCAAATCACCCTTAAGCGCAGCGATACGACGATCGTGCTCTGGTACAGCGCGAAGCCCAGGGTACAGTGTTGCCAAGGAAGCCATGACCACTCCGGTTTCGCCCAGAGAAGGCAGAACACGCTCAATGTACCACATGAATGAATGCGACGGTCCTACCACTAATACACCCGCTTTAGCGAGGCGTTCTCGATTTGTATACAGCAAATATGCCGCACGATGCAGAGCAACTGCAGTTTTACCGGTACCCGGTCCGCCCTGAACAACCCGAACGCCGGGCAACTCGGAACGAATAATCGCATCCTGCTCGGCTTGGATGGTCGCGACGATATCATTCATCCGCCCGGTACGTTTCTTATTTAAAGCCGCGAGAAGCGCACCTTCACCATGCAAAGTGTCGCTATCCTGAAGCAATTCGGAGTCGAACACTTCATCTTCGATGTTGGTGACGGTACGTCCCTCTAGCATCAGATGCCGCCGACGCCGAACCCCTAACGGATTAAACGCCGTAGCCTGATAGAACGTGCCGGCCTCGGGGGCACGCCAATCCATCAAAAAGCCGCTTCTGGTCGCTATCCATAATTCCTAAACGGCCGATATACCGAACCTCATCGGCTCCGTCTTTTGTAAGGTCAAGACGGCCAAAAAAACAAGCCGCGCATCCACTGCGTTAAAGCTGGGCCAGGCGATCTTCGTAATGGGTGGCAAAAGAGTCCCGTTCGGAACGGTTTTGATGCCCACCAACCGCCTGATTCTTGCGAACATCCGCGAGTTTTTTTGTGAGGTTTCTTCCCGTAAATCATCTAGTCGTGCATAGATTTTTTTGCAACCTGTTCGCGTTCTTGGGCAAGCTGCTGCGCAAAGACACGTGTAGCAACATTCTCGGAAACATTCTTAGATGTTTCTGCGGGCATAAAAACTCCTTTAACGGCATAACGCCGATTAACTCACGATTTACGGCGATGCCGAAAACAGAGTATCTATTTTTACAGGGTTATATGCACGCTCAAAAGCTATGTCTATGTGCTTTGAGGCAGGACGTTACTCAGAAACTACACTTAAAGTTTCTACTCGGTATTGCGCCAGAGCTTCACGCCCGCCCAAGCCTTTGAGCTCCAAGAGAGTGCCAATTCCTGCTACTTTCAGCTCCGCACGTTCAATAAGCTTCGCGGCAGCCACCAGCGTGCCACCGGTTGCCAAGATATCGTCGAGTAGAAGCACGCGGGTTCCCGGTGCGAAATCATGACTGTGAATCTCGATAGCTGCAGTACCATACTCAAGCTCATATTCTTCGCGGTATGTTTCACGGGGCAGCTTACCGGCCTTACGTACCGTCATAATGCCTTTGCCGGAGGCATAAGCAAGCGCTGAAGCCATAAGAAAACCACGGGCTTCTACACCAGCGACAACGTCATAAGTACCTTCAAAAAGCTGTGCTATCTCGTCAATAGATGCTTTAAAAACCTCAGCGTTTGCAAAGAGAGTGGTGACGTCGTAGAACAGGATTCCCTGATGTGGGTAATCCTGAATGGTTGCGCATGCCGCCGGAATAAGCTCTTGCATGGATGCGAGCGCAGAAACGTTCATTACTCTCTCTTTCGGAGGTCAGCGGGTTTTGAGATCAGTCGATGTATGTTCGCCGCAGAATTAATGCGGCACGGTGGCTTTGACAGCCTCAAGAATTTTACCTTTTTTCGATAAACATGGCACGTAGTTCATGTTTAAGGATTTTTCCAGTGGGCCCCAACGGCATGGAATCTACAATTCGATAATGGCGCGGATACTTATAGGCAGCGAGTTTCTCACGCGCGAGAGTATCTAATTCTTGAATCAGCGATTCATCATCCTTCTGCCCGCGAGAGACGACAACAGCTGTAATCTCCTCGCCAACAAGCGCATCATCAAGACCAATAACGGCAACGGTTCGAACCTGCGGATGCGCTTGAAGAACATCCTCTATTTCACGAGGATAAACGGAATACCCATTACGCAGCACCATGTCTTTAATGCGGTCCACAATATAAATATTGCCGTTGTTATCCAGACGAGCTATATCTCCGGTGGCAAACCATGTACCGTCGAAAACCTCGTCCGTAGCCTGAGGGTTATTCCAGTATCCCGCCATGATATTTCGCCCGAAACCCAAAGCTGCCCATGAGTTCCTGCAGGTAAAGATCGACCTTCATCGTCACGTATCTGCACCTGCACTCCCGGAAGCACACGTCCGACGGAGCCAGTTACGTGCCCAAACTGGGCCTGATTAAAACTGACAACTGGTGAGGTTTCGCTCAGCCCATACCCTTCATATATAGGACAGGAAATTAACGCATCAAATGCACTGTGCGCAGATGCGGGCAGGGGTGAGCCTCCAGAAATACCAAATCGGATGCGTCCTTTCAGTTGGCGAGCGTTAGACGGGTTTTCTTCGAGTGCGGCTATAAGCGCAGCATACATACTGGGTACTGCTGCAAGAACCGTCACATCGGCTTGGTCGATGAGTTTGATTGCCCTTTCGGGAGTGAACCTTGGCAAAAGAGCGATGGTTGAGCCAGCAGCGCATGCCGCGTTGAGGGTGACTGTTTGCCCAAATGCATGAAAAAGAGGTAAGCCACCAAAAATAATATCTTCAGCGGTAAATCCGAACACTTGAGCACAGCTTTGGGCATTACTCAGAATATTAGCGTGCGTTAGGGTCGCACCCTTGGGCTTTCCTGTGGTTCCCGAGGTATAGAGAATAAGCGCCGGGTCCGCCGGGCTTACGGGGCATAATTTGAGTTCTGATTCAGACGGATGGTCTGTTCCAAAGGGAGCTAATGAAGATTGAGGGTCTGCACTCGTGCCGCCTAATATCTCAAGATGCACGGTTCCGTCACACACGAGGGGCACTTGGTGTGCTTCAGCTGCTAGGCGGGTTCCTTCCCAGGCAAAGAGCACGGTAGCGCCGCTATCCTGCAGATGATGTTCAAGCTCGGCACCACTCAGCAGAGGGTTTAACGGAACACAGAGAGCACCGCTTGCCAGAATGCCATAGTATAGAGCGGGCATCAGGGGAACATTAGGCAAAGAGAGCGCTACTCGATCGCCTTCCTTCACACCACATTTCGCAGATGTGTCTGTACCCGAGCCGCCGCCTGCCCCAGTTTTCGATATGTCACCGTAGCGATATTCGAGGAGGCTGAAAATACTAGCGCTGGAGTGTTCTCGTGTATGCGGCTTGCGAGCAGACGTGCAATATTGTGCGATATTGCCGGTTCAGGGGCGGAGGCATTCTCAACAGTAACGGGCATCGTTTCTTTATTCCTGTTGTATGTTCTTGCGTAGCATGAAAAAGCTCTAACTCGGGGTAGTGCTAACAGCACAATATGGCGTTTGTTTAGCCTTCTCCATTCTAAACCCGTCAATCTCAGGCAAAGTTTACAGCATACCTATAAACCGAGCTTTTTACCTGTCACATTTATTCAACAAATTTGTATTCTGATAAATTCGTAATAGTATTTATGAATGAATCAAAATAAACAATAATCTCCTATGCAGGAAGCCTCCATGACCGATAACTTTTCAACACCATCTCAGGTCTCCCCCGAACTAAAAGACCAAGAGCTCGAATTCCTCAATTCGATCTTCGACCTTGCCCGCAATAATAAGCCTATTGCGCTCCAGTCGCTCCTCGATCAAGGCATACCGGTAAATCTCACAAACTCCCACGGAGACACCCTCCTCATCCTTGCCGCTTACCATGAGCATGAAGAAATCGTGCGCGTTCTTCTCAAAGCGGGTGCAGACCCAGATCGTCTCAATGACCGTGGGCAAACGGCGTTAGTCTGCGCGGTATTCCGCGATAACCTCACGATCTCTCAGTTACTTCTTGATGCTGGCGCCAATGCGTCTTTAGGTACACAAACCCCTGCGGATGTTGCCCGGTTCTTCGACCTACCACGTATGCAAGAACTTCTTGCTACGGCAGCATCAACCGCTGAATAGCACAGAGGCAGTGGGAACAAACCATCACGTCTCAATTTTGCGCCCACCGCCTCGTGCAAACCATAGCTTTACACGGCATTCAACGTATCTGAATATTCAATAAAGTCTTTTATTAGTTTGTAGACCATGCCAAGAAACTAGCTGCAAGTTCCTGTCCACCAGCAGGATCGCGGGATATTACCATTACGGTATCGTCTCCAGCTATTGTGCCAAGAATTGCCTCTAAGCCGCTCTGATCGATAGAGGACGCTAGGAATTGCGCGGCACCGGGTGGGGTACGCAAAACCGTAATATTGCCCGAGCCTTCCGCCGTGATAAGCAGCTCTTTAAAGAGCGAAATCATGCGCGCATCGGGAGCTGCCCCTCCCCCACGACGCGCAGGATAGTTTGGAACAGCATATATGAGACCAGCGCCCTCATCACGAATACGTTCAGCACCAATTTCTACAAGATCACGTGAGAGCGTAGCCTGAGTAACTTTCATACCGTCATCGGTAAGATATTGCGCCAGCTCAGCCTGAGAACGTACACGGCGGGTCTGCAACAATTCCACGATACGTGCCTGACGCGCGATTTTTGTCGAGGGAAAGGCATTTTGTCTTCTACTTCCTTCGGTTCCAACCACAGGTTGAGTCTAGTCACGGACCCCACGAGGTACCGCACCGCTCTCAATACTCAAAGATAATACATATACACATAATTATGCGACCTAAATATCGATTATGCGCAACTTTATTTGAAAACTTTTACGTTTCTAGCATACTTTGTGGACTTTATATCCTCTATTCCCGCATACAAAAGCGGAACCTGACCTCGCATATTCTACAAGGTCAGGTTCCGCCTACTACTGTGCTACTTTTGCCGCGACTCTACATCGTCCTGTGAAGATTCTTCCTCAACGATGTAGCCCTCATCGTCCTCTTCATAGTCGTCAGATTCCTCGAATCCGTCGACATCTACATAATCAACACGAGAGCGGCGATTAGACCATATGCCAAAGGCGCATCCACCGATCAACACAACAAGAGCTAGCGCAAAACTACCCCAGCCAACGAGGTACTGCTGACCTACACTGCCCTGCTCAATCGCTTTAACGCTTCCTTTTTCACCGGTACGCACAACCTCAATCTGGTGGTCAGAGGTCTCTGCGACTAAAGCACTTACCTCACGGGGGAAATCCTGCGCATAGGTTCCAGTCTGCGTACCACGAAAATCGATATTTTCACCCGCATGGACCTCATAGGTGTCCTTCAGGTTTGAGCGATATTTCATGCCGTCGATGCGGTTATCCTTCGGCAGATTACCCTTATATTGCGCTACATTCGAGTCTGTTTCTAAATCGGGGGTCAAATCAACGTAACTGCCTTCAATAACCCAGCTTTTGCCCTCGTATTCCGCGTCCTGATTCGCGGAGAAAAGCGCACGAACACCCACAACGCACAGAACGATTGCAACCACGATAGCCAGAAGTACGCTAAATACCGATACCCAGTTGATGTGGGGTCGTTCTTCGTAGTATTCATCGCCGGCATCGCTCATGCCGAAAAAATCATCCCTGGATTCTTCAGTACCCTCGTAATCGACGTCTTCGTATTCGTCATCACGCTGTGTCATGCGCTCTCCTTATCGTGTTTCCTGTACTAGGGTACCGGTGCCTTAGCCTTACGGAAAGTTAAGACGTGATAGAACCTTCACAGAGTGACGATTTTCTAACGCTCACCTACAGCTTGGCAAGTACATGACTCGTATGAATACATAGCTAACGCCCCTTCTGATCCGTGTAACGGGCGAAGGGGCGCTAGTGATGAACTATGCCATAGTGTGTCTACACACGCGCCACAGCCCCAAAGCGTTCCGCAGCAACAGCAACCGCTGCCTCACGCGAAGCGCTTGCTTCTTCAGCAGTGAGCGTGCGATCAGGTGCCCGGAAGCGCATAGCAAACGCCAATGATTTCTTACCACTCTCGACACCCTGACCACGATAATCATCGAAGACTCGCAAATCTTCGAGCAATTCCCCAGCGCCATCACGAAGAGCCTGAGCTACCTCAGAAGCAGGAATATTCTCATCGACCACAAGAGCAACATCCTGAGTAGCTGCCGGATAACCGTAAATAGGCGATGCCTGAGGCACACCCGAGTGGGAAGCAAACAGTGCAGTAAAGTTCACCTCAAAAGCACAGGTACGTTCAGGGAGATTCTCGGTCTGCAGGAGCTTCGGATGCAGCTCGCCAGCATAACCGATAGTTTGTCCGTCCTGTGTGCGGAGCTGCGCAGTTCGTCCAGGATGGAATGCCTGATGGGTTCCTTGGGCAATCACAATCTCAACACCTAAAACATCCGCTATGAGGCGTGCCGCATCCAGCGCATCGCGCCAGTCATAGGCACGAGCCTGAGTGCCAGGCATTGGCTCGTGCTCGGCGCCAGCAAACAGGCCACTAAAATACACAGGCTGCTCGGGGATACCCGCATTCAAATCCGCAAGAACCTCATCACTGGGCCGTTCACCCAAAGGAGGGATACTAGCGGACCCCTGCCGTTCACCAGGAATAAAAACGCGGCCAGCTTCAAAAATCTTCAAGTTTTTGAAACCGCGCGAGAGATTCCGCTGCAAAACCTCTGTTAAACCGGGCAGGAGCGAGCGACGCAGCCATCCCTCAGCAGAAGAAATTGGGTTCGCTAACCGTACCGAGTTCACTTTTTCGCCGGCGGTTGGCGAAGACCAAAGATTATTCGCTTCCTCCGAGACGAAGGGATAAGCGAAAACCTCGGTCAACCCAGCTGCCGCGAGCGCATTAGCAGCTCGCCGACGGGCGGCTTGTTCTGTGGTATATCCGTGACCTGCGGGAGCGACGGGTAGAGTGTACGGAATATTCTCGTATCCATCCAAACGAGCAATTTCTTCCGCTAGATCTTCCGGAGCCAGCAAATCATTACGCCACGAAGGAGCTTTTACGGTGTATCCCGTCGCGGTCGCTTCAACCTCACATCCTATTTCTGTGAGAGTATTGACGATCTGTTCGGGTGAGTACTCCACCCCGATACGGTTCGCCACGTAATCCCGGGGAAGGTCGATGACCACCGGCTCGCGAGAAATCACGACATCGGTCACCCCCGCATCTGCAACTCCTGCTGCGAGCTCGACAAGCAGCTCAACTGCACGCTGGGCAGCCGCTGGCTGAAGTTTCGTATCTACTCCCGCGTTCAAAACGCTTAGACGCTTCAGAGATAAGCTTATGACGGCGCGCGGTACGCGCAATGGAAACTTCATCAAAGCGTGCCGCCTCAATCAGAATATTCTTTGTCTCGGTCGTGACCTCGGTAGAAGCACCACCCATGACACCAGCAAGGCCGATAACGCCAGAATCATCGGTAATCACAATGTCCTCTGGATGCAAGTCGCGTTCAACGCCGTCCAAAGTCGTCAGCTTCTCCCCTGCGACTGCTCGGCGCACCACGATTTCTCCCTGTACCTTATCGGCATCATAGAAGTGCAGCGGCTGACCAGTCTCAAGCATCACGTAATTGGAAATATCAACCGGCAGCGAGATAGAACGCACACCCGCTAAGCGCAAGCGTGAAGCCATCCACGTGGGTACTGGCGCGGTTGCATCCACACCATTAACCTGGCGCATGGTGAAGCGTACAGTTGCCGGGTTATCATGAATTGGCGTGGAATCCTCTAGACGTACCGAGATGCCTTCAGAGTTAGCCTTGGGGGCGCGAGCGCCGTATTCCAGAACGAAGTCGTTAAAAGAAGTTCCGGTCGCATGCGCATATTCACGGGCAATACCGCGAATCGAAAACGCATATCCGCGGTCAGGAGTCACATTAACCTCTGCTGCTTCGTCATGCAGACCCAAAAGTTCCAACGCATCGGAACCAAGTTCCGGGTCAAGACCCAGCGTAGAGAGTACCAAAATACCGCCGTGATCTTCACCGATCCCCAGCTCTCGGGTAGAAGCGATCATACCGGCAGATTTGTGCCCATAGGTTTTACGGGCGGTAATGGTGAAGTTTCCGGGCAATACGGCACCAGGAAGAGTTACTACGACTTTGTCGCCGACCTTGAAGTTATGGGCACCGCAGATAATACCCTGCACGCCGGATTCTTCAATACCTTTGCCGGTGAGAGCCTGTGTCTGTCCTTCGGGAACTACACGCACCTGGCACCAATTCACGGTCTTGCCGTTGGAGTGAGTTTCGGGCTCCAGTGAAAGCACCTGACCGACCACAATGGGACCGGAAATCTCATCGGTAGGACGATGCACGTCCTCTTCCTCTAGACCTACCTTCACGAGAGTTGCAAGAACGTCCTCAGCCGAAGCATCCGCAGGGACAGGCGCAAATTCGCGCAGCCATGATAGGGGTATACGCATAGTGTCTAAATCTCCATCCCGAACTGCTCAGAGAAACGGATATCGCCCTCAATCATGTCGTGCATATCAAGGACATTATTACGGAACATGAGGGTACGCTCAATACCCATACCGAACGCAAAACCCGAATATACATTGGGATCAATACCTGCGGCACGTAAAACATTGGGATGCACCATGCCGCAACCGCCCCACTCAATCCACTGGGGTCCGCCTTTCGCGTGGGGGTGCCATAGGTCGAGCTCTGCAGAAGGCTCCGTGAAGGGGAAGAAGTTCGGACGCAAACGAATCTTCGCGTCCTCACCGAACATTGCACGCGCCATATATTCGAGAGTTCCCTTCAGATCAGCCATGGTCAGTCCCTTATCGACCGCCAAGCCTTCAATCTGATGGAATACCGGAGTGTGTGTAGCGTCAAGCTCGTCCGTGCGATAAACCTGACCAGGGCACACAATGTACAGTGGCAGCTCACGGGTAAGCATGGAACGCATCTGTACCGGGGAGGTATGGGTACGTAAAAGAAGATGCGTTTCTTTAGGCTCTACATAGAAAGTATCCTGCATCTCGCGTGCCGGATGATCTGGCTTAATATTCAGGGCATCAAAGTTGTACCACTCGGACTCTAGTTCCGGTCCATCGGCGACTTCCCAGCCCATACCCACGAAATATCGGTAAGTTTTTCCTGCATCAACGCAACAGGGTGACGCCCGCCTAATGAATGGCGTGCTGTGGCAGCGGTTACATCTACCGCTTCTTCCGCAAGGATGCGCGCCTCGCGCTCTGCTTCAAGTTCTGCGGTACGAGCCTCAATAGCCTCGGTGAGTACCGCACGCGCCTGTCCTAAAAGTTTACCGACCGGCCCCTTATGCTGGTTTTCAAGGTCACGCATCTGCCGGTTGGCAAGGCTTAAGCTGCCTTTATCGCCAAAGAACCCAAGACGTACTTCCTTGAGCGAGTCAAAGTCTTGCGCGTGCTCACGCAGAGCTTTCTGCGCGCGTTCACGTTCTGCCTCGAAGGCTTCTCGAACGGTTTCTAAACCGTTCTCAGGGTTCTCTTTTAAAACCTGTGCAATACGGGCAAGAATGTGCGCTGATTCGGGCGCGTTCTCATGTTCCTGCACGGAATCGGTCATAACTACTCTTCTCTGCATTTGTGCATTGTTCTCACCAGGCGGGCGCGCCGCAGGGCACGCAGACACGCGCTATCTTTCTAGTTTAGTGCAGTTGGAGTCTTCTTTCACGATAGCTTGTGTCTATAGGCCCTAGGCATGAAAAACTACGGAATATTTTTCCGATCAGAGTAGCCGAAAGCCTTCCACAAAATCTCAGCGCAACCAGCGTTAAATTTAAATAGATCCTGGCCGCATCACCTCTGTGAATGCAGCCAGGAATTATGTCGTCATTTATGTATTTAGACGAGGAGCTCTTTAACAGCGGGGTCAAAAGCGGAACGAATCCATAGGACGTTCGTGATAAACCAGCCAGCATAGATGGGAACAAGACCGTAATGCTGGGAGTTAAGAATATTGCCGATCATCGACATAATAGCGATAAAAGCGCCCAAAATCGCAAATATCAGTCCAAAAGTAAGACCGATGCGTTTACCTTTCTGAATGGTGAAATAAACCCATAGATAAACGACCGCTGCCACGGCTAGAAGCACGAGACCGCCCCAAACCCCAAATTCCGGAAGGCCTTCAAGCGGTTTGAAGTTGTTTGGCGCAAAAGCTGAGATAACACCATGAAGAAAGCACAAAAGCGCCGATACAATCATGATTTCTTGAAGACGGAAAATTTTAGGGTGTTTCGATGGTAAATTAAATAGGCTGTCGTGCGATTCGCCGCCTTCTTGGATGTAAATCGCTTGAGTATCCGACGGGGCTGAATCACGTCTAAAAGTGTTCGGATCGTACTGAGGTGCTGGAGTAGTCATCATTGTCTCCCACGATGTATATGTGATTTCTAGCTCAATAGTACCCTGAGGGCTTACGGAAACAAATTAAATTTCCACAATATGACGCATAGCGGCTGGCCAACGTCCGCTATATGAACGTAGACCAGCCGCTAAAGGTTGAATACGGAGCTTAGTTAAAAAGTTTTGATGCTATAAAATCGTTCTCGTCTTTAACTCCTGCCGGAATAGCGAAGACCGCGCTCCCGGTATGCCGCAGATACTCACTCATAGCATCCGATGCCGTCATGGTACTGAGCAAAGGAATAAAATGCGTGCGAGGGTCACAGATAAAAGCGATAAAAAAGAGACCGGCATCCAGGTGCCCCAGCCCGTCAGAGCCATCCGTGTAGTTATACCCACGACGAAGTATCTGCACCCCGTTGTTTTGGTCTGGATGCATCAGACGCATATGCGAATCATCGGGAATAATGGGACCGTATTTGCCCTTCATATTAAAATCCGGAGCGGTAAATTCTTCACCGCCTGACAGCGGCGCGCCTGTTACTTTGGTGCGCCCCACGATTTCTTCTTGTTCCCGTAGCCGGGAGCGGTCCCATGTCTCGATAATCATGCGGATGCGGCGTGCCGCAAGGTAGGTGCCGCCGTCCATCCATTCGGGGTGCCCATCCGAATTAGATTTGAAGCCCAGACATGCTTTTCCAACAACTCTGGATTCTGAACCTTAATATTGTTGGTACCGTCTTTGAACCCGAAGAGGTTGCGCGGGGTATCCTGCGTACTTGACGTGGATGCGGTACGCCCAAATCCGAGCTGGCTCCACGCTACAACGGCACGACCCGCCGCAATACGCACTAGGTTTCGGATAGCGTGAAAAGCCACCTGGGGATCATCAGCACAGGCTTGAATACACAGATCGCCGCCGCTTCGCTCGGGTTCTATGACATCCCCCGCCATCTTGGGAATGTCTACCAAGGCGGGCGGAAGTTTATCTTTAAACCCGTACGTATCTTTGCCTTCTGAATCCACGAAAAACGATCGCCCCAAGCCAAAGGTGATAGTTAGATGCCCAGCAGAAAGGTCCATAGCTTCGCCAGTATCTTTTGGAGGTGCTTCATAGGAGGAGTCCTCCCCCACGATTTCTCCCGCCATGAGTTTACGCGATGCTTCTGACCATTCTTTAAAAAGCTTCTTGATCTCATCCTTCGATGTGGTTTTAAGAGTGAGAGCCGCGAAATACATGCGGTCTTGGGCATCTGTCGAGATACCACTCTGATGCTCACCAAAGAAAGAATATGAGTCTTTAACAGCAGACTTACCCGAGGCCTCAGCATTTTTTTGGTCTTCTGCGGAACATCCAGCAAGAGCGCCTACAGTTGCCACAGAGGCAGCCGCTATACCTGCGCCCGTCATCAGAGTCCGTCGACTGGTACCACGAGATACGTCTGACTGGTCAGCAGTGTGGGATTGCTGAACCTGTGTCGTGGGTGTCTTTTCTTCACGCATGAGATATTCTCCCTAAATATTTTGGAGATTATATGACAACTGTGTGTCAGTTGAGTATTTGAGAACCGACCGCCCGCAAGTGTCTCTGTATCCGCGATTATCTCGCGAATGTAGAAACGCTCACGGACGGCTCAGCGTCTAGGCAGCATCTCTCAACGCCATCAATCCATCAATCCCCTGTGTGATCAGGATCTGTACGTTGAAATGCTGATACGTTACTTAGCTGTTGCCGATGAGGTACCTGCCGCTGGCTCAGAAGCATCCTGCGAAGCTCCAGCGGACGACTCAGATGACGCAGCCGGCTTCGACGAAGAAGTATCATCGCTCTTGCCCTCAGCGGACTCACCGCCTGCCACGGTCTCAGTCATCTGCGAGACAGGCTCTGCGAGCGCAGTCACGGCATCGGAGAGCTCACGGACTTCTTCTTTGCTCAGCTCGTTATAGGGCTTGAAACCGTCGCCCTGCTTGTACTTATCCAGGATCTTCTGCACGGCATCGAATTTCTCTTGCAGAGTCTTGGCAAGTTCAGGGTTCTTCTTCTGCAGAATCGGCAGAAGGTTTTCATAGTCCACCTTCGCACCATCTACGTTACCCTGGAAATCGGAGAGGTCAGTGTGTGACCAGTTCTCTTCCTCACCGGTCAGTTTGGTGTTGACAACCTCGTCCAAGAGCTCTTTCGCACCATTGGAGATCTGGAAGGCATCAAGCTTAAACTTATCCGAATGCACGTAATCGTACAGCTCTTGGGTGTCCTTCACGAGCGTTTCGCTGACTTGTTTACGTTCTTCAGTGGTGAGCGGCTTGTATTCTTTTCCATCGTTGGCGTCTGCCTTAGGCTGCCACAAGTCTTTCTCGATCTTGTGCCAGCCGGTCCACTCCTGAATCTTACCTTCTTCGAGATCGGTTTCACGCGCATCCAGCTTGAGGTCTAGGGTCTCACCGTAGCTTTCCGCAATGGGCTCGATGCGCTCGTAATGTATACGGGCCGCTGCGTACTTAGCTTTTGCTTCCTCGTTCTTGCCTTCTTGGTAAAGCTTGGCGAACTCGTCGGTATCGGTTTTAAGCGCCTCGACCTGGTCTTTCACGTATGAAGAGTATTGCGTAACTGCGGTATCGCGCATAGCCTGCTCATCAGCAGAGATGGGCTGAGCGCTCTCGTTCTTGACAACTTTAAGATCACCCTTGATGCCGTCGCCAACCATACCGGGCTTGCAGGCTGTCTTATACGAGCCTTCAGGAAGTTCAACAGTGAGATCACGAGAAAGGTTGGGACCAATGTTTCGACCTCAGAAATAATGCGCAGTCCGTCGGAGCCTAGGACGTAGAACTCGGTCACTTTCGAGCCTTCGTTCTTTACCTTGAAGGTAACCTTACCAGCTTTAACTTCGGTGGCAGAAAGCTTGCACTCGGTATCGGTTGAAGTAACCGAGATGGAACCGTCAGCGGTTCCGCCAGAACCACCTGAGGCGTTATTCGCGCTATTGGGCGTGCACCCGGTCAGCGCAATAGCGCCGACTGACAGCAGGGCACCTGCGGAGTATAGGGACTTTCGCATTGTGTTTTCCTTTGTTTGGGGACAGAGAAATGTGAAAAATCAGTTATCCGGCATCGGAAGTAGGGGTCTTAATACCTGCAGAGTTGGAGGAAGAAGCAGTTTCACCAGTGATTTTATTAGCCACCTTCGATACGTGCACCATGCCAGATGCTTGAGGCGCATCAGCAGCTTTACGCGAAGGGGTATGGCCTCGCTTTTGTTTCCAGAAGAAGAGGGGCATAACGATACCCACGTACAGCACCCACGCTATAGCCTCGACCCACGTGGTAGTGGTTGAAAGGTTAAAGACTGCTTTCAGGATCGTGGCAAGGAAACCGCCCGGTTCGATAAAGTCTTGAGAAGCGAATGCTATATTGTTCAGTCCCGGCAGTATCCGTGCTTCCTGTAGATCGTGAATACCATAGGAGAGCACACCAGCGGCAATAATAATGAGGAAGGCGCCGGTCCAGGTGAAGAACTTCGCAAGGTTGATCTTCATAACGCCGCGCATCATAGCCCACGCGATGAGTACTGCCGTCAAGATACCAACAATGGCACCAATGACGGGAAGCACCGTACCAATCTCAGTACCTTGAGTAGCGGCGCGAGTGGCAGACCAGATAAAGAGCGTGGTTTCAAGACCTTCACGCCCTACCGAGAGAGTCGCAAGAACTATCACGGCCCATGAGCTAGTTTGAACCGCATCAAGTTTTCCGTGAAGTTCTGCAGAGAGGGCGCGAGCATTCTCCGCCATCCAGAACACCATCCAGGTGACAAATCCAACCGCAATAATCGAGAGGGAACCGCCGATGGCTTCTTGGGCTTCAAAGGTCAGCGTTTCAGGTCCAAAGGTCAGGATTGCTCCGAAGATGAGCGAAACAGCGATGGCGGCTGCAACGCCAATCCAAATGGGTGGGAGAAGGTGATTACGCTTGGTCTTGTGCACATAGGCAATAAGGATACCCACGACAAGCGCGGCTTCTAGCCCTTCCCGTAAACCGATGAGGAAGTTACCAATGAATATTCCCCATGATTGTGCATCAAGACCCATAATTCGTCACCACGTTAGATTAGACAAAATCTCTTTTCTTTAATTTAACTCTAAAGGTTCCCTGGGTTACACACCCCATCAGGATCGTGTGAGACTTAGCACACCATAAGTGTAGTGTTGGGATAGGCATAGTTTACCTACAGAATGTCTGCATAATAACAAGGGGTCCAACGCTTGTTCAGAAAGAAATATCCGTTAACCTTTCATTTTTTACAGAAATAACGGATACTTATGCCTTTAGGCTCTGGAAATGCCTCACAAGACGCACCGTTATATTTCAGCTCTGATGGAGTATGCTCAGCAGCTCCCGCACTATAGGCAAGTCGGCAGGAATCCAGGGTAAATCAAGAATATCTTGACCGCTCTGCTTCTTCACCGAAACCCATCGAAGTTCACGATGATCTTGGAGTGGTAAAGGCTCACCCCTGCTAATCTCGGCAAGGAACACCCGCATAGCAGCCTTCTCGTTTAAGACCCAGCCTTGCGGATGATCTCCCTGTACCTCAGAACCAAGATGTACGCTCACACCAAGTTCTTCCATCAGTTCACGTTCCAGCGCCTGCTCGCAAGATTCCCCCGGCTCAACCTTGCCACCCGGAAACTCCCATAAACCCGCAAGAGATTCGGGTGCAGACCGCTGCGCAACAAGCATCCAAGAGGGTGATTCAAGGCTGTCTACAATAGCAGCACCCACCACTTGAACGGAATATTCCGACATCTGTTCCTTTCGAGAATAAGCATTCCAGCAGACCAAGAAGATCTATAAGTCCGGGCTTTCTACCGGCTAATGGGATACGCTCGTGGAGTCCTGCGCTTTGGGACGGTAAACATCCGGTTCCAGATATATAACGCGTGCCGCCGGTACCGCCTCACGAATACGTTCTTCAGTTTTGTCGATCTCATTCGCAACGGTAATTCCCGTATCAGCATCATGAATGCGGATCTTAGCCGCAACTAAATCTCTTCAGGTCCCAGATGCACAGTCTTAATATGAATAACACGACCCTGATCCCCGTTTTCGATTGCAGCACGAATTTTCGCGAGATCCTCCGGGGAAGCAGCCTCCCCCAGAATCAAAGACTTCATCTCAGAAGCAAGGAATATAGCAATAAAAACCAGAAGTATACCGATAGCCAAAGTTCCGGCGGCATCCCATAGTCCGTTGCCAGTCAGCAAAGTCATCGACACACCGAAAAGAGCCAAGACCAAGCCAAAAAGTGCGCCCGCATCCTCCAGCAGAAGTACCGGAAGCTCCGGATTCTTTGAGGTACGTAAGAAACGAAGCCAGCTCTGCTGTCCTTTCATCTCGCGCGATTCTTTAATAGCAACGCGGAATGAGTTACCTTCCAGGAGAATAGAACCTACAAGCACCGCAACCGGTACCCACTGCCATTCCGTAATTCCGTGCGGGTCATGCCATTTTTCGTACCCTTCATATAGCGCGAAGAGGCCGCCAAGCGCGAAGATAATAATAGATACGATGAAGGCATAGATATAGCGGTTACGCCCATAACCAAAAGGGTGCTCTTCGTCTGCTTCTTTTTGCGCTACTTTGCCGCCTACCAGCAGAAGTAACTGGTTACCCGAGTCTGCCACCGAGTGAATAGCCTCGGCTAACATTGAAGATGAACGGGTCAGAAGGTAGGCAATAAACTTAAGAACCGCAATGCCTAGGTTTGCGCCTAAAGCCGCAAAAATTGCGCCTGATCCGGTGTGACCAGAATGAGCGGACATTCTTTCTCCAATACATGTCTGTGTTTCAAAAGTTCTTATTTTAGTGAGCCAATAGGTCCGGAAGCTATCGAGTCTGGTGTTGTGCCATTGCCGAAGCATAGAGGCATATCGCTGCAGCAGTACCCACATTCAGCGATTCAGCCGCGCCGTACACTGGAACTGCAATGCGCATCGTAGCCGCAGATTTCTCCTCAGCACTAAGCCCTTGAGCTTCATTTCCAAAAAGCCACATAGTAGGACGAGAAAGGTCAAACGCACCTTTTACCCCCGCCGGGGTCTCACCGCTAAAACCTGCGCGAAGAACTGCCGCGTGGTCAATAAGGTCTTGAAGATTTACAGTACCGTACCCATCGGCGGCAAGCACAACGGTGCCCTGAGATTTTACATCCTCGGCAAATTCTTCCAGCTCAACACCTTGAATAATGGGAACGTGAAAGAGAGAACCTGCCGTTGAACGTACTGTCTTGGGGTTATAAAGATCAACCGACCCCTTCGTGGTGATAACGAGATCGGCCCCTGCCGCATCCGCCACACGCAGAATAGTACCCGCATTCCCAGGGTCCTGAATCCTGGATAGTACAGCGATAAGTTTAGGGTTGAGAGCGTTTTCACCCCATAAGATAGAGAACGAAGTATCCACCATGAACGAAATGGCAATTATACCTTGCGGGGTTACGGAATCCGCCATAGCCGCCAAGACTTCATCGGTCACGACACGCATAAAGACACGGCGGCCTTCCTCAGGTGTAGGGGTACCGTGCGCTTGTTCCAGAAGTTCAGCAATATCGGGGTGACGCTTATAAGCACTTTCCGTAACGTACACGGCGTCTAACACCGGCGATTGCAGATGAGCTTTCAGCGCCTCACGCACGGCTTGGGGTCCTTCGACCATGAACTGTTTTTCTTGGTACGACCACGACGAGTGCTCAGCTTGGCGATGTCACATACACGATCAGCATGCGGATTCGACATCACGGTTGGGGAACTTATGCGTTCTAGAAAATTCACCCTTTAAGGGTACAGGCAAAAGGTAACCGATGCGCTCCCCCGCGCACACTGAAGTGGGGCTGCGTTTTACAGGATTTCTATGTAAGTAAAAAACGGTCGCCGTCATGAGACACGGCGACCGTTTACGCTTTAATACCCGCACTGCTGCAGGTATTACCTGGCTCTCAGTTACGCTTTAGGAGCCGAGGTATCCTCAGGTAGGTTTTTCTTAGCGATCTCAACCAGAGCGTTGAAAGCTGCTGGCTCGTTCACAGCGAGCTCAGCCAGCATACGGCGATCAACCTCAACACCGGCAGCTTTAAGGCCCTGAATGAAGCGGTTGTAGGTCAACCCCTGTGCACGGGATGCAGCGTTAATACGCTGAATCCAGAGGCGACGGAAATCGCCCTTCTTCTTACGACGGTGGTCGTAACTGTATACGAGCGAGTGGGTGACCTGCTCCTTAGCCTTACGGTACAGGCGCGAACGCTGACCGCGGTAACCGGATGCACGATCGAGAATAGTACGGCGCTTCTTGTGCGCGTTAACCGCGCGCTTCACACGTGCCACGTGTGTCTCCTTCGTCTTTTATGTCCTGAACGGCCATCATGTTATACCGTGCAGGAGCGAGTCTTGGTCTATGGTGCGGTTTTCCCGCTTCTCTAGGCGAATTGTAAGCGTAGCTTACTTACCCAGCATCTTCTTAACAACCTTTGCCTGGCCACCAGTAACAATCTGGTCGGATGCCAGACGACGGGTCAGACGAGAGGACTTGTGCTCCAGGTAGTGGCGGCGGTTCGCCTGCTGGCGCTTAACCTTGCCGCTACCGGTGAGCTTGAAGCGCTTCTTAGCACCAGAGTGGGTCTTCTGCTTCGGCATAGCTGCCGTTCTCCTTACATTCATCCCCGCGCGAGCGGAGTAGCTTGAGGGGGAAGAGTGCCCTCCCCCAAGGACGAATTACGATCGGGGATTAACCCGCCGCGCCGAACCCAAAGTTCAAGGACGCCACCTCCACGAGGGGCGCCCCCAAGCTGTGTTTCGGCTCTATTACTCGGCTGAAGCCTGAGCTTTCAACTCGGCAGGCATAGCATCTGCCAATGAGTTACTAACGGGCTTCGCCGTAGTCGTGTCGAGACGCTCGCGACCCTTGCGGTTGCCTGAGTTCTGTCCACGGCGCACTTCTGCTTTACCGCGAAGCGGTGCCAGAACCATCACCATGTTGCGTCCATCCTGACGAGGACGAGACTCAATAGTACTCACCTCAGCCAGTTCTTCTGCCAAACGCTCAAGCAGACGCACACCCATCTCGGGGCGCTGCTGTTCACGACCTCGGAACTGAATCATGGCCTTGACTTTATCCCCACCGGTCAAGAAACGACGAGCGTGCCCAACCTTGGTTTCATAGTCATGGGTATCAATCTTCAGCCGGAAACGGATTTCCTTCAGAACGGCGTTAACCTGTTTCTTGCGGGATTCACGAGCCTTGACCGCAGCTTCGTACTTGTACTTACCGTAGTCCATGAGCTTACAAACGGGCGGTTTCGCGTTCGGGGCAACCTCGACAAGGTCGAGTTCGGCATCCTCAGCAAGACGCAAGGCATCTTTAAGAGGAACAACGCCTACCTGCTCGCCACCGGGGCCAACAAGTCGGACCTCCGGAACGCGGATACGATCGTTTATGCGTGGTTCGCTAATGAGTAGCTCCTGTGCTCTGTGGGTTTCCCCGTGAATATTATCCGTGGCGAGCACCAAAAAAGCCCTCGCCGTTTACAAGCGAAGGCACACATCGAATACCGAAAATTCGGTTATCTAACCCGTCTGCCTCATACCATATGCGGGCGGATGCGGGTGGGAGTATACTCCACTTGCAAACAGTACACTAGTCTACCGGGTTTATAGCTAATTCACAAGAAAATGCCAAGAAGGATAACCTTCTTCGTTATATTCCCGTTTTATCCCTGTGAAGCCGGTCAGTCAGCCCAGTAAACCTGCCGTGAGGGGCAGCTACGACTATGCGCATTACGCTACCCCGCACAAGGCAAAATCTTATCTGAAAACCTGGGTGGCGAACATATGAAGATTTACATTCACGGATCGTTCAAGGTACTTCAGCACGCAGAATTAGTACACAGGACCGGTAAATTTCTCGCCAGGCCCCTGCCCCGGCTCATCTGGGATTGACGATGCTTCCCGAAACGCCAGCTGTAACGTCCGCAGCCCATCACGCAGCGGGGCGGCATGCTGCGAACCAATTTCTGGAGCCGCCGCCGTCACAAACCCCGCCAATGCAGTAATAAGTTTGCGTGCCTCATCCAAGTCCTGTAACTCCGCAGCATTATCTTCGGCAGCCAGACCGCATTTGACGGCTGCAGCGCTCATGAGATGGACAGCCGCAGCACCGATAATCTCAACGGCTGGCACATCGGCAATATCCCGCATCTGTTCACTAACGGCATGCATTTGTTCATCAGTTAGCTCTGTACCGCCGTGTACAGGTACAGATTCATTTGATGATGCGCCAAATTGAAAACTATTCGTTATATTACTCATGGTTCTAGAATCTCACACTCTCTAAAGTTCACCAAGACATCATCAACTGAGCCTACACAAATCTATGAAGCAGAAAGAAGCTTAATCTGCACAGAATCAACCACCTGTGACATAAGGTCGCTGCTCGCCAGACTCCGCTGAAAATCCTGAATTACCATATTGAGCTGTTCGCGGGTAAGTCCGGGAAGAACAGCAAGTTTAATCGCAAGTTCAGGACCGGCACCTCCGCCCCTTAGGATCTTCCCCGTGCCTGTGCGTGCCTGTACGCCATCACCAGTATCACACTGAATATCTACCAGAGCGGGTTGTGTAGAGATAAGGCGTTTTAGTTCATTTAGTACCTCGTCGTTGAGATACGAAGGGATCCACGGTTTCCCCTGCGCCAAAGACCAAACAGCGGGGCGACGTACCACAAAGGTGAGGTTCTGACCAGGATTCACAACAATGAGTTGGTTATCATCTTCCACAGCACTCAATGCCGTTTTACGCATAGAGGCTGCAACCGGGCGAGCCTGTGGGTGCCACTGCGTCAAAGCATCAACACTCGTAAACAGGAAGAGCTTTTCGACCATCTGGAGCCTGCAAGCTAACTAATGCCATGTCAGCTTCTTTATCAGACACCAGACCATCATGGGTTATATGAGCTTGTGAAAGCTGAGCAACAATCGGAGCAAATATTCGCACTTCACTCAACGCTTCAACAACTGCTGCCTCATCAACTTCATCAGCTTCAAAAGAGGTCAGAACCCGCGCTAAATTTGGGTTCGTCAAGCCATCGTCTCCATAGTATTGATGGGTTTGTGACGTTCCCTCTCCTAGGTTCCTCCCTTTCCAGGGCTGTCCGCCAGTATCAGTTTGCCTCCCAGCGCTACGCAATTGAGCCGCAATATGCTCTGGCAACGCGCGCCGTGCAGCTGCACGCTTTTGGGGTTCAGACAGATTCCGTTGTTCTTGTGGGTTATGAGGCATCATCATTAGCCGCCTTAAGAGCCTCCTCAAAAGTAAAACTGCCGATGTACAGTGCCTTCCCTAGGACAAGACCTTCCAAGCCCTGATTCGTCAGCGCACGAAGAGTGCGAATATCTTCCAGTGAAGCAACACCTCCCGAAGCTACCACGGGATGCTCAGTGAGGCTGAGAACTTCACGAAGCAGCTGTAGCCCAGGCCCTGAGAGAGCACCATCTCGGCTTACATCTGTCACAATATACCGACATGCTCCCGCAGTTTGCAGCCATCGCACTGTGTTATGCACGGAATCGCCACACCATTCGGTCCCACGTGCTACAACGGTTCCATTGCGAGCGTCCAAACCCAGAGCTATCCGCTCACCATAGTGCCTTAGTGTTTTCTCTAACCATGCCGGATGCTGCAGCGCCGCCGACGTCACATTGATGCGATCGGGTTCAAGACTCAAGGCGAATTTCCAAAGAACGTTCATCTTTAACACCGCCACTGACCTGTATTTTGATAGGATTCTGAGCTGTCGCACGAACTCGATCAATAACCTCTCGAAGGATGCGGGTGTTGTTACCACGACCAAACGCCATATCCAGATCAACAAGGTGAATCCATCGTGCCCCCGCGCGGCGCCACGATAGAGCCGCTTCCACTGGATCTGTACCCTCACTCTGTTGGGAGAGGCGACCGCCTACGGGACGCACTGCACGCCCCTGAGCAATATCGACTGCGGGAAGAAGTTCTAGAGTACCCATATTCTTATCCCTGTGACCCGTATACGAAAGTTACATATGCCCCGTACCCAAAGAGGGCTAAAGCAATAATCCACAGCACAATCTGCGCGCCAAGAGATATGCCCTGTTTACGGAAAGATATACCCCCACCGGCAAAGAATGCCCCAACAGTCATAAGAATAAGTCCGGAGTATAGAGGTGACATGTGATGCTCCTTCGCAGTTTTTCGTAAAATTTATGATGCTACAAACGGTTCATGACGGGAAGATGCGCAACCCAGCGGCGAAGAAATTCTTCACCTGCAGCACCCGAAGCTACCGGACAAAATTGAATTGCTGTGAGAGGACCGTTCTCGACAGCTGCAATATAACGCGGATCTGCATCAGTCCAACTGACAGCAGGCGGCTCCATATAGTCTATACTCTGGTCAAAATCCCAGGTAAACACGGCATCCTCTGCCTTGAAATTCAAGGGTTCAGGAAGATCCTGTAAAAATTTACTGGACGCAGCAGCCTCAACCCTATAGTGTCCTGGATGAGCCCCAGCGGTGGCCAGATCTTGTGCAGCACCCGGCCACTCTCCCAGTGCAGAAATATCAAGGTCTCCAAGATCTGGGTTCACGGTTCGGATAACTTCAAACAGCATCCCAAAACCAGCCCCCGCAACAAGGACAGGACGGCCGCCTGCAACACGCCTGCCAAGCACCCGATCACCGTGGAGTTTCCGCACAGCCTCGTATGTTTCAAGAGATTTCTTATGACCAGCAATCACCATACCATCAGCGTCTCGTAGAGAATCGAGATCTGTGGTAACGAACGCTTGGGCACCGACGCGCTCGCACGCTTGCTGGAGCTCGCCATATGTGCCGAATTCGCCAAGTATAGCTACGGTGGGACGTGTGGGCATAGAGACTCCTTAGTTCCGCTCCCGCCGGATTCCAGACGAACAACCGGGCGAGCATACAAATGTCATGTATCTCTAGGGTACAAACTCCAAGGTTTCTGCCCCTAATCTCACGCTATCATCGCATACCGCATGTTACGTCGCCTGTATTGAGCACCATATGTCCATAAAAGGGCCCTACGCGATATAGGTCCCTTTCAAAGCCACCAGTCGCAAATTAGTCATGAGAACAAAGAATGCGGAATAGTTATAATAAGCGCACATCCAGTCACGTTTTCTAGATAGCAACTATGACTGCTATCGCACATTTGGGACTTCTAGACGCTGCCCGACTTTGACAGTTGAACCCTGCAGATCATTAAGTTTACTGATCTGCACCATGGTGTCGCGTGGATCAGTCTTCGGGTCTACCTCTTGTGCAATATCCCAGAGCGTATCTCCAGATTGAACGGTCACGTACCGGGTTCCTGCGCCTTGAGAATTATTTCCAGCGTTTGCTGTATGCGGCGATATAAGAATGAGCGCCCCAAGAACGACAAGGGCCGCCAGCGTTATCAGCGGAATGCCAAAAACCCAATTTTTCAGAGCCCTAGAGCAATGCATAGCACGTGTGAAATATGAGGGATTGCGCATATTAACCACCGGCACACCTTTAAGTTTTTCTGGAACCCGCCGCTGTCCGCTTGATGTTTTACCGTTTACGCTCTGCTGAGTCTGAGAGGAAGATGTGACGTTCACTTTCTGTGGTGTAGCTGAGAGTGAAGTCTCGTATACAGCTTGTACTTGAGGAAAAGTCAGTCGAGGATGAGGATGAGGCACACGGGAATGGCTCGGTGAAGCATAAGAGCCCTGACGAACACGAGCCGGGTGAATGACGGTTAACCCCGCCGGAATCCGGGAGGAAGAAGCAGCCGTTGCCATAGTATTTTCCTTTCCTCTGGTGTGTGACAAGTTCATATCCTCGCCGTTACACACCATTCTCAATGCTCATAATGCGGTTGGTATGAGTTCATATTCCTGCAGAAAGCACATATTTTGCTTTCGGATTCTTTCAGGATGCTCTAGAAATACCGAAGTACTTCGAAGACCGATAACCCCTGCATAGCAAGAGCTTGAACTAGAACATCTCACCGAAAGACCTCAACTTTTATCGAATATGTCTTCCGTAGACACCAACTATATCGAATCTAGTTTCGATAGTCTAGTAGAAAGTTACTAAATATTTCTTCGATTATATTCGAGGATCATAGAATATTTGTTTGAGGTTTTCCCTCTGATGCTTTAGACTGAGAACGAGACGGTTCATCGTTATGCCTACCTGGATCCAGTCAATGTTCTAGGAACCATAGCGTGCGCAAATAGTTAGAAAGAAGGCTCCGCATGACATTCGAAGCTCAGCGCCCTCCGCTGACTCCACGTCAGCAGAAAATTTTGGATGCGATTCGTACAGAAATCGAGCAGAAGGGATATCCCCCTTCGATGCGTCAGATTGGCGATATCGTTGGATTGGCTTCACTTTCTTCGGTGACTCATCAGCTCGGTCGTCTTGAGAAGATGGGATATATTCGCCGCGATCCAAAACTACCGCGTGCCATCGAGATTCTTGACGATATAGAGTCTGAGGGCGCTTCAGCCCATTTTCCGGAGCTGCCTACATTTGAGGTGAGCGATGAGGATATGGTTCCCGTGCCCCTCGTAGGTCGCATTGCTGCTGGTGGTCCTATTACGGCTGAGCAATCCGTTGAGGATGTTCTCTCTCTCCCCCGCCAGCTCGTGGGCAGTGGGAAGCTTTTCATGCTTCGCGTCAAAGGGGATTCGATGATTGACGCCGCCATATGCGACGGTGACTGGGTTGTTGTACGTGAACAACACACCGCCGATAATGGAGACATTGTTGCGGCTCTTCTTGACGACGAAGCGACCGTCAAAGTATTCCGCCAAGTAGATGGTCATACCTGGCTACTCCCCCGAAATTCCCAATATGAGCCCATACTCGGCGACCGCGCCACGGTGATGGGTAAAGTAGTTTCTGTTCTGCGAAGCATCTAACGGGGACCTTCTGACCTGCGCGCGTTTTTTCTCAAAAGACACGCGCTAGAGGTTCCGTTCCTGCGTATTCAACCGTCTCATGTCCAGAAGGAATAACAGCACAATGATTGACCGTGAGATCGTTTTTATTGTCTATGTATCGGATATCGAGGCCTCAGTGTCCTTCTATACGAGCATTCTAAATCTTGAGGTCAGTTTTACCTCGCCACGCTATGTCACCATGGATTTAGCGCCGGGAGTCTCGCTAGCGTTGTGGACCGGAGCAAGCAATACTCTTCATGAAACTTCAACACGTACGTCTGAGGTATGTATAAATCTCAAGGGCTCCGATGCAGAAATCCTCACGCAGTACCAAGCCTGGGTGGAACAAGGGGTTGTCATATTGGAAGAGCCCCATCGTGATGTATTTGGGATGACTTTCGTAGCAAGTGATCTAGATGGGAACCGTATCCGAGTTGCCCCGATAGACTAACTAATTACTATAGGCAGCCATAAGCGCACAATACATCAGGGAGGGTACCATCGAACGGTACCCTCCCTTTCCCACATTACATCTATGGACGCTTCGCTACGTTCATGTCTCGGCACCAGTACCGGAATACAACGTGTATTAAACCCGCGTATCTTATTGTTTTTAGTCAATACTCTGGTAAAGCCGTTCCAAAGCGCCTAAAACAACATTCTTATCCTGGGTGGTCCAAAGGTTAGGCATCGCCCGCATCAGGTACCCGCCGTATCGCTGAGTCGCCAGCCTAGAGTCAAGGATCGCCACTACCCCGCGATCGTGGACGGAACGTATCAATCGCCCTGCTCCCTGAGACATGCGGATTGCCGCATGATATGCCGAAACAGCCATAAACCCATTCCCGCCTTTTTCTGCCACGGCACGGGTACGCGCTTGAGCGAGAGGATCGTCTGGGCGCGGGAACGGTATACGGTCCATCAGTACCAGACGACAGGAGTCTCCGGGAACATCCACTCCCTGCCAAAGGCTCATGGTGCCGAAAAGACAAGCATTTATATCTTCAGTAAACTCCTCGACAAGAGCCCGCAATGAGGACTCTCCCTGTAAGAGAATATTCAAATCCGTGTGCTGACGTACATATTCAGCCGCCTGCTCGGCACCTCGCTTCGACGAGAATAACCCCAGAGCCCCACCACCAGAAGCTTCACATAATTCGCGTAATCGTTCGAGCTGCTGAGGATTCACGCCAAAGCTCGGTTTGGGCAAATCGGAAGCCACATACATAATGCCCTGCCGCGGATAATCAAACGGAGAGCCTACATCAAGACCTTCCCAGCGCGGAGCCTGCGGCCCAGCCAGCCCCAGGGAGCCGGCTACTGCATCGAAGGATTCCCCCACAGTAAGCGTTGCGCTCGTAAGAATAACGGTACGATCCTCAAAAAGCCCCTCACGTAAACGGCTTCCGATATTCAAAGGAGCAACGTGGAGTGTGGCGGGATCCTGATCAGAAGCTGCGGTATATCGTCCGTTTTCCCAACCGCCCTGGCGTGATAACCACAGCACTTCGCGATGTTCAGCAGATTCTAAAATGCGCGTTGCGGCATCATGTACCTCAGAAACACGTGAACGAGCCATCTGAAGCCCGGCATCCGCCTCTTTATTGTCGCTCTTAGAGTCGGAAAGCGCCGCCCGTGCGGCATCGGCTACAGCCGCGAGTGCGTTCAGAAGTCGCCCTTCGAGCCTTTCTATTAAGCCCTCAGAAACACCTTCACATGCGGTTTCTAAAGAACCGGCGGCTTGTTCGAGCGCGCTGGAGTCTGCTTTGGAGTTCTTGCGGATATCGCGAGCGGCACGTCTAATTAAGGAAGCAGAAAGGGAATCCGTCACCGCGCCGGTCACGCGATCTGCGAGCTCATGCGCCTCGTCAATAATAGCGATATCGTGTTCGGGAAGTACACCTAAACCTTCAAAAGCGTTGATGGCAAGCAGCGCATGATTAGTAATCACGAGATCGGCTTCATATGCTTCTTGGCGCGCCCGCTCACTAAAGCACTCCTCAACGAGGGGGCAGCGTTTTCCCAAACACTCTGAGGCGCTCACGGATACCTGCGCCCAGGCACGATCCGATACACCAGGTTTAAGTTCATCGCGGTCGCCGGTCTCGGTTTTTTCCGCCCAGGACCTTAACCGCAGTACCTCTTCACCGATGCGAGACGTACTACGCTGAGGCATGTCGAAGAGGGTATCAGGTTCCTCTTCGGGGTATCCGCCGTCGAGTTTGTGCAGGCACAGGTAATTGTTCCTGCCTTTGAGGATTGCGACCTGAGCTTCAGATTCGGGCTCAGAAGAGAGCGCCTCCATAAGTTTTGGAAGGTCTCGTTTTACGATCTGCGCTTGGAGGGCCAGGGTTGCGGTCGCCACGATAATGGGTTTTGTACTTGCACCCGCATGATGCAGGGCTGGCACCAAATATCCGAGGGATTTACCGGTTCCGGTGCCTGCCTGCACGAGGAGATGCCGCTCAAGGTCGAAAGCTTGCGCAACATGGGCTGCCATCCTACGTTGTCGAGGCGTTTTTGCCCGCCCGTTTTTTCAATCGCACGATCGAGCAAATCTAACACGGGCTTTGCACCGGGCAGAGTTTCAAGCTCCATCCCGGTGGGCGCAGTAATATTATCGGTCACGGGCACTCACGCTCTCATTACGCGAGTTCACAGACGGCTTCTGGCTCAGATGCAGACTCTTGAAGCTCCAGTTCAAGCACTTCAAGAAGCTCACCATCGATCACATAGTCGGAGAGTTCTGCGGCAACATCCTCACGCACCAAAGCGGTGACAAAGGTTCCATCTGAGACAAACGCAGTGCTCTTAATCTCCGCGTCCCAGGCATGAAGGCGGGAAATAACTTCACCGTGGTTGTAGGGGATTAGTAACTTAACTTCAAGCGATGGGCGCGGAATTGTATCCGCGATCTTCTGCTTGAGTTCGTCAATGCCCTCCCCTGTGTGCGCCGAGACGATGACGTGGTTCGGTTCGCGCTGTCGCATGCGTTCGAGGATAAAGGGATCAGCCGCATCCGCTTTATTGAGCACAATAATCTCGGGTATACGGCGAGCATCTAAATCTGCGATAACCTCACGCACGGCGCGAATCTGCCCCTCAGGGTCTGGGTGAGATGCGTCTACCACATGCAGAATCACGTCTGCATCGGCTACCTCTTCGAGCGTGGAACGGAATGCTTCCACGAGCTGGGTGGGTAGCGAGCGCACGAATCCTACAGTGTCCGAAAGTGTATAGCCGATGCCATCCGGAGTCTGTGCTTTGCGTACGGTCGGATCCAGGGTTGCGAAGAGTGCATTCTCCACCAGAACACCGGCATCGGTCAGACGATTCAGCAACGACGACTTACCTGCGTTCGTATACCCCGCGATAGCGACCGAGGGTACCCTGTTGCGTTTACGGCTTAGGCGTTTTGTTTCACGTGCGGGCGCCATAGCGGCTATTTCGCGCTTGAGCTTTGCCATACGGGCACGCAGACGGCGGCGATCCATCTCGATTTTGGTTTCACCAGGTCCGCGTGAACCAATGCCTTCACCGGATGCTGCACGCCCGCCTGCCTGGCGTGACAGAGACGAGCCCCAGCCGCGCAGACGCGGGAGCATGTATTCGAGTTGGGCAAGTTCGACCTGTGCTTTGCCTTCACGAGACTTCGCGTGTTGAGCGAAGATGTCTAGAATCAGGGCGGTACGATCGATCACTTTGACCTTGACGATGTCTTCGAGGGCTCGTCGTTGTGAGGGTGCTAATTCAGAATCGACGATCACGGTATCAGCACCGGTTGCCTCAACAATGTCTTTGAGTTCGAGGGCTTTTCCGGAGCCAAGAAAAGTTCCGGGGTCTGGTTTGAGGCGGCGCTGAACTAGCCCGTCCAGCACTTCAGATCCTGCGGTTTCGGCGAGTGCAGCGAGTTCTCGCAGGGAGTTCTCGGCATCTTCGACGGTCCCTTCGGTCCATAGCCCGGCGAGAACCACGCGTTCTAGGCGCAGCTGACGGTATTCGACTTCGGTCACATCGTCGAGCTCGGTAGATAGCCCGGCGACTCGGCGTAATGCGCGGCGTTCGGCGAGGTCTTCCTGCTCGCCGTCAAATTCTGAGTGTTCCCGCTGATTATCGGAAATTTCTCGGGCACGGGTATCGAGCACGCGGCGTTGTGCGGTGCTACCGGTGTTTTCGGGGTAGATAGTGGTCTGTGCCGCTGAGTCTGCACGACCCAGGACTCGTTCTACGGTTCGGCGTAGCTGCTCATCGCTGGGCAGCTTTTCGCTGGAAAAAGAAGTATCTGTTAATTTCATATGTTCCTCTATTTTAGCGGTCGCATGCCGCAGTTGTCGCGGCTTTCGGGTATCTCTCGCTGTGGGCGCATCAGCGTAGCAGTAATGATGCGGGGTGCAGCCGGGTACACTGGATTCATGAGCGAACAGCATTATTTTTCCTCGTCTCCCGAGGCCGAGTTCAAACCTCGAACGGTTCAGGTTGAGTTGGCGGGGCGTCAGGTTTCCGTGACGACCGCGAACGGTATTTTTAGTCCTTCGGGAATAGACAAGGGAACTGCGGTTCTTTTAGCGCAAGTACCTGAGCCGCACGGAAAATATATGCTCGATATTGGATGCGGCTGGGGACCCATCACATTATCTTTAGCTATGCTTGCTCCGCAATCTGAGGTTTATGGGATTGACGTCAATTCCCGGTCGCTTTCGCTCACGGAACAGAATGCCCGCGCTTTGGGGTTGCATAACGTCTCGGTGAGCACCCCCGATGAGATAGATCCCACGTTACGTTTCGATACTATCTGGTCCAATCCTCCGATTCGCGTGGGTAAAGAGATTTGCACAATATTCTGCTCACGTGGCTTCCGCGGCTAGCCCCCGGCGGCGCGGCTTATCTGGTCGTTCAAAAGAACTTGGGTTCTGATTCCCTGCAAAAATGGCTGGATGCGCAGCTCACCGAACGTTTTGGACCCGAGTTTTCGGTATCTCGATATGCCATGTCGAAGGGTTTCCGTATCTTGCAGGTCGTGCGTTCTTCCAAAGGTTCTTAAAGGCATCAGGTGGATGCTCACTCGATAATGCCCGCCAGCTTCTTCGCTTCAGAAGAAGATTGACGGGCATAAGTTCTCAAAAATCCTGGGTTAGTGGAGCTCAATCTTGGCAACCGTCTGAGCTGGCCCTGCTAGAACGACGTGTTCGAGGTCGTCGGGGCCTAGGACGAAGGTTACTGCGAGCGTGCCGCCGGGAACATGAACCAGCCATTCATCGGGCGCCTCTTCGCCGCCCCAAAAACGGGTTGCCGCAGCGGCCGCGCATGCGCCAGTCCCGCAGGATAGAGTCTCACCTACGCCGCGTTCGTATACGCGCATCCTGATGGCTCCAACGTTTTTATTCTCGTCAGACGTTTCTAGATCAACCGGAACCACAAACTCAACATTAGTCCCTTTTTCTGGGGCTGGATTTACCTGTGGCTGGCTGTTCAGATCGAGCCCATCCAATTTGCCTTCCTGACCCAGCATCACCACGGTGTGGGGGTTACCCATCGAAATCGACAGACCGGCTCGGGGAGTCATCAGCCCACGCGCCGAAACATGCGAATCTTCACCACTTTCGCGTGCTGTGTCTCCATGGATAAAACTCCACGGACCCATATCAATGGCATATCCTTCTTCGGTACGCGCTACGATTTTGACGCCGCCTCGCGTAGCAATCTTGACGGTCTCACCCACCTCAAGATCAATCATCCCTTCAGTACGCAAGTAATCGACGAAGGCACGCACACCATTCCCGCACATTTCGGCGATCGAGCCGTCACCATTACGGTAATCCATAAACCAGATAGCGTCTGGATGCTCTTCCAGCATATTCTGCCCGGTCCTGAAATTTTCGGTATACGCTGCACGGATAAAGCCGTCGGCACCGATTCCAAAATGACGATCGCAGACACGCGCAATGAGGTCAGCATCGAGCGGGATCTCAGAGGCTGGGTCGGTCAGAAATATAAAGTCATTACCCGTTCCATGCCCCTTTGTCAGAGTACGCCCGGCTAGTTCTCCCCACGTGGATACGCCATCGGTCATGCTCGTTCTCTACCCTTCGTTCTTCGTGACTAAATCTCTGTAAATTCTACCGGTTTACCGCAGAGGATGCGCTGCTTAAGCGTGTTTCGGTCCTTTACAGCCTTGGCTCGCCTGATGCACGACCTCAAGCGCTTGGCTGAGCAGGTTCTCCGATTCGGCGTCAAACCAGTGTACGCGGTCGTCCCCGCGAAACCAGGTTATCTGACGGCGCGCAAATTGTCGGGTTGCCGTCGCGGTGTCTTCGATCGCATCGTGCAGAGTATACGTCGCGCTCAACGCGGGGTCGGGGGCGGTAGTCTGCGCATCCAAAACCTTCAAAAACTGGGCGTACCCAATGGCACGTGAGGCGGTCTTTCCCTCGCGTAGACCATGCTGTTCCAGCGTTCGTACTTCATCTAAAAGACCTGATTCCGCCATGTTCACCACCCGGCGGTGTAGGCGTTCGTGGAGGCGTTCACGATCCATATCAAGCCCAATCTGTATGGCGGGTGAGACATATTCGCGTACTGGCATGAAGGCAGAAAAGGGACGCCCCGTCACCTCAAAAACTTCGAGGGCACGGATAACGCGCCGCTCGTCATGAACACGCGCCGCAGAGTCAGGATCGACCTGAGCCAGGCGTGTGCGCAAAACACCGATCCCCTGCTGGGCGGCTTCCTGCTCCAACCGAGTCCGAACCGCCGAATCCGTACCGGGAAATTCGAGTTTATCGAGAGCCGCCCGAACATAGAGACCGGATCCGCCCACCAGAATAGGGTGCTTACCGCGCGCTCTAATATCCGCAAAGAGCTGCCGGGCTTGATGCTGAAATTCTGCTACCGAAGCTTCCTGCGTGATATCCAAAATATCGAGCAGATGGTGAGGAACCCCCCCGCATTTCCTCAGCGGTGATCTTGGCGGTTCCGATATTCATACCACGATAGAACTGCATGGAATCCGCGTTTACGCATTCACCGCCAAGATGCCGGGCAAGAGCAATTGCGAGCGCACTCTTACCGGTACCGGTGGCACCGACAATAGCGATAATAGGAGGTTCTAAGGGGTACGTCATGGGTCTATTGTACGGGTCTACAGATAATATGAGACCACGCGCACGCCCCGCAGTATCTAAGACTTAGGCCCAATAGTAGGCATGCCAAGTCCCACAGGACCGCCCGAAAGCCTGGGTAGTTCCGGCACCGCAGGATTCAGCCTGTGAACGGTCCCAGGCGTCCCCGGCTCGGGTGCGGCGAAGCTGATACTGCTCAGCGGTGGGATCTGAAATCAGATGGAATGACCCTGCCTCAGTGATAGGAACGGTTACCATGTCTCCAGGGCGAGGCTCTTCGCACCCGGCAGGTACTGAGAAAGTGCACGAGGCGCTGATCCGGTCCGCGGCCCGCCAGACGATGCGTCTGCTGCGCTTTACGCCCAGACTCGGCGACAACCATCAGCTCAACGGTTTTTACCCAGCTGTTTACGATTCTCTTCGCCCGCGATACGGTCCTGCAGAGCCACTAGGCGTTCGTAGCGCTCTTGCACAACATCTTTTGGAATCTGGTTTTCCATAGTCGCCGCCGGGGTGCCGGGGACGAATTGAGTACTGGAAGGTAAACGCTGACGAGAACCGCGCCTGCTCCACCACGCGTAGCGTATCCTGGAAGTCTTCTTCGCTCTCACCAGGGAATCCCACAATAATATCGGTGGTAATGACAGCGTGCGGAATGCGCTCGCGCACCTTCTCTAAAATACCCAAGAATTTCTTGGATCGGTATGAGCGGCGCATGTCTTTGAGCACCTTATCCGATCCCGATTGAAGCGGCATATGCAGAACAGGCATGACGTTCGGTGTTTCTGCCATCGCTTCTATCACATCGTCGGTGAACATAGCCGGATGCGGTGATGTGAACCGTACTCGTTCCAGTCCCTCAATATCACCGCAGGCGCGCAATAGTTTGGAGAATGCCTGACGGTCCCCAAATTCCACGCCGTAGGAGTTCACGTTCTGCCCAAGCAGAGTTACTTCGATCGCGCCGTCATCGACGAGCGCCTGAACTTCGGCAAGAATATCGCCGGGTCGGCGGTCTTTCTCTTTACCGCGCAGCGACGGCACAATGCAGAAGGTACAAGTGTTGTTGCATCCTACGGAGATTGAAACCCAGCCCGAGTACACATGGTCGCGTTTAGTGGGCAGGGTCGAGGGGAACACCTCAAGCGATTCGAGCAGTTCCGCCTGCGCTTCGTGATTGTGGCGAGCGCGTTCAAGGAGTGTGGGGAGCGAGCCAATATTGTGGGTGCCGAACACGACATCTACCCAGGGGGCTTTTTCGATAATAGTGTTTTGGTCTTTTTGGGCCAAGCATCCGCCTACAGCAATTTGCATGCCTTCGTGTCGTCGCTTCACGGAGGCCAACTGTCCCAAATGTCCATAGAGACGATTTGATGCGTTCTCGCGCACCGCGCATGTGTTAAACACCACGAGGTCGGGTTCTTCTCCCTCGGCGGCGCGTACATACCCGTTCGCTTCTAGCAAACCAGACATACGTTCAGAATCGTGAACGTTCATTTGACAGCCAAAGGTGCGAACTTCATAGGTTCGGGGAGTTTCAGCGGACGTTGCGGATTCAGCAGAAAAATCATTTAGGGTCATGCTCACGCCATTAGGGTAGCGGATGGTGGATAATGGCTCTATGCAGGTATCCCTTAGTAATTCTTCCGGACAGTATCCTGATGATCCCCTCGCGACTATTCTTGAGCGTGCCATCGCGGAATACCATCCCGCGCCCACGCACTCCCCCGCCGATTCTGAGGCGTTCCGGGTCAGTGTTCTCAAGATGCTTTCGTGGGCGGCAACCCTACCGGCTATCGGAGATCGGATTCCGCTCTCGCTGACGATTCTCTCAACCGGAATGCGCTCGGTAGTGCTGCGAGTACGCTATGGATCTAACCCCCATACGCCCTGGCAGCCCGAATCTGTCATCTTAAAGCGTTATCGCCGCGGAGATTCGGCGACTAACGCAGGCGGTTTTGGATACCTTCGGGAAAAATACGGTGCGGTTGCCCTCGATGAGATGGTTCCAGATATCTACCCTGCCCTCTACGGTGTTGATGATGACTTACGCTGCTTAGCACTCGAAGACGTGGTTTTTGAAGGGTCGGTACCCGTTGCAAACTCCCTCATAGCTGATACCTCCACGCAGCTTTTCAACCAGAATAATACGGCACGCGCTTTTGCGGCTTACGCGGCAGTGTGGGGTGAATTTGCTCGGCAGGGAATTTTTGACGACACCGTCGATCAATATCGCGCGTCGCTCGCGAAGGCGGACCGCAGGGCACAGTTCCCGGGGGCAATGCCCTCCCCGAAACTTGCCAAGAAGGGGCTTCAACGCCTATATCCCGATCTCCCAGCAGAACGGAGCGAAGATGCCGAAGAACCTACAAACGATCTCCAAGAACTAATCTTCCGGTTCCATCGCATTACTCAGCCATTTTTCCTCAAACGCCCGCCGGTACCCGAGCAGTTTAAACGTAGCCGCGGGCAGGTCTATATGCTCTCGTCGGGAGATTTTTCGCCGCATAACGTGCTGTACTCCCCGGCCGATACGGCACCTTCTCGCGGTATCGGCACCCGCGCCTTTGATACGGAGGGAACCTGTATTCACCATCGCGGATTCCCTTTTGTGGAGGCGATGCTCGGGTTTCCCTCGTCGCCCCAGTACCCGCTTTACCGGGTAGATAGGGAACAGGAGCTTCCTAAATTTTATACGGTCCTCTTCGGTGAAATACCTTTAGATGCCAGGCTTGCAGAAGACATCGCGGTGTGCGCAGCTATTACGGTGTGTACGCTTTTGGAACTTTACGCCGACGGAACTCGGGCGCGGGTTCTTCCCCGCATTTGCCGCCAGGGTGTTGAGCTAATGCGCATCCTGCTTACTCTTGGGAACACCCAAGACCCTGCACTTTACGATCTCATCCAGCGCCTTGGCGATTACGGTAAGAACCTCGAAAAATAGGTTAGACGGCATGTTCAGTTGCCTCACCGGCGGCAAGCGTAAAATCCCAGCTCATTCCGTTCCAGGTGAGAACCTGCGGACGCAGTTCCTCACGCAATGCGAAACTCTTATCGGCGTACCCCAGCAGATACTCGTCAAAGGCCGGGAGACTAAGCTCGCGGTTGAGCGCATCTCTGAGCTCCGAACGGGTAACGCCTTCTTGCCAGGAACCTACCGCATATTCTTGTCCACCCAGCACAATAGTCTGGGTACGGCGAGCATGTTCAAATGCATACCGGGCATCGGTTATTGTAATCCCAGCCCACCAGCGCAGATCCTCCGCGGTCACCGGCCCGTGACCGCATATATAACGTGTACCCAGTTCAGCCAGTGCCTGTTTTCGCTCGTATTTTGTGCGGGGCACAGGTATGGAGTCACGGTGCACGAAGCTTTCTTCTTTTTCCCGAAGCGGCCCCTGGAGAACCGTGCCCTCACCGCCGTAGAGTCGAATGAGGTGGCTGCGCCGCGATCTTGGCCCGCTATAGCCGTATTCGCACAGAATGGTGTAGAGATCAGTGCGGGTGAGCGGCTCAAGATGTCCCCTGGTTTGTAAAGCGTCATGAAGGTGCTCACGCCACCGTTCGAAGTCTTTGAGCGTAAAGTTACATTGACGCATATAGGCGGGCTGAGGCTTCGCGCCTCGGCCGGCGACAGCAGCATACAGCGAATCTGCACTATTGAGAGTCAAAAAGTGGAGTGTCCCGCGCATGGGCCACGAACGCACAATGCTGTAGTCGTGAATGCCTTCAAGAACTGTGTCAGTACTGCACCCAGCTCGTAGTGCAATGGCGCGCACACCGGCGTTATAGTTTTGCCCCTGAACAGCGTAGAGATGGTCTAAGGCATATACCGCAGCGTTCGTCTCTTGCCGCAGAGTGTCAGCGTCTACCCCTATATCGCGATGCGCTGCGCTTGGGGCGAGGAGCTGGGCGATCATACGCCTGGCACGAAGTTCTTGTAACGGCTGCATAGATGATCTCGTATCGGTCACGGCTCTTGTGAGACAGCTCAGCTGTCTTCTTCCCACTCGCTGCAGTACCTCTCGATTTCTTCTTTCACCACCGAGAAAGCCACCGACGAAGAATACCCGCGGCGGGCTAGCATTCCTACCAGGCGACGCATGATTTTCTCCTTCTCGGTACGGTCTGAGAAGTTCATGGCGGGCCGCAGTTTTTTGCGCACTAATTCGGCGGCGTCACGGCGTTCGTCCTCATCGGTGCGTGCAGCAAGTGCCTCTTCGGCAAGGTCGCCGGTAATTCCTCGCTCTTTGAGCTCACGGCGCAGGGCACTTCGGGAAAGCTTTTTGCCCGTGCCCCGCTGGGTTACGAAGGAACGCGCGTACTCGGCGTCATCAATCAGGTGCGCCGCCTCAAATTTGTCAAGGAGTGGTTCGATCAGCTCAGCCTCAAACCCTTTAGATTCCAGTTTTTGTGCAGCTGCGCGCGGGATTTCGCCGAATACGCCAGCTGATTGTAAACCAGAGTCTTTGCTCGCGTGTACGGATCTGGCTCTTCGCGCTGTTTCCAACGTCCTGAGCGGTTGGTGCCCGGAACATTCGTCTTTTCTTCGGCAGCGATACCTCGAATAAGAGCTTCTTCTTCGGTGCTCAAAGGTTCGTTGAGGGCACTCCCCTCACGAAATAATGGACCTGATGACCGTTTCTTCTTTCGTACTTTTTCTGGATGTTCTTCCTCTGCACGATGAGCCCCAATAGCCGGGGCGAAGGGCGATTTTTCGGTGTTCTTGGGGCGCCGGAATCCTTTTTTCCAGTCCGGGTTTCGACGCTTCTTACGGGTGCCCGATGTACGCTCTGCTGAGGTTTTTGATGAAGCGTTTTGTGTACGGGGTTCTGCATCATGTTGAGCTGCCGCCCCTCCCCCTCGTGTGCGTGGTAACGAGCGCGATGAGGAAGAACGATAGGGTGCAGAATCGGGGTCGGGTTTGTCTTCCACATGCCCGTGTGCGGCGGGATGCCAATCAGAGAATCCTGTGGCTTTGCCCTCTGCAGCATCAGAAATTGTTTCAGCGTCAGAAATCGCAGGATCACTCAACGGGTTATCACCCCAGGCATCCGCCAACCAATTGTTACCCATGCCGCCTTCCTATGCTGGTTCGATGCTGTAATCCTGTAGGTACAACGCCTCAAAGGTGTAGTGTTCGCAGATATGCTAGAGCGTGTGCCGCGTATCCTCAAAGCTAGGCTATCGTGGATGCGCGGCACACGCCATCTTATTTAGAATTCTTCTGCGAGCTCGTCGAGAGGATCGGCCTCAACCGATGTGGTTTCAACCTCTTCCGAGGATTCCTCGCCTTCAGGATCGATAATTCCGAGTTTTACGAGGACCTTATACTGTAGTTCCTCAGTCAATTCCGGGTTATCCTTGAGCAGTTTACGCACGTTCTCGCGCCCCTGCCCCAGCTGTTCGCCATCATAGGTAAACCAGGCGCCAGACTTCTTGACGATGTCATGCTCTACCGCGAGGTCAAGAATACCGCCTTCAACGGAGATACCCTCACCATACAGAATGTCGAACTCGGCCTGTTTGAAGGGAGGAGCCATCTTATTCTTCACGATCTTGGCACGAGTTTTATTGCCAATGGGGTTCGCCCCGTCCTTTAAGGTCTCAATACGTCGAATATCGATACGCACCGAGGCGTAGAACTTCAGGGCCTTACCGCCGGTCGTGGTTTCGGGAGAACCAAAGAACACGCCGATCTTCTCACGAAGCTGGTTAATGAAGATTGCTGTAGTGCCGGTGGATGCCAGGCGACCCGTAATCTTACGGAGAGCCTGGCTCATCAAACGCGCCTGCAGGCCCACATGAGAATCACCCATATCGCCGTCAATCTCAGCGCGGGGAACGAGAGCCGCTACAGAGTCGACCACAACGATATCTACAGCACCGGAACCAACCAGCATATCCATAATTTCGAGTGCCTGTTCCCCAGTATCGGGCTGCGATACCAAGAGGGCATCGGTGTCAACGCCGAGTTTGGCAGCATAGACCGGATCGAGCGCATGTTCAGCATCAATAAACGCCGCTATACCGCCCGCTTTCTGCACATTCGCTACAGCGTGCAGAGCGACAGTGGTCTTACCGGAAGATTCGGGACCATAAATTTCGATCACACGGCCGCGGGGCAGTCCGCCGATACCGAGAGCAGCATCCAAAGCGATAGCGCCGGTTGAAATAACCTCCGTTTTCACGGTCTCTTTATCGCTAGACGCATAATCGCGCCTTTACCATAATCCTTGTCGATTTTAGCCATTACGGCTTCAAGTGCCTTGGCACGGCCTTCTTCAGGAACACGAGCGACGCCCTGTGCCTTGCTGTTTTTTGCCACGATTAGTTACCTCGTTCTATTAATAGAAGGTCTCAATGATTCTTCGGGAGGTGCTTCTCGCCACCCTCTGCACACTACTCTACGAAGTCCGCCTGACACTTTAAGACCGGCGGCGGAAGAATGTGGAAAAATCCCCCAGAAAGTACAGATATTTTTACTCTGTGGATAGATTAGCATGACTCGAACAAAAATCCTATAAATCGCACAAATTTTCGGCAAATTTTTTCGAATTTATGCTCGCCGTGTCTATCTCAGAGTCTCCACATACAGCGTCGCAACAACCCCTAAACCGGACTTATTCCGCAGCAATTCATGGAATCGGCTACCTGCGCGGTTCACGGTCGGGTCCCAAACGGCGAACCTCCGGAATATCCTGTGTCTCGCAGACCGCAAGCCAAACATCCTTCGGTGCAACCCCAGCTTCAAGTGCCTCTAAAGCCGTCATATTCCCAAGCGACCCAAGCACCAAATCTCCCGCCAAAACTCGGGCATACCCAGCACCGAATTCGTAGTCCATATTGGTCCAAAACTCGCTGAGTTTCATCATCCCTCCTTACGCTCTCCTGTTTCAGAGCATATCCGAGAAATCACGAGAATGCTTCATCAGAGTCCCCTGCGAAAGTAGACCTCTACCGTTGTCAGTGCATAAAAAAGCGAACCGCGCATCATAACGGATGCGCGGTTCGCTCACATAGGTCTCTTAGAGCGAAGCCATCATGTAATCGTTACGGTACTGCTCAGCAAGCTCGGCGGGAACGGTATCCGGAACGTGTACGCCCTCTAGAATTGCCATACGGTCGGCAACTTCACGAAGCATCTGGTACATCGGGATATCAAGCGCCTGGCAAATCCATGCCAGAAGCTCCGAAGAAGCTTCCTTCTGCCCACGCTCAACTTCGCTGAGATAACCCAGGGAAACACGTGCGCTCTGTGAAACCTCGCGTAGGGTACGACCCTGGCGCTGACGAACGTCACGAAGAACCTCGCCAATAGCCTGGCGCAGAGGTACAGTCTTTGCCTCTTCCACAACAGGAGCTACCTGCTGCGGAGCTGGATTAATTTCTTTCCACCGGGTAATACCATTAATAGATACACGCTTCTTGGTCATATGCGTTGTTTCTCCTCGTACGTAGGTCAACCAGTGTCCGGTTCTTACAGTTATTAAGCCTAACTCATTTTTTAGTTCTCGGCTAGCCTCGGGTACTGTACCGTTTATATGAGCCTGGCTAGTATATATTCAAACTTACCAAGCTATAGTTTTATTCCCATGCACCTGGGAAATCCCTGGAAACTTGATTAAAGTATCCCGTGAAAAGATACTTCAGCTGACCTCTAGATAAGGCTACGATGCGTCCTTAGTACCGTGCACAGCCTGGGTCAGCAGGAGAATTGCATCCACCGTTGCCGAGGCGCGAATCTGTACCCGATCCCCCTCATAGTGCCGCTGTACGGCATAGGTTGCCTCTGGAGTGTGCACACCCAAAAATACGGTACCAACGGGCTTACCATCGTGCGGCTCTGGCCCTGCAACTCCAGTGGTCGAAACCCCGTAGTCAGCTCCACAGATTCGTGCGGTTCCCTGCGCCATCTGCCGGGCAACTTCCGGATCAACGGAACCATTCTTAGCTAAAAGCTCCTCGTTTACGCCTAAAACGGATGCCTTGACCGCGCTCGCATATGAGATAACCCCGCCGCGGTAGTATTCCGAGGCTCCTGCAACGGTGCAGATAGTACCCCCAACGTCTCCTCCGGTGAGAGATTCCGCCGTGGCGATTGTCAGACCTGTACCGACCAAAGCATCGTGAAGTATCTGAGCGGCTTCCTTCGCACTATGCGGTACCGTTTTGAGTACGTCCATAAGTACTCCTCCCAACGAGATATATCCGGCGTATAAAATACTGGGGCAGTACATCTGGAACCGTCCCCAGCCTCATGACTGTGCGGGATGCTGCGCCAGCCATGTCTGGCGAAGCTGATGGGCATCACGCACGTAAACTACCCCTGTCCAGACGGTAATAGCGGTTACCGCCGCCATAAGAACCCATCCGGGAACCAACCAAGGCTCGCCGAGGAGTCCTAAGGGTAAGAGCATCACCACGAGAGCAATGGTTTGTAAAACGGTTTTGATCTTTCCGCCCTTATTTGCCGCCATAACCCCGTATTTGATAACGAAAAAACGCATGATGGTGATTCCCCACTCCCGAAGGAGAATTACAGCGGTTACCCACCACCACAGCTCGCCCAACCAAGAAAGGGTAATGAACGCCGCACCGGTGAGGAGCTTATCAGCAATAGGATCAGCAATCTTCCCAAAGCTCGTGATGAGGTTACGGCTTCGAGCCAGGTAACCGTCCGCCCAGTCGGTAATCATTGCGGCGATAAAGAGGGCAAAAGCAAGCCACCGCTGTGCTACATCTTCAGCTCCGAATGTTCCGCCCGCAAGGAGCACTACAACGAAAAAAGGAACTGCAATAATACGCACAACCGTCAGAATATTCGGCAGATTCCAGTTAGATACATGACGCTCGGTCTGCGATACCGCCGATACTGATTCCTGACTCACTGTTACCCTTCTCTACAGTCTGGTACCAACGACTCGTTGTTGGCTGCAAGTAACTCCCAGAGCGTAGCCCTTGCCTCATATCTTTCCAGTATACGAGGTATCGTTCCTATAAGAATGGCATTCCGATAAATCCTTGTTTGGGCTCGCAGTAATAGAAAAATTCCCGCTTCCGCAGCACGATATGCCAGCAGAAGCGGGAATCTCTCTAGGGTGTGAGAACACTTTGAATACGACTGTTGATAGGTTACCGCCCCGTGAGCTGCCAGGCGTCCTCCGAACCCTCATCGCTCTCTTCCACCGCATATTCAGCAGGCTCTGCGGGGTTCACCGCTTGCGCATACGGGTCTTCAAAAGTTTCCTCAACGGGTTCGGGCACCTCTTCACCCCGGATGCGTGCCAAGGTATTCTGCAGATCGTCTGGGCGCACCAACACATCGCGCGCCTTCGACCCCTCAGAAGGACCAACTATGCCTTGAGACTCCAGCAGATCCATAATGCGCCCCGCCTTCGCAAAGCCCATGCGGAGTTTACGCTGAAGCATTGAGGTAGAACCAAACTGCGTGGTAATCACGATTTCAGCCGCCTGGAGCAAGTCATCAAGGTCATCGCCGATTTCCTCATCAATCTGCTTCTTCGCGGCTGAGACCATAACATCTTCACGGTAAATTGTCGGAGCCTGCTGCTTCACGTGCTCAACAACCGCATGAATCTCGGATTCAGAGACCCACGCACCCTGCACACGCATCGGCTTCGAGGCACCCATTGGCAAGAAGAGCGCATCGCCCTGACCGATCAGTTTCAGCGCCGGGCTGATCCAGCACCACACGCGAGTCCGTAACCGATGACGTCGCAAACGCCATACGCGAAGGAACGTTCGCCTTAATCAGACCGGTCACCACGTCAACCGAAGGACGCTGAGTTGCAAGCACCAGGTGAATACCAGCTGCACGCGCCAACTGCGTAATACGAACAATCGCCTCTTCAACGTCACGCGGGGCAACCATCATCAAATCGGCAAGCTCGTCCACGATAACCAACAGGTACGGGTACTCGTGAATTTTTCGTTTACTCCCCGGCTCAGGCTGAATCTTGCCCTCGCGTACGGCCTTGTTGAAATCGTCCACATGCTTAAACCCGTAATGCGCCAGGTCGTCATAGCGTGCATCCATCTCACGTACTACCCATTGAAGCGCCTCTGCTGCCTTCTTCGGGTTAGTAATAATAGGCGTAATCAGGTGCGGAATTCCCTCATAGGCAGTAAGCTCCACGCGTTTGGGGTCCACCATCACCAAACGCACCTGATCAGGTGTAGAACGCATAAGAATCGAGGTGATCATCGAGTTCACGAACGAAGACTTACCGGCACCGGTTGCACCCGCAACCAACATATGCGGCATTTTCGCCAGGTTCGCAAGCACAAAACCACCCTCGACATCTTTGCCCACGCCCATAACCATCGGATGCGGGTTCGAGTGAGCCTGCGGGGACCGTAAGACATCGCCCAGCGATACCGTCTCGCGGTCGGTATTTGGAATCTCAATACCGATCGCCGATTTACCGGGAATAGGCGATAGGATACGCACATCCGGGCTGGCGACTGCATAGGCGATATTCTTACTCAGCGCGGTCACACGTTCAACTTTCGTACCAGCACCCAGCTCGATCTCGTAGCGGGTCACGGTCGGACCGCGTGAGAATCCAGTGACAACCGCATCAACCTTAAACTGCTCTAAAACGTTGGTCAGTGCTTCGACCACGTGTTCGTTCACTTCGGATGATTCCTTAGCAGGGGGACCTGCCACCAGCATCTGTTCTGCGGGCAGGTTATAAGTGCCCTGCGAAGACTCGACGGATTGTTCGGGGCGGGCCTGCTCGGTATGCGCGGTGCGCGTATTGTTTTGCAGGGGTCGTGATGCCCCCGTACCGGCAGCCGCAGCTCCGCTGACCGTAGTTTGCGGCTTCGTCTGCGGCATGCGGGATGCACCACTACTTTGCTGCGGTTTAGCGGATGCGCCTTGCTGCTGTGCTTCCGGTCGTGGCTGTTGAGCAGGCTGCGTCTGAGGGCTTGCTATCTGCTTTGTCGCAACATTCTGCTCGGATGCGGCGGGCACAACCGACTGCACCGATGTGTCATCAAAAGCCTCTACATCAAAGAGCGCATCTGGTGCCACACGACCGTGTTCAACGGCGGCACGCTGCGCCTGAGCCAAGCGTGCCGAGGGTGCATCCGAAGCCTCATGATCGAACACGGTGTTCTCGGTGCGGCGTTTAGCAGACGGCTCAACCTACCCTGAGACGACGTTGAAGAATGCGGTGCGGGGGCATCCGCAGAGGTTGCGGAAAACTCTTCATGAGTATTAACCACGGGGCTAGCAAATGCCTCATCGCCAACGTATTCATCCAGCCCCTGATCGGCCTGTTGAGAACGACCGAACCCGAACCACCGCTTAATTGACCCGAAGATACCGCCGCGAGATGTACGGCGTTCTTCCTCATCACCGTAAAGATAGCTACGATCATGTTCCGAGGCACTCAAATCGACGGTCTGAGTCGCTGCCGTAGAGTCCGCATCATAGCCGTCCTGCGGATATGCGATGGTCGGGTCGTCATCGGTGGAGGCAACCGGCTTTTCACCCAAGGCCACGCGAACGAGATGTGTAAGCCGCGGAATAACCTGACGCACCGGAGTAGCCGTCAATACCATAAGCCCCATGACGAAGAGAACCAGAATAACGAGCCACTGCACAAATACTATGCGCTGCATGAGAGGTCCAAGAAGCGCACCAATGGCGCCACCCCCGGCCCAGACGGCCTCAAAACCGCCCGAAAAACTGGGGTATCCGGCGTTCATCGCGAAGAAAAGCGACGCTGCAATAAGGATGAGCAGCAGGCCGAGCGAGACTCGATTAGTGCGGCGAACATCATCCGGCGTACGGAAAACGCACCATGCCAAGATAAAGCTCAGAATCGGTACCAAAATAGCACCCTGACCGAAAACGCCGCCCAGCATGGTGTGCCATGCCGAGATTGGGGCATGGATAATGACCGGTGCAGACATGACGCGCCAGCTATACCATTCGACTCCAGCCGTAATAATGCCGAAAAGCAGAATGAAGAGCGCTCCACCATCGCGGCGTGCCTGTGGATCTAAATCTGTGCGATGCACCCCAAGAGCACGCACAGCGCCGCCCACCGTGTGGGCAATGCCTAACCACACTTTCGCAATAGCGTTTGCTACGGGGTTAGTTTCGGGGGTATTCGCGCGCTTAGACGTGCCTCGGGAGCCGCGTGCCGAGGTTTTCTTGGCTGATCCGGTTTTACTTTTACGCCCTTGATTACTCCGTGAAGCCATATTTACTAGGTTAGCAACCTTCCATGTGCTTGGGGCTAGATGCCGTCATTCTCTCGCGACCGATGCAATCGGGGCAAGAACGTGATACGCATCCATAGTATTCATATGCTACCGTACACGAGAACGGAGCCGACCGCTCAAGCAGCTATCGGCCCCGTTTGTCATGTATTGTGCGGGGGGCGTTCGCACAGAGCGTGCCCGCACCGCCTTTCGCCGTGGGCTATGCGCTCGCTACACCGTCGGCTTAGGCTCCTCGTCCGTTTTAGTCTCAACGACCACTGGGACGATCATGGGCTTACGGCGCAGGCGGCGGGAGATCCATGCACCAATGGTACGGCGCACAATCTGCTGAAGCTGCTGTACCGTATGCACCTTCTCGGGCGCGCGGTGAAGCGCATCCTCAAGGGCGGCGGTAATTTTGGGGGTGATCTCGTCGAAGACCGAATCGTCTTCGGCGATACCGCGGGCATGAATATCTGGCCCGGTTACCACACGTTTGGTAGCACGATCGATGACCGTCACGATAGAGACGAATCCTTCTTCACCCAGAACGCGGCGTGCCTTAAGATCGTCCTCAGTCACCGAGCCAACAGAACGTCCATCCACATACAGGTATTCGCAGGGAACTTCGCCAACGATCTTCGCTACGCCGTCTTTGAGATCCACAACGGTACCGGATTCGCACAGGAGCACGCCTTCTTCGGGAACACCTGTCTCTTTTGCCAGTTCCCCGTTAGCAATCAGGTGACGAACCTCGCCGTGAACAGGCATCACGTTCTTCGGTTCCAGAATGTTGTAGCAGTACAGCAGCTCTCCCGCCGCAGCGTGACCGGAAACGTGAACCTTCGCGTTGCCCTTATGCACAACAGTCACGCCAAGTTTCATCAGGGCGTTAATGATGCGGTACACGCTGGTTTCGTTGCCTGGAATCAGCGATGAAGCCAGCACGACGGTGTCGCCCGGTTCAAGCTGAACCTTGTGATCGCCATTAGCCATACGCGACAGAGCCGCCATCGGCTCGCCCTGCGAACCGGTACACATGAGTACAAGCTCATCGGGGCGGTATTCATCGACCTTCTTCAAATCTACAAGAACACCCTCGGGTACCTTGAGGTAACCCAGTTTCTCAGCGATGGTCATGTTGCGCACCATGGAGCGTCCGACCAGCACAACCTTGCGCCCGCGCTCGACTGCAGCATCGAGTACCTGCTGCACACGGTGAACGTGCGAAGAGAACGAGGCCACGATAATGCGGCTGGGCGCATCGCGGAATACGCTCGATATAACAGGTCCGATATTTTTTTCGGTGGGGGTGAACCCGGGAACCTCTGCGTTTGTGGAGTCAGGCAGGAACAGATCCACACCTTCGTCGCCCAGACGCGAGAAGTGACGCAGGTCGGTGATGCGCCCATCCAGCGGAAGCTGATCCATCTTAAAGTCTCCGGTGTGCAGCACGGTGCCTGCAGCGGTTCGGATAAATACGGCGAGTGCATCCGGAATAGAGTGGTTAACCGCGATGAACTCGCATTCAAAAGGACCAAACTTTTCGATCTGGTGTTCCTTGACGGTGAGCGTATAAGGCTTGATGCGATGCTCGGCAAGCTTCGCTTCTACCAGCGCGAGAGTAAGTTCGGAACCGATGAGAGGAATATCGGGACGTTTCTTAAGCAGATAAGGTACCGCCCCAATGTGGTCTTCGTGCCCGTGAGTGAGAACCATGGCGACTACATCATCCAGGCGATCGACCACATAGCTGAAGTCGGGCAGGATTAGGTCTACACCGGGCTGGGACTCTTCAGGGAAGAGCACACCGCAGTCTACAATCAGCAGTTTGCCGTTGATTTCGTAGACGGTCATATTTCGACCGACTTCACCCAGACCACCGAGAGGCACCACGCGCAGGGTGTCTTTCTGCAGTTTGGGAGGCTCCGGCAGATCATTTTCAAAAACGCTCATGCGTATCTCCTTGTTTTCTATGATTCTATTTTTCGTGTCGTCTAAGGGCGCACCCGCCGTGAGTATCAAACTCCGAAGCGTATCGGGTTGCTTCGCGGGTGCTGCTCATGCGGCTTGAGAGGCTGAGAGTCCGTTCGCTAAAGGTCGTGGACGCATCTCGCCTCTAGAGGAGGGGTCCACGCCTTCACGTTCCGCTTCTGCACGGAAAGCGGACCCGCGTGATCTTCTCGCTACATACGAGTCACGCTGGGTCCGCCCGAAACTAGCCGCAGAAAGTCTTATGCGTTTTTAAGAGTCTGCGCGATAGTGGAGGAAAGCAGATCCGCTCGGATAGCCTCCACCACTTCGGGTTCGGAAAGTACATGAGGCAGGCGTACAACAGGTGTTCCAAGAACGCCTTGCCAAGCCAGGATTTCTTTGGCAGCAACGGCGCCGGGGGCTCGTCCCATGGTGGCGTTCACAATGGGCACGAGCTGCAGGTTAATGCGCTGCGCACTCACAAGATCCTGCGCTACAACGGCATCAATAAGCTCACGGAAGAGCATGGGTGCCACATGCGCGGTAACTGAAACTAAGCCTACGGCTCCTACTGCCATCCAAGGCAGAGTCAAACCATCATCACCACTGTAGTAATGCAAATCTGTGGTTGCCATAACGTCGGTTGCGGCGCCAAAGTCAGCCTTCGCATCCTTAACAGCAACAATATTATCAAGTTCTGCCAGCCGACGGTAGGTGTCGGGGGCAATCGGGATGCTGGCACGCCCCGGAATATCGTAGAGCATGATGGGTGTACTGGTGGCTTTTGCTACGGTGCTAAAGTGCGCGTAAACGCCATGCTGAGTGGGCTTGTTATAGTAGGGAGTCACCACAAGCAAACCGTCAACACCAACCTTTTCGGCGCGACGGGCAAGTTCAATGGTGTGCGCGGTGTCGTTCGAGCCCACGCCAGCAACGATAGAAGCACGGTCTCCTACAGCTTCTTTGACGATGGCGAAAACTCGCTCGTTCTCATCATCGGTCATGGTCGAGTATTCTCCTGTGGTGCCACATACAATCAACCCGTCATGACCGTTGTCAATGAGGTATTCCGCCAGATGTGCAACCTGTTTTTCATCCACAGATCCGTCTTGAGCGAAGGGCGTTACCATCGCCGTGAGCAGACGCCCAAAGGGCGGGTTTACAAAGTACCGGGGTTCATCACGTTCTCAGCCATACACCCCAGAGTACTATCTTAAGCTATTCTTACGCTACATTAATTTTGCTTCTGTCCCGAAAAATTTTCACTTTTTATGGAATTCTGCGTTCTTGAGCTCAAAACGCAACTTCAAGCACTCTTCATGACCACGCATGGACTCCCCTAACAACCACGCTATTTCAGGTCGGTCACACCACGACCGCGGCGCAGAGAAATCGCATTTCGCATAGCGGCGCGGGCATGTTTACGTTCACCGCAGACATCGTACATGCACGAGAGATTAAACCAGGCTTCCCAGCTGTCCGGATTTGCTTCGAGAACATCGGCAAATTTTTCAAGTTCTACTGAAGCAGCCTCACGATCAACCCTTCCGGAAGGACTTCGCGGCAGCGTATCTTCGGGAAGTTTACCCTGGGCATCAAGCTCCTGAGCCATTCGCTGTATACGCGCACCAAATATCACCTCGCGCACAAGCGCCCACGCACCCACTGCGGGCAAAAGCAATAGTCCCGCCCCGAGCAGAATACCTGCGATATTCCCCGACGCAATGAGCACGACCCCACGCTGTGCCGTAAACAGCAGATACAGCCCCAAGAGCGCCACTGTGAGCGCCGCAAAGATTTTACCTTTACCGCCCGCATCCACCAGCATAAATACTCCGCTAAAAATCAGCACGCCCAGTATTGACGCACGAATACCCAGCGGCAGAGGCAGCAGAAGCACGGTACAGACTAATAAGAGACAGGCAATCGCAACCCATAATCTCAACGATGTCAGCCATGAGGCGCCCCGCAAGGGTTTTACCGTTTCTTGTTCAGAGGTCATTGGAGTCGGTATCCGCACGATCTACAGATCCATATACTTATCGAGTCCAACACTCAACCCCGGATGCGCCGCAACCCGCCTAACGCCCAAAAGCACACCGGGCATGAAGGATGCGCGGTCGAAAGAATCGTGTCGGATTGTCAAAAGCTGTCCGGGGTCGCCCAGCAGAATTTCCTGATGCGCAACCATGCCGCGAAGCCGCACCGCATGCACGTTAATACCCTCAATTTTGCCGCCGCGAGAGCCCAGAGGATCGCTCTCGGTAGCATCCGGGCTGATCCCACGTCCCGCTTCTTCTCGCGCAGCCGCAACTTGACGTGCCGTGTGAGCGGCTGTTCCCGAAGGGGCATCCACCTTATTAGGGTGGTGAATCTCGATAATCTCAATCGATTCAAAATACGGTGCCGCCTTAGCCGCAAATTCCGTCGCCAAAATGGATCCCAACGCAAAATTCGGCGCAATCAGCACACCCACCTGCGGGTGCTCATCAAGAAGCTCACGCAAGGATTCCACACGTTCTTCAGTCCAGCCGGTAGTACCCACAACGGCATGCACTCCGTGCTCTACGGCAAAACGGACGTTCGTCTCGGTAGCGCTCGGCACGGTCAAATCAACCATAATCTCAGCATTAGTTTCAACGAGCTTTTCGAGAGAATCTTCACGCCCTAAAGCGGCAACTAATTCAAATCGGGGGCATCGGTAATAGCCTTGACCGCTTCCGATCCCATACGCCCCGATGCTCCGAGAACCGCCACCCGCCGTATTTTAGTCTGCGTTGCTTCTACCATTCTGTTGCCTCCAAAAATTACGAATAGCTCAGTTATCTCCACCCTATTATCGCATGTGGCGTACAGCACTAATCAAGACACTATGTTGCTTATGTCCTAAAACCCCATCAACGTTCAAGTACCAGCACAACACCCTTATAGATACCAAAATATCTGGTAACCGCGTTTCTTAAATTTCACAAAACTTCCCGATGGCTCCAAACGTCTCTATATAACAAATAAACTTTTATACTAGTAAACAGTATTTTTCTTCACTCTTTCATCACCCCGGAGTAACAACACATCATGAAGCAACTTTTTCCGTCCGCGGTCAGCCCCCATGAGGCTAACCGCTCTTTTATGTTGCCCGGGCTCGACGGCCTGAGAGCCATCGCCGTACTCCTGGTAATTGTGTATCATCTCTGGCCTACTTCGGTGCCGGGCGGTATGATCGGGGTCGATATTTTCTTCGTCATCTCGGGATATTTGATTACCGCCCTCCTACTCCGCGAAGGTGCAGTAACTGGGCGTATTAACCTGTTCCTTTTCTGGAAGCGCCGCGCTCGCAGGCTCCTTCCCGCGATCGCACTACTCATTTTAGTAACAGGTCCCATCGCACTAGCCATAGGCGGCGATATACAGGTCAATCTGGACAGACAACTTACTGGCGCAGGCACATTCTCATCTAACTGGCTCTCTATTTTCAGCGGTAACGACTATTTTGCTCAGACTTCTCCCGAACTTTTCACGAACTTTTGGTCGCTTGCCGTTGAAGAGCAGTTCTACCTGTTCTGGCCTCTTCTCCTGGTGGCGGCGGGTGTTATTCTCGGCAGACGGTGGAGACGATTCAGCCTCATTATCTTTATAGCTATCATTGCATCCTTAACAAGCGGCACGGTTATGCTGGCATTTGGAGCGCCCATCAGCCGTATTTACTACGGTACCGATACCCATGTTTACGGTCTGCTTCTAGGCGTTCTACTAGCTTTTTCTATCCCGTGGTCGCTCTATCCACCTCGTGATAAACACGTTATATATCGAGTGGCGCAACCCTTTGGAGCGGTGACTTTCCTGCGTGTAATTCTCAGCTGGCTCTGCTTGGTTGCTCTCATTCCGCTTGCTCTTCTTATGCCTGAGAAGGCGCCGGGCACTATCCCCTGGGGGCTCCTCGGCGCTTCGCTGCTGACACTTGGAGTTATTCAAGGAATCCTGCCGGATATGCTCGCCGGGGCATCGTCTCTATTACGTTCGGTACTATCTTTCGGCCCCCTCACCTGGATTGGGCAGCGATCCTACGGACTTTACCTCTGGCACTGGCCGCTTGCCGTTATGGCGCATTATCTTCTGGGTGTGGATCGTTCACCGCTGTGGAACGTCGTTGTTCTGCTGGTTACCGTCATTATTGCTGAGCTTTCTTATCGTTACCTTGAAACTCCAGTACGGCGATATGGTTTCCGTAGCTCGTTCGCACAATTTTTTGGAAGCATTCGTTACGGCAGGTATCGTGCTCTACCCGTTATTGCTTTAGTCCTTGTGATGGGCGCAGGCTCAGCGACTGCTGTCGCGGTACGAACTGCTCCTGATCAAACTAGTGCACAACGCGCCGTTGAAGAAGGCAAAAAGCGCGCCCAGGAACGTTAAAAGCGCGTGAGGAACAACGAGCACATGCGAGCGCCTCGCCAACAGCAAGTTCGACAGCAGCAAATCCTAGCGCTGCGACCTCTGCGGTGCCAGATGAATATCCGCAGGTGAATTCTGCTGATGTAACCGTGATCGGCGATTCTGTAGTGCTTTCTGCAGAGCCCGATATTTATGATGCGATGCCGGACGCCACGATCGACGCGGCAGAGGGACGCACCATTGTTCAGGCGTTGCCCATGGTTAAATCCTGGTCATCGCAGGGAAAAATTGGGAAAGTTTTAGTACTCTCGGTAACCGCTAACTCGACGCTGATGCCCGGTCAGCTTGAAGAGGTTTTGCGGGCGCTTCCGGCAGACACGAAGTTGGTGCTCGCAACGGGGTACGGTCCGCGAACCCTCACCTGGATTGATTCTTCAAATAATCTGATTCGTGAGTTTGCGCAGAAAAATTCTTCCCGCGTCTATATTGCAGACTGGAACGGTGCAATAACGCAGGCGGTGCGGAGCGATCCAAGCCTGATGACTTCGGATGGTGTGCATCCGGAGGTTAAGGGGCAGATGCTCTACGCCCGTATTCTGACGGAGGCGGTTGCTCGGGCACAAAGTTAGGAGGAAATCGTACGTGTAGTGTATTGGTGGCGTTTTTTAAACCTTTTGAATCCACACGCCTCAAACTACGGGTCAAGAAAATCAAACCGTTTTGATACTGGCAGGCTGAAGTAGGGAGTTTTGAAAGTAATTGAGCCTTTCAAGAACTTCACGTACCTGGAGTACTATCATGTATAAAACTACATAACCAGCTAAATCTATTCCGCATCGTCAAGACGTCTTCGGGATCCAGCTTTGGTTTGCTTAGTACAACAAAGTAATACTCCCCTGCATATCAACAAAAGCCTTCCTATCGGCAGGTTTCCACGAATTGCAGCGAAACAAAATGTCGTTTTCACAGCGTTCAACTAGCATTCCACTATCACCAGTGAAAGACTCTAGTTGCTTTACATCCGTGAGTCCCCGAGGACCAACTAAATACTCGTTGTACACGAGGATTGATGCTTCTTGAGTGGCACCATGAATAGGTATTCGGGCGTAATTCTCGTCGCCCTGTGTCGGGTTCACATCACCATGAACCAGCCTGATTCTCTCCGATAGCTTTCCGTCTGGATGGGTAAACTTACAGCCATAGGCATTTAATCGTAAAGCTACCTCTCCAGCCGGGTGCGGTGAGGTGAACCGTATTTCCAGCTCTTTCGGAACATCCGTGATATCAATCGCTCCGAAAATCTGCAGCCCCTCCCACTCAAAATAGAACTCCTTGATGGTTGGGCTGCGGCGCATCATCTCACTGAAGTCTGGCATGTGTCTTCCCTCCTGCTGCCTGAAGGCGTTAGCTGAAATCTATGTCAAAATTCCTTTTGATCGCAAACTTCAACTCATCCATCACATCATCAACCGTTTCCTCCCGCCGAACAGATGACCTTATTGATCCAAGAAAGAACTGCAGACCATCAATATACCCTTTGGAGGTTTCATAATTAGGACGAGCTATCAATGGTCGATTGTACGCACCTGACTTCTTTGAGGTTTTCGATGCCACCCAATCCACATCATCCCGATACTTTTGCAAGAATACACACAGGCAGAAAGCAAAATCATTGGCCAAGCTGAAAAAAGTGCCAGAAATATCATCCATCTGCGGCCCAGTCCTATCCATAGATTCCCTCCCCAACCGCAACAGCTGTTCTAAATCACTGAGAGTAGGAAAATCTTTGCCGCTCGTGGAGCCTAGATACTCTGCAACATACGCGGTCCTTGGCCCTTGATCCTCTTTGAACAGTTTAACGACCTGCCGCAGCTGGGCTCTAGTCATTTCCTTGAATGGTATCGGCTCATGACGCGGCGCAAACCAATCATAAGCTTGATCAAAATCTTCAAAGTTCATCATGAGTTATAGGTTTTCTCTCTGACATGCTGAAAATACGCCAGCGGTGATGTTAGTTGTCTCTTAGACGGTGATGTCGCTAAAAATCTCTCAGAAAGTTCTCTACCGCTAAGAGCCTTGACGAGCTACCCGCAAGGCATCAAGCATCAGGTGATCCGTATCGGTCTCCTGTGAGAAGGAGTACTCGTAGAGCAGATAATCCAGGCTTTTATCCTCCGTAAGAGCGTCTTGAGCATACGATAAAGAGGCGGCAAACCGGGCACGGTAGAAAGCGGTTGTACAATACCGTACGGTTTATCGGCGTCGAGCTCCTCAAGGTACATCTCGTCCATGCTCTCTGCCCACTGCTGGAGACGTTCGGCGTGGGAGAATATTTCTTGCTCACGCACTATACGCACAATATCCTCAGCCACCTCAAGCGCTGAAAGGTGCTGCTGTTTCCAGTCAAGCCACGCCAATGCTAAAAGGCTGATAAGTTTCTCACGTTGTGATGCATCTAGGCCGCAGATTTGCTGTAGTTCTTCGGTATAGTCGGGAGGGACAACGATAGTGAACATAGCGGGGTTCCTTTCGCGAATTCTCTCAACCTTAGCACAAGGATAAAGTGAAACAGGGAGGAATCTCCTCATGAGAAACTCGTGAAAGCTGTACACGATAATCTCTACCATAAAAGCACCGCCCCTATACCCGATATCAAAGGGATTCTATGGAGTCACAGCAGGAAACATCACACGATATATTAGAGTCTCTTCTTCAAGAGCTTGTAGAGCGTGGAGAAGACTTTAGTTTCTACATAAGTCTCTGTCTTCGTCTGCTTGCGCGGTCTCCAAAGCATGGTTGGGATGTTAGGGCTTTTATGCGGGGTTTAGAGCCCGAAGATATGGCAGCTCCACGCGATCCTGCCGAGCTCCGAACAAACCCAAAGTTTCTGGAGAGCGAATGGCTCATGGGCAAATATTCTATCCTTCTAGAAGCTTTCGATGAGGCGGTAACTTCCCATCACATATCCACTGCCGCGCCAAGAGATACGACCCTGGCAGGATACGATCTTCGCATCCTGTGGAAAATCGTCAATGCCCACTACAGCTCGTATTTTGAGCCAGACCCGCGCAGGCGTGTTACCTGTGCGGTTGAGGGGCTTGTGGGAAAAGATTATTCGGTTGAAGACCTCACAGATGATCTTCAAGATTACCTTGATCGGCATGCGTGTCTGCTTAAACTACCGGACCTCTGCCGCGAGCTGGCGGATCAGGGTAAAGATCTGGCATTCTTCACAGACCTTGGTATACGTCTTCTTGAACACGTCACCTGGCCCGTGGATAATCTGCGTTCTTTCCTTCAGGAAATAGGCTCGGAGGATGTGGTGAATCCAGTCGGTATTCCCAAGCTTGACTGGCATGAGCTGTTTCGCACGTCTGACGATGAGATTTTTGCCGACAGTGAGCAACTCATGCAAAAGTACAGTATTCTCACGGATACGCTTGGTGAATTGAGCAGTCCCGCATACTCTCAAGTTGATCTTGCTGCCCGCGTCGCCCGCGCCCAGTACAAGCTGTTTTTCGAGCGTGAAGGGCAAACGCGCCTCCTGAGGGCTCTGCGGATCCTTTTATCGGAGGATTACACTGCCGATATGCTTTGCACTGATGCGGAAGCATATCTTGCTGCATCGCAAGATAATCGGTAAAAGATCACGACCAGCCCGATTAGGCTGCCAGAAATTCCAGTAGGTCTTGAACGAAAAGCTCCGGCTCCTCCAAGGCCGCAAAGTGCCCGCCGCACTCAGGATGTGTAAACCTAACAACGTTGAAACCGTTCCGCATATTCGCGTGGAGGATTACTGATATCGTGCGGGAAAATCGCGAATGCGGTTGGAACCTCTACCCTACCCCGCTGTATATTCCCGGCGCCCAAAGCCTCCCGATATATCCTTGCGGCAGAGTGCCCGGTATTCGTTATCCAGTACAGCATCGTATTTGCGATGATAATATCCCATGAAATCCCGTTTTCGCTCCACGACTGCATTTTCTCCGCCATAAAAGCAGCCAAAAATACTGGTGAATCGGCAAAGCCGTAAGAAACAGTCAAAGGTTTTGTGGAAAGCAACATATAGTAACCGCCTTCAACCTGCGACCAACGCGCAACCCGGTTCAGATAATCTTGTTCTGCATCCGAAAGCGTGCTCTTATCGAGAGAATACTGGTTTGAAAACGGGACATCGGTCAAGTGCAGTTTCAGGATACTCTGCGGATAACGCAACGCCATCTGCTGACCAATCGAGGCTCCCCAATCACCACCGTGTACCATATAGTGCTCATAACCCAACTGTTCCATCAACGTATGGAGCCGTTCGGCAATATCTGCGACAGTATGTTTTTCCAGCTGTTCCGAGAAAGCGAATCCGGGAAGCGAGGGAACAACAACGTTATACCCCGCCTCAACGAGAGGATGAATCACCGGAATATACCGTAAGAAAGAATCGGGCCAGCCGTGAATCAGCAGAACTGTACCAAGATTTTGTGGGCTTTGCTCATGAAGGGCGTGCAGCTCTTTGCCCTGTATTGTATAGATGCCATGCCGATACGAGTTCAATATTTTCTGATGCGCCGCCCAATTGTACTCGGTAAGCCAATAGTCCACGAGATTTTTCATAAACTCGACCGAGATTCCTGCGTTATTCTCCTGTTCATCTAGAACAACAGGAAAACGTGCACCCCGCAAGCGGATCTTCAGGTCTTCAAGTACTTCGTGCGATGCGTCAATATATAGGTCTCGCATAAGCTTCTTTCCTCCCCCAGCCTTCTCTCTATGAATACTCCTTACCGTATTACATGCCACCATATAACAAATCCCGCAGGGACATAGACGTTTTCGTCATCAGACACGAGAACATCTACGCACTGCGGGGTTTTCGGGAATAATAAAGGGCGTTAGCGCACAATCGTAGTGATCATCTGCTGTTGCCCCAGATACCTGGCAAGGTCGTGCACATCGTCAAGGGTAACCGCACGAATTTTTTCCAATAGCTCATCGGTGCTCGTGAATTTCCCTGAGTCCAGCTCGGCACGCCCCAGTCGGGACATCCGAGAACCCGAGTCCTCACTGCCCAAAACAGTTGAACCGGCCAGCTGCCCGCGTACTTTACTGAGTTCTTCCTCAGTAATTCCTGCGGACACCAACTTATCAAACTCATACTGCAAGAGTTCACACACCTGCTCGGTTTAGCGGGCAAGCACCCTGCGTACATGCCGAAATATCCCGCATCGGAGTAGGCACCCGAGAACGCAAACGTACTGTACGCCAGCCCGCGTTTTTCGCGAATCTCCTGGAAAAGCCGCGAAGACATGCCCGACCCAAAAGCACTCGACAGCACACTCATCGCGTAGCGACGCTCATCCCCAGCGATAATACTCGGGCACCCCATCACAATATTGGTCTGTTCAAAGCCCTTCTGCACCTCGTGCAGTTTGGAAAACGGGACAATACCGCTCTCCGTGCGCACACGGCGCGGTACCGGAGCCACTCCCTCAAGAAGGTTCCAGCCGAAGCGGGTGAGCGCATCCAACACAAGGTTTACGATGTGCGAATGCTCCAGCGACCCAGCCGCCGAGATAACAAGACGATCCGGCGTGTAATACTGCTTGTAATGTTCCCACACAGCATCCCGCGGAACCTGCATAATCTCCTGCGGAGTACCACCGATCGGGCGACCCAGCGGGTTCTGGCCCATAAGCTGTTCTACAAAATTCTCGAAGGCAACGTCCGTAGGATCATCCTGGTCCATGGCAATCTCTTCCAGAATCACCCCGCGCTCCTGCTCCAGATGCTCTGGATCGAGCAAAGCGTTACTCACCATATCAGCCAGGACATCAACCGCCATCGGGGTATCATCGTCAAGTACACGCGCATAATAGCAGGTATGTTCCTTCGCGGTGAGAGCGTTTGATTCGCCTCCCACCGCATCGAATGCCTGGGCAATATCAAAAGCAGTTCGAGACGGAGTTCCTTTAAAGAGCAGATGCTCCAAAAAGTGGGTAGACCCCAACATACCGGGTGCTTCATCCCGGGAGCCGACCCCCCACCCAGAATCCGAGGGAAACGCCGCGGGTGCCAGGCATCCGCTCCGTTATCACCCGAACACCGCCGGGCAAAATCGATCGGCGAACTTCATTACCATTTACGCCCTCGTAAACCAGGCGACCGCGTTCATAGTCGAGCTCAGCGGTAATCTCATCGCGCGCAACGGGAAGAGAAATAGGCATTAGTGAATAATCCTTAGCAAACCAAATGTATATAGCGAGCCGTACAAGTCAGAGTAAACGCCAGCCCATCATGAGAACAACCCTCGGGAGTCTCAGGACGAGCTGGCGCTGCTTATCCGACAGAAAAACCAGCAAGTTCCTTAGTCAAGGTGCGGTTTATATCGGGGAGAGTTTCTACTCGGCATCCTCAGCATCAATCACCGGGGAGAGCGAAAGCTTGCCGCGATCGTCAATCTTAGTGATCTCAACCTGCACCTTCTGCCCCACCGAAACAACGTCTTCGGCATCCACCACACGCTTACCACCGTTGAGCTTGCGCATCTCAGAAATATGAAGCAGACCGTCCTTACCGGGGGTAAGCGAAATGAACGCACCGAAATCGGTCACCTTCACGACGGTACCCAGGTAGCGCTCGCCGACCTCGGGAACCTGCGGGTTCGCGATCGCGTTGATAGCGGTGCGTGCAGCCTCAGCCGAAGGACCGTCGGTTGCACCGATAAAGACAGTACCATCGTCTTCAATCGAAATATCGGCACCGGTATCTTCCTGAATCTGGTTAATCATCTTGCCCTTCGGGCCGATCACCTCGCCGATCTTAGCGACCGGAACCTTCACCGAGATAATGCGCGGCGCAAATTCGCTCATCTCATCAGGGGCATCGATGGCTGCGGTGAGCACATCCAGAATGTGCAGGCGAGCCTCACGTGCCTGGGTCAGTGCACCCGCCAGCACAGATGCAGGAATACCGTCGAGCTTGGTGTCCAACTGAATAGCAGTCACAAATTCGCTGGTACCGGCGACCTTGAAGTCCATATCGCCTAGGGCATCTTCGGCCCCCAGAATATCGGTCAGTGCGGCGTAACGAGTTTCGCCATCAACCTCATCAGAGACAAGACCCATTGCGATACCTGCAACGGGCGCGCGCAGAGGCACACCGGCATTGAGCAGCGACAGGGTCGAAGCGCAGACCGAGCCCATCGACGTGGAGCCGTTCGAGCCCAGAGCCTCAGAGACCTGGCGGATCGCGTAGGGGAATTCCTCGCGTGAGGGCAGCACCGGGGTAAGTGCACGTTCCGCAAGTGCACCGTGACCGATTTCGCGGCGCTTGGGCGAACCAACACGGCCGGTCTCGCCGGTAGAGTACGGCGGGAAGTTGTAGTGGTGAATGTAACGCTTGGACGTGACCGGGTACAGCGAATCGAGCTGCTGTTCCAGCTTGAGCATATTCAAGGTAGTCACGCCCATAATCTGGGTTTCGCCGCGCTCAAAAATCGCCGAACCGTGCACGCGCGGCAGTACTTCAACCTCGGCGGTCAACTGACGAATATCGGTGAGTCCGCGACCATCAATGCGCACCTGTTCAGTGAGGATGCGCTGGCGCACGGTGTGTTTGGTAAGAGCCGCAAACGCCACTGAAACTTCATTAGCGCGCTCCTCAAACTCTTTACCTTCCCCGGTGAGGGCTTCCATCAGCTCGGCTTCAAGCTCAGCGGCAGCGGCTTCACGGTCCTGTTTACCCGCGATGGAGTAAACTTCCACGAGGCGCTCGCCCGCGAAGTCCTTCACGGCGGCGTCAACGTCTTCACCATGCCCGCCGAAGTAGGGAAGCTCCAGATCGGGTTTACCGGCACGCTCAACAAGATCAGCCTGCGCCTTGCACAGAGCAGCAATAAAGGGCTTCGCAGCCTCCAAACCTTCAGCCACGATCTCTTCGGTGGGAGCAGCGTGTCCGTCTTCCTTGATGAGCTTCCAAGAATTATCGGTTGCCTCTGCCTCTACCATCATGATCGCAACGTCTTCACTGCCATCGGCCTTGGTCACGATGCGACCGGCCACAGCCATATCGAATACGGCGTTTTCCAGCTGAGAGTATTTGGGGAAGCACACCCACTGCCCATCAATAAGGGCCATACGCACACCACCGATAGGCCCGCTAAAGGGCGCACCTGATAACGCGGTTGATGCGGATGCTGCGTTAATCGCAAAGGTATTGTAAATTTCGTCTGGCTCGATGGTCAGAACGGTTACGACAACCTGAACTTCGTTACGAATACCCTTGGTAAAAGCGGGGCGCAGCGGACGGTCGATTAGACGTGCCGCAAGAATCGCCTCGGTCGGGGGTCGCCCCTCGCGGCGGAAGAACGAACCGGGAATTTTACCGGCGGCGTACATGCGCTCTTCAACGTCTACGGTCAGCGGGAAGAAGTCAAAGCCCTCGCGGGGAGATTTACCAATTGCGGTTGCTGAAAGCAGCGTTGTTTCGTCATCAATCGTGACGAGCACGGATCCTGCCGCTTGTTTGGCGAGACGGCCAGTTTCAAAACGTACATGGCGTTTGCCATGAATACCATTGTCAATTTCTACTTCAGAGAATTGGATTTCGGGACCTTCCACGATTCCTTCTTTCTGTGTTCGTGTGCCCGTCGCCGTTTTCACCCAATCTATCGGCCTTCGATAGGAAACCACGGACGTCGTACCCTGAACCTCTGTTGTGCACAGGAGTATTCCGTAATTCGCTACCGAGGACCGCACCGGGGCGTGCCTGGAACGAGCACTTTTTATAAACTGTTTATCTGAAATGGACGGGTTTCCGTACATGATAACGCGGGCGCATCCCCCCGCCGTGCGACGGAGGATGCGCCCGCTTAGCGTTACCTGCAAGGTACGAAAACCTTAGCGACGCAGACCAAGACGCTCAATGAGCGAACGGTAGCGTTCAATATCAATATCCTTGAGGTAGCCTAGCATATTGCGACGACGACCCACGAGGATCATCAGACCACGACGGGAGTGGTGATCGTGCTTGTGGAACTTCAAATGCTCAGTCAGATCGGAGATTCGACGAGACAGAACTGCAATCTGCACCTCGGGAGAACCAGTGTCACCCTCGTGAGTTGCGTATTCCTTGATGATTTCCTGCTTGATAGCGGGATCCAATGCCACTGTATAACTCCTAGAGTTAGTGCCGCGTAGCTGCCCGTACGACCGTATGTCGCCGGGGTTTTGGGCGTATGCCCCTCACGTCTTCTGCCGCGGACCGCAGACACGCGTTTAACGTATTCTACGCTACTTTTACGGATTTTGAAAGATTACCGCCGCAGCACATTCCGTATTTAGGCCTAGCATTTCCGCCCGCAATACCGCATTTATCCATCCTGAGCATCAGACGTGATCGCCAGTTTTGCGTTCTTGCCAACCGTGGCGCTACCGCTAGGCGATAGTACGCGAGAAGGAAAACACACCATATAGCGCCAACAAAAAGAGCCAAACGAGTGTCATCGAAGAATCCGAATAGCACGACGATGAACGCCATAAACGCAAGCGTTATATAGCTGACGACCAGAGGAAGCCGCACGGGCTGCACTTCGTCTTCGTATCCCCCACGTTTATAGGCGATGTGCGCCAGCAGAATCATAACCCACACGAAAACGGTCGCGAATGTTGCCAGCGAAGCGACTACTTCAAAAGCATTCTCGAACGCGATATTCACGATCACGCCCACCGCCATAACCACGATCATCAGAAGAGTCGTCATCCAGGGCGCACCGTTTTTTGCAACCTTGCCGAATGATTTCGGGGCCAGCCCCTGCTTTGCCAGCCCGTACATCATACGCCCGGCACCGTAAACATCGGCATTCATCGCAGACACGGCGGCGGTAATAATAACCACGTTGAGGATTGATCCTGCCGCCGGAATTCCCAGGTTCTCGAAGATCTGCACAAAAGGCGAGTTCTCTTTAGTGACAGAGTACCAAGGGTAGAGCGACATAATGACGGAGAGAGTCAGCACATAGAAGATCAGAATGCGGAACGGCACAGTACGAATAGCCTTAGGAATCGACGTGCGTGGGTTTTCCGCCTCCCCCGCCGCAATACCGATATTCTCAATACCGCCAAAGGCAAACATTACCACGGTAAAACATGCCAGGAAACCAGTAAACCCTTCGGGCATAAAACCACCATCAAGCGCCCACAGATTCGTAACGGACGGCTTCGCCGAGGTGTGTGCCTGCACACCAACGAAAAGCAGAATAATTCCGCCCACAATCATGGCGATAATAGCGCTTACCTTGACAATAGTGAACCAAAATTCTGTCTCGCCAAAGGCTTTCACCTTGGCAAGGTTAATGGCGAGCAAAATGAGCAGCACCGATACGATCCAGATCCACGAGGGCGACTGGGGGAACCAGAATTTCATATATACTGCAAATGCTGTCACATCCGCGATGGCAACGAGCGCCATTTCCAGAGCATAGCTCCAGCCGGTGACGAACCCAGCCCAAGGTCCCAGATACCGGGTTGCGTATTCCGAGAATGCGCCAGATACGGGGTGTGCCAGTGCGAGCTCCCCCATAGCGCGCATCACCATGAAAACGGCAGCTCCGCCAATCACATAGGCGAGTAGTACAGCGGGGCCCGCCAGTTGAATAGCGGAGGCGGAGCCGTAAAAGAGTCCGGTGCCGATTGCCGAGCCAAGCGCAATGAACATGATGTGACGCAGGGAGAGTCCGCGCGATAGCTGGGGCGCATCCTCGGTGGAGATAGCGCCATTTGCGGTGGTTGCCGCAGAGTTAGCGTTATTCTTCATTTTTCCTCACCTCGCGGGTTAGCGGTGTAACCTCTTGAAAATCTTGTGTTCTGGTTGGTTCTGCGGTGTGGCTTTTGTTGCCGTATGCCGTGCACCTCCCCCATCGAGGTTGTGGGATGCGCCCAGCGTACTCCCCGTGCATCCTTGCGATTTCTTAGTTGCGGTGAACCGTAACGCAAAAAAGACGGCGGGTTTGGCAACGATAGCCAACCCGCCGTCTTGCTTAAGACTATTTCTGTTTACGCTTACGTCCTACGATGAGCGACAACAGAGCGGTTACGCCAGTCACGGTATAGACTGCCGGCCACGCGCCAATTTTCTTGGCGAGTGGATGGGAGTAACCGAAGGCAGAAAGGTAAACGCCGGTGAGGAACGTAGCACGCCCAACTCCAGCTTTACGCTTCCAGTTCTTGAAAGCAATAAAACCCGCAAGACCCAGCACGGCACCACCAAGAGGCCGGTTGCCGGTTGTAGATGCGACCTTGTAACCGCCAAGAAGACCAGCCGCAGAGGCTAAGGTCGGGCAGATTTTCATGGTGCTCTCCTGAGTCACGAGTACGTTATTGCTGTGTTAACCATACGCTATGACGGCTTAAATGTGAATTCTCTCGGAATTTTTCTTGTAATGAGTGTTTCTGTGCAACCGTCTGAGCACTTGGGACCTGAAGCATTATGGTCTTCTTAAGCAGATCCGTCCACTTAGTCTTCAAGGTTCAACTCAAGAGCGGGTAATTCCTGCTGCGTCCAGAGTTCAGCGGCAATCTGCAGCGCATATCGTGCCGAGCGGGGAGCCACCACATCGACCGAAAGATGAAATTCCTGATCTGCTGCTGGGCCGCATAAATCAGAGATGCAGCGTACCGCCATAAAAGACACATCATAGTTACTGCAGATCTGCGCGATCGCTGTGGTCTCCATATCGGTGCTGAGTGCCGTATCGAAGGCCTCTCGGGTGTCCTTCACGTTGTACTCAGTCACGAATGAGTTACCCGCAAGCATCCGCCCTTGGTGCACCGCCCAGGAACCTTCCTCCTGTGCCGATTTAAGAGCTGAAAGCGCCGCTTCAATCGCCTCTTCCCAGTCCGAGTCACGATCGCCATAGGATACGGGCATCCCAGGAATCTGCCCGCGTTCGTATCCAAAAATGGTTGCGTCGGCATCGGTGTACAGGTAATTTGACCCCAGTACTATATCTCCAACGTTGATGTGCTGCGCAAGACCACCGGCGGTTCCTGCACTGATAACCCCCAAACAGTTAGTCGCGTAGTTGATAGCTTCCGTGACGGCGGATGCGGCATTGACTAACCCAATTTTGGAGCGAACCAGCAGAAGGGGAACCTGATCTTCTTCAAGCATAAGATAACGTGGGTAGAATTTTGCTACGCCTTCAGTGAAGGAGGGCTGTGCTTGCTCGGTCGCTGCGAGGAACGGGGCTAGCTCTTCATCCATCGCAACCTGAATGACGATCGCGTTTGAGAAGCTCATCATGAGGTCGTTCAGGTTCTCCAGGTCGGCATACATTTCGTTAAAAATATCCGCCGGCGTAAAGTCTGTGGGGAACATCTGCGCAGCTTCTTCGGAGGGCCCCTGTTCGCCCAGAGTGATGCTGTTCGCTCACGCCGCCATCACCTGCTCCCAGTCAGCACGTGCGGCGAGGAATTCACGTGCAGCATTCTGCGCCCCTTCAAGGGTGTGATTAGCGCCCCAACCGCACTGTATTTCATTCGCGGCGGGCACCTCGGTAGCCGTGAGAATATCTCGTAGAGTCGCTTCCAGGATGGGCAAGAACTCCTGCAGCTCTAGCCCCAGGGTGAGGGCGTAAAACCCAGTTTGGCATCCCATTGGTGAAAAATCGATGAGCTTATCGGTGTGGTTGCGCATGTGCTCGGCGCTCATATGCTCGATCGAATGTACGACGGGCATTTCAAGATGGCCCTTGTTAGGCTGAGTGAAGCGGACATCGTATTTGATGAGGGTATCTCCACCGGGCAATTCCTTGCGGTCTGCAATCCGCACATAGGGGGCCACAACGGCACGATGATCAAGGTTGAAAGACTCGACGTTCATTTTTTTCATGCTTATATTCTCTCTTAAGCACCCGCTTCGTCGGAACCCTTCATAAGATACTCTCCCTAAAAGAGTTCCTGCATTCTCATTGCATAAATGCCGCGGATCTCGGTCTCATGACGCAAGAATACGGCGGCATCGCGTTATTGCAATACCGCCGTATTCCATGTACAGCATGCACTGCTGCACTAGCCCTCTTTATATAAGTGCCAAACAGCTTGATGGTGCATAGCTTTGCTGGAGGATATTACTCTTGGATCCAGTTACCGCCGAAAGCCCAGTATCCGCTGACCGGCACCGCATGCTTATTGGCAGAACTGCTGCACTCTGCAACACGGGGATCTTTGAGTGCGTAAGAGTACTCGCCCACCACACCAACCTGGTCGTTATCTCCAGCCCAACGTTTGGGACCACCATTATAGGTTGGATTGCAGTTGTTGTTGTAGTAGCGCTGATTAATGTACGAGGCGGACATTTCTTGAAGCGAGTAAACACGAATAGTTACTTTAATAATCGTTCCTGCACTTACCGGTCCGAAGTCAAGATAGAGCTGTCCGCGCCAGCGGCTGCCCTCAACTACAGAACGTGCCTGAGAACGGGAGAACGGATAGAACTTGCGATCCTCATAACAACCGTAAGACCCCGTAGTTTTTGAGGGCATACCATCAATATTTTTGTGGTTGAAACTTCCCCACCCAAAGGTTCCCTGCTTAATAGGTTGGGCACCAGTAACTTTATACCCAACACCGTTAAATTGGGTATCGAGTACAGCATTATTTTTTGCATTTTGTTCACCCACTGGAGTTGCCTGATTAACCCAAGGATTCGCCTTAAAGCTCCGCAAATCTTCTGTGATGCGGTAGGTAAAGGTGAAATCATGGTAAGGGTTTCTCTCAATGGGTGTATTAACAGCATAAGGGTTACGACCATTGTCATATGTATCGGCAAATTTATAAGATACACCAGCACCCCCTTGGTTCCCCCAGTCCGCGACGGTAATATTCGGATTACCATTGTCCGAGAATTCGTTAGAAACGCTCGTCTCCACAACATTCTGAGTCGCAAGCCATGAACAATCCGGCACGCTGGACGCATATGCGGGTATAGCGGAGGAGGCTAATACAACAGGGGCAGCCCAGGCGGTGCCTTTTGCCAAGGTACGTCGGGACAGTGTTTTCGAGGTATTCACAATATTCCTTTGTGTTGAGTAGGTGATTGTTATCCCTGATTTACGCAATAAGTCAGGGATATATTCTCCAGGTAGATTACTCTCTAATATATCTTATGTCACCAAAGACCCAAGATATATTGCATGCATCAATAGCTATCGGGAATTTGCAATTTTTAGTGTATCTCATGCACACATCAACAAGAGAGAAAATTAGATATTTCTCTCGAAGTAAACAAAAATATTACAATTAAATTCTCAAGGTGCGGTTTATCTATACATTTATACAATTAATATAAAAAATATTTTAAACCTTCACGATAAACATGAAAGTTGCAGAATCAGTTATGTTTTATTTTGGTCTTCATAAGATTACAGACGACAGAAAACGCCAGAGTCTTATTACCTAAGCGTAAGACCCGGCGGCAAGCACATCGCGCGCCTGCGCAACATCCTGATTAATCTGTTCGATCAAAGCATCAATGCCATGGTACGCAACCATAGGGCGCAGGTGCTTCACAAATTCCACAACCACATGCTGCCCATAAAGGTCAAAGTCCTCAACACGTTCTTGAGGACGGTTAATAACATGCGCCTCAACCTGACGGTTTTCAATGCCGTCGAAGGTTGGGTTTGTACCCACGGATATAGCCGCCGGATGCTTTTCACCAGACTCATCGGTCAACCATCCGGCATACACACCATCAACCGGGATAAAACCGCGCGCCTCCAGCTCCAAATTTGCTGTAGGGAACCCCAGTTCACGCCCACGCGCCAAGCCGTGCACGACTTCCCCGTACATCAGGTGCGGACGACCAAGCAGCCGAGCCGCACCTTCCATGTCCCCCGCGTTCAAATATTCGCGGATGCGGGTTGAAGAGCATCGAGTTTTTCATCGGCCATCAAATCATCAACCACGATGACCTCAAACCCGTATTTCTTCCCCAGTTCGCGCATTGTGTTTAAATCGCCCGAATTCTTGTGCCCAAAACGCACATCATCGCCGATCACGACATAACGTGCACGCAGGGTATCAACAAAGACGGACTTCACAAATTCTTCGGGGCTCTGCTTCGCAAACTCTAGGTCGTAATGCAGCAGTAGGTAGTTCTGCAGGCCAAGCTGGCACATGAAATAACGTCTTGACCCCTGACCCATAATTTCCTGATGCTTCAGTTCAGGATGATGCACCTGCATGGGGTGCGGATCAAACGAAACAGCAACCGAAACAAGCCCGTGCTCATTCGCTACCTCGACAACACGTGAAATAACGCGAGCGTGACCAATATGCACGCCATCAAAATTGCCGATAGTCACTACGGACGGACCGAAATCCGCCGGAATATCGCTCAACTCGGTATAGAGGGTCACGGGCTCTCCTGGTAAGAAATAATGTACCTATACATCCTAAACCAGTCTGAAGACGTATGTAGAATTATCACCCCGATAAACCTGAAGGATTTTCGAGACCCAACGCTAACGAGAGGATTTCCCCTGTTGCGAAGCTTGAAGCATATCCTGCCGAATCTTATTGGACTTATTAATCCAGGCGTACCAAATCAACAGGCATGGAGGAATGACCAGCTCAGTCACCATCAGCACGATCAGCGACCAATGCGGGGTACCGTGGGTAGCCCACGACATAATACGTCCCACGCCGCCTAAGAAAACCACCAGACAGGATATCGCCAGCATATTGACCCACTTGAACTTCACGGCGATAACGAGGAATGAGAGTCCCAATCCGAAGTATATTGCGGCGAAAAACGCATAATTTGATTCCAGAGAAGCATTTGCCGCCAGAGCATCATTCTCTGGCACAGCACGGGCGCCAGAGAAGATCTGCCACCCCGCATAGAGCATAACCAAAGCACCGTAAAGTGCGGTCACAGCACGAAAAACCCCTTGGTTCTGAGGCTTGGCGACGTCCTCCACCGTACGCACGGCCGTCGTTTTCTGCGATCCTGCAGGGGCAGTATTTTTTGATCCGCGAGCAGATTTCTGAGCACTGGATTCAGATCCGATTTTCTGTGCAGGCTGTTGAGCCGACGCAGTGCGCGCTTTCTGCGGATACTCCGACTGCGCTGAAATCACCGGCTGCGGCTGAGTTACCGGTTCAGAGGTTGAAAGTGGTTTTTTCTCGGCCTTCTGCGAGTTCTTATCACGAGTCATAGTTCTCTCCTTTTAGTTTTCGCTATCCTCATCGAGAATTCTGCGACCTGTTCGTAGTGCGATGCGCTGCCCGGTACAGCCACCACAACCCCACCACCGGCAGTACCAAGGGGATATACCCATATCCCTGCCCGAAATGCGACCACACGGATGCTAAAGGGAAACTGCGGAGCGGCATACGAGAAAACTCCTATGCCAAGGACGCCAAGAAGCTCCACTACGATGGTGATAACCGCAAGCTGCCTAGCACGTTCTCCACGCTTTGCTAAAGAAACAGCAGCAATAGCATAAATAATTGCGGAAAGAAGCGAAAGCAGAATCGCCAAGGGCGCCTCATCAAATTTACGAATCAGCTGATAACACGCGCGAGCGCCCGCCGACAATGTAAAAATCCCGTACACAACGGCGATAACTTTACCTGGACCGGAGGCATGGCCAGCTGAGGAAACAGCATCGGATTTAGAATTGCCTTTTGTGGTGCGGGAACCCCAAGGGTTCACAGTATTATTCACATCGTGTCCTTCCCAAGGTGTGTGCGCAGAAGGTGTCTCTAGATGCTTGCGTACTTGCTCTATAATTCAGGCTCTGTGCCCCAGCTATGTGGAGTAAAACCTGTGTCTAATAGTAATACCACAGCATATTCATTCGGTGAACCATCACGATGAGCACGGGCCCTGGAACCGCCAGTAGCAGAGTCGCCCATCGCGTACGCTCGCTGAGAGAATAGAAGAACGCGCCGGCGGGAATAAGCATGGCAGTAACGAGGTACCCGTAATACTCCAGCCAGTCACCGCGAGGTCCCGGTCCCACAGCCTGCATGATGATCGACCCTACCAGGTACACCACTAAAAACGCTTCAAGAACAAGCATCGGACCTTGTGAATAGTCATCGGGTTCATAACCACGGAAATACTGTACCAAAGAGGCCAGGCACGATAACGTACCGAGTACCACAGTAATCCAGAACCACCAGTCCAAACCAGCGATCATAGCCGCTCCCCCGCTTTCCCGCGAGAAGTCAATTCCTGCTTCAAATACGAGCACGGGCGCCGCGCATCGGGTTCCCCGAAACTTCACATTCTCTATAAGAGCCACTAGTGTTCCGTCCGGCGCAAATGCGGCAGTTATCCCCTCGGTACTGGCATGCTGAGATTCCGGGCTTTGTGTGCCTAAGACAAGAGCATCTGAACCCTCCTCACCGGCTGGAATGCGCCGACCAAATGAAATATCGGTCGCCTCTTGCGTCGAAAGCTGCCGAACGTTGAACAGACGACGTGCCGCCTCCTCAAGAGAAAGTACAGGTAAGTCTAGCGGCCCATCAGCGTTCTCACGCTCCTTCATGAGTTCAGCTAAATCAAACGCCTCACGCTGATACACATTCCCTACACGTATACGGTTCAAAGCACTCAGATGGCCCCCAACGCCCAGGGCTTTACCCACATCGCGAGCAAAAGCACGAATATAGGTTCCAGAAGAGCAGGAAACCGTAATATCTACCTCAACAACTGGTACACACGCAGGAATATCAAGCCCCTCGGCAACAGTATATAGTCGAGTATCAAGTTTGCTATCGCGCACCTCATGAATAGCGGCCTCATGAATCGTGATCTTTCGGGCGGCAAGTTCAATATCCTCGCCGTCACGAACCCGAGCATAAGAACGCACGCCCTTAACCTTAATCGCCGAAACGGCGGAGGGAACCTGCATAATATCGCCCGTCAAAGATCGTACAGCGTTTTCAATCTTCTCCCGAGTCAGAGCCCTCACAGCCTCCGCGCGAGCAATCCCGGTGAGCTCTCCCTCAGCGTCCTCTGTCAGAGTTGCGGCCCCTAACACCAGGCGAGCCTCATAAGTTTTATCCTGACCAACTAAATACGTCAAAAGCTTTGTCGCTTTATTCAAGCCCAAAACCAACACGCCGGTCGCCGCCGGATCAAGAGTACCGGCATGACCAACACGCCGCGTACCGGCAATCCAGCGGATCTTCGAGACTACATCATGGCTCGTCATGCCAGCGGGTTTATCCACCACCAGTAGACCTGACGGTCCACGTTCCCGAGCTTTCGCCACTGTATTAGTCTTCCTCTACTTCGGCCTGCTCAGGTTTCTTGTATGGGTCTGCCTCGCCCGCGTACTGGGCCCCTGCGGATGCGGCAGCAAGTTCAGCATCGCGTTCACGGGTTTTCTTTAAGAGGTCTTCGAGGTGGTAAGCGTTAACCGGTACTTCGTCTGGTACGAAGGTGAGGGTTGGCGTCAGACGCGCGGTAATATTTTTTCCCACCTCAGAGCGCAAAATGCCTTTAGCAGATTCCAACGCCTTTTTTGTGTTTTCTTGTTCTTCTTTAGAACCGTATACGGTGTAGTACAGGGTTGCGTGTTGCAGGTCATTCGTGACCCGGGCATCGGTAATCGTCACAAAACCGAGGCGGGGGTCTTTGACTCGGCGTTCAAGCGCCTGCGCCACAATCACCTTAATACGGTCGGCGAGACGGGCTGCACGTGCTGCATCAGCCATAGTTTTCTCCTTGTGGTCAAGTACAGATAGTGGAAGCGCCCGCCCCGCATCCCGCATCTTCCGGTACAAAACCGGAACGAAGCGAGATACGAGGAGCGGGCGCGTTTCTGTGGGTCTTAGACGCGCGGCTTCTCGCGCATCTCCCAGGTTTCGATGACGTCGCCTTCCTTGATGTCGTTGAAGGAACCGAGTCCAATACCGCACTCGAAGCCTTCACGTACTTCGGTAGCATCGTCCTTGAAACGACGCAACGACTCGATGGTGAGGTCTTCTGACACCACAACACCGTCACGTACCAGGCGTGCCTTGGAATTACGCTTGATAATGCCGTTCTTGACCATCGAACCTGCGATGTTACCCCACTTGGAGGAACGGAACACTTCGCGGATCTCCGCCGAGCCGAGTTCGACCTCTTCGTATTCGGGTTTGAGCATGCCCTTGACAGCCTGCTCAATTTCCTCAATCGCGCGGTAGATGACCGAGTAGAACTTCATCTCAACGCCCTCGCGGTCTGCAAGCTCAGAGACACGCTCTGCAGGACGAACGTTGAAGCCAATGATCACCGCGTTGTCCACGGTTGCCAGGTTTACATCGTTCTGAGTAATAGCACCTACACCGCGGTGGATTACGCGCAGCTGAACTTCGTCGCCGCCCACATCAATCTTCATGAGCGACTCTTCCAGAGCTTCAACAGCACCGGAGACGTCACCCTTAATAATCAGGTTGAGGGTATCCATCTTGCCCTCAGCCACAGCGGCATCGAAGGATTCAAGGGTTACGCGCTTACGACGCTTCGCGAGCTGTGCGTTACGGTCTGCGGCCTCACGCTTCTCAGCAATCTGGCGTGCGGTGCGTTCTTCTTCGGTCGAGAGGAAGGTATCTCCCGCACGGGGCACGGTCGAAAGACCCAGAACCTGAACGGGACGGGACGGACCGGCTTCTTTCACTGCATGACCGTTCTCGTCGAACATTGCGCGTACGCGACCGTGGGCCACACCGGCGACAATCGCATCGCCCACATGCAGAGTACCGGACTGCACCAAGACGGTGGAGACCGCACCGCGACCCTTATCCAGGTTCGCTTCAATGGCAACGCCGCGAGCTTCCTTATTCGGGTTAGCGCGCAGTTCCAGAACGTCGGCAGTCAAGGTTACGGCTTCAAGCAGTTCGGTAATGTTCGTGCCATTCCGAGCCGAAACGTTCACGAACATGGTGTCTCCACCGTAATCTTCAGGTACCAGACCGTACTCGGTCAGCTGGCCCTTGACCTTATCGGGCGATGCGCCTTCCTTATCGATCTTGTTGATAGCCACGACGATCGGCACATCAGCTGCCTGAGCGTGGTTCAGGGCCTCAACGGTCTGCGGCATCACGCCGTCATCCGCAGCGACCACCAGAATGGCAACGTCGGTAACCTTCGCGCCGCGGGCACGCATAGCGGTAAACGCCTCGTGACCGGGGGTATCGATAAAGGTAATCGCACGGTCTTCACCTTCGACGGTGGTGTGTACCTGATACGCACCGATGTGCTGGGTAATACCGCCAGCTTCGCCCTCAATGACGTTGGTATTCCGAATAGCGTCCAACAGTCGAGTTTTACCATGGTCAACGTGACCCATCACAGTCACAACCGGAGGACGCACTTCAAGAACGTCATCGCCTTCCGCCTCTGCTTCGGCTTCAAGGTCGATGTCAAAGGATTCCAAGAGCTCGCGTTCTTCGTCCTCGGGAGACACAATCTTTACGACATACCCCAACTCGGCGCCCAATAGCTCGAAGGTTTCTTCATCGAGCGACTGGGTTTGAGTAGCCATTTCGCCCAAGTGGAAGAGCACGGTAATCAACGAGGCCGGATTAGCGCCAATCTTCTCGGCAAAATCCATAATGGACGCGCCGCGACGCAGGCGAACCTCAGTCGAACCATCGCCGCGAGGTACTACCACACCACCGGGTGCGGGCGCGTTCATCTGCTCGACTTCATTGCGGCGGGCTGCCTTCGACTTACGGTTCTTACGCTTAGAACCACCACGGCCGAAAGCACCCTGTGCATTTCCACGGCCACCGGGACCCGGACGCGAAGGACCGCGGTTATAGCCGCCTCCGCCACGACGGTTACCGCCTCCGCCACCACCACTGGGTGCACCGGGGCCGGAACCAACGTTCGAGACCTTGGACGGCATAATGGACGGGCTAGGACGGTTGCCGCCGCCGGAACGAGGCGCGTGCGAGCGCGACCCCGATGCGGAACGGGGACCGTTGCCCCCACCGCCGGGACGAGGGGCATTATTGCCTGAACGCTGACCGCGGGGTGGACGAGGACCGCCAGAACGCTGTTCGCCGCGTTCGGGTCGTTTCATTCCCTGCTGTGAGGAGAAGGGGTTGTTGCCCGGACGAGGACCAGGCTTCGGGCCCGGTTTGGAGCCGATGCACCAGGTTTCGGTGCGGGCTTTGGAGCAGCAGGCTTCGGAGCCTCTGGACGAGCCATTCCCTGCTGTGAGGAGAAGGGGTTGTTGCCAGGACGAGGACCCGAAGATGATTTAGCGGCGCCCCTGGCACCGGGCTTAGGAGCCGCAGATTTAGCTGCAGGTTTTGCACCCGGTTTAGGGGCAGGTTTCGGTGCCGCAGGTTTAGCGGCAGATTTCGCGTCCGCCGACTTCTTTGGAGCGGCGGGCTTAGCACTAGTAGTTTTAGTAGCTGTGGAAGCTGCAGATTTCCCTGACGCTTTAGTTGGTTTTTCAGCTTTTTCAGGTGCCTGAACGGGGGCGGGGAACGCTTCACGCAGTTTCTTAACCACGAGCGGGTTAAGGGTCGAGGATGCGCCCTTTACGAATTCGCCTTGTTCGGCTAGTTTTGCAATAACTTCTTTTGACGTTACACCAAGTTCTTTAGCAATCTCGTGTACGCGAGGCTTAGCCAAATTTTCTCCTGTCCTGGCTCGCACCAGGACGGTGCGAACACTAATGATGTGTGTATGCGCGCACTAGGCTCTCGGTTACGCCTAACACACGCGTGGGCATAAATTTGCCGGGGTGTGAGCACAGATGGGTACTCATGTCGCGGCACTCATTAGATATCCATCAGTTTTCTGACTCGCTTTCGTAATCTTCAAGAAGTCGTCAAACTCGTTGACTTATAGGGATGTGAGTTTCACTCATAGCCCGTAGTTTCGGGCTTGCGCTGAGCGAAGTATTCGGTCAAAACCATAAGGTCTGCGCGAGCAATTGAAACTTTAAAGGCGCGGGCGAAAGCATTTTTACGAAAAGCCTGTTGCTGGCAGGATTCACGCATATGCAGCCACGCACCGCGACCGGGCAAGGTGCGGTGCACATCCGGAAGGATGCGCATCCGTTCTCCGTCTCCGCCGAAACGGACGATACGGAGCATATTCCGCGGATTATCGCGGAGGCGACAGCCAATACAGGTACGGAGAGGTTCACTCATTGCTCTCCCCTCTTCCCCATCAAAACTGTCACAGTCGTTTAGGCACGCCACTGGGGTGCACGCGCCAAACGCACATCTTAAGTGTAGCCCCTCATCTGGGTCACGTCCGTATTCGGTTTCACGAATGCGGAAAGACCCTTTAGGGGCTACAGGGTACTCCTACTAGAATACCGGTTATTACTCGTTTTCGTCTAAATCAAGGCTGCGGGCTACTCGCTCGGCTACCTCTTCTTCGGCACGAATCTGAGCATATTTTGACTCTGCCAAAATGTCGATACGCCAGCCGGTTAGTTTCGCGGCAAGGCGCGCGTTCTGGCCTTCCCGCCCGATTGCCAACGAAAGCTGCTCATCGGGGACAATCGCACGAGCAGAATATTCGCGGGGGTCCGCAATAATAACTTCGGTCACCTTAGCGGGCGAGAGCGCAGCCGTAATAAACTCCGCAGGATCCGTCGAGTAATCAACAATGTCGATCTTCTCGTCGTTAAGTTCAGCGGCAACAGCACGCACGCGAGCGCCCATATCACCGATGCAGGCACCCTTAGCGTTGATACTGGGGTTCGTTGCACTTACCGCTATCTTCGAGCGATGTCCTGCCTCGCGAGCAATGGAGTTAATCTTAACCGATCCGTCGGCGATCTCTGGAACCTCATGCTCAAATAGGCGAAGCACCAAGTTCGGATGCGACCGCGAGAGCACAATCGAAGGACCCTTCTGACCACGGCGCGCCTCTAAGAGATATGCACGAATACGGGTTCCGTGGGGATATTGTTCTCCGGGAACCTGCTCATTCGCGGGGAGTACGGCCTCAATAGTTCCCAAATCGACTTGAACCATGCGGGGATTATTCCCCTGCTGAATAACGCCGGATGCTAAGGTTCCTTCTCGGTCTTTAAATTCACCGAGTACGGATGCATCTTCGGCATCGCGCAGACGCTGCGATAAAACCTGACGCACCGTTGCCGCAGCAATGCGCCCAAAGTTATTGGGCGTATCATCGAACTCATCGATTTTCTGGTTGTCATCGTCAAGTTCCGGCGCAAGAATAGCGAAGTCGCCGGTAGTTCGGTCGATGACGGCTCGGGAGCCTTTAATGGCGCCGGGCTGCTTCATATAGGCAAGCACCAGAGCATTTCAACCAGCGAGAACAGTTCCTCCAAAACGAGACCTCGTTGCTTTGCAAGTGCATGCAGAACGCCTAAGTCGATCGTCATATTGTTGTCCACGCTCTTCAGCCTTTCCCTGTAGCACGGCGCCGGGACGCTTTTTCTGCGCCCCGGCTCCCGAACGGTTTGCTTTATGTTTGTTGAGTGTGAAAAAACAAACAGAAAGCCTATTTTGTACCTATTCTACAGTCTCTTGAGTAGAATTGAAATCAATTTCAACATTAGCGTGCCCAATATTTTCCCAGGGCACAATCACAGCGTCATGGTACGTCTGCTTCTGCCCTTTCTTAGTCTGTTTCTTACGCCGAAGCACAGGGCCCTCGTCCGTAATCTCGTCAAGACGAGCCACGTATTCCGTGCCATCTGTCTGTGTCACTGCTACAAGTCGGGTGCGAGCACGTTTCCAATGGCGGCGCTCGGTGAGTTCTCGGGTAGCTCCAGGAGAGGGAAACCTCCAACATGTAGGGGAAGAACTCATCGTGCTTATCAGCTTTATCCAGAGCCTGTGAGATAGCCCCCGAGATTTCCGCAAGGCTGTCCAGAGAAAGAGAATCTGTCCGATCTTCCGTATAGTCCACGGTAATTTCTACCGTTCGGTTAGCTGCCGGACCGCTGATCTTAATCCTTTCAAGCACTAACGAAAACTCGCTGAGCACAGGTTTGATAGCTTCGTTTACCTCGTCCTCACGTAGGGAGCGTGTCCCAATTTTTGCCGGTGCCGATTTTTCTGCCCCTGCGGATTCGAAGGGACGAGTCACACCTCTGGCGGTTCGTGACGCGGCACGCCGAGAGCGAGCATTGGGGGCGCCGTCTTTCTTACCGGACCGTTTAGGTTTATACGCCATATCTTCCTTCTCTTCTCGATAATCTTGCCAAGGATGATGAACGCGTCTATGCCTGGGAATAGGACCTAAGACCGGATCTCGGCGAGGATTTCGCGCACCGCATCCGATACAGCAATATCGCGTGCCTCTCCGTTTCGCCGGTCTTTGAGCTCCAAAGTACCGTCTTTGAACCCGCGGCCAATCACTAATATGGTGGGTACGCCCAGAAGCTCTGCATCGCCGAATTTAACGCCCGGGCTGGTTTTCAGACGATCGTCCAAAAGCACCTGCACCCCGGTGCCTTCAAGCTCCGCGCTCAAGGTTTCTGCGTACTCGTGGGATTGAGTGTCTTTATTCGTGATGACGATGTGCACATCGGCGGGTGCCAAGTTACGCGGCCAGATCAGACCCTTCTCGTCATGATTGCCCTCAGCAATTGCGGCAAGCGCGCGGGTTACGCCAATGCCGTAAGATCCCATCGTCACGGTCTGGAGTTTACCGTTCTGATCGAGTACTTTCAGGCCCAGTGCCTCGGCGTATTTACGACCAAGCTGGAAGATATGTCCCATCTCAATGCCGCGTGCGGCAATAAGCGGTCCGGAACCATCCGGTGCTGGGTCGCCTTCACGTACTTCACACGCTTCCAAAGTACCGTCTGCGCTAAAAGTCCCGCCCGTAAACGAGATTTGCCACGTGTTTGCCGTGCTCGTTAGCGCCGGTCACCCATGAGGTTCCGCGAACCACGCGCGGATCAACGAAAAACGGAATACCGGTAGCAGTTTGACGCTCTTCGGTATTCTCGCCCAGCATAGGCTGATCGAGAGTAAGACCCGGGCCAATATAGCCCTTGACGAGCTGCGGGAATTTCTTTAGATCCTCCTCAGAAGCAGCCTCAACCTCGATCTCGCCACCGATACCCATGAGCGCACCAATGTTAACCTCGACGCGTCCCAGATCGACTTCACGGTCACCAGGTACACCCACGGCAAAGAGCTTACGTTCCCCGGCGGGGGTAATGACTGCACCCACAAAACATTTGAGTGTCTGTTCAGCGGTGAGTTCACCGCCGGTCACCTGAGGGTGCAAGTCATTCATCTGGGTCACGAGGGTTTCAATCGTGGGAGATTCGGGGGTATCGAGCACGATAGCTGCGGGCGTATCCGTGAAATCAATGTCTGCAGGCACAACGGTGGTGACTGCCTCCACGTTTGCGGCGTAGCCACCGGCGGAACGCACAAAGGTGTCTTCACCTACAGGGGTCGGATGCAGGAATTCTTCACTGCGTGAACCACCCATAGCACCCGATTGCGCGGTCACTATGACGGTGTCTAATCCCAAGCGGTTAAAAATACGCTGGTAAGCGGCGCGGTGGGCCTCGTAAGCTTCATTCAAGCCTTCGTCGTCCACAGTAAAAGAGTAGGAATCCTTCATGACAAATTCGCGCCCACGCAACAAACCGGCGCGGGGTCGCGCCTCGTCACGGTACTTATTCTGGATCTGGTAAATATACAGCGGCAGATCCTTGTAGGAGGAATAAAGGTCTTTCACCAACAGAGTGAACATTTCCTCATGGGTGGGCGCCAGAAGCATATCGGCACCCTTGCGGTCCTGAAGGCGGAAGAGATTATCACCGTATTCTTCCCACCGGTTAGTTGCCTCATAGGGTTCTCGCGGCAACAATGCCGGGAAGAGAACTTCTTGGGCTCCAATTGCGTTCATTTCTTCACGCACGATATTTTCTACCTTGCGCAGAACTTTCAAACCCAAGGGCAGCCAGGTATACACGCCAGGAGCGGCACGACGAATATAACCTGCGCGCACTAAAAGCTTATGGCTTGCTACCTCAGCGTCTACAGGATCTTCACGCAGGGTCCGCACGAAGAGGTTGGACAAGCGAAGTACCATGTGTGTTCTCCTTGGATTTGATGCTAGACCTTCGCCGCATCCCACATTCCTTAACCCGAAAGCGGCGGCGAACGGCGATGAATAATATAACAAGTCTATAGGTTTCCGCGCTCACAGGCGAAGCATAGTTGGCATAAAAGACCAACGTGTATATTTTCAGACGCTAACGAGTAAAGATAATGGTCGAATATTGCCCAATATCTTCCCATCCGGTGCGCTGATAGAGAGAAAGTGCCCGATCGTTGTAGTTATTAACGTAGAGGCTCAGATGCGGGTGCCTCTCTCGGAAAAGCTCACAGGCCGCAGCAAGAAACGGAGCCGCAAGCCCCAGACCGCGATAGTCGGGGTGCACCCAAACGCCCTGTATCTGCGCAGCGTCCAGATGCGATATACCCAGATCAGCTTTGAAAACCACCACGCCGAGATCGTTAGTGACAATCACGTTTTTGCCTTCAGATACCATCGACCGTACACGGTTTCTGTAGTTGCTGCCGTACCGTGCGATGGGTTCAATACCGACTTCCTCATGGAACATAGCGACTGCGGCAGGCAGAACATCACCGTAATCTGACAGAACAGTACAACGCACATATCCTCCAGGGCTCTCTGGAACCGACTGTAACGAGGGTAGATAGCCGGGCAGTTCAGGCAGAGAGGCCGAATAGAGTGAGAATAGATTTTTTTCTGGGGGCAGGTACAGTAGCGGCTGTACCGTCCGAACAGAGAAAGGACTCGCGAGGCGTTTCCTCAAGTGCTCCCAGATTGGAAGCACACATTCACTGGGTCCAAAAAGAGACTCAATGCTGCCCCGAGAACGGTAAATGAGGTGAGCAAGAACCTCGGCATGTGAGCGCATTCGATCGTCGTCGGGTAACCAGATGGGAACGGTATTGCTGCCCAGTAACAGCGCGCTCAGCAAGATGCCATCTTCGTAAATCCCCACGAACCCGCGATACTGTGCTGGCAGCTTATTCCCCGTCATGCGTGCTCCGGATGCCGATGCTGGCGGCAGCCCGTAAATATCGTAATGCTCAATAGCGTAGAGGTTCCCCAGCGTATCCGCATAGAGAAGCTCTTCGAGGGCATCTGCATCGCGCCGATCGAGAGCCACCACCTGGGGGGCGGATGAGGAGAAAAACTTTTTGAGCACGCTTTCGATTCTATCTAACGAGAGAGCTATCGCGGTTTTGAATGTGTCACAGCTAAGCGCCCCGCGTCCGTTGAAGGCGAGGCGCTTAGAGATTTCAGACTCGTCGCGTTTATATTCAACGCTACGGACGAGGTACAGCCGTACTATTTGACGGTAACAGCGGGGGCGCCTTCGGGCACGTACTCCCCCGAGGCTTCCATCTCGGCAGCAATACGGGTTGCCTCTTCAAGAAGGGTTTCCACGATCTGATCTTCGGGAACGGTTTTAATAACTTCCCCTTTCACAAAGATCTGTCCCTTACCGTTACCGGATGCCACTCCTAAGTCTGCTTCACGTGCCTCGCCTGGACCGTTCACCACGCATCCCATCACGGCGACGCGAAGCGGAACCTTCATATGCTCCAAGCCCTTGGTCACGTTTTCGGCGAGTTCCCACACATTCACCTGGGCGCGTCCGCATGAGGGGCACGAAACAATGTCGAGCTTGCGCGGGCGCAGGTTAAGGGATTCCAGAATCTTGGTTCCTACCTTGACTTCTTCCACCGGAGGGGCCGAAAGCGAAACACGGATTGTATCGCCAATCCCCTGAGAGAGGAGGGTGCCGAATGCTACCGAACTCTTGATGGTTCCCTGGAACGCGGGACCTGCTTCGGTTACGCCTAAGTGCAAAGGCCAATCGCCGCGTGCGGCAAGCTGCCGGTATGCCTCAACCATAACCACCGGATCGTTATGTTTAACGGAAATCTTGAAGTCGCGGAACCCGTGCTCTTCAAAAAGAGAGGCTTCCCACACAGCGGACTCAACCAGCGCCTCCGGGGTAGCGTGACCGTACTTTTCAAGCAAACGTTTATCGAGCGAACCAGCATTCACGCCGATGCGGATAGAGGTACCGTGATCTGAAGCCATCTCGGCGATCTCTTTTACCTGGTCATCGAATTTACGAATGTTACCGGGATTCACACGCACCGCGCCGCATCCGGCTTTAATAGCCGCATACACGTACTTAGGCTGAAAGTGAATATCCGCGATCACCGGAATATTAGACTGCTTTGCGATGATGGGTAGTGCCTCAGCGTCTTTATCGGTCGGGCATGCCACGCGCACAATATCGCATCCGGCGGCGGTTAGCTCGGCAATCTGCTGCAGGGTTGAACCGATATCGTGGGTCTTGGTGGTCGTCATAGACTGTACCGAAATGGGAGATTCGGAACCGATGCCCACGGTACCTACCTTGAATTGACGGGTCTTGCGACGGGGCGCAAGAACCGCAGGGGCAGGCTTCGGCATACCAAGGCTAACCGACAAGGCAATCCTCCAAATGTCATAAAATTGGGGCGCGGGATGCGCCGCTCAGCTTCCTATTGTGCCACCGTCGCGCGCAGAACCACTAATACGGATACCCTAACCGCGAGCAATATCACGATGAGATGAAAAACGGTAGTCCCGCTCACAATTCGTTTGCGTACACGATCCTCACTAGACGCTATGCGGTGCATAGCTTGCTCCACCATTTAGAACAGCCGCAGGGGTTTAATAAAGTCGGCGGCAATAATCACAATGGACATCAGAATGAAAGCACCCGCTACAACATAGGTAAGCGGCAGAAGTTTGACCGGGTCAAACGGACCGGGATCGGCACGGCGGGTAAGCTTGGCGAAACCACGTCGAATTGCCTCCCACAGGGCACCAAAAACATGCCCTCCGTCTAGGGGAAGAAGCGGAAGCAGGTTGAAGGCGAAAAGCATCAGGTTCATTCCGGCTATCAGCGAGACTAAGGTCGCAGTTTTTGCTTTCAGATCGATACGGTCTGTCGAGGCCACTTCACCGGCAATCCGGCTTACCCCCACTACGGATACTGGGGAGTTCTCATCGCGTTCCTGATTCGAGAAGAGATTTACCCCCAGCTCCCATACGCGCTGCGGCAGCGACCACATGGAATGTGCAATACGTCCCAGCGTGTCGCCCACATTGGGCATAACATCGCCCAACGAGCCTGGAACCATCTCCGAAGTTGGTGAGATACCGATAAAGCCGCCGGTCATCATCTTGAACGACCCATCGTCGTTACGCACATATTCTCGGGTCTTTTCATCCACGACTGGACGCTCCAAAAGCGCCGGGGTCATGGTGAGCTGCTGCTCAGAACCATCGCGTTCAATGGTGACGGTTACGGTATTATTCCCTGCCTGACGAATGTTAGAAGAAACCTGTTCCCAGGTGCTCGTGCGGTTGCCGTTGATAGCAACTATACGGTCATCTTTACGCAGTCCTGCCGCTTTCGCGGGAGACGGTGCCGAAGAGTCAGTACATTCGGAATATGAGATACGGTCTTCGGTGATCGTTGCTTTTGGCACGCAATCGGAAACCGATGCCACTTTATTAGTTGCAGACAGGGTTCCAAAACCGCAGATGAGAATGGCGGTGCATACGATCCCGATGAGCAAGTTCATGCTAGGCCCGCCCAGCATGATAATCATGCGTTTATACACGGGAAGTTTATAAAACAGACGATTTTCATCTCCGGGTTTCAGACGCTCTAAGTCAGCCTCACGGGCCGCATTCGCCAAAGACCCAAAAGGGCTGGTAGTTCCGGCGCGAAGAGTTTCGATCTCGGGTTCGTGTTCTTCCTCCACGCCAGTGGTATCCTCGGCGTTCCCCTCTGTGGGATGCTCCATTGCCCGTTTCGCACGCTCCTCGTGTTCGGGCGCAGGCGGATACATGCCGATCATCGAAATATATCCGCCTAAAGGAATAGCTTTAAACCCGTACTCAGTTTCACCGCGGCGGAACGAAAAAATAGTTTTGCCGAAACCAATCATATATTGCGGTACACGCACCTTAAAGAGTTTCGCAGGTACCAGGTGTCCCACCTCATGCAGAGCAATAGACAGTGCAATAGCTATCGCCATAATGATGACGCCTGCGGCGTAGAGCAGAATCTCCACGTTTCTCCTTCGCAACAAAAGGTACGGGTTCTCAAGCGGTTTCCCGCGAAGTTTCTAGGGTACTCCCCTAAGCTGTGAAATTATAGGGTACGTGGCGCTCAGGTTATGCGCCGCGTAGGGAAAACCTTCGTGATGGTTATGACGACATCTTCGTGGCGCAGAGCTCACGAGCGTATGCGCGTGCCCAAGCTTCGGCGTTCAGAACAGCATCTAAGCTCATGTCGGCTTCTGCCGTAACCTCGCTACTGGCGGCGTGCGCCTCCAAAACACGCGCCACGGAATCCACAATATCGGTAAACCGAATTTTACCGGCGTGGAAAGCGCTAACCGCTTCCTCATTAGCGGCGTTAAAAACGGTGGGAAAGGTTCCGCCCCGCTTGCCCGCCTCTTTAATCATCTGCACAGCAGGGAAAGCCGTCGCATCAAGCGGTTCAAAAGTCCATGTTTGCGCCTGAGTCCAATCACAGGGAGCCGCTACCTGCGGAATGCGGTGCGGCCACGTCAGTCCCAGAGCAATAGGCAGAAGCATGGTCGGCGGGGACGCCTGGGCGATAGTCGCGCCGTCTACGAACTGAACCATCGAATGCACAATCGACTGCGGGTGCACCGCAACATCAATGCGGTCAAGATCAACCCCAAAAAGATGGTGTGCCTCTAATACCTCAAGGGCCTTATTCACCATAGTTGCCGAATTGGTTGTGACCACCAGCCCCATATCCCAGGTAGGATGCGCCAGCGCCTGCCGTGGGGTAACGTCTTGAAGCATGTCACGGGTATATCCTCGAAAAGGTCCACCTGAGGCCGTGAGAATCAGCCGGTCTATCTCAGCGTCGGTGCCACTGGCTAATGCTTGGGCAAGAGCCGAATGTTCCGAATCCACGGGAACCATCGGGGTTTCTAACGGTGAGGCATCGACGGCGGCACGCACAAGCGGTCCACCCGCGATCAGAGATTCTTTATTTGCAAGGGCAACCCGGTGCCCCGCTTTGAGGGCGGTCAGTGTGGGTTCTAAACCGATAGATCCGGTAATGCCATTGAGCACCACATCCGCCGGATGCGCCGCCGCCTCAACGCTGGCACGTTCTCCCCAGACGATGCGCGGGCTGTACCCGCTAATGCCCGTGCTGCGGGCGGCCGAATCGAGGTATTCTCGCAACCGTTGTGCATCTTGCGCCGTGCCGCTGGTGGCAACAAGCTCGGCGCGTACCTGAACCGCCTGCTGTGCTAATAATTCGAGGGAGCGTGAACCGGCGCTGAGAGCTGCAACCTTCAGCGGTGCATCCTCAGCATCGACGGTAGTGCCCGCAAGACGCGCAAGATGCTCGATAACCTGTATTGCTTGGGTGCCGATAGACCCGGTGGAACCGAGTAAAGTAACCCTTCGAGCATCACAAAGTCCGTGTTTAAGAGCTTCGGTGAGGCTTTCGCGGGAGCCCCCAACCCGGGTAGAGGAACCAAACTTCATGTTTACTAGTATCGCATGCTGTCGGTACGGTCTCAGAAAGCTCTACGGCTGCCAGCAACGTCTTAGGTCAGATCTTGGATAAGCTCGATACAGCGATCCATAAAGGCATCGACCTGGGTTTCTTCATAGCTCACCGAGCCGGTCGCAGACCTAAAGACGGCGTTACGAATAACGGATGTATCAAGCGGTTCTTCGCTATTGAGTTGAGCATAGATATGATGGCATACCTTATCAACATCACCCACAAAATACCCAGCGTGTTTGCGTTTAGAGGGGCGGCGAAAACGTTCACCATCCGGTCGCTCTAGTCGCTGTGCCAGAAGCTCACCCGCGTCTACGAGGGACAGCTCCAATTGCTTAAACCGTACTGTTCGATATAACGGCTGCGTTCCAGCTTGGCAAAACGTTCTTCTATACGCTCTAGGGCGCGATCGACGTCCCCTACCGCATAGCCGCCGGGCTCGGTACGAAAAACAACCTGGCGAATAAGCCGCGACGTGTAGATATTAGCGTGCTGCTGTACGGCGCCGCTTAGCTGTTCGTAATCCTCGGCTAGTCGAGCAAAGAGACGATCGACCTCGGTTCGTTTATAACCAGGTTCGAGTTCTGCCGCACGGCCGAAGCCGTTATCTGTACGACTAGTATTCGTTGCCAAGGATTCTCCTTATCATCAGGCAGGGCACACGACGTGAGCAGCTCGTGTGCGTACCCTACGCATAAAGTTTCGCTATCCTGTGTTCCGCTCTAGAGAGGAAGCACAAAGGTAAAAATCAAACACCCAACCGCGGCCGCAAAAAGTACCGAGTCCAGACGATCCATCATGCCGCCGTGCCCAGGCAGGATATTTGACATATCCTTGATGCCTATTCGACGTTTAAAAACAGATTCTACAAGATCACCCGCCGTAGAGGCGATAACCATGACCGCAGCGAGCGGTATTCCCCAGTACCATTTCTGCCCCAAAATACTTAGAGCAATACACGCTACCACAGCAGACCCAAGATAGGAACCGGCAAAGCCCTCCCAGCTCTTCTTTGGCGAAATGGTAGGTGCTATAGGATGTTTACCCCATATAACACCGGCAATATACCCGAAAGTATCGTTGCTTACGGCCATAAGAAGGATCATCAGGATGCCTGCCCAACCGCGCTCGGTGCTAAAGTACACCATCGAAATTCCGAGGGTCAAGGGTACCCATCCCAAAATTAGAATGAGACCCCTCAAAACTTTATACCGTGAGGCTGTACGTTTCCTGGGTACCACCAAGGTGACACAAGCAAGTACTAGGGCGACAGCAACGCAGGAGATCCCCAAACCAGTGAACCCCCAAATATACGCTGAGACTGTGGGGATCGGAGCCAGCACCGTCACCAGGGTTAGGGGTAAATTGTAGTCGCGTTTTTTGTTGAGTGCGGAGGCAAGCTCCCAGCTTCCCAGCCCGGTAGAGATCGCGCAGAGAAGCACAAGAAACGGAGGAAAGAAAAGCCCTGTAGTCAGCACCGCGCCGAATGCTACGCCTACGCCGATAGCGGCGGGTAAGTTGCGCCCCGCTCGGGATGCTGTTTTCCCTGGGGCGGGGGCTGTTTCGCTCTTCTTATCCCCCGTATCTTCTCGTGTGTTCATCTCTGAGCCTTAAACCTCAAGCAGCTCAGATTCCTTGTGCTTGTAGAGCTCATCGATAGTATCTACATGTTTCTTAGTGAGGGCATCAAGCTCTTTTTCGGCACGGGCACCGTCGTCCTCACCGATCTCGCCGTCTTTCACAAGCTTATCAATGACGGTTTTAGCATGGCGGCGCACATTACGTACCGAAACGCGAGCTTCCTCGGCTTTGTGGTTGACCAATTTTATGTATTCTTTACGACGCTCAGAGGTCATCTCGGGCATAACCACGCGGATAGCGGCACCGTCGTTGCTGGGATTTACACCCAAGTCAGAGTCACGCACTGCTTTTTCGATAGCAGCTAAAGCGCTCACATCAAATGGAACAATCTTAACCGTACGGGCATCTTCAACGTTGAACGACACCAGCTGCTGCAATGGAGTCGGCGCGCCGTAGTAGTCTGCGGTAATAGAGCTAAAAATCGCAGGGTTCACACGTCCGGTGCGGACCTTGGCGAATTCTGTTTTGACAGCTTCAATGGTCTTATCCATCTTCTCGCCGGCTTCGGCAAGGGTTTCTTCGATCACGACGGAATCTCCTTTATAGGGGAAGTCGGCTCATGCCGATTTTGGTAGCTACGGCTACGGGAAACACCAAACGGTGCAAACCGCGACCTAGTTATAGTTTAGTCGCCCGAGACTATCTCGGGCGACTTCTCACCGTTTTTTCCTTATGGCTAAGCCGTTGAACGACTTCTAATGCGAGGAGTATAACGGCATAACGTTTCTTTAGCGGGTTACAAGAGTACCCATCTTCTCCCCCAGAATAGCGCGGGTTACGTTACCTTCGCCCTGCATGCCGAAGACGCGCATCGTCACGTTATTATCGCGACATAGGGAGAATGCGGTCTGATCCAACACGCGAATATTGCGTTGCATAGCTTCATCGTAGGTGAGGTTATACAGGCGCTCAGCCTGAGGGTCTTTATTCGGATCGGCAGTGTAGATGCCGTCCACACCATTTTTTGCTACCAAAACTTCGTCAGCGTGAATTTCCAAGGCTCGCTGGGCAGCTACGGTATCGGTCGAAAAATAGGGCAGACCAGCACCGGCGCCGAAAATAACCACACGGTCTTTCTGCATATGGCGAATAGCGCGGCGAGGAATATAGGTTTCTGCAACCTGCGGCATAGTAATAGCAGACTGTACGCGGGTATCAATACCTTCTTGCTCCAAGAAATCCTGAAGAGCCAGAGAGTTCATCACGGTACCGAGCATGCCCATATAGTCTGCGCGGGAACGATCCATACCTGCCTGTGAAAGCTCGGCGCCACGGAAGAAGTTACCGCCGCCAATCACGATGGAGGTCTCTACCTTACCCACAGTTGCTGCAATCTGCTGTGCAATATTACGCACAACCCCGGTCGAAATACCAACTTCTCCCCCACCGAAACTTCGCCTGAGAGCTTGAGTAGAACACGGCGACGACCGGTGTCGTCTCGATGGATTGGGTGCGTGTGCGAGTCGGTCATAAATACCCTCCAACGGATAAAACTTATGCTGATAACGGGGTGAACACTCAATAGTCCTTATCAAGGATACGCTACGGGAACACTGTCTGTGGTACACCCTTCGATATTTTTCTCCCTCATTCGGCATACCAGAAGGCGTAGAGATTGAGAGACTCAATGCTCCGGGCATATAAAACCCTATAAAACCTCAGGTCAACACTGTATCTGCAAGATGATCTATACAGAAAATAGGCTCTGGAACTTTCTTTTCACTAGGTGCGCGACCTGCACAATATTTATGCAAAAAAGTCGGATGCTCACCCTTCACAGGGCAAGCATCCGACTTTAGCGTATAGCCTCAGATAAAGGCTGGCTGCTTGAGGAAAGCTCCTAGAAACTAGGCACCAACACGGAAACGTGCGAAACCGGTAGCAGTTGCGCCAGCCTCAGAGAGAGCCTGTGCCACAGACTTCTTGGTGTCTTTTGCGAAGTCCTGGTCAAGCAGGGTGTTCTCTTTGAAGAAGCCCTTGAGACGACCCTCAACGATCTTATCCAGAATCTTCTCGGGCTTGCCCTCAGCGATTGCGGTCTCACGTGCAACACGCTTCTCAGCTTCAACCTGGTCAGCCGGGATAGACTCAGAGTCCAGGTACTTGGGGCTCATCGCTGCGATGTGGACTGCTACGTCGTGCGCAATTTCATCAACGTTATTGCCGGAAACAGCAAGCAGAACACCAACCTGTGCGGGCAGGTCCTTAGAGGTCTTGTGCAGGTAAACTGCCACATTCTCGCCTTCAACGCGTGCTACGCGGCGCACCACGACCTTCTCACCCAGCAGGGCGGCAGCATCGGTGGTGAGCTCTTCAACGGTCTTACCCTCGAAGGATGCAGCCTGTAGCTCTTCCAGAGTGGATGCGTTAGCCGCGATAGCAGCCTCCAACACGTTACGCCCGAAGGTAATGAAGGGTTCGGACTTAGCCACGAAGTCGGTTTCAGAGTTGACCTCAACCATGTAGCCAACACCGTTTTCTACGCGAGCGGCAACCAGACCTTCAGCGGTTGCACGACCTTCACGCTTGGTGACGCCCTTCAGACCCTTCACACGGATAATCTCCATTGCCTTCTGCTGGTCGCCGTTAGCCTCATCGAGAGCCTTCTTGACGTCGAGCATACCTGCGCCGGTCTTCTCACGCAGTGCCTTGATGTCTGCTGCAGTGTAGTTCGCCATGTGAACTCCTCTTTTTCCTTAATTTAAGATGTGAACGTGATAACGCCCATGAGCTATGAGCGGACGGCACCTTACCCGCCACAGGGTAGGTACCGTCCGTACTGCTTTTCCCATCGTGGAAAAGCTAAAGCCTACTTAGCTTCAGCCGCCTGAGCTGCCTCGTGCTGCTCTAGCAGTTCGCGCTCCCACGCAGCCATAGGCTCTTCAGCAGCCTCTGCCTTACCGGTCTTCTTAGCATTACGCTCAATGAGACCTGCAGCGACAGCGTCTGCCACCACACGGGTGAGCAGGTTGACGGAACGGATCGCATCGTCGTTACCAGGGATGGGGAATGCGACTTCGTCAGGGTCACAGTTGGTGTCAAGAATAGCTACCACGGGGATGCCCAGCTTCTGAGCCTCGTTAACCGCCAGGTGCTCCTTCTTGGTATCAACAACCCAGACGAGGGAGGGAACCTTGCTCAGGTTACGGATACCGCCCAGAGTCTTTTCGAGCTTCTCAAACTCGCGGCGCATCAAGAGCAGTTCCTTCTTGGTGTAACGAGAACCTGCGACATCGTCAAAGTCGATCTGCTCAAGTTCCTTCATACGCTCAATGCTCTTAGCAATGGTGGAGAAGTTGGTGAGCATACCACCAAGCCAGCGGTGGTTAACGTAAGGCATATTCACGCGGGTAGCCTGCTCAGCAATAACTTCCTGTGCCTGCTTCTTGGTACCCACAAACAGAATGTTGCCGCCGTGTGCAACGGTGGATTTAACAGCCTCAAAAGCCTTATCGATGAATTCGAGGGACTGCTGCAGGTCGATGATGTAAATGCCGTTGCGTTCGGTGAGGATGAAACGCTTCATCTTGGGGTTCCAACGGCGGGTCTGGTGACCAAAGTGAACGCCGGAATCCAGCATCTCACGCATAGTTACGACGGGCATGTCGTCTCCTTTATATCAGGGTGCCGCGCTGACCTCCCATCTCGGGCTAGCCACACGCGCGCATAGTAGTTATCGGTTTATCCTAGTGGCGATTAGACATTCGGGTTGCCCCGTGTCTCAAGCCCTGACCGCTTGTTCTAAGCGGACCGAAGGTCTTTTATCACCTGGTATTTAGGTTCCAGGTGCTCACGCCACGCGTCGTCAGCGGGCCTTTCCGTTACCAGGCTAGGCACACTGCAATAGAAGATTGTACCTGATATTTGGGTCTTAAGTCTTTAGTACCGTGAGCTTTTCGCCCGGATAAGCGTGGTTTTTTATAAAAATTTTTGCTACTACCTCACTTGAATCCGTAGAATCACGAGTCTTCATATTTTGGAGGTTTGTGAAAAACGCTGAGCTGTCTCACCTGTTTTTCACGAAAACGCTAAATACCGTCTGTGGATATCGAATAAAAATGTCCCGAAAGGGTAAGTTTTCCACAGTACAGCCTTGTACATATCTTTATGCGTTTTCGACTGTGGTGTGCTCGAAGAATGATATGTGATTGGTTAGGGGCGTGGATGCACCGCGCGGGTCTGGCGGCACAGGCACGTATTTTTACGATGTCCAGACGACACTTTGTATCTGCGCTGCAGCGTACTCCCCTGTTTCTTCTAGCATGCTGGCGCTCAGGGCGTCCTATAAAAGTCCGGGTACCTTCTCCAATATTCTTGCGGGTTTTAACGATCCAGATCATAGTCCTTACCGCGGCATTATCTTTAGGCCTCGGGCCACACGTCAGCGGTATAAAGTACCGACACGGTCCCCTCCAGATCATGCACACTTCTGCGCGTTCGTGGATTTCACCTATATCTGGAAAACCTCATGTCATTCATGCCTTTATCAAGCCCAGTCAGCGGTGGTCGGCGGGGCATCGCGGAGTCGATCTTGAGGTAACAGAACAGGACCAAGTGCGCGCTCCAGCGCCTGGAGCCATAGTTTTCTCGGGAACTGTCGTCGATCGACAGGTAGTAGTCATTGAGCATCCGAACGGGTACAGGTCGAGTTTCGAGCCCGTCACCGATCCTCTGCCAGTCGGTACTCACGTTCAGGCGGGACAGGTTATCGCTCGGGTGGATGCGCATCCCGCAAAACCTCGGTGCTCTACCACATGCCTTTACTGGAGCGTTCGGCGCGGCGGCGACCACAAGAACGGAAGTGGCAAAAACGCAGAATATATCAACCCTATGCTTCTGTTAGGACCAGCAGAACCGACTATACTGCTTCCCGTTGACGAGAGTTTCAAAGCCTGAAATATTACCTATATAGTCTTGAGCCCCGCATCGTGCACGATGCGGGGCTCACTGTGTCCCTGACCAACCGGTCTCTGCTTTGCTATACGTTATGGCACGGCACTACTGCAAAAAGTCTTGATCACTATCACCCGAAATGGGTTTCTGCTGTGACTTTGCAGCATGCTTCGGGATAGGAGCCTGTTGGGCGGGCAGCGGAATAGTACCGTCCGTTTCAGCCGCATAGGAGCTTCCGGACGAGAACGCAACGGTCGGCGAATCGTCGCCGTAATTGAGAACATCCGAGTCTGAAGCTGTGTAGGCTGCTGTCGGCTGCACCGCTTGCTGTGCAGCTCGGCGTTCGCGTGCCTTCTGGCTTGCGCGACGAATGCGCTTGCGGAAGATGAAGAACGCCAACAGAATCAGCAGAAGCAGACCGAGCAAAATAGCATCCACCACAAAGTCCGTCATGGTAAACCCATGCGCTGGAATGGTGAGGGATGAGGTATTGACATAACCCTCCGAGCTATTAACCGTAACGTTACGCCCGTCGCCAGAGAGATGTGAATCTTGGTGACCAAACATAGAGTTGCTTCCCTGCAGAGCATCGGTTTTAACTCGAGCTCATGATGGGGAGCTCAAACTTGAAATCGTAGTTTTTTTGGGCTGTAGGTGACCAAAACGCTCCTGCAGGATTAAACTTGGGCGAAACCGTATAGTCTGCCCCGAAAAGATTAACCCCGCCAGGATGATGAATCGTCATTTCAGAACCGGGTAGGTAATTACCAATACGGGTATTGAATTCCGCAGAATCTTTGCCTCGTATCTTTGCTGAATATATCGTATTATCGCCGTCAGTACGTTCCTCAAATGTCGCTTGAGCCTCATCAGACCCTTGAACGAAAGATTTAAGGGCATCCCCAGCCTGCGCGACATCAGAACTCTTAAAAGCAAGTTCAAACTTCGCTTCAACAGAACCGTCCATACCCAGCGCAGAATTCACGTTTAGGCTTTCAGGCTGAATCGTGCGCGAATTCTTTAGGTTGACTTTTATTACCCTATCCGACGCGGATGCGCTTGAGCTTGAGCTATTCGACGAGCCGTAGTCCTGGTCAAAATTTTTACCGTCGTCAGAGAAGCTAAACTTCACCCCGTAGTTGGTTCCCGGTGAACACACACGGCTGCAATCAACTGAACCTGTTACATGCTCAATGATCTTCGCCCCAGAAGAATCAGTTTTAACTTCTTGGGAACTTTCTAACGCGGTCTCTTGAGTACCCAGAATTTTCTGAAGTTTAGCATTGAGATCCTCGAAAGAATCGGCAGTAAATTTTAAGTTGCGACCGCTTTCATCTTTACCAGATTGCGTGGACGGTAAGCTCCGGTAAGACTTTTTGGCGATTTCTTCGTCAATACCCTTGGTAAGCTCAGCTCCCTCAGGTTTCACCGAGTTAAGATAAGTGTCTACAGCACTTACCCGGTCAGGTACCATGATCTCTTTTGCGAGAAAGACAATCTTGGCGTTATATTTACCGTCCTTCTTATCGACTGCAATCACAACTTCATCAAACCCATTATCTTTGAGGTCTTTAGCTTGAACCTCGCTAGAGGACTCTGTTGTTTTAATTTCGCGACCTTCAAAGGTAACGCTGTTTTTCCCACTTGACTGCAGGACGTTGTCTTTGCGTTTTGCTTCGACCAAGCCGTCTGTTACAAGTGCTTCGGGAAGCCACTTGATAAGGTCCTGCGAGGTGAAGTTTTCGGATACTTCAACGCCCTGAACCAAGCCGTCTTTGCTGTTGCTAATCAGAATCTGAGGTTCTTTGTCAAAACTCGAAGCTCTCAAAATAGCGGAGACTTTAGTGCGGTACTCATCTACGCTATTAAAATTCACTTTGAAGGTGGCCTGAGCGTTATCACCTTCGGTTCGAATGCCCTCGTAATCAAGTTCTTGAGGTTTGTGTTTTCTAATCGAAGCATCAAGAGCGTTAACGTCGCCCCTTTGAGGTAATCTTTATTATCTTTCAAGCTGAAAGACACTGTAATGGTGCGGGAGCCCTTCTCTGAATTTTCAAGCCCGAGATTTGTCTCAACTTTTGCACCACAGGCAGACATAATGAGCGCTAGAATCGTCAGAAAGACGGCAAGGAACCCAAGTCTTCCTTGCCGTCTTGACGAGCGCTGCTGTAGTAGCTGGCTCATCTTACAATGCTCCTAGAGGCTTGATGCCATGGGGTTAGGCATCATCTGGAACGCAATGTTGTATACGATGATGGCCACAAGAACCCATGCAGTTGTAAGAAGAGCGTGCATTAACACAGGAGATTTCTCAAAACGACCCAGGCGATTCAGCCCCAGGTAGATAAGAGACTCACCGATCACAATCGAGAACGCAAAGATTGCTACCAGAAGATATATCGTCAGGGATGGGGTTCTCTGCAAAGTTCTTCCCATTTGTACCCATCGTGAGAAGAACAAAGAGGTAGAGCAGAAGATAGGAGCCAGCCAAAGGAAGAGCCGCAACACCTGCCGCGCTCATGCAGTCGTTGAAACTCGACTGAACTTTTCCGATACGAGCGGTCAGCATGAGCTGCAAGCCGCGCAGAACGTGAATCGCAAAAATTGCGACAAAGAAAATTAGGAAAATCATGACGGTCTGCCCGAAGTTTCCTCCCTGAGAGGAGCTCCCCCGGCTACCGTAGAATGATCCGCGGAACATGTAGAAAAGCCCAAGAAGACCGCTGACCAGCTGCGTAATGACCAAAGAGCCTGCGAAGGACTGTGCTGCTACAGCGATAATCCATCCCCAAGGTTGGCTGTCCTGCAGTCTTTTATGTGCGTCGCCCGGTTGGCTCTTAAAGACATCAAGGAAGCTGCCCCAAACATTCTTGAGAGCTTCAGCGAAAGGGTTTGGCGCTGCCGGTGCTGCTGGCTGGGCGAAACCAGCATGTGGGTCTCCCTGAGGGCTGTGCAGGGTTTTGCGGGTTAAACCCGTTCGGCTGGGGAATCTGCTGGTTCGGAGCACCCGGAACCGGGTTTCCAAACTGATTAGGATCCTGCTGGTATTGTCCGCCCTGCTCCTGGGGAGGTACAGACTGGTGCATATTAGGGTTCCCATACGGTTGAGCGGGGTTGGGGTTCTGGTACCCGTCATTGCCATAACCTTGAGGATGTTGTGGCTGACCTTGACCGGACTGCGGAATATTCTCACTCATCATCTGATCCTTATCTCGGATTTTCCTATGCAACAAGCCGATATACACTCGGGACGTTGCTTCAAGAAACCAGATAAGTCTGAAGATCTCGTGGCTAAGCCTTATTCCAGGAAGAAGGCGCTGGAGCAACAGTACTCCGTGTGTTTATCGGCGATGTCTCGCGTGTGCATGCGAGGTTACTTTTTACCCTACCTTAAATCTCGCCTCTACTCACGATAATTCGTCATATCTTCAGAAAATAAGGTATTTATTCTTCTTCTAATTTCTTCACGCGACGAGTCACCACGATGGGAATAGAGATCAGCACTACGATGAGCAGGGATGCTACGACAATCCCAGCAATCATAATTGGCCTATAGTTGCGGGGGGCCTTCTGCATATGAATTTCCATTGTGGCGGTGTTAATACCCTTGGCGCGCACATGAATTGCCCCATCGGACTGATCTACAACAGTATTAGCAGGAGGATTTACAACCGCCATACCGTCCGGCGCCACCACAATATATTCACTGTCGCCACTGAATCTATCGGTGACTTTAGCATCCGCAACAAGCTTGGCACGCAACGTCAGCTGGTCGTTCTCACCTTTCTCAAGACTTACCTCGCTGCCGGGCATATAGTTGTTGAGCAAACGTTGGAAATCTTGAACTTTGATATTGCTGATCCGGGTAGTAAAGGTACGCCCTATGCCCTGCTCATTACGCTCCATATTCTGCTCGCCGGTCTTTGTATTAGAGGCACCAAAGATCTCATTAATACTCCGGCTAAAAAGCATTGCGTCGAGCGGGCTAAAGGTATATTGGAAGCTCGCACTCAAAGAAGACTCGGAGCTGATGTAGAAAGTGCTTGAAAATTTCTCAGGAACCACTCGGCGACTCATCGTATAGCTAACAACCGAAGATGTACCAGAATCGTATTTTGCTGCCTCGTTGACGCTGTACAGAGCTTCGTCGCCGCTCTTACCCCAGGATGCGGGCGCTGCTACAAGCCCCAATGGCGGGGATGACATGCTCGCATCACAAATACCGGCACAATCAATATGCACATTCGCGGTTGATAAAAGCTCTTGATTTTCTCCTGTGGACTCACTGAAAGAGATGGAATTATTCTTGGTTCCGAGAAGCTGTTCGAGGTCTCTATTAACCTGGTCGATGCTATTCGCAGTAAATGCTACGTGCCGACCCTGCGCTTCTTTCGGGATAAGAGCATCTTTACCCACAAAATACGGCTGATACGAATGAATATCGGACTCTACCTTTTGGTTATCAACTTTGACGGCCTCCAGATAGGTATCTAGGTCTTGAAGCTCGCTTTGCCCAATCTCACCTTTAAAATCTCCGAGAAGCAAGTGCCCCTCAAAGGTACCGTCTTCCTTGAGCTGAAGCACAAAAATAAGATTGCGAACATGGGGCGAAGGAACATCCTGCTGATCTGCGCGAGCTGCTGTCAGGAAGGCCGAGCCGTGATCGTATGTAGGCACCGGCGCAAGAACGGGTGCCGCCACGCCAAGAACAGAGGCGAGGGTAAACGCGGTGGCAAAACGCAGAAAGCGGCGCTCATATAAACCGTGTAGCGCTCTCATGCAGGATTTATCGGTGGTCATTATTCCTCTTTTGAGTGAGCCGGAGTCTCTAACAGGGTTCCGAGAGAAAATGGTGCTTTTCAAAAGTAGCTGGCAAACACTTTATCTCTCAAATGTTCGTATCTAATGTAGCGTGTTTATGCTCTCTGTTCTAACTCGCGTAACTCGAACCCCGATATAAAGCGAAAAGACCCCGCTCGGCGACATGTAATAAATGAGTCATACTGAGCGGGGTCTGTAGGGAGTGTGGGACTTGAACCCACGACCAAAGGATTATGAGTCCTCTGCTCTAACCGGCTGAGCTAACTCCCCTAGAGGCTTAGCGCGTAAGCCACGTCTCTAGAGTACCTGAGGGGTACAGTTTTGGCGAATCTTAGACACACCTTATTTTTCAGAACGTTGAGCAAGAAAACGCTCATAGGGGGCATCCGATACATATAATTCCTCAAAAGTGCGCCAGGTATTCTCCGCACTATGGAATTCCACAATACGGCGGCTCTCACGCCCCATCTGCTCACGTTCAGCGGCAGGTAGACGAAGAATTGCTGTAAGTTTATCCGCCAAATCCTGCGGATTATTAGGCTCAAAGAGGTATCCGTTAACGCCTTCTTCCACGAGATGTGGAAGCGCTAGAGCGTTTGCCAAGACTACGGGGGTGGAGGCGCTCATAGCCTCCAAGGAGACAAGCGACTGCAGCTCTGCGGTCCCAGGCTGACAGAAAATATCCGCCCTCTGGTAAACACCCGGCAGTTCTTCGTCCGGAACAAACCCACGGAACGTTACTCGGTTTTCAACACCGCATTCGCGTGCCTTCTGTTCGAGGGTTTCACGAAGCTCGCCGCCTCCGGCGATATCAAGGCGAACGTGGTCAAGGTCTTCGGGGAGAAGAGAGAGCGCCTCAATAAGCACATCCACGTGCTTCTCTTCAGCAAGACGACCCACGAAGGTTACACGCAGTTCGCCGGGTGCTTTGCCCAAATCTGCACCCTCAGCAAGTTCGTAGTCGCTGATTTCAATGCCGTTAGAAACGGGCATGACGGGGCGAGTAAATCTTCCAAGATCTCGCATCGCATCGGCGCCGATCTGAGTCGGAGTTGTCACCACCGCCGCATATTTGAAAAGACGGCGCATATCCGCCCAGGTAATGTGCGCATACACCTTTTTGATGGGTTCCGGGAACGGCAGGAATGGATCTAAATTTGCGGGCATAAAGTGGTTGGTGGCGATAACTCGAATTCCACGCTTATGTGCCTGCTTCAGTAATGCGCGCCCGATAATGTAGTGGCACTGCACATGAATAACATCCGGCTTAACTTCGTCAAGGATACGACCCACCTCGGCGTGGATTTCCCAGGGAATACAGATGCGGTTGGTTTCATGAGTGGGGGGCAGATGCGAACGCAGACGGTGCTCGACGATGCCGCCCTCTACAACGGTTCGGTAGCTAGGTCCACGGCTGGGATTTGCGGCAACCACGTGTACTTCGTGCCCGCGCTTGAGCATAGAGGTCGCTAGGCGGTGCCCAAATTGTGCCGCGCCGTTCACATCGGGGGGATAGGTCTCAGCACCGATCAGGATCTTCTTTGCCTGCTGCATCGCCTGTTCTCCTTGGTCTGACTTCTCAGGTGTATGGGGTGTTCTTCATTATTTTATCGGGTGTTATCGCGTTCCTCAGCATAGATAGGCCTTGGAGTTCTCTGAGAGTCTCTCAAAAACGTCCTCAAAAATGGCCCGCCACCGCGGAGGTGACGGGCCAATGATACGGAGTTTGTGGTGCAGGTACTTGCGTTAGCGTCGCACAATCTTTCGGAGGAAGAGTACGACTGCGGAGAGCGATGCGCCCAGAGTTGCGAAGGACTTCCACCGAGCCTTAACAACCTCAGGCTTGGATGCGTTGCTGACCATGTTGCGCCCAACGGTAGCCGCGCTGCTGGGCGCGTTCTGCACACCGGTCTTTGCGGAGTCTACGGTTGATTGGGTGAAGGATTGAGCATTCTGTGCGTACTTCTGCATATCATCGCGCAAAGCTGCAAGGTGTGCGCGACGTTCTTTAGTGCGCTGCTGAATCTGCTCAATGGTGAGCGGCTTGGGTTCTTCTTCGCCGCGTGCCTTACGCTCCTCAGCTTCTTGGCGTGCCTTCTCTGCTGCGGCCTCACGCTCTGCCTGCTTGCGCGCTGCACGTTCAGCCTGCTCTTGTTTCAAACGGGAGGCTGTCATTGCGCTGCCCTCACGAAGCACGCCGAGATCAAAGAGAACGCCGAAGATTGCCGATTCGGGAGCAAAGGGCAGCTGGGCTTTAACTTTTTTATATCCGATAAGCCCTAAAATGGCGAGAATAATGAGGAAGACGCCTGCCCAAATCAGCGCTGAGGCCCATAAAGGTACAAGCTGTCCAAGGAGGAAGATAAGCAGACCGATAATAGCGATGACCATGAAGCACGCAAAAACAGCTGCGACGGCGAGGAACGCTGCACCTTTGCCAAGAGCGACGCCTTTGGTCTTAAGCTCGTGCTTTGCAATCTGGACTTCGTCTTTGACCTGGTTAATACCTAGGGTTTTAAGTACCTTAGCGGCATCAAAGAGACCCGCGATACTTGACTTAATCCCTGCAATGCCTGCTCGTATGCCTTGGGGATTAGTGTTTGTGGTCATGCCCACCTCTCCGTGATTGTTCTGTGTGGAGCTTCTGTTTGGCACCCCACGGTTATTATTCTAGCTCTATTCTTACCGCAGGTGTGTTGTTACACAGCCGCCCCAGCGATCACACCGGCTAAACCATATGATTTTTCTGCTCCCATCGAATCTTCAGAAGGCGGCAGTACACGGTTTTATGGTGCGTAGGGTATCTTTCGCATTCTACCGTGTACTGTGTAAATTCTCGAAAACTTTTATGCGTATGCATTCATATAGTGTTCGAGACAGAGATGTTTGATGCGCGAGAGGGTTCTTGTGCAAGGGTATTTAGAGACCCCAGCGTTGAGAAAATATGGAGCGGGTTACTGTTCAAAGTCCAGTCACCCTATGAGAAAAGCCTCAGAGTGAAACTCCGAGGCTTTTAAATGCTCCCCCGACTGGACTCGAAATAGACGAAGCCCGATAGGAAGCGCCCCAGCGCTTTCGCAGGGCGAAGTGGGTTACTGGTTCCAGTCAACATATAGAGAAAGGACCTCTGGTGTAACCTGAGGCCCTTTAATAAGCTCCCCCGACTGGACTCGAACCAGTAACCCTTCGATTAACAGTCGAATGCTCTGCCAATTGAGCTACGGGGGATTATCCCGTTACGGCGTTTATCCGCAACGAGTAATAACTATACCGGCTGTTTGTTGCCTCCGCAACTTAGGGTATAGTGATGTACCTTACTAGTTTTTTGTGAGTGTTCTGCGGCGCATTTCAAGCTCTAAAAGCTCTCGTTGCACGTGCGCATACTCTTCACCGTCAGAGGCCGAACTGAGCTGCTCCAGGCGCATCATGAGGTCGGATTTCTGTCGGGTGATCTGGTGGATAAAGAGGCTGTTGAGAGTACCCTCAATAAACCTGGGGAGGTGCTCTTCGTGGGCTATGGGCAGCGCCGCTACACTCAGTTCGGCGATCGCGGGGTGTACCTCGGCGATAGTACCGGAACGCACTACGTTGAGCCATTCAACCCCGGCAGCGGGCGCTACCGTGGAGGCCGCGTGTATGATGCCTCGAGAAATTTCGCGGTGCATACGGTAGCGGAATTCTACGCGGGCGAATTCCTGCCACTGGGATACGCTCATCAAGTGAGGATGCTGCAGGCGATTTCAAGCGCGGCCTTTTCGAGACGAGCCACGGGGTCGGCAGGGTCGGGGGCGAGTATTGGCTCTCCCCCGCCGGTATTTGCCACGCTAGTATCGCTGTGAGTGTCTGGCATAGTATTTCCGGGGTTCGAGGGCCTTTCTGTCTGAGGCGCAGGGTTTCCGGCAGATGCGTTCCACGGTTGAGCTGAGTAGTTCTGCAGATCCTGCTGACCATATCCAGGTACCTGCTCGTACCGGGGCGTTTGGGACTGCTGAGCCACCGATTCGTACCGCTTTTTCTGCTGCGGATGGCGCTGGGCGTAGGCAACCGCACGCTGTATTTCCTCAAGTTCCATACCGAGCTGTCCGGAGACTTTACGCATATAGGCCGGGCGCAGGTCGCGGTCCCTGATTCCGGCGATAATAGGCGCGATGGCGCGCATCGCCAGCACACGCCCCTCTAGGGTGGTCAGGTCGAAGCGTTTGAGGGTTGTGTCGATGACGAATTCGAAGAGCGGGCGGCGAGAGGCGATAAGGGATCGTACCGCCGCATCGCCCCTGTGCAGGCGAAGGTCGCACGGATCCATACCTTCTTGGGCGACCGCCACGTATGTTTGTGCCACGAAACGCTGATCCTCTTCAAACGCTGCGAGCGCGGCTTTCTGCCCCGCGGCGTCGCCATCGAAGGTAAAGATAATTTCTCCGCCGGAGCCGTCATCGGTGATCATGCGGCGTACCACTTTGATGTGCCCCGCACCGAAGGCGGTGCCGCAGGTTGCTACGGCGGTTTTGATGCCTGCCAGGTGTGCCGCCATAACATCGGTATAGCCCTCGACGATGACGACCTGTTTGGTTTTGGTCATCTCACGTTTGGCGAGGTCGATGCCGTAGAGCACTTGCGATTTTTTGTATAGCGGCGTTTCGGGGGTGTTGAGGTATTTGGGGCCTTGGTCGTCGTCGAAAGAGACGGCGTGCCCCGAATCCGATGGTTTCGCCCGCTACGGTGCGGATGGGCCAGATGATGCGCCCACGAAAACGGTCGTAGAGGCCGCGGTTTCCCTCAGAGAACATACCGGTAGCGCGCAGTTCCTCGTCGGTAAATCCTTGGGAACGCAGATGTTTGAGCAGATTGTCCCAGCCACGGGGGGCGTATCCGACCCCGAAGGTTTTGGTGGCGGCTGGGTCGAACCCGCGAGCTCCGAGAAAGCGTTGTGCTTCCCCTGCGTTCGCTGAGTAGAGGCTGCGTTCAAAGAACTCTGCGGCGATTTTGTGTGCGTCGAGAAGTCGACGGCGCAAGCTTGCTTCGTACCTGTCTCGCGGGTTTCCACCTTCATAGTGCAGGGTGTATCCGATACGCGCCGCTAAGCGTTCAACGGTTTCGGTAAACCCGGTGTGTTCCATCGCCATGACGAAGGAGTAGACGTCACCGGATTCTCCGCATCCGAAGCAGTGGTAGGTGCCCATTTGCGGGCGCACATTGAAGGAGGGCGTGCGTTCGTCGTGGAACGGGCACAGCCCTTTGTACGCGCCGATACCTGCACCTTTGAGGGTTACGTATCCCTCAACGATTTCGCGGATATCGGTACGGGCGCGTACTTCATCAATGTCTTCTTTGCGGATTAGTCCAGCCATCGTCTCATTTCTGCTGCACCGTGCTGTAATAGCAGTTTTAGAAGGTATTTCATGCCCGTCTATGCACGGGGTCTCTGTCTTGTCTTTGCCGCGTGGAAGGCTGCGGCTACCACAAGGGCTTCTCCCCCAGCATCCAGGGGGTTCCGTTGATGCGGGTTTATAGAGCGCAACCGCCGACCTGTCGGTTAGGGATGCCACTTGATCAATGACGAGGCGCAGGCGTGCATCGTCGTCATGAGCCCCCAGCTGCGCGTAGTCCGTTCTGAAGATGCTGTCGATGTATTGAGGGTTTGCACGCTGGGAATCTTCGTATAGCGCTTCGACTAGGATACCCAGTATTTCGTGCTGGTGTTCGTAGTGGGGTTGAGCGTCACGAACCGTCATAACGAATGCGGTTGCGATCCCCTTCATGACGGCGATTTCGTCTCGGGTATCTTCCGGTACGATCAGTTCAGCACTATAGCGGGTTAGCGGGGTGTTTCGCCCGTAACGTTCGCGGGTTGCTTCCACGGCGCTCCAGGCGAAACGACCGATAAGTTTACTGGTAAGTCCCTTGAACTGTGCTAAGGAGGCGCGCGAACCGGTCATGCACGGAACCCACCGGTTCAGGGTCTCTAGGCGGCAAAGCGCTGAGTCCAGCTGTTCGTCGGTGGCATCTGGAAGATACCATTGGCGGGTCATGTCGAAGACAGCCTGCCGGTGCTTTGCTTCGCGCAGCTGTTCCAACTGCACATGCCCGCCGAAGACCGCATCTTCAACGTCGTGCACCGAGTATGAAATATCGTCGGCAAGGTCCATAACCTGCGCTTCCAGGCATTTGCGCTGGGACTCTACCCCGGCGTCACGCGCGCCCTCACGGAACCATTCGAAAGACCGGCAGGTCATCCTCGTAGACACCGAATTTGTGGGTTTGGGTGCCATCTGCGCGGCGTGGTGCGTCTGTGCGCGTCCACGGGTATTTGCAGGTGGCGTCCAGGGATGCTCGGGTCAGGTTCAGACCCGCAGATACGTCATGTTCGGCGATCACTTTCGGTTCAAGGCGGGCTGAGCAGCCTAAGGGTTTGGGCGTTGCCCTCGAACCCGCCCATATGGGCGGCGAGCTTGTTCAGAGCACGTTCGCCGTTATGTCCAAAGGGCGGATGCCCCAGGTCATGAGAGAGGCAAGCAGTATCAACTACGTCTGGATCGCATCCGAGCATCCGGCCCACTTCGCGCCCAACCTGGGCAACTTCAAGGGAATGGGTGAGACGGGTACGCACGAAATCATCAGTATCCGGGTTCATGACCTGAGTTTTAGCGCCTAGACGCCGCAGCGCAGAGGAGTGAAGCACACGGGCACGATCGCGTTCAAAGGGGGTACGATCCCGAAACGGATGTATTTCGGGCACCCAGCGTTCCGAATCGTCAGGGGTGTACCCTGCGGGCAGGTTCCATTCCCAACGTTCCTGCCCCTCTTCGGCAATGCGAGTCATCGCTCCTCCGTTCCTGCTTCCGGTGCGTCTGGCACCTTGTCTACTTACCTATATAAGCACTATTTCACCCAAACGCAATGTTTTTATCAGACTACGATAAACTCTGACTGATTATCCGCCCGAGATATCGAGTTCAGCCTCCACAAGCCCAAGCCTTTCAGCATCACCCAAAATACGGGATTCAAGCCAACGATCAGGCAGATGCGGCTTCTTCGGACTACCCGCACGACCACGCGAACCTTCAACCGCAGCCCCCGGATACCCAATACTGTGATCAAGCTGCCCCAGTAGTTCACGGAAAGTCGCTAAATCGGGTACGGTTGCCATCTTGGCACGCAGCTCGCCGCCCACCGGGTAACCCTTGAAATACCAGGCAACATGTTTACGGATCTCACGCAGTCCCTTGTACTCATCCGCAAAAGTCTCAACAAGCAGCTCGGCATGCCGGTAAATCATTGCGGCAACCTCACTCAGAGTAGGTCGGATACGCTCGGTGCTACCCTCAAAAGCATTCTGCAGATCACCGAAAAGCCACGGGCGCCCTTGGCAGCCGCGCCCAATCACCACGCCGTCCACACCGGTCTGTTCGACCATGCGCACGGCATCTTCGGCGGCGAAAATATCGCCGTTGCCTAAGATGGGAACGTCTGGAATTGCCTCGCGAAGCTGTGCGATGGAGTCCCAGTCCGCTGTTCCCGAATAGTGTTGGGCAGCGGTGCGCCCGTGCAGGGCTATGGCAGCGACACCCGCATCCCGGGCGATCTTAGCGGATTCAAGGAACGTGATGTGGTCATCATCAATACCTTTACGCATCTTGATGGTCAGGGGAATATCGTTGCGCGATGCTTCTTTGACCGCCGTATGCACAATCGCAGTGAAAGAGATCGGTTTTCCACGGAAGCGCCGCACCGCCGCCGCGTTTTGTGACTTTCGGCGCCGGGCACCCAAAGTTCAAGTCGATATGATCCGCACGATCTTCTTCTACGACCAGCCGAATAGCCTTACCCACGTTAACCGCGTCTACCCCGTAAATCTGGATGGAGCGAATCTGCTCATCTGCGTCGTGTTCGATAATACGCATCGACTCGGGTTTGCGTTCCACGAGGGCACGCGCCGTCACCATCTCGGTCACATATAATCCACCGCCGTACTCGCGGCACAGACGACGGAACGCCTTATTCGTCACACCCGCCATCGGGGCGAGCACCACAGGCGTTTCAACGGTCAGTTTACCGAGTTTCAGCGGCGGTAATTTCAGGTGGGAGGCTTCAGAATTCACCTCTATATTGTGGCATACACACGCAAATCGGCACGGATGCGCCTACCCCGGTTCACGACAGGCGCACCGGTCAGCGTTCGGCAAGGTTGTCATGCCCTCACGCTGCGAGTTTTCTGGGGCCTCTTCTGGGCACTTTGATCTTTAGGAAGCGGCACCCGGATAATCGCTTGCGTAAATATAGGTTGGGTCGCCTTCCACGCTCGCGGTTCCGGCACGCAGAAGAGCATCGGTCACCTCTACGAGAGCGGTCATCGAGTCGTCTACCTCAACCACCACCGGGTACTGCGCCGTCAACAGCGAAAGAAGCTGCATAATAGCCTCGACCGCGCCTTCGTTCTGCATGTCATATCCGAGCAAAACCTCAGTCGCGGTATTCTCATCGACCAGCGCGGCGGCAGGGGTCGGTCTCAAAGGGGTGATAACTCACCGCAAAAGGCAATGATTTCGCCTTTCTTCCCCTCTTTCTCAGCCTGCTGAATGTTATCGCGCAGTACCAGCGCCCCGAAGGCGCGTGCCTCATCTGAGAGGAAATACCGGTTTACGGTCCCTAACCCGACCTCGGCGGGAGCATCCCAATCATGCGAATCGCGGTAGAACTCCCAAAGTTTTGAGGTCAGTTCAACCGAGCCAGTCGCCAAATCCTCAATCGCCTGGGTGGGTTTGCCGTTCTCATCCTCACGCAGGGGCACTGGCGGAATCGCGCCCGCATCAATATGGACCAGACGCGAGCGCTGAATCATTTTCATGCCCTTTGCCTGGGCAAATTCCTCGCCGGTGCTAAATGGTGCCAGCTTCACGCGGACGTTCGGGAACCTGCCCGTTTTCGGCGGCGATCTCACGCAGCCGGTCTAAAAGCTCGGTACCTAACCCGGCGCGGCGGTGCCCTTCGGCAACCTCAAGATAAGTCCCACAGGCGTTGTGGGTGCAGAAGTGACGCGGTCACCACGCCAGCGGCGATAGGCACACCCGAGTCGGTGACCACAAGGGTTCGGCTAAAAGGGGCATCCGAGGCCTCTCCGAACGATGCGCGCTGCTGCGCCTCCTGTTCGCTTCGCGGATCTCCCCACACCTGCAGAAGTTCTAAATCGTCGCCTTCGCGCCATGGACGAAACTCGTAGGTGTTCATGGGATGCCTTTCTTCCACAGGATGCGCGGGTTTCACCGCGAGGATAGGGTTCTCACTATTGTACGTATCGGCTAGGTTCTGCACCAGATCCTAGTGACTAAGTGAAAATACCGGCGGGGCTCTCTGTTGCAGAGAACCCCGCCCATGTACATGTCGAAAAAGATCCTAGACAGCCAGACGCGCCGCCAGGTATGCCTTCACCTGATCGAGTGCCACGCGCTCCTGGCTCATGGTGTCACGCTCACGGATGGTGACCGCCTGGTCCTCTAAAGTATCGAAGTCTACGGTGATGCAGAACGGGGTGCCGATTTCGTCTTGGCGGCGGTAGCGGCGACCGATAGCTCCCGCCTCATCGTAGTCGATATTCCAGAGCACCGCGCAGGTCGTCTGCCAGCTTGTGGGCGGGCTCGGAGAGTTCGGGTTTCTTCGACAGGGGCAGAACGGCGGCCTTCACGGGCGCCAGGCGCGGATCGAGTTTGAGAACCACGCGCTTATCGACACCGCCCTTAGTGTTCGGGGCTTCATCCTCAACGTAGGCATCGACGAGGAACGCCATCATAGAGCGTGTCAGGCCAAAGGAAGGCTCAATGACGTAGGGTACGTAACGTTCGCCGCTGGCCTGGTCAAAGTATTCGAGCTTCGCGTTCGAGTGCTCATTGTGCACGCCCAGGTCGTAGTCGGTGCGGTTTGCCACACCCATGAGCTCGCCCCATTCGCCGCCTTGGAAACCAAAACGGTACTCAATGTCGATGGTGCCCGCCGAGTAGTGCGCGCGGTCGTCCTCAGGAACATCGAACCGGCGCATGTTCTCGGGGTTAATACCCAAGTCAACAAACCAGTTCCAGCAGTCTTCAACCCATGCGTCAAAGTGTTTATCTGCTTCGTCGGGGTGAACGAAGTATTCGATCTCCATCTGCTCGAATTCGCGGGTGCGGAAGATGAAGTTGCCGGGGGTGATCTCGTTACGGAACGCCTTACCGATCTGCCCGATACCGAAGGGCGGACGTTTACGGGCCGCAGTCACCACATTGTTGAAGTTTACGAAGATGCCCTGCGCGGTTTCGGGGCGCAGAAAGTGCAGCCCTTCCTCGTTATCGACAGGCCCCAGGTAGGTTTTCAACAGGCCCTGAGAAGTTCTGCGGTTCGGTCCATTCGCCGCGGGTGCCGCAGTTCGGGCAGACAACCTCACCCATATTTTCGGGTGCACGCCCCTTTTTAGCTTCGAAAGCCTCAATCAGGTGGTCTTGGCGCTGACGCCTGTGGCACGAGAGGCATTCCACCAGCGGGTCCATAAAGGTTGCCACGTGCCCGGATGCTTCCCACACCGGGCGCGGCAGGATTACCGAAGAGTCCAGCCCGACCATATCCGCGCGTGAACGCACGAAACGCTGCCACCACTGCTGACGGATGTTTTCTTTCAGTTCCACGCCCGAGGGGACCGTAATCCCATGCGGAGCGGGAACCGCCGTAGATTTCACCCGCCTGGAAGACGAAGCCGCGGCGCTTAGCGAGCGCAATAACGTTGTCGAGAGTGGACTTTTCTGCCATGTTTACTCCTTTATGCCCCGCCACCGGCTGTGGCGTGCGTGAGTTCAGTGTTCTTCCGCGCGCGGTAAGCGCCGGGATATACGGTCACAAGTACAAGATACTAGGGTATCATTGCATGCCTGCGTTACCGTGTAGTTTCTGGGTAACGGTAGACAGTGTTTAGTTGGAGCGTGTACATGAGGACACATGGCGGGTTAGTATGACTGCCGTACATGGCGCCCTCCCGCCGATACACTGGTGACATGGAGAAAATCTATATTCGTGACGAGATGATTCGTCTGGGGCAGTTTTTGAAGCTGGCCAATCTGGTCGAAGACGGTGCGCAGGCACGCGAAGTAATCCAGCATGGGCTGGTAAAGGTCAATGGGCAGATTGAGGAGGCGCGGGGCAAGCAGCTGCATCCGGGCGATACGGTGAGCTTCAACGGGGTAAGTGTGCAGGTGGCTCAGAGCTAGGGTCCCCCGCCCTCTCTCCTCTTAAGCATTTTGGGTTGTATAACGCACCTTTCGATGGTGCGTTATACAACCCAAGATGCGTTATTCAGGTCCTTTTAGTCGGCAGACTCTTGATCTGACACCCCAGCGTTACCCTGCTGCATCCGCAACCTTCTCGGCACGGATGCGCGGCGCGTGCCCCAGCACCTTCACGTCGATGAACTCGCCTACGTGCCGTATTTCCAGGGCGCTTACTCCGTGCCCGGCGCCCGCATACAGAACCTTTGATGCCATCGGTATATGCGCGAATCCACTCGTAGGTGTAATCCACAAAGGGCTGCGGAATAATAGGGTCTTCCTGGTCCCTGCCGAAGAAAACGGGCAGCTCGGTGGCTTTGAGCTCGTCGTCCTTGAAATAAGGAGAGTCCGATTCGACCGCGTATCCCGGAGAGCCCCACCAGTGCAGCAAATTTTCCTGGGCGATGCCGCACCATAGAAGTTGCCACCGCCATGCCTTGCGAGAACCCCACCAGCGCGACCGAAGCGTAGTGTGATTCGTGCTGTTCGACCCACTCCAGGACGTAGTCGCTGGCCTGTTCTATGGTCCGCACATCCGCGTTGAGCTGCTGATCCAGTGGGTACCACTGGTAACCTGTGGCCTCGGCGGGAATGTGGGCACCGGTTGTGTCCGCCGAAAACTGGGTGCCTACCGGCTGCGGGGCGCGCATTCCCGCATAGGTTATACCCTCCTGCGGCAGATGTTCAGCTAGCGACAGCAGGTCTTTCTCATGCGAACCGTACCCATGCAGCAGAAGCACCAGGTGGGTTCCGGCGCGTTCATCCTCGGGTCGGGAATATTCGACAATGTACGTATTTTCACTCATATCTTCATCTTACCGAGGAGCCTGCCATAAACAACCGAAATAGATTTCCGCTCAAGGCTTGACCCTCACCCAACGTCAGGATCTACAGTAAAAACATGGACGCGAACACTACACCAGATGGCGGGCAGCACGAGTACACCGTGGGAGAGGCTGCATCCCTGCACGGGCTGACCGTGCGCACGCTTCACCACTGGGAACAGCGGGGTCTGATCAGCCCCGCGCACGATGAGCTCAACGGATACCGCTACTACAGTGATGCTGATCTTGAGCGCATCACCGTCATTATGGGGTATCGCGCCATTGGCATGAGCCTTGAAGCCATTCGCAGCGTACTGCAGGACGAAGCGAACAGCACCGAGCATCTACTCGCCCAGCGAGATATGCTCCAGCGCAAAATGGCCGCCTATGAGCGCATGCTAACAACACTAGATCAACTTTTGGAGGATGCAATGGCACCTAAGAACGAACAGCTCACCGCTGCAGAAAAAAAGCAGAAATTATGGGAGACGGGTTCAGCCCCGCACGTGAGCAAGAAGCGCAGGAGCGTTACGGGCACACCGACGATTGGGCTGAATACCAACGCCGTACTGCGGCCATGAGCCGCACCGACTGGGTGAAGGGCTAAGCAGGAGCTTGACACGGTTGAGCAAGCCCTCGTCGAGGCTTTCACTCGTGGCGTGCAGCCGGGCAGTGAGGAAGCGAATGCGCTTGCCGAGCGGCACCGCGCCTCACTTTTCTTCTTCGAGGTAACCCCCGCCAAGCACGCAATTCTGGCACGCGGTTATGTTGAGGACGCCCGTTTCAACGAGCACTACGAGAAGCTCGCTGCGGGACTGGCTGTCTGGTTACGGGACATCATCTACGAGAATGCCCGCGCCCACGGCCTTGACCCCGAGAATGTGACCTGGTGCTAACCTCGTCCATTCACAATTATCGGTACCGTACACAAAGCCTTGTGGGGACTTATTTCACGCCGAAATATAGTCCTCACAAGGCTTTTATGTACGGTTTCTATGTTCGGATATATAAAAACGAAAGCTAGTTCTGTTTTTGTGTTTCAAGAGGCGAACCGAAAAGAGCAGCTATATCTTGAAAGGATTTTTCTTCATCGACAGCGCGCTCTCGCTCGGGAACCGGGACTCCGAGAGCCTTAGCGAGAATCGCCTCCAACTGGCGGGATTCGACTAAGAAACCGTCATGTCCGTGGTCGGATTCGATAATATCGACCTTTACGGGAACCGGCAGCGCCTCCGCCAGATGGTACGATTCATGCGGGAAAAACAGGCGATCGGTGCTTACGGCGGCGATAGTCCACTTACAATCGCTGAGCGCAAGCGCATGCGAGAGGCTGCCGCGCCCGCGTGCAACATCGTGTGAAATCAGCGCCTCGTTCACGGCAAGGTAACTATTGGCATCGAAACGCTCAACGAGCTTATCGCCATGGTGGTCCAGGTAGCTTTCGACCGCATATCGTCCGCGGTTCTCACCGATGGACCCGCCGTCGGTGGATTCTCCGCGGTTTGCCTGCCGCCCAAAGCGGTGCTCCAACTCTGCTGGGCTGCGGTAGGTGGTATGGGCTATGCGCCTCGCCAGCGCGAGCCCGGCTGTGGGTGCCGCTCCCCCGTAATAGTCGCCGGAAGCAAAATTGGCATCAGCACGGATGGCGAGGTTCTGGGTGTGCGCCCAGGAAATCTGTTCGGCAGTGGCGGCGGGGCCGGCGGCGATGACCGCGCATCCGCGTACCAGCTCGGGGAAGGTTGCCGCCCATTCGATAGCGCGTGCTCCCGCCGAGCGATCCGCCGATGACATGGTGAAAACTCTTAATCCCCAACCGGGCGATAAGTTCGGCTTCGGCTCGTACCGAGTCGCGAATAGTGACGTGAGGAAAGCGTGACCCCCAGGGTTTTCCGGCGCCCGGGTACCCCTCGGGTACGATACTTGCAGGACCAGTCGAACCGTAGCATCCACCCAAGATATTGGGGGCGATCACAAAATACTTGGTAGTATCAACCACCGCGCCCGGCCCCACAATACCTTCCCACCAACCATCACTTTCGACTGCGCGAATACTGGGTGCAGGCATATCTGATGTGGGAATCCCGCGCGAAACATGGGTGTCGCCGGTGAGGGCGTGCAGAATAAGAATCGCGTTGTCCCCAGCTTCGTTAAGAGTCCCCCACGTCTCGTAGCTAATGTTCACCTGTGGAAGCACGGTACCGTTTTCGAGGGTGAAATCACCGATCGCCATCTGCCGCAGGTACCCCTGAGCGCTGGGATACTGCAGCTGCGACAGATAGGTGGCGTGTACGGTATTTCCGTCATGTTTTCTCCTGGGTAACCGGTAGTTGGTAATGGCAGGCGAGAAACCGATACCGCGACCGGACACTTACTGTGCAGCCCGGTCGCGGCGGTGCAGGTTAGGCATTCAGAGTCGCAAAGCCCAGTTCAAGATCTGCAATAATATCGTCAATATTTTCGATACCTACCGAGAGGCGCACAAAGTTTTTGCTCACACCGATTGCCTCTAGCTCTTCTTCAGAAAGCTGCGAGTGAGTGGTGGATGCGGGATGAATCACGAGCGAGCGTACATCGCCGATATTCGCTACATTGGAGTGCAGCTGCAGGGCGTCCACAAAGGTGCGGGTCTGTTCCAGGTCTGCGTCTTTGAGAGTGAATCCCACAACGGCGCCCGGTCCCTTCGGCAGGTATTTTTGGGCTCGCTCGTACCAAGGCGAGGAAGGCAGACCGGCCCAGATCACCTGATCGACCAGCGGATGCTCCTCCAACCAGTTTGCAACCTTGGTCGCGTTCTCGATATGGCGTTCGATGCGCAGGGAAAGGGTCTCCAGACCGATACCAATATTGAAGGCGTTGGTCGGAGAAATCGCCGCCCCGGTGTCGCGCAGAAGCGAAACTCGCGCCTTGAGAATATAGGAAAGGTTCGCACCAAAAGCGGAGTCTTTGCCCAAGTCACGGGCATAAACTAGACCGTGGTAACCGGGGGCAGGTTCGTTGAACTTGGGGAACTTTTCGGGATTGGCTCCGTAGTCGAAATTCCCGGAGTCCACGATAACGCCGCCGATTGAGGTGCCGTGCCCACCCAGATATTTTGTGGCGGAATGGATTACAACATCCGCACCAAATTCGATGGGGCGCACAAGGTAAGGGGTGGGAACAGTGTTATCGACGATTAGGGGAACGCCATTGTCGTGAGCGATCTGGGCGATAGGCTCGATGTCGAGTACATCGTTACGGGGGTTAGGTACGGTTTCTCCGTAGAAGAGTTTTGTGTTGGGGCGAACCGCATCGCGCCATTGCTGCAGGTCGTCCGGGTTTTCAACAAACGTAGTTTCAACGCCGAGGTCGGCAAGCGTATATTTCAGTAAATTGTAGGTTCCTCCGTAGATCGAAGGGGAAGCCACGATATGGTCGCCCGCGCCCGCAATATTAAGAATCGCATAGGTAATAGCCGCTTGACCTGAGGCCAGCAAAAGCGCGCCCACTCCCCCTTCAAGGGACGCGATACGGTTTTCGATAACCTCTTGGGTGGGGTTGTTCAGACGGGTATAGATAGGCCCAAGCTCAGCTAGAGCAAAACGGTTAGCGGCCTGTTCTGCGTTCTCGAAAACGAACGAGGTGGTCTGGTAGATAGGTAACGCCCGAGCTCCCGTTGCAGCATCCGGTGCCTGCCCCGCGTGAATCTGGCGGGTTTCAAATTTCCAACCGGCGGGGTTGGCGGGAGTCGGGACTGTAGTGTTGCTCATGCGAAGCTCCTTGTAATAGTTCAGGGGGCCGCATGCCGATTTCGGTACAGAGTTCTTAGGCTTTCTTCTCTGCAAACGAAAAAACGATGTACCAGAATCGGGCACATCGGTCCCGCGCTTGCGTTGTACTTTGTGTTCAACGCCTGGTCCTCACCCAGGGCACCCCACCGCGGAGGAGGGTTGCCGGCCAGCTAGCTGGGGCTTATCACTGGCTCTCATGACCTGCATCTAGAGTTTCATAGGAAGCGCACGCGGTCAAGCGGGATGCGTGTTTTCGGCGCATTGTTGCAAAGATGACGTTTTATGAACTGCCTTTGCTCTGACCCCATTTTAGGGGTTCGTGTACTCTGAGCCCGATTAGCCAGGTCAGGCACCTGTGGTATCCGCAGCAGATTCATCCCATTGACCTTGACCCGGTGGTAGTCCAACAGAGTCTAAAAGACCAGGAAAAAGACTCTCAATCACGCTGTCTCGGCGCGTAATTTTACGGTGCGTTCCCAGCACTTCGGTGTGCATGAGCCCTGATTCTCGGAGCACTTTGAAATGATAAGACATCGTAGATTTGGCGATTCCATAGTCAAAATCACCGCAGAACTGCGGCCCGTGGTCTGCAATGCGTGCGAGAACATCTCGTCGAATGGGGTCTGACAATGCACCAAGGACACGATCCAACGTCACATCATCAGGGGTGGGGTGATGCAGCCGTTCCTTACCCATAACCATGCCTTTCCGGGTTCTTCGCATAACGTATTGAGCCTGCAAGACTCTGTGACAGAATATTACCTCTTGGGCTTGCTTTCTAGAATACTGCGGATTTATTCTAATTTCGACGAACATAGAAATAATGCTAAGGGGTGCGCCATGGATTCTCGCAGTACATCACATCAGCTATCTAAGACTTCTGAGGCAACCATGCGGCTTGTCTCATTCAGCACTCTCTTTGTCATCGGCACAGATACTCTGCTCACTGCCCCTCTGCTGCCGCTGCTCAGCAAGGAGTTCAACACCAGCACAGAACAATCAGGATGGTTCGTCTCTGCATACGCTTTAGGGTATGCAGTTTTCGCACTCATTGCAGGCCCGCTGTCAGACCGCATTGATCGCAGGCGCATTATTCTTACCGGTTCCATCGGCTTTACGCTTTTTACGGGCTTATGCGGTTTAGCATGGGGGTTTTGGTCTCTTTTTACCGCCCGGTTTCTTGCGGGAGTATTCGCTTCTTTGATCTCACCGCAGATTTGGGCCTCTATCCCCATGACAGTGCCGAAACAAGCCATTATTAAAACTATGGGGTATGCAACGGCTGGACTTGCCATAGCCCAAATCGCAGGTATTCCTGTAGGTTCATTCCTCTCCACTTATGGATGGCAGATACCATTTTTTGCAATCGCCGCAGCGTCTCTTCTTCTCTTGGGTATACTCTATTCACGTTTTCCCAGCATTCCCCCTGTGGCTGCGGCGCAAGATGGAAATTTTCTGACTCCCTACCTGCACGTTTTAAAAGCCCCTTCACTTTTGCTATCCCTCCTGGCGTACTTGATTTTCCAGACAGGAGTATTCGCATCTCTATCTTTCATAGGTTCATGGTTTGCGCGAGACTTTGGGGCATCGCAGACAACCATCGGTTTCGCCATGCTTGTAATCGGATGTGGCAACGCTCTAGGCTCCCTCACAGGGTCACGATTCGTCGCACATATAGGTATGCAGAAGACTATGCTCATGGGACTTATGGCACTCAGTATTGTGTATCTCTCAGTGTCATTGACAGCTAATTTCTGGACTGCTTTAGGTATTTTTACTCTTGCACTTTTTCTCGGAGGAATTATGCTCCCCGTCCTCATGGGAGAGCTGCAAAGCCATACCGCTATAGCTCGCGGTACTGTATCATCCCTCTCAAACACGGCAATGTACGCTGGAACAACTATCAGCGGTGCCGTCGGCGGTACATTACTTACACAGTTTCCGGGGTATAGCGGTATAGCCGTCATGAGTGCATGTGCAATCGCAATTTCTCTTGGTGTCTATGCACTTGGTGGGGCGTTCCGATCGAATAATAGGGATTCGTTTTAACTTCTTCGAATAAACTCAAAAAAAATTTAATCACAGCATTCCGTGAGCCATGCTACACTGATGGAAACCTTGAATCTAGGAGTGATGAGGTATGACCTCCCGCTAAAGTCGCACCGGCTCGCGGAATGCCCGCCCAGATGGTGGGCTCTAAAATTTCAGAAATAACCCTGCTTTGGTTTGATACATTTCAGGAGCGCATAGTGAGCACCTTGAACACCAAAGTTCTGAGGGTTTTATTGTTATACCTTCCGCATCTGCAGTCGGTGACTTGGGATTATTCAGGCACTAAGAAGTGCCTCTCTCACGACTATTCATCTCACCCGTCCCACGTATTGCAGGCGTGCGAACACCATGCTCAAGAGGCTTCGGGTGACTAAGCACCGCAAGGTTTTATCACAATGTCTACAATTCTTGACGCGGCACAGCTATGCCGCACCTTTGGCAAGGGTGAACACGCTTCCACCGCTGTCGATAATGTTTCGCTTAGTATAAGCTCCGGCGAAATTCATGCTCTGCTCGGTCCCAACGGAGCTGGGAAAACAACGGTTGTGCAGATGTGCGCAACACTGTTGACTCCCACGAGCGGAACTGTGCGCATCGACGGGGTGGATGCGCTTGCATACCCCCAGCGTGCGCGTGCATCCCTGGGACTTGCGCTCGGCGGGGATACCGGGTTCTATCCGCGAGCATCCGCCCGCGATAATCTTCTCTTCTTCGCCGACCTTGCCGGGGTTAGCGCGCGCAAACGCCGCACCCAGGTGGCGAGCGCTTTGGAACGGGTTGATCTTGCCGATGTTGCCGCGAAGAAAGTACAAGAGTTTTCCCGCGGCATGAAACAACGTCTGCACATCGCGCGGGCACTGCTGGGCGAGCCGAAACTGCTGCTTTTGGATGAACCGACGAACGGGCTTGACCCAGATATTTCACTGACAATACGCCAGTTGATTCGTTCCCTCGCTGACGACGGCACCGCCATTTTACTCACGAGCCATCTGCTGGGCGAGATTGAGGAGTTAGCGCATCGAGTGACAGTCATCGGTGCCGGTCGTGTAGCGGTTTCGGGCACGGTGGCGGATATTACTGCGCACGCCGGGATCTCCGCTACCACTGTGGGGCGTGTGGGTGCGAATGCCGGGCCGGTGCTTCAAGAACTTGCCCGATCTTTGGGCGATGCGGGAACTCTGTTGCTAACCCCGCACGGTAGCGACTGGGAGATCACTGTGTACTGGAATGAACGTTCTGTTTCGGAAGAGCCGCACCCCTTCAGTACCGGACACGCAGAGGCTCTACTGACCCGTATTCTTGCTGAGCGTGAGGTTCAGATGCTCACACCGCTGTATACTCGCCCAGCCACCCTCGAAGAGGCATACCTGGCTATGGCGGAAGGACTGAAACGATGAACCGGCAACTTCGCTTGATGTCTTTTTCTCTGCGCCAATTCCTCACAGTTCCCTACTTCTACAATTACTGCTGCTGAGTACCTTTGGGGCGACGGCCCTGCAGGCGCTCGCCGCCGGTGCCTGGCCAGTTGATGCGACCCTCGCCTGGACTCGCGCAGGCATTATCGGTACCTGGAACATGTGCATTGTTGCCGCCGGGATCCTCAATTTTGAGCGCTACCGGGGAACGTTCGTGTATCTGCTCAATGGTGCCGTGAACCCGTTGCGGGCGCTCGCAGCGGTGGTCTCAACTGCCTCCATTTTTGGGCTTGCCGCCCTGCCATTGGCCTGGGCTTTCTGGGCGCTGTGCACCTTCTCGGTAGATTTTACGGACTTTGCTCAGGTGGGTGCACGCTATCTGGTGGGTCTTCCACTGCTGTGGATCTCGTGTCTGGCGGTGACCTTCGTGATTGCAGGGTTCTTTGTGGCGACCCCTAACGCTATCGCCTATGAGGAGCTGCTGCTCGTGCCGGTTTTCGTGGCTTCCGGGGTTCTTTTTACCGAGAGCTCCGTGCCTGCATGGCTTGATGCGCTCGGCACGCTGATTCCGATTCAGGTACCCATGAAGGTTCTGCTCGGGCAGATGCCTATGAACTCATTCGGTGACTTTCTGGGCGTGATAGTGCAAACCAGTGCGGTCACAGCCCTCTGGATGCTCGCGGCATATCTGTTGGGTAGGCGAGCACTGCGCGCTGCAACGGTGCATGGCACTTTGGGCGCAATCTAGGAGGCTGCGATGTTTAAACGAACGAACTTTCTCTATCGTCTGAACAGTACCGCCAAGGTTGGATGGTCTTCATCCATTACCTTCGCCACAGTTGGCACGGCACTCAGCACCCTCGTGATCGTACCGGGGCTGAGCGTGCTGTTCAGCGTTCTACTAGGACGCGATCTTTCCGCGCCTGATCCTGTGCGGATCGCATGCACCTCTGCCCTGGCAAGCGTGGTACTCGGCGTGGCGGCCGGCATTGTGGCGCGTGCGGCGACCGACCGCTGGCTGGGAGTGTTCGAGCAGGTGTGCATCGCCCGACGGTTTGATGCGGCTTATTGGCTGGGAGTCTCTGCAATGCCCGTGCTTTTAGCTCTGATCACTGGCATCACGAACCTGGGTGTTGCAGCTGCCTATGCCGGTTTCGGTGGTTCACTTGAAGGCAGCCTGTCCATGCTTGTGCGTTCTGTGACGCTCTTACCCCTTGCTCTCATGGCGGGCATATGTCTGGGTGTTTTCGCCGCTGGGCTGGGGCTGTATCTCTCGGACCCATACCTGGGAGGAACTATCTTAGGAGCGCTTCTGCCTATCAGTGCGGGTGTGATCGTGCCGGTAGATGCATACCCGGTGTGGCTGGCGGCATTGTGTACGTTGGTTCCCGGCGGACGAACGATTGCTTTGGTGAGCGGCTCTTCTGAAGTGGTGGATTCAACAGTCGTGACTGAGGTGTTAGTCTGCGTACTTTGGGCACTTGCGGGGCTTGTCCTAGTGCATGCCGCTGCGCGACGCATCCGCTCCGGGTGCACGCACGAACCTGCTCTGAGGTCTTATGTCTCCCGCGAGCAGCGGATTTTTGGTCGAGAAGGTGAGAAAATCACCTTCTCGAGCCAAAAATCTGCTGCTTGTGTGTGCCTGGAATAACCCCTATCCTTGACATGTGACTATATAGTCACATATTCTCGTGTTATGGATGATGATGCAGTTTTCAAAGCTCTCGCAGACCCCACCCGCAGAAAGCTGCTCGATAAGCTCTACACCGCTGGCGGCCTCACCCAGGGACAGCTTGAAGAAGGTTTGGGAATGACTCGCTTCGGAGTGGCCAAGCATCTGAGCATCCTCGAAGAAGCAAACCTTGTGATCACACAGCGCTCAGGCCGCCAAAAGCTCCACTACCTCAACGCTGTGCCGATTCGCCGCATCCACGACCGTTGGATCGATAAATACACCGCCCACCAAAGTTCAGCACTTCTTGACCTGCAGAAGAATTTAGAGGAGGAAGAATCATGAGCACCGCCGATAACCCAAACACTCCCCCACGTCCCCAGAGGATCATCAGCTCGGTAATTATTCAAAACACCCCGCCGCAGCGCGTGTGGGAGGCGATCACCCAGCCCGAGTTTCACCTCCCAGTATTTCTTTGGCTCACGAGTTGAAATCACCGAGGACGAGCCGGGTCGCCTGCGCTACCTTTCCCCAGACGGGAAGGAAGTTTGGGGAGACGGCGCGATTCTGGAGTCTGACCCACCGCGGCTTCTCGTTGTAGAGTGGCGCTCGCTTTATCTTCCCGATGCGGCACACGAACCGGCAAGCCGCGTTACCTGGCAGCTTGAGCCGTGGACGGATGGTGCCACGAAACTCACGGTCACCCACGACCGCCTAGAAGACTCTCCCGTTACGGCGCAGAATGTGGCCTCGCCCCGGGGCTGGTCGTTTGTGCTGGCGGGCCTCAAACGAGTTCTGGAAACTGGCGAATAAAACCCGCCCCCCTGCGAACAGGTGGTTTTTGTCCCGAGCAGGTAGGATTTTTCGGCCTGGTCGGCCAAGTCCTACCTGCTCGCGGACGTCAGGATTTAGAGCTTATCGCCCATCGAGACGTCGATAATCTGCCCGGTAATTGTTTGCGATGCGTTCTGAGTCAGCAGACCAATTACTTCTGCTACGTCCTCAGGCTGGGTAACCTTCTTCATAGCATTGCCGGATTTCACGAATTCGGCCGCTTCCGCATTATTGCGCAGCCATGCGGCATTAATATCGGTATCGACCACGCCGGGCGCCACAAGGTTCACCGTAATCCCCTGAGGGCCAAGCTCAACCGCCATATTCCGCACTAGGTATTCCAGTGCAATCTTACTCATGCCGTAGCCCGTCATGGCAGGGAACGCGTAGCGAGTCAGCACCGACCCGGTGAAAATATAACGCCCGCCCGGTGCGCTCATAAGCGGCACCAGCCCGGCAGCAAGTTCGTAGGGGGCAACCGTATTGATCTGCAGCAGACTGCGCAGAGCCTCTCCATTGAGCTCCTGGAAGGTTCCCTGCGTGCCAACACCTGCGTTGAGCACAGCAACGTCGAGGGTATCCCCACCCAGCGCATCCTTCACGTGAGTTAAGAGGGCAGAAACGGACTGCGGGATCTGAGAAATCAGCTTGTACAGGGTGTTACTTTTACTCCCGCGCTCGGATGCGGCAGCCTCTACCTCGCTAAAGTCCGGGTTTCCCGCACGGTGCTGCGCAATCACGTGATACCCCAGCTTCACCAGCCGAACTGCGGTCGCCTTACCAATACCGCGGCTTGCGCCGGTGACGAGAGCAATCTGTGCCATTTTTCCTCCTTGTATGAGCTGTGAAAGACGCTGAAAACTCAACATCATCTTTCAAGCATAGTGAAATGGAAGTTGAGCTGTCTATCAAGGGTCACTGCGTACATCCCTAGATATGGCGTCGACAGATACACCGCTGCCCTATATTCTGTTTTCTCATCGCAGAACAATGATAAATTCCATCTCTCCCACATGGTGGTAATAAATTTTTGTCAGAATTCTCTTGAGATATATAGCTACACGTCGTATATTCATGTATGTACATGAATTAAAGGTGCTGTCAGCAAGCATACTCAAGAGCTCAAGGAGGTTCGCATGACACACAGCGACCAATCACCGCTTCTAAAAACATCCTGGGAGCAAGTCGTGGCAGCGGTCAGCGCTATCGATACCTCTATCGGTAAATGGCTTACAGCACAGCACAACATCGGACTAACCGAATATCGTGCACTTGAGCATATCAGCGCTTCCCCCACGCACGAGTTGCGTATTACAGAACTCGCTCAGAAACTTGGCCTCAATCAAAGCTCTGTCACCCGCCTTGTGGGACGCATGGAGGACAAAAATCTAGCATTTCGAGACACCTGCCCCGATGACGCACGCGGCATCTTTGCAGTTATCACCGACCACGGACTTGAGACTGTAACACACATCCAAACGGCTTACGAAGCGAAAATTCAAGAAATTTTGAAGGATGCCACCCAACAATTCCCTCATCTAGAGGGCCCGTCCTTAAGCTCAGCTTTCCAAAAAGTTGGCAGATTAATCGCCTAAACACACCTCTTTTACTGAGTGAGGTAATTTTTATCTAAATACATGCATGTGCATACATCTATAAGAGTGTTTCTACGAAAGGAGCTGCTATGAGTACCACCGTCGAAGTCTTCATAGACTATGTGTGCCCATTCTGTTTTCTGGTGGAAGGCACAATTGATGAACTCAAACGTGAATGCGATGTGAACCTGGTTATTCGCCCATTTGAGCTTCGCCCTGAAGCCCATTCCCACGCTGCGCCCGGAAGACGATTATCTACCGCGAATATGGAAGGACTCCGTCTATCCGATGTCGCATCAGGTGGGCATTCCAATTTCTCTTCCCAGCGTATCGCCGCAGCCACGAACACAGAAGGCTTTCATGGTTCTTCAGCTCGCCCAAGAACATGGCCTTGGCGAAGAATACTCGCACGCAATATTCAAGGCTTTCTTCCAAGAGGACCAAAATATTGGTGACGATGCGGTCATTATCGATGCTGCCGTATCGATCGGACTCACCGCCCATGAGGTACAACAGGCTCTGCTGAGTGAGGCACGCCGGATCCAACATGTCGCTGATCAGAGCTACGCTGCACAAGTGGTTGGTATTACGTCGGTTCCTAGTTTCGAGTTAACGACCATCTTGTGGTCGGTGTTCCAAGCGCCACCCAGCTTAAGAAAACCGTCAATATATTGAGTAGCCGCGACCCCGCACAGGAGAAACGCAATGACTAAACCTACAACGCTACACACCATCATGGTTGAGGCGGTTCACCAATGCATTCAGCACGTTGATTCCGGAGGTCTGCCCTTTGTGGGCGTCGTTGTTCAGAGCGGAGTCGCTGTTTCTAACTTTGGGTTTAACCGTGTCTACGAAACCGGTGATGCAAGCGCACACGCCGAGGTTGTTGCCATGCGCGATGCCATGTCACAACTCAAATGTTCCGATCTTTCAGGAACCGTTCTTCTTGCCACGGGTGAGCCCTGCGGGCTGTGTTACCGTTTCGCGCAAAACTGCGGGGTTGATGCCATATACGTTGCGGTGGACCGTGAAGAGGCTGCCAGCTGGGGGTTCGATTACCGCTCCAGTTACGCTCTTTTCGGCATCACCGATGATATGCGAGCACAGTTTTACCGTGCTCTGCCGGTTCCGGATAGGTATGAACCTTTTGCGCGGTACTTAGAGATTTCGGGCGGGCACACATCCGACCTCGAATAATTTTTATCTGTTATATCTGAAAGGACTGATCCATGAGCTGGATTTTTATCGCCATTGCCGTGGTTTTTGAGGTAACGGTAGGTATCGCGGCCGGTAAGGCACAGGGTTTTAAAAACATTCCCTGGACCGCCACGACTCTTATTGCTGGCGCATTAGGAACCTATTTTCTGAGTCTAGCTCTTCTGAGCTTCGATGTGGGGGTAGGATACGCTATCTGGACCTCCGTATCTGGGGTGGGAATTGTGATCGTAGGGGCTCTATTTTTGGGCCAGCAGCTCACATGGAGCAAACTCCTGGGTATCTTGGTTGTCATTGCTGGCGTCATCGGACTTAACCTCGCTAGCTCTCTCTAAAATTTTTAGACTTTGAAGGGAAGTGTTCTCATGACTTCACAAAAATCAGATGACTCTGTACAGGCTCAGCAGAAAGGGCGGGCCTGGGGCGCGCTGGTACTGGCTGGCGGTTTTGAGGTTGGCTACGCCCTGAGCGTGAACGGCAGCCAAGGATTTACGAATCTTGCATGGTCGCTCATTGCTTTAGTGTTCTTCCTGTGCACGCTATTCTTCCTGAGCGTCGCGTTAAAGAAGGTCGATGTTGGAATCGGCTACGCAGTCTGGGCAGGTATCGGTTCCGTGGGAGCCGCCCTGCTGGGACCGGTGTTCTTTGATGAAGTACTCACTCCAGCAAAAGCATTCTGGCTCGCCGTCATTATCGCGGGAGTTATCTGGCTCAAACTGACTGACAGCCCGACGCTGAGGAACCGGAACTCACACGGCTAAAACCAACGGGGCGCAACAAGATTCAGCCTGCTCGTGGCGCGTACTGCCAAGGCAGGCTGAACAATGAATCGCATCATCATACTGCCGTACAAATCTGCTCTTTCAGATCAATTTACGCAATCTAGCAGAACGATCGCGCAGGACGCTTTCAAGCTGAAATCCGTAGCGATTCAAGAAGCCTCGTTAAGGTTTTCATCGTGTCTTCTAAAGCATCTGGGGAGTCGGTTTCAGCCAGCCACAGCGCTGCCTCATTCATCGCGCCAGAAAGCAGATGCGAAAGAGGCTCCACCGGCTGCTTTTGCAATAATTTCCTGTTCCATAAGGGTCTTGAGGATGTCAGCCAAGAGCACCATTGAAGACGATTCATCGAGCGCCCGCCATTCATGCCACCCCAGAACGGCAGGCGCATCTACTAACATGATCCGCCGCACATTTGGTTCTATTGATGCAAGAATAAAAGTTTTGCTGCCCTCTACCAACTCTTCCCAAGGGGTGGCGCACGACCGAGCCGCATCTTCAATCTGACGCCCTACATCCTGCTGCACCTCACAGACGACAGCACGGAAGAGGTCTTTCTTATTTTTGAAATGATGATATAGAGCCCCTTTAGTGATACCAAGCGAAGAGACGATATCGTCTATCCGCACGCTGGTATAGCCATCACGAGCAAACCTTTGGCGAGCCTCGGTTACAAGCGCTGAGACAGTAGCTTCACGCTGGGCGGCACGCTGTCCTTCCATAGCTTTCCCCTTTACATTGACATACCCAAAGTATGCCAGATATTTTTAACATACCTAGAGTATGTGAAACTTTTTGGATCCTAATTACCCGTATATGTAGGAGGAATACATGAATTTCATCGACCGCTACCCCCTCATCGTTACCCCCATGAAAGACTCTTCCCGAGACTTCTGGACGTCTTATTTTGACTTCCAGATTATCTTTGACAGCTCGTGGTTTACTCTTCTTGCTTCTCAAGACGGAGCCACATCTATCGCGTTCATGACGCCCGATCATCCTTCTGCGCCTCCCGGCTCAGAAACTTTCAATGGAATTGGGATATGCCTTGAGCTTGAAGTTCAAGACGCCACCGCTACTTATAACGATCTCAAAGCTCAGGGACTCGACATAACCTATCCTCTAACCAATGAGCCTTATGGGCAACGCCGTTTTGGGTTTTCGGACCCTTCAGGATTATGGGTAGATATTGTCGAACAGATCGAACCTGCTGCAGGATACTGGGATAAATATATGTTCCCCTAATCTCAAAGAAATCAGCCACACAGGTTGAGACAACCGCGACATGCGGGCTACCTCAATTCGGAGATTTCTAGGACGATATGTGTACTGCCTCGTTACACTAGATAGCAAGCATATTTATCCAGGACTACTACGAGAAAAGAGCCCCATGAGCGACGTATCGAACACCACGCAGACAGAAGAAGTTCCCCTCGTTCCCATCCCTAAAAAAGTTGAGCATATTCGTGAGTATCACGGCGATACTTTTATCGACCATTACGAGTGGATGCGCGATAAAGAAAATCAGGAAGTCCTCGACTACCTGAACACAGAGGCAGACTACACCGCCGCCGTCACAGCGGATCAGCAACCTCTACGCGAGCGCATCTTTGAAGAGATCAAGTCCCGCACCCTGCTCACAGATTTGACGGTTCCGAATCGCATCGGCGATTGGTGGTATTACAGCCGCATGGTTCCCGGCGGTCAGTACCCGATTTTCTACCGTTACCCTGCCCTGCATGAGGGCGACGAGGTGGTGCGCTACACTCCCCCGGTTATTAAGCCCGGCGAGCCGCTGGAAGGTGAATCGGTGGTGCTTGACTGCAATGATTACGCCAAAGACATGGAGTTCTTCGCACTCGGCGTGTTCCAGCCTTCGCGTAACGGTAAGCTCCTGAGCATTTCGGTTGATGAGAAAGGCGACGAACGTTACGAGCAGCGCTTCCTCAACCTGGAAACGGGCGAGTTCCTGCCCGATACCATCCCGAATATTAGCGGCGGGTCGTTCTTCATTAACCATGCGCAGCAGCTCGTATACACGGTGCCGGACGATTCGTGGCGTCCCTACCGCGTGTATGTGCACGATATTGGCGCGGACACCGAAGACCACCTGATCTACGAGGAAACTGACCCCACCATGTGGCTGGGCTCAGCAATGAGCGCCGACCGTTCGTCCATCGTACTCTCCAGCGGCAACTCCGAGTTCACCGAGGTTAGCCTGGTGCCTATTGCCGAGCCGAAGAGCCCGCCACGCGTGATCATTCCGAGGGATGCACGCATTGAGTACCAGGCGGAGCCGATCACGATTGCCGGTGAAACCCATCTGCTGATTCAGCACGACTATAAGGCGCTGAACTCGGAGCTGGTGCTCGCCGATATGCCGAAGGACGGCGAATCTTTAGAGGAATATTCGAAACGTTGGGTTCCGGTGATTCGCCACAGCGAAAATGTTCGCCTCGAAGGGTTCACGCTCTCTGCGACCCACCTGGTGGTGACCGCCCGCGCGGATACGACCACACGCCTGTTCCTTGCCCCGCGGGAACAGCTGCCCGTGCAATGGCGCCGCAAGAAGCCCGCAGGCATCACGTTCATGGAGCCTGCCGGGTTCGATGAGGAACTGTACACCGCTGGCGTGCTGCGTGCCGAGAACTATTCCCCGGTTATCCGCATCGCCTACACCTCATTCCTAACTCCACGCCGCGTATACGATTACTTCCCCATGTCACAGACCCTGCTTCTGCGCCGCGAGACCCCGGTGCTTGGCGGTTATCAGCGTGAGGATTATCGTGCCTACCGTGACTGGGCACCCGCCGCCGATGGAACCCTCATCCCTATTTCGGTGATTCACCGCGCCGATCTTGACCTGACGCAGCCGCATCCGGTGCTTCAGTACGCTTACGGATCCTACGAAATTTCGATGGACCCCATGTTCTCCATCCCCACACTGTCGATTCTGGACCGCGGGGTGGTGTACGTAATTGCGCATATTCGCGGTGGCGGCGAGATGGGGCGCACCTGGTACCTCAACGGCAAGAAGCTTCACAAGAAGAACTCATTCACTGATTTTGTGGATGTCACCGATTACCTGGCGACCAAGCCGTGGGCGGATCCTGCGCGTATCGCCTGCTACGGTGGTTCTGCAGGCGGGCTGCTCATGGGTGCCGTGCTGAACCTGGCTCCTGAGAAATATGCGGTCTCAATAGCCCAGGTTCCCTTCGTGGATGCGCTCACCACCATCCTTGACCCTGACCTGCCGCTTTCTGCTTTGGAATGGGAAGAATGGGGCAACCCCATTGAAGATAAGGAAGTGTACGAGTACATGAAGTCCTACACCCCCTACGAGAACATCCGCCCTGTGCGCTACCCCGCCATCGCGGCGGTAACCAGCCTGCACGATACACGCGTGTTCTATGTGGAGCCCGCCAAATGGATTGCAAAACTGCGCGAAATCATCGACCCGTCATCCCCCACCCCGCTGTTGAAGATCGACATGACCGGCGGACATGGAGGCGGTTCCGGGCGGTATACCCGCTGGCGTGAGATCGCGTGGGATTACGCCTTCATCCTCACACACCTAGGGATTACCAAATAAGCGGGTATACCCTTCCGCACGCAGATTTGGTACCTCGCGCGCTCGGAATCTGCATGCTCCAGCCCGCTGGCGTGAGATCGCGTGGGATTACGCCTTCATCCTCACACACCTAGGGATTACCAAATAAGCGGGTATACCCTTCCGATGTGTCCCCTTCCTCGGGGCACAAAAAGGCTCTTTATTCGAATAAAGCGGCGAATAATACGCTTTATTCGAATAAAGAGCCTTTTTAGCAGGTTGTCAGGGATGCCCCACAAGCCCGCGTTCTAGGGCGGCCGCGTGCACATCATCCCAGGTTCCGGAGGCTACAAGCTCGCCATCTTCCATGACAAGCACCTCATCGACCGCCGCCAAAATCTCGGGAACCGTACGGTGCGTAATGTAAACGAACCCTTTCATGCTCTCGAAAAGAGCACGCTCAACCCGTCCCGCCGTAGCGTGGTCCAACCCAGTGGTAAGCTCATCCACAATATAGAAAGAGCGTTCGTGCAGGAGCATACGTGCAAGCAAGATACGCTGTTTCTCTCCGCCGGAAAGCGATCTCAAATCGTCGCTCAGCATATAATCAAGGCCCTTCGCGGAAGCCCATTCGCCCAGACCTGCGCGCTCGCAAGCCCAGAGAATCTGCACATCCGGCACCGACGGATCGTACAGGCGAATATTTTCGCGCAAACTATCGTGCAGTAGATGACTATCCTGCGCGAGCAGCCCTAGGGAGGCGTGCATATCCTGTTCGGCAATCTCACGCAGATCGCGCACTTGCGCCGATTCGTGCACCTCAATAGTTCCGCTGTATTCGGGGTGATTTCCAAAAAGAGGTTTGAAAAGCGTAGATTTGCCCGAGCCGGATGCGCCAATCACCAGATACTTTTTACCAGTCTCAAACATGAAACTCACACCATAACCCGCCGACTTTTCGCCCAACGGCTTGACGTCACGATAGGTAATTGCGTCTAGTGTGAGAGGCTCGCCCGGTCGGTCATCTTCCACAGCGGGTACTTCCGCATCAATCTTGTGAATAATCTCACGACCTGCATAATACTGGGTCAGCAAACTTGTAGACATAAACAGCGGCATACAGATCATACCGGTCAACTGGGCAAAAGCGACCACCTCGCCCACGCTCGATAGCCCCGAAAGCACCAACGCCCCACCGGCAAGCCACGTTCCCAAATACAGAAGTTTCGTGAACATACTATTGACGGCGTCTACACGCTCCTGCGTGCGCTGATAGCTCCGCGCCGCCACGTACCATTCACTCAATTCTTCAGAAAAGCGTTTAGCCACGAATGAGTATGCGCCCAGAATCTTCCACCCCAAAGCGCTGCGGATCGTATCACCGCTAACCTCGTTCAACGCGTCGGTCTGAGAGGCATAAGCTTTTGTCACGGCGCCAATACGTTTCGAGTCAGCACCGGCATCAACCCCACCGGCAGGCTCAGCGCAAGAACGGCGCACGCCATGAACGGGTTCAGAATAAAAGCAGCCACAATGGCGAAGATAAGCTGCGCGGTGAGGTATCCGCCCCAGAAAATAACGTCAATATAGTTGGTTTTAATGCTTTCAAGCTGACTCGTGAACTGCGAAAAATAGTATTCGGAGCTCCTGCCCGTCAGCCGCACTACGGGAGAAAGCCCGATGCGGCGGAACAGTTCTGCACGCAGATTATTCTGAATTTGCACCCCGGCAAGAGCGGCACGGTACTGGCGTACATAATGGAGAAACGCGTCAACAACAAGATATGTGGGGACAGCCGCAAGCATCCACGCAAAGAGGATGCGGTCATAAGATGTGACCGCATCAGTCAAGTATTTGATGATGACGCTCTCAAGAACCGAACTGGCCGACAAGATAAGGGTCAACGCTGTAAGCATGACAAGGGTTCTGGGTCTTAGGCTGCGCATAACCTTCATTGGTGTTCCTCTCCCTGCACCCACTATGTTGTTCATCACTACTTTACCGTATAGGGTTAAACGCACCGCATATCTGCTATTGCCCCATGCTGCAACGTAAAAAGGCTCTTTATATGATTACAGCGGAGTTTCAAACGCTTGATTCATATAAAGAGCCTTTTTAGCCCTCAAGCAGAGAGCCTTATCTGGGTTGGATCGGTTTTAGCCTTCCACACCGCAGGCCTGCAGAATAAGCTCACGCACGCGAGCCGCATCCGCCTGGCCTCGGGTAGCCTTCATGACTTGGCCAACGATTGCGCCCGCTGCCTGAACCTTACCGGCACGAATCTTATCGGCAACATCCGGCATGGCCGCCAAAGCCTCCTCAACAGCGGCGGTGAGCGCACCGTCGTCAGAAACCACGGCAAGACCGCGAGCCTCAAAGATCTCGGCAGGCTTACCTTCGCCAGCGAGCACATGCTCCAGAACCTTACGAGCGATTTTATCGTTGATCTTACCCTCGCCGATCAGTGCTTCAAGCTCCACCACCGTTGCGGGTTCAACCCCCAAATCGGTCAGCTCAACTTCTGCCTGCTTAGCTTTGCGGGCGATCTCGCCCATCCACCACTTGCGGGCAGCGGATGCACTAGCCCCAGCGGCAATAGTCTGCTCAACAACATCAAGAGCACCAGCATTGACCACGTCACGGAACTCTTCATCTGAGTACCCCCACTCCGCTTTCAACCGGCGGCGACGTTCCGCAGGAGGCTCGGGCAGACTTGCACGCAGCTCCTCAACCCACGCCGTCTCGGGTACTACGGGCACCAGGTCGGGTTCCGGGAAGTAGCGGTAATCGTCAGCATCAGATTTGGGACGCCCTGATGAAGTCTCACGGGTATCCTCATGCCAGTGGCGGGTTTCCTGCTGAATTTTCTCGCCACGCTCCAAAATAGCAGCGTGACGGCGAATCTCATAGCGTACCGCACGTTCCACCGAGCGCAGGGAGTTAACGTTCTTCGTCTCCGAACGAGTACCGAATTTCTCGCTCCCCTTGGGCATGAGCGACACGTTTGCGTCGCATCGCACGTTACCGCGCTCCATGCGAGCATCCGAGATACCCAAACCTTTGACAATCTCACGAATCGCTGCAACATAGGCGCGTGCCAGTTCGGGTGCACGTTCGCCGGCACCTACAATCGGGCGGGTCACAATCTCGATTAGCGGCACACCGGCGCGGTTGTAGTCCACCAGCGAGAATGCCGCGCCCTGGATGCGCCCGTCGGCACCGCCCACGTGGGTGAGCTTACCGGCGTCTTCCTCCATATGTGCGCGCTCAATCTCGACGGTAAAAACGGTTCCGTCTTCGAGTTCCACATCCAGCTTGCCATTCTCAGCGATCGGACCGTGATGCTGCGAGGTCTGGAAGTTCTTCGGGGAGTCCGGGTAGAAGTAGTTTTTACGCGCAAAATACGAGATAGGTGCGATATCGCATCCCAGGGCAAGACCCAGCTTAATAGCTGATTCAACTGCCACCTTGTTCACCACGGGAAGCACACCGGGCAGCCCAAGCGAGACCGGGGTGATATTGGTGTTCGGTTCATCCCCGAAAACGTTCGGAGCGGCATCAAACATTTTAGTGTTTGTGTTGAGCTCTACATGCACCTCAAAACCAAGCACCGGCTCATATTTCTCGATGGCTTCTTCGAAGCTGAGGACTTCTTCACTCATTACTTGGTACCCCCAAAGTCAAAGTCGCTAATCAGATTTTCGGTGTTGGGAATGCGGGTGTAGAACGGCGCACCCCAGGTATCGTTCAGAAGCGCTTCCAAACCGGCACCCACCCGGTACAGGCGTGCATCTTCGCGTGCGGGGGCGGTGAACTGTATGCCCACTGGCAATCCGTCTTCGTCAGCAACGCCTGCCGGGAGCGAAATCGCAGGAACCCCTGCAAGGTTTACCGGCACAGTTGCCACGTCGCCCAAGTACATCGCCATAGGGTCGCCCTTGGTTTTCTCTCCCAGTTTGAAGGCGGTCGTTGGCGAAGTCGGAGAAACCAGCACATCGCATTTCTCGAAAGCTGCGGTGTAATCGCGTTGAATGAGAGTGCGCACGCGCAATGCCGCACCGTAGTGGGCATCGTAGTTACCCGCTGAAAGCGCATAGGTACCCAAAATGATGCGGCGCTTAGTCTCGTCGCCAAAACCAGCTTCGCGGGTAGCCGCCATGACGCGCTCAATGGTCACGGGGCCGTCTTCGGGTATAACGCGCAGACCGTACCGCACACCGTCGTATTTTGCCAGGTTTGAAGATACCTCGGAGGACATAATCATGTAGTAAGCGCTAATCGCTTCCTTCACTGAAGGAAGGGAAACTTCTACAACCTCAGCCCCAGCCTTCTCCAGCAGCTTTAGGGCGTCGTGGAAACGGTCAAGAACACCCTGTTGGAAGCCGCTGCCGGAACCGCCACCGAGTTCTTTAATAACGCCGATGCGCATACCTTTGAGGGATTCAGGGTTGGCACCCTCAAGAGCCTGAGCCGCAAAAGGACCGACTGGTTCATTCAAAGAGGTAGAGTCCAAGGGATCGTGGCCAGCGATAGCTTCGTGAAGCATCGCGGTATCGAGCACGGTACGGGCGCAGGGACCTACTTGGTCAAGTGAAGATGCCATAGCAATTACGCCGTAGCGGGATACCGAACCGTAGGTCGGTTTTACGCCTACAGAACCGGTGAGGGAGGCAGGCTGGCGAATAGATCCACCTGTATCAGTTCCAAGAGCTAAGGGAGCCTGGAAAGCCGCAACAGCGCTGGCAGATCCGCCGCCAGAGCCGCCGGGGGCACGATCAAGCGCCCATGGGTTACGAACTACGCCGAATGCCGAGTGCTCGTTCGAGGAACCCATAGCAAACTCGTCGAGGTTAGTCTTCCCCAAGATTGGCATGCGTGCTGCACGCACCTTACGAGTTACGGTACCGTCATAGGGGCTCATCCATCCTTCAAGCATGCGCGATCCAGCGGTGGTGGGCTGTCCCTTTGTGACGATCAAGTCTTTAACAGCGATGGGTACACCAGCGAGCGCGGGCAGCTCTTGACCTGCCGCACGGTCAGCATCAACAGCCTGCGCGGTCTCCAGGGCTTCCTCACGGTTGATGTGCAGGAAAGCGTTCAGACCGCTTTTACCGTCAGCACGGTTCTCGCTGAGTGGGGTGCCATCGGTTGCTTCAATGCGATCTATATGCGCCCGGGTAAGCTCAACGGCAGAAATCTCACCGGCTGCAAGTTTTTGAGCGGCTTCAGCCGCAGTGAGCACAATAAGTTCGTTCACGTCTTCCCCTTAGTCTTCGTCGAGAATTGCGGGCACGCGGAATTTGCCATCCTGCGCATCGGGGGCACCTGAAAGCGCCTCTTCCTGGGTGAGGGTCTGCCCCACAACATCTTCACGCAAGACGTTCTGAAGCGAAATCGGATGGCTGGTCGGGGGTATGTCTGGGGTGACGGTTTCAGACAGATGCTCCATCGAGCTGACAATAATATCGAGCTCTGCCGCCATAGCGTTGAGCTCGTCCTCGGTCATCTCGATGCGTGCCAGTTCGGCAAGGTGCTTAACCTGCTCGGTGGTGATGGCAGACATGATTCTCCGTTAGGTATACTTTCAATTCTCTATCTAGTGTACCCGCCGGCTCGCAGGTATGCTGACGTATTGGTGATCTAGCGAGAGAGTTTTTAGATTTGCAGGGACTCCAAACTATAGCCTGCACAGAATAGATTTTCGCTCTGGCATTCATAAGTCTGAAGTGTAAAGGGCAGTATCGTGCCTAGACGTATATGAGCCCCACCTTCCCTTGGGAAGGTGGGGCTCATATGTCTACGTTAAGGTGAACTCCCTAAATTATGCGGGGATGTTCAGAACCTGACCGGGGAAGATCAGGTCAACGTTGTAGACAACGTCGGTGTTAGCAGCTGCGATTGCCTGGTAACCACCAGCAACGCCGAGCTGAGCAGCGATACCGGAGAGGGTATCACCGGACTGCACGGTGTAGGTGCCAGCAGCAGTTGCTGCGGGTGTCTGAGCTGCAGGTGCTGCAGGAGCTTCCTGAGCAGGAGCCTGAGTCGTAGGTGCGGGAGCAGCAGGTGCTGCTTCCTGAACGGGCTCGGAGTAGGACTGCTGAGCCTGTGCCTGAGGTGCTACCTCCTGCTGAGCTGCACCGGGATCGGTGTAGGAGGGGGGTTGCATTACCGGACAGACCGAGCTTCGAGGAGCATGCGGGCCATGCGCCCCAGCCCTGCTGTGCAAGCAGACGCTCTGCTGCCTCAATCTGCTGTTCACGAGAAGCGTTCATGGGGGAACCGGACATGCCGACACCGTTCCAGGACTGCTGGGTGAACTGCAGACCACCGTAGAAACCGTTGCCAGTGTTGGTTGCCCAGTTACCACCGGACTCACACTGTGCCAGAGCATCCCAGGTGGATGCCGGTGCTGCGTTTGCAGCAGGCGCGGCAGCGGCTGCAGCTGCACCACCAATAGCGAGAGCAGCAACAGTACGGCGGATTGCGGAAGTGTTCTTCATAATGCTCCAAATAAGGCCATCCACGCTCACTCCGTCCCCGGAGCTTCATAGCGTTACCGCTCACCCGTTTTAACAAATTGATTACTTGTCGAGGCTCTACCATGTGAGCGGCTATCCACGTGATTCACGCTTCCACCATAGTCGCGTATTGCGGGGTAGACGGCAGAGGCGCATCCTCACGTGGGGACGTGCGGTAGAACCGGGCATCGTTTGGGGTTTCCGGTCCCAAAACTAAATTTCTGATTGACTCCCAATAAAGGAATCGTTCTGCAGATAAAGATAGCTGAGAAAACTCAAGATTCCAACCTCTCCTATGCTCTCAGCAAGCGTTCTAAGTTCTCACAGGGAACTCCCAGGTAAATTAACTCAGGGTAGGTTAAGTTCAAACTTTTAAAACCTCGATTCCCACTCATCCATTGCCATACCAAGGAAGCATACAAGAACGACTCTTCTATATTCCGTTTCCGGGGGTAGGCTTTATCATTTCGTAATAGTGACCCTGCACCCATTTAAAAATTTTTTAAAAAATTTTTCGCTTGCGGCGTGTTTTAAGGGTTCATGACGACATGAGTCCAACCCACTTAACAGCTCTGCGGCACGATGGCGCGCCTTAGCATATCTGTACGGTCTTTGGGGAGACTATGTGCTTAAATCACCCCATATAGAGCTATTTTCGGGCGTTAACAACTCTATTACCAGGTTCAGACCCTTCATCGCAGTACATCATGCAGCTGCGCTGCCCCACACCAAATACCAGCTACAGCGTGACCTTTCGCCGTTATTTGGTAGATAACTCGGAGTAAGAGTCCTACTCCCCCCGGTGTTAGCGCATCGGGCCCGTGGGCCAAAAGTTTCGTGAACCCGTCTTCATCAAGAACCGGAATTCCCAGGGCCTCGGCCTTATCGAGTTTTGACCCCGCAGAGGCTCCGGCAACCACAAAATGGGTCTTCTTAGACACAGACCCGGAGGCACGCCCGCCCCGCACGATAATCGCTTCCTTTGCGCTGTCACGGCTATAGTTCACAAGGGTTCCGGTCACAACCACGGTCACGCCTTCGAGCGTGCGTTCTATTGACGCGTCACGCTCATCTTCCATACGCACACCGGCATCCGCCCAGCGGGCAAGAACTTCGCGATGCCAATCCGTGCAAACCATTCGATAATCGAATCGGCGATAACGCCGCCCACACCATCAACAGCCGCTAACCTATCCCGGTCAGCCTGGGCGATAGCATTCATAGAACCAAATTCGGTGGCGAGGGCTCGCGCCGCAGTTGGCCCCACATGGCGAATCGATAAGGCCACAAGCACGCGCCAGAGAGGCTGCGATTTTGCTTTCTCAAGCTCTACGAAGAGATTTTGTGTGTTCTTCGTAGGAACAGGGTCTGGCTTTGCTTTCGTGGGCTTCGTATAGAAGTACGGAACAAGCTCAAACTTGCCGGTACCCACCCCCTTGACCTTCTTCTCGCGGCGAATTTTCACATCGCGTAGATCTTCGGCGGTGAGATCAAAGAGGAACGCCTCACTCGTGAGCGGAGGCTGCTCAGGCTCGGCGGGAGCTGTCAACGCCTTAGCCGCCTCAAAGCCGAGTGCTTCAATATCGAAAGCACCCCGCGACGCGGCGTAGTAGATGCGCTCGGTCAGCTGCGCCGGGCAGGAACGGTAATTGGGGCAGCGCATATCGACGTCGCCCTCTTTACCGGGAGCCAACGTCGTACCGCAGGAAGGGCACTCGGTGGGCATAACGAACTCGCGTTCATGACCGTTACGAAGAGCAACCACCGGCCCCACGATCTCGGGAATCACGTCGCCAGCCTTACGAAGAACCACGGTGTCCCCGATAAGCACACCCTTAGCCTTCACCACATCCTGATTATGTAAGGTCGCGCGTTCAACGGTAGAGCCCGAGACAAGCACGGGTTCCATCACACCATAGGGAGTTACGCGGCCGGTACGCCCAACATCCACGCGAATATCGAGAAGCTTGGTATTAACCTCTTCGGGCGGGTATTTATACGCTACAGCCCAGCGCGGCACTCGCGATGTATACCCCAGTTGAGTCTGCGCTACAAAGTCATTGACCTTGATGACAATGCCGTCGATCTCGTGCACCAAAGAATGGCGCTTTTCACCGTACTCGGCAATATACCGAAGAATATCATCGACTGAAGTAAAAAGTTTGCTGTATGGACTGGTGGGAAGCCCCCAAGCGGCCAATTGCTCGTAGGTTTGGTACTGGGAGTTCACGTCTAGCCCGGTCCGCGAGCCCACGCCGTGAACATACATGCTCAGAGGGCGCTCAGCGGTCACGGCAGAGTCTTTCTGGCGCAGGGATCCTGCCGCAGCGTTTCGGGGGTTGGCGAACGGGTTCTTCCCCTCAGACACCATTTTTTCGTTGAGTTTCTTGAAGTCTGCCGATGAAATGAAAACCTCGCCGCGTACTTCAAGCTCCGCCGGATGGTTCTCCCCCGCTAATTTCTGTGGGATTGAGGCTATAGTGCGGACGTTGTGGGTTACATCCTCACCCGTAGTGCCGTCACCACGAGTAGCCGCACGCACCAATACACCGTTACGATACAGCAGATTGACCGCAAGACCATCAATTTTCAGCTCCGTAAGCCACTGCGGTGCGGCACCGGTGAGAAGACGGGTATTTTCCTCGGCCTTTGTTAGCCATGCCCGAAGCTCCTCAAGAGAAAAAACATCCTCAAGGGAGTACATGCGTACCAGATGGGTTACCGGCGAAAAAGCCTCGCTGACTTCTCCACCCACCTCTTGGGTAGGCGAATCGTTAGCAATCAACGCGGGATATTGTGCCTCAATCTGCTCAAGCCTGCGGTAGAGCCTATCATATTCGGCATCCGAGAGAGTCGGGGCATCTTCCTGATAGTAGTCATGCCGGGCGGCGCGAATAGTATCGGTCAGCTCGGCATATTCGGCGCGAATAGTATCGGTCAGCTCAGCGCTCGAATCTAGCGCCTTGAGGGCACGGTCAAGGGATGCGGGAGTTTCAGCAAGATTTTCAGTCACCCCACTAGTCTAACCGTTCGCTTTCCCCGATGCGCCGGTTAATGTCACGGGGAGAGACTAGTCTTGCGCTTCTATGGCGTCAGCAACAATCACGGTAATATTATCGCGACCGCCCGAGCGCAGCGCCTCATGCTGAAGCACATCGGCGGCATCTTGCGGGTGACGTATAGAGGTAAGAACACGCGCCATATATTCATGGGAAAGCTCGCCAGAAAGACCGTCCGAGCAGAGCATCAGACGGTCGCCCGCTCGTGCGGGAAGCACCCAAAAATCGGGTTCCCAAAAATTACCTGTACCTAGTGCACGGGTAATCACATTTCTGCGCGGGTGTGTTAGGGCTTCAAGCTGAGTAATCTGCCCTTCATCCACCAGATATTGAACCTCAGAGTGATCAGTAGTGACCTGCTCAAGAGATACATTGCCCTCGTTGCCCGGCAGGCGTTCCATTTCAGCATGGTGAATACCATCGTCTTCACGCATCAACCGGTATGTACGAGAATCACCAATATTAAAGACAACCCACAGGTACTGCTGACCTATATTGGTAAGCCACGCGCCGGTTACGGTGGTACCGCCTGAACGCGAGAGCGCATCTTTAATACTGTCGTTCGTTTCACCCAAAATCTCACGTGTGCGATCAAGGGCACGCACAATTTCATGGTTCAGTTCATTTGTTAAACGACGATGACGCTGCTTTGAATTTTTATCTTGGTAGTCCTGTTTAATCTTTTCGACACGCTGGCGGTAGTTTTCTTGTTCTTCTTCGCTCATACCGCCGGGTCGAGTAAAAAAATGCGAATACGCCAGCTGACGTACACACAACCGCGATGCGACCTCTCCCGCTTCGTGACCGCCCATACCGTCGGCCACCACGCATAGAGACCCCGCTACAGCCATCGAGTCCTCGTTGTTGTCACGATGAGCCCCACGATGAGTCGCACCACCGGTGCGCAGGGTCAGGTTCAAGGGAGTTGCCATGATGTATCGTTCTCCGTTATGTAACTAGCGCCGGGCGTAACCGCCACAGGGTCTACATTACCAAAGCTACGCACGTTGCGTGTGCCTTGGTACGTCAGAGTAAAGCGGTCGCCATACTCTTTGAGTGTTTCGGCGGTCTCGCTGTCGGTCAGCACAGAACCAGGTTCCGCGAGAGATACCAGCCGTGAAGCAAGGTTTACGCTCGAACCATAAACATCTCCACGATTCGCCAGGACCTCGCCCCAAATAAATGCTACACGCACTTCTGGCAGTTCAGGGTCTTTCCGATTTGCTCCGCCAGTTTCAGACTGATCTCGGCGATAGCCTCGGGAGCCTCCGTGAGGAAGAAAACTTCATCGCCTAAGGTCTTAATGATGCGCCCGCCGCTCGGAGCAATAATATCGAGACAGCTTTGTTCAAAACGGTTGATAAGACGCGCTAATTCGGGGGCACTCAGGTTACGAACCAGGGAGGTATACGACACCAAATCAACGAAACCTACACCCCGCACGAGGGGAAGCTGAGCTGGCTCCGGCCCCAGCTTTTTATTCTCGCGCAGAGCGAGACGAAGAACACCCGTATACATTTGACGACGATAAGCGTAGAGCGCGAGTTCTTCGAGAACCGGCATGAGATCTGCAAGACGGAAGAGAAGCTGACGGCGTGCCTGCGCATCGTCTACACCGTCACGATCCATAATGTCGTGCACCAGCGTTTCAATCTGCCACGCCACAATGCGGTCGGTCAGCTGCCCTACAGAACGTGTCAAAGAGACAATGCTCTCTTCCGCAACAAGATTCGTTCGGTTGAGATTCTCCAGGTCTTCGAGCATATTGACGTCGAGTTCCGTGAAATGGGGATCGGCGGCGTGAATATCAGGAAAACCCATATTGCGCCAGATCCGGCGAGCATCTTCAAGGCTCATCTGCGCGGCAGCAGCGGCTTCTCCAGGTTTATACCGGCGGCCCTCTCCCAGCAGAGCGCGTTCAAGCACGCGCACGCCTTCTTTTGAGGTTTCGTCACGGTAAATATTGTTTTGCGCTAGATTCTGCAGAATACGCAGATTCAACATCTGGGTTTCAGGACCCAACGTTCGGGGATTCTTATACGGGGTAGCCTCAACGCTATCGCCAGATAGGCTCTCATGAGTCATAGGCGTTGAGTTCTCCTTCCTTGTCCCCTGGATATATGCAGCACACTGTATTCGGGTGCAATATTTCACATTAAGAATACCCGTGTGCTCTTCCGGGCAGACATAAAAAGTATGCTTGCCCACATTATTCTACCCTTACCAGGCAAAAATCTCGCCCGCTAGACCCTAAACATAACTAACACGTAACGGATAGTAGTCCTGCCAGGCATGCTCGACAATATTCCGGAACCGTTCGGGGTTTGGAAGGTGCATAAGCTGGTGCCGAAACCCTCCTGCATAATCAACATGGAAAGATCCGTACCCCATCCAAGCGCCCAGGCTACTCTGCGAAACCCAACGATTTCCCATGCCGTCAAGCAGCAAGGATATGTCAGCCTTACGGCGCATCAGGCCCTTAATAATCATGATGCGATGCGTGGTGATAGCGTACCGTGTGACAGACCAGCGCCATATCTTACGAAGAGCCACCAGAGCGGTAACCGCAGCTACCACACTGCCCGCCCAGAAGAGCAGCCCCGATGATCGTGCGGTCGAGGCAAAACTTGCTGAGGTAAAGGCCACCAGCAGGTAGACAAAGGCTCCCACAAGAGCGCCGGGATGAGCCCTCGTTAGGACAATGGTCTGTTCGCCGGGGTAGAGTTTGCCACGCAGTTTCATGCTTATGCCTTTGCAGAAGTATTAGGGGTTATCTCAGACGGTGTTAGCGTTGGAGAATCTTCCTGTCTGAGGGCAGGGTAAAAATTACCGTAGCTTCCATCCGCCGGACGCAAATGTTCAATGTCTCCTACGGAATAGGCCTGCACGGCACCGGTTGTATCACGGATTAGGATGCGCCCTTGAGCATCAAGATCGGTTGCGACCCCGGTGACGATGCGTCCATCAGGAAGGTGCACCGATACCTCGGCTCCCAGCGTCACCGTGGCGGCACGTGCCTGATCAAGCAGAGACTGTCCGCACAACAAAGTTTTTTGGGGGTCTCCCCCAACACTTACAAACTCACGATAGCGACGGGCAAAAATGGTCAGCATACGGTTCAAAACCACATGATTATCAACGGGTTCACCGCGTTGGATAAGAGCGCTCGTGGCGGTCGGTACAGGCACCTGGTCTTCACGCATATTCAGGTTCTGCCCAATCCCCACGACAATGCTCAGGTGCTCTTTCCTCCCCGGCGCTTGAACCGGTTCGCTCAGAAGCAGGGCGAGAATACCGCATGCCTTACGACCTTGAATGACCAGATCATTGGGCCATTTCAAGGCGGCATCAAGCCCCAGTTCACGCCAGACATCAAGCACGCTTAGCCCGGCAAGCATAGTCAGCCAATGGTAGCTTGTAATCGGCAGCTGCTGCCCAACACCAGCATGAGGGCGCACCACAATGCTGGTGGCTAAGCAAGTACCTGCAGGAGCTGTCCACGCGCGGTCCATACGTCCTTTTCCGGCAGTCATATAAAGGGTGGTAAACCGACAGTTCCCCCAATTCGGTACGTTCGCACGGTTCCCCGCGTGTAAGGCGCCGAACAATTTCGGTGTTCGTCGTATCGACAACATCGTAAACGCGCACGAAGCTGTACCCTGCCTCACGTGCTTCGGGAAGAATACGGGACGGATCAAGGATTGCAGGCCTCTGGTCTGGTAGCGACATATGTACCATCATAGTGGCTCGAAGCCTTGTACACTCTGTACTTCGTGATGCTGAGCTCTCATACGGGTGTGAGATAGTAGAGTAACTGGGGTCTACGCCCTGCGCGTACCCTTGGAGACAGATAACCACCGGTAAATACCACAGGAAAGGAACCCGCCATGGCATACTATGTCATTTCTTACGTCTACGGAGACCCAGCCCTTCAAGATGCACATCGTCCGGCGCACCGTGAATACCTCTCTACACGCGTTCAGGAAGGTACGATCGTAGTTTCCGGTCCGCTTCTGAAAGACTCGGTGTCCGTAGGTGCTCTCCTGATCGCTCAAGTTGATTCTTTTGATGCCGCCGAGACCATCGTCAAGAACGACCCCATGAAAATTGGCGGTGCCGTCGAGTCCTACACTATCGGCGAATGGAACCCGGTTCTGGGCAGCATCCGCTAGTTTTACCCCTCAGCACCGTTTTCGACCCGCCGCTTTGTGCCCTCACCAGGCAACGAACCGGCGGGTTTATCCCGATGGAGCATAGGAATCTGAGGCAACACATATGACGAAAATACGCGGGTACCTGGCACCATGACCGCCCCGCACACTATAGTTGATTAGGGTAGCTTTTCTAGCCTGAGAAAACCTACTATCCGTATCGACACCGCACGTCTAAACACCCCTCTACGCATGATGCGTGCCGCACGAATCGAGGAATACATGTCTGAGAACGCTCAGGAATACGACTTGAGTACGACCGCCGGTAAACTCGCCGATTTATGCTCGTCGCGAGCAGACCCTTGCCCCCGGTGGGCAGGCCGCTGTAGATAAACAGCATGCACGCGGTAAGAATACGGCACGCGAGCGTATCGACATGGTTCTCGATGAGGGTTCTTTTGTAGAGTTTGATGCCTTAGCGCGCCACCGTACCACGGCTTTCGGTATGGACAAGAAAAAACCACTCGGTGACGGCTTAGTCTCAGGCTACGGCACCATTGATGGGCGTCTTGTCGCTATCTATTCTCAAGATTTTACGGTGTATGGTGGTTCGCTCTCGCAGGTGAACGGCGAGAAGATTGTGAAGGTGCAGAAGTTTGCCCTCAAGAATGGCTGCCCGGTGATCGGCATTAACGATGGCGGCGGGGCTCGCATCCAGGAGGGGGTGGCCTCTCTGGCGCTGTTTGCCGATATTTTCCGGATGAATGTGCGTTCTTCGGGCGTTATTCCACAGATTTCAATTATTATGGGTCCCTGCGCAGGTGGTGCCGCATACTCCCCCGCGCTCACTGATTTTATTGTGATGGTCGATAAAACATCACATATGTTTATCACGGGTCCGGACGTTATTAAGGCGGTCACCGGTGAGCAGGTTGACATGGAAACCTTGGGCGGCGCCCGTCAGCATAATGCAATGACCGGCACGAGTGCCTACCTTGCCGAAGATGAAGAAGACGCTTTCGATTTCGTGCGGGAGCTTTTGGAATTCTTGCCCTCCAATAACCTGTCAGAGTCGCTGCCGTTGGATCATGATCAGGAGTTTGAGGTCGTGGTGGATGATCTGGATCTTGATACTCTCATCCCCGATTCTGCGAATCAGCCTTATGATATGCGCGATGTGATCGAGTCCGTGGTTGATGATGGGCATTTCTTCGAGCTTCAGGCGTTATTCGCCCCGAATGTCATGATTGGTTATGCCCGTGTGGAGGGTCGCACAGTGGGTATTGTGGCAAATCAACCTACACAGTTTGCGGGATGTCTCGATATTGCCGCCGCTGAGAAGGCTGCGCGTTTTGTGCGTAATTGCGATGCTTTCAATATTCCGATTTTGACGTTTGTGGACGTTCCCGGATTCTTGCCGGGTACGGATCAGGAGTTCAACGGTATTATTCGCCGCGGTGCTAAACTGCTCTACGCCTATGCGGAGGCGACTGTACCGCTCATTACGATCATTACCCGCAAGGCTTTTGGTGGCGCATATATTGCGATGGGGTCAAAAACTCTGGGAGCCGATATTAACATGGCGTGGCCTACCGCCCAGGTGGGTGTGCTTAATGGTCAGGGTGCGGTCAATATTCTTTATCGTCGTGATCTTGCCGCAGCTGCGGAGGCTGGCGAAGATGTTGAGGAGCGCCGTTCTGAGCTGATTGAGCAGTATGAGGAAGAGATTCTGAACCCGTACCAGGCCGCCGAGTTGGGGTATGTGGATGAGGTTATCGCTCCGCATGAGACCCGTGTGCGTATTATCTCTTCTCTTCGCGCGCTACATGATAAACGTGCCGCTATGCCAGCGAAGAAGCATGGGAATATTCCGCTGTAGTTCTTGACCGCTCTTAGTTCACGTTGTGATGCAGTACTGACCGGAGTTCGAACCAAGATACTGCATTATCGGTTATTTATTGTCAGGAGGCGCCTGTGGCAGGCTACAATCCGCTGAATTATTTCTCCTTCGGGAAGAAGAAGGATGCTCCTACGACTCCCAAAGAGTCCGCTGATCAGGTTTACCGCAGGACGGCGCTTCGGAGGCTGCCCCGCATGCTGATACCGTGGATCCTGCGGATATTCAGGATGATTCACAATCTTCCGAGCAGCCTCTGCTGCGTGTTATCAAGGGTAATCCGACGGTTGAGGAGATTGCCGCACTCACCGTATTGGTAGCTTCATATCAGAGTTCGCAGGCTCAGCAGGAGCACAATTCGATTCTGACTGCGGCTTCTCGTTTGCTTAACCGGCGTCAGCGGCTGGGGGCTTCGCTGCGTCCCGGTCCGGGATCGTGGCGTAGGGCTCGCCCGATGTAACCTTGCCTTCGCTGCGGCAAAATATCGAGTCTCGTGCGCTATAACGTACGAGGCTCGACGTATATGAAGAGAAATACATATGGCTTCTCTGGAAGATATTTAGATGCCCTATATACTAGGTATATATAGCGAACCACACTAAAATGCCCGAAAGGTGGTTCAGGTATGTCTAAAGAATACAAAAATTATGCTGTGCCGCTTGAGGCCGTTGAGATTCTTTTTCTGCCGGCTCTGCGGCGGCTTAGCCGTGCAGTCCCCCGCACCGTGGCGGATATATCGCAGTCCCTCTCTGAACAAACACACGCTTTAGGCACCAAAGAAGAACTTCAGGATCTCAAATCCGATGCTTTTATGCACCAGGTCAAGGCTACGCTCCAGGCGATGGCTCGCTTGGGCTATGTGCTGGTCGTTCCCAAAACCACAACCTCAAAAACTCGCTATCTGCTCAGCGATTCCGGTGCCGACATTCTAACGGCGCAGATTCGGCGCCGCGGCAGCGTCATTCCCCAAAGCGCTCGATATGAGCTCCAAAAACTTTTTACTCCGCTTTATGCAAGCGCTCCTAAGGATCCAGACAAACTGGATTCCCACGATACCCCAGCCCAAGATAAACACGAACATAGTTCGTATACCCCGATGACCACCCCGTTGAGTCCCGGTGCGTCTTTGCGGGATGCGCATCCCGATCTTATTTTGGCTCAGGCGGCATATGCGGCAGATTTTGCCGGTGATCTTATCGAACGTATTTATGCTGTTTCACCAACATATTTTGAATATATTGTGGCAGATGTCTTTAATTCTTTAGGGACTTTTCATGCAGCAGTTATAGGCGGCCCTAACGATCACGGGATTGATGTTCTTGTACACTATCCTAAAGAACTTTGTTTTCCGCCTATCTATGTTCAAGCAAAACATTATTGCGGATCATCAAAAGTAACCCTCAGCGATATTCAAAAATTTGCTGGAGCAGTTCTTTACACAATGGGTTACAGGGCGTTTTTGTTACCTGTGGAGAATTTGCTGCGCAGGTTCCGCAACAAATGGAAGCCCTTCCCGGTGGCAACCGCATTGCTCTGGTTGACCGTGACCGTTTAGTTTCACTGATGATTCGACACCGTGTGGGGGTCATTCATACTCCGGGAGAATGCACCTACAGAATTGATGAAGAGTACTTCTCCCGCGGGATTCCGCAGGATTCTCATGAGTGACACCTTCGAAGGACAGCAGAATCCTGTATAAATAGACCGCAAAGCTAGATCAGCAGTTCTGCGCACCTTCCTGCCATAATTCATCCTTTTGGATGAATACACTTATTCCTTTTTCCCGTTTATACTAGTAGAACAGTAAATATAGATATCAACAGGGGTACTTGTGACCATCGTAAATACGAACATGCTTCGGCATGAGAAAACACCGGTAGATAACATTCTTAAAGCGCTTTCCTGGGATGATATTCCAGAGGAGTACCGCGATGATTGCCGTGATATTGCGGTTCGAGCGGCATTAGCGCTTTTACGCCAATTTGAACGAGCACATGAGCACGGACAGAAACTGCTTTTTCCCGAACTTTACACTCCAGTTGGGGTTGAAATAGGTTTCACCATGACCCAGCGCTATATTGCGGTGGGTAAATCCGTGTTATTTCGTGATGCGATTGACAAAATTATTGTCGCATTCGTAAATCATGATTATCTTGATGTATCGCTCAGTAATCTGCATCCGGGAAATTTGCTCTATTCTTTGAGCGAACGTGGGCTTGATTTCTTCAGCGCCCTGAGGACGAACAGCGTGAAATTCTAGAGGATCTTTTCTATCCCATTATTGGCACGCATTTGTTCTATATGCAGGATTACTATCCGCGACTGCTGGCTCAAATTAATGTGCGCAATATTGCTCCTATTGCCCTATCGGTTATTCCGCTGCATCTGAGCGTTACAGAGAGTAAACTTCGTGAGCTTGTGATGCGCGAATGTGGCTTTGTGCAGGGATGGTACGGTCTCACCCAACTGGAACAGCAGCTTTTTGAGACATCATGCGCCGAATCTGTGCGTGGACTTCTTGATGCAGGCTACCTGCGCCCTAAGGAGCACCACGATAAGATCGCATATGCGCTCACGACCGAGGGTAAGAATCTGCGGTACAGTTTCCCGCACGGGGTACCTGCCCAAGCACTCAGCGATATTTTCGATGATGCTCCCGTCTCCCTCCTCACGGTGGACCAGCTTAAACACCATGAGAAACTTCTCATTCGTATGGGGCGCGTCATCATGGATGCGGTACTCGCCAAAGGCGAGAACGCGAAGCTGCCCCTGGCCGATGTGGATCGTGCTATTGCCCAGGATGCTGAGATTCAGCAGCTTGCAGACGAAGACTCTCCTGAGTATTTGCAAGGACGCGAACATGTTTATGACGTGCTGTTGGCGCATCGTTACCTTGAAGAGGGAGATGAAGATGAGCAAGAGGTCTTCATGGTGGGGTCTGCCTACGCCGATGCTCTTAGTAGCGTAGAGGACGGCTCGATTGACGAGTTGATGCGCCGTGCGTTCCTCGATCCCGCGGCGGCGGAACAGATTCCGCATCCGCATCATATGCTTTTCGATATTCTGACCTTGGTGCGTGACAACCCGGATATCAATTTCTACGACCTGTTCGCGAAGGTTGAGGACACGCTGGATTTGCCGTATCTGCAGGCTCGTTTAGCGCCGCATCGCTCCAATACGACTCCTCGCGTGCGCAACCGGTACGCGGTTGCGGTTCAGGTTTTGAAGCAGGAAGGCTATCTGCAGGTTCACGGTGGACAGAGCGGTAGGCTTTCTCGCAAGGATCCCGAACGGTACACACTCACGCAGAGCGCCATAGAGCTTTTGGAACGCTTCCCCAACGGTATTCCGGAGACTGTTGCCGCGCGTATCGTACCGCTTCAGAAGCAGGCACTTCGGCACAAACTTCCCGAGGATATTGCGGCTGCGCTCAATACTGGCCGTAAACCGTATGAGAAGCGAGAGCATTCTCAGGATTCCTATTCCTACCAGAATTCGCGCGGGCATTACGGGTCGGGTCCTCGCTCGGGCTATGGTGCCCCCGTTCAGGCGACCCCGCAGAACATTGCCCAGGCGCAGGGTGGTTCGGGTATTTCTTCGGCAGCTTACGCTTCTGCACAGTCTTTCACCCAGCCTGCCCCGCCTACCAGGCACCTGCGCCGGTACCGTCTCAGACACCCGGTGTAGAGCAATCGTCGAATGCACCTTCGGACGCTCTCAGCGCCGTCGAAGCCGCAAGGAATGCCGTGCAGGATGCGCAGAGGCGCTACCGCGATGTCTTCAAACGTGCTCTTCTTCAGCCCCAGCTGCAGGCGGTGACGAAGGACCGTTTCACCGATATTGCGGCAGACTTGTTCTCAGTACGCGGATATACGGCTGAACGTGCGGATGCTTCACAGGGTGTTCAGGTTATTGCTTACCCCTCTGGTGGGCAACGCGACCGCGCATTCTATGTGCGGGCTCAGCGTTCAGCCGACGGTGCGGTCAGCGTACAGGATATTACCAACCTGTACCTCTCTCTGGAACAATTGGGCGGTCAACTGGGTGCGTTTATCACGGATGGAACTTTCGGTGATGATGCATACGATGAGTACATTCGATGCTCCACCAAGTACCCGCATATTCTGGTGGATCTTATCGCGGGCGACGAGCTCATGAACCGTCTAATTGCCCATCGTTTGGGTATTCGTGACGGTCGGGTGCCCGGGACGATAGAGCTCGATGACGCGTATTTCAGCGGTTCTGACTCCGCTGCATCGTAATTATCTTAAGTACCCCTCACGCGACGGTGGCTGATAATCTCAGGATTGCTCAGCCGCCGTCGCGGCGTATGCGGTGCACGCAAGTTTCGGCGCTTCACGTACTGGACATACAGCGCAATAATGCCGTGCTGTATGCCACGCTACGTTAGTATGAAAAGTATGAGCATTCACCACGAAATTCCGGAGATTTACCGCGTCAAGCGAGCGCTGACCGACGTCGATCACATCGCCAACGAATTCTACGAAGCGGTTCTAGATTTAGACCCCGTCATTGCGACGGAGCAGGGGCGCACGGGTGTCGCGACTCAGTTTCGCGACTATTCCCCCGCCGGGGAGGAAGCCTATATCCAGTTAGTGCGCGCGACCCTCAAGAAGCTTGATCAGGTCATTCCCATAGATGATGTTGATCTTGTGACTCTTGATGCGCTGCAGGAGCGCCTGGGGCTTAGTCTTGAGAGCCACCGTGCGGGGCTGGGCGGCTGGCAGTTAAATAACATTGTTTCGGTTCCTCAAGAGATTCGCGGCGGGTTCGATCTGATGGCGCGAAATACCGAGCAGGATTGGGCTAATATTGCCGGGCGTCTGTTCAACGTTCCGCAGGCGATCACCGGGTTTGTTCAGACTCTGCATACGGCTCGGGTTGCCGGCCATGTCTCGCCGCGTCGACAGATAGAGATTGTTATCGAGCAGATCGCTGCGTATATCGCCGAGGGCGGTTTCTTCGATGAGCTTGCCGCCGAGATTACTCAAGCGGTACCGGATCTTGCCGAGCAGGCGCGGCAGGGTGCTAAAGCGGCAAAAGATGGGTACGCCACGCTCAAGACGTACTTGCACGAGGTGCTGCTCCCGGCAGCTCCCCAGCAGGATGCGGTCGGCCGCAAACTCTATGCCCTGCATTCTCGGGCATCCTTGGGGGCTTCTGTCGATCTTGATGAAACCTATGCCTGGGGTGTGCAGGAGCTTGACCGCATTATCGCTCAGCAGCGGCAAGTTGCAGAGGAGATCGAGCCCGGAGCATCGATTGAACGCGCAAAAGAGATCCTGGATGCCGACCCGTCACGCACTCTGCACGGAACCGATGCGCTCCGCGAGTGGATGCAGTCGCTCTCGGACCGCGCAGTGCACGAGCTCGCAGGTACCCAGTTTGATCTTGACGGTCCAATGCTGCGTCTGGAATGCCGCATCGCCCCTACCCATGAGGGCGGCATCTATTACACCGGCCCCTCCCCCGATTTTTCGCGCCCCGGGCGCATGTGGTGGTCTGTTCCTGAGGGCGACGATACATTTGGCACGTGGCGCGAGACTTCGACGGTGTACCACGAAGGCGTTCCGGGGCATCATCTGCAGACGGCTATTGCGCTGGTCATGAGTGAGAGTATGAATAAATGGCGTTCGCAGCTGATCTGGGTTTCCGGGCACGGTGAAGGCTGGGCGCTCTACGCTGAGCGTCTGATGGAAGAATTCGGGTTCTTGACCGATCCTGGAGACCGTATGGGCATGTTGGATGGTCAGCGGATGCGCGCCGCCCGCGTGGTTTTCGACATTGGCGTGCACTGTGAGCTTCGATCCCCGATGCTTGGGCTGAACCGCTGGGGGTTGAACCAGGCACCTTGTGGACTCCTGAACTGGGGTACGAGTTCTTGAAACTCAATCTAGAGGGTACCGAGAGCGTTATCCGTTTTGAGTTCTTGCGGTATCTAGGGTGGCCCGGGCAGGCGCCCAGCTATAAGGTAGGTGAACGTTTGTGGCTTCAACTTCGGGACAATGCGCTTCGGGACGGGCTATCTTTACGTGAGTTCCACACGAAGGCTCTTATGCTCGGTTCGGTAGGGCTCGATACGTTACGACGTGCCCTCACCGATGAGGTCATGCCCCATAGTGATGATGAGGATGACGACGACGATGATTAAATCCCTGCACTTTACCGGGGAATAAATCTAAAACCCGTATATTGTGCTGCGTATCGTACATAAACCTACGAATATACAGCAAAGTGTACGGGTTTTAGTGTGGTCAAACGCGATACACCGGCTACGGAATAAGGTTCGGTTTGACCTGTACGAGATGCGGGGCGAAACGACATTCGTAGTCGGTAATAGGCCTGTCCGATTCGCGAATGCCCATACCGACCGCCTCGCCATTGACCATCCAGATGCCCAGCATCGGCAGGTTAGTGCGGTTAATAATCCCCGAGTACACCGGAGGGGCAACAAAATCCTGATACACAAATTCGCTTTCAGGTACGTTGATAAAGTGATCATCGTCCTCATCACGCACAAAGACATCGTAATCGGGAGCATTGATCTCAATGCCATCGCCTTCGCGGCCAAATATCGGTTTACGCACCCAGTTCTTCAGACCGCCTCGCATTCCTACATGTGTTTCTAAGAGGTTGGGATGGTTGGGGTATAAATCCCATAGAGCGGCGAGCAAAATCTTATTCGACAGGAACATCTTCCATGCGGGCTCAATCCAACGGTTCATCATATCGTGGTAGGCGAAGAGCAGCTTATCGTAACCGCTTTCGCTATCGGTCACCATATCTTCCCAGGGATAAAGCTTGAAAAGGTTCTCGATGCGTTCTCCCTCAGGGTCTTTCCAGATTTTTAGAGTCTCATCGAAAATAACCTCATCGATACGGATAAGCTTCGTGGTCAGTCCCGCACGATTGGCGGCATGGGCTATAAGCCAGAGGTTGTTATAGTCTTCATCGTTAACATCGATTTCTTCGGTTACACTCGCTAAGTGCAGTCGTGGCGAACGCCCATGAGAGAGATCATGCGCAAACATTTGCCGCCAGCGTTCGGTAAAAGCCTCACCAATTTCACCCCAGTGTACGTAACCGCGGGTGTCGAGGCGCTGATCGCTCGCCCATGTCTTCTGGCTGATAGCGGCCTCAACGATGCCGGTTGGGGTATCGGCGTTGTATTCCAGGAGTTTGAGAGGATCGCCGGGCACCCCGGAGTAGATGAAATCGAAGCGACCGTAGAAATCCGGTTCGTGGCGGTTCCACGATTCTTTAGCCATGTTAAAGGCGGCTTCGGGAAGACCGAGCGTTCCGTAGGCACCAGATGCCATACGCTCAATGGCGTGCAGGCACATTTGATGAACCTCACGCGCCTGATCCCGCAGATTAGTCATTTCTGCGGGTGTAAAAACATAGGCCGCATACTCATTCCAGTAATGCTGCAGATCGTGTGGACCATCGACGCTATAGGTCAGGCCTTCATCAATAATGGTTTGTTCCCAGCCGGGACGTCCCACCGGAAATTCTTCGCGTTTCATATTATCTTTCGTGATAAGACACCGCCGCTGAGTACGATGTGCAGTATAGGAACTTGTAGAGAATTCTCATCTGCAGGGCGTATAGAGCAACCGGCGCAGATATAGGTACGTCAGCCGGGTATTTGTATCCCTTGAGAAAATACGCGGGGCGGGCTATCCGCCGGAGGTACCACCTCCGGACTTCGAGCCTCCACCGAAACCGCCTTTACTCCCGGAGCCGCCACCTTTATTATTCGAGCTGCTTCCACCCTTACCGCCCGAGTTATTCCCCGTCAGCCCCGTTCCCTTAGAGGTCGTAGTCTTGCCGCCGCTGCGCGATTCCGTCACCTTGCCCGAGGAATAGGTGGAAGTCTTTTTAGCACTCTTATAGGAGGATTCAAATCCGCCGCCGCTGCGGGAAAGACCGCTGTATACCGTTCCCGAATTGGGGCGTGTGGTGCTGCCGCCACTCAGAGATGATCCCACGGCGGGAATGGAGGTAGTACCGGCGCTGCGGCGCCCTAGGTAGTACCACAGGAACGCATTGGTTGTACCGGAATGGTGTGTCGTGCCCGAATTACCGGAATTCTGAGTTCCGGAATGAGAATCGCCCGAAGAACCAGAGCCGGAATCCGAAGAAGTATTCCCAGCCTCTTTCTCTGCCTTCTCGCATTGCTCATCCTCAACGCGCAGTCCAGTGTTAGCATCTTGACAAACCTGGGCGTATTCTTCACCGTCCGCACTGAAGGCTTCCTCGCTCTGGTGCAAAGAGTTATAGGCGAATATGCCGCCGCCTGCCAAAAGGGCACCGGCACCGAACACTGCGAGCGCTTTCTTACCGGTACCGCGTGCAGGAGGGGACTTGAGGTCTTGATTGTCCTGTACGTTCTCCGGATGCTCTACGTCTGCGGCATCTGCGGTTTTATGTTCGGCCCCGCTCACGGGTAATTTCTCCTTCACACTATCCTGTCTCGGTGATAACAGGCTCTTTTCAGGATACCAAGCACGCCTCGCACAAAGGCTTTTCTGAGCCGATAAAAATTAGCAATAATACGTGCCTCGGGTCTTTTTCGGTGGCGCTTGCACGGTCACGCTATGTCATACAGTCATAGTTCGTCACACTAATTACCGCTGTTCTCTCTTACGGGTCTACAGTAACGCCATGCCTACTACACATGAAACACCGCAAAAATCTAGATTTCCCAGCTGGGCTACTTCTTTCGGACATCAAATTATAGCTTCCCTTATTCTGGGCATCGCGCTCGGGTACGTTGCACTCACCCTCGGCGGCGATGCAAAAAATAACCCCAACTGGCTCATGGCCACTCTAGACGCCGTCGGCACGTCCTATGTGACTCTCCTTAAGGCCGCGGTGATCCCGCTGGTGTTTACCGCCGTCGTTGCCTCAATCTCGAATCTCTCGCAGGTGACGAATGCGGCGCGTTTAGCGGTTAAGACTCTTATCTGGTTTGCTATTACAGCATTTTTTGCGGTCTCCATCGGTATCGTACTGGGGCTGCTCGTTCAGCCTGGTGTGGGTGCCGAGGTAAGCGCCTCGGGCAGCACCAGCACCCGGGGATCATGGACAGCATTTCTGACCGGGATTATCCCCTCCAATTTCTTAGGGCTTGAGGTCACCACGAAAACCACCGACTCCGGTATAACTTCTTCGGTTTCCTTTAACGTGCTCCAAATGCTCGTGATTTCGGGAGCTATCGGTATTGCGGCTCTGAAGGTGGGCGATGCGGCTAAGCCCTTTATCGATATCGTCAAGAGCGCGCTCGCCATTATTCAGAAGGTGCTGTGGTGGATTATTCGCCTCGCTCCGCTGGGCACGATCGGTCTGATCGGGCACGCCGTCTATGCCTACGGCTGGACATCCATGGGCTCGCTGGTGAAGTTCATTGCGGCACTGTATGCGGGTCTGCTCCTCGTGTTCCTGGTGGTGTATCCCCTGATCGTGAAGCTCAACGGGCTCTCTGTGAAACAGTATTTCTCGGGCGTATGGCTGCAGTGCAGCTTGGTTTCGTATCGCGGTCCTCGATGGGCACTATGCCCATAACTGAGGCCGTTACCGAACGTAATCTCGGCGTGCCGCGTGCATACGCGTCCTTTGCAGTGCCGCTGGGTTCTACGACCAAAATGGATGGATGCGCCTCCGTCTACCCCGCGCTGGCAGCTATTTTTGTGGCGCAATTCTACGGGGTGCACCTGGATATTTCGCAGTATCTGCTGATTATTCTGGTGTCGGTGTTGGGTTCTGCCGCTACGGCAGGTACAACGGGCGCTATCGTGATGCTCACTCTGACCCTTTCGACTGTGGGTCTTCCCCTTGATGGAGTGGGTCTTCTATTGGCGATTGACCCGATTATTGATATGGGACGTACCGCCTTGAACGTTGCCGGGCAAGCTTTGGTTCCCACGATTGTCTCTAAGCGCGAGGGTATCCTCAGCGCTGAGATCTACAATGCACCGCGCAGCGCTAACGGGTTTGTGCCGCAGGATCTTGTGGAAGCCGCCCAGTCGAAGCTGATTCGTGGCGAGGATACCTCGCCTAGTTCTGCCAAGGTTACCGCTGCGTCCTAGGCGGTTCTTGGCTACGGCATAGGGTATGCAGCGCATCGGTATGGTACGGAGGTCGTTCTCTCGTATGAAGACCAATCTTGATACTCGTTCTAAAATAAAGATATGACTTCCCAATCTTCTGTTCCATCCGGTGCGTCGCATTCGGCATCAAAGCCCGCACCGCGCCTGATTCTGGCTTCCGCATCACCCGCGCGTAAAAAGCTCCTTGAAGACTCCGGCATTATGTTCGATATTCATGTCTCCGATGTCGATGAGGATGCGGTACTCGCCAGCGCTGCCCAAAGCGCCCGCGAAGAGGGCCGCACTGACCTAACCCCGGCGGAGGTCTCCGGCATTCTTGCGGAGGCAAAGGCACGCGCGGTTGCTGATTCTCTCGCCGCCCAGGGTATAGTAAACGCCTTTGTACTCGGATGCGATTCGGTCTTTGAGTTTGAATCGGTTGCCTACGGCAAACCGCATACCCCTGAGAAAGCACGCGAGCGCATCGCTGCGATGAGTGGCCGAAGCGGGGTGCTCCACACCGGACATTGCCTCATAGATTTACGGTATGGGATCGGTGAGACCAAAGATAAACAGCTTCCCGCCGTTCAGCAGGTACGCAGCGCTACCGTAAACTTTGCGCCGATGAGCGCCGCAGAGGTTGATGCTTATGTTGCCACGGGTGAGCCACTTCATGTAGCGGGTTCCTTTACCCTCGACGGATATGGTGCTGCCTTTATTCAGGGCATCTGCGGGGAACCACATACGGTAATTGGGCTGTCGGTGAATGCACTCAAAGAAATGCTCTCACAATATGGGATATCGATAAGCTTTTCTGGAAGTCCTCATCAGACTAACGACCGCTAAGCCCAAACCCGGTATAAGCATCCTCACTTTTCTTATATTTTTCGCGTCATTCGGCGCTATATATTCGCCATTCTCAGCTTTTCTCGCTATGCTTTCGGCAGGATAAAAAGGAGAGCCTCAGTGACTCACAACCCGGCAAAAGCCATCAAAAACTTTACAGCTGTTCCCGGACACCATACCGGTCCGGTCAGTAAAATTCTTATTGCTAACCGCGGCGAGATCGCGGTACGTATTATTCGCGCAGCCCGTGACGAAGGTTTAGAGACCGTCGCCGTTTATGCAGAACCGGATCGCGATGCCCAGCACGTTAAACTCGCGGACGAGGCTTACGCTCTAGGAGGGGCGACCGCGCCCCAGTCATATCTGGTGATGGACAAGCTCATTGAGGTAGCTATTCGTTCCGGCGCGGATGCGGTGCATCCCGGCTACGGTTTCCTTTCAGAAAACGCCGAATTCGCCCAAAAAGTCATTGATGCCGGGTTAACCTGGATTGGTCCCTCCCCCGAATCTATTACCCAGTTGGGCGATAAAGTCGCCGCGCGCCATATCGCCCAGAAAGTGGGTGCCCCCTTGGTACCTGGGACCAAGGACCCCGTAGAATCTGCTGATGAAGTACTCGCCTTTGCCGACGAGCATGGTTTGCCCATCGCGATCAAGGCAGCGTTCGGTGGCGGCGGTCGCGGCATCAAGGTTGTGCGCAACCGCAGCGATATTATCGAGCTCTACGAATCCGCCGTACGGGAAGCGGTCGCAGCCTACGGCCGCGGAGAATGTTTTATTGAGCGCTTCCTAGATTCCCCGCGCCATATCGAAACCCAGTGCCTGGCCGATGCTCACGGCAATGTGCAAGTCGTTTCGACCCGTGATTGTTCTCTTCAACGCCGTAACCAAAAGCTCGTAGAGGAAGCCCCCGCCCCATACCTTACGGAAGAACAAAGCGACCGGCTCTATGAAGCATCCCGCAAGATTCTGCAGGAAGCCGGATACCAGGGTGCGGGTACCTGCGAGTTCCTGCTTGCCCCGGACGGAGCGATTTCCTTCCTAGAGGTGAACACCCGCTTGCAGGTTGAGCACCCGGTTTCTGAGGAAGTATCGGGCATTGATCTGGTGCGTGAACAGTTCCGCATTGCCCGCGGCGAGAAAATCGATCCGCAGAGCCCCCAGCTGCGCGGTCATTCCTTCGAATTCCGCATCAACGGCGAAGATGCAGGGCGTTCCTTCATGCCAGCACCGGGTACCATCGAAAAACTTCGTGTTCCTTCCGGCCCCGGTGTGCGCTGGGATTCCGGCTTCGTAGAAGGCGATGCTATCAGCGGCAACTTCGACTCGATGCTGGCCAAGCTCATCGTGACTGGTGCTACCCGCGAGCAGGCAATCGAACGCGCTCGCCGAGCCCTAGACGAGCTCACACTCGACGGCCTTCCGACGGTGGTTCCCTTCCACCGCGCAGTTCTGGACGAACCCGATTTCGCCCCCGCAGCAGGAGCAGATTTCAAGGTTCACACCCGGTGGATCGAAACCGATTACAAGAACACCATTTCGCCCTACTCCGGCGCTCCCGGCAGTGTGGATGATGACGATGCCGAACGTCAAACCGTGGTCGTTGAGGTTAATGGTAAGCGTCTTGAGGTTGTTCTGCCTGAGCTGGGCGGTACTCCTGCCAAGAGCAGCTCAAAGCCCGCATCGAAGACCCGTAAGTCCCGTGCTCGCGGCGGTTCAAATGCGGTCAGCGGCGACGATCTGACAAGCCCCATGCAGGGTACGATCGTGAAGGTCTCCGTTGCCGATGGAGACACGGTCGCTGAAGGCGATCTGATCCTGGTGCTAGAGGCTATGAAGATGGAACAGCCTATCAACGCGCATAAGGCCGGTAAGATTTCCGGGCTGTCCTTAAAGGCGGGCGATACCGTCACCGCAGGTGCCGTTCTAGCCACCATCAAATAGCCTTCTGACGGGACTCTATACCCTATAACCGCCGGATGCGTTCTCTCATACGCATCCGGCGGTTTGTTTCGTGTGTTCCTGTTTTTCATCCTCGAACACTGAAATACAGCTGAATGGTCCAGATGATGAATACAGGATGTTGGCACCGCATCGCGAGGCGTAGAATATAAAAGTTGAAAATCTACACTCACAGCATCGAGCGTAGTCGCTACTATCCCTTTTCAGGAGCTGTTCACGATGAGCACACACGCGCCCGACGTTTCCGCCGGGCACAGCACGCAGGTTAAGAATACGACCCCCAAGAGCAGAGTTATTATCGCCTCTCTGGTGGGCACCACCATCGAATTCTACGACTTCTATATTTACGCCACCGCAGCGGTAGCGGTTTTCCCGGTTCTGTTCTTCGCGTCCAAAGACCCTACCACTGAGCTGCTAGCTTCATTCGCATCCTTCGGCGTTGCTTTATCGCCCGCCCGCTGGGTTCTATCGTTTTCGGTCACTTCGGCGATAAGATCGGCCGTAAAGCAACACTCGTGGGCGCTCTGCTCACTATGGGGTTAGCGACCTTCCTCATCGGTTTATTGCCCACCTACCATCAGATTGGTCTGTGGGCACCGGCAATGCTAACCATTATGCGTTTCTGCCAGGGTCTAGGCCTGGGCGGCGAATGGTCGGGTGCGGCTCTGCTCGCCAGCGAATATGCCGAAGAAGGCAAGCGCGCACGTTCAGCTATGTGGCCCCAGCTGGGCGCGCCCATTGGCTTCGTTTTTGCTAACGGATTCATGCTGCTTTTGACCAGCTGGATTACCTTCAACTCCGCCACAGACGGTAAGAACCTCGATCACCCCTTCCTGATTTGGGGCTGGCGTGTTCCGTTCCTGCTCTCCATCCTCATGGTTGCTGTAGGCCTGTATGTACGTTTCAAGCTCGAAGAAACCCCTGTCTTTGCCAAAGCTGTCAAAAATGATGAGAAGGTCAAGACCCCGTTGGTTGAAGCGTTCAAAGTTGCCTGGTGGCCCATGATTCAGGGTACCTTCATTATGGTGGCATGCTACGTGCTGTTCTACCTGATGACTGCATGGATTCTTTCCTACGGTATTGGAAAGGTTAATGCGGGTGGTTTGGGCATCCCCTACCACAAGTTCTTGGAGATTCAGCTCATCTCTATCATTGGTTTTGCGCTCTTTATTCCCGTCTCGGGATGGTTAGCCGACAAATACGGTCGCCGCAAACAGCAGCTGTGGACCACTATCGCTATGGCTGTCTTCGGCGGTAGTTTCACCCTATTTATTGCACCCTCCGTCGTGGGTACCGGAGCACAGGCCAATACCACCGCAGTTACCATCTTCATGTTCATCGGAATGTGCCTGATGGGGCTTTCTTTCGGCTCCATGAGCGCCTACCTGCCCGAGCTGTACCCCACCAATGTGCGGTACACCGCCAGCGGTATCGCCTACAATATGGCATCTATTCTGGGTGCAGCCTTGACCCCGTTCGTGGCGGTATGGCTGAATACGAAGTTTGGTGTTGGGGCCGTCGGATACTACCTAGCAGGTGCATCCTTGCTGAGTGTTCTCTTCATCCTGCTCACGCATGAAACCCGCGACGTCGATATGAACGCGGTCAGCACTAAATAACCTGAATACTGTATGCATTTGAGGGGCATGACTCTATATGAGTCACGCCCCTCAAACCTATATCAAGAGCTATGCAAAAAAACTAAACACGGGTGTGAAGCTGCCGCGATGCCGTAGAAATCGCCTCGGATAGAGACGGGTATACAGCAAAGGTAGCGGCCAAATCATCCACCGTCAGCTTCTTCTCGATAGCCAGCGCAATAGGATAGATAAGTTCGGATGCACGCGGACCGACCACAACCCCGCCAATCACGGTACCGGAGTGCTTACGGGCAAAAATCTTCACAAAGCCGTCTTGGAACGCCATCATTTTGGCGCGCGGATTCGTAGTCAACGGAAGCATGACAGCCTCACCTCGGTAAACCCCGGCGGCAAGGTCTTTCTCACTAATACCCACGGTCGCAATCTCCGGGGTGGTGAAAATATTCGCTGCCACTCGATCGGTGCGAAGCGGATGCACCGTATCACCCAAAAGATGCGCCATCGCTATGCGCCCCTGCATAGCGGCTACGGAAGCCAACGGGTACACGCCCGTGCAGTCTCCCGCAGCGTAAATATGCGGTACTGACGTGCGTGAAACAGCATCGACAACCACATATCCCGACTCATTGGTCTCTACACCAGCGGCCTCAAGACCCAGTCCTTCAGTGTTGGGAATAGAACCAATTGCGACCAAGCAATGCGTACCAGAAACCTTGCGCCCGTCGGAGAGAGTCACCACCACGCCGTCGTCGGTGCGTTCCACGGCGCTCGCACGCGACCGCGGCATTACCCGAACACCACGGCGCTCAAAGACGTCTTCCAGCACACGCGCGGCGTCTTCGTCTTCGCCCGGAAGCACACGATCTCGCGAAGAAATTAGGGTCACCTGGGAGCCAAGCCCGTTATAGGCAGATGCGAATTCGGCACCGGTAACACCCGAACCAATCACGATGAGTTCGCGAGGTACCTCACGCAGATTATAGAGCTGTGTCCAGGTGAGAATCCGTTCCCCATCAGGCTGCCCGGTCGCCATCTCACGTGGGTGTGTCCCGACTGAAAGCAGAATAAAGTCTGCATGCAGGTCATATTCCAGCCCGGTATTATCGGTAACCGCGACGGTATGCGGGCCGGTAAGCTTACCGGTGCCGCTGATAATTTTGACCCCGGCGGAGGCAAGGGCCCGTTTAATATCGGCGGATTGTTGATGCGCTAGATCCAAAACACGGCTATTCACCCGGTTCATATCTACTTGCAGCTGCGGCGCTTTGCCCTTGGTATTTTCGATCCCCAATCGCCCAGCATCAGAGAAACGAGTCATCATATCTGCAGTAGCGATAAGCGTTTTCGAAGGCACCACATCGGTTAGGACTGCGGATCCGCCTAGAGCATTACGTTCGATGATTGTTACGTCAGCATTTGATGATGCTGCCACAAGCGCAGCCTCATAGCCGCCGGGCCCAGCGCCTAGTATCACGATTCGTTGGGATGCATAGTTCACTGTTGAAGTCACACTTTCATTGTGTGCTATCACACTGAAATACTCAACCGAAACCGCCGTCGTCTCCAGGATATTAAATGCCGATTTTTGGTGCCGAGTAGGTACCGTGAGGCCTGCAGGAGCGACAGAGTCGTCGAGAACGCTACGGATACATCTTGCTGCCTACGAGAGTCTTATATTTGCTGGGTAACGTCATGAACCCGTAGTTTGAGTTTGCGCAGTGTCATAAGTGTGCATTCGTGCGGGTAAAAACACTATACTTGAGAAAGGATTTCTCGGTTTATAAAGGTTTAATAGGGCACTGAAACCGGGGTAAAGCACACACATCATCGACCCAATGCGGGTCGCTACAGATGAAGGAAAATTATGGCTAAAACGACGAAACCTCCCGCCTACTCCGGGCAGGGCAGGCATCTTGAGAACGCAGTGTTGTTCATCGGCTGCTTCGTATTTTTGCTTCTATCCCTCTACCTGCTAGGCACCTACCCCGAAGGCGGTCCGGTTCTGTATGCCGGTTCCCTCGTTGCGTTTGGAATTTTCTTTGGTGTTGTGTTCCATCTGCTACCCTCGAAGACAACCCGTAAGATTACGGATCAGAACAAGGTACAGAAGTAACTGAAGTACCCCATTTTATAGTTTTTCTTATCTGCCGGATGGTGTCACAGTCTATAAGAATTGTGACACCATCCGGCAGTATGTTGCTCCCACACTATTCCTTGCTGCCAAACTTTACCGGTCCGCTCGTGCCAAATTCTCCGCTGCGAACCTTAGCTCGATGGGCGACATAAAACAGGAGGGCAGGTGCACCGCAAGCAACCGCGATCAGCAGGTACGCCACTACAATGAAGTACATCGTTAACCCGTATGTGCCGAAAAAGACCCAAGCAATCGTGCCTAAGGTGACAATGCCTAGCGCCGCCCATCCCACGATACTCAGCAGAAGTCGCATCCAGCCTTTCGGGGTGCGCGGGGTAGGTGCCGATGACATCATGACTCCTCCAATGCTTTCGGGTCTGCCGAGTAGATAGAGTTAATGAACTTCGAGCACCATTCCAGCATAGGACCGTCGATAAGGTCCACGCCACCGACCGGCAGAGTCTTAGGACGCGGAACCAGCGTCAGCCACGTGTCCAGACCCTTCGGTTGGGTGTGGGTTGAGCCGGGATACACACGTTTGAGGCGCATCTGCCGTGATTCCGGCAGCGGCTCACCGCTGACCACGCGCAGTTTCGGCCCCAGCGCAGTAATCTCATGGATGCCTGCTTCCCGTGCTTCGCGGCGCAGCACCGCCACCTGAAGCAGATTCTCTACGGGTTCGGGCAAGGCACCGTAACGGTCATGAAGCTCTTCGCGTGCCTCCGCGATCTTCTGATCGGTGTCTGCGGAGGCTATCTGGCGGTATGCCTGCAGGCGTAGACGTTCCGCATCAATATAATCATGCGGAATATGGGCGTTGACGGGAAGATCAACCTTAACCTCGACCTCGGTGTTCTCCTGTTCGCCGCGGAAGTTTGCCACGGCTTCTCCCACGAGACGCAGATACAGATCAAAGCCCACACCCGCGATATGCCCGGACTGTTCGCCGCCGAGCAGGTTACCGGCGCCGCGAATTTCAAGGTCTTTCATCGCCAGCTGCAGACCTGCACCCAGCTCGTTATGGGTAGCTACAGCTTTGAGGCGTTCATGCGCGACTTCGCCTAGGCTCTTATCCGTCGGGTACAGGAAGTAGGCATAAGCTCGTTCACGCCCGCGACCCACACGCCCGCGCAGCTGGTGCAGCTGACTCAGCCCGTAATTCTGGGCGTTATCGACAATCAGGGTGTTGGCGTTTGAAATATCCAATCCAGTTTCCACGATGGTTGTACACACCAGAACATCGAAGCGTCGCTCCCAGAAGTCCACGATAATCTGCTCAAGCCGAGATTCGCTCATGCGCCCGTGTGCTGTGGCGATGCGCGCCTCCGGCACGAGCTTACCGATTTCGGCGGCAACAGTATCAATATTCGCCACCCTGTTATGGACGAAGAATACCTGCCCTTCCCGCATAAGTTCGCGTCGAATAGCGGCAGTAATCTGGGCATCGGTACGCGGCCCCACAAAAGTGAGCACGGGATGCCTCTCTTCCGGCGCGGTCGCCAACGTTGAGGTCTCCCGAATACCGGTAAGCGACATTTCAAGTGTGCGCGGAATCGGGGTGGCGCTCATGGCAAGCACATCCACATTAGTGCGCATCTGCTTGAGCTTTTCCTTATGTTCCACGCCAAAGCGCTGTTCCTCATCAATAACGACGAGTCCAAGATCTTTGAACTTCACGTTTTCCGAGAGGATGCGGTGGGTACCAATCACCACATCTATACTCCCGGAGGCAATATCCTCCACGATAACGCGGGTTTCTTTAGCCTTTTGGAAGCGCGATAGCACCTTAATTTTGATGGGGAATCCCGAGAAACGCTCGGTAAAAGTCTCAAAATGCTGCTGCGCCAGCAGGGTTGTGGGTACGAGTACGGCAACCTGTTTACCATCCTGCACGGCTTGAAGGCCGCCCGAATAGCGACCTCCGTTTTACCAAAGCCGACGTCCCCGGAGATCAGGCGATCCATGGGGATTTCCTTCTCCATATCCGCCTTAACCTCGTGAATAGCGGTAAGCTGGTCGGGAGTCTCATTATAAGGAAAAGATTCCTCAAGTTCCCGTTGCCAGGGAGTATCTTCTGAGAATGCATGACCGCGCGAAGCTTGCCGCGCCGAGTAGAGTTTCACCAAGTCAGCGGCGATTTCTTTAACTGCTTTACGTGCGCGGTTCTTTGTCTTAGCCCAGTCGCTCCCGCCCATTTTAGAGAGGGTCGGGGTTTCGCTTCCCACATAGTGCGAAATGAGATCCAGCTGATCGGAGGGTACAAAGAGGCGGTCGGGGGCTCCCCCGCGTTTGGAAGGCGCATACTCGATCACCAGGTATTCTTTCAAAGGGGTTTCCCCATGTTTTGAGGACACTCCAGCGACTGGGCGCGAAGCCATTTCAATGAATTTACCGATACCGTGGCGTTCGTGAACGACATAATCGCCAGGGGTTAGCGCCAAAGGATCGACGGCGTTGCGTCGTTTACGGGGTTTGAGTTTTTTGCCGCTCGCGCCACGTGGCGCGTAGGTGCCGCGCCTGCCCAAAATTTCACCTTCAGTCAAGACAGCAAGGCGCGCCTCAGGAATTAAAAATCCGGCAGAGGCTGGGGTCTCACAAACTTCGACGACTCCGGGCTGTAGAGCGCCTTCCGTTCCCCGGTCGAGGGTTTCCCGGCGTATGGCCGGAATTGGGTCTTCTCCTGAGATACTCTCGCGGAAAAGTTCGATGAGGCGGTCGGTGGATCCTCGCCCATTGGTAAGCGCCAGTACCGTCCAGCCGTCACGAACCAGCGAACCAACCTCGTGAAGCATTTGTTCTACCGAGCCGGTGAAGGACGCTGGAGCCTGTGCCGCGACCGTCATAGTTGGGATGTCGTCGCCGAGAGCATTGTTGAGAAGGTTTACACTATCGACAAGCTCGGTGATTTCCCACCAGGATAGGTTACGGTCCAAAGATTCCTGCTGGGTCGCGGCAATCGTGCGGAACCCGCTGTCGCTGACCCGAAGCTGTCCCAAGTCTATAGGCGCACGCGAGCCCGCATCGGCGGAAGCATCCCAAGCGGCCGCTAAAAACTCCTCATTGGTTGCCACAAGGTCTTCGGCACGGGCACGCACCCGCTCAGGTTCCAGAGAAATAATGAGTGATTCTTCGGGGAGCAGAGACACAAGAGTCTGCATTTTATCGACAAGAAGCGGGGTTAGAGATTCCATGCCTTCGACATAGATACCTCCCGCGATTTTCTCAAGCATGCTTGATGCCGCCGGATAGTCCGTTTTGAGTCGGGCAGCACGTCCCATAACTTCCGGGGTAATGAGAAGCTCACGGCATGGGAGTAAAGTAACGTGCGTTGGGTGGTCTGCTTCCTGCCCTAGAGTGCGCTGGTCTGCCGTTGAGAAGTAACGTATTTCGTCAAGTTCGTCGCCGAAGAATTCCAAGCGAACCGGATGCTGTGCGGTAGGTGCAAAGACGTCGATAATACCGCCTCGAACCGCATATTCACCACGCTTTGCTACGAGATCTACACGCGAGTATGCGGCATCTGTTAGACCTTTAATAACGTCTTTGAAAGAGTATTCTTCACCGCGTGCCAGGCTTACCGGTTCCAGGTTCTCAATACCAGCCACGAGGGGCTGAATGACCGCGCGTACCGGGGCTATAACAACCTGTGGAGTCGGCGTTTCAAGATGAGTTATAGAGCGCAGAACATTCAAACGTTTTCCCACGGTATCACTACGTGGCGAAAGCCGTTCATGCGGCAGAGTTTCCCACGCGGGAAAGCTCTCGATATGGTGATCAGGCAAATATGAGTGCAGGGCATGCGCGGTATCCTCAGCCTGTCGCTCGGTTGGTGTAATAATGAGCGTCAGCGGAGTTTTTCCGGTTCTGGACTGGCGCCGTACTGCAACGGCAAGATCAGCTATAAGGGGTGCCTGTACACCGGCAACGGCGCCAATCAGGGTTTGGACAGGACGTTCCGCAGCGGGAACATCGCAGGCTTCAAGAATATGACGGTAGGAGGGCTGTTCTGCCAGAAGACGGCTCAGTCCAGTTAGTTTCACGGATACTCCTTCTACCGGATGCGGTGGCTATCAAGGCGGCGCCTCCCAATAACGCGTGCGCTCTATATTGCCACGTTGATGCGTTTGGGTACCCGTCTATCTTATACCGTAGGGGTATCTCGCTCAGGCTTTTTGTCTATCTCCTCGACTATAGCCAGTGGGGCGGGCTTTCACGATAAAATCTATTGTTCGTCGGTTCCTATCTGCTCATATTTTTGAGGATGGCATGCGAAATGCATATTTTTAACTGTTCATGAGAGTGTCCTTAAGGTATACCCCCTTGTAAATCCTGGTTTTAAGGCTGTGGCTAGGAAATTTATAGTAAGGCTCGCCCACCTCCCTTCTCCCTTGTTATCACAGGGAACCTGTTTTCTGGGGGTATATACTATTATTTTTTATTTGATAGGTAAAGTATGTGCCAAGTCTCAGAACGTATATTGAGTGCATATTTATAAATTTAAGAGCTTTAAGTATCTTTCAAGTAGACTCAGCTACCAAAACCCAACCCCCTCAGAAGTTTTATAGGTATTTTATGAGTAAATTTCTATACACGAGAACAACTATCAGCTTTGTATCGAAACAACCATTTACACCTTTCTTTTGATAAGGGTTCATAAAATATTTATTAGGTTTTCTTATAGTATTTGTCCACCCCTCGGACTATCCGCGAGTATTGTGACCTCACCGCGGTCACAACTCTCGTTCGCTGTGCTAGCCTATAGGTATCCACGGAAAGTTCTGTGCCTTCATGGCGCGGTGTAGCCCCATGGAAAATAATAAAAACCAACGGGTACTCCCGTCGGCAATAGCAATTCACTCACTTACAATTACACAAAGGGTGGGTTGTCGTTATTGTTGGCAGAAGTGCCTTCACTTTACCGATAACCAACCACCTTACAACTGAACGAGAAAGATCGTGCTTCGTACGTTTTCTTCACTTCCGAAACAGCGACGGGCAGCAACGGGCTTACTTCTGAGTTTGTCTCTGATAGTCCCCCTTGCGGCATGCTCTCAGTCATCAGATCAACAGACTGCGAGCCCTGACAGCTCAGCTTCAGCAAGCTCGTCATCTTCTGCTTCCAGCGCATCTAGCGCTTCTTCCGCCCCTTCTTCTTCTGAGACTGCTACTTCTTCCTCTGAATCTGCACAGGCTGAAGTTCCTGCGCAGGACGAAAATTATCCCCAGGCAGAGCAACTCAAAGACGCTAAAAACTGTCTCGACTGACGCTGCCGAGGTTAAAGAAGTCAACGGTCTCGTAAACTCCTATGAGCAGACCATGTCTTCTGTTCCAAGCGCGCCTGAAGGTTCAGCAGATACTGCTTCATCAGATTCCGGTCAACCCCGGCAGTTTCTTGATGAGGCAACCATGGACTCCATCAACAAGGTAGCTGTAGACAACGCCGCTGAAGAATACGCGGCATCCGCTGCCGAGTACGCCCAAAACGGTTGGCATTACGAGGGCACCAGCACGGTCGTCGGCAGCCCCAAAGTTGCCGAAGGAACCTACCAGGGCAAGCGTGCACGATTCGTCGAGGTGTGCCTGGATTCCTCCCAAGTCAAGACCAAAGACAGCTCGGGTCGGGAACTCCAGAGCGGAGGCAAACGAGCTCTCAATATATATACGCTGGTCGAATCTGACGGCACGTGGAAAAATAGCCCAACACGATTTCCCTAACAATCCCTGATTGCTAAGCACATGGTACGTCGTACCTACAGGCATCGTAAGGCCGTTTTATCCTTTGGTGTCTGCCCGTGTTTATTCCACTCCTTCAATACGTATTCAGCATTCAACGGAGGTGCAATAAAACCATGAAATTTGCTAGAAAAGCGACTACGGCGGTAGGGCTTGCCCCTGACGCTTGACTTTCCGGGCTAGCCCCGGTAGGTCCTGTAGCCTACGCTGCTGAGGATGCGGTCGTTCACGACGGCTCCTCCAGCGACAAGGCAGCCGCTTCCTGCTATGAAGCTAAACAAGTCAACAAGGATGCAAAATCCGGTAAGTACTGGCTGTACACCCCTTCGATGTCGGCTCCACAGCAGTTCTACTGCGACCAGGAGACTAACGGCGGCGGTTGGGTTCTGATTGGTCGCGGCCGTGACGGTTGGACCGAGAACTACCACGGTCGAGGTGCTGCATCTAAGCTGTACACCAGCCCTGAGGGTGACGACGCAATGACTCCGGTACAGCTGCCCTCCACCACTGTTGATGAGCTACTGAACGGTCAGAAGCCGCAGGATCTTGAAGATGGCGTACGCTTCCGCCGCGCTCTGAATACTGACGGCACGGAATGGCAGAACATCACGGCGCACCGTGATCAGACCGAGCGTTGGACCTGGGCTCTGCGAAGCAACAATATCTGGTCCAATATTGACGTCAGCGCGGATAACCCCCAGTACATGCAGAGGGATCGTACCCACTTCGACAAGACCGAGGGTCATATCCAGCAAAATGGTACCTACTCGGTGCTGAACTTTGATGAGCAGCGTGAGCAGGGGTGGAAGCTCGGTTTTAGCTACAGCCGTGATGTTCGTGCTAACGGAAATCGCAATGAGAGCGCAAGCAACTCATATCTGTACCGCCCGAGCGGTTCCAACGCTACTCCCTTCGCTTTCACTCAGGTGTACCTGCGCCCGAAGCTGACCCAGCAGAACATGGGGGCACAGGCTATTGGCGATAACGGTACCGCGGCAAGTAACCGCCGCGCACTGCCCAAGAGCGGTTCTATGCCATGGAAGTGGCGCACAAGCGATAAGTCTGGAACCGGTAACGTCAACGAAATGAACACCTACGTTCAGGCTATTACTCAGGTAGGTGACACTGTCTTCACCGGCGGTGACTTTGCATACCTGGAGTCTGCAGCCGGTGCTCATGTGGATCAGTCTTATCTTGCTGGTTTCAACGTCAATACTGGTGAACTGGTGCAGACCTTCAAGCCGAAGTTCAATGGTCAAGTTAAGTCTCTTGAGGCTCTGCCGAACAACAAGTTGGCCGTTGGCGGTGAATTCACCGAGGTTAACGGCGAAAAGGTGCCCGGTTTTGCGGTGCTTGACCCCGCAACCGGACAGCTTGACCGCGAACTGAACCTGCAGGTTGAAAACAATGTTTCCGGTTCAGCTCTTTCTGTGAAGACTCTGCAAGCTCAGGGGGATTACCTGTACTTGGGCGGTACGTTTACCCATCTCAAGAGCTCAGGAACCCCCAATAAGGTTTACTCCCGTAACGCTGCTCGCGTGAAGATCTCCACCAACCAGGTTGATCGCACGTGGACCCCGCGTTTCAACGGAACAGTAAATGGTATGAGTGCATCGGCAGATAACCCGAGGTATTTGCCGCCGGTTACTTCACCGAGATGAATGACCAACGCGCATTCCGTGTGGCACGTATCCTCGATTCCGCCAAGAAGGTCGGCACATGGGAGGTCACTCCTCATACCTTCCGGATCCACAAACCCGCGAGAAAAAGGGTGTGGGGCTTCCACTTTGACGTTCAGGATGCTGGCAGCTCCGTATGGCTTTGGCGGTACTGAGCACATGATTTCTCAGTACACTAAGAACGAACCAATGACCCGTTTGAGCTCGAGTATTACCCGCAACGGCGGTGATTTCCAGGATCTGCATCTCAACGGTAATAACATCTACGGCGCCTGCCACTGTGGTGACTTCCTGTACCAGGGCAGCGGCACCCACGACTACGCATGGCGTGGTTCTACTCGTGACCGACAGCATCCGTTTGGTTGCTGCGTTCGATAAGGACAGCGGTAAAACTCTCCCCGAGTTCGCTCCCTACCCTTAAGGGTAAGAGTGGTCACGGCATCTGGGAATCCTTCGTGGACTCCAATGGTGTACTGTGGGTTGGCGGCGATTTGAACCGCTCCCCTCAGGTGAAAATGGTGTGCAGCAGGAATCTGTTGGCTTCGTACGCTACGCACCACGCGATGTTACTCCCCCGCCTGCTCCGAGTAACCTGACCGTTACTCAATCCGGTGATAACGATCAGCTGAACTGGAGCGCATCTGGCGAGGCGGGTGCACGTTACCATGTGCTCCGTAACGATCGCGTGATTGCTACTGTGAACGGCACCAGCTACAGGGTAAAGCACACCGACAACGCTCGTTACTTCGTGCGTGCGGCTGATGCAAACGGTAACTACTCTGCTTCTACTTCGGTTGCTGTATCTGGTAAGAAGGCTGAGCAGCCTAAGCAGGAGAACCCCAAGCAGGAGAATCCGCAGCCTAAGCAGGAAAACCCTAAGCAGGAAGATCCTAAGCAAGAGGACCCCAAGCAGGAACAGCCTAAGCAAGAGCAGCCTAAGCAGGAAGATCCTAAGCAGGAGGCTCCCAAACAGGATAATCCTAAGCAGGAGCAGCCTAAGCAGGAAGATCCTAAGCAGGAGGCTCCCAAACAGGATAATCCTAAGCAGGAGCAGCCCAAGCAAGAGGATCCTAAACAGGAAGATCCCAAGCAGGATGACAATAAGAATATTGTCAATCCTCAGCCGGAGAACCCCATCCAGGACGATCCCAAGCAGGAGCAGCCTAAACAGGAAGATCCTAAACAGGATGAACAGCCTCAGCCGGAAAACCCTGCGACAGACGACCAGGTTCAGCCCGCTGATCCCAACGATGATCTGAAGCCGAACGAGCCTAAGCAGCAGGAGAACCCGAAGCAGGAGCAGCCCAAGCAGGAAGATCCTAAACAGGACAACCCCAAGCAAGAGCAGCCCAAACAAGAGGATCCGAAGCAGGAGCAGAAGCCCCAGGGCGATCAGGTTCTCGTCGATAGCGGTTCTTCATGGGTCTACCGCGTAGGCAGCGACCGCGCCGAAAGCGAATGGAAAACTCGTTCATGGCTCGGCGGCGCATGGTCTCGCGGCAAGGCTCCCCTGGGTGCTGGCTCGGTGAACGTTGAGACCGAGGTGAATACCTTCTTTGGTACTCCGATGAGCATCTACGCCCGTAAGGACGTTACCCTCACGAAGGAACAGGCTCAGCAGTATCTGAAGCTCACCACCTACGCAGATGACGGTACTGTGGTTTATGTCAACGGCAAGGAAGTTGCTCGTAAGAACATGCCGCAGGGTCGTATCTCGGCTAATACCCCCGCAACCCAGCGTCCGGAAAGCCAGAACGCTCAGCTGTTCTCAGTTGACGTTCCTGCTGAGTACCTGCGCGAAGGTCGCAACGCAATCGCCGTTGAGGTTCACGCTAACTCGCACTGGAGCAACAACATCAGCTTCGATATGCAGGTTATTTCCACAGCGCAGCACCAGAATCCCCTTCCTGAAGTACAGAATCAGGAGGATAACGGTCAGCAGCACCGCCCTCAGGTCTGGTACTGGTACTACCCGGAGTACTACGGCAACTATGGTAACGGTGACTACTACGGTCGTCGTAACCAACGCGTAGCCTATAACTACGATCACCGTGGTTTTGGTTACATGGGTGGCTTCGGTTATGCCCACGGATTCTTCGGTCGTGCATTCTACGACTACGGATTCGGTTGGTAATCACCTAGCCCCTTTGTAGGGACTGCATAAACGCTCCTGTAGCTGGATTTAGTATTCGGCTACGGGGGCGTTTTTCAGCGCGATACCGTCTTCAATGTTTGACTAAGAGTCAGCAAAATAAGGCGCGCCTGGCAAAGTCCTACTTTTTAGAGCATTTTATTTCTATAATCTTTATGACTTACTTTTTGCTCGGACACTCGGTTTTTAGATCGCATGTCTTCCGGCGGGCTTAGGTAACAGCAAACGTCGTCATCACCCGCGGCACCACCTCAAACTTTGATCACCGATTAGGATTCTTCACATGGGTCACATCACTACGCCAAGCACAGCAAAACGCCCCGGCTTTTCGGATACTCTGAGAGCGCTTGAGCAGGCGCAAAAACCAGGTATTGGAGTTCCCGCATACACCCGATGGGTAAACCGCAGGATTGCACGCTATTTTGCTGCTGCCGCTGTCTCCCTCGGTATTACGCCCAACGGCGTTACGGCGGTCAGCGCTGCTGTCTCGGCGGCAGGTGTTATCGTTCTTCTAACCGCTCCCCCAACAATCCTGACAGGCGTTATCGTTGCGCTTCTGTTTGCCCTCGGTTACGGGCTTGATTCGGCGGACGGGCAGGTAGCCCGCGTGACCGGCGCATCCTCACCAGCAGGAGAATGGCTTGACCATGTAGTAGATTCCATGCGAGTACCCACCGTACACCTAGCGACGCTGGTAGGTTTCATCCGTTTTCCCGAATACTTCTCTGTATCACATACCGCCGATGGTTTTCCCGGTGGCTGGATTCTTTGGGTACTGCCCATGGCATTCACAGTACTCACCGCCGGACATTTTATGAGTCAGATTCTCGCTGAGCAGCTGCGCAAAAACCGTAAAACTGCGGCACCTTCGACCGGGGGTAACCTCCGTTCCTTCATCAATCTGCATATGGACGCCGGTACGCTCTGCTGGATCTACATTTTTTGGGGTTTTGGCGTGATCTTCGTCTTCGTCTATGCGCTTCTTTTCTTGGCAAACGCGGCGACCGTTTTGCTGTCTATGCGCCGTAAATACGTCACGCTTGCAACCCCCGCATCGTCCCCCTCGCAGGAGGCATAACCGTGAAATTTGAATCTCCAGCCCCAACCGTAAGCGCCGTGATCGCAACTAACGGTAAACGTCCCGAAACTCTGCGCACTGCGGTACGCTCTATTCTCGATCAAGATTATGCGGGGTTTATCGAGGTTGTCGTGGTGTATGACCGGGTAGAGCCCGATCTGCTGGAAGACGTGTGCAGGTTCCGGAAAATCGGAAGCTCATTACGATAGCAAACACACGCACGGGCGGGCTTGCGGGTGGTCGTAACAGCGGGATTCTTGCCGCCATTGGAGAAATTATTGGCTTCTGTGACGACGACGATTATTGGATGCCCACCAAGCTGACCGAACAACTCGCACTATGGAATGCTCACCCGGAGGCGGTCGCGGTTTCTTCGGGTATCACCGTTCGCTCGGGTGGGCGTGACATTGAGCGGCTGGCGCCTAAACGTGCATCCTTCGATGACTTTCTGCTCTCACGCATTACGGAAATTCATCCTTCCGCTATGCTCTATGCGAGGCAAGACCTTGTGACCGACCATCTCGGTTTAGTCGATGAGGAGCTGCCAGCTTCCTACGGCGAAGACTACGATTTACTCTTACGAGCAACCCGCTACGGCGACGTTTTTTCAGTGCAGAAACCGCTTATTCTGGTGCTGTGGGATCGTCCCTCATTTTTTGCCGGTAAGTGGCAGGCTATGGCGGACGGGCTTACCTATATACTGCAAAAATTCCCCGAATTTGAGCGTAGCCCGCGTGGACTGGCACGTATTGCCGGGCAGATAGCTTTTGTGCATGCGGCGCTCGGTCACCGTGATCTTGCTCGTTCCTACGCCCGCTCGGCCCTTAAACGCGATAAAAAGCAATTACGTGCCTGGGCGACATACGTGGTAGCACTGGGGATTGTGAAACCTCAGCTGCTTCTTGATCTCGTTCAGAAGACAGGAAGAGGTCTGTAATGTCTACTGCTCTAGCTCTTCCAACCCTCGGTGCTTCAAAGAAGCTCGCGTCTACACCCGCGGCGGGCGGTGCATCCGCACAGGCACCCCGTAAGCGTCTTCCTGCGTGGCCTCTTCTCACCCTGTTCTATGGGTTCCCGGCATTCTGGGCGTTGGGGCTGCTTCAGATCGTGCCGCTGGTGCTTTCGGTTACGATGGTCATTTACTTGACTATCCGCGGCGGCGTGCGGGTGCCCCGCTCGCTCTGGATATGGGCTGCGTTCATCTTCTGGGTGATTGTCTGTACCGTCTCGTTAGAAGATGTGACAGACTATATCGCCTGGACGCTGCGCTTCGTCAATATTCTCAACGCGGGCGTGTATGCGCTCTACTATTTCAACGCTAAAGAAAGCATCTCGATCAATCAGCTCTTGGGCAGCTTAACTGCCCTGTGGGTTACGGTTGTCGTACTCGGATGGGGCGGCGTGCTCTTCCCGGAAGTGCGCGTTCAAACACCAATGAGCTACGTCGTGCCACAGAGTTTCATGTCGAACTCTTTGGTGAAAGACTATATGCTCCCACCCTTCGCGGAGGTTCAAAACCCCTTGGGGGCGCCCGAACCCTACGTGCGCCCCGCCGCTCCTTTCCCCTACGCCAATAGCTGGGGTCTTGCCTTTACCGTGCTCACCCCCGTCATGTTCGCGTTCTTTGCGCGCACACGCTCGTGGCTTCTGCGCATCTTTTTGGCGATCGTCCTCGGAGCATCGGTCGTGCCGCTCGTTGCGACCAGTAACCGCGGTATGTTCATTGGTCTGGGTTTTGCGACTGCATACGTCATTATTCGCCTGATTATTGGTCGCTATTGGGGCCTGGTAACGGCGGCCGGGGTGACGGTTGTCGGGGTGGTGACCGCGTTAATTGCCTCCGGTACAGTAGCGGCTATTTTGGGTCGTCAGCAGTATTCTGACTCGACCGGCGGTCGCGCGGCGCTGTACCGCTCAACCTGGGCAGCGTCCTTAGAGTCTCCCATTGTGGGGTATGGAACTCCCCGCATGGAATTGAGCGTGGGTGTTTCGATGGGTACTCAGGGGTATCTATGGACTCTAATGTTCTGTTTCGGATTTGTGGGTCTTGCTATATATGCCCTCTTTATTCTCAGCATCTTGGGTGAAGGGTTGAAGGTGCACACTCCCGCCGGATTCTGGCTGCATTCCATTCCAGTCTGCAGCTGTGTTGTCATTATTTTCTACAGCTTCGATGTGGCACAGCTGAGCGTTCTTCTGCTCAGCGCCATGGCTTGCATTCGTGCACGATATTACAGAGAGGAGCTTTAATGGCACGTCATGCTTCTTTAGCGCGCAGCGGCTCACTGGCTTCTCTCTGTGTGATGTACGGTGCCGGTATTGCTTTCGTTACAACCCTCGTGGTCTCAAACGGAATCGGCGCAGCCGGTGCCGGTGAATTCTTCCGTCTAATGGCACTCTTTGCGATCGGAACCTCGCTCTCAGTCTTTGGCGCGGATACCGGGCTTGTACGCACGATGTCCGCACAGCGTGCCCTAGGACGATACTCTGCGCTCCCCCAGCTTATCCGCTTCGCTCTTTTCCCCTCGGTACTTCTTGCCGTTGTCGTAGCCCTTGCAGCGCTGGTGTACAGCTTGATCATGCCGGGAAGCGACGAATACGCCACCGCTCTACGGGTGAGCGCTCCGTTCCTGATAATTGCCGCCGCCATGACGGTGGGGTTCGGCGCGTTACGTGGTCTAAACCAGGTAGTGACATTCACCCTCCTGCAGAACGTGGTGCTCCCGACTCTTCGCCTAGCTGGCGTAGCTCTTGCGGTGATTCTTGCGGGTTCTCTGATGGGCTTAGTGTGGGCATGGACTATTCCGGTGATTATCACCACGGCGGTCACCGCATACCTGCTCAACCGCCCTCTTCCCGAAGAAATGAGCCAGGATGCGCCGCCCACCACGAACGAGCATCAGGATGCCCCGGAAGAAACGCTGCGTTCCTTTTGGATGTTCTCATCTGCCCGCGGTGTTGCCGCCATTGTCGAGACCGCACTCGAATGGATTGATGTGCTGGTTATCGCAGCATTCCTCGGACCGGCCGCGGGCGGTGTATACGGCGCGGTAAACCGGTGTGTGCGTGTTGGCACTATGGTCGAACACACCGGGCGCATCGTGACCGGACCATCGATCAGCGCGGCGCTGGCAACCCAAAACTTGGTTCGTGCCCGTGAAATCTTCCTTGCGACCACCCGCGTGCTCACCGCCCTAGCTTGGCCTTTCTACCTTTCACTTGCTTTTTTCGGCCCGGTTTTGCTGCGTTTCTTTGGTAAAGGTTTCGAGTCTGGCGCCGGTATTCTCTGGGTTATCTGCCCGGCGGCGATGCTCGCGATGAGTGCGGGCGGCGTGCAGTCAGTTCTGCTTATGAGCGGTAAAAGCCGTTGGCAGCTTCTCAATAAGCTCTCTGCTCTGGTTCTGGCGATTATCTTGAACCTTACCCTGGTTCCGTTATGGGGGCTCTATGGTGCCGTCACCGCTTGGGCGGCGGCGCTGCTGATTGATACGTTCTTGGCAAGCTACCAGGTCTTCAAGCTGGTGGGTATTCGCGCTACCGTCAAGGAAATGGCTCCGGCACTCATCCTTGGCGGTGCTGTACCGACCGTATGCGCCCTTATTCCGCTTGCGGTTCTGGGGCAAAGCCTAGTAGCTCTTGTGCTGTACCTGGTTCTTCTGGTTCCAAGCTACGGCTACCTGCTGAAGCGCTTCCGCAAGCCGTTGGGCGTTGAACGTTTCCTCTCGGCACGCAAGAAGCCCGCAACCGCGGAAGAAGTTGTTGCAGCCCAGACCCCGGAAAACGCGCCTACCACGGTGATGGCGATCGTTCGCTCCCCCAGCAAGTTTTCGGCGGTGCGTGCCGCCATTGCTCAGGGGCGACGTGAAGCGTTCCCGCAGTACACCGATTCCGGTGCAGATGCACAGCGCTTGAATGATGCGCTTGCCCACGGGGCAACGATGGTTCAGCTCGTCGGGGTTTCCCCGCAGCATCCTCAGCGCTCCTCCAGCATTGCTTCTGCCGTTACTGCGGCGCTTTCAAAAACACCACCGGCGCAGTCTTCGGATGCGCAATCTCAGCAACATACCGCAGCTGAGACACATCTGTCAGCTACGCCTCCCGCCGAGGGAACGGCGGTTCACCACGAACAACTTCACGAGAAGGGACAAACTCCGCACATGGGGAGAGAACAAGAGTCTGCGCCGCAGGCTAACGCATCGTCGCAGGATCACAGCAACCCCCAGACGGGGAAAACACCGCATATCGAAAAATCGCCAACCGTACCAATATTCCTAGGTGCAGCGGCTGGTGATGAGCCGGGTTCACCCGATTCTGCGGTTGGTACCCTCAGAAACGCTCTGCCGCAGGATTCTGCACAGCCTGAAGCCGATAAATCTCCCGAGCCAGCTCGACCCGCGCAAGCCGTGAAGAAGCCGAGGCTTCCTGCGATTGCACAGGCTACCGCGAATGGTGCCCCGGATACGCCCACGGGCATGATACCCGCGCAGCCCGCCGCTAAGACTCAGGCGACACCAGCGGAAAGTACAGACGCCGAAGCCCCGGCGAAGTCTTCTGAAGATACGACAGACTCTCACAACACAACACCGATCACAACCACGAACGACCCAGGATTATCGTTCAGAAAGAGAACACCATGGAAAATTCGAGCACTTCCGAGAAACAGCCTTCGGCATCTTTGCTTGAGCAGGTTCAGCGCGTATGGCGCCATAAGCTCATTGTTCTTATTCCGATCGTGGTGATGGCGATTCTTGCAGGAACCTACGGAGTGATTTCCCCTGCGTCATACGCCGCGAAATCAACTGTGGTGGTTTATCCGCTCGTGAACGACCTTTCTGGAACCGGCAGCGCGAACTCCTTGAAGGTCGATATTAACACCGAGTCCCGTGCGGCAAGTTCCCGCCAGGTTGCCGGGCGTGCCATTACCAAGGCTCAGGCTAACCAAGAGGGCCCCAACTACCAGGCGATGGACGTTGATAAGCTCATGGCTGCCACAAAGGTAACGGGTACTTCGCAGTCGGCCGTTTTGGATATTGAGGTGACTCTGCCTAACGCCCAGCAAGCGGCTGACTACGCAAATGCCGTGGCTGAAGCCTATCTGGAGGTGCGCAGTGAAGGCCTCAAGGCTAATGTGGAGGACCGGCGCAAGAAGCTCAATGAGAAGATTGACGAAGCACAAAATAGCAATACCATCCCAGCTTCCGAACTTACTCAGCTTCGTGAACGCCTTTCTCAGCTTGAGCTGATTTCTCAGGAGGGCGGTCGTGTTGTATCCTCGGCTCAGGTTCCAAAGAGCCAGAAGGGTCTCTCCCCCCATGGTTCTGACTGTCGTTGGCGGTGCCTTCGGTCTGCTGGTGGGTATTGCTGCAGCATACATTTATGACCGTTCGATGCGTACCTTGGGCTACGCTGGTCGTCTCAAGGAGATGGGTATCGATTCGCATGAGCTCAAGCCGAACGACACCGAAGGAGCGCTTTTGCTGCTGCACCGTGTAGGCGCTACGGATGGTGACCTCAAGAAAGCCGGTTATGCCGGTATTACCCTCAGTTCTGCATCCGGCAAACTCGCTTACCGTATGTACCAGGCTCTCTACACCGCGCTGCCAAGCGATCAGGTGCGTTTTATCGACTACAAGTCGCTCAAAGACAGTCACTCGCTGCAGAACCCCGAGAAGTATGTTGCGGGTAATTCCATTCCCGTTGTGGTTGATTTGGGGAATTCCGCTACGCTTCCGCAGGTTGTGCGATTCAGCAATGCCACTCGTTTGTGCCTGATTCCGGTGAACAAAGATACTAACCGGGCAAAGCTGCGCGAGCTCTTCTCGTACCTGCAGACTCTTGAAAATACCGTGAGCATCGCAGTATTTATGGAACCGCAGAAGGAGGGGTAAGCGATGACTAATTCGTCGGATAAGTCCGCAAAGTTACTTCTCGTCTCTAGCAGCGGCGGGCATTTGAAGCATCTGACCGAGACCGCTTCTGCGTGGGAAAACTACGAGCGGGTGTGGGTGAGTTTCAAACAGCCCGATGTTCAGGCGGCGCTTGAGAACGAGCGTGTACATTGGGCCTACTACCCTACGACCCGCAATATTAAGAACGCTATTCGGAATTTCTTCTTGGCTCTGAAGGTTATTCCTCAGGAGAAACCGCAGGCCGTAGTTTCTGCGGGGGCTGGGGTTGCGGTTCCGTTCTTCGTAGCGGCGAAGTTATTTCGGGTCAAGACCATGTACATTGAGTGTTATGACCGCCCAACGCTGCCGACGATGACGGGAAAGATGCTCTATATTCTGGCCGATAGCTTTAACGTTCAGAATGAGGAACAGCAGAAGAATTTTCCGGATTCGACGATTCTGCATCCGATTTTCTAGGGCGCAGCACCGCATTATATGCGCGGGCGTGGGATTAATAATTTTCACCGCTTTCATGACCGTGAAGTTTTACTTTAATCCTGCGTCTGCGCGTATATACTTAATACATAACAAACTGATAACAACATCTGCGGGCGAGCATTACCTTCGACTAACCACCGGAGTCAATCGCAGAAACTCTTCCGATTTACCAACCACTCGGGGTTAGCTGGCCTACTTCCACTCTTTAGGCTGACCGATTCCGCACTCACCGATTAGAGTTAGGATCAGACATATATGTCTATTCAGAACGTGCCCCATACTGCGGGGCATAGCATTATTCTCGATCCGGCGAGCTTCACTCTCGCCCAGGCTCCCTCACGTCTTCCGGCGGATACTTATGATCTTGTGGTTTCTCTCGGAACCGACTATCACACCTTTGACCGGCTGCTACGGTGGGTCAAGGCTTATTTGGCGGAGAATCCTCAGGTACGATGCCTCATTCAACACGGCCATACCTCCCCCGTTGAAGGGGCAGACAACGTTAAACTTCTGCCCGCAGGTACCCTCAAACGCCTATATGCCAAGGCGCAGGTTGTACTGGTTCAGGGTGGCCCGGGGTCTATTCAGGATGCGCGTGCCACCGGCGCTATCCCCCTCGTTGTACCGCGCCGCGTTGAGTTTGATGAAGTTGTCGATAACCACCAGGTCCCTTTCGTTACCATGATGGAGAAGCAGGGCGGCGCCGTTATCGTTGAGAGCCGCGCAGACCTGTTCGATAAGCTTACTCTAGCCTTTGAAAATCCCTCACTTTTTCATGCGGCAGAGCCCTATGTGGCGAACCCAAGTATCGCAGCGGAACAGCTGGCGCAGGGGCTCGATAACCTGCTTTCGGGGAAGACTCGCCGTGTTGAGGGATACATAGCCCGTTTCAAGCAGGCAGCACGTGCCCACGCTGCGGGTAAGCAAGAAATGGCTCGAATTAACGCTATTACACCCAGCGAGTAGAATCTAAGTAGCTATCGGCGATATAGTGCACATGTATCCGCCGAGTTTTCAGACGTAAGGCTACACCGGAGCATCCGCCGCTAATGTGGCAGAAGACCGTACATATGCGCGGGTGTTCCATTCAGTTGTGCAGCCACGAAGGCTGTTACCTGTTAGGTACGAAAGCCTCGGAGCGCTTATCTTCCGGATAGGATACCCGGGGCTTCGCACGCGCCATGGAAGGAAAAGAGAAAAATATGGCAGTTCAAGAGTCCAACGACGTCAACGTATCAGTTGAGCAGATCGCTGCAGCATACGCCAGCGAAGATTTCGCACGCTTTGTATGCAATGAGGTTGGTGTTAATTTCGTCAGCTTCAACCTTGACGGTGACCCCGCCGGTGAGTACACCATCACCACCGAGCGCACCATCCCCGCAGACCGCGTGCCGGACATTGCGAAGAAGTTCGTCTCTAACGGTGTGGGTATGACCCAGACCGATAAGGTGAGCGCACCCGCTGCCGACGGCACCCGCACCGTGAACACCGAGGTTAAGGTTAGCGGTATGCCTGTAAGCGCACAGGCTACCCAGACCCTCACTCCTGTGAGCGACAGCCAGGCACGTGTGGACGTCAATGGTGAGGTCTCCTGCTCGATTCCGCTGGTGGGCAAGAAGATTGCTGCCGCTGCCGAACCTCAGGTTGGTCGCGTGCTCAAGGTTCTTGGTACCTCGGCTGAGAAGTGGACCGCTCAGCAGGGTTAATTACTGACCTGCTAGTCTACCTGCTAAAAAGGCTCTTTATGTGAATGAAGCGGCGGAAAACCCGCTTTATTCGAATAAAGAGCCTTTTTATGTTGGGTACTGAATGCTAACGACCGATGGGCCTTTAGGATGCTTCGGCTTCTGCCGCTCCTACGGGGGCCTCTGCTTTAGCGGCGACTACCGCCTCATGGTAGGCACGGTCACCAAGAAGTTCGGCGAAGCGGCGCATCTCTACACGCAGGTCGTGCTCAGCTTCTAACAGATCAACAACTTTGCGGAGCTTGGTGCTTGAGGTGTGCTCCGTATAGGGGAAGTAGTGGACGCTCACGCCGACCTCTGCGAAGCGTTTTTCGAGGGCGAGGCCCTGCGGGGTTCCCTTCCAGTCGTCGCCTTTGAAGAAGACGTTGAAGGGCTTCTGGTGCCATGTTTCGATCTTATCGGGGGTGGTTTCGATATAGACTTCGTCCACATAGTCGATATGACTGACGATTGCGGCACGTTCATCAATGGGGATAACGGGGCGGCGCCCCTTGGTCTGTTCAAGAACGTCGTCGTGCACGACACCGGCGATAAGGTAATCGCAGTTTTCCTTCGCCTTGCGCAGGATTTCGAGGTGCCCGTAATGGAACAGGTCGTAGGCGCCGGCGGCGTATCCAATAATCATAAGAAACCCTCTCTTAGGGTACGTGCTTACGGCAGACGCCTGGGGCACATTCACACGGTGACTGAGCGGTTTTATACCGCACGTATAGCACCATCAGTTTACCAGCCGGAACGCTGTTCAGCTCCCGTCTGGATAACCGCAGGAACATGATAGGGACGGCAAAAAGGTGACTTCCCGATGGCTATGTCGAGAAGTCACCTTCTATATGAGCTACCCTTCGGTGAGATCTCCTGCTTGCCAAGCCTGGTGATCCTGCCACGAAAAGCCAGCAATACGCTCGCCATGAGCAAATAGCTCCCATGGATCGTTCACCGCGCCCGCTTGCAGGGTTAAAGTCCACGGGGAACCATCAGAAGCACGCAGTGTTATCACGGGGTTATACCCGTCTTCTGAACCGGAAACCTCAGTGATTACCGTTCCCTGAATTTGCCCCAGACTATCCGGAAAATGATTTTCCTGGGGCTCCTTGGGAACAGAGCCCTCTGCCGCAGTAAGAACACCGCTACAGTTAACTTGAAGTGCCCAATCCTTCCCAGATAAAACTGCGCAGGCGTCCTCACCCATGACCTCAACTGCATCAACGGTTAGCGGGAGGTGTGAACGCATACGTTCAAGTACTGAACGGGTATCCCACCCGGCAGGTGTCTCATCCGATGGTTCCAACGGGGCTGTGCCATCAGAAGGAACATACCCAAAATAGTGGCGTGCCTCGGCAAAACTATGAGGCACAATAAATTTCTTATTCTCTTCTACCTCAAATTCTGGTTTGTACCGATACACCGCCACGCTACGACCCGTGTAGAAGTTCTCATCATACGGGTTAATACGCATAGCGTGCGCATAATCAATCAGCATATCCGCACTGAGGCGGTCAGGAATACGCGCAACCTTATATGCTTCTTCCTGCTCAAAGTTAATTGGGAGCCCCTCATGAACGAAACGCCACCGAGAGCCCATCTCGCGTTTAACCTCAACACATCGTCGAGCCCGTTCCGTGTGAATATCGCCGGGATTATCAGGCTGAAAAAGAACCTCAAACCGGCGACGACCCCGCACATTCACCCGAGAATCAGCATGAGAAGCTATAGGGTACCGATTCGGAACATTTGAGATCAGCACGCCGGTAGTATTCAATAGTCGAGAGGTTGTGTGCACAATAGAATCTACATCGTTACTCGGCACACGATTTGTCAAAACCGAAACCCAATAATTTTCGCACTCAGTAAACACAACAGCATCACTGATACGACGCAGCGGCTCAAGGTACGACATCGCCGCAGCTAACCCGCCTGATTCAACAACCTCATACTGCATGCGGTAGCCCAGCTTTTGCTGCCAGTCGATATATGCCTGGGCGATATCCTGCAGGTCCGCATAAATATAGCCAAGTTCGTAGGTAGTGGGCTCATATGCACCGTTAGCTAACGTGTAGTGGGGATTCATAACACTCTATTCTGTCGGTTATCGCTACGTAAGAATTTAGGATGCGGAACGGGTAAAGGTCTTCGTTGCAGGATCATCGTATTCCCGCACAGTACGTATTTCTATTCCTCCATGTTCTGGGTCATTAGCAGCTATACGCTGTGCCTTATACTGCGCGAGCTTGCTCTCTTCAGTCAGCCAGAGAATATAGTACCGTTTACCATCAAGCGTGTACTGCAACTCGGGATGGTTATACCCTACTTGGTAGCCGTAAGCGCTCTGCTGAGGGGCATTAACAAGAATATCCTCAGCGCCCTGATAATGTAATTGCTCGATGGTGCGCTGTAAGTCATCATTCTGGCTGGTAACGGGGCTTATGAGTACCATGTATTTATTCCTTCGTCATGGGGCGGGGGATGTAATGATCTACATTAGCGATAGTATCGGATAGAGTTTGCAGGTGTACGAGTTTTCGTCACCAATGTGTAAGGCTTTTACCTTTCGGTCTCCTGACAGCGTGCCTCTTTCCATGCTTCGTGAGCCTGCCAACTGGGGCCTTCGATAATCTGTTCCCGATTTGTATGACACCCCACGGAGCATTTTCATCTTCGCTCAGGATGTGAATTACCCAGTCCTCACCATGAATATCGCGAACGGTAATAAGCGGATCATAGGCATCTGGTGTATCCGCTTCAACGGCAACTATCATGCCGCCTTGGAGAGCTTTAATAGGCTCTTGCTGATTCTTCGGAAACTCCTCTAGGCGATTTTTCTCTAGTGCTGGAGCGATACGCCAGTCACAATCCACATAGAGCTTAAAGGAAGAATTATCTTTATTACCCGTGAAAGAGAAATTCAAATCTCCCACGCTAACCTGTTCAACCGGTAATGGCAACAATGCCTGTAGCTCGCTCAGACGTAGAGAATCAGCCTGATATTCATCTAAAGGCTCGAATTCATCAGATTTTTTAGATTCATTCTTCTGTACATCATCAAGATATGTTTTCGATGAGTCTTCATCATCACCATAGCTATCGTAAAGATGATCAAGCTTATATTCTTTGCGAGCCTGGGCAAAGCTCAAAGGGCGCAAAGACTCAGGATCTTCATGCATCCAAGGTGCATCTACATTGCATACAAGTGCAGGACCAGTGTAGAAACTCAGATTATATGGGTCAATCCCCAGCTGCCGTGCATAATGGAGCAATATTTCTGGAGAGAATCGGTCAGTTACTTTATGTTTACTGTAAACATTTGTATCCTCAAATTCAAAAGGATTACCACTACTTTGAAAAAACCATTTCCTTACACCTTCACGCCCCAGGTGCAGTGAACGACCACGGTTATTACCACAGATTTTCTGTCCAGAGCCATTATAATATGTAAGCCGAATACTTCCATAAGACTCTCGATATTTTTCGAGTTCTTTATAATTTTTTGGCGGGTATATATTAGGTACATAACGTATAAAAACACTATCCAATAAATATTTCTTTTTCATATTCCACATTATCGTTGTATAATCTACCGGCTTAGGACTATTAGTTAACATAACGGTCCAACCATTACGACATTGAGCAAATATAATCTTTGACTCTGCACGTGTTAAAGGATTTAAGGCATCAAATATTGCTTCCCCAGCAAGATTTTCTTCAGTATTAGTCAGAAACTGTGGAAATATTATATTCTTTGCCCAGTCTTGGTAATACGTAGAAACTCGACGGTAATCGCCCCTAAAAAATACCAAATTATACGTAGTAGGCTCATACCGACCACCAGCTAGACGATAACGGTTAACATCCTCAACCATAGGGGTTACCCTTTCAAACATAGTTATTTTTTATACGGATCAACAATACGTAGCTCAATACCGCCATGGTTAGGATCATTGGCTGCAATGCGTTCTGCATGCTCAATTTCACGTCCCGAAGTAGTACGATCCCATTCAACATAGTACCGTTTACCATCTTTAGTAAATTGAAGATCTGGACGATTCGTCACATCATCTCTTCAGAAGATACAACTAACCCTCAGTATCTGTTGGGTCGACCGTTATACCTTTCAAATTACTGATAGCGTCTTCTTTAGTCTTCACATACAAAGGATGCTCCGCCCCAGGATCCTCTTCATCAAAATCAGGCACCACAACCGCCCGACCCTCAAAAAACTCTAATACAGTATCAAGCGTATCCCGAGAAACGTCCATAGCATAAAGCACAGGTGTTGGATCATACTCCCCATCTTCATTCCAGGTACGATAAAACCTCAAATCACCGTCCACAGACTGCAACAGCTCTGCAGCCCACTTCGCCATATAATACTGAGGATCATGAGGACTCTGGAATAGTGCATCATAATTCTTCAGAACAAAGAAGAACCCCTGACTCAAATCCAGCCAATGCAAATCCTCAAGATACTCATGAATCCAATCATCCGGAAGCCGAGGAATCTCATACGGAAACTCAATAGCCTCAAAAACTATGACGGATGCTTCTTCCGACCCTGAGGAATTCTGAATTTTTTTGCAGGGAATCTCGATAATCTTCCACCCAGCCTGCCGCAACAATTCCAACTGCCGCTCTAAAACACCATCCTCCCGCACATAAACAACCGGGAAAAAAGTCTTATCCGACTTATCTGTGTAAAAGCCCATTTTCTACTCCTTTAATCAAAAATAAACGTCTCATCATGATGCGGAAATAAAAATTTAAAGGGTCACCCATGAAGTGGCAGTACCCCAATCATGAATAACCCTCAATATATACGAACGTGCTTATATACTATTCTGTATCATCAACATCTTCACTATGCACCAGGTGCACCTTTGAGGCAAGAGCAGGGTCATAAAACGGTGATTCAGGATAATACCGAGGATCAGCAACATAGATACCCGTAGCCTGCGGATCATGGTTTATAACCCCACCAAAGAGCTGACCTGTCTTATCGTAGAGAGGGTCCGGGGCTCCGTTCGGGAAGTTCCTGCGCTGTTCTTCCTCAAAAATCGGACCATGGATACCGCACACCTTTACCTGCAATCATCACGTTCTCAGCACCCATCAGCTCCTCAAGCTGTGGAATATATGAGGTGGGAAGACCGACACCATACCCCACCACCACAGGATACTGCTCGTAAATATACCCACGAAGATCAGAATAGTAGTAGCTCATACGTTCAGCTAATTGAAGCGCATACTCCGGGGCATAAAAAGGCGAACACTCTTCCCGTACGCTAAAGAGATCTTCAAAGTTCTCATAGAATACAAAAAGACCCTGACGCATATCATTCCAATCAGCTTCCTCAACAGCATCTTTAACCCAAAACCCATTCACCCGCTGATCCGGAGCAATATTAAACCCAAGCGCTCGTAAAAGCCTGCGCCCAAGTTCGTGCGAGGTATCCACACCAGCACAATCCACCTCAACAATAAACCACCCCTGCTGCTGCAAACGAGGCTTCATGATTTTCTCCCAGTACCCGCTCTCCTGAGTGAACACCGGAACAATGAACGCATCTTTATATTCACATTTGTATGTCATCACCTTATCCTTAGATGATTCGGATAAAGATTTCGTACTGATTCTTCAGCCGTCGCTGTCATCTCAAGCTAGACCCGTCTATTTCAGACTTATATAGACTAGGTCTATGTTCTCTTCAGTAGACGGTATACCTGACGACCTATTCTGATGGCTACTCAACCATATGAGTCATCCCCGAGCGCACGATCTCGGTCATACCAGCCTTATCTACCGAATCCATGACCGAACACAACGCAGCCGATAACAACCGCGACTCAGCATAAGAACTAAACCGGTACTGCTGCAGGCTAGGTTCTTTACCCTGCGCCAACTTCTTATGGTAGTTCCGAAATCCTCAAAAGGATTAGGTATATAGGACGCAAAAACCCAGCTTGAACCTCAAGACGACTATTCATCCACAGGATATCCTGCATCACCCGTAAACGCAGGACTCTCCGGGTACCTTTCAGGATCAAAAATCCACTCCCCCCCGCTCATCACACCGAGGAGCCGGGAACCCCTGAGGAAAATATTTTTTCTTCCGCTCCTCATGCCAAGTCCACGGATACTCCACCACCTCCGGACCAGCAATCAGAATCTCATTATTTCCTGTAAAGAACTGCTCCACACGCGGCAAAGAAGCCCGGCTCACCCCGAACCCGTACCCTAAAGTCACCTCATAATCATCCCCAGACCGAGGACGTGGGCTAGGACGCATCGGATAGTTCAGACGCATTGAGTCAATGATATTTACGGCATAGATAGCGTAACTATCGTTCCCTAAACGGTCCGCCATCGACAGAACATCCTCAAAATTTTTATAATACACAAACAACCCCTGACGCAGATCAAGCCAATCAACCTCAGTAGCATATTCAAAAGCCCAATGGACATCAAACTCATACGGAAAAAAATCCCAATCAAAATCCAGGGCTGTTAAAAAACGACGCCCAAAGTCCAATGATCCAGTGGCTCCAGCGCAATCAACCTCTGCGATATACCACCCTTCACGCTCAAGATAGGGCTTCATACAATTCTGCCAATACCCATCTTCCTCAATGAAGATCGGGGCGATGAAGGGCTTTGAAAGACTATGTTCATACGGCATAAGCTTTTTCCTTTCAGGCTTAGTCAATAAGACGAATAAAAGTTAGATAATGATCTGGACTACGGTCCGTATTCTTTGTTTATGTTAACTTTCAGATGTTCTTATCTTGTACATCGTTTGTTATCGGTGTAGGTGGTACTTTCAGGATACTCATCGGGGTCAGTTATCCAGATACCATTCTCATCATACCGAGGATCGGGAAAACCATTAGGGAAGTATTTCTTCTTCCGCTCTTCCTGTTGAGACCAAGGGTATTCAGTATCAGGGCCAGCAAAGATTATTTCGTGACCTTCAAAATACTCCTCAACGCGAGGGAGAAAATCTTTCGACACCTCAAACCCGTACCCAAAAAAAGAACCTCATACCCTTCATGACCGGCAGGCCGCATAGGGTAATGAAGCTGCATCGAATCAATGAGACGTACTACATAGTTCGCATAACTATCAGCCCCCAGATAATCGGCCATCTTTAGAACATCTTCAAAAATGTTTTAAGATAAACAAACAGTCCTTGGCGCATATCTAGCCAGTCGATTTCAGTAGCAAGTTCTTCAGCCCAGTATGAGTCAAATTCACCACTAATTTCATTCTCCCAATCAAGTCGGATCGCTTCCATAAGTCGATACCCAAAATCCCTAGTACCTTGCACTCCTGCGCAATCGACCTCCACAACGCACCATCCTTCTTTCTCGAGGTAAGGGCGCATATAATCTTCCCAGTATCGATCTTCTGCAAGAAACAAGGGCGCGATGAATTTTTTAGAAGACCCTGCTTGTCTATAAGCCATTTTCTACCTCTTTTGGAGTGCAACTCGACGAGAAAACTAACTTGTATTATTCAGAAGAACCCTCCTCACCACTGCCGCCGGTATAGGATGTGCTCTCAGGGTACTCATCAGGGTCAGTCACCCAGATACCATTCTCATCATACCGAGGATCGGGAAAACCATTAGGGAAGTATTTCTTCTTCCGCTCTTCCTGTTGAGACCAAGGGTATTCAGTATCAGGGCCAGCAAAGATTATTTCGTGACCTTCAAAATACTCCTCAATGCGAGGAAGGGAATCTTTCGACACCTCAAGCCCATACCCAAAAAGAACCTCGTATTCGTCATCACGCCACATAGGGCGCCGTGGGTAATAAGCATTCATAATGTAAAGGATATCCACACTATACCTAGCATAACCCTCCATGTTTAAACCGTCAGCCATAGATAGAACATCTTCAAAGTTTTTATAGTAGACAAACAATCCTTGACGCATATCAAGCCAATCGATATCCTCTGCATATTCTTCAGCCCATTTCAAATCAAATTTATGCGGGAATGAACTCCAATCAAAACTGATAGCATTCATAAAACGAATAGCAAAATCATAGGCATCCACAACCCCTGCGCAATCAACTATAACAACATGCCACCCCTCCTGACGCAGAGAAGGAAGCATATAGTTTTCCCAATAATTATTATCTCGTATAAAAACAGGGATACTAAACGGTTTAGAATATAAAGCCTCATAAGGCATATTCGTTTCCTTTCAAAATTAATCAACAAGGCGGACAAAAGTTAAATAGTGATCTGGCGAATAGTAAATACTTCCATTGCTTCCTACTACGATACGATGTGTTCCCCGATTAAGTCCTGGTTTATCATTTTCTTTGATGATATACTCTGGTGGTTTTGCATCATATTCAGTATATGTAATAAATTACCATAGGAATACAAGCCAGCAGGGCTGCCCACAGGCGACACCAATCAATCATAGACAACCCTGCCTTTTCTTATATATAGGTTATTGATTCTAATCCTTTACTCTGGCAAATGCGGATACTCATCTGCGAAAGGCCCCAGTGTCTCCGCACTCTCAAGCTCAGGATGCTCAGGATCAAACCTATCCACAACCACCACATGCCCCCGGAAAAACTCCCGCACCAGCGGAAGATTCTTCTCAGAACATTCAAAACCATAAATAAACTTAAGACCTTCATCTCCATCGCGAAGACGCTCCCAGCGATAACGATCCTGCATACGTGCAATATGCTGGTATAAGGTATCCGCTTCTACCGGGCTACTGCGGATTAAACCATCAAAGTCAGAAACATAAACAAAAAGCCCTTGCGACAGGTCCTTCCATTGATCAATTTCTTCAACAAAATCAAGTGTCCACCACGCACCTTCATCTGGCAAAGGCCAAGGACAATCAATAGCACGAATAACTTCCGCCTCTAGACTAGGCGAGTCAGAGATATTGGAACTTATAAAATTTACGATTTTCCAGCCTGCTTTCACAAGAGAGCTAACACGCTCCCGCAAAATATGGGACTCTTTAATATATATAACTGGAATAAATCCCCAGACCTCATCAACTTGTTCCACGCTAACTCCTCCTTAATAATACAAAATCTTTATAATGGTTGGGGGTGTAGTAGATATCGCCATTACTACCTACTACTAAACGTTCACTGTCCCGTTTTACCGGCAGCCTAGGTTCGTCTCGCATAATATACCCGGCGTCATGAACGTCAATTTCAAAATATCGAATATTGAGGTTTGTTCGGATGTGCTTTACCCATTACTGCCGCCGGTGTAGGAAGTGCTCTCGGGGTACTCATCAGGATCATCAATCCACTCCCCATCCTCATACAACGGGTCAGGAAAACCCTGAGGAAAAAACACTTTCTTATACCTCTCCACACCGCTCCAAGGATATTCCGCCCCATCTTTGGCGGTTACAGTTTTATCTTCAAAGAATTTTTTGATCACAGGTAGGCTCTCGCGTGAAAATTCAAATCCATATCCAAAGAGGACCCGATAAAGTCCACTACCGAAAACTGGACGAACAGTATAACGACCGTCCATAGTTTCCAGAATATTTACGCACGCTGTAACAGCCTTATCATCCATCACGAAGAGATCATCAAAATTCTTGTACAACACAAACAGCCCCTGGCGCATATCAAACCAGTTAATCAGGCAGGCATCTTCCGAAGCCCAACGCAGGTTAAAATCATCCGGAATAGCATAAACACTCTCAATACTCTCAACCAGACGATAGGCAAAATCTAGTGTGGTTTTTACCCCGGCACAGTCAACAACAATAACCTTCCACCCCTCCGCCTCCAGATAAGGCAGCATATGGTTTTTCCAGTACCCACCCTCACGGATAAACAAAGGAGCTACAAAAGATTTCGGCCTTTCTGGTGTGTAAGCCATAGTTATTTTTCTCCCTTACTCTACTATCAAGATAAACGTGTGATAATGATCCGGGCTGTAATAGATACTGCCATTACTCCCCACTACCAACCGGTCATCACCACGAGTCGTATCAGGCTCCCCGTTAGGCTTCAACTCAACTTTACCGTTTTCACCAATCTTCGGTTGAGGAGCCATGAAATCCATCTCCGTATACGTAATAGGATTCCCCTCAACAGCAGTTGCGGCAGAACAGCCTCCGTAACTTTCTTATTTGTTGACAGGCATAAAGATATAGAAAATTAGTTGTCCGTAACTTCGCTATAAGCTACGGACAACTAAACTCAAGAAAGAACATGATCGATTATTCGGGATCGTCAAACTCGCTATGTACCAGGTGTACTTTCGAGGCAAGAGCAGGGTCATACAATGGTGATTCAGGATAATACCGAGGGTCTTCCACATAGACTCCGGTAGAATCCTTATCATCAATCGTAAACCCATAGACGATCCCTTCTTTATCGTACAGAGGATCCGGGGCACCATTCGGGAAGTTCCTGCGCTGTTCTTCTTCGAAATCAGACCAGGGATACCGCACACCTTTACCGGCAATCATCACATTTTCCGCACCCATCAGCTCCTCAAACCGCGGAATATACGACGATGGAAGACCAACACCATACCCCACCACCACAGGGTACTGTTCATAAATATTTCCCCGGAATTTGGAATAATGGTGAACCATATTTTCAGCTAGTTGAAGGGCATACTCCGGGGCATAAAAAGGCGAACACTCTTCCCGTACGCTAAAAAGATCCTCAAAGTTCTTATAGAATACAAAAAGTCCCTGACGCATATCATTCCAGTCAGCTTCTGTAACAGCATTCATAACCCAGAAACCGTTCACCCGCTGATCTGGAGCAATATTAAACCCAAGCGCTCGTAAAAGCCTGCGCCCGAGTTCGTGCGAGGTATCTACCCCGGCACAATTCACCTCAACAATAAACCACCCCTGTTCCTGCAGGCGAGGCTTCATGATTTTCTCCCAGTACCCGCTCTCGTAAGTGAACACCGGAACAATGAACTCATCCTTATAGCCGCATTTATACCCCCATAATGCTTATACAGAAGGGTCTGGCTCAGTAAATTCACTATGCACCAGGTGCACCTTGGAGGCAAGAACCGGATCATAAAACGGTGATTCAGGATAATACCGAGGATCAGCAACATAAACACCCGTAGTCTGCGAACTATGGGTAGTAACACCAAAAAGCTCCCCATACTTATCGTACAGAGGATCCGGGGCTCCGTTCGGGAAGTTCCTGCGCTGTTCTTCCTCAAAATCGGACCAGGGGTATCGCACGCCCTCACCGGCAATCATCACATTTTCCGCACCCATCACATCCTCAAACTGTGGAATATATGAGGTGGGAAGACCAACACCATACCCCACCACCACAGGATACTGCTCGTAAATATACCCACGAAGATCAGAGTAGTGATATACCATGTGTTCGATTAACTGAAGCATGAACTCAGCCCCATACCCCTGATGCAAATCCGGATGGGTAGAGAAGATATCTTCAAAATTCTTATAAAACACAAAGAGACCTTTGCGCATATTAATGCCGTAGATATCAGTGATATTATCTTTGACCCCCATAGCATTAATATATCCATGCTCAGGAACCTTAAAGTTGAGTTCACGTAGAAGCCTTGTGCCGCAATCCTCAATATCCTCTACATTCGCGCAGTCTACTTCAGCGATATACCATCCCTGCTCCTGTAAACGAGGCTTCATGATTTTCTCCCAGTACCCGCTCTCGTAAGTGAATACAGGAACAATGAACCCATCCTTATATTCTTTTTCATAAACCATATAGTTATTTCCTTAAGAAATCCTACACAGGGGGTATTCATAAAGAACCTACCTAAGTCCCTGATGAATAAACCCTTAAGATGTAGAATGTATTACATTAACTATTTTCGTGCTTCTAACTTTCCAAAAATTCATCCTTATTTTTAAGGTATAAAGGATGCTCAGCTTCTGGATTTTTTTCGTCAAACTCAGGAATAACAATTGCATGGCCTTCAAAATATTCCAAGACCTGATCAAGGTGGCTCCGAGACACTTCCATACCGTAAAGTACATGCGGTGGGTCGTAGTCTCCATTTCCGTACCAGGAATGCCGATACCGTAAGTCATTATCTGCGCTTTGTAGAATCTGTGCCATCCACTTTGCCTGCAAGTATTCAGGGCCTTTATCGTCTCGGAATAACGTGTCATAGTCCCGCAAGACCACGAAAACTCCTTTACTCAAATCCAGCCAATGCAAATCTTCCATGTACTCATAGATCAAATTTACTGGATCATCAGGCATTCCATAAGGATATTCAATAGGCCCTAAAAGCTCCTTAAAATATTCATTCTCAGTCCTCGCCTGGACAAGAGCAGAGCAAGAAAACTCAATAATTTTCCACCCCTGCTTTCGTCGAAACTCTAGTTGCCGCTCTAAGACGTCATCATCTTCCTTTACATACACAACTGGGAAGAAGGTCTTATCTAGCTTATTTGTATAAAAACCTATAATAGTTTTTACTTCTCAATGGGCGTGAAGATTTCTCCGTGCGCGCGGACGACTTCTACCCCTCAGTATCCTCTGGGTCAACCGTCATCCCTCGCCAACTTCTAATAGTATCTTCCTTATTCTTCACATACAAAGGATGCTCCGCCCCAGGATCATTTTCATCGAAATCAGGAATCACGATCGCCCGCCCCTCAAAAAACTCCAACACCTGATCAAGATGCTCTTGAGAAACCTCCATACCATAAAGAATATTCGCAGGATCATACTCCCCATCCTCATCCTCCGAATACCGGTACCTCAACTCAGTATCCACAGACTGCAACAACTTTGCAGTCCACTTCGCCATAAAATAGTCAACTTTTTCTTGATCTTGGAAGAACACATCATAATCCTTCAGAACAAAAAAGAACCCCTGACTCAAATCCAACCAATGCAAATCCTCAAGATACTCATGGATCCAATCATCCGGAAGCCGAGGAATCTCATACGGAAACTCAATAGCCTCAAAAACTATCATGGCATCTTCCTCAGAGCCTGAAGACTTTAAAAACTTTTCACAGGAAAGCTCGATAATCTTCCACCCAGCCTGCCGCAACAACTCCAACTGCCGCTCTAAAACACCATCCTCCCGCACATAAACAACCGGGAAGAATGTTTCTCCGTAGCCATCATCATAAAATCCTATAGGTTCGTAATAATTCATAATATTTTCACTCCTTAATCAAAATAAACGTCTCATCATGGTTCGACATATAGAACATCAGGGCTGCCCACAAGCGACACCAATCAATCATAGACAACCCTGCCTTTTCTTATATATAGGTTATTGATTCTAATCCTTTACTCTGGCGAGTGCGGATACTCATCTGCGAAAGACCCCAGTGTCTCCGCACTCTCAAGCTCAGGATGCTCAGGATCAAACCTATCCACAACCACCACATGCCCCCGGAAAAACTCCCGCACCAGCGGAAGATTCTTCTCAGAACATTCAAAACCGTAGGTAAATTTAAGGTTCGCTTCTCCTTCCTCCAAAAGCTCCCAACGGTACCTGGTTTGCAACCGGTGGAGATGTTGGCAAAGATAACTTGCTATTCGAGAATTCTTGAGAATAATATCATCAAAAATTAGATATATACACAAAAAACCATGTGATATATCCAGCCATTGATCAATATCCTCAATATAATCTAATGTCCATTGCGAACCATAATCCGGAATATTCCAGGAACATTTAATAGCACGAAGTATTTCAGATGTCATGGTATCAAAATCGATAATAACATTTCCTCTAATTTCAATAATTTCCCACCCAGAAGAAACTAATGAATCTATCCTATTATGGAGAATAGGCTCTCCTTTTAGATAAATATTTGGTGTTATAGGATACCTTTCATCCATTTTAAAATCAATAGTCATATTTATATTCCTTTCAGAAGAACAAAAGTCCTGTAATGATCAGGAGTATAATAAATATCTCCATTACTCCCAACGACTAAACGTTCTGTGTCTCGTCTTCCTCTAATCCTTGGTTCATTGCGGATAATGTATCCAGAATCACGAACATCAAGCTTTATAATATTGAATACTGAGGTTTGTTCGGATGTACTTTTACCCATTACTGCCGCCGGTATAGGAAGTGCTCTCAGGGTACTCATCAGGATCATCAATCCACTCCGTACCATCCTCATACAACGGATCAGGAAAACCCTGAGGAAAAAACACTTTCTTATACCTCTCCACACCGCTCCAAGGATATTCGACCCCGTCCATGGCGAACACAACCTTGCCCTCGAAAAACTCTTCTACACGCGGCACACTCTCCTGCGAGATTTCGAATCCCCACCCAAAAAGAACCTGGTAAAGACCACTACCATGGATCGGACGTACTGTATAACGTGTGTCCATCTGCTCAATAATATTTACGCATAGGCTCACGTCCTCGTCATCCATTACGAAGAGATCATCAAAATTCTTGTACAACACAAACAGCCCCTGGCGCATATCAAACCAGTTAATCAGACAGGCATCTTCAGAAGCCCAGCGCAGGTTAAAATCATCCGGAATAGCATAGACACTCTCAATACTTTCAACCAGACGATAGGCAAAATCTAGTGTGGTTTTTACCCCGGCACAGTCAACAACAATAACCTTCCACCCCTCCGCTTCCAGATAAGGCAGCATATGGTTCTCCCAGTACCCACCCTCACGAATAAACAAAGGGGCAATGAACTCTACAGTTCCGTTAAGCGTGTAACTCATCTTTTTCTCTTCGAATTTTTAGTGGGAAGATATATAAAGTTTTACTTAGACGAGTCTTCTTCATTATCTTCAACGTAGGAAGTACTTTCCGGGTACTCATCAGGATCCATAACCCATGATCCATCCTCATAACGAGGATCCGGGAAACCATTGGGAAAGAATGTTTTTTTAAATTTCTCTGCACCATCCCACGGATATTTAACATCACTCGCAGCAACAACAATATTATCTTCAAAAAATTCTTTCACTTGAGGTAGACTCTCTTGTGAAATTTCAAACCCATATCCAAAGAGAACCTGGTATAGACCGTTACCAAATGATGGGCGAACACTATAATATTCATCCATAGTTTCTATAATGTTGACACATGCAGTTAACTTCCTATGATCGAGTACCAGAAGATCCTCAAAGTTTTTATACAAAACAAAGAGTCCTTGACGCATATCCCTGTTCCTGATGAGACATGCTTCTTCGGAAGCCCAACGCAGATTGAACCCTTCAGGATACGAATAACCGCTGTCGATACTTTCCACAAGACGATAAGCAAAATCTTGTATAGAAGTCACACCTGCACAATCAACAACAATAACAGCCCAACCTTCTACCTCAAGATAAGGCGCCATATGATTCTGCCAATATCCACTCTCATGAATAAAGAGAGGAGCTTTAAAGAGGCCAGGGTATTTTGTTGTATAACTCATCATTTCTCGCTAGTCTATTAGTAGAATAAATGTATGATAATGATCTAAAGTAAGGTAAATACTTCCATTGCTACCTATTAACAGGCGTTCAGTACCTCGTGTCATCTCAGGCTCCCCATCAGCCTTGAGAATTACTTTACCATCTTTATCTATTCTGGGTCGTCGAGGCATAAAATCCATTTCGGTGTAGGTTATATTGCCTCCTTTAACATCAGCTGTCGGTAAAATATTTCCTATACCTTCACCCTCCTCTGGAATATTGTCAAAATTCCTACCCTCATTAGCACCAACAATAGGATCACCCTCAACCTTGAGATAACAAACAACACATAACTACTCAACACTTAAACACGACTAATAATTTTAAAATACAAAAACACTGACCCCTGCAACAAATCAAAACCGCAGAAACCAGTCGAGATTATCTCCACTAATTTACCTGAAGAGAACTCCACGTGAATAAATATTGTAAAATCTGGCTAAAGAGCCAAAAAATGAGAACCCCTGGTATTACTTACTCTCATATTTCCAGCTCTCCAAAACCTCCTCCTTATTCTTCACATACACAACTGGGAAGAAGCTATTGCCCGCCCATCGTCGTAATAACCCATAAATTGTTTATCTCTTGGCTATCAGTGTCTTGTTAGCTGTTCCCGCCGGTATAGGTGGTGCTCTCGGGGTACTCATCAGGATCATTAATCCAATCCGTACCATCCTCATACAACGGGTCAGGAAAACCATTCGGGAAGAAAAACTTCTTGCTCTTTTCCACTTCAGTCCAAGGGTACTCTGCCTCGTCTGCCGCGATGACTACTCGATTTTCAAAGAACTCTTCCATCTGGGACACGTTCTCTTGTGAAATATCAAAACCGTATCCCACAAGTACTTGATATGATCCACTACCATGTAGTGGACGACCAGCATAATTCACCTCCATGATCTCAAGGATATTCACACATGCGCTTATATCATCATCAGCCATAGTAAAAAGCTGCTCAAAATTCTTATACAAAACGAAAAGCCCCTGACGCATATCCCTATCCCTAATTGAACATGCTTCTTCAGCAGCCCAACGCATATTGAAACCTTCGGGAAAACTGTAGTTAGGGTCGATAGTTTTAACTAACCGCTTAGCGAAGTCCATGTACGATACCACCCCAGCACAATCAACAGTCATGACAGCCCACCCCTCTGCTTCCAGATAGGGCAGCATATGGTTCTCCCAGTACCCGTCCTCACGGATGAACAAAGGAGCGGTAAATTCTACGGCAGACCGTTCTTGTTGATAAGGCATATTTCTCTCTAAAACACAGACAGGCAAAGGAGTCTAACTATTCACTCAGATAAACTTTCTCCCTCATGACCGCCGGTATAGGTGGTGCTTTCTGGGTACTCATCAGGATCATCAATCCAGTCATCTCCATCTTCATACAGAGGATCCGGAAAACCATTCGGGAAGAAAAACTTCTTATTTTTTTCCATTCCTGACCAAGGATACTTTGCCCCGTCAGCAGCAATCACTATGCTATCGTTGAAAAACTCTTTCACCCGCGGCAAGCTTTCCCGTGAAATATCAAACCCATACCCAACCATGACTTGATATAGCCCGCTGCCGTGTAATTGGCGAGTGGCGTAATATACTTCCATTTCTTCCAGAATATTTACGCATGCTGTAACAGCCTTATCATCCATCACGAAGAGATCATCAAAGTTTTTATACAGCATAAACAGTCCCTGGCGCATATCAAACCAGTTAATCAGACAGGCATCTTCAGAAGCCCAACGCAGGTTAAAATCATCCGGAATAGCATAGACACTCTCAATACTCTCAACCAGACGGTACGCAAAATCCAACGTGGTTTTTACCCCGGCACAGTCAACAACAATAACTTTCCATCCTTCTGATTCTAGATAGGGCAGCATATGGTCCTCCCAGTATCCATCTTCACGGATAGACAAAGGAGCGGTAAATTCTACGGCAGACCGTTCTTGTTGATAAGGCATGTTTCTCTCTAAAACACAGACAGGCAAAGGAACCTAACTATTTGAACTTTCTCCCTCATGACCGCCGGTGTAGGATGTGCTCTCGGGGTACTCATCAGGATCATCAATCCAGTCATCTCCATCTTCATACAGAGGATCCGGAAAACCATTCGGGAAAAACAGCTTCTTAAACCTTTCCACCCGTGACCAAGGATACTTGGCCCCGTCAGCAGCGATCACGATGCTATCGTTGAAAAACTCTTTCACCCGCGGCAAGCTTTCCCGTGAAATATCAAACCCATACCCAACCAAAACTTCATACAGACCGCTGCCGTGTAATTGGCGAGTGGCGTAATATACTTCCATCTCTTCAAGGATATTCACACATGCGCTTATATCATCATCAGCCATAGTAAAAAGCTGCTCAAAATTCTTATACAAAACGAAAAGCCCCTGCCGCATATCCCTATCCCTAATCAAGCATGCTTCTTCGGAAGCCCAACGCATATTAAAACCTTCAGGAAAACTGTAGTAGGGGTCGATAGTTTTAACTAACCGCTTAGCGAAGTCCATGTACGATACCACCCCAGCACAATCAACAGTCATGACAGCCCATCGCTCTGCTTCCAGATAGGGCAGCATATGGTTCTCCCAGTACCCACCCTCACGGATAAACACAGGGGCAATGAATTCCTCAGCAGACCGTACCTGCTTGTAAGCCATGGTTATTTTCTCCCTTACTCTACTATCAGGATAAACGTGTGATAATGATCCGGACTGTAATAGATACTGCCATTACTCCCCACTACCAACCGGTCATCACCACGAGTCGTCTCAGGCTCCCCGTTAGGCTTCAACTCAACTTTACCGTTTTCACCAATCTTCGGTTGAGGAGCCATGAAATCCATCTCCGTATACGTAATAGGATTCCCCTCAACAGCAGTTGCGGCAGAACAGCCTCCGTAACTTTCTTATTTGTTGACAGGCATAAAGATATAGAAAATTAGTTGTCCGTAACTTCGCTATAAGCTACGGACAACTAAACTCAAGAAAGAACATGATCGATTATTCGGGATCGTCAAACTCGCTATGTACCAGGTGTACTTTCGAGGCAAGAGCAGGGTCATAAAACGGTGATTCAGGATAATACCGAGGGTCTTCCACATAGACTCCGGTAGAATCCTTATCATCAATCGTAAACCCATAGACGATCCCTTCTTTATCGTACAGAGGGTCCGGGGCACCGTTCGGGAAGTTCCTCCGTTGTTCTTCCTCAAAATCAGACCAGGGGTATCGCACACCCTCACCGGCAATCATCACGTTCTCAGCACCCATCAGCTCCTCAAACCGCAGAATATACGACGATGGAAGACCAACACCATACCCCACCACCACAGGGTACTGTTCATAAATATTTCCCCGGAATTTGGAATAATGGTGAACCATATTTTCAGCTAGTTGAAGGGCATACTCCGGGGCATAAAAAGGCGAACACTCTTCCCGTACGCTAAAAAGATCCTCAAAGTTCTTATAGAATACAAAAAGTCCCTGACGCATATCATTCCAGTCAGCTTCTGTAACAGCATTCATAACCCTAGAAACCGTTCACCCGCTGATCTGGAGCAATATTAAAACCCAAGCGCTCGTAAAAAGCCTGCGCCCGAGTTCGTGCGAGGTATCTACCCCGGCACAATTCACCTCAACAATAAACCACCCCTGTTCCTGCAGGCGAGGCTTCATGATTTTCTCCCAGTACCCGCTCTCGTAAGTGAACACCGGAACAATGAACTCATCCTTATAGCCGCATTTATACCCCATAATGCTTATACAGAAGGGTCTGGCTCAGTAAATTCACTATGCACCAGGTGCACCTTGGAGGCAAGAACCGGATCATAAAACGGTGATTCAGGATAATACCGAGGATCAGCAACATAAACACCCGTAGTCTGCGAACTATGGGTAGTAACACCAAAAAGCTCCCCATACTTATCGTACAGAGGATCCGGGGCTCCGTTCGGGAAGTTCCTGCGCTGTTCTTCCTCAAAATCGGACCAGGGGTATCGCACGCCCTCACCGGCAATCATCACATTTTCCGCACCCATCACATCCTCAAACTGTGGAATATATGAGGTGGGAAGACCAACACCATACCCCACCACCACAGGATACTGCTCGTAAATATACCCACGAAGATCAGAGTAGTGATATACCATGTGTTCGATTAACTGAAGCATGAACTCAGCCCCATACCCCTGATGCAAATCCGGATGGGTAGAGAAGATATCTTCAAAATTCTTATAAAACACAAAGAGACCTTTGCGCATATTAATGCCGTAGATATCAGTGATATTATCTTTGACCCCCATAGCATTAATATATCCATGCTCAGGAACCTTAAAGTTGAGTTCACGTAGAAGCCTTGTGCCGCAATCCTCAATATCCTCTACATTCGCGCAGTCTACTTCAGCGATATACCATCCCTGCTCCTGTAAACGAGGCTTCATGATTTTCTCCCAGTACCCGCTCTCGTAAGTGAATACAGGAACAATGAACCCATCCTTATATTCTTTTTCATAAACCATATAGTTATTTCCTTAAGAAATCCTACACAGGGGGTATTCATAAAGAACCTACCTAAGTCCCTGATGAATAAACCCTTAAGATGTAGAATGTATTACATTAACTATTTTCGTGCTTCCAAGTTTCCAAAAATTCATCCTTATTTTTAAGGTATAAAGGATGCTCAACTTCTGGATTTTTTTCGTCAAACTCAGGAATAACAATTGCACGGCCTTCAAAATATTCCAAGACCTGATCAAGGTGGTTTCGAGACACTTCCATACCGTAAAGTACATGCGGTGGGTCGTAGTCTCCATTTCCGTACCAGGAATGCCGATACCGTAAGTCATTATCTGCGCTTTGTAGAATCTGTGCCATCCACTTTGCCTGCAAGTATTCAGGGCCTTTATCGTCTCGGAATAACGTGTCATAGTCCCGCAAGACCACGAAAACTCCTTTACTCAAATCCAGCCAATGCAAATCTTCCATGTACTCATAGATCAAATTTACTGGATCATCAGGCATTCCATAAGGATATTCAATAGGCCCTAAAAGCTCCTTAAAATATTCATTCTCAGTCCTCGCCTGGACAAGAGCAGAGCAAGAAAACTCAATAATTTTCCACCCCTGCTTTCGTCGAAACTCTAGTTGCCGCTCTAAGACGTCATCATCTTCCTTTACATACACAACTGGGAAGAAGGTCTTATCTAGCTTATTTGTATAAAAACCTATAATAGTTTTACTTCTCAATGGGCGTGAAGATTTCTCCGTGCGCGCGGACGACTTCTACCCCTCAGTATCCTCTGGGTCAACCGTCATCCCTCGCCAACTTCTAATAGTATCTTCCTTATTCTTCACATACAAAGGATGCTCCGCCCCAGGGATCATTTTCATCGAAATCAGGAATCACGATCGCCCGCCCCTCAAAAAACTCCAACACCTGATCAAGATGCTCTTGAGAAACCTCCATACCATAAAGAATATTCGCAGGATCATACTCCCCATCCTCATCCTCCGAATACCGGTACCTCAACTCAGTATCCACAGACTGCAACAACTTTGCAGTCCACTTCGCCATAAAATAGTCAACTTTTTCTTGATCTTGGAAGAACACATCATAATCCTTCAGAACAAAAAAGAACCCCTGACTCAAATCCAACCAATGCAAATCCTCAAGATACTCATGGATCCAATCATCCGGAAGCCGAGGAATCTCATACGGAAACTCAATAGCCTCAAAAACTATCATGGCATCTTCCTCAGAGCCTGAAGACTTTAAAAACTTTTCACAGGAAAGCTCGATAATCTTCCACCCAGCCTGCCGCAACAACTCCAACTGCCGCTCTAAAACACCATCCTCCCGCACATAAACAACCGGGAAGAATGTTTCTCCGTAGCCATCATCATAAAATCCTATAGGTTCGTAATAATTCATAATATTTTCACTCCTTAATCAAAATAAACGTCTCATCATGGTTCGACATATAGAACATCAGGGCTGCCCACAAGCGACACCAATCAATCATAGACAACCCTGCCTTTTCTTATATATAGGTTATTGATTCTAATCCTTTACTCTGGCGAGTGCGGATACTCATCTGCGAAAGACCCCAGTGTCTCCGCACTCTCAAGCTCAGGATGCTCAGGATCAAACCTATCCACAACCACCACATGCCCCCGGAAAAACTCCCGCACCAGCGGAAGATTCTTCTCAGAACATTCAAAACCGTAGGTAAATTTAAGGTTCGCTTCTCCTTCCTCCAAAAGCTCCCAACGGTACCTGGTTTGCAACCGGTGGAGATGTTGGCAAAGATAACTTGCTATTCGAGAATTCTTGAGAATAATATCATCAAAATTAGATATATACACAAAAACCATGTGATATATCCAGCCATTGATCAATATCCTCAATATAATCTAATGTCCATTGCGAACCATAATCCGGAATATTCCAGGAACATTTAATAGCACGAAGTATTTCAGATGTCATGGTATCAAAATCGATAATAACATTTCCTCTAATTTCAATAATTTCCCACCCAGAAGAAACTAATGAATCTATCCTATTATGGAGAATAGGCTCTCCTTTTAGATAAATATTTGGTGTTATAGGATACCTTTCATCCATTTTAAAATCAATAGTCATATTTATATTCCTTTCAGAAGAACAAAAGTCCTGTAATGATCAGGAGTATAATAAATATCTCCATTACTCCCAACGACTAAACGTTCTGTGTCTCGTCTTCCTCTAATCCTTGGTTCATTGCGGATAATGTATCCAGAATCACGAACATCAAGCTTATAATATTGAATACTGAGGTTTGTTCGGATGTACTTTACCCATTACTGCCGCCGGTATAGGAAGTGCTCTCAGGGTACTCATCAGGATCATCAATCCACTCCGTACCATCCTCATACAACGGATCAGGAAAACCCTGAGGAAAAAACACTTTCTTATACCTCTCCACACCGCTCCAAGGATATTCGACCCCGTCCATGGCGAACACAACCTTGCCCTCGAAAAACTCTTCTACACGCGGCACACTCTCCTGCGAGATTTCGAATCCCCACCCAAAAAGAACCTGGTAAAGACCACTACCATGGATCGGACGTACTGTATAACGTGTGTCCATCTGCTCAATAATATTTACGCATAGGCTCACGTCCTCGTCATCCATTACGAAGAGATCATCAAAATTCTTGTACAACACAAACAGCCCCTGGCGCATATCAAACCAGTTAATCAGACAGGCATCTTCAGAAGCCCAGCGCAGGTTAAAATCATCCGGAATAGCATAGACACTCTCAATACTTTCAACCAGACGATAGGCAAAATCTAGTGTGGTTTTTACCCCGGCACAGTCAACAACAATAACCTTCCACCCCTCCGCTTCCAGATAAGGCAGCATATGGTTCTCCCAGTACCCACCCTCACGAATAAAAGAGAGGAGCTTTAAAGAGGTCAGGGTATTTTGATGTATAACTCATCATTTCTGCTAGTCTATTAGTAGAATAAATGTATGATAATGATCTAAAGTAAGGTAAATACTTCCATTGCTACCTATTAACAGGCGTTCAGTACCTCGTGTCATCTCAGGCTCCCCATCAGCCTTGAGAATTACTTTACCATCTTTATCTATTTTAGGTCGTGGAAGCATAAAATCCATTTCGGTGTAGGTTATATTGCCTCCTTTAACATCAGCTGTCGGTAAAATATTTCCATACCTTCACCCTCCTCTGGAATATTGTCAAAATTCCTACCCTCATTAGCACCAGCAACAGGCTCACCCTCAACCTTGAGATAACAAACAACACATAACTACTCAACACTTAAACACGACTAATAAATTTAAAATACGAAAACACTGGCTCCTGCAACAAAGCAAAACCGCAGGAACCAGTAGTTTTTATATGAGACTATCTCCACTAATTTACCTGAAGAGAGCTCCACGTTAATAAATATTGTAAAATCTGGCTAAAGAGCCAAAAAATGAGAACCCCTGGTATTACTTACTCTCATATTTCCAGCTCTCCAAAACCTCATCCTTATTCTTCACATACACAACTGGGAAGAAGCTATTGCCCGCCCATCGTCGTAATAACCCATAAATTGTTTATCTCTTGGCTATCAGTGTCTTGTTAGCTGTTCCCGCCGGTGTAGGAAGTACTCTCGGGGTACTCATCAGGATCATCAATCCACTCCGTACCATCCTCATACAACGGATCAGGAAAACCCTGAGGAAAAAACACTTTCTTATACCTCTCCACACCGCTCCAAGGATATTCGACCCCGTCCATGGCGAACACAACCTTGCCCTCGAAAAACTCTTCTACACGCGGCACACTCTCCTGCGAGATTTCGAATCCCCACCCAAAAAGAACCTGGTAAAGACCACTACCATGGATCGGACGTACTGTATAACGTGTGTCCATCTGCTCAATAATATTTACGCATAGGCTCACGTCCTCGTCATCCATCACGAAGAGGTCATCAAAATTCTTGTACAACACAAAAAGTCCTTGACGCATATCAAACCAGTCAATCAGACAAGCATCTTCCGAAGCCCAACGCAGGTTAAAATCATCCGGAATAGCATAAACACTCTCAATACTCGCAACCAGACGATAGGCAAAATCCAACGTGGTTTTTACCCCGGCACAGTCAACAACAATAACCTTCCACCCCTCCGCTTCCAGATAAGGCAGCATATGGTTCTCCCAGTACCCACCCTCACGAATAAACAAAAGGGGCAATGAACTCTACAGTTCCGTTAAGCGTGTAACTCATCTTTCTCTCTATTCGTCTTACTCTGTTTACTCCATTTACTCTACTATCAGGATAAACGTGTGATAATGATCCGGGCTGTAATAGATACTGCCATTACTACCCACTATCAACCTGTCATCACCACGAGTCGTATCAGGTTTCCCGTTAGGCTTCAACTCAACTTTACCGTTTTTCACCGATCTTAGGTTTAGGCGCCATGAAATCCATTTCCGTATACGTAATAGGATTCCCCTCAACATCGGTAGTGGGTAGGATTTTTCCTTTTCCTTCTCCCTTCCAAGGTTCATTATTAAAGACCCGACCTTCATTAGCGCCAGGATAGTGCGGAGGAGCTCCATCCTTTATGATCTTCTGCGTAGCCTGCTGGAGATGCTCAGCAGTTTCTTGAGGAATCTGACCCTGATAGTCCTCACTCTTCACCACCCGGTGGTGCTTCAAACCCTCCTCATCAAGCTGCATTGCAGTCTGCAACATCTGGCGCAAATCGCTCCTCGGCGTCTTTCCATAACGCATGCTGAGGACGAGGCCCCGGATCTTTTGAGGTGCCTCGGTAAATTCTCTGCCCTCAAGCTCAGCCTGCTTCTTACGAGCCTCGTATTCCTGTAAATTAGCCCTGTCGTCAAAGTAGTTTTTCTCAGCCTCTTTAAACTTTTCGTAATCGTAATAATCAGTGCGTGAGCGTCCTTCTTATCCTTCCCCTCCAATCTTTTACGACGAACACCCTCCAGTCTCTCATCCAGATGAGTCTGCACATCACGCATCGAAACCGTCGGCCCCTCAGCGGCACCAGCCCCCTTTTGCCGGAGGCACCCTTCAACCTTGGTTCCTCAACAGGTTTCAGCTGCACC